>Ga0180217_1000089_pt1 | contig 201028 bp, 103 predicted proteins | sample eDN3rd37CBELigOP_FD_128521 | JGI IMG/M metagenome (GOLD analysis project Ga0180217, IMG submission 128521) | Enriched Organic Plus compost microbial communities from Emeryville, California, USA - eDNA 3rd pass 37_C BE-Lig OP (version 2) (version 2) ... | reverse complement strand
CGGCGACCACGACCACGGCGGCGGCGGCGGTTGCGGCGACCACGACCACGGCGGCGGCGACCACGACCACGGCGGCGGCGTCCACCACGACGGCGACGACGACGACCACGACCACGGCGGCGACGACGACCACGACCACGGCGACGACGGCCGAGACGACGACGACCACGGCGGCGGCGACCATGGCGACGGGGACGATGACGATGACGGCGGCGGCGCCTTTCGACACCTGCTGCAGCGGTGGCCTCGAGCGCAGTGGAGTCAGCAACAGCGACATCAGCACTGGCCTCAGCCTTGGTCTGAGCAACGACACCGTGGAGCGCTTCCTGCTCGATCAGTGACACCTCTCGAGAAGGGTCCTCTGCAGCAATTTGTGCAGAGGCGAGGGCAACCAGGCATAGCACGCCGATAAAAACCAACGTTCGGGTTCTCATGACGGTGCCACGAATGTCCTATAGTGTTAAAACGGGTGTCCGGTGTGTGTAAGTGGGGAGAAATCGCTTGATAAGGGGGGGAGGGGGTCTTGGAAACAGGTCTCCAGATTTTGCAAGCTTATTTTCTGGTTTTCACGTGGATGCATGGATATACCATTCAATCCAACACCTCACTCGTAGTCATGGGCATGCAATGCTGCACGCATGCCATCCAGTGCACTCCGTGCTCGCGTGATATCCCGCTTCAAAGTTGCCCGATTTTTTCGATTGTGCCCTCTCGATTGAAGCCCTGCCCAGAGGGCTGGGGAAATTTGGAACTTTCAGGGTCTGGGTTCCAAATTTTGGAACCTTTTGGAACCCAGGGTGGCCAAAGTTCCAAATTTTGGAACCGCCCCTCCCCTCTCTTTTAACCCGATCAGGTTACACACTGCCCCACAAAAGGTAGGCTCGGGCGCCCATGCCTCCTCGAACGAGAAAAGAGTGTTGGTACTTTGTAAGAGGTTCGCGTTGGGCTCTGGGAGGGCGTGCTGTTTTTGGGTTTGTATTGCATTCGATACTCATTGGGGTCTACTTGCTTCTGAATCACTCTAGACCTGCACAAGGCTTCACCGTCCAGCGCAGGATTGAGCCATATCGAGAAGGCTTTGAAACAAGCTTGTCAAGATGAGGCACAATCTAGCTCTTGTGTTTGCCCTAGCGACGCTAGTCTGTCTGGGACAACTCACATGGGGTCTTGCAGTTTACACTGACGCGGCTGCTGCCGCGTCGTCGCTCCAGGCCACGGAGCAGGACGTAGGAGGGCAAAAGTTCTTCCTGCCTCCTAACGAGGGTCGCACCGGTTTCATCTACAAGAGCGGTGCTGGGGCCAACAGCTTCACTGTCTGCGTAGCAGGGGCAGGTAGTGCTTGCACCGGTAACGCTGTTGCGACCGCCATTTACAAGGTTGGTCTCAATGAGCGTGGCTGGGACGAGCTTACTTTGACTACAAACGCTGACTTCTCCGACCTGGATCAGGCGTACGCGGCGGGTTACCTTGAGGGTGCCATGACTTGGGAGCGCATTCATTCGCTCTACCGTGCCTGGATTCAGAACAAGTATCGGAAGGAGCCCACTCGCCGGGCGAAGATCTTCGACTACGTCCTGCGCCAGGACAAGTTCCTGCAGTCCAAGATTGCTGAGTTTGCAGCCCAGCCCATGGCGCCTGAAGCCAAGTACTGGCACGCTGTGGCATTGATTCGTCAACAGCTCATGGGTATGCTCGATGGCTACAACGCTCAAATTGCTGCAAACGGGGGCACTTCAATGCAGCTCGGAGAGATCTGGCTCTTGAACGATGACGGTGATATCTTCGATATCGAGCGTATTGTCAACCGCCGACCGGCACCTAGTGCCATCAATCGCACCGTCAAGGTACCCGTGTTCTCTTTTGCAGAAGCTGAGGCGAAAAAGCACGAATCCAAGGCTGAGACCACTGAGACAACGGAGGACGAGTACGAAATTCCTCGATTGATGCCCAAGCCACTTGAGGAGATGTCTCGAGAAGAGCTGACCGAGTTCGTTGAGCTGAATGGTCACTGCACGGTGCTCATCAAGCGTACCGCGAACGACTTGCTCGTTGCACACTCGACTTGGAGTGACTACCGTGAGCTGTTCCGCATCTACAAGCACTACAACTTCAACTATGCTGGTGCTTTCAGCAAGAGCCTCTCGCTCTCCTCGTATCCGGGTATGATTGCTTCATCCGACGACTTCTATATCCTTGGTTCGGGTTTGGTCATCACGGAGACCACCCTGACCATCCTCAACGAGGCCCTTTACAAGCATGCGGACCCTGCCTCCACCGTCCCAGCTGTTGTCCGCTCATTAGTGGCTAACCTGCTGGCAAGCGATGCTCAGTCATGGGTTTCCATCTTCTCCAAGTACAATTCAGGCACGTACAACAACCAGTGGATGATCCTGGATATGAACAAGTTCGAGCCAACCAAGCCGCTGGTCCCAGGCACGTTCATCGTGCTTGAACAGATCCCTGGCAAGATTGTTTCACGCGATATGAGCGAGCACCTCGATCGTAACAAGTATTGGGGCTCGTACAACCGCCCCTACTTCAACGAGATTAACAAGGCAAGCATGTTCAAGACTGCTAGCGCACTCCATGGAGAGGACTTCACATACCTTTCCTCGCCTCGTGCCAAGATCCTGGCGCGCGATCATGAGCGTGTCACGGATGCTCAATCCGCATTGAACTTGCTCCGCGAAAACAACTACAAGACAGATCCCTTGTCTCAGGGTTGTGTTCAGAACACCCTCGGTGCCCGCTTTGACCTGCCGTCCCTGCCCAGCTGCCCCGCAAAGATCGCACGACCTCGTGCTTACGGTGCCGTCGATGTCAAGGTGACCAGTTTCGCGATGCACAAGGAGCGCTCAGCACTAGTTGTCTCGGGTCCTACCCAGTCCGCAAGTGCGCCTGGCTTCTCCTGGTCCAAGGCCGGTGCTTTGGCACGTCTCCGACCCCCTGCCCAGCCTGACTCACTTGTGTTCGAGCCCGTGGTCATTGCACCCTCCAGCACTCCTGCGTTCACAGATGCTCAGAGCAAGCAGTCCGCTCTGCTCCAGACTGCCGTCGATGTCGATGCTGAGGCCGAGGCCGAGGCCGAGGCGGATGTAGACGCAGAAGAGGAGGTTGAGGCAGAGGTTGAGGCTGAGGCTGAGGCTGAGGCTCAGGCCGAGGAGGAGCTTGCCACTGAGGAACAAGAACAGTAAGTCTGCATGAATGGATAAATAAATCGTCATCTGTATATTATTTAAGGTAACAAAACACCCATGGAGTGTCCTTCCTGCTGTTCTGATCATTCCCGCTGCAATTTGGCTCCCGTCCTTCGGTAGCTCGTCTGATCTACTCTGGAGTCCTCAGTCCGAATTCAAGATTCAGAGCAAGTTCGTCGTCATTTCCAACTAACTGAATCCAAGGCCTGTACCGACCCGGCGCACGAGCACGCGACTCTAACGATGAAAGATGGATAACCTATACACAAAACTGTTCACAGATCTCGAGACACTGCGCTCGACACGCGCAGAACTTGAACGCGTACTCAACCTTGGGTGGTTCGAGATGATCGAGGCGGTGCATGAGGGCCGAATCTATCATATAGAGCTCGACTCGCGGTCGTATCGCCACCGAGAAACGATGAAGGCCTCGATACGCTTTGACTCCACCACAATGCAGTTCCTTGACGCTGAAGGCCTGATTGAGCAAGCACGACCATTGACCGCACCGTCTTCCTCAACGAACTCCGAGTCCAAAGACGATCGCGTGCCAAGTGTCGCTGAAATTACAAAGGAGGTGCAGGACCTCGCGCTGAGTAGTAGTAGCTTGAGCCTGCAATCCGCCGTAACAAACGGCTCGCAACCCGCACAGGCACAAGGTGAGGTGGAGTCGCCCAAGATCAAGACATCGACAAAGACGGACAAGGCCACGGCTGGAACGGAGTCCGCAAACTCCCATGCATCTGTTTCGAGTTCAAGTCTAGACACACGGCTTACCGCAGATGCAAACACGAAGTCTGCGAAAGACAAGGAGTTCGAGACACTGAGGGATCGCCTCAAATGGTTCATCCGATTCCCCAATGTCCCACTTGTGAACACTGCCTATCGATTTCGTGAGGCACTTGACGTCGTTGCAAGACTATGCCAGCTTGAGCGTGGCATCAAGGAAACTCTTGCTGAGTTGGAATCAGCACTCGCAGCTGAGCCTGGATCGAGTACACAAGCGGCAGGCTCCAATGAATGAACAGGGTACTCAGGAAGGCGAGTGCCAGGGGCTATATCACTGATGGTTATTGTATATAGACAAATCTGTATGCATAGCGAGACTGCTAATGTACTGCCCAACCTGAGTAATGCTAGCGAGGTCATACTATCTGTGTAACTTGGCCATTTCGCTGCTCTCGGTAGAATAGTCAGACAATGTCAAGAGCTAGTTTCCTCAACTCAACCGTGGCATTTCCACGCTTGACTCCAAATACAGCATTACAGATATTCATCTCAGGCTCCAACGGGTATAGCTGCACATTCCTAATGCGTTTCGCCTTGAGCCTCCTCCTCACCCGTAGCTGTCTCCGTCCCTGAGATTGAGTTGACATGAATTTTTCCGCGTGCGTAAGGACGAAAAGTATGATGTCTTGCAGAACGTTAGCGGCTTGGGTTCTGCATGTCAGAGGAGTCGGAATCAAAAGAAAACTCTATAGGAACGTGCAGTAGCGTGTAAAAACACGGGTTATCTGGCAAAAAACACACCTACACTGACGGATGTATGCACCCAACCAACAATTCGTCATCGCTTGGAAAAACCACCAGAATCGACCTTGTGGATGTGTCGGCTTGGGAGATCCATTCAAGCTAGTGAGCCATGAGGCATGGCATGGCCTATTAATACGTCGGACTGTGCTGAATATTACCACGTAGTACGCTCATCTCTTTCGCATGACCTACTCTTTCTCACCCGAACTGTATTTTCCTTCACACGTCCCAACTCTGCTCGCGCCTTGTCTACTTCACGCCATCCTGCGTCGTAATCTACACTCGCCTCGGCACCGGTCCTCGGCTAACCATCGTTATCCCACCGTCTTCTCTCCGTGATCTTTGACTCTGGACTTGAAGAAGTTCTGAGGTTGCGCGTAGAAGCCTGGCTCGCTCTGCGCCCTCCTTCGTTACGGACTCCCCTTTCTAAGCAGCCGCCGCAGGCCCTTAGAGTGCCACTGCTGCTGTTATCAGCACCAGTGGCACAGGCGTAGGGAGCCAATATGAGCTTTTTTAAGCACATTGGGCTCACTCCAGTGAAATATGTCTTTCGCATATACTTTTATGAGGTTAGGCCAATGACAAGCGAGGATCCACTCTACATCTCCGTATCGAAGCAAAAGGATCGTGACAATCCTGATAAATGTTACCGGACTCCGGCGACCCTGGCGCGCTCTTCACAGGCCTTGCTGGACGTCCGCGCTAGCGTCTGCTTTGACGTGACGATGTACCTTGAGAAGTCATCGAGCGAAATGAGCAAGTTCCAATCGAAGATCTTCACAATTCGACTTAAAACGGATGTGAAGAGCAAGTCGAATATCTACTGGGATGCAGACATCGATTTGGCGGAACTGTGTGGATCAGCTGAGAGGACACAGCGGGATCTCGTTCCACATGAAACCTCTAAAACACTGGAGCTTCGTCTCAACCCTGCTCTCTCAAGGAGTGAATCAAGATTAGCCCAAGACTTGAGTTGTGGTGTCAACCCCTCCCTCAGATGTCTCGTTCGATGCGTTCGGCTTGCACCCTTCCTTACACTGCCGAGCAACCACCCCTTAAACATCATTCGAGGGCAGCAAATGCGCAGCGCCCAGCAAACCATGGGTGCTGGCATTGCAACTGCTAAACCAGACTTGTCCCAAGAAGCCATTGCCCGCGCATGTGCATTAATCGCTTTAGAAGACCCCTCCACCGAGCGTGGAAGTGAAGTCTCGCTTATGCACTATAGCATGACACATGGGTTTGCAGGGTCAAGCCTCGACCGCCTCGACATGAACTCGGCCGCGGCCATTATGCTCTTAGCAGCACGCGGTCAACATAGATATCGCCCAGCTAACCAAGCTTTTCCCTGGACTTCCGCTGGTGTCTCGCAGGGTACAGTACCAGAAGTTACAAAAGATGAACAGAAATCATTGGGACAGCTGACTAGTGATACCGAAAGCCAAATTTCGAGAACGCCTGTCATGGGGTCAGATGTCGATGTAGCGACCACTGCACCTGCCGCACTTCTGGCTGCAGCTGGTGCTTTCGGTAGTATTGCTCGTGGAGATATCGCTCCCGGAAGTGCTAGCGCTGTGCAATCCATCGCTAAGCCTGTCGTAACCGGATCACCGGACCCTACCATCAGAGCTACAGCACCTCACAGACCATCCCCGCAGACACTGGGCCTTCCTTCGAAGATGGCCGCTTTAATGTCGCCTCAAACTAAGATGAGCCCTGCCATCGAACGTATTACTTCGTCTAATGGTGAAGATCTGCTTGGAGAAGTAGAAGGAAAGACCCAACAGAATGAGATTAGCTCAACGAATCCGCCTAGCAGTCCTATCCCACGGGATGAGAGTTTAATGAGGTTGGATTCACTACCTAACCTCCCCTCGCTCAACCATGCTTTCCTCAAAGACCTCAAAGGTGACGCTCAGACACCCGTCAAAGCGATCCCTGAGGTGTCTACTCCAGAAATCAGAGCTACACCTGCCGAACGGCTTCGCCTTCGCAAGGCAAAGTTCCAAACCTTCAACTTAGCGGCAATTCATAGCAGTCTGGGTTCCCTTCATGAAGAAGCTAACACCCCTAGAGCAAGTCAACCTGATGCGAATGCAATCTTCCCCAAGGATCGAAGCTCACTGCCAAAATCACTCCTCGAAGACGAAGCCGTACCGACCATTTTGCCCTCGCCCATTCTGCGCTCACCCAGCGCAGATGAGGAATCAGAGTTCGCAGAATTGCAGAAGCGAGTGCCCCCAAGCGAATCGGGTATTAACAAGAAACCTGAACCCGAGACTAGCTACTCAGAGCTGCCACTAGCATCGACGGAGGCAGCCGCTTTACCTCGAACTCAAGGACGTGGGCAACCAGGAGCTAATACCAAAGATATCAATGCAATACGTGAGCGACTAAAGCACAAATCCCATGCTACCTCTGCCACAGTATTTACATCAAAATCCTCTTCCCTCATGCCGAAGCTGGCGAATGCCCAACTTCACCTTGAACTTCCCGGCGAGTCTAAGCAACACCTCCCACCAGGTTCTCCTCAAGTAAGTCCCTCCAGGCAGATGCTTAGCAATGACGACTCTGTATCTACCAAGGTACCTGATGCATCAGTAGCTTCGGCCCTCGCAACCCTCACTCGAGATGAATCATCTATTTCATCGTCATCGTCTCAAAGGGTACTTCAAGGCGGTCTGTCTCAAAGTCCAACGCAACCATCGGAATCGCGGCTAGTGTCTCCACTCACTTTGGTCTGCGATGCGCTGGGTTATAGTCCATTTACATCCCGCGCTGAAGACAGCGACTCACACCAGGCCCAGCAGTCTCCATCCCACACCCCTCATGTACCACTTTCTGCGTTGCTGAGTCTAATATCACTATGTCTGGACGTTGCAAGCAGCTGTGGTACCTTGCCTTTACTTCATGGACTGACAGACTACCACAGAATCTTCGAGCATGGAGGTATGCTTAGCTTCACACGTTACGGTCAACCGAAGTATGCAGCTCTAGCAGGCAAAATTCGAGAGTTCCAAGATAATGTCTTCGTGCCACCAATAAGAGTATATCGCATGCCACTCCCAGAGTGGTCTCTGCCAGCGAGTCCGCGCATCCAGCCAGAAATGCGATACTTGCTCTTCCAGTTGCTAACATATGCCTTCCCTGGTCGTATCTCCCCTGCGCTGCGAGAAGTCTTTGCTGGACCTCCATTTTTGCTGGCACCTCATCTTGGAGTCGCCAGGGCATGGCAACGAGTGGTTGAGGACATGATAAGTGCGCGGAACCGTGCTGGACATGGAACAGGAGTCCTTTCAAGTGTTCTCGGAGCAGCAAGAAATATGTTTCGAGGCGAATCCGGCGTTGATTCCGCGGTCTCTCCAAACAAATTGACACAAGAGGGGGTCAGGCACTCAAGCAACGAGACTTCCCAAGCATCTAAGCAGGCCATGCCTCCATCTGCCCAGCAACCTCAATTCCCATTATCGCCTAGTGCGACTGCCCCTGTCATCTTTGGTGGGTATTCATCTGACACCCCAATTCCAGTTCGACCAGCTGTAGCACTTTTCCGGGTGCTGCTTCACGGTCATGCATTCTGCGCTGCTCAATCTCACCTGCTCTCTCACGTTCTAAACGCATATGCACTTTGCATGCTTGACTTTGGAATAATTCGCCACAGCTTCGCGACAAATCCCCACCCACAGGAGACCACCAGTTTGCCGCCTCTTGCGCCGTTGTATACCAATGCCAATGTGAATGAAATCATGATGGCAGGACTTAGTGCGTATGAGGTTGTGGAGTCCAAAGTACCAGGGAGCACTTCAACTCCGTTACTCGCCCCTGTTCCTCATCCAATGACTTCGCATTGCGAATCGGAGCTTGCAGCTACGTGTACCGGATTGGGTCCAGTTCCTCCGGCGCTCGCAGATTGGAGTGAAGCAGTGATTCATGCCCGTCGTCGCCACAACCGTGCAAGTGTTCTACAGCTGATTGAATGGATATCTCAGGTATCTGCGCGATCCAAGACTTCCGAAGGTGTATCCACTGATGTTCGTGTAGCTGCCCGGGCTGCCAAATCGTTTTTGCGATGGAGGCGTGCCGCCAGTGAAACTGGAGCGACATCTCTTGAAGATAAAGAAGGTAATCTCCTTATGGTCCTGCGTCAGCTGACGGATCAGACAGCATTTGTATACTCAGAGGCTCGAAGAATGCATTCGGAAAGAGAGAGTAATGCACAGATACAAGAGTGGATTACACAATGGCAGGCTCGATATGGTGGCAAAATTCCTCCTCCAGAATTCCTACCTCTTCTCACCAACGCAGGCTCTGGACCTCAACCCCCAGTCGGAGCCAACAACGCCACCGTGAATACCACACAGAGTCGACCCCATCTGACCCAACGACTCTTGCTAACCCCGAATTCGCTTAAAGATGCCCCATCACATTCACCCTGCTTTGCACCTGGACCCGCGATAGTAATCTTAACCCATCTCTTTGAATTGATGCGTTTAACTAGAGCGGCTGTTGATACGGTCATTGCGACTCAGATTGCACAGTCCAAGGTCGTTAAGCAGGATCACCCAAAAATTACGGCTGAGCTTGTCGTCCGAGCGGCTGAACTCCGCCGACCCGTGAAGTACATTTGCTTCGCTTGCGCACCGCTTCGCCAGACTTCTACCACAGATGATGAGGATGGTGTTCAGAAGCTCCAACGATGCGTGACCAGATTGGGTATCTACGCATCCGATGATGAAGATGATGAAGTTGTGGCTCATGACAGATCTCATTTGCACAGGCTCCTGGGAGAAGATGCCAAGGCTAAGCGAGATCGCAAGCCTAAAATGACTAGGGAGAGGCTGCCGAAGGTGGCATACATCTCAGGTCATCACAGGCAGTGTCCGTATGTCCACAAGCATGAACAAGGCGATGAAGCAAGAGATGGCCATCAAGACCACCCGGCGGTCGCTGACTTCGGCTTACTGCCGGCATCGACGCTCTTTGCACCTACTTGTCCACCGGTACTCGCAGGTTTGCCGACAATTCCAACAAGCCAGGACTTCATTCGTGCCGCACGCCTTGCATCTAGGGAAGTGGACGATGAACTTGAGCGTCGCAACAAAGACTCCAACGTCCGCTCCAAGGCTCACCAGGCCGTTTGTGCCTGCGAGTGTCCATGCCAAGTCTTAGTTTATGAGGAGATGTTACGAGACACGACTCGCCGGCGCAGCGCAGAGAAAGTTCGCCATGCCCTACATGCGGCTGGCCTCGACCGTAGATCTGTCTCCCCTTCAATGATGGCTTCTGTCAGCGCGATAAGCACTGTATCGTCTTTAGTAGAAAATATCGATGGCGTCAGTGCAGAGAAGAAGATAGACCAGGGCTCTCAAGCCCAGGCTCAATCACACCAGGGACCACAGGAGCGACCACATACTGTAATACCTCTTTGGTTCATTAACCAGTTGCGAATCCTATCAGGCAATTGTTTGGCATACCTCATTCATGGCATTCGCGAAACGTTCCGGACCATTCCATTACTGTTCCTAGTCACTTCAGGGGGTCTCACCGACACTCCCAAGTCACAAAACATCCCAATTCCGGCTGATTTGGATCCTGAACTCGAGGACGTCGATATGACTCAGGATCCCCAGCAAGCTCGCGCGTCTGCGCAGCTCCGGGCGTTGGTTCGGACCGTCTGCTCGTTGTGCTCGATTAGAGGCCCCTTAGCAGGATACAATGCTAGAGATGCATCCCTGCTAAGTCTCGGCCCATCTTCTTCCCAAGGCAAGCGCGCCTTGGACGACGGCACATCCAGTACTAGCGAACATGCCCAACATGCGGTCCTGAAAGCACTGAACCTATTGCCGCCTCCACTCACACTCGCTCTTTCAGCAGGGCGAGGAAATCTGGGCACCGATCCAGCGTTATTTTCGCCTGGCAACTTGTCCTCAGCTGAAAGTACTAGCTCGGTAAGTGCAATGTCCGACGCCGAACTTCGCAATTCACTTAAGTCCGCAGTCGATAACGTTTGCTCCTATGCCCAGCAAACGAACAATCCCTACAAATTGCCAGCATCTCAAGACGAGAAGACGGACCAATCCGCTCCTACAACGGATCCGGAGCCTGTTCTACCAATTCTTACCCATGTGCGAGCCATTCTTCTGGGTGTAATTTGTGAAGATCTAGCGTGCTCTCTGTTTAACATGATTCTTCGATCTAAGAGGCTTACTGCCCTTGATGTCGGTATGCGGCTTCAAGTGCTACTAAAGGAAATGCTTTCGTGGATCGCCGAGCTCAATTGCGCGGAGTCATATGCAGTTTGCGAATCCCGATTGCTCCCTCTTCAGCAACTTTCACTTCTCTTGCTGATGGATAAAAGCACATTAGAGCTCAAGGATGCACTCGATGCCACATCCTGTCTCACCCCTGCTCAGGTGGATCATGTCTTGACACTATATGCGGCGAATGAAGATAATGTAGACAAGCCATGCGCCACATTAATGATGCAGCTCAAAAGTCTTGTTCATGACCGACGAGCAGCGCCAGCTCGAGAGCGGATGCGTCATCGTCGTCAACTAAATTTAGGGGCTGGGCTTCGTGGAGCCGCATTAGAGAAAATCGTTGGGCAATTCAAGACTGCGGTGGAGGAGAAGCCGCCCAGCCATTCAGTCGGTGAAGATGAAGTTGACGACGATGGTAACACTCCACTATGTGAGCACCTAAAATCCGTTCGCTCAGCTTGGTCACGCGCGCACTCGTCGACGGATAGCGGGTCAGCTTCAGGCATCGAGTGGAAGAAGTTCTATCCACGTGTTTGTACGATATGTTATCCAAGTCTGGTTGAAACTTTGTCTCCCGCGCTCTATGCGTTTGCATCAGCTGAGGAGACGAGACGACAGGACCGTATCCAAATTTTGCTCGAGAAACGCATGGCAATCAAGGCAAAGACAGCAAGTGGAGAGATAAAGACGACTGCATCTGTCTCTGCTTCGAGGTCACATGGTCGACATAGTATGAGCGAGACAAGAGGCTCAATTTCATCTCGACACATTGCGTATGATGGAGACGAAATCGATGTGGAAGATGCTGAATTGTACTCGCAGTTTGAGGTTGACGAATCCTCCAGCGACGATGACAAAGATCTTGATGCTAGTGATAACGAAGACACGAGCGTCGAACACGCCAGGCATAAGGCACAGCGTGAACTACAGATGGCACGACGGCAGCGTCTAGCAGCTGAGCAGGCAGCATATATGGCTGCCAGCAAGGTGATTTTCAAACGCCCACTGATTCCAGATGTACGGTATGCACTTCCTTCTTCTGCCGCGCAGCCAGTACCACTGAGCTCCGTTGCTCTGGTGTCCGGAAATGCGACATCCTGGTCTTCAGTGTTAGCACGCGAAACGATCCGTGCAACTTTCCATGCTGCAGCGATCGAGGCAGCTGTCTGCGCCACACTCAGTGCTGATGCCAGACCTGATGACAAGAAGGAGAAGAAGGACAAGAAGGAGAAGAAGGAGAAGAAGAGCAAGAGTATCGTTGCGAGCACAAGCCTGCCTTCAACTGGGAATGTTACGTCAGGTGCCTTTTCTCTACTGCAACTTGACCCCGAGATCACGGAGCAAGGTTCTGCAGGCAACGCAATTGTCCATTTCGCAAGAACGTTCGAGGGATCAGCCGATGCGGCCTCAGCTATTGCAGCGTATGCAATGCCTGTAATCTATGGGGGAGGCAAATTCCCCCAATCGTCTGGAGGCGATGCAATCGACCACGCGATCCAAGTCACTAGCTCTGCTGCATCTCAGCTTCCTTGGCCAACTCCGGCGTCAGTTCAAGGTGTGGGCTTGCGCAACGAACGATTGCTGCTGGAGAGACTGCGTGTGCCTGATGGAGTTGTACTGTAGCGATTCCCATCCTTGTTCACATCGACTCTGAGTCATCCATGTTGTATAGAGTGAAATTGTGGTTTCTATGACCCAGCGGTGATTCGGGTTTGCTATATTATTTGCTATACTACTATTCGGTTTTCTGTCTCATACAACTGTTACATAGATAGGTCAAGGTGACCGAGCTTCTAAGAATACCCTAAGCGCAGGCCTTACATGGCAGGCCTCATCGTTTAGTGCGCTATTCGACTACCTCACCTGTCACATCCGCAGCGAGAGAGCATGAGAAGAGTCTGGCCCCAACCTGCCAGCAAGCCTAAGTAACGTAAAGGATGAAACGATTTTGTCTTGTATGAACAAGAGTCAAAGCAAGTATCGTAAAATGTACTGTAGTATGAATGTACAGAAAAAAATTGTAGTGGATCGTTGTGAGGAAGGCTGGAAATACAGCTCCAGCGAGCGCACGTATACGCGTATATGTGTGCGAAAGATGGACGACGTCTCCATCGTAACATGGAACTGATGAGAATCTAGCGAAGGCGCCCTTCTATATGTAGGTGACCCTGCTTTCTACCAGGCGCGATCCCCTTTCACTTGTTCGTTTGCTAAAGTGGCACCCTTCGAATCCAAAAGGCGCCACATGTAATAACAATCCTTGCGAAAGTGGGACGCAACGATGTCTGCTTGTTGTGCTGTGTTATGTTCCAGTGTAGCTACTGTTTTTGCATGCTCCGGCTGGTCGCTTTGCGTGATTGAGTTCCGACGGAACTTTGGTGCTTCCCGTGGTTGCCATGTCAATGCGAGTCGTTGACCGATCACGCTTTCTTGCGGGGCTTCTGCATCTACATTTACCCATCAGTTACTCGATGAAGATCAATGCGCTACGAAAATGCGTGTGAATGATTTAACATCATCATTCACTTCCGAAGGGATGGCCGTATCCATCCTTGGATCGATCCATCATCGTACCTCTGCTCATTTTCCTTCCTTGGAGCCCTTCCTCTAGTCGTGGTGTGACTTCCTTCTCTCCTTCTTTCGCTCTCTGTTTCGCTTAAGTTTCCGGCTGCTCCTACTTCGTCTTCTTCGTCTTTCCTTCATGAAGTGCATTTTGAGCAAGTCAAAGGATCTATGTCAGTGATTCTAATTTAGAGGTAATCCTTGATGTTCTCAGGCATCTCCTCGATCTGAGTGTTGTAGAATCGCTCAATCTGCTGAAGGTTGGCCATATCACGCTCGGTAATGAAGTTGATGGCAACACCCTTACGACCGTGACGACCGGAACGACCGATACGGTGGATGTACTTCTCGTAGGAAGTGGGAATATCGTAGTTAATGACGAGTGAGACTTGCTGAACATCGATACCACGTGAGAGCAGGTCAGTGGCAATCAAGACACGGGTAGTACCGGATCGGAAAAGGTTGAAGATTTCCTCACGCTCTTGTGGAGACATTTCACTATGCATAGCAGAAACAGTAAAGTCGCGTTGAGTCATCATTTCGGTCAATTCATCGACACGGCGGCGAGTGGAGCAGAAGATAATGGATTGTGCAATGGCAATGGTCTCGTAGAGATCGCAGAGGGTCTCAAACTTGTTTGCCTCACTATCCAACTTGATGTAGAACTGCTTAATACCTTCGAGGGTCAACTCATCACGCTTGACAAGGATGAGCTTGGGGTTGCGCATGAAGTTCTGTGAGAGCTCAAGAATCTCCTGAGGCATGGTAGCCGAGCAAAGCACGACCTGAACCTGAGAGGGCAAGTACTTGAAAACATTGTGAATCTGGTCCTTGAAACCGAGCGAGAGCATTTCATCGGCCTCATCGAGAACGAACATCTTGCATCGGTTCAGATTGAGAGCGGAGCGGTTGATCATGTCGTAGACACGACCGGGGGTACCGACGACGAGCTGAACACCGTCGCGGAGGGTCTTGATGTCATCACGCACGACGGTACCACCGACGCAGGCGTGTGAGGTGAGACCCAAGAAGTGGCCCAGAGAGCGAGCGACAGTCTGAATCTGCTGCGCAAGCTCGCGTGTAGGAGCCAAAATAAGGGCCTGTGTGTACTTCTCAGTAGTGTCAATCGTCTGAAGGATAGCAATGCAGAAGGTACCCGTCTTACCAGAACCAGACTGTGCCTGAACAATGGTGTCATTACCGGTCAAGATGGGAAGAATACCACGCTGCTGAATCACGGAGGGCTTCTCGAAACCGTGCGCGTAGATACCACGCAAGAGCGGCTCCTTGAGGTTCATGTCATCGAAGCTAGTCGCAATGCGGTCCCAGTTGGACTCGCCCTCATTTGCCGCCTTGCCCTCGATCGAGTCGTAGGTAGCGTCGGCGTCCGAGTGGCCAGAAGGCGAAGCAGGGGCAGGGACCGCGGCGGGCTCAGAAGCAGCTGCAGAGACAGCGGCGCTAACAGTGGAGGCAGAGGCAGCAGAGGCAGAGGCGGCGGGGTCCTCCGTCTTCTTGGTGCGTTGAAGGCTTTTAATGCCTGACATTTGGAACTAACAAACGGGTTTTTCTAGACGAATCCGCGGGGTGGAAGAAGATCTTGCAGTGAGACACAGCGGCAAACAAACGGATCTCGCGATTCCGGAACTTAAAGTGGACCGAATCCCACGCCACGGTTGCGGCGCAGTGTACTTTACGTCAGAAGCCAAGAACTCAAGCTAGCTTCGACTACTTTGGAGCGACTTTGTAAGGCATCTATAGCATTCTCGTAAGGTAAAACGGCAAGCATATTATGCGGGCTGAGGCACTTCACCCTCATGTTACATTTTTACAAGCATATAAACTCCGCGCATATGCTTTTCCCCCTTTTTTTCCCGCTCTATTCCACGCTTCATTCTCCCTCATTTCGCCCCCTTCAGTCTACCTTTCCCCCATTCCGGCACCCCCGGCTCCGGTCGGACCGCGGCAGGACCCACCGGCTCATTTTTGATTTGTGGTGAGAACCAAAAGGTAGACCTCCGAGAGTGGTTGCTCAGAAGCCATCCACCCGAAAAAATATTTGAAGGTCGGAATAGCCGATTTCGAAAGACTGGTGTAGAGTGGTTGAGAGCGCGAAAACGGGAGATGTGCATGCTGAATTGTGATGAGAAGTGGACAATTAGATCAGGTGTGTTGCTAAACGTCATTATAATCAGTGAAAGCCTGGTGTCTCCCACGAGATTGCCGCTCTTTTCCCATTTGCCGCGGACCATTAGGGCACGGAACCCACAGAAATCTCTGTTTGCGTTGAAATGTGGGTGGGGGGTCCACGAGCGGGCAGTACTCCGAGCCCTAAGGAGAGTTGGGCTTACAGTTGTCTTGATTCATCCCTCCGTATAGAACCATGCTGATCCCTATTCGTTGCTTCACCTGCGGAAAGGTCGTGGGCAACAAGTACGAGAAGTACTTGGGGTACCTTAACGAGGGCAAGTCCGCCGACACCGCGCTCAACACCCTCGGCCTCAAGCGCTACTGCTGCCGTCGCATGCTTCTCGCTCACGTCGACCTCATTGAGAAGCTCCTGAACTACAACATCTACCAGCCTGCCGCTACCGTTCGCCGCTAGGGGCAAAGAGCAAGAGAAGGAAGGGGAAGTCGCCTTGTGTGCGCGTAGCATAGCACCGGCTGGCGCGTTCCCAAAGTAGCTTCCCGGATTAGGTACAAAAGCAGATGAACTTGAACCCTTCACTGTACATATGACGAAGATTAGGAGCAAACTCCCCAAAAGTAATGACCATTCCTGCCACCTCGCATAGATCGTGCCGTCAGCTGCTGCTGCTGTACGTGGCAATATGAAGTGATGACGTCCGACTGATGTAGTCAAGGTGGAATCTTATTCGACAGTCCTATCTACAGCTTGTGAGTCGATTCCTCGGACTCGGCAGCCTCCAGAAAACGAACCCCAGGGCCACAAAGCGTGGAGCCTGGATCACACGAGGCTGAGCGAGACTCTGGCAATCACATCGGTTAGAAGACCACTCAGCTAATATCACCCTGGATCAGCACACTTGCGTACGACGGGTGCGCAAGCTGTATAATAAACCATAAACTATTACCGTGCCTAATTCGTCGCTGTATTCGATGCTAGATCTACGCGAGGCCAGCTCGGATGTAAGGAAATGGCAAGCTGACGCCCAACTATCTCACACATGCTATTGTAACTCGTCAGCGCCTCTTGCCCTTCTGATCCTTGCCATCATTTTTGTCATCCTTCTTGCCTTCCTGTGACGGCTTACGAGACTGACCCAGAGCACCCGTCGCTCTTAACTTAGCGATTCGCTTCTGGATTTCCTCCTTAGTCAAAGGTTTCTCCGGCTTTACAGCATTCCCTGCATACGTTGACCCACCAGCAACAAACAGGGACCGTTCTTTGGCCGCCTTTTCAAAGGCTCGTTCGCGCTGAAACTTTTTCTCCTCTCGTCCACAGCCGTGGTCAAATGCGCTAATATGCTTCGTACAGAAGAACCTACGGCAATGCTTGCACTGCTGTTCCTGCATATGCATCTTCGCCTTGCAACCAGGTACAAAGCACTTGCCGAGTCGTAGCGTTGCCACCATACCCTCGATCGACTCCAAAGTCTCCAGTTCGTCTTCGTCATCAGTGACCACCTTGCTCGTTGCCTGTGCCCATGCTTCTGAACGCTTCCGTTCGATTTCTCTCAGCGCTTCATCAGACTTCTCCAGACGCTTGTGCTCTTGTGCGGCACGAAGGCGCCTGGCCTCTTCATCCCGAGCCTTGCTTTGGGCCCGCAACTGCTCGAGGCGGCTCGTGAGCGAAGGCTCCTCCTTGCTGGTAGATTTCGTCGCAGTGAGTGCTGATTGCGAAACGGATTTGGCTTCAGTCGAAACATCCTTCTCCGTGACAGATTTCGCTTCAGGGCTGGTCTTTGGCTCGGAAACGGATGCTTCTGGTGACTTGCCCCAATGGTTCAGCGGATGCTTGGGATCTGCAAGGCGCTTAAGCAGTGGATCTGATGGAGCGGCGTTGGCGGGGGCATTCCCCAGCAGCACCACGAAGGGAAGAGGAGAACTTGGTGGGTTAGGAAGATTGGCAAGATCCGCATTGGTTTTAACAAATCTACCTTTGCTCATCAACTTCTGTCCAGTTGCTGGAATTCCTGTGGTGGCTTCAATCATCTTGTGAAGGATTCCCAGATCCCATGCAGAAGTCGCTGGAGCTGGTTCGTTCAACAAGCGTTGTCGCAGGATGCCACGCCAATCTTCAACCGCTGGCACAACAAAGCGGTGCTTACCCCAGTGAACCTCAACCGCCCATCCGGCTCCAATCTGACCCTCCAGCAAGGGTCCCTGAGGATACTTGTGCACCTCATCAGAAACTGGCGCCGATGGCGGGGAGATGAGCGGTAGCGACGATTCGAGCCAGATGGCTGGTGACGTATTGGTCTCAGCTACGTCATTTGCTGGCATTTCAGCAGCAGTCGTGGTCACGTCATTGAGGAGCTTATTTTCATCCGAAGTATCGGGGTGCTCCTCGATCACAGGTTCCGGTCCTTCCTCAACAGGAAGTGCCCCCTCCTGGGCCAAACCTTCAGGTCCCTCTCTGACCTCCACATTTTCAGTCTCTGCATTCTCTGGCACCTGACCTGACTCAGTCGGAGCTGCTGGTTCACTGGGAGCTACTGCCTCCGGTTGAGTAGAAGCTAATGCAAGCTTCGGCGGTTGTGGCGCATCAGCCAGCTTGGGTTGCTCAGCTAGATGTTGATCCTTCTTCTTTTGCTTGGCACTTGCATTTCCAGGCGGCTTCACAGGCGCTTTGGACTTCTTGGGCTGTGAAGGTGCCTTTGCGGTCGAGCTAGCATCATTCGCTGTCTCGTCCAGACCATCATACTCCATGTATCGATAGGCATACGCCGATCGATACGATCCATGTAAGTTAGAATAGTCGACGAGACCCTCAAGGAACGGACTTGTCGAGATAGTTGTGGAGTTGCCGAAAATAACGACTTGGCGACGCGCACGCGTGACAGCAACGTTCATTCTTCGATCATCAGCTAGGAAACCAACCTCACCTGTCTCGTTGCTTCGGACCATAGAAATGACAATGAGGTCTTTTTCTCGTCCCTGGAACCCGTCCACGGTGCCGACCTCAAGTCCCTTCTCAAGCAATGGATGCAAAAGCTCACGAAGGAGCTTAACCTGTGCAGTATACGGAGTGATGACTGCCACGTCGACAGCCGCCATTTTGAAGCCATCGATGGCATCTCGCACATATGCAGCCACTAGCTCGGCTTCGCCGCGATTCGAGCGCGACTCTCCTCCAGGTAGTGCTGTGTCTGCGCCATGCGCCACATCGTCTTCAAAGCAGTCATCTGCTTCGGCTGTATCCACAAAGATCCATGGTGCTTGCGTCGTTGGGTTCACGGGAACCGGTGACTTATCTGACTGAACAGAGGCGGAATCTGCTTGCTTTCCAGTTTTGAGCTTTGCCCCACTGCGCTGCTGAGCTCCAAATCCTGATTTCTCTGATGGAATGTAGTCTGTAAGCAGCCTAAATGCTACTGAGGGGTGTGCCTTCAACTTTCCTTGATACAGTGCGTCACTAGACCATCGCATGATAATTTCATTCATTCGGTACTGCTCAACGAGCAGAGTTGTGGCATGCTCGGCGATCGACCAGTGGGTCCGCGGCAACCAGCTGGGAACGCGCGCGAGTTTCGCCTGACGGGGCTTTGATCCTTGCAAGGATTTTGATTCATCGCCCTTGGAATCGTCTTTGGCATCTGTTCCTATGGCACTGTCCACTTGCTTTTCATCTTCATCTGCATTCATATCATCGTCGCCCCCATGAGTCTCAGGCCTCGTGGTCTGGCGCCGGAGTAAACGCTCAAAAAGTGTGCAAGCGAGACCCTGTGCAGCAGCTTCGTTGCTCTGAACGGTCGGAGGCAATTGCAAGTGATCACCAGCCAGGACTAGTTTACGACCCTTCAAAATCGGGATCAAGCACGCAACCTCGAGTGCTTGGGCAGCTTCGTCGATCACAATCACATCAAAGACGATATCGTTGAGTTTGCTTGATGAAGCACCAGTCAACGTAGAAACAATGACATTGGCGTGTGACAGCACGTTCTGAGCCGCATCGCGCTCGAGATTAGCAAGGTCGCGCTGGATGTGTTTTAGCTCACGCTGCGCTGCCCGTCGCTCGTTCTTGTCCAGCGCAGACTTTCCTCCTCGTTGCAGTAGCTGGTACCTCAGCTTGCTCGCGTCCTGACGCAAGGCGGATTGTACTTCGGCCGCATTCGAGTGTCGAACGAGCGAGTCCAGAGAGCGTTCGAGAATGCTAGGCAAGAGGCGCGCAGGGTGACCCAAGCGAACGCAGTTCAAGGAGACTCGCGAGCGTTGTGAGTCCTTACCTGCTTTCGTCTCCATCTCTGCCTCGTGACGGGGAATAGGCACGGGAACGGAGCGATACGAGGTCTGAAGTCGCTCCACTAGGTTATCTGCTGCAATGTTGGAAGGTGCACATGCAAGCACTCTCAGTCCACGCGCAACGAATTGTGCAATAAGCTCTGCGACTGCAGTAGTCTTTCCAGTACCTGGTGGACCGTGGATCAGCGAGACTGAAGTCGAGGCCAGGCACTTCCCAATGGCTTCTCGCTGGGCCTCATTGAGAGGCACCACGGGCTGCCACACCAACTCGTCCTTCAAGAACTCAGCTTCGGCCTCCTCAAACAGGACCGAGAGGACGGGCCGGGCAGGATGATCAGGCCTGCCCATTGCTTTGACCAGCTCGTCAAGTGCCTTATCGTAAGCCCGATACGTGACCTCATTCGAGGTCTTGTAAATGACGCGCTGTGCACTGAGATCCGCTCCCGCAATCACCTCCGAGACATCGAGCTCCGCTGCGGTGGCAGCGCTCACGCTTGTACCACCGGTTTGTTGCAAGATCTGGCCTGGATCAAACGCGACTGATATAGAATCAGGTCGAACAGAATAAACAACACCGGTATGAAACGCGTCCTTCAAGTCCGTGCCAGGCGCTACGCCAAGCGCCTTGAGCTTGACCACATCACGAACCGAGAAACTATGGGGCGGCAATGGCTCTCCAGTCTCGGCTCGTTTAAAGGTGACGAGGGTGCGTCCAAAGAAGCCCGTGGAGATATCATCAATCACGAGCTTGGTGAGACATAAACCACGCTCTTCGAGCTCGCGTGGCGGGATCTTGGTCAGCCTCGTCAGGTCCTCACTCTGTTCCTCTCCTCGCTCTAATTCGAGAACATGCTTGATTTGGTCGACGTAGCGGTCCAGTGAGAACTTCTCCGCCCTGCGTGGTGCTGTCTTACTCATCCCGTTGCGTCCAGTGGGTTTTTAGTCTCGCAGCTACTCGCACCCGCGCTGTATAGCAACTGTGGAAATCAGTAAATCAGCTGTGATCCCTCGGAGAGGCTGCGCTAGGGGGTGTAGGAAAACGTAGGATCCCTCTGAGGGAACGCAAGGAAAGCCATCCCTCGACCGAGGATAATCTCGCACCCCGGCCTCCTTCACGACAGGGCAGTGTCGGGTGGACTGGGAAAGACTCGAATTGGCTGGACTTTGAAGTGGTTTTTTGCGCGTTTTAGGCGTAGGACTGGTCTGAAATCTCACGCATCGACCGGAAACTTATCGCAACACCTGAATACCATGATTTCTAGACGCACTGCAAGGTTAAAAAGCCCCAGATTCGAGAAGAAAATCACTTTTGGAGGCTTTTGAAGGCAACAGTCGCATGGCGTTTTGAACTTTGGACTCGGTTTTGAAGGCTTTGAAGTGGTTGGAAGTGGAATCGGAACCGATACTTAGATAGCCTTAGTAGGTTTCTATGGATATAAGCCGGCAAGGCACTCAGAACTCTCTCTACAGTCTTCAGAAGTCCACTCAAAGCGCGAACTCTCGACAGTTCTTGTTCACAGGGGCGCATCCTAGTGCCGCAGCGGCAACAGCGACAACAGCAACGGCAGCGGCAGCAGTCGGACGAGAACTTTTCGCGACGTCGCAGCAATCTCAAGGGACGCTTCAGCACCAGCTGCAGCAGGTCCATCTATCCAAGCCCCCCGCCTCGGGTCCAACTCATGCCTTTCAACCTCAAACTCCGAACGCGCCGTTCCACGTGAGCACACACGCGAGCAGCGCTTTCAGTACGTCTCTAAGTGGCAACCACGCACCGAATGTCAACCCCGCGGGCCTGACTGGAAGTAGCGGCAGTAGCAGTCATATCGTCAGCAGCAGCACCAGCGGTGTCGACACTAATAACCCCAACAACGTTATTGTCAACGGCAATCTCACCAGCAACAGCAGTAACATAACCATGAACACCAACCAACATCAACACCACGTGAGCGGCTCTACCCCAGCCGCCATGAGCTCGAATCCCAGTGGCTCTCAAAGAGCCGATAGGGAGAGCAAGGAAAAGGAACTCAATGGTTCTGCTTCGGGAGGTGCAGGAAAGGACAAGGGAGGAACAGGAGCAGGAGGGCACCACCACAAAGAGCCCCAGGGTGACAACAAGCACATGAGTGCTGCCGAGCGGGAACGCGCCAAGAAGTATAAGACTGTCCCGTGCAAGAATTGGACTGCGTTAGGAACGTGCCCGTACGGCAAGAATTGTCTCTATGCTCATGGCGAGCACGAGCTGCGTGCACCACCACCGCCTGAAAAGAATTATAAGACCGTTCCCTGCCGATCCTTCAAGGAAACTGGACGATGCGACTACGGTCACAAGTGCAGATATCGCCACGATGACGTCGTGGAGTCCACCACAATAGCTGAAACCGCAAGCATCTCTCGAAGTTTAACCTCAAGCCCCGTAGTGTCTGAGGAAGCATCTTTCTTCCCAATGAAGCTTGACGTTGCTGCAGGATGGGACAAGTCGCCACTTCTACGACCTGCTTCAGATACCGATGCACCCTCACCCATCCCCAGCATCGCAAGTGCAAATGATGCCCCCACCTCGCATCCTAGCATTAGCAATCTGCTGGATGGAATCTCATTCCCCAAATTACCACAGCTCCCCTTCCAGCTCCCCAACTTGCCCATTATCCCCCCTCCACCAACCCACTTCACGACTGCACAACTTACATCGCATTTCTCATCCAACACTGCCACTGCCGTTTCAAGTTCGGCCGTCGCGACGGCGGCAGGAGCTGCAACTGCCGCTGCTGCTGCTTCGGGGATGCCTATTGCTTCGCCCTTGCAAGCAGCCGGTTCGGGACCGACGACAATTATGAATCTTATGAACCCTTCGAATTCAACGGCATCGGGCGTTGGTGTCGGGAATGCTTTAGGTGGTGCGAATGCAGTGATGGGTACTGCGCCTCCCGCGATCACCAATTTAGACCCCAACAAATCCTTCCCCTCAACCTCAGCATTGGTTCTGGCTTCAAATTCATCGGCGTCTGATTTTGGGCATACGACAACAACCGGTACCTCATCACGACCTATGACGAGTGGTCTTACGGTTGTGGCATCACAACCATCATCACATCACCACCATCGCGCTGAGTCGACCCAGATGTTGTCTGCAAATCCAGAACAGATATCTGATGAAGTGCTTTATTCTACATCCCAAACTGCAAGTTCTTCTACTGGCTTTTATTCTTCATCGCAAGCTGCAGGTTCAGCAGGATTTGAGGGTGGATCTTCCTTTTCTTCCGTGAATGTTGATGTCCCTTCGTATGATTCGTTCCAGGAAGAGTTCTATTACAGTTATTACTACTACAGTTACTTGTATGCTAACAACACCTCTGTGCCACCACCTGGTACGGCAAAAACAGGACGTGACAGCTATTTCGCACTGTTCCCCGAAATTTTGCGCAACGTCGGACTTGGTCCATCGACCTCGCCAGTGTACCAAGTCTTCAATCACATTGTAGATTGGGTACTACCCATTTGTGAAACAAACGCAGTTGCCTATGTGTCCAATTACGAGGCTATGCAGGCTGAAGTGGCAGCCGCCCATGCACTTGTTGAACGTGATACCCTTGATTGGTCACTAGCAAATGTAGTCGAGCACGCCGCGACGGCTGCTACGAACTACCACATGTCATTGCTTGAGGGCAAGAAGCGGCATGTTTCGCTACCACTGGTCACACCGTTGCCCTTGCCACCACCTTTGGCTCACGATTCGCTTATCAAGGCGTGGGCTGCTGCACACGCATTGAAGATTTCACCCGTCCGTGCATTGCAACTAGTCGCCTATGTCTGTGCTAAATTGGGTAACTATGCCTTGAATCGAGCGCTTGAAGCCGCCAGAGCTGGAGCCACACACACGCAAGATGAAAGCAAGGAGGGCGCTTCTGAGACGAAACAGGTTGAAGCTTCCCCTGAGCGAGCTCAGCTGACTCCACCCCTTTCTGCTACTGTGCCTCGAGTGAAGCATGCTGGAATGGCACCGTTGCTTACATCGGACTCGATGAAGCCAATGCGCGCAAAGCAGTTCCTAGCCAAAGATTAGTCGCATCCCTCTTTGTATATATTTGCCCCTACATCGCCTCTGTTTTGCTTCGTATCGTTTCTTTAGTTGTATTCTACTTGCTATCCATCGTTACCTCTTCGCATCGTTACCTCTATTTGCTTGTCGCCACTTCATTTGCCATCTTCGTTCATCTTCTCACTTACGCTGTCAGATTTTGCTATTGCTTCTTCTGTGGATTCCATCTCACTCACGATGGCTAACTTATTTATTCCGATCCGAGCTCTGGACACCTTCGTCATATCAGCTATGGTCTCGTTTATGAACATGAATGAGAATGGGAACCATATGTGAGGTAATAATCACCATAAAGTTGAGGTTGAATGTCGTTCTGATGAACAGCGATTAACCAGACCTCGTTCCTCTCGCGCTCGCTGGTTCAGCTCGCTTCTGTTAAAAGAGAGAGGGCGTTCGTCCTATGACACGTGAACGTCACGAATGTCTGACAAAAGTTGGAAGTGGGGAATTTTATCTACAACAAGATTGCTTTAATATATATAACCGTAGCAGTGGTTTCGGGAGCTCCGAACTCGATCGCATAGAGTCGAGTCAACACAGACGAAACACTGTGACCAGCTTATGTGTGGTCAATGTTCATGAACTTGCGTGTTCGGAAGCCGAACCACCACTTGTTGGGCTTGTTGTCCTGGAAGAGGATGTTCACGAGGCGGTTGGCGCACTCCTGACGAACGTGAGTAAGGTACTCACGCAGTTTGTCTGACTCCTGAGGAGTCTTGGGAGGCTTCATGAAACCATTGAGGCAGAAACCGTTGTCACCGGGCAGCGCGAAGCGGGTATTGTACGAGATTTGCTGCACCTTTTTCTTGGCCTCAGCGAGGTCAGGGGTGCGGTAGAGGAAGGTAATTACCTCAGAGATGTAGATCGTGAGGTAGCAAAGCAGCAAATCAGATCCGTTCTTGGGCTCAAAGTTACGGAAAAGCACATTGGCGCGGAAGTACTCGATCGCCTCATCAATAATATCCTTCTGATTCTCATCCGAGATGAGGGGGGCGTTGCCTCGGATGGCCGACTTGATAGGCAGCAAGGGTGTACCGTTGATGCTCACCGCCGTTGAGTCGTCAATCGTCGAATGGTATGCCTATACATGCGTTCAAACAAGTCACCATACAGCGGGGAGGCTCCCAAAGTGAGTCAACTGTGTAGATAGGCTCGTGTCCTCATACTGATGGATGCTTTTGGGGAAAAAATCTCCACACCACCCAAAGTTTGTCAGACAAACGCGGGCTCGATCGATAGAGAGCAGCGATATGCATCGAAAACTAGCATCAAAACGAAGCGAACACTTACCGGCATGGTGTACTTGTCCTCAGAAAAGTGACAGATTCTTGTTGATTTTCAGCCCTCGCGGCCGATCGCAACCGGGGGTGTTGGAATATGAGCCCCCAGCCAAATCAGAGCCTTGCCTCACTGTCTCAGATGACCGAAACGCGGTGTTCTCGTCACTGCAAGAGACATATGACACTCGTAGTGTCTCGAGCATCACCCGTCATCACATTCCCGCGTGTTGCATTCCGAGCATAATAGCATCCACCCCGCCAAAATCCCTTCCAAATATGACACACAGAGGAAACCTTGCTGACGCCACGATTTTAGCCGGATCCGGCTAAAGTTGGAACTGAATTGGCGATACCGTTCGCGGTGCACGCGGCGAAGTATCTACCTGGTTGTGGGGCAGATCGGGTGTGCAGTGTGAAAGAAACATTATACATGAGATCTGGACTTAGAGACGGTGCGCTGAGGGAGTCCTAGCCTCGGAAGGATAATCAAGACCGAGAGAATCTTGAGTGGTGAGTCCATTCAACGTGCTGTGCCGTGATAACCAGCCATATATTCCCAACTGAACGCGTTATTCTCGATATTCTACCAATTCGCCCTCGCCTCTAGGTCACGATATGCGCGCCTCGTATCTTGCGCGAGCCCGACTAGCTGCACTCATTGCACTCGTTTTGGCCGTGGCGCTCGCCGTTTTCGCCCAGGCCGATGAGCAGCCTGCTGCTACTGCCGCAACCCCAGCTGCAGATGCTGCTGCTGCTGCTCCGGCTGCGCCTGCTACCGGAGGCGAGTCAGCAACACCTGAGGGTGAGAAGGAGGTCAAACCTCTTTCGAACCCCTTTGAGAACGACGATGACGACGATGATGATGACGAGAAGCCCCCAGAACCACTCTCTGAGGAGGAGCGAAAGCGTCGCGAGTCCTGGGAAGGCCACATGAAGCCACTCGGCACTGGCAACAAGCTCATTCCCGCAGCTGAGCTCGACGCTTTCCCCAACACCAAGAAGTTCTACGAAGAGTACTTCGTCCCTGCAAAGCCTGTGATCATTCGTGGGGCTGCCAACATGCATCCTGCGATGACCAAGTGGACTGACGAGTACCTCAAGGCTATTGAAGGTTCCAACTCGACTCGCGTCGCAGCTGAGGTGAACAATAAGGAGAACCGCACCCGCGTGGATGAGAGCAACTACCCAATCTACCCTTACCTCCAGGAATGGATGCAGAACTACACCCAGCCTAATGCCACTGGTTTCATCATTTCTGACATTCTCACTGGCATGAAGCAGGATTTGGTGCTCCCCTACTCAATCGACTGCCCTAAGGTGTTGGGTTCGCAAATCGCACGCTCTCTCTTCTTCCTCTCGAACGGTGGTACCACCTCCGTCCTCCATCACGAGCACTTTGATGACATCCACTGCATCCTCGATGGCTCCAAGTCGTTCCTCCTCGCTGATCCTGCCGTCAACCAGGAGTACATTACCATCGATGCAGATGATCCAGAGGCTGGTGAGTATGTTGATCTCGATGTTGATGCTGTGGATGGTGTCCAATACCCTAACATAAGCAAAGTCGAGTTCTTTACCGCAAACTTGAACAAGGGTGACTGCGTCTACATCCCCGCTGGCTATATGCAGGCTGACCGCACTCCTGCTGGTCGTCAGCTTGCCGTTTCAATTTGGTGGTTGCGCGACACTCAGAGCGAGGCCCAGATCATCACCGGTGGTGAGTGCGACAACATCGATGTCTCTGCACCTCGCACTCCTCTCAGCAACATCACTCTCCTCGAGGAGGAGCAACGCCGATTGGCTGAGGAGGAGCTGAAGAACGAAGACGCACAAGAGAATGCTGATGTACATGATGCTGAGAGCCAGTTCTCCCAGCTCTTGGAGACGGACGAAGCCGCTGCGGAGGAGTTCGCGGCTCAATTGCTTGCCGAGGCCGAGGATGAACAGCATGGCCTGTCGGACGAAGAGATCGCTCAGCTCACTGCTCAGGCTGACAAGGATGATGAGCCCATCCAGGGTGTCGCGGCTGCTACCGAAGAGAAGCCCAAGACGAAGGATGAATTGTAAGAGATGCGTCAAGGTTGGAAGCATCTCAACAAAGCGAGGATCTAGCGTTTCACATATATTCATTCCAGCATCTGCGGGATGTTGCACTATGATGGAACTAAGTCCATCACTGTCTCAAGGAAAAGAGAGACAAATGCTGTATCTGCGCGCAATTTACATTTATCGTTACACTTTATTCCTCAGCTCTTCGTAATCTCGCGTGCTTTGTTGAGATGATGATAATGATGATGATTATGATGAAGACGGACGGGTTGCTGAGATTCTCCTCCGGAGGTTCGGTCTTGGGATAAACAGACTGGTACGTTCGAGAGGAACGCGTCACGACCCGGGCTGTCTGTGTATACAAGCAAGTCTCGCCGAGCAGAGTCAAGCCAAGCCAATGCAAGGCAAGGCCAACTAAGACAAAGTAAGACGGGTCATAAAGAACATTTAAGCGTTAATGGTATGGTGTGTGCATGACATGTATGGTTAAGATATGCATATGAGATGTCTTGCTACTCGAGTCATGTCTGGGGTAATCCACGAGTCCCAAGTGCTCATTGCTGCACAGCTCCGGGCCAATTACTCCAGTCCTTGGTTCCTCAGTTCAGCTTGGCCTGGACTGAATTTTTTTCGAATTTCCCACTTTCCCAGCAGGCGCATATATCATGTCTGCGATGAAGGCCCCGGTGTTGGTCGTTCCAGCGCCGCGCAGGGTGATCCCGGACTTGATGCAGTAAGTGTGGTGATTTACTCACGCGTGGCGCGTCGCGTTGCAGTATACGGGCGAAACGACCCGCATCGGGGGTGTCGAGATGCGGAATCTGGAACCCGTTTGGAACTTTTGAGATCTTTTGGATCTTTTGGATCTTTTGTGCCATCTTTGTCACGCGGGGTCGGGGTCATGTGTGCCCAGTTCGCATGCCGTGGTGACGTTTCACTTTTCCGACTGCGGCTGCAAATTAGCCGGATCGAGCTAAAGTCAGTCAGCCATTGAATGACACCTCTGAGCCTCCTGAGCCTGCCTTTTGTCCCGCCTGCCGCCGCCGCCCGCCCGCCGCCCGCCCGCCCGCCGCGGGCCTCGGGCAAGCAGGAAAAGAGTGAAACTGAGTGAAGAGTGGAATTGAAGAAAAGCGCTCAATACTGGGGTAAACGATATTGGTATCACATATTTATAGAACTAGGATGTCTACCACCACTCGCGCATTTATTGTTGCCATTCTTGCTGCCATCTGCATCGCAGCACTCGCACAAGTCGAGTACCAAACCGTACGAATTGAACAGAAGCAGATCGAAGGCGGTTCCAAGACGTATGTCATGTCGCTCCAGAAGTGCAACGCGAACAGTGATTGGACCATCCATGGTCTCTGGCCTGAGTGGGGCATGAACTGCGGTGGCGCCAAGTTCGATATCAAGCAGCTCGCTCCGATCCGCAACGATCTCAACCAGTACTGGCTCTCGTGCCCAGGTCATCAGGGCAATGAGGCGTTCTGGAACCACGAGTGGACCAAGCACGGCACCTGCACGAACTACACCCAGGTCCAGTACTTCGCTGCGGGTCTCTCTGTCTACAAGCGCTTCAAGGCTGAGTGCAACAACAAGCTCCGTGGTGGTGAGTGCCGCTTCTGCGTCGACATGAACCTCAATGAGTGCTAAAAACCCTCGAGTGTGACAAGTCAAGTCAACTTTTCGGCCTCTGCAGCGCCAGTGCGCACAAGTGTCATGCTGGACTAATTGAATTTATTCGATAGATCAGTGAGTTGGCTACTCGATGCGCTCTATGGTAATGCCACGCACTCACGCCCTGTATTGCAAATCTTGTGCAAAGTGTCCCCCCTTTTGCCCGCTCTCGAGCAATCTTTTACTCGAGAGGGTGTCAGGGTGGGATAGGTCTCCCGCTTGCGCTCTTGAAGTACGCACGCCCTCAAGTCCGTTCAAGTTTGTATGAGGGCAGCCCACTTGTGCGCACCTCCCTCACAAGTGCACTATGGCTTCCGGGCGTGTGCTTGCGAGGAACAAGGCTAGAAAAACACTCAGGTCTTAACTTGGTTCGTCGTGGTACGCCGTCCTTCCGCGAGGACGTGCGGTCTTCCCCGCAGCCAAGCCAGTTCTTCAACTGCGTTTCTTCATCCGTTATATCAAGTCAGCTATATTTTCACCCATTTTGCCGTCGTTATCTTACAATTCCCTTGCTAGTTAGTATCTTTTACCACTTCTTGAAGAAGCTGAAGCTTTAAAAGTTCGAAAGCAAGAAACAAAGAAAGAAAGCTTCCGTCCCCCATAGCACCGTTTTTAATCCCCGAGCACCTTTTCCAACCGCTTCCTCCGCACCGAGCATGATGTCACTGCTTTAACTGCTTCAATTGGCTGATCTGCTGCTGCCGCTGCGTCACAATCACAACAAGATTAACACCAGTCAATTAGTCACCATCACCCTCATCACGATTTTGTCGTCGGCAAGCAGTGTTAGTGTGATGCGATATGTGATGGTGAAATCATTGTAGTAGTATTGCGTAGCGACCCCACGACAGCAACGACATCATCACAAAGAGTTTAGTAGCCTATCCGCGTTCTTTGACCCTGCCCTTATTTTCATCGACTCCCATGTACGTGGACCTGGACATGGACATGGACATGTAGAGTTAGTTGGAATGTCGGTTCGCTGATGTTGGATGGCGTCATGCAGCGTGAGCGTAGGCCTAACTCTTTCGTTTCAAACCCTGATATGGTCTCGATCATGCGAGATTGAACCTTCTCCCTCAAAAGAGAACACAGAGAATTGATTCAGAAGACCAAAGCAAAGAGTCCTAACCCTGAAAGCAAAACAAAGAGAGAACCTCCTTGCTCTTCAAGATGTGCTAAACTCTCCCATACCACTCCCTAGCATCGTTTCATTTCGTTTCCCCGCCCTTTTATCCTTTGGCCATTACCTGGTCACACCTATCATTTGAGGATGATGACATCTATATTCGTCGCCTGCCGGCTTCCCAGCCAGCAGTTTGTCTCAACGCGGCTTAGTCATTTTGTTAAATGAATCTCCTCGCTGCATCCACCAAGACGATGCTTCACGTATGTGCCTCGTCAGACCTACCAATATGTATCACCTTCACGTCCCACAGCGCAAAACCGGTGGGAATGGATGATTTACATGTGTAGCAAAAGCATACGGCTTTATTGGAATAGCGCTTGAGCAAATGGCGTCAGAGTAAAATGGTTCTTTTTTCATTAACAATGCCTGATGCCGCTTATCCCGTGACTAAGAGAATTGCGTGTTGCACTCAGGACACTTGAACTTTTGAGAAAGCCATCGGGCGATACAATCCTTGTGAAACGTGTGAAAGCATGGGAGCGTCAAATATTCATCTTCGGCCTGGAATTCCTCCAAGCATACGAGACAACGAGCTTCAGGGTTCGCTTTCATACGGGCAGTGCCATATATTCCTGAAGGGAAGAGATGTGCATTTCCGGGAAGAAGAGCAGTGCTAGCTGCCTCAACAGACTCAGTAGACGGACGGGGGAGTGAGGAAGTGCGATTCCGTTGGTTATCATGACTCTGACGCGAAGTTGGAGTGTACCTTCTTCCTCCTGATAGAAAGTGTTGATGAGGCTGCATTGATTCGCCGAGACTGTGCGGATATGCGTCTTGGAGTGTTTTGAAGTCGCAAGTCGAAAGCTTCCATCCAAGCGTTGAAGAAGCAAACGCGCAAGCAGAATTTGTATACGCATACCCCCGTGGTGGAGGTGGTGGTGGTTTGGGTATCACTCTATTAACAATGCCATGAGATGAAGCCGCCTGGTCTGTGCCAGCTCCTAGCATTCCGTCAGATGTGTTGGGGTTTGGATTTTCGAGCGACAAGAACCCACGCAAATACGAGTTCATGATATTTGGCAATAAAGAGGTCTCTGGTCGCAGCCAAAGGTCAGAAAAATTGCTTTGTACTCGATACACACTCGCTAGCCTTTCAGCAATATCCTTGATGTCAAGTCTGCCTTGTACAGAATTCTCCAGATTAGTCTCTGTAGAAGTCACTGGCGGAGACAGTGCTTCAGCAGGTGTTCCAGGAGATTCCGTGGTTACTTGAGCAGGTAATTCTCCTGTTTTGGCTTCCGATGCAGATGATCGATTGGAGTTCTCTTGGAGGTAATGTTGCCAAGCAAGAGGGTCTTCAAAGACGAGATCGATGGCAAATCCATCATCGAAATCTAGTCTACGAATGATTGCTGGTCGATTCGCAAAGGTTCTGCCGTACATATCTGCAACGGTGCGCCGATGCTCGGTCGCATCTTGGGTGAGTTTGATATCATTGCTGAGGCCTTGCATCCCACTTTTCTCATCCTTATCTTTCCTAAGAAGTCTTCGGAACCATCCGCGTTCTTCCCCTGCGTCAGGGTTGTCTGTCCCTCCTTTAACGCCACCAGATGCACTGATCAGCTCTTGGGCGTGCACTGGGTTAGCTGCTAATGCCTTGGCGTCTGAGTGATGGATCGATATGAATGACTCATCTTCAACCGCAGCGTCCAGATCAGTTTTCGTAAATCGCAGGAAAGGCTGCAGGGGCAGTTTAGGCTGAAGCTTGGCTGGAGGTGTGGCTTGCGATTCCAGTTCTGCATGGTGAATAGCGGCTGTCCCATAGCTCATTGTGATGATGTCACTCGTATTGAATTGCAACTCAAGCACCGTAAGTGGGCCCTGAGTCGCGACAGGTTCAATGTTATTTCGGAGCGTCGCTAGTCGTTGACGCAGTGTCATGAGATTCGTGCCATTCGTGTTCGAAGGTATCGTGTGAGCAAGTTTGATCAGCACATCTCCTTGAACGATAGCACCAATCGGCAACGCAATCGACGAAGAGTGGAAGGGAGATGGTGTGGTCTTGGTTTGGCATGCAACTCGTCCTGCAACAGTGTGGGGCAGGACTTCTTGAGGCTTCGGGCCATCATAGAGTAGTGATGGCCCCTTTTGTTCGGCTCTTTCTTGCTGTGAGAATTCCCTCCATGTACCTTCAAATCCGAAGCATCCTGCTCTGCGAGTGGTATGGGGAAGTAGGGCAGTCAGCTGTGGTAGGTTGTGTAAGGGAAAGCCTCCCTCTGTGTTCGTCCCTATCGAAGCCACACCCTCTAGCAGAGGGGCAGGCAATGAGGCGAATTGCGGGTGCCTTTGAAGTAATAGGTCGATTTTGGAATTCAGCAATGGGTTAGCTCTCGACACAGTCGGTCGATAGCCAGGAACGAAAATTGGAGTGAGAAGTTGTCGTGTCATAACCCTGGACAAAGCCTGCATCACATCGGTGCTCAAGCGAGAATACAACGAGGGCTCAACCTTCTTAACTATGTGACGGGCTAGCAGCTCTGTGGGAGAGGGAGTTTGCTCATGTCCGTTAGTAACAATGCCTGGGAAGTATATGGCAAGCGGGTCGTCTACGGCCTCTTTGGTCTCTTGCTCTAACTTGCTTTCATTTGCCCGGTGCAGCTCACTCTCGAACATTTGCAGTTGACGAATCACCTGACCGTAGCCTGATCTATAGCTCTCGTCTGGGGTTTCACCAGTTGTCGGCTCCACAGCTAGGACACCACCCGACAATGGGATGTTGAATCCATTTGCAGGGCCGTGAAGAGCTGTTCGATGAACGATGCCGCCAGTCTCACAGTTCGTAATTAGTAAGGAGAGTTGTGAAAAGAGCTTCTCTTCAATTCTGTCAGCGGGATCCTCATTTCCATTGGCGGTATGAAGCACGCTGCAAACTGGCATTCTGTGTAGAACAATGTGAGTGAGTACCAGGGGCGAGTCAGATGGTTTCTGGGGCTCAAGCTCCGTCGCTGTTTCTTCAATGCCTTTCAGAATTAATTCAGACTGAATCATATCGTCCAGTGCGCGAGCACGCCAAGGTTGCAGAGGAGTCAGAGGATTTGAAGGGATCCCCTTACCTCGAAGCTGGAGATCAACGAGCCGAACACCCTCTGGCAACGCATGAAGGCGCTCAATGATTCGCAGGGATTCCACTGGCCAGTGATTTGCGATAGGTAGCAATGCTGGGAACTTTGCTGCCGGAGCCACTGCAACCAGGCCTGCAACAGGTGATAAACTCCAAAAGCCTGCTCTGGGATGGAGCAGCCCGTTTAAGCATAGGCGCCGTCCTATCAATTTACGCGAAGCCACGTTATGTGCGAGTAGAAAAGGAAACTGGTCTCGAAGGTTAAGATGTTGAGCAATCTTTGCTGGCGTCGTCTCCTTTTCGATTATGCTTAAACCGAAGTTGCAATATGCTTTCGAAACCATTGCCGAACCCTCGCTCTTCTGCTCCTCTGACGATGGTGTGCCCTGTGGTTGCTGAGACGCTCCTGACTTCCTTTCCACAGGTATATCTCTACAAGTGTCGATGCCGAGCATCATTCGAGCCATGTCATGAGATGAGAGCAACCATGGACTGAAGTACTGTGCCGATGCAGGAGGGGTTACAGAGCAAACTGATAGATACAGCTTCATTGCAAGTATCATCGCCATTGGGAATATGGTGTCAGTCCCTAGGATCAGAACCTTTCTACACCCTATGCCTTGAGGTTCCGTATCTTGATTTGGGATTAGCCTCTCGCTGGCACCTTCGACGCTCAATTGTAGCATCCCCCCAGCGCTCTCGGAAGGCACAACCTTACCATTCACAGGCAGCATATACCGATTTAGCATGCATTGGGACAGATCTGCGCCCCTATCTGACCCCAGCAACCACGAGACTGCGAGGTCTCCCATTGCCCTCAGACCCCCATAGCCGGCAAGTTCCAGAGCACCCGTGGCATTCTGGGCTTGATGCATTTTGATCTCAGCATCGATCAACATCGAAGTGTTCAAGTCAGTATTACCTATGACCAGCTGTTCCAACTCCTTATACACATCTCCAGATATGGCTGGTGTCATACCGAACCTGGCAACAGACTTCTGGATACGACGTCTGGGAGAGGCAACCTGGACAATAACAGAGCCCCCATCTTTACCGGCAGTCTCCGACGGGGCCCCAGTGGCGCTGCCTCGTCTGCTTGAGGGGTTTCGCACGATAAAGGGACAAGAGAAAGAAGACGTGACGTCGTCGACATCAAGAATCAGCCAGGGTCCGGCACTGATTTCGTTAGTTGCCAAAACGTCACGAAGAGCTTCCCATGCTTCCGACACAGACTCGATGCCTTTGAGCCGTGCTCGTCGCACCTTTGAGTCCAGGTTGTCACCGCGAATCGACATAACACTTCGAAACGCAGATGCATCGGTTTTAGCCGCGATGCGAAAGTTACAGCTCACTATTCGGGAAAGAAACTCTCGGAAGGCCTCAGGTGCTGCTTGACATCGTCCGTACCTCCAGCAGATGAATGGGTTAATGACTGCGGCAGCGTTAGCCGCTTTACGGTACTTCCGCTCTAACTGAGCTCGCTCGAACTTGACTGAAAGGCCTTGGAAGAACCGTCGAAGTCGGTTTCCATCCTCCTTCCCCTGTGCCTGCTCTTTGGTTGCTCCTGCCAGATCTGAGATTGCCCTCGACGTAGATTCACTCTCCTGAGGGCTACTCAGCCGCAATGAGACGAATGAGTGTGTGCCAGATGCGAAGCTGACCGTGCTCTCCTCAAGCATTTCTCCTTCTTCAACTGCTCTGAGATGTGAGGCGAGCTTCGATGTCTTCGTGGATGATGATCCTGACTCAGTGGAGGCGGTGGAAGAGGTACTCGAGGGAACAGATGACGCAGCGCTTGCGCTAGTGGCATCGGAAGCAGCTCTTGTCAGACTTGGTCTTTGTGACTGGGACTTTCGACCGACTTCAGACCCTTGCCGTCCGACTGCCTTCCCTGTCGATGTTGAACTCAGTGCTGCCACCGCGGAAGGAGTCTCCATTCCATGATTATAAGGCGAGACAGTAAGATCAAAGCTTTGCTCTAGATGCGCCAATTCATTGTCTGCCAGCTCGAAGTCAATTGATGCCTCACTAAGCGGGGAACCTAGCGTAAGAGTTGCGAGCTCAGCTTGTTGAAGTTGAAACGGGTCATCTCTTGGGTCACTCGGAGTTGCAAGGATATCATCATATCCATACAGCACCGAGTGGCTGAAGCCTCCATATCCTGCATAGTCAGCTGTGTCACCATCTCCCAAGAGTGATGTGGGCTCTTCATCCTTCCTCTCGAATGTTTCTGTGCAGGCATTCATTAGGCCATGCTGACTCTGCTGCCGACTGTGCTGTCTTCGGTGTTTCTGCTTTGTTTCTTGACTTGGTTGGAAAGGCGAATGCGGATCGTCATCTGCCTCGCAGTGAAGCATTGTACTCTTGACGACTCTAACAGCCTCTTGTGTGTGCTCGTGTTCAGAGTGTGTCCCAGGAGCAAAGTTCTCTGAGACGTCAGCCTACCAGATCAGTTGGTCCTCCTGTCTATCTCCTAGTCGCTATTTTAGTGACCGCTCCGGGTGACCATTTACGGAGGCCAATATAATATGCTACTCTACTATAGCTGGGCTGGTCTATCGTGTTCAGGTGCCCGGATATGCCTGATTTGTTAGGAGACGCGCGGCAAGAGAGATTCTACACCTCTGCTTTTCCCCGAGGATCTCGAGGCCTATTGACTAATAAACGCTGTTGTGGTGTAAGAGACTTACTGGAGAGTCCGACTGTTGCCGTGTCGACACGCTTCACTCGCGTTGTCAGCTAGAATTTCGCTTCGGAGATTAGTCTCTCGCAGTGAAATCCACATCTCAAACTCTCCATTTCCACACCCCCGGGTCGGAAATGTCCGAGAGGGTTTTTCGCTCACCTCTGTCCTGTGTGCTGAGGCCGGGTCCCAAATGCGGGGCAGGTCTATCGGGCTGTATCCATAGAGCAGCAGCTAGAGAGGCAGCTGGCGGCTCCTCCAGTCCCAACAAAGCCGCCTTGTCGCGCTCGTCGCAGCGAGAATGCAGCACTGGAAGCCAGGTTCTGGAAAAATCTTCTGGGCCCGATCCGGGCCAGGACGGATAGGGATTCGAAATTTGTGGCTGAAGTGAAGTGCTTCGTTTCACGACTCTTTGGTGGTGAATTGCGTGTGAGGACATCGAGGATCAAGTGTGGGCCCCATCCATATGGGTGCAGCGGTCCGTGCTACACTTTTTGCGCACGGGATACGCCACCCCTTTACCGAGTGTATCTCGCGAATCGCCTCCTTTTCTCCTCGCTGATGAGGACCTCGGTTTCCGTCCCGCTCCTGAGGACCCGAGGCGCGAGTTTCCGTCCTCGCACCCGCATAATAATTCCCCATTATGGTTGCTTGCCTCGGTGTCTGCGTGCGTGCGTGGTGGGACGTCACCCCAGCGATGCGTATCCGTGCAGATCGGAGGAGAAAGCCTCGTCTTGCGGGACTGAAGAGTTGAGACACGGCACTCGTGAGTGCGTGTGCGGCATTGGTGTGTTCAGGGGAGTGCATATGAGTAATCCGATTCATGTGTTGCTGTCTACTGATCCATCTGCCACATATCTTCTTGCGGGTGCCGCAGGGCGTAGATCAAGTCACCACACGGTCACACTCGTTGGCCAACGAGGGTATAAGGCGCTTTCTTGACTCTGCTTGTGTGCGCGCAGTGCGCTGTGACAGCTCTCTACACCACCTTTGACATTTCTGATGTGTGAACCCGCTTGTACAATACGCTCATTTCGAACACTCTGCTATCCGTGCCACGAACAAACAGATCTTCGATAACCACACAGCGGTATCTTTGGATATTCTGCGTGCTGTTATTGCTGTTGATCATATACAACTTGCCAGATGAGTGCAATTGAACACAAGAACGCGGGCAATAAGGCCTTCCAGGAGGGCGACTACGAGAAGGCAGTGGAGGAATTCACGAAGGCGATCGAGCTCGAGCAGAACCATGTCTTCTACAGCAATCGCTCCGGTGCCTATGCTGCTCTGAAGAAGTACGACCTGGCGCTTGACGACGCGCAGAAGTGCGTATCACTCAAGCCTGACTGGGCTAAGGGCTATTCACGTCTGGGTGCTGCGTACCACGGTCTCGGTAACTTCGAGGAGGCCGAGAAGGCATACAAGCGTGGCCTCGAGATCGAGCCTAACAATGAGGGCCTTAAGGAGAGCCTTGCTGAGCTCCAGAAGGCTCAGGCTCGCCCTCGTGGCAACCCTATGTTCAGCAATCCTGCTGTCGTCGCACAGATGATGCAGCGATTGCGTGAGAACCCCAAGACTCGCGAATACCTCAATGATCCTTTATTCCTCCAGAGCCTCAACGGCTTCATGTCCGGACAGCTCTCGCCTAATGCATTCGCAGACACTCGTCTTCAAACCGCTCTCGGTGTCATGCTGGGCATTGATGGTATGAAGGAGGGCGAAGATGAAGAGGAGGTGAGCCCTGCAGCCGCAGCGGCGAATGAACAGGAACGCCAGCGTGAGGCCGCTCTTGAGCAGATGCGCCGTGAGCGTGAGCGCCAGCTCAAGGAAGAAGCGGAGCGCCAGCGCCGCGAGGAAGAGGAGCGCCGTGCTGAGGAAGAGCGACGCCGCCAGGAAGAGGAGGAGGCGGATCCTGAGCTTGCGCGTGAGAGGCGTGAGCGTGAGGAGCGCCGAAAGCGCGCCGAGGAAGAAAAGGCCTTGGGTAACGACTTCTACAAGAAGAAGCAGTTCGATGAGGCCCTGCAGCATTACAACAAGGCCTTCGAGATCGATGACACAAATCCTGTCTATCCTCTCAATATCTCTGCCGTTCACTTCGAGCGTGAGGACTACGACGCTTGCATTCAGGCCTGTGAGCTTTCACTCAAGGTTGACAGCAGTACTCGAACTCGCCTGACTCCTGAGCAGAAGTCGCGTGTTTATCTCCGCCTGGGCAACGCATACTCCAAGCAGTCTAAGTGGGAGAAGGCAATCGAAGCCTACAAGCGTTCCATTCTCGAATTTAACTTGCCTCAGGCCCGTGAGCAGCTCCGTAAGGCTGAGCAGGCCAAGAGAAAGGCAGACGAAGAGGCTTACCTTGATCCTGTCAAGTCTGAGGAGGCCAAGCTCGCTGGTAATGAGAAGTTCCAGCAGGGACAGTATGCAGAGGCTATTGCATTTTACAACGAGGCCCTTAAGCGCAACCCAGATAACTACAAGGTGTACAGCAACCGTGCAAATTGCTTTGCAAAGCTTGGTCAGTGGGATCGTGCGCTTGAGGACTGTGACAAATGCCTTGCCAAGGACCCTGCCTTTGTTAAGGCATATATTCGCAAGGGTAAGATCCAGCACCTGCTCAAGCAATATCCTCAGGCGCTCTCCACCTTCCAGAAGGGTCTTGAGTATGATCCCAACAATGAAGAGCTGCTCGAGGGCCTCATGAAGACTCGACAGACTATTTCAGAGTTGAACCGTTCCGGTGAGGTTGACCAGGAGCGCATGGAGGCATCGCTTCGTGATCCTGAGGTTCGTGCCATCATGATGGATCCCATCATTGCTCAGGTGCTTCAGGATCTCAAGGAGAACCCTGCATCCGCACAGAATGCACTCCGCGATCCTACCATTGTTGCCAAGCTCGAGAAGCTCGAAGCCGCCGGTATTGTTCGCTTCGGCTAAAGTTGAGGCGACTTACCTCGATCGAGGACATGCCGTACATTGCCCTCGAGTGTTGAGCGACCAAACATCCGATCATTCTTTTATGAGTATACGCCTGCTGCCACCTGTAAATGCAGTAACTCAAGTTCATTGACTGAGGGCTATCTACGTCTGGAGGTGTCTGGATTCTGCAATCTTGAACTCTTCTCTATTTATTATTTTTGGTTCACAATCGGTAGTGTGAGCGAGTTGTTCACAATGAGTATTGTGAGCTAGACTTCCTCTCAGGATTGCAGTATTCCCAACATGCTCGCGGACTTAGCTAGCCACAGACACGCGAAGAAATAAAACAACGTTTGGTGAATCAGACTTCCACATTGGCGATGCCTTGGCTGACCGAAGCTATTGACAGTTTGTGACCTTTATTCCCAAATGCCAATGCATTCGTGAGAGACGTTGAGGTAACTGGGACTAGTTTCTAATTATAAAGCTGGGGTGAGGATGTACGTGAGCGTGTACTTGATAGAAATATGACGAAGCAATGTGCAGTGTAGAGATGTGTTGGATAATAACACTAACTTATCCAACCGCTACAGGTCAATCTTGAGCCGTTTCCTCAGCTTCTCACAAGATGGAGTCTTCCTTTCCGTAGCTGCTTGAAGTGCAGCCGCGCGGTACTCTGGAGGCTTTTGCTTTGCGTCTTCGATCGCTTTCTGTCGTTGTTTCCCTTCAAATTCGCATGATTTCCGAAGAGCGCTGATGTACTCCTCTTCTACCTGAGCCTCGATCTGTGCCAGTGATTTCGCGTCGCGACCATATGCATAGTCAAATTGCCTACCCACGAAGTAAGATGTTCCCATCGGGGTAACGCGCTGAATACTGTGAATGTTGGTTTGATGCAAGGAGAACGGGGTTTGCCCTGTTGAGCTATAACTACTTTGACTCGCCGAGAGAACCATGGAAAACAACAAAAGAGCTAACAAAGGCAAGAGATGCAAAATTTGACCGAAGAAAGTTGCGTTGTTGCTGGAGTCTGCCGTGGTACCCCTTCGGTATTGACGTCGAGTCTGGAACTGTGGCTCAAACTCAGCATGCATACCGCGGAAGAGCCCGCCGGTGCCAAAGAACATTCTGAAAAACTCCTCCTCAGGTGATTCCGCTCGATAGCCACCCATGCCACCGGCATAGGCTCGACTGGTCCGAGGCAGAGGAGTTTGACCGTCATCGGATCCTGTTTGATCATAGATTCTGCGCTTGTTGGGGTCGCTCAGAATGCCATACGCATGCGTGAGCTTTTTGAACATTTCTTCTGCTTCAGGGGCTGGGTTTCGATCAGGATGATATTGTAGCGCTAATTTTCGATATGCTGCTTTGATTTCGGCTTCAGTCGCGGTCCGTGAGACGCCTAGAATACTGTACAAGTCTTTGGACGACGGGTTAGGGGCTCGAGTGGATTGGCTATTGGATGATTGCCTTTGCTCTTGCTGGCTGTGGTTTGTGGATGATTGCCTTTGTTGGTGAAACTGATGTGAGTGTTGTTGTTGTTGCTGTTGCTGTCGTCGTATATTCTCCTGATAACTGCTCGAGGACGACGAAGAACCATACTCAGACCTAGTCTGCTTCGGACGCTCTGGTTCTGACTCCCGTGAAGACTGTCTGGCACGCTCCGCGTGTCGTCGTCGCATTCCACCCTGTTCATCAGCCTCTGGACCAGCCTGCTGCGACGAGTAGCTGCTGCTACTAGTGCTGCTACTGCTGCTGCTGCTGGCACCGCTCCGAGAGTTCCTAAGCTTCGCCTCAACCTTTGACAGCAAATCCGATGCCGCAGCGGTGTCGTAAATGTCGAGCGAGCGCTGCAACAACGCCTTCGCGCGTTCCCAGTCCTGCGCTCCGCAGGCCGCTCGCGCGAGGTCACAGTAGTGCCGAGCCTCGGCCAACCTGGGGTCATCCGAGCTCATCTTGGCTGGGTCCGCTCTAGATTGGTATATAGATGCAGGTCGCGTTTCATGTAGGTCAGTATAAATCTCATGAAAACCCAGGTATTCTGACACGATCGTAGATTCACGCCGCGATATATTCATCGTAACTAAGCAAGAACCTCCCAAATCTCGCGCTGAGACATTTTCGACGCTTTCACGGTGTACATGAGGTCTGGAGACACACTAGTCATTCTTACAGTTGTAGCACACTACATATGAGTCTCTCACCAGTTTTACAGCGACATACACGTCGAGATCCCGAGAAATCGCCTCCCCAAAACTCTACCTATTCACCGACTTTTTTTCCTCATCAGCGGTCTTTCCGGGCCAGGACGGATGCAGTGCGGAGTTCGAGTGACGTCGCAATCCACGCTGCGCTAGTCGCCACCGGGTGAGTGCCGAGGCTTGAGCTGACACGGGACGCTACGCCACATCGGGACCTTCGCACGTGCCCCATTATCTGAAGAGCTGAGCAATCCAATCCAATCCGTTGTTAGAGAAGGAACATACTTTATGACAGGTTTCTACTTAGCAGAGTTCGCTGCCGATCGATTCTTCGCGCTGTTACCAGCAGGGTGTGCGTTAGCTGCGTCAATCATATCATGCTGCTTTGTTAACTGCGAGCTAATTCACACTATTTAAGCAACCAAGGTGGTGTTAGCGTCGTACTACACGGGGAAGAAGAGGAAGGAGGGCGGAGAGCGATGAGATATGTCCAAAGGAAAACAGAGCGTGACATGCCCACCGATGAGTATTCATTGCAGGTATACGCCAAGTGCATAGCTTGCGAAATCAACTTACCTTCCAGTTGGGAGGAAGGAACTTCTTGGTCTTGTAGTAGCGAGCAAGACGGTGGATACGGGACTCGATAAGAATGAGACGGAACTTCGAGTCAAGATCCTGCTTGTTCTTGGAAAGGTGGTTGCGGATGGTCAAAGCCTTCTTGATGAGGTGGTAGAGGTCCTCAGGGATCTTGGGAGCCAAGCCGTTAGCCTTGAGGATGCGGAGAACCTTGGTGCCAGTGACAGCCTTGACGTGAGGAACACCGCAGGAGTCTCGGAGGACAACACCGATCTGAGAGGGGAAAAGACCCTTGCGAGCGAACTTGAGGATCTCGTCCTTGACGGTGTTAGCCTCAGCCTTGGACCAATAAGGTGCGGAGTGGCGGTAAGGGCGGGCAGAGCGGGAGATACCCTTGCTATACACGTGGAATAGATGAAACGCGAGTCGGGAGCAATCGATGTGAGCCAACACTTGTTAACGCGCGTCTTTCTGTCGTGCTGCGAGCGCAGTGACCGAACCTACTGGACCCTACGCGAGCGGTGGTGCGTATCTCCACAGAGCCGCTGCACGATAGACTCCACAGCAGCTGCACAGTCTTCAAACTGCGTCGTGAAAGTGGTTAGCGAGGGTGGTCCTCTCATGTGACGTTTACGTACCCCGGAGCGTGCATGCGACCCATGTTTGCTTGTTAGAAAACCGAACGCCTAGATGGAAGCAAATGTGGAGAACCATACGCATGTGTCAGAAAGGGGATATCGTACCTGTAACCCGGTGAATGGGACTCACAAGGCACTCTCTTCGGCATTTCCTACCAGCTCCAGGCTTTTCGACCACTTGTATCGGGGGTGCGGAGTCGGCCTGGCAAGGCATAATACCGGCGCAAGGTGCATTACGAGTGTCAGATGGCCATGCAGGGGGATAATCAGCGCCACACGAGGTGCAAACGGGCGAAATTCGCGTAAAACATACCTGTTCGAACTCTTTGAACTCACTCAGTCAGAGGCCCTGCCGAGCCGCCGAGGTTCCAAAATTTGGAACCAGGTTCCAAACGGGTTCCAAATTCGGTCCAAACTTTGGAACCCGGATCCAAATTTCGAATTTTGAAATCCAGCCTATTTCCAGGCCAGGACACTTGGCACAATCCAGTTGCTTGCCTGCAGCTGGGAGAAGCTGGGTCGTGGTCGCACTTGTGCACTAGGTTTCGGGCTCTCCAGTCGGAGAGCAACTTGAATATGCTGTCTGTCATAGAATGCCGCCTCTGTATCTCCACTTGGGACTGCCATGCCCTCGAGTACGAACCTGAGCCCGTAGCGAGAGTAGGGCAATGATTCCATTGACTGGCTCAAAGAACCAGTAGATACACCATGCAAGATGTCCTGATGTTCCCAACAGGGTCCCAGTCAGAGCAACTTTCGCTCCTCGCCCGAGTTGATTCAATCTCGTGAAGTCGACAACCCGTGCAGATGCGAATCCGGGCCAGGACGGATATGAAGAGCGGGCATCAGGAAGTACATTTTCGCACATTCTGTATCTTGTGTGGTGACAATGGAGACCGAGAACAAGCGCGAGAAGATCGCAAAGCTTGTCGAGATATGCCCTAAGAAGGAGCTTGAGAAGCTTCGAAGGCATGTGAGGCGCGTTACACATCACCAGAAGGGCCTTGTACTGAAGAACTTCCGAAAACGCATCAAGCGTGGCGAGCCCAAGGAGGCCGATCAAGACGAGATGGAGTATATCATGGTAAGTCAACGGGACATACTTAATGAACGCATTGTATCTGTTCGACGGCGACGGGTGACCTTAGGAACTCAGGCTACGATTTCGGTCGTAACTCGGGCTTGTGGCTTTCCTGACGGTGTTTTGTCCTGGAACTTACCGCGTATTCGCCCCATTGTGCATTCGCATGTGTGGTTGCCACTTATAGACTTTCTCGGACGATGACCTTAGTGAGCACGTCTGGAAGCGCTATTTCCTGCTTGACCCGTCTCCCTTGAAGATCACCGTCCCACCGTCAGAGAAGGTGACGCAGGAACGAGGCAAAATTCTTGCTGAGTTGATTATTCATGGCAATTTTGTCCGCGAATCATGCGGTGCGCTTCACGCACAACTCAAGACAATCTGTGAGCGACATGAGTGGGAGAAGAAGAAACAGGAGAAGAAGCAAGAAGCACTAAAGCTTCGAGATCAGAAATCGACAGAGAGTGCAGAGGTAGCGGGGGCATCCAGCTCTACCAAGGCTCCAGCCACCACCAAGGCGCAGAAGGGGGACACGAAAAAAGACAACTCTTCCAAGTCAGTCGCCACTAAACGCAGGTCTGACACCACTTCGGATTCGGATTCCGATACGGACTCAGACTCAGATACCGGATCAGATTCGGATGCTATGACAGATTCGAAGCCGTCTTCAACCAAGGCTCAACCCACAGAAGTACCTAAGACTCATAAGCCAGCGAAGGCTGCCGCAACGGAGCATCTCGAAGAGAAGCACTCTAGGGACGAGCACAGCAGTGATGACGAGAGCGAAGGCAGCGGTGACAACAGTGATGCCAGTGAAGACGACAGCAGCGACGCTGAGGCGGACGAAAAGGATGCATCTCAGGAGAAAGATGGTGATAGTTCTGACAAGAAGCAAGCCGGAGGCAAGATTTCAAGGAAGAATCAGCTCTCTCCTGAGGACTACAAGCAAATGCGAGAAGAAGCGGTGCTGAAGAAGGTATACGAGAAGGTGTCTAAAGCGAAGATTATCCGCGGCGTTGTGACCCGAGTCGAGCCCTATGGCGTCTTCGTATCGTTTTACCAGAACGGAATCCTCTTGCGAGGACTCTGTCCAAAGAAGGACTGTATCCCCTTGGTTACACAAGAGGCCAAGGGCTTTGACTTCCGCTCATTTGATCTCACCAAGTACAAATATTCGCGAGGAGATCGTGTCATCGCGTGCGTAACCGACGTTAACTTCGAGGAGAAGAAGATCACCTTATCGTTCCTCAACGAGAAGTTCAAGGAGGACATGCACCACCATATTCCAATTGCCACGCTTACTGGCGCACCAACTGAAGGAGACAAGCGGGTTGCACCTACAGATGTCGCAACCTCGCAGTTTATTGGTTCATTGAGTGCAACACCTCAGGAGAGTCTTGAGGAATCAATCAGGAAATCTTTTGCAATCATCAAGCGGCTTTCCGCGTCGAAAACGACGTCAGGTGGTAAGAACCATCTTGGCCAGAGAGAGCGTAAGCGTTTGAAGGCCGAGTTCTTGTGCATCGATTACGAAGATGAGCAGGGTCGACTGCGCCGCATGAAGGAGCGCAAGATCAAAATGCTCATGAAGCGAGGTATGACGCGTGAGCAAGCCGAGGCGTCCTACGCCGGTGAAGAGCGCCTGAAGAAGGAGCTCAAGATGTTCGGCCTGGATGACAAGCAGGCTCAGCGTCCAGGAGACACGACTTTCGAGGAACGTGAAAAAAGGAGGAAGCTTGACGAGGAGTTTAAGGCGTCGTTAGTCAAGCTCAAGGATGATGATGAGGAAGACGGCACCAATCGAAAAGCTTCACACTTCACGGCTAACCATCCGTCCAAGGGAGAGAGCAATGAAGTTCGCCTTGGCACACGACGTCCAAGAGAGTCAGGCAATCACAATGAAGAGCAGGACCTGAGCAAGCTACACCCATCTTGGGCGGCTAAACTCAAGGCGGAGAAACCAGCAGTGTTTGCAGGCAAGAAGGTCAAGTTTACATAAAACCCAAGATCACATCACCAGTCTTGTAACATTCGCTTGTGTATGGGTTGACTATTTTAGCGAGAAATGTCGTTCTACGGGTCTGCAATAGAGAAGATTCTTTAAATACAGAAGAAATAACCAACAAAGATAGAGAATACTTAGTAACCGCATGCAGCTTCAAGCTTCTCATATGCATTATGCAGGATGGTGAATACGATCTCAGACTCAACCTGCTGTGCAAGTGGCAAACCCACAGTCTTATCTGGGTGATACTGAGCCATCGCCCGTCGCATGTTACGGCGAAGGGTATCCAGATCTGGCTGCGTACCAAGGCGACATCGTGGATAGAACTCGTTGAGCAACTCAACGGGTGTCATTCGAGCAGTCATGCGAAGCAGACGAGGCTGGAGATGCTCTCGCAGACGGTTGCGCTGCTCTTCCTCTGCTTTGGCGTTCGCATTCTTGGCCCTGAGCTCATCGTAACGTTGAGCGACACGAGCCTGCAATTCGCGTTCTTGGCGTTCTTCTTCTTCCCTCTTTCGACGCTGCTGGGTCTCGGGACTAATAGCGCTCTGATATCGCTTCCTTGTGACCGTGTTCTTACGAGCCGTCATCACGTGCTCGAACACAGTATGCTGACCACGAACTGGAGTCGAGGGGATGTTCACGGAGTCGAAGCTCGAGGAAGCTTCGCTCGCGGCTGTCGCACGAGAACTCGACCTGGACGCAGCACCTCCTGAAGACTTTCGAGTGTGTTTTGGAGTTGAAGGAGGCTGCTCTGGGTGAACCGGCTGAGGAGCTGCAGTGGAGCTGTCAGCACCAGCACCAGCACCAGCGTCAGAAGTCGCTTGACGCTTGCGACTCATCATGCGATCTGCCATAGGAATCTTGATTTCTCGGCGTGGCTTCTGTGCCTGCGATTCCTCAGTCGACTGTTGTGGCTGAGAATGTGTTGTTTCCTCAGCAACATCAGCAGAGTATGACGAAGCCTCTGGTTTCTGTTGCTCTCGGCGCTGACGAGCAGGTGTTCTTGTTGTGTTCTGCGATTGATCTTGTGATGCAGATCGGGGATTGACGCTTGCGTACGCACGAGGAGTTCGTGCCGTGAAGGAGAATGAGGAGCTGGAGGCCGAGGATTGAGCGGGTGTGGGTGGGACCTGGGGTTGAGTCGAATGGTGATGAGAGGACTCGGCCTGCTGCTTCATGTTCGACTTTGCCGTCACCTGGTCAGCCAGACGGGCAAGCGCTTCACGCGCTCGTGCCAGTTCTGCCTCACGTTCTTCAATTTCCCGCTGAAGCCTCTCACGTTCGAGAGCCATGCGCTCCTCCTCCTCCTTTGCTCGCTGAGCTTCTTCCTCTTGGCGGACTTGATCGAGCCATTCTTGCTCGATCCTATCTTCCGCTTCACGAGCTGCCTCCTCTTGCATCTCACGCACCCTCTTCATCGTGTCGCGAAGTGTCTTCTCTCGGCGCTGCTTCAAGATTGATGCAGGAGATGGCACGCCTCGCAGTCGATGACGCTTCTCCATTTCAGCCAGTCGTGATCGCTCAAAATGGCTGGAAGGTGCGGGGCCATACTTCTTGAAGTCTTCAAGTCCCATCTGAGACAGGCTTGCAGATAGCTCAGACATGGACGAACGCCGTGAACGCTTAACAACCGGCTTAACAACCACGTCCTCAGGATCTACCGTTGATGAGCTCGCACTTGCGTTGCCAGTGCTACTGCGATTACTGCTGACAGTGGCACCTGACTCAAGGTCGTCCCCGTGACCGCCAAAGTGCCGACTTGAGCGACGACGCCTCATGCCAATATCGTAGCAGTAGGCAAGGTCATCCCTCTGCATGCCAGGGATCGTCGATTCGACCGTCATGATGTCTGATGGCGAAGCTGGGCGTTCGCCACTCCCACTCACGCGGCCAGAAAGAGGAGCCGGAGTCTCACATTCAAGTGGATTGTATCGGTCCAGTCGTCGCAGACTTCGTCTCGGCTGGAGCTTCGTAGCCGTTGGAGTCTGCAATCCAGGTCCAGACACACCAACGGTTGGTGCGGCGTTCGAGGCAGTGGACGCGACTGCTCCGGCTGAGGGGCCCGCAGCCGACGCAGATCCAGGCATCGTACTCTTTTCAAGTCCCGTCAACGACTGAGCCACGCCCTCCGCCCCATGAGCCTGCGCAGAGAGATCCTCTGCAGGTACGTTGTGTTCCAACGGCCGACTCGACTGTGCGAGTGGAGCGGGCTTGGTGGACCTAATGGACTGTAGTGTTCGCTTGATAGTTCCAGCAATAGGCTGCAGGGTCTGGACCTTGCCCAACCTAGGTTCAATCCCTGCAACTCCGCCGGGCTTGGTCACAGACGGGCCCACGGAAGCCATCGCGTTGAGCCTAGGAGGCAGCATCATGCTTGAGATTGGGCCACCGCGTGGTGGCTGATACATGTGTTTCGCGGGCGGTATATTCTCAGCGTGTGATACGGTGCTCATACTCCTAAATACTGTCTAAATCCGCGTAGCAACACCTCGCCCCGGTGCGTAATCCGCGCTGGAAAGGCTCTGTCTCACTGCTGGATTCACTGGAACGCAGATAACGGTCAGTGGGTATTCCGGCCCCCCCTTTCCTGACATCCTACCTTTTGCCGAGCCGAGTCAGGCCGCGCTGCCAAAGCGGTGAACGAATGTGTGGTGACCACGGGGCGGGGTGACGGAATACCCGCTCAACCACGGGGAAGTGGAAAAAAGGGAAAAACTGGAGTGGAGAAGCAAGGGTTTAAAGCAAGATTTGGGGTGCTTGGGTGATTGTGACGTGTGTGGTTGTGGGTTATTGCGAAAGATGCTTGTATGGAGTATTCACTGATTTATAATATGTTCCGTAAAACCCTGTGCACGATATAGAAACACTCGACAAACATGTCTCGCGCCACCCTCCCTTTCGAAGAGCCCGTTCCTCGCCAGCCCTCCAACGCAGGTGCTGCCAAGAAGGGTGACTGCTACATCATGAAGGGTCGTCCCTGCAAGGTACGTATTGTTATTTGCACCAGCGCTTTTGCCCACCACGCCTCTGCAAGTGTGCTATATATTGCCTTTTAATCCCATTTTTTGCGGCAACTCAGGGTCCGGAACCCGACTGACGGAGGTGCGCAAATGTGTATTTCGCGCGGTGGGGGCGTGAATATCGTGGTCCGAGTTGGGTGCCGTTGCAGCATGCAACATGTGCTGTTGTAGAGTGCGATAGATCTTCACCTCACTCACCCGTGTCTCTCGCAACGCCTTGCTTTTTATCTTTTGCGCGTGTAGATCCAGGACAAGTCCACTGCTAAGACCGGTAAGCACGGTTCCGCTAAGTGCTCGATCACTGGTATCGATGTCTTGAACGGCAACAAGATCATTGAGTCTGCTCCTTCCTCGGCTTCCATGTGGGCCTTCCAGCCCCGCAAGCTCTCCTACGAGGTTGCTTTCGTCTCCGAGGACGGCACCTCCATCTCCATGCTCGATGAGGATGCCAACGAGATCGTCTTCAGCGTTCGTGAGAACAGCGACCCCAACGGCTACCTCCCCAAGATCCGTGAGGCTCTCAACGCCGGCCAGGTCGTCACCATCTTCCTCCTCTCCGCTCCCGTTGAGGACTCCAGCGCTGATGACCAGGTCCGCACTGAGACGATCATCGATGAGTTCAAGGCTCAGAACGCTTAAATTGCCATGACGCATGTCCAATCGGATATACGCACGGCAATGTATGAACCCTGCATGTTGCATGGATGTTCCAACGGCCTAGCGCCTTGGAGTAGTCTTAGGGGCTGTTGGATGGGAGGCCTTCAAGGTTGGTGTCTTGAATCTCGCTAGGATGTGAAGAATGCTTCCGCCTGGTGGGCTGGCACTGGCGAGCCAAACCCGTTCACAATACTAAGCTACCACAAGGTACCGAAGGCATCCATGACGAAAGCGAGCGAAACATTTGTCGATTAGTTCGTCTCACTAGCAACCAAACTGGGGAGCAAACAGCGCTTGAAGGGCGGAAACAGACAAGGCAATGGTGAGAAATTTACAACGACTACCACCGGAACCGTGCCTGTGAAGGAGTTACATCACTAGCAAGACGAGGTTAAGCTGTTCTTTTCCCATACTTGTCAACGAACCCATTGAGGTCGTTCTGTTTGCTTGTAAGGTGGTTTGTCAGTTAGGAGAACACAAAACTTTTAAAAACTCAAAAAACACAAAAGATAGAAGAAGTGTGCTTGCGCGGATGGGCTGTGACTGGTGCGCAACTCAAGCCCGCAACGCATTGTGAGACTAAAGAAGAACGAGCAACTTGTGTACAAGGAGTGGCATAGCCAACTTGTATGCACACGCACACCGATCTCGCGACTTCCCAAGACAGTCACTCGTTGTGCCGTTTGTTTACCGTCGACTGTTTTCGGGCCAAGCACATAGCAGCACAGGAGTCGTGCCCAGCGATGGTGTTGCGGTTTTTTTTTGAAGTCAAACAGGACATGCTCCCGTTGCACGTCTAAAGCAGCGGTGTGGGTATTATCCTCGAATCGGTCATTTGACTTTGGCCCGAATGGGTTGACATCGTCATGTCGCACGAGTCACCCATTGTTGACACAACATTATAAAACACATACAAGCTCACATCATTGCTTGATTGAACTCATGGATTGTAGTCGTCGATATGTCGGAGCGCGAGTCGCAGGCTGAGGGCAGATTTGTTAAGAGAGTCATGCGTTTCAGTTCGACGGTGTCACATCAAGCAAGCAGCGCTAGTCCAGACTGAAGAACAAGCTAGAAGCCATACGCGATAATACCCGTTCACTCACATACACTCGCCAGTTATAAACATTGCGGCTAACCTATCTAGTTCGTATTCAATTCAAACGGGATTTCCTCTTTATTCAAGAGTACCAGCTTTCGGTGCGGATAACCTATGTGCGAGTGCGCACTCGTTCATGACTGAAGTAAGAAGCGCGCACACACACCTTTCACCTAGTTGTCGCTTGTGTACAAAACAATCAATTTAGGCATCCTGGCCGAAGGTCTGGAGGTGCTTGATACCCTTCTTGAGGGTCTTAACGCGGCGGCTCATCTGCTCCTTGCCCTGAACGAGAGAAGATTGGGTGCGGCCAAGGATCTTGCCATAAGCGTTAAGCTTCTTCATCTTCTTCTTAGCAGCCTCGAGATCAGCCTTGAGCTTGATGGACTTGAGGCGCTTGACAATCTGACGGCGCTGGTGGGACATACCATCGATTGCACGGTTGATGGTGTTCTGGTTGATCTTGGTGGTGGTGATCTGACCCTCAAGCTTCTTGAGAGCCATCTGTGCGACCTTGAGCCACTTGTCGTACTTCTTCTTGGTGGCCTTGGCAGTCTTGATCTTAGCAGTGAGCTTGTTCCACAACTTGATGTCGTTGATGGCATCAGGGGACTTGCACTTCTCGATCAAAACCTGAGGGAGAACGTCCTCGTTGAGGTTGGGGACAGCACCAGGAGCGTTACGAATGCGGACGACATCACCAGGGAGCTGCTTGTCGCTGGGCAGGTTGGCGAAGTCAGCAGAATCGAATGTGCCAATGTCGAGCTTGCCAGCCTTACCTGCGGCCTGTGCAGCTGCGGCTTGAGCGGCAGCACCCTCAGAAAGGGAGAAAGCGGAGTTGCGTGTGCGGCCCTCAAGGTCCTCCATCGCAACAGAGCCCTCATCACCCTCAACGCCAGCCTCAAGGAAGGCAGAAGGTGGGGGAGGGGGGATGTTGATGGACTCCTCGAGTTGCTATAAATCGACAGCGTGGGCGTGGGATGTCATGGTGCGGTGAGAACAGATAGATACAGGATGGCTCGAGGTAAACCCGCACGAGTTACACACTCCAATCGAGGGCGTGCCTTGAAACTGGGTGTACAAAGTGAAGAATCTTGGAAATTGACCAGAACTGGGTAACTTTGCAAGCGAATTGCATGCTCTTCCAGGTGTGCAACGAGGTTGTAAATAGTCTACTTACCGCAACAACAGCGCAAACCATCAATGCCAAAAGCAATGCAGTGACAACACGCATGACTTGGGCAGTTTTAAGCAACGTGAAGTGCTTGCTGTAGGATCAAAATTTCTCCCCTCACTCAGACTGAGGCCAGACTGGGGGCAGCAAAGGTAGGACTGCAAGGTTCCAAAATTTGGAACTCGGTGCCAGAATCTGGAACCAGGTTCCAAACTTTTGGAACCAAGTTCCAAAAGTTTTCCAGCACCCCTTGCTCCCACCCTTTTTGGGCCTTTTTGGGCCTCCATCAAATCCAGGCCAGGACAGATGCCAGCTGCCCTGGCCTGGATTGAACACCCCGGCCCTCGCGCAGCGCCAGAGCCGACTTTTAGCGTCGAGAAGGTCGGCTCGTTCACATTACGGCATTTGGCGAAAACACGGCACGGGTGGTGCGTGCATTGGAATGAACGCGAGGGGGTCGTAGTCGGGACGGATACTGTCTAGATGAACTCTGTTGCTGACTCACACCACCCCTCCGGTGCCGTCAATCTCTCGCAATTCACCCTCTGGTGAGGTCCTCATTTTTTTTTATTTTTTTCGAGGTATTTTCAGCCCAAAAATGAAAAAACCACTCATCTTCGCTCCGCTCTTCCGCGCCAAGTATAGCATCAATCGAAGCAGTTCCAAGTTCCTACGACACACGTGCAGCACCTGTATCGTAAACACAACTTGAAGCTCCCGCACCAGAAGTAGAAACAATGGTACGCTGACCGTTCGCCTGTGCTTCGCTCACCCGAAAATTCTCATTTTCCGAGGCCCAAAAATAATTTCTCGCGAGACCTGATGCCGTGGGTGTCGACCATCTCATTGCCCGTGCTGCGTTGTCTCATTCCCTCTCTCTTGTAGTCCAAAGGCCGCATCAGGTTCCAACTCGTGCCCCGCGAGGCACACGAGCTGACCGGCGAACCCGGAGAGTCCCTATACGTGCTGGTTCCGGTCTCACGAGACAAGAAGCGATTGAAAAACCTTCCTGCAAGCTTTCCGCGTGAGCTGATTGCATCAAACGGTGACACTGCCGATGTCGTGTTGGAGAGGAAGGCGGCAGAGGCCGCTGCCGCTTCTGGCGACGGCTACTCTAGCGGCTCGAAGAAGAACAAGAAGAAGAACAAGAAAGCACCTCTGCTTGACGATATCAATTGGGACGGCGATGAGTGGGATGGCGACTTTGACGACGCTGACATGATTGGCATGTTCGAAGACGATGCTGATTACGACTACTCGCAACACTACTCGAAGATTACCGGTCTTGGTGTGTACATGGATAACGCCGGTAACTTCACTCGTCCTATTATCGAAGAAGACAAGCCAGCTATTCCTGAGGACGACCCTGACTGGGAGATCATCAAGCAGAACCGAGAGAAGTTGAAGATTGCTGAGACTCGAGTCGGTCTATCAGGCCTTGAACTGCCAGTGGTCCGCCCAGGTACGTAACGACCCAAGTGCCTTGCCAAGTGTACTTCAGCTTTCGTTGCTATTTTCTGAGATGACAGGAACGGCAGAAAATTTCTCTCTCTCTGTAAGCAGCCCTCACTTAGCGCTGAAAATATTTTTCACATGCACGATTATAGGCAAGCACGCCAAGATTACCGACGATTACTTGAAGGCTCTGGATGGCGATACAGCTGGATATGACGAGCTCGGTACGTTCCAGATTCATTTTTGCTCTCCCGACATCACCTCGTCATTTTGCGCCTTCTTTTTGTTAATCTAGGAAGCATGACCTGACATTTGCTTTGCTTGATTGCTGCACGTCGTTTAGAGGACGATTTCTTCATGAAGGCTATGCAGAGCGATGAAGATATGGAAGAGGATATCGAAGAGACATGGGTTGAGGACATTCGCTATGAAGATGAAGATTACGATGGCTATTACTACGAGGAAGACGACGGCCTCGAGTACAAGTACGTGACACCCTATGGCTGCATTCATCCTTTTACCCAAACCTGGTTGGTCTCATGACACAAACTCACTGATCTTGTATTCCAACATTTACTATTGTAGGTACGACGCTGAAGATGAGGCCCTCCGTAATGAGCAGTTTCAAGCTGCCCTACGCGAATTCGAAGCGCTTGATCTCGAGGAAGCGAATTACGAGGCAGAAGAGAAAGCGAAGCAAAATGAGCGAGCTGCTCCGTTCGTTCTCTCAAGTCAAGAAATTCAGCAAGACGTCCGACGATTCCGCAAACACGTCACGGTAAGTAGTTCAGCTAGCCCTAGGTTTAATCTTCAGTGTCTACGTACTCCCGCATGATTATTTATTTTTTCCACACTCACCATCTTCTGTTTCTGTCCATTTGTATAGGTCGATGATGTTCTCACTGTTCCAGAGCAAGAGCGAGAGTTGACTAAGGCCATGATTCGTGCTCAAGCAGAGCGCCTGGCTCAAGAGGAGGCGATGTCTCCAGAGGAGCTTCAGAAACAAATCAAGCGCGAGTTTCAGCGGAAGCCTCGTGAGATGTGGGATGCTGAGTCAATCGTGTCAACGATGAGCAACACTGAGAACCTTCCTACAGTGATTAGAGAGCAGAAGCGACAGCCCAAGAAGCGCACCTCATCTACAAGTGCTTCTGACAGTTCTTCAAGTGCTGCCGCCGCAGCCGGTCCCGCAGTTCTCCCCGCAGAGCTACCGAAGAAGCCCACGGTTATTCAGGATGCAATTCCTGAGGATGATGAGGAGGAGGATTCCGAGTTGGAATACGAAGTTGTCGTGAACGAGGGTCAGGCACGCCGTCGCGATGAGACGGCAGAGGAGAAGAAGGCACGCAAGGCAGCCGTCAAGGCTAAGAAGGCAGAGCGACGACAGCAGAAGAAACAGCTGAAGCGCACCTTCGCAGTTGAAGCGGCCAAACAGACGAAGGTCGAGATGGCGAACCGCATTCACAACCCTCGCGCAACGAAACTTTAACTTTCCTCCCGTCCGTTTGGCATGTATAAAAATAATACAACCATTTGTCCTTTTTGAAGTATGCGTGAACCAAAGTAGCTCATGTTATCGAGCTTCTGTCTACCTTCGTTGGCGCTGCTAATGATGCACGAAGTGTGCAAGGTTTTTTTTCGTACCCTGCGTTGCTCCCCGCCCCGAAGCGGAAGAAAATTTTCGAACTGAGGAAGTCCTGTGCTGCTGTCGTAAGTCCCACGCCCAAGCAGAGCTCGCACACCCACCTGTTCTCGGCTTCAAATGAGCCTGCTAAAATGATAATATTTCCTGCGCTCTCGGCCCTGTCTTACTCCCTTATTCAATACTTTTTCATGTGAGTGAGGCTTTTAGATCGGAGATCCTATACAATACCCTCTAAGTTTGTGTTGCTGAATGCTCTCCCGCGTAATACAGTACAGTTCTGTGTCTCCAAATTTAGTTAATTATCTTCAGATTATCTACATGGTTCTGCAGCTCTATACCTCCGTTTGACCCTGTTGAGCCTTCCCTTCTCATGCCTTCGAAATAATTGAAATTTCGATTCTCAGCAGGCGGTTCCTTGCCGATTACTTTTTTCTTCGTCTAACATTTCGCTCCAATTTTCAAGCCCGAGCTTATGAGCAAAGCCTCTTAGGGTGCAAACTCTTTGCAGTGCAGCAGCTGCTTGACCATGATTCACCTTCCACTCATGCCAAGTCGCATTCGTTCGCTCGAAAAATGCCACCAAATTCGCTGCTCTCGTTTTCCGAAATTTCCAAAATTTTGCCTGAGAGAGGCTGAGAGAGGGTGCAATTCTCCTCCGCTCATCTTTTCTGGCATGCGGCATAGGACCATAGTCGTCGAGTCCAGTTCGTGAGAAGGGCAACGCAGGTGTCAGCCCATCCAGATCAAACATCACTCATGCAGGCCATGCTGGATTCCTTGTACACCTAGTGTGATCGGCCTTCGCTCGTATCATGGCCGTCCAGAAGTTGGTTCAGGTTTTCCATTCTAGCCTCGCTACTTCATGCGCATGCGGAGTCTCCGTGGATCTAGACTCCGTCCTGAGCTGCTCGAGCAACTGCACAACCTGAATACATGACCACTGTAGCTGGTCTGCAGCTGGATCGTGCGTGGCGGTGCATCATTCCCAGCCACTCACAGTCACTCACAATTAATAATTCGGACTTGTCTCACTTTTCACGCTCCCAGCCCGCCCACGTGCGCTATATTCCCGCATGCGTTTCTTCGAGCACAACCTCGTCCCACTCAAAATCGAGGCGACTCCAGACAAAGGCGCGTGCGGAAACTTCCGGGCCAGGACGGAAACTCCATACCTTTCCCCACGTTTGAAAATGGGGGAAAAGAGAAACGACCATGGACACTTTGGAGGGGGAAATGACTGGGTTGCCGCACTGTTGCGTGCATGCTTCTGGTTGGTTTAGCTTGCGACCTTGCTTGTGTACCCAATACAACTGACACATCCCGCGAAACGCCCCACGCTCCGTCTAGAAATCACAACAACACTCGCTCTGCGAAACTGAGAGTCGAGTGGCACGTGTCAAGCGCGATTCTAGCCGCGCAGCAACAAGCTGGAGGCAGACACACAAGTGCAGATGGTGTGGCTCAGAGAGATGCCCGCCTGGCACGCATCACATGCTGTGAGGCGGCCCGGGCGGCTCTCTCCCGTGCCATGGTTTCTAATCATAGGCTCGGTGTTGCTTCTACTGAGTAGCTGGGTATACACCGCGCAGGCCCAGGTCGCGGGATGTGACCCTACGACAATGAGAAACGGTCAATGTACCGCAGCGACATGCTCCGGATCCTCCGGTAGCTGCTGGTGCGATGATGCATGCTGTGATCCTAGGTACAAGGACTGTTGCAAAAACTTCTATACCATGTGCAAGATCCCCGTGGTCGACACGATTTCACCGAACTACGCTGCAACGAACCCCACATCAGTGCTCGTTACTATCTCGGGTGCGTCCTTTGGTACCACCAAGAAGACGCTTACGTGGCTTCGCTTCGGTGCTACCAACAGCTCGACCCTGGATTTCACCAATTCGGCTCTCTCGAGCGCATGGTCCGCGACGAAGATTGTTTTTGTGTTGCCAGCGGGTTCAGGAGCGAACCTTCGATTCTGGATTCGTAACGAATTTGGTAACGCGAATCAAGTTCTATCGCCTACGTTCTCGTATTCGGCACCCAAGCTGACATCAGTTATCCCAGATAACGCCCCCACACAAGGTGGCACACTGGTCACAATTTCGGGTCAGAATTTCGGTCCAGCCAACGCGACGGTGAGGGTGGTGTTCGACGGTACGACGGAGATCGTCCCGTCATCATGGTCTCACACTCAAATCGTATTCGTGAGTCCGGCAACCAACGGTGGCACTGCAGCACTCACAGTCACGGTCACAGGCCAAGGGTCAAACGAGTTACAGTTCCGAGCATCGGCGCCGACAATCTCGGCAGTCGCACCTACAACTGGAATTAAGCAAGGTACCCAGCTGACGATCACCGGTAGTTCGTTTGGTACCAGCGGCGCGACGGTCGCCCTTGGTCTCGGTACGTGTGCCGTTACGACACAGTCACACACCCAGATTATTTGCACAGCTCCGGTTGGATGTTGCACGGGACAACAAATTCGTGTAACGAAGGATGCGCAACTTTCGAACACAATGACTGTGTCGTATGCCGCACCTAGTGTAACATCGATTGCGCCACAAAATGGCCCCACAGCAGGAGGGACTGCTGTCACCATTAAGGGTACCAGCTTTTACACGACGGGTACCATTTCGTTCGGTGGTGTTCTTTGCCCTGGAACCTCATGTACAGTGACCTCATGGGGCGACAAGGAAATTAGACTGAACTTGCCTGCAGGTCAGGGTGCCAGCCAGCCCGTCACTATCTATGTTGGCGACCAACAGTCAAGCGGTGCTACTTACACCTATGGCCGGCCTGTTGTCTCTCAAATCACCCCTGCTGGGGCCTCAACACAAGGCGGCACTTCGATTACTATTCAGGGCACCAACTTTGGCACATCTGCCACAGTAACTGTGGGCGGGGCCTCATGCCCAGTTACAACCCGTGAGAACCATGTGAAACTCGTTTGCACACTTCCAGCCGGCGCGGGAGCGAATCGTCCTGTTGTTGTAACATCCGCAGGTCTGACAAGCGACGGTGCAGTCTATAGTTATGGTGCACCAGTGATTACTGAGGTTAGCCCAACGTCAGGATCCACTGCGGGTGGTTATTTGGTTACTCTGACAGGTTCTAATTTCTATACCACTGGTTCAGTTACAATCGGCGGTGTTAACTGCCCGTACACGAGCTGGTCGCACAATAGTATTCAATGCGCGATGGCTGCAGGTGCAGGTCAGGACCTCGCGGTTGTGGTCACTGTCAGCGGTCAATCTGGAACCGCACCCCAAACCTTCACTTTTAACCCTCCCACGATTACCCAAACAACACCCACTGAGGGCTACACGTCAGGTGGTGAAACTTTGACTGTGCTCGGTGATAACTTTGGTACAAGTGGTACAGTAACCATCGGTGACAATGAATGCGAAACTTTCAGCCATACCCACACTGAAATTACATGCACAATTCCAGTCGGACGTGGGGACAACTTACCAGTTGCTATTGATATCGGTGGTCAGACAGCCTCGTCGCCTGACAAATTTACATATCGCGCACCCTCAATTGCGCAGGTGACTCCGCTTTTCACTTCGAGTAGCGGTGGAACATTAATTACAGTCACGGGCACGTCGTTTGATACAGGCGGTAAGATCGCGATTGGCACCTTTGAAGTTCTGTCGACTGCACCCGGGGTGACGTGGGGTCATAGCCAAATTACCTTCCCCGCCCCTGCTGGTCAAGGTAAGGATCTTTCTGTGACCATCACGACAACCGGGGGAAAAATTGTATCGACCCCAGGAATTTTCTCTTACAATCCTCCAGCCATCACATCCATCACACCAACCAGCGCTCCGACCAATGGTGGCACGGAACTGACAATCTTTGGCACATCATTCGGCACAAGCCCCATCGTCACAGTCGGTGGTGTTACATGCCCGATTGTCACAGCAACTCATAGCCAAATCAAGTGTACGCTACCTGAGGGACAAGGTGTGACAAAATCTGTGATTGTTTCCGCTGGTGACCAAGATTCGAGCGCAGCAGTGTTCTCATATTCGGATCCTGTTATTACAGATATTCAGCCATCTGACGGCCCCACTACTGGTGGTGTCCTTGTAACACTGACAGGCACCAGTTTTGGTACCTCCGATGGTGCAGTCACCTTCAACTCAGTCGATTGCATCATCGAGACGCAGACCCACAATGAGATCACATGCTGGCTTCCTGAAGGACAGGGAACTGCAACCGTTTCCCTTGTCCTAGGGAATTCGCAGATTTCCAACGTGTACAACTACAAATACCATGCGCCAATCATCGACAGTATTGTCTCGAAGAATTTCCTTACACAGGGCGGCGAAACTCTGACTATCAACGGCCAGTACTTCGGCACGGAGACACCCGTTGTACAAATTTCAGGAAAGAACTGTCCAGTCACTTACTCATCTCAAACTGAAATTCAGTGCACAACGCCTCCTAACGAAGGTGTTGGCTTGAACATTCTTGTTGTTGTTGGAGGCCAGACAGCCGTCAGGGCGTTGTACAACACCGGCATCCCCGTGATTACTGAGGCGCCTACTGCCGATTCAAAGGAGACGGTTGGTGGATCCATTGTTACCATTACTGGTTACAATTTCGGCTTAACCGGTACAGTCACGATCGGTGGTCTCAGTTGCCCAGTTGTCACAAGGTCCCACACAACAATCACTTGTACTCTGTCGCCAGGAGCCGGCAGTAACTTGCCCGTGAGTGTCACAGTACAGTCCCGTTCGAATGTCCAAAACGCGTTTAGCATCTTCTCATACGATCCCATCGAAATCGACCCCGTCGGCGGAATTGTTGAACCAACCTCTCCGACCTCGGGTGGAGGCTACTTGACGATCAATGGCAAGAACTTCGGCCCAGCCGGTCCAGGTACAGTCTTGATCGGCACCCGGAGCTGCTATCCAATTGGAGCCGGATGGGACCACACAAGGATTCTTTGCACCGTCCCTGCGGGTCAAGGCAAGGACCTCGAAGTGAGCCTCACTCGTTCCGGCGAAACAGCTGTCGCAGCTGAGACATTCTCGTATCATGCTCCTTCAGTTACTGAGCTTTTGCCGACTGATATTGATTCGGCGGGTAACGTGCCCATTACCATCACCGGCACGAACCTGGGTGTCGCAGCAACCGTTACAGTCGGGGGCCTGAATTGTCCCGTCGTCTCTCAAACCCATACGCAGGTGGTGTGCACAGCACCACCTGGAACAGGCTCTTCGGTGTCTGTCACAGTCAGTGTGGGTGGCCAGGATGCTCCAGAGGTCAAGACGCTCAATTATAAGCCCCCACAGGTTGTGAATATTAACCCTAGCTTAGCGTATTCCCAAGGTGGCAACACTGCCGTGATTTCAGGCTCATCATTTGGTGGACAAGGCGTTGTAATGATTGGATCATTCACCGCGACCGTTATCTCCTGGACTCACAACCAAATTCAGATTACAATCCCAGAGGGCTATGGCAAAGATTTGCCTGTGGTTGTTGAGGCGTTCTCGGGTTTGTCATCAAGTGGTGCAGTAACCTTTAGCTATCGTGATCCGATCATTTCGACCTTCACCCCAAGCACGGTGCTGACAGGTGGCGGAAGTCGTAAGATCACGATCTCAGGCACATCGCTTACCAATGGTGTGGGTATCACAAAGAATGTTACGATTGATGGCGCAGAGTGTGAAATTGTTTCTTGGGGTCACAACTCGATCGAATGTAACGCTCCCGAAGGACAAGGTCAAAGCCTGCCCTTGGTTGCACACGTGAATGGAGTTCAAACGAACACTTTACTTTTCAGCTATGCTTCTCCGACCATTTCATCGTTTGACCCCAATCAGGGCCCCACGCAGGGTGGTATTGACCTCACAATTTATGGACAATCATTCGGTACCCACTCTGCAAGTGTTACAATCAACAGCAAGGGCTGCCCAGTCACGTCCCAAACCCATAATGAGATTGTATGCACCCTCCCCTCGGGTTCGTCAGCTTCTAATGAGTTGACAGTTACCATCGGTACTGTGGCGTCAAACACAGTCTTCTACTCTTACCACAAACCGGTTGTTACTGAGATTGACCCTACAACAGGCATTACCAATGGTGCTTACTCGGTTACGATTCGAGGTGAGAACTTTGGTGAGACCGGAGCTGCGGTGTCAATTGGCGGTGTCGCATGCCCCATTGATTCACAGGATCACGAGGAAATTGTGTGCACAATGCCAGAGGGTGACGGGCAAGCCAAGCTTGTCCACGTCGGCTTGGGTTCGTTAGTCTCGAGCGATCTCGTCTATTTTGACTACGAGGGGCCTACAGTCACGACAATCGATCCTACGTCAGGTCCTACCACTGGTAGCATTGTTATTCAGATTAACGGTACCTCGTTTGGACTTGACCCAATTGTCACCATTGGTGGTGCATCATGCACGAGACAGTCTTTCAGCCATAATCACATCACTTGTCTTGCGCCCGCTGGGCAAGGACAAAACCAGACCGTCGTCGTACGTGCAGGATCGGTCAGTGCAACCTCACCAATTGCATTCGACTACGATGCCGCGAAGATCATTTCAGTGGATCCACCTACCGGACCCACTTCTGGCGGCACCGTTGTCACAGTGACAGGTACCTCTTTCGGTCTCTCGGGCACCATCCGTATTAATGGTAATATTTGCACCCAGGTCCCTGGTTCATATTCTCACACAAGTGCTAAGTGCGTCGTGCCACCTGGTGGCGGTACAGATCTTGTGGTCTCATTGGTCTCAGGTAATCAGGAGGCAACGCAGACTGGTACCTTCTCGTACAACCCACCCATGGCTACCGAGGTTCAACCTCAAAATGGCCCAACTGCAGGTGGTATTCCCATTACGATCCTTGGTTCTAACTTTGCGTTGGACGGTACCGTAACGGTTGGTGGAGCGCCTTGTGACTTGAGTGGCGCAGGCTGGTCTCACACACGCATTGAGTGCACTTTGCCCGAGGGCGTTGGGATGAACCAGGAGGTCATCGTTACAGCCACAACTGTCGAGCCGCGTGAGGCTTCGCCTTTGTTCTTCAACTATGACGGTCCGATCCTTTCCACTGTGAGCCCAACCTCCATCTATACCTCGGGTAATGTTGATATCACAATTACAGGTTCAAACTTTGGCACGAACGCCGCCAGTGTACAAGTCAAGGTTGGAGGTGAAGACTGCCCGATCGTAGGAACTGTAACGCATAACGAGATTGTATGCACAGCTCCATCGGGTTCTGGCACTGATGCAGCCATCTCCGTTACCGTTGGTTCACGCTCTTCAACAACCCCTCTTTCGATTGCATTTAAGAAGCCTGTTATTACGAGCATTGCAGGTTGTGAAGACAACCCTCCAGTGACTGAAGACTGCCCCGTCGAAGGAGCTACTATTACCATCACTGGTGAGTCTTTCGGATCGACAGTCCCAACAGTCTATGTGAATGGCAAGGTCTGCGACGATGTAACCATGACAATTGCACATCAGCAAGTTACCTGCAAGTTGAAGCCAGCCGTGGGTTTCTCTCTCCCCGTTATTCTTTCAACCGGCGCGTTGAGTTCGGACCCATTCAATGGAGTTTCCTTCGCTGGACCAAGAATTACTGCCGGGACGATCCGAAAGTCTGGTGATGTCGCGGATACTAGCATCGCTCTAAGTACGACTGAAGGCGGCGAGCACGTCATTTTCAACGGCGAATTCTTCGGGAACACGCTCAGTGATGTAGGCGTATATTATGGCATCCCCCCGGACTACAAGGCATATCAATGCACCGTCGTGTCAGTCGTTGACAGCGAGATTGAGTGCAGCACTGCTCCTGGTGTCGGTGCTGGCCATGTCTTCACCGTCGAAGTGCTCCATCCCAACCCAGACGTCGGTGTTCAGACGAGCCTTCCCGGCTCGGACACAATGAGCTACCCAGCTCCCAGCATTGTAGGAAGTAGCCTGCGTTTGGCATCAGATGGTGTTAGAACAGATCAACTCATCGGAACCGTGACTCAAGGTCAAGTGATTCAATTCGACGTCGAAAATCTCGGTACCGAAGCCTCTAAGGTTACCGTAGTGTATGCGAAGGACCCCGTGAGCCAACAGTACAGCTGCACCCCGGTTTCGATCATCATAGGCGCTGACTTCACAAGTGTTCAGTGCACTACCGGCCAGAATCCTGGTGATGAAGGTCCCTATCACTTCCGAGTCAAAGTGGATAACCAATGGAGTGGTTGGGGTACAGATTCTTACAAGTACCCGACTCCACCTTCAGTCACAAGAGTTCGAGGCTGCCCGGTGGAGGAAGATGATGCCACAACTGAATGCCCTACAACCGGTCAAGTTGTGCTCACCATTGAAGGAGATAATTTCTCCACCTCATCATCGACGGTGCGAGTGGGCTCTTATGACTGCAGCCCAATAATCTACGCCGATGTGAACCAGATTCAGTGCGAATTGCCCGCCGGTGTTGGCGCAAATCTCCCCGTAGTTGTGTCCGTGGTTGCGCTATTCTCACCTTCGAGGAACCTCGTCTCATATGCAGCACCAACTCTGACTTCCATTTCCGGATGTACCGGCTCTGGTGCTTCTACGACGAATTGCCCACGAACTGGCACCATGCCCACACTGACGATTATGGGTAACTATTTCGGTGTTTCCGGCGCCGTTGTCTTTATTGGCGATACTCAAGTCACAGGCGTAACCCACGATAGCATCACACCACAGACTAAGCTTACGCTAACGCTACCAGAGGGCTTTGGTCTTGATCGCGATGTGATGGTTATTCAGTCTGGTGGTCAGTCTGCAACCGGCCTTAAAGTTAGCTACCAAGCCTGCTCTGCTGGCACTTATGAGAATAATGGTGAGTGCACGCCGTGCGGTGAAGGCACCTACACCGATACTGCAGGACAGTACGCCTGCACTGCATGCCCAGCAGGTAAGTATCAAACTGGTACCGGTAAGTCGCGATGCATTGACTGTGAAACCGGAAAATACCAAACTCTGTCGGGACAAACCAGCTGCATTGCTTGCAGTGATGGCTACGTGGCAAGCACCACAGGACTTTCCGAATGCACTCCTTGCTCCAGCGGTAAGGTTAGCAACGGAGCTCGAACGAACTGCGTAAACTGCCCGGCTGGCAAGTTTGCCACACTCACATCGGCAGCAACTCACTGCGAAGACTGTGAGGCTGGTAGATATTCAGCTGCAGGCTCAGTCACCTGCGCGTATTGTGGACCTGGTACTTACAGCGAAGCTGGAAAGAGCACCTGCCAAAAATGCGCAGCAGGTTATGTCCAGCCTAACTCAGGACAAAGCGGCTGTATTGCGTGTGGCGACGGTACATACGTCGACACTGAGGGCCAAGCGACGTGTCTCGCCTGCCCAGGTGGTACGTACGTTGTTGGTACAGCGAACACAGTCTGCGATATGTGCTCAAGCGGAACATACTCTACGAAGGTGACAGGATCACTAGTTGGACCCACAACCTGCCCTGCATGCGGACCCGGTACTTATACGGCGCAAGATGCCCAACAATCCTGCTTACAATGCCCACAAGGTACCTACAACTCCGGCACCGGACAGAGCGAATGCACACCCTGCGAAGCTGGTAAGTTCAGTGACGGACTCGGGGCAACCAAGTGCACAGCGTGCGCTGCAGGTAGCTACGCCGACACCACTGGTTCAGTCACATGCATTCCATGCGATGTTGGTTCTTTCTCCGTTGGTACTGGAAATACCAACTGCAGTTCGTGCGGTGCTGGAGAATATCAGGATGAAACAGGTAAGACACGATGCAAACAGTGTGCGAAGGGCACGTACACTGACAAAGCGGGCCAACCCAATTGTGTAGCGTGCGAATCCGGCAAGTTTGCCAAGGACAATGGCCAAACGACATGCGAAATTTGCCCTAAGGGCCAATACTCGCAACGAACCTCGAGTGTTGGTCCTACAACATGTAGCATCTGTGTGAAGGGTAAGTTCAGTGCCAGCCAGGGTCAAGCTCAATGTGCTTCATGCCCGGTCGGCACCTACGGCGATATTGAGGAGGCTGATTCGTGCACAAACTGCCCTGCCGGCACCTACAACCCTGAAGTCGGGCAAACCACCTGCTTGGCCTGTGCGCTTGGCACATACTCAGTGGAGAGGTCGCCATCCTGTACAGAGTGTGGTCCCGGCACGTTTGCCCCAACAACGTCTGTAACTGTTTGTGAGTCATGTGCAGTCGGTAAGTTCACTAGCGGCTTCAAGTCGACAACGTGCCAAAATTGCCCCACGGGCAAGTACAACAGTCAGACTGGACAATCAGTGTGCCTGAACTGTCCCATTGGATACTTCTCAGCAACGTCTCAAGCAACTGTTTGCCAAGCTTGTGCAGCCGGCAAATATAACCCAACCCCAGGCATGAGCACTTGCCAGTCCTGCGACACGGGTAAGTTTACCAATGTAGTTGGACAGTCAACTTGTATTCCTTGCCCACGTGGTGAGTACGCTTCTGGTCTTGAATCTACTCAATGTCAGGCGTGCGAACCAGGCAAATTTGGTGATCGCACGGGTCTTCAAGTGTGCTCGACGTGCGGACAGGGCGAGTACACACCTGTGTCGAGACTTACTTCTTGTCTTGCATGCCCAGCCGGCACGTATCAAGCTGGAACTAGCGCGTCCAAATGCACGTCGTGCGAAGTCGGCAAGTTCAACGCCGGAACCCGAACGACCGTATGCATGGAGTGCGAACCCGGTACCTATGCTGCCGTCGAAGGTTTGCGAGCATGCACGTTCTGTGAAGCCGGAAAGTATCAGGCTGATACCGGAAAGACCACATGCATTCCATGTGAGAGAGGTAAAGCAAGCGCAGTTACTCGTAGCACAGCTTGCGAATCTTGTGCCAAGGGTCGCTATGCTGCCAGTGAGGGATCAGTCAGCTGTGTGGCATGCCCCGTTGGTCAATTCGCAAATGAAACCGAGTCGCATAGCTGCACGCCGTGCCCGACCGGCACGTATCAGAACGCCATCGAATCCTCGAGATGCAAGGATTGCGCAGCCGGTTCATTTACTTCAGAGGAAGGCCAAGCCGTTTGCACTCTTTGCACCAGTGGCAAATACGCCTCCAGCGAAGGATCTTCTACTTGCGACTCATGTGATGCAGGTAAGTTCTCCATTTCAACCTCCGGCGCTGGCCCGAGCACTTGCGAAGATTGCCCGGTGGGCAAGATTCAGCCCAATATCGGTCAGGCCACGTGTCAGGAGTGTCCTGCAGGCAGCTACGGTTATGACGGCGAATGCCATTTGTGTGAACCAGGAAAGTACCAGCCAGAGGCAGGTCAGCTCAGCTGTCTCGAGTGCCCAGCTGGCACTTACACTTCCGAATCTGGGGCCCTCGCATGCTTGCCTTGTGGTTTGGGAACTTATCAACCAGCTCCGAATTCGAACAAGTGCGAGTTCTGCCCGGCTGGCAAGTTCTCCAACATTCTTAAAGCCACTACCTGCACAGCATGCGCTTCGGGCAAGATTGCTCGTAATCCAGGCGCAGCAAGCTGTGTGGAATGTCCGGCTGGCACGTACAACCCACGCGTAGCCGGTGTTTATCTCGGTGATACATGTGAGTCCTGCCCCATTGGCAAGTTCCAACCGTCCACAGGAAAGACAGTTTGCACAGACTGCCCGCAAGGACGCTTTGTAGACACCGTTGGGCAGGTGGCATGTATTGTTTGCAGTCCTGGTACTTCCAACAGCCTGACAGGCCAGTCGGAGTGTACACCCTGTGAGGCCGGTAAGTTCGCATCCGATACAGAACAGCTGGAGTGCGAGGTATGTCCTGAGGGTACGTTCACGTCCGAAACAGGTTCTTACTCCTGCAACGAATGCCCAGCCGGACGATATGGTGATTCTCCAGGCGCTTCAGCATGCACTACGTGCGAGACCGGCAAATACCAAGAATCCTCGGGTCACACGGCTTGTGTTGATTGCACTCCAGGTACATATGCTGATACTGAGGGACTAACAGCATGCTTGCAGTGCTCACCGGGTGAGTATGGCGATCCTGACAATCCCGGTACTTGCACACTTTGCCCTGTCGGAACGTATCAGCCAGAACCTGGGCGATCTTCATGCTTTGAATGCCCTGCAGGACGCTACACTAATTCGGAGGGTGCACTTTCGTGCCGCCCATGCCCAGCTGGCTCTTTCTCCGTTGGAACAAAGAACACCGAGTGCCAACCTTGCGGACCCGGTACTTATCAGGATGATACAGGCCAGACGACGTGCAAGGAGTGTGAAGCTGGTACTGCTAATGCGGCGGATGGTCAAACCCGCTGCCTGCCATGCAATTCTGGATATTATTCCGCACAACCAGGTGCTCTAGAGTGTCACATGTGCATTCCAGGAAAATACTCAACGCAAACAGGTAGTCTGACTGGACCTACAGTCTGTGCTGATTGTGCTATCGGCACCTACCAACCTAGCTCTGCGCAAGAGCGATGTTTCGATTGTCCACCCGGCACCTACAACGACGAACTTGGAGCCAGCCAGTGTCAGTCATGTGAACCCGGCAAGTACAACCAGCAGACGGGCCAGAGTGTCTGCGCCGAGTGCGGAGTTGGCACTTATTCTACTCAGGAAATGAGCGTCCAGTGCCTCGAATGCCCTGTAGGTTACTTCCAAAATACTACTGGTAAGACAGAGTGCGAGGCCTGCCCGGCTGGCAAATACCAAGACACCCCAGGTTCCTTCATCTGCAAAGACTGCGCCCAGGGCTACTATCAGTCGTCGGTGGGCCAGTTTAGTTGCCTGCCATGCCAGCTTGGTAAAGCATCGGATGCCCTTGGTCTTTCGGAGTGTCCCGATTGCCCCGCTGGTAAATTTGCCGAGAATTACGGGCAACGTGCGTGCGAGGATTGCCCTGCTGGACGATTCCAAGCTCAGCCAGGGCAATCAAAGTGCAATCCTTGCCAACCAGGTACCTACTACGATGGCGAAGGCGATGGCACTGCATGCTTGCCTTGTCCCAAGGGTACTGCTCAGAGTCTTCCAGGAAACGACACGTGTGAGCTTTGTAAGCCTGGCGAGTATCAACCAGAGACGGGTCAGGCTGTGTGCTTGGCTTGCCCTCCGGGTACGTACGGTATCGAAGAGGGCCAACCGTCATGCATCGCCTGTGAACCCGGGAAGTACCAGGATAACCCAATGCAGCAGGAATGCAAGAACTGTGCCATTGGGCGCTATTCAGCGATTGGTGCTCCTGACTGCAAGGTTTGTGAAGAAGGAAGCGTTAACGCAGTTGAGGGTTCACCTTTATGCCACGTGTGCGACCCGACCGTGTCTACAGCGAATCTCCTCCGAACGGAGTGTCTTTGCAACTCAGGTTATTTCCTGCCTAACTATGACGGACTGTACCCGAATGGCTATACTGAGGGTACCAACGATTGGAAGTGCGAGTCATGTATTCATGGTGCGGACTGCCGTGCACCGGGTACGAGATGGTCCGCTCTAGCTGCCCTGCCGGGTTGGTGGAGACCGACCAACACATCGCGGAACTTCTATAGATGCGCATTGCCTTCTTACTGTCCAGGCGGTGAAGCAGGTGGAAGTGACTATCTTACAGGAGACAGTGGTACTCCCTGCTCCAACCACAGAACTGGCGTAATGTGCCAAGCGTGCGAGGAAGGCTATAAGTCCGGCATTGGTGGTGTCTGCGAGAAGTGCCCAGATGATGTTGCCAATTGGATTGTCATGATCCTGCTCCTTGTCATCGTTGTGTTCGTCTTAGCCTTCTCAGTCTACCTTCTCTGGCGCGGCGGCGATAGCCTTGTCAACCAAATTAACACCGGTAGACACGAGGATGAGCTATCGGACAATGATCTCGACTATGATGAGGAGCTTGAGGACTCGTCAAGCGATGATTCTACGTCCGACTCCGGCAAGAAGAAAGACACAAAGGCAGAGGAAGATGATGATGGCCTTGAAAGCGAGTCGATCGAGGAATCTACTGGCGAGCGGGTTGTGTTGGATAGCATTGATCCGTACACGACAGAGAACTTCGAGAAGGCTTACCCACGCCCTAAGGAGCCCGAAGATAGCATCACGTACAAGCTCAAGATCTTGGTCTCCTTCCTCCAGATTGCAACTAATGTTGGCTCAGGTCTCGACATTCAGTGGCCAGACACGTACAAGTCGTTCGTCTTATTCTTTGACTTCGCGAACGTCGACTACATTCTAAGCAGCATCACGTCTGCTGAGTGCTATTCGGCCATTGATTACTACTCTACATGGACCGCCACTGTGATCTTCCCCGCCCTGGTTCTCTTCCTGATGCTCATATTCTGGGTAATTCCTCGCCACTTCTACCTCTGCTGCTACCGCCACATGACTGTCCAACAGAATATTCGATCCAAGATGCGTTCATGGCAGCTTGCTCTGTACTTCTTGTTCCTTATCTATCCGTCAGTTTCTTCGACTGTCATCTATCACTTTGTCTGCAAAGACATCGTCACCTATGAAAAGACGTATAGCTACTTGGTCAAGGACCTCCGAGTCGAGTGCTACACCGACAAGTGGTACACATTTGCATACGTTGCCATTCCGCTCGTCCTGGTCTACCCCATTGGTATCCCCGCCTACTTCTTCTACCTGCTCTACAAGCACCGAGATGACCTCAACACGGATCGTCGCATCCAAGCCCAATTCGGTTTCCTATACATGTCTTACCGCGATGAGACATGGTGGTGGGAGTTGGTTGACTTGACGCACAAGCTGTTCCAGACTTCGTTACTATCATTCTTCCCAGATGATGTTCGACTTCCTGTGGGCATGGCTCTTGCGATTCTGTACATGATCTCGATCTTGATTTTCTGCCCCTACGTAAGCAAGGCAAACGATGCCTTCAGCTTGCTTTGCCAGAATCTGATCTTCCTGTTGATGCTGGCGGGCTACTTCTTCTACGATATGGGCTCTACCACGCTCTCAAAGTCGGAGGACATTGGTATGTCGATTTGCCTGCTTGTGGCAACCGCTATCTTCCTCGCGATGTTTGTGTACCTGGCAGGTATGTCACTTGTTTCGATCGTACGAAACCTGCGCAGCAAGCTCTGCCCAGCCAAGGTCGAAGAAAAGGATCTCACCAAGCTTCAGGAAAATCCAAAGCCTCAAGCGAGGTTGAGTGTAACTGCGCAAAATCCACGCCGCTCTCTCGCGGAAGCAGCTCCGGTTCAGCCTTCTGCAGAGACCCGCCCTAGCGCCTCACCTGTAGCTGCGACTCAGGATAAGAGCGCAATGGACGACAGTGACATCTCGTATTCGGACACTGAGATGGACTCGGGCAGGGACTCGGATAACTAACTTGATAAACGGTGAACGTGGGTCGCTTATTGGCGAGCCCTTAGTCATAATCCCTTCAAAATTCCCGTTTGCCGTACTTTAACTCCACAACTCACCCTTTATCATGTAAGTATGCACATAATTTCCTGTGAGTTTGAATCAACAACACGTACCACATTATATTACAAGTTCATTGAACGTCAATAAAGCTCATGAAGCTGAAGACTTTACACACCGGTAGGATGCCTAGTTTCTTATAAGCGTCATAAGATGAAAATGGGATTACCTCACAATCCATCAAAGAATCCAAATCCACCTTTAGCCTTGGCCTGAGTTGTTTGCTGTTTTGATGGTTGTGGTTTCGCTGGCTTCTTGGTGGCAGCAGTCGTCTTAACCTTCTTCTTAGGCTGGGCCATTTCGAGTTCTTCATCTTCGCTATCTTCGCTCATGCTATCGTCAACATCGTCTGAATCACTCACGTCACTAGCCCCATCATCATCGTCATCATCATCATTATCATCATCACTGTCATCTCCGAAGGCCTCGCTGCTATCCTCATCTTCGTTAAGATCGAATCCATCTTCGTCATCATCGTCGTCGTTCTCATCGTCTCCCTCTTCAGCCATCCGTGCACGTTTGCTGCGCTCAATGTCATTGGAGTCCCAAAAATGAATCTTGTCGTCCTTAGATGCCACACCCACAATGCTACTTCCAGGGTCGGCTACAATCACACCGACGGGAGCTCTGTGAATTCCCAGGACACCATAGAAGCGGCAGGCTTCAATATCAAGCACAGTGACTGTGCCATCTTCACAACCAGCATACATTAGGTTCTCTTTGTGTGGATCAATACGAAGCGCGTCAACTGATCCGCGCTTCATACGGATTTGAAGATGCGATGCAAAGTCTTCTCTAAAGGCACCCAGCACATGACCATACTCGAGCCCATAGAGAAGGATGTCGCTTTTCTCAGAGACCTCAAGTGACATGAGTTCACCCTGCAATCGCTCGGTGACTTTGAGGAACCTCCCGGAAACGATATCATAAATCGCCATGTGACCGTCGCCACTGGCGCTTACAACTTCATGGCGAGTTGAATTGTATCTAAGTCCAGAGATGTAATCGGCATGATCATGGTGCTCCCATCGCTGGCCGATCCAGGCGAGTTCCGGTGAGTTTGGATCAACAGACTTGGTTGTGTTGCCTTTTGATGACTTGCTACCGCTATTGGTGGCATCTGTTACCATGGCAGTTCGTCTGGGATCACGAATGTCCCACAATGCAATGCGTCCTTCGTCGTCTCCAGTTACCACGGTGTTTTCGGAGATCACGGTAATCTTCTCGAACGCCGATGGGATCTTCTGAATGCGGTTGAAGACAAGCTTACCAGCTTCAACATCGGCCATGGCAAAGGTACCCACCGAAGAAACGCTTACCACCGCATCGGACTTCGGCATATGCGCAAGCGCTCGCACAGAGCCCTTCTTGGTGTGTTGGATGGCCCAATCTAACTCGTAGTAGTCGATATCCTCTTCATCCTGCAACAAATCAGCGTCTTCATCATAGTCCTCTGTCTCCGCATCCTTCACGCCCACACCGGTACCGCCTCCGCGTGTCGCAGAGGGGCCATAAAGATCACTATCACTGAGCTCATCAAGTTTCTCATGCTCGAAGTCGATTTTCTCCTCCTCACGGCGCTCGATTTCGCGCTCAATCTGCTTAGCAATCTCCAGCTCCTGCTCTCGTTCCTGTCGTCGCGCCCGCAACTCCTCCTCCACGACCTCACGGCTCTTGGCGCTATACAAACGTAAGGTGCCGTCAACGTGTCCCGTCACGAGCTGCAATTTATCGGGAGTGGAGCGGCGTGTGAAGACGAGGTCGAATGCGTTGCAGTCCAGGTACAGCGGTGGTAGCTTATACACCTTTGTCTCTTCCGACATCTTGCCCGGTGGTAAGATATGGTTCGTGTGTCCTTTTACGGAATCACTGTTCCGCATTGATGAGATCTCGCGAACTGCAGGGTTTCTTCAATGAAACACCTCGGATATAACATGATCTCAGGTTACAAATGTTCTATATTCTATTTAACTCTCATCGTCTCACCTCGGATGTCCATAGTCATGCGTATTCCCTCTCTCAAAGACCTTTTCCAAAATCACATCTGGGATACTCATCATCTAGCACAGCCACACTCGAAAGCACACACAAGAGCTACTTTACACACCTTATCACATGCGTTGATCCGGTAGCGGCGCAATATCTCACATCCATCAACTGAAGCAGCCCTGACCCGAGTTTCCCGCGCAGAGGCATGTCTTCCCCACCCACTAAGCGCAGGTCTCCTGGTCGCGTTAAGGGTTCCCCAGCCGTGCTGCAAGTAGGCGGTTTTGGGAGGGTTTCATCTGCTTCCGGCCGGTTGCCGGCGTTGCCCACTGCGGAAGATCCAGCGGTGGCAAGCGATGATCCTTGGGGCTCAGATATGCCAGATCTCGTGGTAGCTCAGCAGTTCAGCGGCGACGATACACAAAGCAAACTCATCAGCGCCTCCACTTCTACGAGTGTCCATGCTGAAGCAAACGGCCTTGCACATGAGCCTGCGACTGGGGAGGAAGCAGAAGGGACACAAGACGACCCCCAGATGCAAGGGAAGAAGTCAGCCAGACTGCACTTGAACTCACATTCACGATCACTATCTGCATCTTGGAGCGGAATCACTGCAGGAATACTCGACGAAGCTAGGAAATCCTCACAGCTGAAGTCTCCCGAATTGTATGCCCTAGATGCCCTAGACAAGTACCTGTCGGAGGCGGCTCTAGCGGCGTCGAACCTGGGAGGGCAGGAGGCGAGTATCTCCCAGCAAGATGGGCTACTTGCTGCGGCGTTCTCGCCTCAGGGTCGGCTTGCCGCCTTAGCACAGCACTTCGCCAGTTCAGCGAAGCGGGAGCCTTCAGTAAATGACATTGAGGGTGAGGGAACTGCACTCGAAGCCAAGGAAGTTAGTATCGAAAGCACGAAAGCACTTGCATCGCTCAAGTCCCATGCGTACACCGACGTACAGACTACAGCGGCAGCCGGAGTACGGACAACAACATCATTTGATGTATTACTGGCCCTTGACCAAGCAGAAGAGTTCGTTCATAACCGGCTCGCCTACCTAGCAGACCTGGATGACGGCATCGAAGATGACGGCGAAAGCCTGGATAGGAGTTGTCGTGATGGAAGTGAAGATGGTGACTCCAATAAGCATACTGCTACATCAGTAGGCACACCTTCCTCTTCTCCAAAGCTTCCCACTGCTGAGAGCCGGACGCCATTCGACTCACCGAAAACCCAACCTGCCAACAGTGCCAGTCCCATTCAGACTTCAAAACCCAAGGAAATTCTAGAGCTTCTCGTTTCTCGGCGAGATTCCCTTCGACGAAGGGCCTTGGGTGAAGACGCTACGGCCCCGCTGACCCCGTTACATGGAGTAACTCCTCCTTCCACAGATTCGAAAGGACAGTCTCCACAGTTTCCTCAAGTTGAACATTCATCAGACCATCATGGCGGTTTGCCTCAAGCTTCGAAACTCGATGTATCGTACAATGCGCCTCAAGAGGAATCCGTTTCTGGTGATTCGATCCCTGCGGCACCATTGGCTAGTAAGCCCAAGCGCTCGCGAAGTAAGTCGCGAGTTGATAGCAGCACTACTCAGCAAACTCCCACATCTTCTCTCTACGGTATTGACCTCACTGATAGTCAGGTGCAACCGATCATCACTCACGGAGAGAGTGCTCATAATAACGAGACGTACAACATAAGTCACCAGCCTATTAGTGGGCGGAGGCGGAGCCAACGCCTGTCATCTGGTTCCACGACAAGCCAAGATAGTAATATGCGCCACCAATCATCTCCCAACCTCAAGCCCGGAACAGATGTTACGCCTCTGGAGGATAGTTTTGAATGGCAAAATTCACAACCCAGTAAGGAAACCTCGCCAGCGACGCGACCTCCCAAGGCGAAGTCACCATCCACAACGTCAACATCGCCAAAATCTGCCGCGACTTCAGACAGAGGAATGGACCCAAAGCCTGCTGAAGAGATAAAGTATGTCGACGTAAAGCGCCAATATTCGAACCAACGGTCGCTGCCTCGACTGACTAGCCTCATGGGAGGATTCGGCCGTTTTGCTCAGGAGCGGCAGAGGTTGCTGGGGCAACGTCAGCGTTCTCAAGAGGACCTAGCCGTATTGCCTTCTGAAGCCCATACTCCTACAACGCGCTCTGCGATCTTTATTGAGCGGACATCACGGCTTGCAGAAAAGTCGCATTCAACCCTCCTTGTCTCATTATTACAGAGACAAATGTGCGATCAGCTGCGAGGCATTCTGAAACAACTACGAGAGCAGAAGCGAGGAGCGGTTGCTGACCATGGTCCGCGTCTGGAGGATGAGACACCTGTGGATGTATCATCATTGCCACCGAATGGCTGGGCAAGCATTGGTAAGGCCACGAAAGATATGGAAGAATGCGCCATGTACCTTCTTCAGCAAAAGGCGGACCCAAACCATGTCGATGCTGATGGAGCCTCACCGCTTCACTTGGCAGTGCAAATGGATGACTCGACAAGAATCACTGCATTGTTGCTTAAAGAAGGAGCTGATCCGAATACTGTGTGCGCACATGCATCGGGCCGTTATTATGGATGGAGGGCGCTTGACATCGCCCTCCTGGCGCGTAACTCGCAGCTTGTTCGACTCTTGCTCATGCATGGGGGATACCCAACTCGATTTAGCTGCGTGCCGGATCCACCTGACGAACACATTGTGTACGGTTTAGCAGAGGCAGGCCGCCGAAGGCTGGCTCCTCCTATCTCCGCAGGATCAGATAGCATTATTGAAGCCGAGCGCACGGATGAACCGTCACAAGTATTGAATGCACCTCGATATCAGAATGCGATGCGTGCATTCGCGTATCCTCTACTTAGTCGCTTCCCCATGCAGGCATGCTTGTCATTTCTCCGCGCCAATGCCCATTTACTTCCCGCGCTCGAGTCATCGGCTCAATTCCTCCCAATGGACAATGCCTATTTAGACGATCAGAACGGCCTGACATTGCTTGAGTTTGCACGTGTACATGGATTTGCTCAGTTTGCAAAGGGCTGCCTTCGGCGACGGCTCTGGAGCATTATCTGCACAGGTCCCTCCAATGCCTCGACTCCTTTGCTTATCACGTTGTGCTCTGAACTGCATGGTGGAGCTCCCGCAACACTCTCCCAGTTGGGAACCCTTGCAAGCTCGGTTGTGGGGCTGACACTTAATGATCACTCCGAAGACAGTTACGAGTGGGTTGGAGGAGATGATGCACTCCATGGAGTGTTGCTCCATGGGGCATCCGTAGATGGAGACAGCCCCTTGGTTTCAGAACTACTGTCACGAAGAGAGCATCATCGTGCGATTGACCAGTGGTTGCTTTCAGTGATACAGAAAACCCGCGCTAGTACCGATACCAAAATCCTACAATCCCGGCCAAAACTCCCCTATCAGCACTCGTCAAATTCAGCCCCTGTCGTCCACTCCAATGCCTCATTAGCGCCCCTTGGTGCACGCGAAGGATCCCCTCTTGTTGCCGCTCTGCGTGTGGGACGTCCCCTTGAGTTGGTACGGGTTTTACTGGATTGGAATGCAACAGTCGATGCAACTGATGCTGATGGTAACACTCCATTAGCTCTAGCACTCCTTAGACCGTCTGTCAGTGCCGCGAAGCTTGCTAGCCTCCTATTGGAAAGAGGGGCCTCTCCCCTTTGTGTTGCACCCATTTTGGCCGACGATGCTGAGGCGTTGGCAATGGCTCGTCTTGAGCAGTATATCTCACACAACCCAGCACAATTCGTTTCTCCATGGCTCAGGCATGTTCTCTCCGGTGCAAGAAAACCCCAGGAACATCAGCCTGCATCAACCCCGAGTATCGGCCTGGACGATGTGCTTCGCTTTGTGCCAAACAATGCTTTGGATGACTGCCACTTTCTTCATTCGTCACTAGACGCTGTAATCGAGCGCGAAGGCTCGCTCTGGAGTGTGTTTATGGCAATGCAGAGAGCTATAGAGTCCTCTATCTTAGCGCTGGCCGAGCAAACTGTCGGCAGACCCCAGTTGCTGTTGTCCTTAGTAAGAGCAACTGAGAAAATACTTGTAGCCAATTCATCCAGCCTCGGTGGCATCATACCCTTCGTCAAGTCAAAAGTTTTTGATGATTTAGGATTGAACCGGTTGGTAACACCGCAGGTTGAGTCAGTTGAGAGACTCTTGATCGTGCGACTGATCTTGGGCTATCTCCTCCTGGAGTTGTTAAGAGCCTTCCTCGCTATGATTCGTAGTCGCGCCGCAAAGCTCGATATAGCTCTACAGAATGAGTGGGACTCCGAATTCAATGCTGTACCAGCGATGTCCCAGACAATAAGCGATGCCGAGATTGAGTCTAAGTTGAGTGCAATTTCCGCCGCAATGCAACGACTCGATCGAAATCGATTTCCAGAGGACTCACAGGCCGTTGCTGGCCGCCGAAGTGCCCCTGATTCAGCATTGTCTCGTTCAGCCTTTGAGTCCGACTCGGTTTTGAAACGAGCTAAGACGGACAGTGGTTTGTTGTTGACCTCAGGTGCTGTCACGACTGTTCGGCCACCCGCGACGGAACCAGACGATATTTTCCAGCGTATGCTGAACTCTGAGTAGTTCGTTGATGAAACATACAATGTACATAGACTTTTCTTTTCAATCAAGCACTTTATTTCTCGGTTTATCGGCAAATGGTGCATATAGCCATCGATTCGGGAGAGAGAATAAAACCCGAGAGTTACCTTAAATTTAGGTCATCTTCTTGCTCGTGCTGGGCAAGAGCCGCCAAGAGCTGATTGACACCTGGGTTAAAGTCGTTGTCACTCAGCACCATGTCGGCGAGCGGATCGTTGAAGTCAATATTCTGCTGTTCCTGAGATTGGGCATGCTGCTGCGTAACGAGCTCAGATTGAGGGGTCTGCATCGGCCCCTGGTAATTGGAATGATGGATCACGGGGGAAGCCTGGTTTGCATGTCCAGTAGATGCGGCTGGATGCGGGGCTTCAGTTGGGAATTGATACTGAAGGTGCGTGCCGTGGGCGAACAAAGACTCGCCCTCGACGTCTGCAAGCGCCATCATTTCAGCATCTGCGGCAGCAGTCTGCTCTGCCAATGCTGTCAATGAAAGGGCGCTGTCACCAAAGTAACTTGTAGGCGCAAGCTGAGCCTTGACCTCTGCACTGTCTTCTGGTGCCATTTCCTCAGCCGAAGACTCGATTCTAGTCTCAACTGCTACAGGGGGCTCATATTTCGTACGCTCCTGAACTTCATCCTGCACCATCCGCTTTGTCGCCTCGCACGTAGTTTGCTCAGTCGGCTGGGTCTCGATTGTGGCGCACTGCTGGGCGTCGCCAGGAGCTGTCACAGAAGCCTTCGTAAGTGATTTGGCGATGGCCTCTGAATAGACAGCTTCCTGTGCATCAAGCTTGTTCTGATTCTGCAGGTCACCCTCCGCTACGGTTTCCACGTTTTGAGCATCTGTTTGTGTCCGGTCGATATCGGCATTTTCACTGAGCTTCTTTTCCAGATCGGAAGTGTCTGTCATTGCGAGGACAATGAGAAGTTCTTCATGCTCTTGCGCGAGCGTCTCATATTTCGCTGCGAGCTCCTGGTAAGCCAAATCAACTTGGGAAATACCACCCACCTCCGTTACCCCGGATTCGAGGAGGTCGTCCCGTTCAGCTTGTGCCATTGCGGCTGCACTCTGAGCAAGTTGAAGCTCTGACTCTAGTTCTAATACACGAGCTCTTAAAGTAGCGCATGCACTGTGCAGCGCATCAAGCTCTTGATCTTTTGCGTGTAGCTTGTCAATGAGCGCAGCACGATCCTTCTCAAGAGCGGTGAGACTCATCTCAAGGAACTCAGTCCGGTTTTTGACCCTCTCAGCAAGGAGCTGCTCACTTGCCGTAACACGAACATTCTCAAGTTCTTGCTCTAGCTCTGCGATTCTCTTCAGGTATGTACTAGCATTTTGGTTCGCAATTTGTGTTGCTGGGGCAAGATGGGGCACTTGCGCTCGATCCAAAAGCAATTTGCTTTCTAACTCATGGATCCTCTGCTTTAGCGCTGCACACTCCGTCTGAGCCTGGCGTAGTGCTTCTGAATCTTGTCCTGCTGCGAGCAACCCTGGTATCTGCTGAGGTCTTGCCTCTGCAGATGCGTTTGTTGCAAATAACACAAGGGCCGATCTGTCGAGTGCAGATGACGCACGACTAAGCCGTGCAAGGAGATTGACGGTACCCAATGATGTCAATAGTGACCTTGATAACAAGATCTGTCTCATCGGCGTTGTTAATGCATACGCTGCTGCTAGGTTGCGTGTGAGCGGTGACTTTATCACGGATGCAGCACTTCTCTCCGATGCGCCTCTCCCAATAAATCCAGTGGTTGCCGACGAGGTGTACGACAGCGCCATTTGGGGCGTGGCTGATGCATGCAAAGCTGTGAAGAACACTGGGTCTTGCTCTGAGATGCGAAGAGCTCGCTCCAGGGCTTCGATGAAGGCTGCACTTCCTTGGTCAAGAGGACTGAACGTGATATATGCACAGCTGGTATGGGCGCGAGCTAGCATACCGTGGGCGTTAGCTGCGCGTACATGCACAGGCGCGAGTTCTGGGTCTGGCGCACATGTGAAGGAGAAAACCGCTGATGAAACGCCCGAGCCCTGCGCAGGGCTCAGGCGGGCAGGAAGATAGCCCAAGCTGGCATTCAAACCATATGTACTCTCGTCGAATGCCTTTAGCACGTTTCTCAGTGCCGTGAGCGTCCCTGGCAAAGCAAGTATTGAGAACAGTAGAGATGGAGGGAAGGCAAAACTGTGGCGTGCCTTTGGGAGCGTTGCGAGCCACGGATTGGCTCCCGCCGCAGAGGGCAAGGTAGCGGTACTCCAGGATGGTATATGGATGCCCAACTGCGACTCCAAAGCAGCAGAATGGTCAAGTCTGGCCGAGCTGCCCGCCGTTGTGGTAGTGGCAAAGGGGTTCACTAGCTTGTCGAAATCCTCCTTCTCCGCGCGCAGTGATGTCTCAACCTCTGCAAGCTGCAATTGTTTCGAAAGCTTCTGACTCTCCTGAATGAAAGGACTCACAAGGCTCTGGGCTTTCGTTGCAGATCCTACTTCGCTTGAAGCAGCTGTGCTGGGCTGACTTTCACTCAATAGATCTGGAGCGACATCCGTCTTGGTCGCATAGACTGTCGCGCAGCTTGCGATAACTGCTGCAGCTCCAGCCCGAACATACGGAAGTACAATACTCGTGCGAGGAACCGAATCACCCGATTGAGGTTGCTCTGCTCCCGCACCAAGCAAGGCGACCAGTGTGTCGCTGACGCCAGGGAACAACAGCAGGGCATCGACGAAGTGTGCGCACTCGGTCGTCCACGACAGGATTAGTGATAGCAGAGTGGTAAGACCGATCTCAATAGCGATCTGACCAACCGTGCCAGGGAATGGCCTTGAAGGTGGAGCAGAATTAGCACTATCGGCAATCGTGCGATACACGAACGAATGCAAGGAAGGGGTAGCGGCAAAAGTGAGGGCCGCCTGTGGAATAGCATACGAGCCAATGAGAGCTGAGGCATGAAGACCTGTGGTCATCAGGTGAACAAGAGCCGGGTCTTGCACCTCTAGCGCCTTGACGTGTTCTAACTCGTTCGCATAGGTATCACTGCCGACAGTTGAGTCTCCAAACGTCCTCACCTGCGCAAGATATGCCGCGTTGTGACGCCAGAAGGCAGCATGGGAGACAAATAGTCGGAGCAGAGACGTTGCAAAGCTGCCGCCTTGAGCGATCGTGGTGGTTTCTAGTGGGTTTAGCTGCGATCCCTCTCGAACGGGCTCCAAGAGCAAAGCTAGCTTGACGAGGGGGGAATCATCTATGATGCTCTCAAGGAGCGCTGCGGCACGACTCATCCGTACGCAACTAACAAGAAAGACATCCTTTTCCGCATAGGCCTCAGGAACTTTGTGGTTGTACGCTAGGACCGTGTCCGCCCCGCCCATGCAAGGATGAGGTGTGCTGTCTGAGTCACCTGCAAAGTCTCTTCGTAGATCACTGAGTTGATCGGATGTTGGTGCATTTCCTGCAGAAGTCAGGGTCCTTACAGTTTGAGCCGAGGGAACAGCAGACGACAGGGGATCGGTCAGTCGTATTGGAGATGGATTAGCACTACCAGAGAGAGTTTGAGTGAGCAAGGTACCCAGGACAGCGTTTCGATCAATCAATCGAGGCATTTGTGTCTGTGCGATAACATCGAGTTCTGAGACCAATAGATCAAGGGCGGCGCCACCTCCAGGGAGATTCACAAGGGCTGATAGCGCTTGGGGGACACTTCCTGACTTACGTCCAGTTGATGTTTGGCCCAATGCGGTCTGGATCTCTTGATGAAGTGTCTGCGCAAGAGTTAATGCAGGAGCTCCCAAACACTCCGCAATGGCGGCTTGGATCGGCGCATTCCTGGCAACCGCCACCGCAAACAATGTGCGGCATACATCACTCTCAAGAACGCTGCCAGAGTCGAGGGCACGCAGAGCCAGTGCCAGCGGCGCTGGCACAAGGAGCATGTCAGGTGCATTCTCACCATGAGACTGATGCGGTGCGACGCGATAGCGCGCCGTAATGGTGGGAAACAGACTTGATGTACAATCAAGGCAAGGTACAATCCCTGCCATAGGCATAGGTACCAGTCCCATGGTGTGGGGACCAAGAGGGGTTGTCGGAACAAGCGACGGAAGATCCAGATTACAAAGGATGCTCTGGTTTGAGTAGTGTCTAAAACAGATGTAAGACAGGATGACCAAGGCCTGCAGGCGGTATTCCATCGGGATTGGATAGAGAGTGTGGGGGAACCGACCGCTAATCAGGACCTGAGAAGGTGGCGCACCTGATGAAGCAATCGTCATTGAAGATAGCGAATGTGTCTCGCTCGAGGCCTTCATAGACATTAAAGATTCGGACTGGTATTGAATGAGCTCGGGTTTAGATGCATCAACAACCGTTTCTGCAGTGCCACCCGTTGCAGCTACGGCGTCGACGAACTGTGTAACGCTATAAGCATGCAGTAGGCGGGCCGAAGGGGGCTCTGACAGGGCAATCAATGCAAGTGGCGCGACTAGCGGCGCTAGCAGCGTTTGTGTTTGAGCGTTGGATTGGATGTGGCTGGGTGCTGCCAAGTGGGCACCTGAGGACGAGTTTGATCCCGTTGGAGCCTGATTAACGCTTAGACAACTCTCAGCAAGTTTGCCGGTTATCGCCAGGATGAGGCCTAACGTGGCAAGGCTTGGATTCGGGCCCAATGGCAGATTCTCAGAAGTGGCCGTAGTTCCACGTGATGCGTAGCGCTCAAAGTCCTTGATACGTCGCTGAACGAGCTCCTGGCGAGATCGAGAAAGGGCAGAATAGGTCTCCGTCCACATTTGCCTCGCCGACACGAGTTCAAGTAGTTGAACTAGCTCGCGCCGCAAGTCCAGAAGCAGGACACGCGCGGCTGGAGCCCCAATTAGCCCCAGTACAATTCTCAGACAGTCATCTACAGTGCTTCCAGTGAATGACTCTTCGCGAATGATGTTAAATAGCTTCTCAAATGCACCATTAAAAGCAATTGCCTGGAGGAGCTGGGGTCCAGCAAGTGGGACAAGTTCGCGGAACAGACCAATTGCAGAAGCACGAACGACATCTTGAGAGTCGCCAAGGAGCTCAACTAAGGCAGCTGCCCCGAGTGGTGTGTCCAAGAGTGTATCTCGAAATCGGTCTCCGCGGAGGACATGCATCCGCTCGAAAATGCGAAGCACTCGGAATCGATGAGGAGCACACTTTGGTTGCTGCAGAACATTAACGAGTCCACCGAGCCCTCCAGCAGCAGTGCGACTACCAGAGACTGGCGGTCCTGATGCTGGGGTCTTATCGCTAGCCTTTGCTGGTGTCGACTCCACATGTCTTTCGAGGAAGTATCGCAGAACCGACAGTTGAAGTGGGGTAACCATGGCCCCCGTGCTATCCTGTCCGGATGCACTTTGCTTTGCTTCAACGCCATTTGAAACCGGAGTGGAGCCTCCGTCCACAGTTCCTGGCGCATTCGACATACTACCACCTCCGCCAGATACAGCAGAAGCAGTCCCAGAGGAACCACCACCGGACTCTCTCAAGATCTGGCTCAGCAGTTCCAGGGCGAGCTTGACTAGATCTGGATCAAATTCAGCTGTTTCAGGCTGTGACTTGATGCCTGTGTCTTTACCGGTTGTCTGTGTGCCTGCATCTTGATCGTCCGCTTTCGCTCCCTCAGTCGCCGCGTCGGGGAAGTACTGAGTCCCCAGAAGAACTGCATTGATTCGCTCCATCCATTCGGCATTCAGTGTTGCGTTGTGGTTTGCGCAAATGACCTTGAGCTGCTCCAAGCAATGTTTCCAGTTACCCTTGTCGCTGATATTATCCATAAGCCGCTCACGAAGAATCAACAGCGCAGCGTTCAGCTTGCTGTCACCTCCTGAACCGGATCCCGAGGCGTTGCCGCCGAGCTTGGACGTGAGCCAGATCATCTTTCCCGCCACGTGTCTGGGCGCGAGCCAATTGCGAGTCTGTCTCCGCCTCTAGCTTTGTGCTATCTGAACGGGGGCGACGCCCTATCTACACAGCAGAATGAGTGTTCAAAGTATAGAATGATGTCAGCCGAATTTCAGAGATTTTGGCCAGGCGATGTTTTTGTGGCAGCCAAGGAGTGCTACCGGAATACAGGGTTATGGAAATCACGATCACATCATGCTGTGGCTTCACGTCAAATTGGATCCCCAAGGCATCCGCCGATCTTTCAGAACGTTATCTCAGAGTGGGGGCTTCAGACTGACTTTGCGTGTCGATCTCCTTGAAAGAGAGTAGATCCGCAGGTTTCGCGCAGAAATAATGCACCTGCCAATGTCGACTACGCGACACACGTCACTCCACATGTTATGATGATCCAGGGCGGCGCCCGGAGTTGGGATCCACGCGAGTCGAGGCGGGGCAAAAAAGTGAGAATTGACCAGTGAGAGCAGCTCTAGCACTTAGTGGGGACACGGTGCATGCGGATGCTGACACTTGCGTTTAATGCTGGATACTCGAAGAATACCGAGATGCACCGCTGTGACCCCATGCAGAAGCGTGATGACCACCAAAATCATCTCACAATGCGTCTACTCAGTGGGATGGTCCAACTGACCAGGACACATGAACTGCTTTTGATACCTTGTGCATGCCTCGAGTAGGATAGGCCTTCGTCATAGACTCAGCTTGCTTCCTCGGTTCAACATGCCCCACCAGATCTAGTATGCCGTTCTTCTCCGCCGACATATCCGACGGGCTGCTGTTCTCGTCCAAGCCATTCTATACGAGGTTCGGTAAGTATCTCACACTCAAGGCTTTGGCACCGGTGACCACGTCCGGTGATTAACAACAACTTGTATTAAGATCCGATGCAGTATCCTTGCGTTGCATTCTCAGCCTGTCTCGAATTCGATACGCGCCTGATGACTGAATCGAGCTAGCGGACTGCAGAGCACGTGTCGTCAAGATCGCTCAGAGTCACGCATGATTCATTGCCAACGTACTCATGCCATTCAACTCTACTCTGTCCATCCCTTGAACATTGCAGCCCTCGCCGCTCAAGGCGGCTTCGAAGCCGTTGAACTATGCCAACCCTACAAGTATTCCACTGACGACCTGCTTACATTACTCCAGGATGACTCTCGAACCGAACCGTTGGAGCTGGCTTGCCTGGGCATGTACGTTGCACAGACCGATGATCCTAGTGCTCTGGGCTTCATGGGCTACGCGGCTGTGCCTGGCTTCGAGAAGCAGTTTCGCGAGGACTTCCAAACGACGTTAAAGTATGCGAAGGCGCTGAACTGCAGGAATATTAATATCTTCACAGGAATTCCTCACTATGCGTTTATTCCTCAGGCTCAGATCGCTCGTGAGACCGCGCCACGGCGTGACGAAAGTAAAGCAAAGAGCACTGGTCAGTCGCTGGATGAGGAGGCAGTGTCAGGAGGAGCTGCTCCCGGAGGAGAGTCAGGAGTAGTCAAGCAGAATAATCAGTCGGCTGGATCAGGAGATGCTGCCACGTCAGGTGCCGACGATGAAGTTCTACCTAGTCCGACATCGCTTGCAGTTACGGAGGAACACCCTGTGCCCTGTTTCTCACTCCCTCCTCCTACAGCGTCAGGAATGCCAAACTCAGTTCGAACAGAGATTGCAGCTGCAGCGCAGGCGATTTTGGAAGGCAGGTTTTATGGATCCAAGCAACTCATTTCAAAGCAACTCGACGTCACAAGTCTCGTATGCCCCGTCCCGCAACGTCTATCCAAGAGTTTCAATCTCGCGCAGGCCGATACACTCTATCTTGGACCTGGGATAACCATCGATTGTGCCGGAGTTTTCCTCAAGAATCTCTCGCGTGCCGTAAATCAGGCGAACTTGGCCCGCCTCGAGAACCCGACGGATGAAGGAAAGGAGATCACTGTGACGGCTGAAAACGCTTCCTACTTCCTTGACCAATTAGCCACGGCCACACTCTTCTCAAATCTCAAGTGGGCACTCGAGCAGATCCAAGCAGATCCGGAGCTCGCAGGCCAGGTGTCATTGCTGCTTGAGCCGGTCAGCGACGTCCCTGGTTACTTCATGGATTCGGTGCACAAAGCGATAAAGTTTATTGCGGCCTTCGCGAATCCAGCACCCGAAGGCTCAAATTATCTACCTGTGGCTCTCCTTTTTGACGCTTATCACATGCAACGACTTCATGGAAATTTGGGCGAGCTGCTGGAGTGTGTCCTGCCCTTAGTTCGACACATCCAAGTTGCCAGTGTACCACGTCGTAGAGAGCCAGATCGTGGTGAAGTCAACTTCATGTACCTGTTGAAACGTATAGACAAGCTGGGCTACGAAGGATGGGTCGGCTTAGAATACGCTCCCACTCTGGGAAAAACCAAAGTTGGACTCAAGCCATGGTTTTCACAGTATCAAAGGAAGAGACAGAGCTCCGCTGGTGTTCTGTTCTGTGCAAGGGGTAAGCAAGGCAAGCCGTATGTCTTGCTTGGCAAGTCACATAAGAGGGGTCACGAGTGGGGACTCTTCTGGGGTAGGCCCGACAGCGCAGATCCTGACGTTGCATACACTGCAGCGCGTGAAGCAACTGAGGAAAGCCTTGGCGTCGTCGCGACACAAGACCTCCTGTATCGAGCTCTTCAGGATCCCAAATATCACTTCAAATTCCCATGGCTCGGCTTATACGTCGTAAGTCTGGGCGAGCTGGGAGGCCGTGAACGAGACTCCCTGGTCCAAGCCTATGATCGGGAGCGTCAGAAGAAGACCTTGTCCAGCTGCGAGAGGGAGATGTTGGAAATCGACTGGTTTGACGCAAGGGATATCTTCGCAAGTCTGGTTCTCAAGAAGAAGTCGAATTTGCCGAAGTTGAAGGAGTTCTTCAAGAGAGAGCTCGCACGAGGCATGGAGGAGTTACCACAGTTCCGAGCATTCTGTGAACGGGGTGCACTTCCAATTGCTCCCCTCCAGGAACTCGTTGCGAGCTCGTCCGATGCTATCTCTGTTCGAAATTGGCACTCTGCTCCTCCGTAAGTTAATCCAACTTGTTCTAGGTGCTATGACCATATGGAACTTGTATATGTCACAACGATTACTGGGATAAATAGTCTCGCAGTGAGTCATCTGACTCTTGGTACAATAAATTATGTCGGTATTTGTAAAGCCTCAATGAGTCGTTGTTCCTCTCGAGCTCTCTCTATGGAAATTTGGGAAAGGGATAGTGAAGTCTCAATCGATGTACTGTGATAACTAGGCAATAGTCTTTTTGATGTTGGTAATCACCTCCTCGGCTGCCGCCTTGACATCGCATTCAAACAGCATTCGCTGCTTTTCAACATCGAGCCATTCGGGGACGGGCAGAGAGCGCGACTGCAAGAAGGGGGGATTATACATCTTGGTGGCGTAGCGCATCGCACCATCGCAGAGCACAGTGACAATGGTATGGCCCGGTCCGAGCTTCTTGGCTACGCGAATGGCACCAGCTACGTTCAATCCAGTAGAAAGACCTACCTGGAGCCCTTCTTCAAAGCACAGGCTATTGATCTGCTCGAGTGCCTCGGCGTCCGGAATTTCCCAGCATGCGTCAGGCCTGAAGTCTCGCATGTTGCCTGTGATGCGGCCCTGACCTACACCTTCTGTGATCGAGGAGCCTGGCGTAAGAGCCATCGTTCCAGTGGTGAAGTAGTTAACTGGAAGCGCGCCCTGAGGATCGGTAAGCCCAATAAAGATCTTAGGGTTCTTCTGGCGAAGGCCAATGGCACAGCCCGAAAGAGTACCACCAGTGCCCATGGCGCAGCTGAATGCATCGACCTTGCCTTCTAGTTGTGACCATATTTCTTGTGAAGTGCCTTCTATGTGAGCCTGGCGATTAGCTAGGTTGTCCCACTGGTTGGCATAGAAGACGTTCATCTTGCCTGCAAGCTCCTTCTTCAGTAACTCTGCCAGGCCTTTCGCAATATGCACGTAGTTCAGCGGGTTTGCGTAGGGGACCGCTGGCACTTCAATAACCTGGGCTCCAGCAAACCGCAGGGTGTCCTTCTTCTCTTGAGACTGCGTCTCGGGGATCACGATGACTGTTCGGTAGCCTCGTGAGTTAGCAGCGAGCGTAAGTCCGATGCCTGTGTTGCCGGCCGTGCCTTCTACAATTAATCCACGCTCGCCTGGGACGAGATGTCCATCCTGCTCAGCCTGAGCCACCATGTAAAGACCGGCTCGATCTTTCACCGATCCTCCTGGGTTCATGAACTCACACTTGCCGTATATGTCACATCCCGTCTCCTCAGAAGCCTATAAAAGCAAATAGCAGTTATAACAGAACATGTGAGTCCGTGGTCTTGGCTGGAGTCTAACGCTGGGTGTCTAGTCCAGCTGCAAGGTCAGCCCTCACAAGTCATGAAGAATCCCGAATCTGCAGTTTTCGATCCGGTTCTGTAACAAGCATCGAGTGAGCAAGAGACCTACCTTACGCAACCGTACGAGCGGAGTGTTGCCTACGAGTTGGGCAAAGCTTTCAAACTTGTTCTTGGGGTTGAATGGCTTGATGGGAAAGATCGGTGCAGGCTTCGAGGCTGAGGTCGCAAAGGCCCGAGCAGCTGCACGCTTGAATGCGTTCGGAAGCATCTAGAAGCCACGGGAATTTAAGCTAGACAAGGTCAGTCAAACGCCATGAACCATTCTACCTCGTTTGCATGTGTGCACACTCGCCACACCACGAGTTCCACACCCTGAGGAAATGTGCTGGATCACCGTTTTTATGCCAGAATCTCGAACGAAACGGGTGTGAGGGTATGGGGCCGGTGGGGAGGGAGATGCACGCTGGCGGTTCGACTGCGCGCGGAGAGAGCGGGCTAGAGAGAACAATGGCCGCATACATTGCGGAAATACTTGTATTGTACATCACTCACACAGTGCACCGTAAAGTCTGCAGTCCTTCTCAACAGTCCCTGATCAACACTATGCCAACCGCTTAACCCCCTTCAGCTGAGCCACCTGAGTTTGGAGCATGTTCTTGGATGCTGACAGTGCGTTGGCTGCACGCTCAGCATTTTCAAGTTTTGCAATCAGCCCCTCGTTCTGAGCCTTTGTATCGTTCAAGCCCTTGTTCAGCACAGCAACTGTTCGGACCAAGGCATTGTGCTTATTCTCCAATGAATTGTGCTTATCCTGGAGTTCCGAGTGGGCAACCACGAGTGGTTCGTACTTCGTATGAATAGTCTCCTGGAGGCTTTGAATCAAGTCATTCTGAGACTGCTCACGCGCAGTTAGTGTGGCAATTTCCGCAAGAAGTGTTTCGATGCGGCTGTCCCGGGTTTGAATGTCTTCTTGAGCCCGTACGAGTGCAGCGTCTTTGTCGCTAATAACTGATTTCAACTGTGCTTCTCGCGCCTCGCCTGCATTGATCTGTTCTTCCAGCGTTTCGCAGCGAATTTGAGCCGCAGCAGTTTCCTCGCGGGCTACGTCGAGGTCGCATTGGATTCGCTCCTTCTCACGCTCGACGTGTCCCAGTTCACGGCTGAGTGCACTGAGGCGAGAATTCAAGTCCTCTTCCTTCTGCTTTGCCTCCCTGCGAATCTGGACATTCTCCTGTCTCAAAGATGTAATTTCCTGCGCTCGTGAGGCGAGTTCCGCTTCGGAATTCCGAATATGCTTTTCGCAAGCTTCGAGTCGTTCCTTTAATACCCCCACCTCAACGACCAGGGCTGCTCTTGCAGCAGTCACATCCGCCAGCTCGTTACGAAGTTGATTTAGCTCTGCCTGCAGCTGAGTGGCGCGGTTTTGGGCTTCCGCTTGAGCCTTTCTTGCGGCTCGCCCTTCGGCCAGAAGTGTTTCTGTCTGAGCAATCAAGGCAACCCTCTTAGCATCCAGAGCCTCGACCTCAGCTCGTAACATCTGTGCTGTGGCCTCTTGGCGTTCTCGCTCGAGTTCAGCCTCGGTTCTCAGTCGCTGACACTCGGCCTCTGCTGCCTTAAGCTGCCGATTAGTTTCAGCCAGCTGCGCAGTTAGTTGCTGGGTTTTTTCCAGAAAGTCTTCTTTCTCGAGCAACCATTTTGTTCTTGCATCCTCCAGACTCTTGCATATTTCCTCAAGCTGAGCACGCTTGGCTTCAAGTTCATGGCGAGCGAAATTACCACTAAGTATCCTCTCCTTTTGATCCTCGTTGATCTCCTGTAATTTTGCAACTCGAGCCAGCGCCCTCTGTAGTGCCTCCATCATTGCCGAGTCAGGCATATTTCCCAGGGTCTCCGATGGGTCGCCAAAGCTTCGCCCACCCTGACCAAATGCACTCGTTTTGTCTCCTAAGCCACCTCCGGCCATTGACGCCTTCACTAGTACTGATAGCTCAAAAGCCATCTGGTCGTTTCGTTTGCGCTCCTGAGCCAATGCCTCAACAAGTTCACGAATGGTAGGGTCAGCAATCTTGTCTGGCGGGGGGAGCAAACGGATTATAGACGTGCTCATTTCCGTGCTTGATGCAGGGGCGTGCTGATCCCTTGAGCTAGTATGTGATGATGGCTTCAGAGGTGAGCGATGATGACTCGGCGGAGCAGGCGTTCTCTCCGTTAGCACAAGATGGTCTTGTGAGACCGAGGCACCAGGCACCACTTCTTCAAGTAGTTTAGCTGTTGATGGGCACAAAGCGAAGTCTTTGAGGCCTGCAGGGACGCCATGCAGTCCTGTCGATGACCTTGCCCAAGTTTTTGGCGAACCTTGGCCCGGTGGACGTCTGGGCGTTGCTCCGGGCTGCTGCGAGAAGGTTGGGAAAATCGAATAGACAGTGGGCCTATCCAGCATATTCCTGGGATATTGGTTTAATATAGCGTTCGTCTCGTCGAGGTTGATTCGCTCGTTGAGATATGTTTGAAGATGAGATGAAGATGATTCTTCGGCATTACCAGACATTATTGGTTCACTCCGAGGGCTCTCACTGGGCGATGGACGAAGTCGAGGGGTCTGCTCTGTCAAAGGCAATCCCAATGCTGATGGCGACTGCTCTGCTTGTTCGTGCTGTTGCTGTTGCTGTTGCTTCAGCTGGTCGGGATGCAGCTGCAAATACAGTTCATTGAGCATCTTTGCTACCTTTTCTTTGTCCCAGTCATTCTGGCCATCACTGTTACCCCTGCTGACGGTGCCACCTGACTGTGGACTCTGACCATCTCCAACGCTGGAGCTGGACAACTGGGAACTCGTACTAGCCCTTCCATCTCTCGCAGGCCCCATTCCCGCAGGAGTTCCTTGCTTGGAGCTGGACGTAACCGCTGTGCCTGGCCCAACCCTTTTCTCGAGGCCTACAGGCCGATTCACGGCATCAAGACGGTTGAGACCAGAGGAGAAGCTCGGAGCCGAGCTGTGGAGTGCCTCAGGATGGGTGGCCCGCGCAGACAGGCTACCGTGCGGTCCCCCTGGCGAGGGTGCAATCTGAGTCAAAAACAGCCTCCTACCATGCTCCCTCAAAGCACTCGAGCTGTTGGATTTATGCATGCTAGGTTGGATCCACGAGTGTTACGACAGCATTCTGGTCGCTATTGCGACGGTACTTTGTCTGTGGCTACGTGGCGTGTACTTGAACACGCGTTGTTAGAGAAGTAAAAAAACAGTTTTGAAACCATCCACCGGGTGGACGGAGTCTACGCGGAGCAAAATTCAAAAATTTGAAATTTGGAACCTTCTTCTGGCCAGGTTCCAAAAAAGCTCCAAACTCTGGGCCGAGGCCCCAAAAGTTCCAAAAAGGTTCCAGATTTGGGCCTACCTTTTGTCTCTTGGCCCTTGTCCAAGCCAAGAGAGCCTGAGGTAGAAGCAGAAGGGCAAAGTTTGGGTCGAGTTTTGTGGGTGTTGCACGCGTGCGGGTGCTCTGCTTTTGGTAGCATTACATCACCAAGAGCTCACTTCATGTAATCATCTTGATTGCATATTCGAGAAACCTCGAAGAGCACCTGCTTTGTACCGTCAAAATTGCACAGACCAATCATGGATACAGGATTCCTAACCCCTGTCCACCCCTTTTTATCACTTTTTGTAGGCATAATGCGGGCATCGCGGCTGGCTTTGCTTGCTATTTGCTGCTTGGTGGTTGCGTCGGTGCAAGCCGCGCAAGTCTCCACCGAGGTGGCCGTCCAGGGACCTCAGAGTACGTCTACAATGCATAACCCATTGAATCTCATCAAGGTTACTCTTTCCGGCTGCTGATCGCTCTCTCGGGCTCTACGGCTAAGGGATCACAAACAAGTGCGTGGAGCTCTGTGAAGGACACTGCTGTCGATCCTTTGTAAGGGTCAGTTCGGTGCCATGCCTCGTGTACGCTGGCAACAGCCAGGCTGGAAGGGCAACACGTAACAGTGGTTGCCTGCACAGATCAATTCCACGACGATTACGTGCACGAGACGATGTTGCCAAGAGGAACACGCCCTTTCGAGGTGTTGATAGCAGGATGTACATTAGATCTAATCCAAAAGACCTCATTGACATGTCCATGTATTCGAGCTAGAGCCTGGAAGAGCAGCCCTAGTAGGATCCCGTCCCCATCGCTTGTCCTGGTTTGCTTGCCTTTCTCCCCGTGTTGCCTGCCCAAATCGCTTATGTTACCCCTACTAACCTCCTACTATCATGTTTAGACCCCTGGTACGCGTTCAGCGGCACGGCTCGCTTCACGTTCCGCCTCGGCTCTGAGATCTCTGTCATGACAGTAAGTGATGGCAAGTATTTCTATGGTCGTGGTTGCTGCTACGGCTACTACTACGAGCTCCAGGTTTGGGGTACCGGCTACCATGGTACACAGCTTGGTAGATTCTACGGTACTGTCCCCATGCCCCCCGTTGGCCTCGACTCAGGAAACGAGTCGGTCATGGTGTACTTGGTCAATCCCAACAAGCTCGTGTACTGGAAGTACAACACGCGCACCATCTACGTTGCAGACGGTCAGCCAAACACATTGACCTTGACTTGGCAGGCCGTTGATCTTGGCGCCCTTGTGCCCACGCTCAGTGCACACAGTCACCTCTCGGCCGATAAGGATGGTATCATTGTTCATACCTACGATACTCGACTGCTCCAGCACGTCAACTACAACGCAGTCACGAAGCAGTGGGCCGTTGGTAAGACCATTTATCTCAACGCATACCACTACATTCTCGCTCCCTCGGCTAACGAGAACAGCCATTCCTTCGCGTATGATGGTGTCTACTACTACTTCGCCAGCATTCACTCCGGAAACCTCTACGGTTTCTACAACAATGCTGGTCAGTACTACTCGGCCGCTTGGGGTAACATGGCTGGCTCCATGTTGATGTACGATTGGGCTTTGGGTCTCTACCAGGCTTGCGGTACTGACGCCGCATCTCCCCCTGCAGCTCAGGTCTTCAATGCTAACTACGGTAACGGTGCTCACTGCACGTACTACGGTAACCCAACTTACAGCGCTCGTCCACCTCCGCCTCCACCACCGCCATGCCCTAAGGACGTTCCTCAGCTCTATGGTGAGTGGAAAGATGTCGATGGCATTGAATGGATCGCCACTCAGAACGAGTGCCGTCTTATCATGACCAGCCCTGGCCGTCGCGTCGAAGGTGAGCTCTCGCAGAACTCCAAGACCAAGAAGTGGGAGATCAAGAGTAAGTTCACTTTCACCGATACTCGCAAGAAGGAGTACGAGGTTTCTGGTCAAGTCTCTGACGATGGCTTGATCCGATACCCCTCGCGCGTCTTCTCCAAGGCTAAGGCTAGCGCTCAGGTTGTTGCTGAGGCCACCCTCGGTCTTCTCGACAAGCCCCTGAACGTCAACCAGACACTCGCTCTTCAGCGTGCTACTCGCATCTACCTCGCTTGGTCCACTCAGGGCAACGGTGGTAGGAGCCTTCGTGACTTCGAGTACGTCGTCTCTTTCCGTACCTCAGGTGTTTCTAACCAGACTCGCGCTGCTGGCTCTGCAGGCGCTAAGTGCGGTGATTACTCGAACTTCATCCCCGTCAAGGTTCGCTGCCTCAAGGGCAACTGCGATCTTCCTGCCACCATGTACTTCGGTGCTAAGGCTGGTACTGTCTGCTATGGTCACGCTATTGGTCTCGTTGCCAAGCGCAGTGGCACTGCCGCTGATCAGTGCGACTGGCAGGTCGACACCCAGGACTACCGTGCTATCTACATGGGTCTCCCTGGTTCACCTGAAAACTGCCGCAAGTTCAAGACTGTCTCTGGTACTACCGGTACTCCTAAGGCCATCGCCATCTTCGCAGAAGGTGCTGGCACCACTGAGGAGATTGCTCGTCTCCAGGCCGAGCTCGCTGACCTCGTTGAGGAGAACATCAACCTTGTTGAGCGTGAGCGCAAGCTAGCTGAGAAGGTTCTTGAGCTTGAGTCCACTCCCTTCACTCCTGGTCCACCTGGTCCTCAAGGTCCTCCTGGTCCTGAGGGTCCTGAAGGTCCTCGCGGTCCTGAAGGTCCTAAGGGTCCTATGGGTGATGATGGTCCTCAAGGTCCTCCTGGTCGCCAAGGTCCTCGCGGTCCTCGTGGTCCTATGGGTCCACGTGGTCCTCAGGGTGACCGCGGTCCACAAGGTCCCAAGGGTCCACGTGGTCGTGAAGGTCCTCAGGGTGATAAGGGTCCCACTGGTCCTGCTGGTCCTCAGGGTATCAAGGGTCAGACTGGTGACACCGGCCCGAAGGGTCCTCAGGGTCCTCCTGGTCCCGAAGGTCCTCCTGGTCCTGAGGGTGATCAAGGTGAGAAGGGTGAGCCCGGTCCTGAAGGTGATATGGGTCAAGACGGTCCTGACGGTCCTCCAGGTCCTATGGGTCCACCTGGTCTTCCTGGTGAACCTGGTGAGCCTGGTCCCGTTGGTGATCCTGGCCCGAAGGGTCCTAAGGGTCCTCAAGGTGATGTCGGCCACGCTGGTCCCCAGGGTGAGCAAGGTCCTCCAGGCCCTGACGGTCCCCCTGGTCTCCAAGGTCCCATGGGTCTTCCTGGCCCACAAGGTCCTCGCGGCCCTGCAGGTCCCCCTGGTCCTCCTGGTCCTCAGGGTGAGAAGGGTGATAAGGGTGATAAGGGTCCTCAAGGTCCTCGTGGTCTCACAGGTACTCCTATCATCAAGCAAGGTCCTCGCGGTCCTCAGGGTAAGAAGGGTCCTAAGGGTCCTAAGGGCAAGAAGGGTAAGAAGGGTCCTAAGGGCCCCGTCGGACCTCCTGGTCCTCGTGGTCCTCGCGGTCCTCCAGGTGTTACGGCACAGGCTCCCTATGCCGACCTTGCTTACATCTCGGCTCAGCACGGCGTCAATCCACCCGCAGTTGACTTCCCTATGCCCGAGAATCCAGGACTTGGCCGTAACGTCTTCCGACGTGCAAACGACAACACCTTCGCTGCGGCCACTGCATAATCAGCCCACTGTAGCAGTTAAATATAGTGGAGGAGTTGAGTGCTGCGACGGCGACAGTCGAACTGGCGCTAGCGGTCTCAGTATGATTCAAATGTTGGGCTCCAACCGATCATCTCGGCTAAGGATGACGGTGAATAGTAGGCACTCACGCGCGCACAACCGGAGTCACTAGGCAGAAGTAGGAACGCTAGTGCAGCTGTTTGCGTGCACGAATTTCTTCACAGGTCCCTGTACACCACATCGCCCAAAGAAAACGTGTTCTGTTCTTCGAAGTTGAGGAACGAAAACAATACAAAACTTCGAGACTTTTTATTTACAGTGGATCGAGAGTGAGCTATTGTGCACCAGTCTGAGTAACTACATCGGCCAAGCGTTTCAGAGCACGCCCACCCTTCAGCTTCTTCAGCTGTGGTTTACCATGCTTGTCTAGCCGATCATAGCCTCGACCCTTCACGAGCTTGTCCTGAGAGGTCAGTTCCACGACAAAATCTTGAACTCGTTGAGCTTTTTCGACCTCGCCATTCAAACGGAGGCCTGAGATCAGCTTACCATACACCGATGGGTCAGGACGGAACCCAACTTGACACATCTCGCGGACTAGTTCTTCCGCCTTTTCCCATGCACGAGATGATAAGCAGCCGTTGATGAAGATGGAGTAACTGACCCGGTTCGGCGTAACACCCTTAGCCTTCATCAGCTCGAAGATATCTGTCGCAGCGGCGATCTGTCCTGTTCTTCCATAACCAGCGATCAAAACAGTATAAGAGACGACGTTAGGCTCGATCCCATCGGCTTCCATTTCTGAGAGCAGCGAGCTCGCTCTTGCCATGTCTCCACAGGCGCAAAAACCACGCATAGCTGATGTATAAGTGTAGGTCGTTCGTTTCAATTTGTGCTCCTTCATTAAGCTCAGCAGCGTCTCAATGGCCTTGGTGTCTCGCCGTGTTGCGGCGGCTGCCATGAAGATATTGAAGGTAACCGTATCTGCAGGGACGTTCAAATCTATCATGCGCTTTCTGAGTGTCTCCATCACGTCCCACTTCTTTTTGCGAGCAAAGTGATCTAATAGCAAGTTAAATGTCACAGTGCCCAGCCCCATCCTCTGCTCAGCCATTTCTCGAAGCAACGCAAAAACCTCCTCGTACTCACCTTCAGCAAGATGACCTTCAATCATTATGTTATAAGAGAACGCGTTCACTGTCTGCAACCGGTTGTGCCTTTCTTCTTTTGTGAGAGAAGCGCTATCAGTGATCTGCGGCTGAGAGGGTTGGGTGCATTGCTCACTTGCCATATGAGTAGATTCATGAGAGCCTTCGTTACCCACTGGCAATGGAGGCTTGCCAGCCAAGGCTCTCATCTTCGCAAACAACTCTCTGGCCGTCTTCATATCACCGGCCTTAACTGCAGCATGTAGGATCAAGTTACACGTGACGTGATCTAGTTCAGAACCAAGGGATTGAATCGACTCCACAAGAACAAAGGCCTTATTGAACTCGCCTTTCTGTAACAAGGCCTTAATCACAAGATTTGCACATCGCACCATGAGCGCTGGAGCCATCGTAATTTGCCTTGCCTTCATAAACGAAAGAGCATCGCTAATGCGATCTGCCTGAACATAACCTCGTACGATCTGAATGAAGCACTCTGGTGTTGGGATAAGGCCACCTGGACCCGTTTCCTGGTCGAAAGTTTGTCTTGCCGCGTCAATGCGTCCTCTCGAGACTAGGGTGCTAATCACATACTGTAGCGAGTGACTGTCCGGGGTCACACCTTTCTCGCGCATCTCTTGCAGCGTTTCCAACGCCGCTTGCGCTGCATGCTTGTTCCCATAATGCACCAGCAGCCTGTTATACATCGCGGCATCCGGCGACAGACCAAAAGACCGAGCCAGATCAAAGACCTTCAGGGCTTCGTCAAGCTTCCGCGCTTGAATTCGCGCTGTGAGTAACGCAGTGAATGTGCGGAGCGTGGGTGTGAGTCCAAGGCTGATTACCTTCTTGTAAACTTCCTCTACGCCATTGTAATCTTGATTCTTCATGCATATGCTCATTTGGTAGTGATATGCCTCCAAAGTGTTCTCAAATTCCGAAGGGATGTGACCATATAGATGTGACATCGCAGGTGATGCACCAGATGGCCTCTGAACCGTTGAGCCTTGTGTATCCGTCGCGGACGCACTTGCCGAACTGAGCGACTTCGCCTCCGCAGACAGTGCTTCACTAGTGGATGCCGCAGGAGCGTGGGAGTCAGGTTTGGCGGCGGTAGCTTCGGCTCCGCTCGCGCCGGAGTGCATATACCGATACACCCAGTTGTTCCGAGCCAGTATCCTCGGTGGCCCTGCGAGACACGCCTCGGACCGCTGGAAAACCACCTGGGTGGGGGGGCAAGCTCCTAGCGGTCTCGCACGGGAGAGGGTGTAAATTGCACGGAACATACTGGGATTTGAGGAGTGTCTCTGTAACCAATCAGGGCTTATCAAGCTCGCTGCGTCGATAGATCAAGTTTTCTTCTCGCCGCAATGTCGCCCTACCCCTGATTTCAATTCGCCCACTATGTGTATCGAAGCTCGGATTTTCGCTTCTCAGCCGGGCTCGAGGCACCCCACTGAGCCAGCTCCACTGAAAATGACGCCCAGCCCCCGGAGGTAGGTTGAGACAGCTGTGAGCTATCTGTGCGTGGATTCATGACCCTCGACACAGTTCCGTGCACGCAGTGCGCCTCGGAAGTGGGTCCGGTCGGAGAACAAGACCCGATATCCTCAGGGCCATTCTCGGGATTCATAAAGGTGAGCAACCCGTCTGACCTGGAATAGAGGCAGGTCGCAGAGTCGAGACTGGCCGGCTTGCCGCCTTTGATGGATGCATGCCTGTGCTCAGCCAGACCACTGCCACTACTCTCAACCTCAGTCTCAGTCGGATCTAGGCCAGGACGGATGGAGAAGGTGGTCGAAAATCTGGGCCAGGACGGATAGTAACTGAACGTTTCTCCAATTGCAACAACACGGATTGGGTTTCTGCTGCGGGCGTTTCTGCTGCGTAGCGATTTCTGTATCCTCCGATCTTGGATACAAATACGTCTTTGTCTCCCTAGTCCAACCCCGCATCAGCCCCAAGCTAGTCTTGAAAAGGCGAGAAAGGAAATCCTCAGCTTCGCTGAGTTCACTGCGCGTGGGCCGTTTCTCTACACGCCGCGCGCTGCTGACAAAAAATCATGAGTGAAACGTCAGCCGCTCAAACACCTGCGCAGGCGCAGGAGTTTCAGGCGCAAAGCCCAGAGTCAGCCCCCGGTATGGCCACGACAAGCCCTTCCCTACCTGAGATGAAACAGCCAGATGACGGATACGAAGTGGACAGCGAGGGTAATGGCCATGGCAGAATCGTTTCTCCTAACGGTGACGTCTACGTGGGCGAGTTTCGAAACTGGCAGCGCCATGGCAATGGCACACAGATCTGGGCAACTGGTGAAAAGTATGAAGGTACTTGGCTCGAGGATCAGCAGTGGGAAGGTGTCTTCACAAGCGCTACAGGAGATGTGTGGAGGGGCAACTTCGTAACCCAGGAGGTTGTCTTGGTGCAATCAGGTGTTGATTCTTCCGCACAACGCGCATTGACAGAGTTCTCAAATCAAAAAAGCCCGTCCAATGCCTCCTCGAAATCCAGGACGAAGGCGACCACACTGCAGAGCAAGCCGAGGTCGCCGAAGCGCACCAACGATGGCAATAGCACGGCCAATGATGATATCTCTTCGTCACGTCTCCGCGCGCATAGTCGCTCTACATCCGCGTCAAGTACTTCAGATGTGATCATACCCACAGAATTATCTTCATCACGAATGGCACCTAAGGTGGAGCTTGACTTCATTCGTACTCCATACCAGGTGTCGGAACAAGTTGCTACGCAAGGTATCAAGCGACCCTCTGGCTCGAAGAAGACCAAGCAACGTCAGATCAGCACCAAAGGTGCGTCTGACCAACCTTCGCCTGGAACCGGTTCCGACCGCTCGACAACGCAGAGTGACGCACAGCAACAGCAGCAGGCTTCCCAAAGCAAAGTACAGGCGCAGCGCCAACTGGCCAGACTGATGAGAGAAAGTGCCGTAATCGCAGGCATGCGGCGTAGGTTAAACATGGACCAATCTCAGCAGGACTCTAAGCAAGACTCGAAACCGAGAAAACATCCTTCTGAGCTCTTCCTCGAGGAGACCATGGCTCAGATTGCAGCGCTTCCTAAGCCTGAGGAGGTGGGTTTGCAAGTTCAAACTGTGCGGATACCTTCCGATATTCCGCGAGCACCTGGTCCAGGCTACTATGATCCAAACTACGACGCTGTCCGCAAAAGAGTGCCTAAGGCTCCTATTGGACTTCCAGGCGTGCATGTAACGGATATGGCGGTGCTGTCGAGTATCTCACCCGGACCAGCATATTATCCCAATATGAACACCGTCTTACCGCAAGCCCCTGCACTTTCTATAGCCGCACCACGGTACTTTGTGACACATGAGAACTTCCCTCCACCAGGCGTAGTTGGAAAGAGCCCTCTACCCGGGCCTGGATCACACGAGACTGCGGTGGATCGAAAGGGCCGGCGACTACTTGGAGCGTGCGACGGAGTTGCAGACGCACCTGCTGCGCGAATTCCCCAGGCTCGGCGGACGCTTCGACCAGGTACATTATTCATTTCTAAAGAGCATAATCGAGAACTCATCAACTACTTCTCACCTGGTCCAGCGGCCTATGTCGTGCCCGATTCAGTCGATCACAAGATCACAGGAGGCACACCCACCACCGTGGGTGGGCCAAAGGCTGCTCGTGTTGTTGGTAAGGGTAAAGATATGATTAAAGGATTCCTTGCCTCAGACATAACGATTCCCTCTCCGGCTGCATACTCTCCATACGAACCTGAGAACACCCAGGGACTACGGAAGTTCCTAATGCAACCCAACTCAGCTGCATATTCGATTGGCCGTGCCCCTCGCATGCCCGATGTAAATTATCAACCCCATAGGCAGGTTTATCTTGGTAAAGAGTTCTTACGAGACCTTGTTAACACACAGTCTCCAGGACCCAAGTACTACTACCGTGGTGGTGAGATTGGCAAGTCTGGCGCGGGGATCAGTTTCTCAGCCCATTACACATTACGACCGATCAAGCCAGCATTCCCAACAGCTACGGGATATGTTGCAAGTGCTGCTGTAGCATACTCCGGGGCCACTAGCCCCGATCCCCAGCCCACAACGCAGTAGTGAGGTCGCACATTTGATGCACCTCGCATGACCACTTTCTCACACGCTTTCGAGAGACAATACAGGACCACGACAAGATTGCATTACTCGCTAACTCACACCAGCATTTCGTCCGCCAGTATGGAATGACGCAAGCATATGCGATTATAACAGTGATTGGTGTGCGATATTATATTGCGAAGGTCATAAAACTTCTAAACATGCCTATGTCTTGCTCGAAACTGTCTTGCTTCTTAAGCACAGCAACGGCTGAGGTTACTAATAGAACGGTCACGATCTCGCCAGGGGATCTGCAAGTGGGGTTGGTTCCTCCCGTTTCTGTCTGTTGGTGTGACTGTGCCTCTTGGTGTAGCGTCTTGCACGTCTTGGAATGATGTTGGTGGAACATACCTTACATTATCTCCATTATCGTGCCAAATCTTCCCCCGATGACGATCGATGCGAATGATGTGCATACGTAGCTCCATGAATCCATGATACCTGTTCGACCATCCATCCATTCATTCATCCATCCATCCATCCAAATTCGTGACGACGTCCCGGGAAATCGAGGCGATTGTAACGTGTCCTCGTCACTCGCGAATGCCTCTCCAGAAATAATGAAGCGTGGAGTGAAGCAACTTCACCGCTCTCCATCATTGCATCACGAAGTCGCCTCCCATTTTATCATGATGAATCTCGCCCATTCCTTGGGGTTTCCCTGTGGTTCCAGACCACAACACAGGTGGCGAAGTTTCTGAGGAGGCTGCGGCTGTGGCTTACGTTGAGGTTGGTATAGATAGGGGAGGACGTTTACTGGTAGTCAGGACGCGCCTTGGCCATCTCCTCCTGGATGATTGCCTCCTCGACCTGAACAAGCTCCTTGGTAATCTTACCCTCGACCTCATTGAACTGCTTCTCAGGAACTACCTTGAGCTCGGCAGTCTCCTTCGAGATGACCTTGCCGTCAGCACCGGTCAGGGTAGCAGTGAAAGGAACAGAGCTGTCGCTCTTGAAGGTGAACTCAACGTCACGCTTGCCACCACCAACGAGCGAAACCGAGGCCTGAGCAGCGGTCCACTTGAAAGCAGGGCCTGTGTACTTGGCGTTACCGGCAGTGATCACGTCGTCGACAGTGATGGTCTTGATCTGTGCGGCGGTACCATCCTTGTTGAGCAGGTATACCTCATCCTAGAGATTGTATAGAAGGTGTTATGCACGAGTCATGAGTCACACGCCGTGAGATATACGAAGAGACACGTCTGCGTGGACGCACGACAACTGGGAGGCGCCTCTTAATTTGGGCAGCCGAAAGCGGTCATCCGGAGCAAGAACGTACGAGTTGCTGGGGCTCGAAGTTAGGGGAGCCAGCGATGAAGGTCTGCGCGTAGACAAGGTTGAGCTGGGGCTTCACAGCGAATGAGACAGCGACATCAACCTCGGACTTTGCGCCGTCTGCGGCAACGCGGTTGGCCTTTCCGGCAAGGTAGACGTTCTACAAAGCGAGTGAGAGGACAAGACATGGAATGTAAGCGGTGTGATGGAGGGTCCTGAACGCGAAGCAAACATTATGATTGATCAACAGGGACCTGCGGGCCGGGAAACGAGGGAAGAACGCGGTAGAAGTGGGTTCAAATGAACCCACTCTTGAAGCAGCAGGTGCAAATTCTCAAGGCAAATCGAGACCATGCGAGGCCATTTATCATACATACCTGCTCAGCGCCAGTGAATATAGAGAAATAACGGCAATTTACGCGACGCGAGACAGTGGAGAGTGCGCGAAACATGTTTAAAATGTCCAGTTTGAAGACTGAAAATTTCTCTCCTAGATGAGTATTCCTGCACCCCCGACACGAACGACCCCACACTGCCTACCTTTTTCCCCCCTCCAATTTGGCCGCATCCGGCTAAACCCGGAACCGCTTCCAAAGAAGCGACCGTTGAAGTGAAACTCTGGGGTGAAACTCGAGTGGGTTTCAGGCCGTGCCACGCCGCTCATAGGCAGTGCTGGGGCAGGATCTTGTAAGGGTTGGATGCATCTCAACTTGATCGTCAAAGGGATTAGGACGCTGGCCCACAGTGAGTGTATGCACGTGAGGTCTAATCACCTGAAGGTTTTCCTACCTTGGCACGAGACTGGTGAGCAGACCTGTACTACAGGGACGAAGGCATAGTCATGCTGATCTTGACCTGTCCGACTACGCACAAACTCTGCTACCTATATAGACTATTTCGCACATTTCTTGATCCTCCTACTATTACCACGTCTTCGGTCGTGTCTATTTGGCATCCGCCTCCGAAAACATGGCGGACAAGGAAAATGAAACCCTACTGGTGGGACCCGTGCTGAACTGGCGAGCCAGGCAGCAGGTGGGACCGGGAATAGGAGCAGGTGCTAGTAGCAACTCCGGCATTCGGAAGCCTTTACCATATATCCGGACGCAGGAGTCCAGTAGCTACGCCCATGAGCGACAGCCGCAGCGAGTCAACAGACCATTGGACGTCGTCACTTCAGCTGCAAATGGCAAAACTAATGTTGCTGCAGCTTCTTATGCGGGTAGATCCTACGCAAGGACCAGGATTCCAGTAAAACCGGCCTCACTGGTCAAGGCTGGCTCACATGCCAGCCTAGGCAAAGACTGTTCAGTTGAGAACTCTAATCAAGTATCGCAAAAGACTTTTGTGCCCGTTGTCACAAGCTCGAAGGAGAGAGGTGCGTCTTCCGCTGTATCAGCGCAGCTGAACTCGAGTATGCTGACGCGATCGGCCTCAAGCACCCATCTTCCGCTGACCCCGGGCTCACTCGATGTTTCTGGAGCAGACTACAGTCTCGAGTGCCTTTCACTCGTCTCACCTTTCGACGCCAATGCCGATCTTAGCAAACTAATCCGCGGTGTCGCGTCCACCTCCTGGCTCCCTAATGTCTTCCAAGACCCGTTAGCCTTTGATGTCGCAAGCGCAGTTGCGTACAACCGATCAGGCTCTGTGGACCAGCGTCGTTTCAATAGCTGCAGTGCTAGCGACTGCTATCTTTTCAACTTGCGCGAGCAAGATGCGGCCCCCGAGTTTGAGTGTGTCTATGACCCGAGACCCCCTCAAGAACTTACAAACGCAACAAGACTCAGCTCTCTGCAGTATCTGACGCATCCACGAACGATTCCACCGAAGCCTTCGACTCGCGAAGCCATCCCACCAGACCATTGCGAGGAGAATACCCCTAACGTACCCTCTTCCGCATCTCCGGTCAAGAACAGTCGCAAGCCTGCGTCCGTGAGCTCACCATCAGTGGCATCTCCCGCAAAGCGAGGCTCATTTCGCTATGTCAACGGTTCCACCCACGCAGAGCAATCGGGCATTGCTCGCAGTTTGACACGCCCCGAAATCGCAGTCCATAGGCAAATCCAAATCCTTCAGGCTCACATGCTCTCAAGACCACAACTTCCAGCAAAGTTCTTTGCTGAACACGAAACTCAGAATACTGAGGAGCCTCTTCAAAACAACAACGATGAATCCCACCTGAATGAAGTGGCACCCGTGGGTCTTACGAAGATGTTCTCCCTGCGAAATGTTCTGTCTAGCCTGTTCCTGTCACACAACCATGACCGAGACACTTCCGACTGTAAAGACACCTCCGACAAAGTGAACGTCACTTTGGAAGAGGCTGAGTCGATGGAAACTACACAGGGTGATAAGTCAGAAGCCAAGGGTTCGTCATCGAGCGAACAGGAAGTGTCATCATGGGAATCACTTGCACAGTACATCGAGAAACTAGCTCCCTCTCCTCTTATTAAAACTGCCACTGGGGTGCGGCATGAGCTAATGGTCCTTCTCGAGGAGTACCAGTGTTTGAGAGCCCAAGAAATCAAGCTGCAAATTGATCCCGATATGATGGTAAGGCAAACTCGCCTGACACCTGGAATGCGTGAGATCTTGCTCGATTGGTTAGTGGACATGCATCTCAAGTTCAAGCTTCATCCTATCACACTTCATCGCGCAGTGGCCATTATTGACAGGTTTTTGTCGGTGTCTGCTGTCAATGCTGACGCGCTACAAGGACTGGGCGCAGCGGCGTTAAATATCGCGAGTAAGTTTGAGGAACTCCGTGCCAACGAGCTGCTTGATTTCGCCTCGGCTACAGATCATGCGATTAGCCGTGCAGAGGTGCAACGAGTTGAGGGTAAAGTGTTGACCGCTTTGAATTTTAACGTCTCCACACCCTTTGCGTTGTCATTTGCATCAATCTATCTGCGAATGCTCGCTCTTACTCCCTCACAAGATGATGTGGCGGCACTTGAGGCGTCTGGTCACTATCTTTCGTGTGGTGATCTCCAGAGATTAGCCCCAATTGTACCCGGCCTTGATTCGCTCTTCCCCGAAGCTGGTCCAGAAGACGAACGGGTGTGGGCACGCCTTCCGCTGCATCTCGTTGAATCATTTGTGATTAAGTACGCGAAAGCAGAGGCTGAAAAGGCTCAACGCGGACACCCCGGATCGAGCTCATCGGCTCCAACACACACAGAAGCTATTCATGACGACGACCTCGGGTATGATGCGCCTGCAACGATCGCTCGGGCCGTTCAACAGCTTCGAGCAGAAGCCTTACGTGGTCGTCATACCAGGTATTCCTCACCACTCCTGCCGACACCGTCTTTGGTTAGCTCAGAGTCAGGGTTGACACACCCTGTGCCTGTCCGATCCAAGCAGGAGAAAGGGCTAGGGATGGATGCTACTGCGGCGTCTCGGAAGTTGCGTCTTCTCGTAGAATTCTTCTGCGAGGCCGCCTTCCAAAGCTGTGACTACTTGAAATACCCTCCATCCTTGATCGGTGCAGCTGCCCTATGCCTAGCCCTGCGATCCATGAATGCAGCACAATGCTGGACCCTGTCATTGTCGACACTTACCGGCTATTCAATCTCGGATCTGGCTCCAGCGTGCAAGTTCCTTCGAGAATGGTGCCTCAAACTATTGTCTGCATCACAACGAAGACTGACAGCCACGCGTAGCAAGTACATGAGCCCTGGGTACATGCAAGTATCCAGAGTGACCCTCCCCAGCGACGAATCGTACCTAGAATATGCAGGTAATGAAATCATGAAGTGCCTAAGCGATTTGAACGTTTCTCCCTACATCGTTCACCTTCTTTCTCGCCTGCGTCTGGACGGAGGTCGCGTGACGCGGATTGTGGCTGCTCGACCGAGGATGAAGACTGGACGAGCTCCAGCATCCCTCTGTGCCTCGCTAAACCAGGATCCGCTTGCACAAGTTTCCGGGCTCATCAAATCCGTCACTAAGTTCTCTGCATTCCAGAAAGGGGAGCTCGAGTATGCTATCGAGTGGGTGCAGTCGCCTGCTTTCGTTTGGAGCAGTGCTTCTCCACAAGGCACCCTTCCGTACCTGCCTTCAGGAGCAGGAGGCGCACCACAGGCCATCGCGGCAGATGCATCCAGAGCCACCAGCTTGCTTCACAAAAGTGAGCTTGTACTGCATCCTCGAGGCGGGCACCATGGCTTGGGAAATGCAACCGCCTCTGTCTGGGATACCCTATCGCTTATAAAGCGTGCGGCCCTCTTGCGACAGCAGCAGCTTCGTGTCCAGTCCGCAGGCCAGTATGAAGGTGAATATCACCTTGTGCTTGTGATCACACAGTGGGTTGATGCTTCGACGCTCACGATGCTCGCCGGAGGTTCTCAAGCCCTGCGGATATTCGGAGAACGCTTGGGCCAAGCTACCACCGAGAAAATTCCGTGCTATGTTAAGACTGCTCTAGGTGTAGAGTACGTTGTGCCTCCTCCAGATTGGGTTTTACGTTCGAACTCAAGCGTACCCAACGGTTCACTACGAGCTAAGAGTTGCTCCTCGAACATCAATAGTGATTCTGGTGAAGTGGTAAGTGCATCCGAGATCCCACATGCACAGATACCAAATTCTCAGCTGGAAGGCCTCACTAGTAAGCGCGAAAGTGAGGCTGCGCAAGGCAAGCCTGATGAAAGGTCAAAGACGGCCAAGAAGCCAGCCAAAGGTGCGGGATGTTCATGTACGATTGCCTAAGTGTCGTGTAACGTATCTGAGATATCATATCGATCACGTTTATTGTATTAGTATAACCAGTTGTGAGATATTCAAGCACTGTTGGTGGGTGTGTAACCCTACTATACTTGTTTACAACTGTGATGGCAATAAATTAACTCTTGGTTTCTCACCCGCATTGGTGAAGATCTCTGATAGCCATTCAATCGATCGTTGCAATGCTTGTCGGCCTTCGGGAAGCAACGTCGTGACGTTCATGTAGGCATGGCTCACACCCGGAATGATTTCTAGTCTCACAATTTGCTTGGGATTTAATTTTCGCAATCTCTCGCAGAGGATGACTGAATCATCAACAAGTGGATCGACTTGTCCTACGTGAACATACGTGGGTGGGAATTTGGCCAATAGTGCGTCTGGGGCAAGCAAAGGAGAGATGTACATATCCTTTGTAGGATCACCTCCTGCTCGAAGCAGTGCGCGTCCAATCATGAGCTGGTAGCGGAACGGAAGCACAGCATCGGACGCGAACTTATATCGACTCGACATCTCAGGAGGATGTAGAGTCGTAACAGTTTCATCCGAGGCGTAGTTGGCAGCGACCCTTCCTCCATAATGGAGGCTTGAACCAGAGTCCATAATTGGGTGTGGGGATATCTCTGGTTGGTCCTGCTGTGACAAGGATTGTTTTGTCTCCTGCATTGCTTCGGTGACTTTGTTCTGCTCAGGGAATGCCTGTAGTATTGCAGAGTGACCGGGCCTAGCCCTCAATGCACCTGTCTCTGGATCCTTCACAACATGTTTCTGAGGTACCCACATGGTAGGTGCAAGCTCAAGACATGGGTAAATCATGTGAAGTCCATCAGGTAGTCGTAAGCCCGCCACAAGGGCACGGAGTGTAACTGCCATCGCCAGGTTTCCTCCAGCACTGTCACCCATGAGTGCCAACTTCAGCCTTGGTCGCTCGAGCTCGTTGGGATCGATATGCTCCCTGCTCTCAATGGGATGCCCACCCAGGTTAATGCCAATGGCCTTGCCGTTGGTTGAAACGATCGATTCATACGTCTGGTAGCAATCGAGGAGCTGGGCTGGATAAGGATCTCGTGGCGCTTTCCTGTAGTCTACCGAGAGAATCGGCACACTCAGTTCGCGCGCAATGACTTTCAAATAGCTTGCGTGGTCCTCGGGACCCATCGCTATAAACCCACCTCCCGGGAACTGCAACACTAGTGACGAAGCGCGCCGCAACTGTTCATCTGTTCCATTAAAGAACAGCACGCAACGTATAAGCGATCCATCCTTACGTGGGACGTGGACCTCACGGCCATTGATCGGTAGTTTAGGCTCAAGCAGGCCGCTGAAGAACTTGAGTACGGGATGCTGGCCCTTTTGCCACATGGCGCGAATTAACTCGGGTGTTACCTGCGCCTGGAATCTATTCACCTTTTCCTCCGCCTTGCGACTGAACACCAAATAGTACAATCCCATTATGAATGAGAGTGTGTCACGGATGGCACTCACTTTAATGTGCTGCGTAGATACTACACCTGCATCAAAAGCAGTGAGGAACCAGCGGACCCTCGAGTAGCTGGGTGAGTATTTCAGTTCTGGGCCACTCCTCAACGATCGATGTGGTGCATTGAGTCCCAGCATGAATGAGAAGTTGTTCAAAAGATGAGTGACACCGAGTGTACCGAGCACAACCTGCCAGGGTTTGTATCCCTTGAGCGACGAATCGAGTCGGCTCAGAATGCGCGAGGTTGAGCTCGAAGGGTCAAGCTGCACCTTGTTGATCGTGTAGTAAATCACGAGCAATTCCAGGAGCAGCTTTGTCCGCCTGACGGTGTTGCTCCGCCCAAGAATATTACCCATGGCGATCCACTGCTGAGTTAATTACTACAAAGTTGCTCAGCCGAGGTCTCCCTGGTGTTATTCGGCTCAGGTCCTTGTCTTCGGTCGCACTAGTGAGTCGAGCGGGTTGCTGATCTATATAGGAGGACTAACTGCGCGCTCAATTGGGGAGGGGGACCAGATTCGCACTCTATCTAGAATGCAGGAAACACCCTAACCAGACTCCCCAACCACCTCCAGCTCTCGTTCCCGTGGGGTTGCGCCCCAGCTCACGGCCTTGACGACTCACCGGTCAAAGGACACTTGTCGGATAATGTAGCCACAGGGTTGCAGCAAGCTGGTGCACTTGATAGAGAGTGGTCTCACAGTGTAGACTTCGTTCTGCTCGTAGCACCGTGAGAACCGGCCCTGGTGTCGAGAACGGCGAATACCAGTGCAATTGCTACAAGTCTCATTTCCAGGCAGAAACAGAGCCAAACTCGCAGCATGTTGTGAGTCGGAGTTTGTCGATCTCTCCGACGGGCGGTGTCCAGAACCGGGGGTGGTGGAATACGACCAAAACTCACTTTTCCCATAGTATTTACGGATTAAAAAACCATGTCTAACGGTACGTGCCCACCATGAGGACTGTTTGAGGAGACTGCCCCGCAATGTCTGTGGCATCTCCTACATTCCCGACCAGACGAGCACTGCAAGATCCCGAGGAAAACCGTGCTTCTGTAAAGTTGGAAAAATCTAAAGTGACTGACTTGATATATTGTGCACCCCACGCTTGTGGCATTGCTGATCTTCACCCCCCTTCTAGTCGTCAAGTTGTCCAAGTCAGACGGCTCCCAGAGCATCCAGGCCTTGATCATCGCCGAGCGCAATGCCGCTGAAATGATCCAGCAAGAAGAAACCGGTACGTACCACATCGCCCAACAAGTGAGACTGAACGTGATTTGGGCCATGCCCACTCCCTGCGCCGCCATCTTTTGCTTGACTGCCACACACATTCGTATATGACTCCCTATGATATGCAACTCATCCTGGTCTGGTATTCCTTAACCGTGTATAGCCCGCCGCAAGCGACTAGATGAGATCCAGGAGGCTGCCAAGGCCCTCTACGCCACTCGCCGCGCCGAGGAGCAGAAGAAGTTCGATGAGGAAACCAAGAAGACCGAGGGTGATGGTGCCGGACAGATCGAGAAGCTTCGTCAGGAGGCCGCAGCCGAGCGCGATGAGCAGGAGAAGCGATTCGAGGCCGCCAAGGAGGACGTCGTGCAGATGCTTCTTCACTACGTCACGACGTGCAAGGTTGAGATCACTGAAACGCAACGCCAGGCTTTCCTTGCCATGGCGCGCAAAGAAGCTGAATCCAAGGGCGCAGCCGCTGAATAAGGCCGAGATCACTAGCACATGGTCCCTGCGACATACGAGCGGGAACAATGTTTGCTGGTTCGGAGAGAAGCACGCTTGGCAGTCGATTTACGGGAAGAATCATCGGCTAAGGTAAAATACTTTAGCTTACGTCACCTTCCGGCGTGATGATGCCCTATGGCCTGCTTCGTTCACGATTCCAAATTAGTTTGAACCAATTCATGTGGCCTTGTTTGCGAGATGAGCCTGAGCAATTCACTCTGTCAGCCCTAGAATAGTCTACTCACTCATGTACGATTGAAATAATGTTTGCATGCGGGTGTTATTCAGGCCGATGATGACGACGAACGCATCCTGACGGCTGTCGGCTGACCGGTCGGCCAGCTACCCAGCCAGCAGGATCACTTGCCTCCCCTGTCATTAGGTCATCTCAGAGCAATGCCTCTTCACCCCTCTGTGTACAGATAAAGAACCAAGGATAGGCAGAGAACTTGATCCCTAGGATCAACCCACGGTTTAGTCATTGGCTAGACTTTGATATGCTAAATCTATACTACTACTACTATGTTATATACCCATGCATTTATCCCCTATATCTCACTCAATAGAAATTCGCCAAAGCTTTTGACACAGGTGGACTCGAGTGTGAGAGTGACATGTCGGTCGCGATGGCACCGAAAGATTGCGGAGGGTATAGTCAGTAACGTTCTCTTGCCTGCCGATCCGTTCTCCATTCACCTGATGAGGTCTTGTCGGTGTGGAGAGCACTGGAATCTTTTGGGCTTGATCCGCTTCAAAATGTCCAGCTCGAAGGTTCTTGGGCACTTTTCTGCGGGTGGATAATCACGGTCAATACGCGGTGCAGAACTGGGAGATATATTGTAAGAGACTTGTATCGCTTGTACTCATCGACTTCGCCCTTCCGGACCTGGTCACAGGCCATAGCCCGCGGAAAAAACGATATCAACCAGATTTCCGAGCAGAGCCTCATAGGATAGTCCATGCTCCGTCGTGCCCAGTGTGTGGCACGGGGTGTTATTTTGTAACAAGGTGTGCCCGCTGGTAGTCAAACGCTTGTCTCATCATCAAAGCCTGCGAGCCCGCCTAACAACCTGCCTTACACCCTCTATATTCCTCACCTAAGCTCTAGCGACTCGCACTCCTGAGCAGGTTTGGTTCCTCCAGACGGGAGTAGAACCGGTCTGCTGGAGTTTCAGAGTTTGCCGGCCAGCCGAATAGGCCTGAGCTTGCCAGCTACGCTAGTTAGCTTGAATCCTGGATCTGCCTAGTTCCTCGGGACGCTCGAGAGCCAGCAATATCAGGTCGTAGTGGTTTGATAAGGAGCAGGCGCCCTCGCTGGAAAGCAGCGAAATCCCCATGAAGCCGACCAACGAAGGCTCTTCCTTACTTGCCTCACCAGGCTCACCAGACCGACCCTTTCAGGTCTCATCTCCACGTCCGTCCATCAGTGAGAGTGTAAGCACTATCGCGACCTCACAACTGCATCAACACCAGCACCAGCAGCAACCAGCAGCGACAGGTCAGGCGCATTGGACGAGTCAAGCAGCCAGTGGCTCAGCAGCCGAAGTAACACCTGCTGCCCAATTCGGATATGACATGCTTCCACTGTTCTTTGTGGATAAGGGTACGGTAACAGCGATGGTCACGGCAGGCAACTACCTCTACATCGGGTCTTCTACAGGTCACTTGTACAGGTACCACTTGGAGTATCGTGTGCTGATGTCAGTCCCAGAGGTAGACCATGCTATCCAGACGGCGCAAGCCCAGTACGTTGCTCAGCAACTAGCCGCAGACCGGTCGAGCTGTTCGCTGGGCAATGCCAGAACAACGAATGCGCACACTTCTAACCTAGAGACCCCACCGATTTTCGTAAACCGAGTTCCGTCGGATGTCTCAGAACTCCCGGCATGGCTTGCCCCCATTACTCTTGGGTTATCATGTGAAAACCAGGGGAATGTGGGTGATACAAGCTCAACGGAGCGATCAACTGATTTAGGTGGAAATATGAACGCAGCGAACCATATTGCAAAGGCTGCCGCCGAATGTACCAGACATGTTACAAATGAGCTCTACAGTGAGATTATGAAGACTTTGAGCTCAGCCAAACACAACGAGCCATCAAGTGTGACCGTCCCAACTTCTGGCGTTTATCCAACTCTGCAGGCTGACGGAGACACATTTAGCATGCCACGATCTATTGAGTCTGGAGGCACGAAGCCATCACCACTTGCTCTCGATGCCGTGTACAAGGTAGACAATATCACCACCAAGGATATGAATCCGTTTCATTTCGTTAAGAACCATGTAAAGGGCGCAACGGCCCCAATTACTCAGCTCGAGGTTTGCGAGGAGCTTGGTTGGCTCTTTGTGTTATGCAACGGCATGGTTGGCATCTACCATACGGAGACCCTGGCTCAGATCGACCTGTGGAATCCTTCCGCTGGCATCGAGGGTGGTTCAGTGGGCTTGGGGACGAAAGCGGGTCTGGAAAATGCCCAAGCTGCAAGTGGCAGCAAACTCTTTGGTCGATCCAGTATACCGCCAGGAAAGGGCCTATTGTTCGCGTATCGCTATACTGACTCGGCAACGGTATCGTTAGCATTGGCTGCCCCCAACCGACTGCACACCGCGACTGCGACGAAAGGGGGTGTATCCACCTCATCGAGTACCCTTGGCCACACTGAGTCTCGCTGGAACCTGAGTGTGGCGGCTGCAAAGCCAAATGCAACCGAAGCCTCATACGACAGCATCATTGAGAAGTTTGACTGGAGTATCCCTACCCCCACTCCATACATCATTTGGCGACCGCGTGCTGAACTGGCACTTCCAGAAGCGCCACTTTCGATGGAATGGGTCGACGAGGCAGTGCTGCTTCTGGGATTTTCTAAGGAGTACAGCCTTATCCACTCAATCTCTGCTGCTGTTGAGTCCATTCGGCTGCCAGGCAGCACGAAAACCCCATTCATTAGGCGATACGATGCAAACACAATGTTGATCAGCTCTGACAGTTCCGCGTATTTTGTACGCCTCCTCGACCCGCCTCCTCCACCTGCAATGCACTGTGCAACAAGCCTTGAAGCTTCGTCCTTCTCTACTCTACCATCATCATCATTCGCACAAACACAACAGAGGTTCCCCGCATGTCTCGCTGATTTGAAGCAGATCAAATCCCGTGTTCCTCCGTCTTCCCACCAACTACTCGAAGAAATCGCGGCGCTGCCTATGCCACTGCCACCAACACCACCATCACCTCCGCCGCTAGAGGTTGCGGACTTTATTGCACAACGGGTAGCCCAGAACATCGAACGAGCATCAACTGCTAAACCAAAGTCTAGAGCTCCGAGCTTGAGTCCATCACTGACACCTTCAAGTTCAAGTCTCTCTGGAGCGGCGGATGCAACACCTCCAGCAATGGATGTCGAGACAACACGGAGCCGCAAAGCACCCCAACTGCAAACGCCTATCGAGGGTGATTTCATGGCACCTGACAGCACAAACGGTGGGCAGTCAGTCGAAGGAGTCAATGGCTCTGTGAGCGCGCCAGACATCTCAAGATTTGGACTAGCCCCATCGCCCGAATTGAACTCGCGGGCAACGCGAAACTTATTCGCAAGCTCCCACACTCGCAGATCAAGCGGTCCCGCAGCAGGTGCAAGCGCCCCCAATTCTGGAGTGCCTGTCATAGGTCGTGGTAAGGGTGGAAGTGCAGGTGCGCTGCAGCGCTTAATTGGCAAGGCCGTCGTCACACGAGTTGATGAACCCGATGCTATTTTAGATCTTAGTGATGCTGACAGGCCTGAACTCACTGCTTCATCACTTGCCGTGGTAATACCGGGGCAAGTCTCTGAAAGTGACGCTCTTAACGCACCCAGCGTGGCGAACAACAAAACTGTACCATTAGCTTCTCTCGTTCAGAAGTCCGCTACAGCATGTATACAAGCACGGCAAGCTCCTGAATCAAGCGCAAGTGGCCTAAAGGGCACTCCCCATCCCAAAATTGGTGCATTACATTCCCGAAGTGCCTCGGCTGCAAACTTATTCTCAAAGCCAGTCCCATCGGGCGGTAGCGAGACAGCGCAGATCTTGCCCACAGACTTCATGGAGATGGTGAGGCCAGAACATGCCGTCAGTCCCATCAGTCTCCCATCGCTGGCGCCTCTCCCCATCTGCATCAACATCAGAGAACCCAATAACTCATTGGGTGACGACTCCAAATCAGCAACTGGCACTGCCACGGAAGATACCGAATCGCTTGTAGCTGAAGATGTACAGGACTTGGAAATCACGTCTTCAACCGAAATCTCAAGTGTTGGCGTTGGAGAGCCACCGAGAATTCTGGAGGCTTTCCTCTCTGCAGAGGATGCAGCAAACCCGAGAGCTATTGATGATATTGGAATCGGCGTTACTCCACCGGAGATGCCACCACACGATGGCCCATCTGTTAGAAGGGAAGCAAGTGATTATCCCGCGAAGAGACATGCGGCTAAGATCCGCGGCGATGCATTAGGATTCGTAAAACCGCGGCCAACAAAGCTCGATTACTCGAGATCGTTAGACGTGTTAAGACGGTCCGCTCGAGACGAGACAATGTCAGATTCCGGAGAACCGACATCGAAGCCGCGGTATGAATACTCTCACGCTGTTCAACTTGCGCTCATTCACGCAAGGTACGAGAAGCACTTGCATGAGTATTTAACTCGCCTTAAGCTCATAGCATCGCCGCCCTCTCAGCAACCTTCATCTCCTGGTCTGGCTCAGCTCTCCTCGTCACCGATGGCTACACCTGGGTCTTTGGCTGACACCATAGGAACACCTGTCAACTCCTTTTCCCTTCAGATCGGGTTACCTAATCTAACCACCTCCGCCACCGGACAGAGCGCTGACCTTTCTGCCGGTTCTCTTGCTTTTTCAGATGCCCTTTCATCAACCCTCGATTCCATTGTTGCATCAATGCGTCAAGCACCAGGTTCTCTTAGTCTGAAGCCCCCGCAGCTGTCACAGAGTGAGCCACAAAACACAGCTGAACAATCCAGAGGCGGAAGTGTGGATCCCATGCCAGACATTGTTTGTACCGAGGGTCCCACATACTTTGACAGTGGATGTGTGATATCGTCAGCCTCTGCGTGCGCCCTGGCTCGGTACGACCCTCGATCAAGAATATTGAGTTTGTTTCCCGTCTTGAATCCCCCACGACACCCTGGAGCGCTTCGAGGCTACAATGGTGCCATGGGCACGTTAGCGGGACGAACGATATGGAATTCAGCGCCAACCTCAGCTCAGATCGCTGCAATCGCGCAAATCCAGCAATACCTTCTGTGTATGGTATGGCACAACCTTGAATGTGTCAAATGTCAATTGGACAAGCCAACGAGCTTTGAGGACATAGGACTGGTTGCTTCGGCTGTCACGCCAGCTCCGCCGCAGCCGATCGCAGTCAACTTGCTTGCTTTGTGCACTGTGGCAGGTGTCCCAGGTCACCAAGTGCAAATCGGGATGCAGGATAAGGTTCACGCGAACGAGGTCAATCGCTACTTGCAAATCATTAATCAGTACTATCACGAGCTTGCCGGTGACGCAGCGATGCAGCCTGAAGCCAAGCCGAATCCACCTCCTGAGAAGCGGCCTTTCTTGCGCTTTTCGAAAATCTTCAAGTCTAACAACAAGTCGAAAACTGACTCTAACTCCAAAGTGACCCCTGAAGAATCACCATCTTCACTGACCACGGCCAGCGATTCCAAGTCAGAGAGCCCCACTGCGCAGCCGAAGGAGGAGGTAGTAAAGAAAGCCTCCAGTGCCTCAGCGGGCGCGAAGCCCGTCAGTGTTGCATCAACGAAGACCAAGGCTATGAGTACTAATGCGGCAGATCAGCAGCGCCTCGAAAAGCAGGCCAGGGCTTATATTGACGCGATGGAACGTTATCAATTCCATTACCAAGAGTTCCTCTGGAACCTCACACAGTTCAGGCTGTACCTCGGCTATTTACAGTACCATCACCCTTTGGCTCCTGCAATCCAGGTTGTGGAAGTCGCTCGTTGGCATAATCCCCCTCAGTTACTTACGTTCAGTGGATCGCAACTGCTTGCATTCTCTGACGAGCTCTTTGGTGTCTATCGTGTTCCACGTCTGACGCGAGCCTATCAGCCAAAATCTGCACTGAACTCTTCGCCAAAAGCGGCACTCCCAACTTATCTTGCCCCATGGATCATAGCAGAGTTCTCTTTTGTAGAAGCCGTGAGGTACACCTCCATGGCTTGTTTACGAACGAATCTGCCCCCTGGTCAACCCTCCTCAAGTGGTTCGAGCTCATCATTGTTCAACGTATCATGGCCGTCGTCGTCAGGCTCATTCTGGGGCAAGGTCGAACAGCCTCTGGCAGCCTCGGCAATTACTGCTGCGCCTCCTACAGGAGCCGTACGTGGTCCGCAGTCATTTGCGATCTTGGCTCGAAAGAGCCAAATATTCTACGCACAGCCTATTCCAGTGAGTCTGAAGCTGGATGACGACCGTTTCCGAGGACAGTTAGCCTCAATTACCCAAATGCAGTATCAACTCCAGGAACGGCAGTCACAGAGTGAAGCCGACAACCAAGATAATGTTGGTTTCTTCCAGCAGTCCAACGCGAGTTTATCACTTGATGATGTCCTCCTTAGGAGTCGACTCGTATCTTCAAGACTACTTCAAGTCCTCAACAATTCATCGCATCCGTTCGGTCAAATGGCAGCGCGATTCACGCGCTTCCTTACTTCTCAGTTTTCTGTGGCGAACGTGTTTATACCTCTATTGATTAAACTCGCTAACTTCAAGGGACCGTTCGATAATGCTCAACGCACATATCCAGCCGATGGGAAGTTAAGAGGCCAGCCTCAATCCACTGGACTGACACATCGTTCAACTCACTCAGAACCAAATCTCGCAGCATCCTTGCGACCAGCTAAGGGTACTTTTCCAGACTTCCCCAACTTCCGACCATCCATCGCTCAGGTAAATGCAGCTAAGCGAGCATTGTCACGGCTCAAGGCGGCGCAGCGTGAGCTCAAAGATATGAATCGCAAAGGGTCGCGATCGAAACTCCGTTTGAAAAACACGAACGATCTCTTCGAATCTGATTCGGATCGAGAGGGGGGTGAGGGTGAAAGCTTGCCCCAACCGATCTGTTTGATGGATTGCGGAAGTCCATTGGCTCTCGAATTGCAGCATAAGCACATGGCAATTTTGGCCAGCGGCCTTCCAGAGCCATTGCTCTCGGAAGCGAGAGTCGAGAAGCTCATTAAGGAGGCAAGACGATACATCGCACACTTCCAGCATCGGTTGACCTCAGTTGTTACGGCATCATGGCATCTGCAGTATGACAGAACACTGGCTGATGAATGTGCACAGGTTATTCGCGATCACATTGCATACTCCCTTCATGAAACATTGTTTCCGCTGTACTTACTCCTGACGGTTGAAAAAGACGAACTGTTGGCACGAGCTTTCCGTAGTTTGAACAACAGTCTTCCCACTGACTTCGGCACCCCTGTTTTCGATATTTCCGACCACGAAGACGACAAAGAAGACCATCCTGAGGATGAGTACCGATTCTTCGTTGAACCAATGCGAGCCCACGATGAACCTCAGGACAAGGAAAAAGAACAGCTATCCCAAGGAACGCCCACGAAACCGCGTAAAACATATTCAAACTACCCTGTCACAGCGGCGGATGCGTTGGTCTTCCATGATACTATTCGAGTTCTTCAGACCCTTTCGACTCATAGGACGCCGCACGCAAAGTTAGCAGCTATGGAGGCAGCGCAAACAAGCCTGGTTAACGCATCTCAGCTTCTGTACAATCGAAGGTGGCAACGAGTTGAGGACGAACGTGCGGCCGCACGCATCAGGAGACGAAGACAACTGATTCTAAACCTGCGCAGAATAACAGGTAAGGTCGAAACCCCGTCGCCTGCAACCTCTGCTGCCGACACAGCACCGCAAGTGGTCACTGTCCCTGAAGACCACTTTACAAATATGCAGCGTGTGGCACCATCAGGCTCTATTTCACGATGCGCGCCAGATGACGATCTCTTGATGGCTCGTGTATTAGCCCATCGCCGACAGCTGGAAGAGCAGAAAGCAAGGGCACTCGACGACTCTGATGATGAGAAATCAGCACCAGACTCCGCAGACCCCTCCCAACTCGAAGCTGGCAGCCAATCGAGCTCCATTTCAAAGTCTACTTCAGCTGACGCTCCAAAAGATTCTGCTCAACAAGGTCAGCAGCCTCAGCAAGCTCCTGGTAGTCCTGTACCCGGACGTCGTAAATCAGTTGCTCTGCAGCAGCATCAGTTGTTGAAACAAAAGCAAGCAGAGATGCAGGCAATGTTGGACTCTTTCCCTGATGAAAGTGATCCTCGCTTCAAAGCTATTGAGGAATGGTTTGTTGACGCAGAGGCCAAGGCATGCAAGCGTCGTGAATCCAGGTTTATCCTTGCGGCTGACGACTTACTCGCCGTTCTTTGCTTCTGTCTTGCGCGTGCTACAGTCCCCGCGATGGCCGCACAATCACAGTACTTGGTGGATTGTGTCGACAACGACCAGATGGCTGGGCGTCTAGGATACGTTGCAACATCGACTGACATTGCGATCCAGCACCTAGCTCTGTTGCGTCGCCTCCCAGACGGTACAATTGGTCATGTGGATCCTGACGAGGAGCTGGCAGCGGTTGAAGAATCGTTGGGCGTTCTGGATGAAGAAAAGATTGAGTACGTGCCAACCCAGACAGCAGAAGGTGTGCACACTCCAGTTGGCGATATTGCAGAAGGAGAAGATGAGGACGACGGAGAGGATGACAAGCATGCACGTCAGGATGGTACCCCACCCAATGGTACAGACGATTTAGATCCACTGACGGGTCGCACGATTGGGTCCCCGACGCGCAAGCTCCCGGGAACTCGTACGAGAAGCATCGTAGGCGCAATGGACGGCATGGGAGCCATGCGCAAGTACACGGGGAGCTTGTCATTTGCTGGAGGGCGTACTGCATCGCGCTCTCGACCTCGTCTCGAGTCGAGCTCAACATTCTCGGACATTGGTGTCCTGGGTACTATGGGTTTGCTTGAACCGATCAAATTCATCGACGATTACTTCCAGTGATGCTTGAGACCGGTTCTCGTGCAGTTCCGTCATCTACTCTGCACCCAGTGGAGTCCTCGGCGGGTATTCCCCCTGAGTCGATTCCCCGAGTGATGGTGGATGGATTCACTTGGATTTGTGGTTGGGTTCTTTTCCACACTTTGTGAAGCAGCGTCTCGCGCACAATATATCACACATCTAATTCACTATTATTGTAATATAGGTCGCGCTTGGTTTGCACAATTTGCTCTAAGCGTCAGAGCTTACTGTAAGCATCTCCTAGAGCATGTCGTATGTAAACCAGCTCAAACAGCAGCTAACCACTGCGGCTGCCTCCGTGCTGGTTTCCCGCTGTGTCGCGACGTGCGCTGCCCATAGCCCGGCCTGGATGATGCAGACTGCTGCGCTGTTTTCCACAGCCGCGTCCACTGGCTCATCCAGTGCTCCGTCCTCTCGCAGCAGTTCACCAAACGCTCCTCAGAGGCGAGAGATGAGTTCTCAGACTGAGGTGGGATCGCTGTGCAAGGAGACCATTGTTAGTGTTGAGCCGGCTTACAACATTTGTTTTATGGTACGTTGCCGTCTCGGCGCTCTGTTGCTGTCTGATCATTTCGCAGGAGGGTGGAGTATCGAATCATGCTTTATGGCTCATGGTGTGCGCCTTGACTCTGCTTGTCTAGACTGATGTTGAGGGTAATATGCGCTATCTGCGACGAATCGTGGATCACTCTGACGTCCTTGAGTGGGCGGATCCGGCGAATCCTGACCGACCGCTTCCAGATGATCAGAAACAGAACCCTGACAAGAAGCTTTTCGTGCGCTTCAAGAGCGATTCCAAGCAGTGCCCCAGTTACTTTGTGTTTGGAGGAGACGCGTTTGACAAGGGCGACGACGAGACTGTCACACGGCTCCTCATAGCAATCAAGGATCGACATCCTGACAGGGTATTCCTACTATTAGGAAACCGAGACTTGAACAAGCTTAAGCTCTCCTCGGAGTTGTGTTCAATGGAAGTCGCCAGCACCGATCCTCGTCTGATCCCTCGTTCTTTCTGGTTTCCCGCTGACTTATTCCCAGCCAGAACCCCTGTAACATATGCAGACTGGCTCTATGCCCGGGCCAAAGCTCAACTTCAAGATGAGCGCAGAGCTGTCACGGAAAGGGCCAACCAAGAATCGCACATAGAGGCCGATGCAGGCGTTGAACGGAAGACAAACGGCCTAGCTGAGGCACAGGATGATGTGAACGAAGTGGCACCGACCGAGGAAGATATCCAAAGGAGAATAGATGAATTGAATACCCCGGTGAACAAGCTAAAATGGATGCTGGATCACACTATGGGCTGCCAAGGAACCTTCGAATTACGAAGGAAAGAAATTGCGCACCGCCGAGGATCTCCGATTAATGAGGTCACTGATGAAGATGTTTTTCGAAGCTTTCGAGAATCAGTTCTTTCCCCTGATGGGTTTGTCCGGAACTACTTAATCCGTGGTCAGCTGGCTGCGGTAATCGATAACACGCTGTTTGTTCATGGTGGTCTCGATTTCTCGACACTGGGGTTTGTGCCAGATATTAATGCTCACCATGACCATCGTAGGCTACAGCCTTTGTGTGGGATCCCAGATCAGTGGTTAGCAAAAGATAAGCTACCTCCGGAGGAGCGGCAACACCATGACTGGGTTGATATAAGCGGTCTAGAGACTAAGGACTTGCCTAGTAATCCTTTTGGTGCGTGCGCCGTTCCGGTAGGGAAGCCAAAACTGGTACTGGACAGAGCACCAGGACGAGACTACAAGTTGCTTCACTCAGTCCGCACGTGGGTTAATAAGCTGAATCGATTTGCAACCATCTCAATCGCACGATGGTGTCTGGCACCTTACTATGATCCCAGGACACCCTCCACCTTGGGTCGTGCCGTCAGTTTATCTGGCTTTATCGAGTCCGATGAACCTTCATTTTTTGTGGGCAAGCATCCTGTGTTTGGGTTGCACAACTTATCGAAGCAAATTGGAGTCCAATCCCCTCTACGTGAGGAAATTGCTGATCAGGTCGACCAGGGAGCGTCACCAACTGACATTGCTCAAGAGAGCACCCTACCGCCCCTAAAACCTCCACCAACGTTTACCACATCTCACGCCGTAGCCATGGATGTTGATCTAGACCGATATGCCAAAGCAGACCAGGCCACTCACCAACCAGAAGGAGGTGTGCTTGCGGAGTCAACTTCCCCACTTCTCGATCTTCCCCCATCTATTCCATTCACGTTCTGGCAGCAGATTAAGGAAGAAGGCCTCACGACGCCCCCACCACCTTTAGCTACGTCGATCATTAGGGATGGCCGGATCAACGATGATGATATCACATCGCTGAGTGACAGAGATAAGGCGACCGATGGTCGATACTTAGACCCATCCGTCCTTGCTTCCGACGAGATCGATCAACTCACATTACAAACCCCTCGTGGCCCCCGCGATTCTTATGAACGTTACCGGTATCGCGGAGGCTGTGAGGTGATGGGATACGGCTATCGACCTTCCATGAACTCTCGAACCGTGGTCGTTCAGAACCAATTTGATAAGTCTAACCCAACCCACAAATCAGGAGAGCTCATCCGCGCACTAAACAATTCTGGTATCTACCGGATTCTCTCAGGTCATCTCCCATGGGGTGATTCTCCCGGCGTTGTCGAACATCCGCTACGGGACCCATATGATAACCGTGAAGGAGCCCTCTCAAGTCGATCACCGCTAGCGGTCGCTGAGGGTACTAGACTACATCCTCCGCATGCAGGATTGGAAATCATCGATGCTGACACATCGTATAGTGGATATGTTCCTCCGGGTCAGTCTCCGTGTGATGGTCATACCGAAGATCCTAACCGCGGGAATGCGGCCTGTGAAGTCGTCGTATGTGGTCTTACTGTTACAACTGAACTAGACCTGGGAGACACTCTCGGTGATGAGGAAAAAGCGAACGGGCAGCACAAGATTAGGGTGCAACGCCGGTACAGTCACGCAATGCTTCATGGAGAATTGCGCGACGGTACGAAATTCCGATTCAATCTGCCTCCATTTCCTAATGTACCCTTCGACCTGGAGATTGATCTGCAGATTCAAGCAGCATCGCCAGCGCTTCCACCTGAAGTTCGAGCAAGGATTCAGAAATTTAACCAGAAGAAGATTGCGGAAGACCTGGCGGTCATGCTGGATGCCGATCCATTCGTTGGCTACAAGACGGTCAACGGGGACTGGTGGGTAAAGGCTCGCTTGCCACCGGAATCGTCCGACCCAAGTGAGCAGCGTAACTACAGATATCTGCTATCAAAGGCGGCCGGGTATGCTGTTGAGTACAAAATTCTCACGCGTAGCGAGATGGAGCAAGAACCTCTAGTAGAGCCTCCAAATGCTCCTATTTATGCTCAACTGCACTACTCTGATCTCTAAGCCCTACCTTATAACTCTGTTATGTACCCAGGCACACTTCAACGATTGGTGTTTTAGTTCCCAGCCGTATCCTCATTGGGCTGCTGATTGGTGAAAGCTACAATATCTTGGACATTTCTGTATTCCTGTGGTGGTCAATACACGGCCAACTATACATGAGGTGGTTGTACATAAACGAACTCATCATAATATCCATTTGATCCTCCACATGACTCTCGGCACGTATAAACAACGATGGTTCCGAAGTCCAAGCTGTCGTCGGCTTCCAGCTCATCCGCAACCAGATTTGTACCCTTGCCCTGAGCCATCTGGATCTGTGCGCGCTGTTGCTGCGCAGCTTGTTCGAGGTGGTAAAGGATTTGAGGCATAATCTGGAATTCGAAATCGGCGGGACCCTTGCAGTTAGGGCAGGAAGGTGTAAAAGCCTTGGGCAATCGCTTCTTTCTAGAGACCCACACAGGCGCAAGCATACGGGAATCAATTATGTCACCATAATCGCTCTCAAACTTCACGGCACCGTCCTCATCAGGCTTCTCTTCAGCGAGTGCCTTCGCTAACTTGAGTCGAAGGCCCCTTGGTATGTACCGAACGACCTGATCGGGATTGGACTCCACTCGAGTTTGGAACGCAATGAAAACAGGGTCGACTTTGTTTCGCTGTTTTGCAATGGCCTCAGGGCTGGCGTCAATCTCTTCATCCTTGTCCTTTTCAAACTCCTTGATAGCCTGGATGTCGTCATCACCTTCTGACTTGTCTTGTTCACCCTCATCTTCTTCATCGGCATCATCTGGTTTCATGCCCACCATGCCACTGAGCTCCTTTTCAAGGCGCTTGTCTGCCTTGGCCAGCTCCTCAGGGTCCATATCTTTTCGTTCCGCTTCATACTGCGTAAGGAGATTCTCTGTTTTGGCCCGCTCAAGGTTTTTGGTCATCTCGTCTTCGAGCAATACCTCCTCCTCGATCTGAAGATCCATGGGGTAGGGAAGGAGTCGCCGACGGCTCACAGCCAGTGTCGTTCGCAGCTGCGTGGTAAGATGCTCTGAAAGCTTAATGGGTGCGTCTTCCGGCAAACCCATAGCGACCGCAGCATTATTCTTCGCCTCTCCGACCTCCGCCGTGGCATCTGGTGCAACATCAGTCGTCGAAGTCCCCGAACCGCCTGCATTCGAGTCGGTCGCACCTTGCTTCTCTTTTCGCTGGTGTTCCTGGTAAGTCTGGCACTCGAGCTTATGTGCCGCAAACCAATCCGCCTCTTGATGCTCTCGTGAGCAATATGCAATCAGTTTGCATGCACTGCAGCGACTCTTCGCAGGCACACCGCACACCCTGCAGATCAATGCGCCAGGGTGTGGCGCGTACTCAGGCGCAAGCGTTACGTGCTCGGGCACCTTCTTGATTGCAACGAGGGGGTCTTCAGGTGGCTCGCTTGAGTAGAACTCGTTCTCGCGTGGGAGTTGTGCACGCAGCACGCGAATGGAATTGTGTTTTAGGAGACAGGTTGCGGTATTGCAGCAGAAGACATACAGCGTGCGATGGAACGCCGAGGCCTTTTCCATGACCGGGGCATAGATCTGAAGCAAGAACCGCATCGGCTTGTGGCACTGCTTGCACACCATGCTCGCATGCGGGGGCAGGTCGCGAGGGTTGAGCCATGCAGGCATGCCGCCGACTTTGCTGGGGAAGTAGTGGCGTCGCATCAGAAGTGGGTGGTCAGGCTTCTTCAGCAGTCCAAGCATCACACCTGTGTAAACTTCGTCGTTCTCACCGTCACCTCGCACGTAGTATCCGTCATCGTCGTCGTCCTCGGCCCCGCTGTCCTCGGTCCTGTTGTCCTCTCCGAGCTTGAGTTTGTCGAGCGTCTCCTTGAGTTTAGCGGCTGCGATACGGGATTTGAGTTCCTCTAGAGACAGTGTTTCGTCTTGCGATACATTCTCGGCGCCCTCCGCCCCGCCTGCCTCGTTAACGCGCTTCTCGGTGTTGGAGCTCATTCCGGAGACAGCTTTTGAGTGCGAAATGACACTAGCGGGATGATTGTAGGTCGATATAGTGGGATTAAATCAATATTTATAAGTGAGATCAGTCAAATGGAATACAATGCAGAACTACTCACGACCATACACACTGTGTTTCAGACTCTTTTGCAAGTACAGGTCTTCACCCAAAAACAACCCCCTAAAAACGCTGAAATAGGCGTTTCCGCTGCGCTGCCAGCTCAGAAAACCATACAAGCAGCCACTGGACCCGAGTGTACGAACGACTGACGCCGTCTCGTGGTGATCTGTGCACGGATGAGCGGGATAAGCGCCTTCGTACGGGGCCTTATAGAGGAACCGCTCAGTTTGGAGCATCCGGCGTGGTCCCTACCGCGGCGAGGGCGACCCAGGAGGTCCGCGCTGTGGGAATTCGCCACACGGAGTGGGGATACGTCGTCAGACTCGCACGGATCCGACACCAGTACGGAGTCTGACTCGGAATCAGAAACTGGAGATTGGGCGCGAAACAAGTCAGGGGTAATCAAGCGGGCCAGGCTCGACGAAGAGTACGCCCAGCCCATCTTGAACAACTTTTTCAGCAAGGCTCAGTGGTCTCCTGATGGTTCTACCCTGCTCACGGTAAATGAAGATCGATGTGTACGGATATTCGATCCAGAAGACCTTACCTGTCCGAAGCGAACCATCCAGTTTGACATGCCCGTATATGTCGCTGAATGGTTCCCTTTGATGCGGGGCGGATCCGATATCGATTCAGCCTCACAATTTGATCCTGCTGTCGCATCGGCAACCCGATTCATCCTCGCTGCGACACAATCGGCTCCCGCGGGTTTCTGGCACATCGACAGTGGCGACTGCCTGGGCAAACTTTATGCCACGAACCCTTCGGACGGAGATGTACCACCAACATGTTTGGCAGGATGTTTCACACCAGACGGTGCTGCGGTCGCGTGCGGCTACGAGGATTTCATTCGTATCTATGATGTTCGCCGGGCGGTTGAGGGTTGCGATCTCGCGCTGGCAAGCTCCTTCACCCCATCCATGCTGATGGCAACTACGAGGGGAGGCATGGTTGATGATACGCCCTCAGTCGAGCCGGATCTAAGCTCTCTAAAGGGTTGTGTATTCACTGGAATTCCTCCCTTGCCGTCATATTGTTATGCGAGTGAGATCGTCGCAAATGTTGCTTATGACCACGATGAGACAAGCTTTCGGGGACGACCGGTCCTCGAAATCGATGTCCGAGACGCCCAGCTGTACCCTGCTCGTGGTGTCCCCATAGGCAAGTCCCGAAAGCACGTTCGTGATGCTATCGCCACTGGGAAGTATGGTAGAGCGTCCATGTATGCCCTGCGACTCCCATTCTGTCCGCAAACCGAATTCCAGGAGCGCGAAGCCAGGATTGCAGGCGCGGTGCTCAAATGGATGAACAGGATCGAAACGGCCATATATGAAGAGTTGGTGAAGGTCAAGGAGGAAATGGACTCGGATGCACAAATAGGGACAAGCGGAAGAAGCGCATCCCACGAGCGTGTTGTAGGTGAGGTTGAACAGGAAAGAGACGAGAGCGGTTATGATGGTGATGAAACAAGCGAAGAGAAGGCTAAAGCCGCAGATGATGAATACGAGGAGGAAAGACTAACCCCAAGCGATCGCTACCAGGAACTGCTAGAAGAGCTGGAAACCGTCCGAGCTCGGTGTCGATGGTACTTTGGTGACCTCAACGTGTCGCGAACCTATCCGGGATACACATGGAATGTGGCCGAGAACAACTACTGCGAGATTAGCACACCGAGGAGTCTCCGTCATTGGCCCATAGTCGAAGAGATGATGGCAATTCGCGAGGGTCTAGCACAGCTAGAGAGTCAGTTTATGGACGACATTCCACTGAGCGGAGAAGACTCCAGCATGCTTTGCAAGGGGGACATGCCCTTGAGGCAGTTTGCAACTCCACTTCTCGAGGCAATCCTAACACCGCATAGCCAGGCATCTGCTCCACATCTAATGGCATTGGTTGACCCGTTTTCCAAAAGGCGTCCACAGCGGAAACCCAAACGTCGTGATCCTACAGCAGATCCTCTTACGCTGGGAATGCGCGGCATTGTATCCACGCTTGATTTCTGTCCGTATGGTAGCTATTGGGGCGGAGCGTTGGCAGGAGGGACATACTCAGGTTTTATTGGAGTCTTTGATTTGCGTGGAGGAGGACGAACCGGTGCAATTCTCATGCCTAGATTGGACAGTACTCTCGGGGTTACTCAGGTTATGTGGTCAAAACCTGATGGTGCATTTTTATTCAGTGGCTACCGCAAAGCCCCTCATATCGATGTGTGGGATTTGCGCTCTCCTGGCCAACCTTTACTGCGGCTCCAGCGAGAAGTGACTGATAGTCATCACTATCGATTCGCGCAAACTCCTGACGGAAGATGGTTGTTTACGGGATCGAGTGAGAACTACCTAGATATATTTGATCTCCACGCGGTATTCAAGCAAAACATGGCCGACGCAGAGGAACGTGCAAAGCTCGCCGAAGAAGCCAAAAGAAAGGCTATAGAGGAGGCCAGTGCGCCTAATTCGCGACCCACCGTTGCGACAGCGTTTGCTTTGTTACAGCAACGCATGAATGTTGAAGAGCAATCGGACCGAGAGGAAACGAAGCTTTCTGCCTACGCCCCCACTCAGCGAATCTCCATTCGCTCGTTGGTGCCGGATCAAGACAAGGTAACCGAATCTCCTGCCCTATGTGTCCACTTTAGGCCTCAAGTACACGGAGGAGTATGTTACAACTCAAATGAGTCGACAACGACATCCAGCACCACGGATGACCAACCAATCGCACAACCCTCTGTTGAGTTTGCAGTGGCAGTGGGCCATCGTCAACTCTTCATGGGCCAGATGCAGCAGCCGCTCGGTTCGAAGCCACGTCCAACTGACGCACTCGATGTAGTTAGCGAGTCAGATCTAGAAGCTGACTCAGGCTCTGGTGCTAACTTCAGTTTGGCCTCGAATGCAGAGCAACAGGATGAAAGCGAGCCCGCCAAATCCGCGGTGCTCCTGTGTAGAATAGCATTGTGATATAACATACAACACCGGATAAAAATAGTCTGAACATCATGATCCTCGAATAGAGGTCAGCATTACTTGGTCGTGCCCTTGTTGGCCTCTGCAGGGGATCGAGAAGCTCGAGGACGGGACCTCGACCTTGATCTCGAACGTGAGTATGAACGATCCCGCGATCTCGAGTACCGAGAAGACCTAGATCGTGAACGAGAGCGGCTATACGAGCTAGACCTTGACCTTCGTGAATACGGTCGCGTCCTTCGCGACCGTGATCGTGGTCGTGACCGAGACCGAGACCGAGACCGCGAATAAGACGGAGAGCGACGCTTATCGTAGCGTCGTCTTGGGCTCGGTGATCTGGATCTCGAGCGTGACGAGTATGAACGAGATCTATAGCGTGAATAAGACCTGGAGTATGATCTCGTACGTCGTGGCGAGCGTGATCGTGAGCGCGAGTAGGAACGTCTGCGTGAGTGGGAGCGTGATCGTGAGCGAGAGCTCGATGGGGTGTAAGATCGTGAACGAGAACGAGAGCTCGATCGTGAGTATGAACGCGATCTGGAAGAGTCGCGGTATCGGCTACTAGACCTCGAAGGTAATCGACGGCTACGGCGCGTCTCATGGTAGTCATCATAATCATCTTCATATCGGCCTCGACCGCGGCCCTGGCGACGGGAGTCATAATGATCTCGATCGCGATCGCGACCATAGTTACCCCTTGATGCACTGTCACCAGTACGAGTACCAACAACACTTCGACCACGAGCACCACCCTCACGAGTTTGTGGTTGCTTTGACTCGTGCTGACGACCCCTCTCCGCTCGCTTAGCCTGTTGAGCATTAGCAGGTTCGAAATACAGCGGACCCTTATCGTTTGCAACACATTGCAGCTGAATTTGGAGACCATCGATGACGCCACCGGAGAGTGCTGCACATGCACGCTCTGCGTCATCGGCATTCGTAAACTCGATCAAGGCTTCCTGAAGCCTTTGCCCCGGTTTGAAACTCCAGCTGTTGGCATCCATGGCCAGGCGCTTGGGGTATGTAACCTGGCGCAGAGGAAGAACACGCTGCACCTCGCCAAAGTGAGAGACGATCTCACGTATGTGTTGGTCTGTAACATTATGGCTCAGCCCACGCACGACGACTGAACGGGGTCTCGCATCGGGATCAACTTCGAACGGGAATGTATACTCACTGGACGCGGCGCCCTTGTGCCTTAACTCGCTAGTTGACTTGGACGCCTCTGCTGGATTCAGAAACTCAGCATCGGGGTTGATCGTGGTGGTGACATCAGCAGACTGAGTTACTGATGATGCTTCACTGGCCATGTCAGCGGACATTTCCTGCCTCTAGCACGCCAACTAACTCTGCGGTCGTATTGTGGTTGTAACCTGAGCTCAAGCTCTGATGCCGCTGCAGTCGGCGATTGGTTCTGTTCTGGATTCACAAGGCTCACCTCCTGGGGCAGATCGGATTGGGTGCTAGAGTTGCGATATAATAGACGAGGAAGCATGAGTAAGCCTACGGTCAGTATGCAGACACTCTGGACAAGGACTCTTGAGCACTTGATCCCGATTTGACCACTTCCCAGCCTGTCAGTAATGCTATCCCAGCGCTCAATCTTTCACAGAATGAATCCGCGCAGGATCTCACGTCATCGAAGTGGTATGGGCGCAAATCAGACAGACGAATATGATGCTCCCAGTATGATCTCCTAGACGAAGCAATTTGAGGAGTCGTGCACTGACAGACTCGCGCAGATCAGCACCCCAGACGATGTGTTTGTATGCAGTCCGAAATGTGATCTCATCCACCCATCACCGTGCGTGTCCCGGATGTGACAAATTTCGAAAGACTGGGTTTCCGCACTGGCCGAGCGCGCAGTTCGGGCGGGCTTGCGCGGGAACGGCTGGGTGTTTCGACGTGGCAGCGCTACAGCGGATACTCCAGCTGGAGGGCTACCATGCTGTGGCTTAAGACTTGAAACCGTTCGATTTACGTACTGAGCTCGCTTGCTAAACCACTGCCGCACTGGACTGCTCACCTCGTTTCGATTGCACAATACCTGGTAGCACTAAGCAACGTCGATGGCAGTCGCAGAACATGGTTAGCTACATGCGAACAATAAGCATAGAGTATATCAAGACGCCCACTCATGTCTACACTCAGGAGACCTTCCTTGAGTAGGTTTCAAGCTCACTCCCAGTGTGACTCTGGCTGCGGATCTCTGTGTACGCGAACTGTCACTGAGTGTGCGACTAGCATATGTCACCGCTGCTCATTCTCCCTCGTTCCGACGACTGCACGCACCCCTCACGCAAGCGGGGGCCACGACGCCCCAGGGGAGGTTGGAAAATTCTGGTGAATTTTTCCTCTTGGTCGAAGCTGGATATCTCACTACGCCGGAGGTAATGGGTCTACTCGACACTTTTGAAACAAACTCCCGAGCGCGATATGCGGTACGTTCAACTTAAAGCCAGTGTACACTCCCGGGAAAGCCTTAAAAAATCGCCTATAAACTTTTCGTCATCGTAGTGTTTCCTGTTGTACCACTTCTTATGTGAATATCTCGCATCCTGGCGCCCATCTCTAGCTCGCGGGTGTCATTGGCGCACTGCTGGGCATGGTGGCCTCGTTCACTGTGAACTGCACACTCGTCGAAATCAGCATCAACGGCTTCTTCGCTGTGGTACGTAGGACTGAATCAATCCAAGTCGATTTCTGAGGTATATTCCATGCGCTTTATCGGGAAGCACTCATGCCGCGCGCCGTTTGACCTAATCCTGACACACTCTAGTACTTTGGCGTGCTGTTCATCCTGATCGCTGGTATCATCCTGTACCGCGTGATGGGTGGAACCCACCCCAAACCGTTCATCTTGACTTCGCTTGCTCTGGTTGTCTTCGCGAGTGGTCTGCTGTGCTTCTCGCTGCAGCGTGATTGGTTCGTGCGCCTGCCACCCATGACCAAGGTTCCCGTCTATGCCATCCTCGGTATCTCCATTACTTTCTCGCTGCTCTTTGCCGTGATTGACCTCATCAATCACTGCTCCTCCGAGGACCCCAACTCGCGTCCGATCATCGAGACGGAGCAGCAGGTGTACCTCGTCGTGGCCACTGCGGTCAGCATGGGTTTCATCTTTGGTCTCGTCTTCGGCCTGCTCGATATTGAGGACGAACAGATCTCACACATCAAGGTAGCGCTCTTGCGTGAAGAACGCATCTGCTACCCTATCGGCGCCATCATGGGAGGTGTTGCTGCGGTGTGGAACCAGCATATGCGCGAGACCGCTGCGTCCTACAAGGCTGATCCTCTCAAGGACAACACCCTCGACGATGAGGATCTCTAAGTCTAATATGCAATCGAGAATGCAGCCACGTAGCTTGCTAACAGTTATCAATAATAGTAGCCTGTTTTATTATCCTCCAGCATGTAAAGTACCCGGCTATGGGCGAGAACGCTTTGCGGTTGTATGTAATGTGCCACGATCCACCCAACCAATATGGTCGAATATTGTACCATCTCGTTCATAAATAGGAGAACCTCCATCGAAATCTAAATGTGTCGCTAAGCGAACTGATTGAGTATTCTACGGGATTCCGCTACCCACGCAACCGCCGGTTGCCTAAAGTACTATTGGAGGAGTGACATACCGAAGTTAAAGGAATAGTTTTATGATTACGTGCTATGTACATTGGGAAGAGAAATTAACGATTCAATCCTGCAGAGAAGGGACTGCGATAAGGAGCTGTTGCTCTCGCTGAGTTGGAAACAGGTACTGCGCTTGCAACTGCAGCTGTGGTAGAATGAACAGGACATCCAGTCGTGTTTGTTCGCTTTTCGACAGAGCAAGGACAGACGGTAGCTGGGGGATTGGTGGTCTGTAACGCGCTACCATTCACCTGTCGGAGCACATTATTGGTTCGCACGGGGGTCATGTACATGGGACATGTAGGATCGTGCTCTTGGCTGTGGGTGGCTTGCTGCTCTTGGCTAAATGGTTGCCCTTTCTGCTGAGCGTCCACTGACGTGCTGGTTTCTTGAACATTCTCTGACAGCGTAGTGGAATGCTCCGCAGAGAGGACAGACTTAACATCGCGTACAGTGAGCGCCGCTATTCGAGCATTAAGCAAAGCAACCCGAGCACCTCGAGCGTTCGACAGCCTCGCAAGCTGACGCATTACCGCAGCGATATGCGAATATCCGTTGACAACCCAAGCCGCCATGGGACGTTCCAGCTGTTTGCGCAAGCATTCAATTGCGTAATCCGGCAAGGGGGGCAGCACAACTTCTGTCGGCTCTGGTTGGGGAAGTTGTGAGGTAACTCGAAGCGGCGTGGGCGCTGACGAGAGAACCGCTGTCGCAAGCCAAGGCGACGACACCGTTTCTGCTCTCCACGAGTTAACGTCGACGAACCTCATGCAGTGCAGCAGTGCATCACGGAATCCACTCAGCGCGGCCTCCAGTTCTGCCATCTCTTTAGTTACATTCGTTTGTGTCAAGTTCGCTCCACCGACAGTCGCGGTGCTACCACTACTGAGTGCATGCCCTTGTGCTGAGTCCTTGAGCTCCACACTTGCTATCTTGTCCAATCCATCCTTGAGTTCACTGATGAGTCTCGAGGAGGTCCACTCAGGATCTAAGGAATAAAGTTCTTCACTCGCGGGTGCCTCATTGCCAAGACCTGGGTTACGGTCTAATGGTGACGGTGCGTTGCCAAACCAATCATTTGCAATCGCGTTCAGGACGTCTACACCTTCGCCGGGGGTCATATGGGCTTGAATCAGGCTGCGCAAATCGTCGGGTCTTGGAAGCGCAGTCTTGCAATACTCGCGGAACTTCAAGAAGAAGTAATTTAGGGATTGCTTCAGAGCATACTTCGCTACATGATCCATTCCTGCCTGCAACTGTCTGAGTTGGGACGTTACGTTGCGGATTGCCTGAGTCGCGCTCTGCAGGCCATGTGTTGCTGTGCCAATAATAGACGCAGCCTGAGCTTTAGCTTGCTCAGCCTGTGCCTCACGTTCTTTTGCTATTGCGATGCTTGCCGTCAACTGGCTTTCAAGCTGCCTCTGGCTGTGGCGAAGCTGTTCCGTGGCTGCCTTGATTTCAGCGTCCAGCCTTGATTCTGCAGTGGCTGCATACTGAGCCAGTTTTGTGTTTGCAATTGATAGGGACACTTCAGTTTCACTTCGGAGTTTCGCTTCGGTTTCCAATTTGGAAGCCAATGTAGCGACACGCTGGTTGAGCCGCTGCACTTGGGACTCCAATTCAGACTTCGAATCAGTAGCCTTCCGTAACTGCTCTTCGAGCGTCGTACGGGCGGCTGTGGTTGCCGTAAATGCCTGATTCGCTGAGGCAAGAGCATGTCGGACGCTCTCAATCTCGATGGCAGCCTCAGAGTACTTATGGGTGAATTCCTCAACCTGTCTCCGAAGCTGCTCATTCTCGTCCTTGAGACAAGCGGACTGAGTCTGAAGCCTTTCGATCTGGTGTTTCAAGTCAGCTTCAGCCTGGGTCTTCGCTTGCAACTCTGTCCGGGCCGCATTCAGTGATTCCGTCAGAGAGAGACATCGCTCTCGTTCACATGCCAAGTCGCTCTTGACCTTGTCCAGCAAGGCCGTAAACTTCGTCTCAGCTGCATCACAGGTGTTGTGGTGTGAGCAGTATACTGGTGCTGTCGTAGATGCAGAGTGAGTATGACAGCATGAGGCTGGACCGGCCACAGGGGCTTGGATTGGAATGGCCATGGGTGTGGTTGAGGCAGTGGTCCTAAGTGCCTTCAGCGCGACTCTAGCTTCTGCCCGTGCCTTCGTCAACTGGACTTTGGCATTGAGCGATTTGCGAAGGCGCTGTAGTGCACGTGCTTGCTTTTGATTCTCTTTGAGGCGCTTCAGTTCTTCTTGAATGCCTTGAGCTCGGACTTGCTCCTTCGCGAACATATCCTTATACCGACTCAGTTCTTGTTCCAATTCCTCATTTCTTCGACGCAGTCGATCCTTCTCCTCCTTCTCACTAGCGTGCGACCGCTGAAGGCCAGCAATCTCTTGTCTGGCTGTGGCTAACGCGAGCTCAAGCTGTGAAGTGACCTCGGATTTCGCCCCGACATCCGATGACGTGGTCACCGCGCTTGCCGTGCTAGCTGGTGAAGTAAACGAGGTGGGGTATGAACAAGTTGGTGCAGCTCCATTCGAAGCCATATACAATCGTCTCAGCGCTGCCGCTTCCCGTTCTACTTCCTTGAGCTTAGCTGTAAGTGTTGCAATTGCATGTTGCTGGCGACGAAGGCTCTGGTTGTACTCGTACTGCTCAGATCTCCGTAACACAGCGAGCTTAAGCAACTCTACCTGCCAAGTTGCAACAGCGAGTTGATTCACGGATTCTTCTGAGCTGTTCTGGCGGATACCTCGAGATTCAAGTTCAAGTTGGGCATCTTGAAGGGCCTTGGTTAAAGTTCCCAGCTTTTGAGACTGGAAGGACACCAGATCACGGAGAGCCGCAAGTTGCACGTTGGCTGTTTCGAGTCGCTGACGCAAGTGGTCGGACGATGGACTCTCCTGACGTTGGTCAACTCGTTGGTGCATTGCATTAGGTTCGGGAACTGCTGTCGTGGTATGGCGAGATTCCGGGCAAGGCGATGTCGACGCGAGTGCTTGGACATCACCTTTGGATTGTGCCATGAGAGGTTCGGTGGATTCTAGTACTGGCTGCTGTGATGGTTCATTTGGTACCGGCGTCGAGCCACCGATGGGTGGCGAGCGTGTTTCTTCATCTTGGGGCCGGGCACTACTCGAGTCATGAGCTGAAGGCTGTGCTGCTGGGCCTCCTGAGGTTCTAGCAGCATCCTTAGCAGGTACGCTGGCGATAGGCTTTCCTGCTCCTGACTTCTGCAGTTTCTCCAAGGCTCCCTCCAATATGTGCTGCAGTGCTGCAAGCTTGTCGGCTTTGCTCCTCTTCGGCTTATCTGGCGATGACGTGTTGTCAGGTTTTGCTAGTGATTGAGAGTGTGACGAAGGTGATCTCGTGTCTCTGGGTGCCTCCCGTTCGTCTGGCACCACCATGGAGACGATTTCTCTAGGTACTACTTCTTCAGCCATCGTAGCGCTAAGTTGGCTTCGACTATGTGGATCAACAGCTTGAGGAGCCTTGCTTGGAGTGGCCACAGGCGAGGCGGAGGTAGATGTTGTACTGTTCAAGTTCGGAGGCTCTACTGGCTGACCTGATGACGCTTCAGGAGCTGCAGGGTGCAGCACAGGCACGTGAGCTGGAGCCATATTACGCTGCAACTGACTTAGCGTTGCCCATGCATACTGCTGGGCGTAGATCGGCGCAAGGTCCTTTAGCTCTGGGGGCAAGCCTGCTTCAATAGCCTGTGTGAACTTTGCGAACTCCATAGGATCCAAAAGCTTGGCTAGTAACTCCGCTGAATGCATCTCCGAGCCAAGTAATTGAGAGATGGTCGCATTAAAGTCGGGGTCATGAGACACTGGGGTTCTAGGCTTATCATTGTTCGGCGTACTCGCGGTGTTGTGCGTTGGCTTGATGGGAGACAAATCCAGGTCGTGCGGTGAGGCTGCTTGATCTAGGCTAGCTCCAGCATGAGAGCGCTCGGAAGACTCAAGGGCAGTCGGCTCGGTTCCACCCTCGAGTTGTTTCGAAGGTGGACGAATGTTTGACACATGGGTTATATCTCCCTCGGGCTGACTTACTGCTTGCTCCACAACAACCTCGAACTCTTCATTTTCATGGACGTCACTACCCATGGCTGATTCTTCTTCTGCGGTAACCATTGGTGCCGGAAGCGTATCAGTTAGACCAGTGAGTATTACAGGCGATGGTAGACCGAAACGAGCGCTATCAACTTCGCTTACGCTCGCTGCGTGATGACCAGGGCGTCGTGTGGGCGTCTTTTGATCATGCTCCTGAGCTGTGCTTGAGCTATCTCCACCGTCTTGGTGGGGAGGAGCTGAAGCCAGAGGAGGCTGCTTCTCGAAGTCGGTCGTGTGGTCTCCCAGCGGCGTCGCGGAGGAAAGAACAACAGATGGAGCAGACTGCGCTGGACTCACCTCAGGAACGGTCGAGACGCTCGATGTTGCGCGATTGAGGGGAGGAATGACGGATGGCGAGATCATAAGAGAGGGAGAGGCGGTCGTCGTTGTGTCAGGCGAGGACTGTGGGACAGCAGAGGCAGTGGGGGCCGGAGTTCTGGCTTGATCTTGTTCTTGCGGGCTTGCTAACGTTGCAGTCAGCGCAAGGTCTTGGGGACTTGTCACCGTTAATGACGTCACTGGTACTGAATTCTCAGCGCTGGGTACTGTCAGAGTCAGTGGCGTCTCGGATGACTTCGACTCGGATGACTTCGTTTCAGATGACTTCGTCTCGGATGACTTCGTCTCGGATGACTTCGCCTCTACTGCTGGAGGGACTTCCTGGGTATTGGCACGCTCTGACGGGCTTGTAGATGTAGTTTCCAGCTGGGCAAAGGAAAGAGAACCAGGCGGCTTAGTCAGGGGTGAGGTAGATGTTAAGGTGAACACTCCCCCACTTGCTGACGGACTCGATGGTGCGCTTGTCTGGATGATTGTTGCCGAAAACCTCTTGGCCGTCGACTTCTGGCTTGGAGACTGGGATGCCTCAGTTTCAACGCCAGTGGCTGTGGTCGTTGGCATCGCCACCGGCTTCGCCGGAGTCGAGAGTCCTGGTGGAGGCAATGCTGATTTACCGAGAATATCATCGTTGGAGCTACGCCTACTGGTCGATCCTGAACTTGCTGAACCCGGTGACGCATGGAGATCAGGCGCACTCGTTCCTGGCGTCGGAACTGGAGGTGGTATGGTGATTGCCGTAGTTCGCACTGGAGTTGAGATACTGGATTTTCGCGTAGGGCTTGGGTTAGGATGCAACGCTTGGGAAGTCCCTGTGCTGAGTTGAACAGGCGAACCTCCCATTGGTGTGCCTGATGGGGTCCCAGCCGCTGATTGAACCAACGCAGGAATCGGAACAAACGTGGTCACTGGAGTACTTCTTCGTCTTCCACCACTTGGGGTGTCGCTGATGCTCGCACTCGGGGGCTGGGTTGGTGTTGCAGGTGGCTGGACTGCAGTGGTTGTCGTGGCTTGGTTTTGACGTGGAGTGTTTGGCGATAACCGGCTTTGAGTTTCGTTCTGGACCGCAGCTGACTCGGTATTGGGTGTCACAACGAGTCTCGTACCAACGACCAACGCGGAGCCGGGGCTAGGGCGAACTGACACAGGGCGAATAAGCGTGCCAGTAGGAGTGGTAGGCATCGGAGGATGTTGGTCTGACGTTGTGGAGGGTGCATTTACGTGACTGCCTGAAGGACTTTGCAATGCTGAGGGCTGAGTATTTTCCGAATCCTTGGTACTGCTCGAGAGTGGTTCGGTGCCTTCTGAGATCGGTGTAAAGAGTTCCCCATCACCTGGACGATAAACTGGACTGGTGCCAGGTTGTGCAGAGTCCTTTGTCACTACTATGGGTTCGACGCGGTCACTAGCAGATGTAGAAGATGGGGTTGATGAAGCGGCTGACCCCGCTCTACCCCCTGTCGTAGTACTCATATTGGTGATTAAGGAAGGTAGACCGGATCCTGAAGTCGGACTCGCTACAACCGAAGCGACTACGTTGGCAGATTCAGTCGCACCTGACATCGTAATGTCAGGTAAATTAGGCAGGTTGGTGTCGACATCGAGCCTAGATGCCTGCGAGGGATGAACTGGAGAGAGATCAACCACCTGCAACTTTCCTGTGGTCGAAACATCTGGCGCAGGTGAACGGGCCTCAGATGCAGGGGTGGGTGTCGTCGGGTTCTCCGGTCTCTGTTCAATGACAATTGCCGCGATGGCATCTGCTAGCGATCGCACGCTTGTGTCGTGAGCGATCTGATCTTCTACCACGGGAGTGTCGCTGCTGGGGAGTTGTACAGATGCTTTGGGCAAGGGAGGAAGAGTAGGCTCAGCAACGATTGACTCACCGGCACCTGCGTAGGGCGAAGTTTGTGTTGACTGTTGAGGCGAAACTCGAACATTGCTGTTGCTACTAATACCAAATCCCAAGGCATCAAGCGGTCCACTTACATCCAAAGATCGGCCCTGGTTTTCATCATCTAGCAAGTCTTCAACAACAGGCGGAAGGGTTCCGGTATGGGACGCCGTCATGTGCGATCTCGATTGGCTGCTTGTCAAACGTGAGTCAGGACTAGCGTGGACCTGGTGCGTTGCATATGGGTGGCTTGCTGAAGTTCGGGAGGCTTGCGGACTTGTATAGGACATGTCCAGGTCACCTGGGTTGCTAAAGATATGAGAAATGTACGGATCCGGGATTGAGTCGGACAAATATGACGCTGATGTGTCCCCAGACGGGACCTGAGATGAGCCTGCCAGGGTTTGTTGTTGTTGTTGTTCTTGTCGCGACTGCGGATCTGGCTGCTTCTGCTGCTGAGACTCTGCGATGAGGGTGTCCCACTCGGCCAAGCCGTCAAGCAGCACCGAAGGCTCTGTCATCCCCTCTATACTCTGAGCCTTACTTTCCATTGCTGAGGATGACGAGATCGCCCCTGAGGCATCTACCGATCCTAACTGCGAATCGAGCTGGTGGCCCGCGCTTCCGCTTGGTTGAGTCGATGTGTCCGCCGTAGGAAGGGGTGGCAGGAAGGTCCACTGTGAGGTGGCACTGGACACATCACTGAGGTCTTCAGGCTCGTAAGAAGTGCCAGTGGCTCTGACCGAGCCTAGACTCGTCTTGGCGAGCGGAGGGGATTGCGTCTGCCTCAAGGGTGGTGCCAGTCCCGCGAAGGCGAAGGCATCGAGTGCGTCGCTCGTGCTCGTTGGGCGGTCGTTGGATGAGGAGCCACGGGAGTCCATATTGGTGGATCGATTGGGTCACGTAGCGCGCTCGGAGCTTCGCTACGCCCTCAAACAGCGTGGCAAGATGGTGAGCCTAGACTGGGGAGGAATGATTTGGTACAATGATCAGGTCACTGTGGAGGGGTTTCGGGATGATTATTGCAATAATAGGCTATTTGTCTTGATTTACATCGAATGAACATTTTTGCACTACATAGCACTCACACGCTCCTGCTACAATTTGAATCTGACATTGTGCTTTTCATCTCGCGCCTTTTTTCAAAATTCAAACTTTTCACTGCAGGATCCCGCCTTGCCAGACCGCCTGTGCACCCGCCATCCCGCGAGCATCGCCTGCAAGTGCCTCCGTACACATAGCGTCGATCTCACTCCAATTCGACTGCGATGTGCCCGCTGGCGCGAGGTAGTGCTCGAGTTGGCGGGGTTTGCTCGGGCGAAAAAATTCGCGCCAACCTGGGCTGGACCGTGTTCGTATGGGGTAGTTATTGTAGTAGGGGTCAGACGTGTCTGCGTCGGCCGGTCATGTGATCAGGAAGGGCATGTAAGCCTAATTATTCACTCGCGTGATGACATGGTGTTCTTCAACTTGTTCTTCAGCCTGTTTCTTGGCAGTCGTGTCGCACTCCAGTCTGACTTTGTTGCCGTACTTCTATGAGCCAGCGTCCCTAAGAGGGGCAAGCCCCGTTTGTCAAGCTGTGCAAGAGGAGCCCCAACAGTTTATTCACCTCTCAGATGTCCAGCGTTTATTTGCTTGGGCAAGAGTCTGGTCCTTGAAGCGGTCGAAGCAGCGCATTCGTGACAATCTCGGTCCAGCTGAACTTGTGATATGCCAATATATTTCAGAAAGTCACACTTCATGAGCTGCAGAATCACATTTCGGTGCCAAAACGAGCCTACAGTCTCGACTGCCAGCGTTACACGACCCGTTCCTCAGTCCCAATCTGCCTCGTCTTAGCAGAATTTTGTCCGGATGCGGCCAAAATAATCCCACCGAAATTGCAACCAAATGCCAAAATCTCTATATCAGACGCGCATCAAGGCGTCTAAGGTGCAAGCAGGCATGGCGTGCTATACGTGCAGACCTAGGAATCTGCTGGTGCTAACCACAGTAGTGCGAGATCTCTCGATGTTGCCCTCGATTACTTCGGCCGTTGCTCTTTCAGGCATTCAACGTTTGATGGTCTCAAAAGACGCTTTTATTGGCAAAAACCAGAAAACGGATCCATTTGTTGATGAGTCGCTTGATAATGCAACCACTGTGGGTCGCTTTAAGCAAAGCACCCCGCTTATTTCTAACGGGCCTATTAGCTCTTTGCTTAGTGCTTTTAATCTCACGCACCGACGCGATTGAACCTAAGTTAAGTAGACAACATATCTTGCAAACTAAGACGAAATTGGATACCACGCCTTCGGCACCGACCACGCCTCAGTTCATTGCCACCCGTCAACAACAAGCACAGCCGGATGCTACTACTGTGGCTCCCGACAAGGGGCCTAAGATCTATGTCAGTGAGAGCCTCGTGTCCAAGTATCCTTTCTCTACCCACGATTCCAATGGGGTTGCACAAACCAAGGATGCGCAAGTCCCAATCGACTTCTTCACGGGTCTTAAAGGGTTTACAGATGCCCTCAAAGTAGAGCGTGATGGCTGGAACATCAAGACAAACTTAGTTGTTGCCGAGCTGCGAGCGGGCATTGTTCAAGGAGAACAAGTTTCATTCAGAGTTCTCAACGTCTTTCCTGACAATGATATAAGCAGAGGACAGTCTGGTTACGACGGAAACTATGCAATATTCAGGAGTGGCCTTGCGTATCACGAGAAACTCGACAAGATAGGTGCAATCACGGGCGAGCAAGCAGCTGGTAGCAAGAATAGCTTCTTGAGTTTTCTGGGCATGCAGATTCTCACAGAGAATGAGCAGCGACAGAAGGAAGGAGAGCGCGAGATTCAGACGAAAGCTACGCGTGTCTTCGAGGAAATCTTGACCAAGTATGATGGTGTCGATGCTGATAATGACGCAGCCGTGGATGAATTCATAACACAGAACCTCCAAAGTTCGGATGCGGCCAACTTAGCAAGGACACTAGCTATGGGGTACTTCCATAGTGAGCAAGCACTCCTCGCTTACCTGTGGAACGACGCTAAGCAGTGCGTGGATAATCCTGGAACATGTAAATTCGCGGGGGCATTGGCCACGATACTAGGCAGCCAATCTGTCTGCGACGTCCAGCTACTAGTTCTTGATTTGGTCTCCATTCCGAACACAGTCTGCACGAATTGCGTGACAGGTCTTACTCAAGCTATATTCGCGGATTCCTACGAGAACTACATTAAATCTCTGCGAAATGCCCAAACCGGGGAGGGATGTGGAAACGACTACCGCCTAAATCTCTTGGTTCGAGCGCGAGCCTATAAAGTTTTCCGAGGTGGACCCAAGGGAGAAAATATGCCGTCCAACGGCGTCCTTCCTTCGAATCACAGGATCTTGATTCATCAGATGCTTGAAGATAAGCCGAAAACCGATGCGGGTGCAAAGGATTCTCCAGAACCAATGGCCGGAGCGAGTTAGCGTCATAATAAAGCATAGTGCAGGGATGAATCGCACGTGGGCTTGTGGGCTTGAATATGTCCCGCTGACACAAGGGTTACTGTAGAGTTAGTTGCAGTGCCTTCCGCGCCGAGAGCCGCGCTGTGGCGCGTTCCATGGTGACCGAAACCCAGTCAAGCCAGTCATGGCACAATTCCGCTTGGGTCGATCTCTCAGCTCAAACTTGGGTTTCAAGACAAATCTCGGCCAGGTTGGGTTGCTGCAATTGAGCAATCTGGGACTGTCACTGCTCTGCCAACGCGTGGATTCGACATGTTAACACGTCGTGCTCTCCGCGCTGTATCCCAAATCGCTACACATCGCCGCGATCGCACGCAAACTAGCACAATTTATACCACTGCCGCTGCTGCTGTCGAGTCCATTGTAAAGAAGACGAACACATCGACATTCACATCAACATTCACATCAACATCAACATTCACATACCACACATTCGGCACCATCCGCACACACATCACCGCTACGAATCCGACCACCGGTCCATCATTGTCTAGGACCCTCAGCCTCGGTCTCGGTTCGGACTTCAGATCAGTCTTGCCCCGTTCCTCCTGCTCCTCCGCTGCTGCTTCCGCCGCATTGACCTCCGTATCGTTGACATCGCATCACACCAACCTAGTACGCCATATGTCCAGCTCGAAGCCCCAGGCATCATCTCCAGATCTCCCACCAAGAGAGACTCTTGTCGTGGGTTTGTGCCAGATTGATGTCGGTGCAGACAAGCAGGTCAACTTGGATAACGCCTACAAAGCCGTCAAGAGCGCGTTCGACCAGGGTGCTCGCTTTATTATGCTCCCTGAGTGCTTCAACTGCCCGTATGGCAACAGCTTCTTCAAAGAGTATGCAGAGGCCATCCCAGACGCACCCTGCACGGACCCCGCGAGCAAGCTCGCAGATCCGAGCCAGTCCCCTACGGTCGTCGCAGCGTCGAAGTGGGCTTCTGACTTGGGTGTCTACCTCATAGCCGGCTCCATTCCAGAGCGTGATGCTGATGGTAAGCTCTACAACACAAGCATGGTCTTTGACCCATCCGGCAGTCTGATCGCCAAGCATCGCAAGTTGCATCTCTTTGACATTGACATACCCGGCAAGATCACTTTCAAGGAGTCGCTCACCCTCAGCGCGGGCAATAGTATCACCATGTTTGAGGTGGACCCGACAAAGGTTGCCAAGCCTGCGCTGAAGCCTCAGACCGAAGACGAGATCAAGCAGGCTGGAGGTATCAAGCATCCTGCGACCAGCAAGTTCAAGGTCGGACTGGGTATTTGCTATGATATTCGCTTCCCTGAGTACGCTCAGGTCTGTGTTCAACGAGGTGCGCGCATGCTGGTGTATCCAGGTGCGTTCAACACTGTAACCGGACCGGCTCACTGGGAACTGCTTCAACGTGCCCGGGCGATTGACAACCAAGTGGTAAGTAGTTGTCAAACTATGTGTGCATTACATGCCCAATGTACTCGAATAAGTTAACTCACAGCGTTAGGCTTATCTCTTGTATGCATGTGGTGCTGCTTTCCCAATTCATCTACATTTGTACTCTAACTTACCCACCTCTTCACAACTTCTATCCTGTTTATCACATCTAGTTCGTTCTGACATGCTCACCCGCGCGAACGACGCAGGAGCAGGGCTACAAGGCCTGGGGCCATTCTACCGTGGTTTCTCCATGGGCTGACGTCCTTGCGACATGCGAGCACACCCCAAGCGTGGTCGTGGCCGAGATCGACCTGAATCGCGTCGATGATGTCCGAAGCCAGATCCCAACGAGCATGCAAAAGCAAACGAGTCTGTACGAATTGATTGATAAGGAGTCCAAGTGATAATGCCAAGTAACTCGAGGCAGCATATACCTCCGGGATATGCTACCACGCACACTTTACGCATTAACCGGTCTCGCAGTGTGCTGTCCCGACACCTTGCTCTTCAAGACCCAAGTTCAGAATAAATGGAGGAAATGCCTGACCTCCTCGCGTTTGCATGGTTGTAGCATTCGGAATTGCTAATTAAAATGCGCAATATGTCGCTAGTGCCAGTGCAGCCACTCTGGACGTTTTCAACCCTCAAACCATCCCATGCATAAGCCCCTGGGGCAGGGCCCAACTCGGGTCTTCGGCCAGAATTCAAATCTTCGGGGCACAATTTGCAGGGAGCCGCATCTCGGCGTGGCCACGCGATCGTCCGCAGAGGACCCTCACAAGGCGTCTTTCACGCGCCCTAGTGCGGAAATACTATGTATTACGGCTCCCGCTGCGCCACACAGCGGCTAACGTTGCCCGATTCCGCTCTCCGCGGCATTCGAGGCCACGATTTAGAGGGGAATACCGTGTGTTTCCAGAGTATTTAGGCATCCGGTGCTGTAAACTCTCCTCCATTCGACGTATACCTCTCATTCACACTAATCTATCTTCCAAACACATCTACAGACACACATGGCCAGCCGTGCCGGCGAGGACGAGTCCGAGGGGAGACACGCCAGCCCGAGTTCAGGCTCAAGTGCGGGCTTCGCACGCGGTCGGGTCGGTGGTGGGGCAAATGAAAGAGACAGCTATGAGTCGCCTCTGCTTCGCCCCCGCTCCCAACTTGAGACGGAGCTATCCCTGATGTCCAACGACACCCTGTACGCCCAGGACCCTGCAGACGATTCTGAGGGTAATGAGACGGGTAGTCTAGTCTCGGATCGCAAGTTCGAGTCGCTAGAAATGCTCGACTTTAGCGAGGACTTTGGTCATCTTCATCGTGCCAACAACTTTGCCTACTTCAAACAGAGCACGGGACCCCCGCTGGTAGCCTCAAAGGATCCTGCCAGATTCATCCGAGAGAATGTTCACATCCGAATGCCGCTAGAAGAGATCTACGGCTCGCAGCCTCGCCAGCGCTTGGTTACACCAGGGCGCTTGGATGAAATCTTCACGCCTGTTGGAGATACCACACATAACGAAGAGATGGGGGGTGACACCGGCTCAGGACTGGAGCGCACCACATCAGATGTTCACATGATGAGTATGATCAATGCATGCGCCGCCTCGCATACCGAGAGCTCACTTGCATTAGCCGCCGATGTTGCACGGATGCTCGGCGAGGAACTTGAGGACACATTCGGCCGAGGACTGCTTCAGGAGGCCGCACCAATCGATGCTGGTGCTCAGACTGCGTCGACCGGGGCAATGCCTGGCAGCGCGACTAGGGCACAAAACCTCGTGGAAGAGAGTGCCGCTGAGCGTAAGGCGTCACCTACGAGCGGTGATCCTAGCGCCTCAGCAACGTTGCCTTCATCGGCTACATCAGCTAGCACCACGACAGGAAGCGGGTCCAGTGGTATCCTTTCACAAATGTCCAGTATTGTGACTCGAGGACGAGCCTCATCGTTTTCGGGCGCAGAGACACAGCGTGCGCACCGCGGATTGCCTGCTCCTACTTGGGTTGCCGGCCGCGTAGATCCCGCTGGTGAGGGTGCAACCGCTCCCCAGCCCCCTGAAGGGTTCAAACTATACGATGGGAGCGACTTGGTCCCGCATCCAACCGCAGGCGCTCAGGGCACAACCACAGATCTTGATGATGAAACAGCGCTAGAAGTGGAGATTGCAAAGAAGCGTGCAGACGCGAACCGCGTACTCTCATTGGCACACGTGCGCTTCCTCGAATCTCATTGGCCAATGATTACCCGATTGGTGATATGCGCCCTGATTGCTATCGTGACGTCATGCATAGGCTGGATCATTGAGTTCCTTTCGGCCACGCTCTACAACTTATTGTTCCGTGTAATGAATTTCTTCCTCCGTCAGACGTCCGGCCCGCTTGCGGTGTGGGTGATTGTGGCATCTATAGCGGCGTCTGCCATTGTTCTGGTCTATTCGATCGTCGCCGTCAGCGCAACATATGTTGGTGGATTCTACCCAATGCGTGGCTCAGGCTTGGCACATCTTGTGGCCTATCTTGATGGCTCCTACGACCCTCGCCTGCCATTCTTTACTCCTAGCATCCTCATCTGCAAGCCAATATCAATTACCTTTGCGCTAGCTTGTGGTGTAAAGAGTGGCTTGCAAGCACCTTTGGTTCACACGGGTGGCTTGATTGGCAAGCAACTGTCGCGCATGCTCACTAAAGTCCTAGCATCCGACTTGTTCGCTCAAGTTCTCATGTTCTTCTGCTGCTGTTGTGTGGATTCAGAGAGCCGATGTCGACCTCCTTGGACTAGACGTGGCCTGGCTGCTTTTTGCGACTGGTGTCGAGCTGGTGCCTGCTTTAGAAGATCTCGTGCTTCGCTCGCATCTCAACCTGAGGTCCGTCTTCGAAAAGATCGCTTTGGCTACTCCGGTCTTGATGACGAAGATCTGGCTGCTGTTCAGTCGCGAGCAGGCCCATCTGAAATAAGTCTTTCTAGGCCAAGTTCAACTTATCTCTCTCCATCGTTGTCGCAGCATGCGAGTGGCAATGTATCCTTCCCGGCAACCCCCCTCCCACCTCCGAATGCGTTTGGCGGCTCGACCGTGCTTGGACTTCCCACAGTTCCATCGGCGTTCGCAGGTAGTAACCAAGGTGATATCACCGTCACTCTCGCTCAACCACCTGATCTCCTGAACTCGCAGCCGACAATGCTCTTTGAGTATCAGCGACACCAGCGCAACAAGTCAAAGTTCCTGGTCGGTGATTCCACTCATCCGCTTGATGTTGCGCTAGGACTTCGAGCCTATGCTACGCAGGAACTCGATCTAGACCTTCGTCTTGATGATGATATCGAGCAAATGCTACTGCTTGCCGACTCATCCAGCCGGCGTGACGAGTCGGCGTCGACAGGCGCGATTCAATCGATCCGCGATAACCTTCCCTCCGTTAAGTCTGACGGCTCAGGGCCTTCCACGTCCGACTCGTTGGCCGAACCAACCTCTATGAGTGACGCGCGGGATGCCGCATGGCAGATGACTGGTCTTAGCGAGCGCCCTCGTGCTCAGACGGTTCACAACCCATTCTTGACCACTGGTGGTTCTACAGCATCCTCAAGTTCCTCTCCTAATCACTTGTTCACGCGATCGCCGTCGACCAAGCTAGAACCTATTGAACAGGGCGATGAGGAGGCGGATGAGGATGAAGACGTTGACGAAGAAACTGTGATGCTTGCTGATGCTAGCTCCAACGCCTCATCCAGACCTACACCTGCAGCGAGTCCAAAATCAGAACTTCGTTCTCAAGCGAGCTTCCTAGCACAGCGCACTGCCCGCTCTACACGTGCGGTAGCTCATGGTGATAAGTCCGTGTCCTCGATCGTATTTGAGCGAACTTCCGCCTTGGCTAGAAACCGACATATGAACACTATTTCCGCAGGCTTTTTGACTTCATCGGCGAGTCCAACTACCGAAGAGAAACCACAACCACCCCCTGTCCCGATGAAGCTAGATATTCCTAGCGCCCTTACGCTGCTTTCCAGTGCGATCCGCGGACCTAATGACGAGCATGATTTCATTGCCTGCGGTGCTGTGGCGGGCTTCACAGCGGCCTTCAATAGCCCGCTAGCTGCCGTTGTAATGGTTCAGGGCTTCGCAAGAGCAGGAACGTCTCTCAAGCTGACTCTTCGCCTTTTCTGGGCGGCGCTTTTCGCAGTGTTGACATCTAACCTGCTCGATGCCTCCAGCAGCGTCCTTCCTGATCGTGGATTCATCGATCTTGACATTAGTAAGGCAGTTAAGCTGAATGCGCGTGAAGTGGGTGTCTGCATCTTCATCGGCTTGTTTGGCGGACTGCTGGGAGCAGGGCTGACCAAAGTGAACTTGCTCATCCAAGGTTGGCGTCGCAAGTTCGGCCACCAGCTGAAGGAGAACTTCATCTATACCTTTGCTGTTGCAGTTCTCTCGAATGTTCCGGGCCTGATTCTTGCAGCCTCCATGTCGTGCAAATCCTATTCGGACACAAGTTTCCCAGTTTGCCTCACCCACCCCGACCGTTGTCTTCGCATGGCATGCCCTCCTGGCCAATTCTCACAGGTTGGCACACTATTCTTCTCGTTCCCTGATCGATTGGTGCGTGTCCTGTGGAATCGTGACCCATTAAACGGGGAGTACGATCTTTCGGTCATGTTCGTGTTCCTCATTGGCTACAGTATTCTTTCGTGCGCGTTCTACATGGCCGCGCTACCTGGTGGTTTCTTCGTCCCAAGTATTGCAATTGGTGCGGCATTTGGTCGCTTGGCCGGTAGACTCGTCAGTGAGTTGGGAGGTGAAGTAAATCTTGGTGTCTACGCGGTGCTTGGATCCACTGCGCTTCTAGCATCAATCAATCGTTATACTCTTCCCATTGCGGTCATGATGGTCGAATTCACATCCGATGCACAATTCCTAGTTCCAATCATGATCGTCGTTTTGCTTTCCAAGTATGTGGCGGATAATCTCATCGGCTCAATGGAGAGCGAAGAGATGAAAATGAAGGGAGCGAACCTCAGTCTTGGTCAGACGCCTCATCCTGTCCTTACTCGTGTGACAGCCAAGGATTTGATGGCGACTCGATACCCAGATCCAACCATCAACTGGTCCAAGCTTGCAATGACAAATCCTTTTACGCCACATTCTGCCAATCGCTCTGTAAGGTCCACCTCTGCTCCCGAATCCTCATCTCCTCAGAACGCTTTGGTCGAGCAGCAAGAGTCACACTCGAGACTTAAACAGATGGCGATGTACAAGCGCATCATTTTAGCTGATCTTCAAATCGCCCTAACTCGCCTCCCCACGAGTGCTAACACCTTGCTTGCGCGCTCTCCATTGCCACGATGTCCTGCTGCACCGCCTCCGCCACTAGCCGGTTGGGCTGCGCCACTTGCGTTTAACGACGTTTGCTGTTTGGGTGAAGTCGAGACCCTCGCCCGCATTCGAGCAGTGCTTGCCCATACTACGCATCAGAGCTTCCCTGTTGTCACTGTTATACCACACATTTCGCGTGAATTCTTCAAGTCGCACGCATTTTCTTCTTCGCTTTCTGTTAGTACTCGCAACGCACTCCCAGGAGTTGGCGTCTTCCTCGGGGTAGTTGAGCGTACCCAACTTGAGGCGCTGCTTACACGCGCAGCTGATTCACGGCGTATCGAACGTAGCGCTGTAATTCTCCGTCGTCGTGAGATCGTCGTTGAGCGCACCGAGGCAAAGAGGAAGGCTGCAATTGCAGCATGGAATGCCTTGATTGCCACAGAGCCAGGTACAAGCAATAATGATGCAGCCGCAAGACGAACACGTGAGCTTATCTTACAATCAGTCACGCCCACGTTGCCGCCTTCACACAGACTATTCTCAACACCGTTTGTCTATTTCCCGTTCGCTATTCAAGCTCTTAGCCGTGACAAGACATCCCGAAGTCGCATGCTTCTCATGGCGGCGCTGATTTATCGCGTACAACTGGCGAAGTACTTGAAGAGTACTCCTGAATCCGCGGTCAATCCAACTTCGGCTTTATTACCGCCTCAAACTGTCCAGCGACTGCTTGCAGAGACTGTGGACTACATTGCTCTATCAGTGTTCCTGCCTCCCCTTCCTCGAACTGTGGCAAGCGCTCTCGTCAGTATCCGCCGAGCTCAGTGGGCAGAAAAGCGCGCGCGCGATCTTAACTATTCGGCTGAACTTGGCGTGTCCATGGCACGAGCCCAAAGCGCCGGAGTGAATGCTCCTAAGGCAACACCAGTATATCGAACAGGTGCTGCCGCACAGGTCGAGAATGCCGAAATCGGGCCATCGCCGTCACCGGAGGACGTCATTGCAGCGGAATTGAGTCGCGAACAAACGTTTAAGGAGCGCTGCACCGCCAGGTTAGAGAGGTTTGCCACTTGGTTGGAGTCTAGGGCGGAGCACGTCACAGAGCCCAAGATAAAGGGCTTGCAACCCTTGACAAAGGACGCCTCGGCAACTTCTGTGCAGTCCTCCCCTCGCAGCAGCGCAACAATCAAGATCCACCCCGATGATGTCACAAAGTGGGTCAACTTGCTTCCCTTCGTCGACCGTGGTGCTTATACCGTCTCGATCGACACATCGGGCCATCGTATCTGGCGTCAATTCAGACTGATTGGAATGCGTCGATTGGTCGTGCTGGATGCCTTCCACCGCCCCGTCGGCTTTATTACTCGTAAGGACATGGTGGTGGCGGAGCAGACTCTTATGCAGTGCGTCCGCGACGAGGCTGAGGAATTTGAGCGTTATTCTGAAGATCACTATTAATATCCCTCAAGCGCAAACGGGTTAGGGAGCTCGGTTTCCTTCTTTAGCTTTCATAATATTCACTAAATAGCCCACTGACCGACTCAGGGAGGGTTAGTGGGTTGTGGTCAACTGTCATAGTACCGATTTGCGTCAATGAATCATAGCTCGCTCCACTTCTCAAGTATTGCTTACAGCGCCGTGGCCAATCAGATTGCGAAGCAGCACTTTGCCGCCGCCTCTATACATATCTGCATTACTTGTTGACTCACCCCCTTTTGACTCTCTACCCAAGATACGACAACCAGACGAATGTTTGTTCACATTGTCACTCTCACATGCCCGTCACTATAACTACAACCATCCGTCCGGCATTTCCTCACGCTATTCCCGCAATATTCTTTGCTTGCTTAGCTTAGCAACATGTAACAAACATAATCCATAGCGGCCTGTTAGCTCGCCAGTTAATCCAGCTAGTCAAGCCAGCAATCATTGTTGGTCATCCTATCAACCTCGCGCTCACGCACGATAGATGACATGACAACCACAATAAACCCCCATGAGTTTGCGCCCCGCGATACACGGCGTGTACATTGCCAAAGCCAAGCCACTCACTCCGTGGCTCAGCGGCGAAATTCACCTCCCTGACGTCTGTGTTCTGGACGTCTGGTCTCCCTGAAGAAATGCGCAATTCCGACCTTTCCAGGTATATAGCGTAGGAGGACCGGCATGGTGTGCGAGTGTGAAAAGCATATAGATCGTTTGAAATCGAATTGATGACCTGTTACCATTCATTTATTTTCCAATTTCACACCGAATATCCCCGGAATTTTCCATTCTTCCAACTCTAATGACCTTACCCTCTGACTGGATCTCCGGACTACCTTGTTATCACCGTCTAGAGGAGGCATCAGCGTGATAACCATGTCGTCGTCATCCGCGGACTCCGCTGAAGCGACACAACACACTTCCGAGGCACAGGTCCAGGTCAAGTTCGTGCCCTCGAAGCACTCCGCAAACTTACCCATCGCACCCGAGACTCCGTTCGCGGTTCCCACTTCACTGGGCCGTCTTGGTCTATCCGAGCTCGTCAATCACATTGTAGGCGACAGTGAGAATCCTCGCGCATACGAATTCCTCATCAATGGCAAGTTTCTCCGCACTTCTATCGCGACCTACCTCACACGGAACAAGCTCTCCGAGGAAAGTGAGCTGATTCTGGAGTATATTGAGGCGCTCCCACCGCCGCAGCGACAGCAGTCAACTCCACATCCCGACTGGGTCTCGTCCATCGACGCATCGCTTGGTGCTACCAAGATTCCTGCGCAGCTCGAGGACAAGAAAACTGGCAAGACCAAGAAGACTGGACAGAGTGTTCCGGGTTCGCTGACTGTGACCGGCTGTTTTGATGGTATTGTACGCGTGTGGGCGCAGCCTGTCGCTTCAGCCGTGAACAACAAGCTGACAACAGCCACGTCTACCCTTCTGGCTATGGGTACGGGCCATACCGCGGCAGTCAAGTCGGTGCGTGTCGTCCGACCAATCTTCGCACAAACCGGACTCGGTGCTGCCCTGGGCAGTGGCTTGATTGTCTCCGCTTCACACGATCGCACATTACGCCTATGGGAGTACTCGCCTGCCTCAGAGAGTTCTGAAGAGACGGAGTCCAAGTCCGCCCTCCCTAATCTCACAGCACAACTTGAATGCAAAGCCATCTTCTCAGGAAACGAAGCAACTGTGGATGTAGTTGAGACTTTCTACTCCCCCGACCGACCAGAGTCCCACAGTCTCGCACAGTCGTGCTCAATGGACTATCCGGGCTCTATTAAATTCCTATCTGGCTCATACGATGGTCTGCTCAAATTTTGGACCAACCAGCGATCATATGCCGTAAATAAGGACGCCGAAGAGGAGCAAGAGGCCGAAGATAGCGCAGAGGTTCGATCCAAGCGTGTGCGCGGCGTGCCGATTAAGAAGGTCAACACATCACTCCCTGAATACGAGGCAACCACTGTCTTCGACAAACACCACGGCCCTGTCTCAGCAATCTGCTGGCCTGCTCTCCCTGCTGTCTATTCTGGCAGCTATGACCACACGATCAAACAGTGGAGCCTAGATCAGAACACACTTGCGCACTCCTGGACCACCGGCCACGTGTCATGTTCCCTGTCATACTCAAGCGAAATGAATCTGCTAGCATCGGGCGACCAGGATGGCGCAATTCGATTGTGGGATCCTAGAAGCGATGGCTCGGGAACACCTAAGATGGTTCTGAAGAGCCATCCTAACTGGGTGTCCTGTGTGAAGTGGAGTCCAGCTGTGTTGGGTGCAAGCTATGTCCTTGCCTCTGCGGGCTATGATGGAATTGTCAAGTTGTGGGACATTCGATCAACCAAGCCCATGCATTCGTTCCAGTCGTCCTCGGAGCGTCTTATGGCATTGGACTGGATTCCAGCCGAGGTGCCTGAGACTGGTGCAACCTCCGCACCTTGCTCATTGGTTGTGGGTGGTACGAGCAAGACCATGGACCGTGTAGGCTGGTCGGTGTATGTATAAAATGATCGAAGAACTCGCTTGGTGTTCATCTTTGAGCACGAAGCTGCCTGGTAGTTTAGTCTCTTGAATCGTTCATAAACAAAAGCTCCTTATAACGATGCGCGATGTGCGAAACTAGTATTGTAGTGTATTCTACTTTAAAATTTGTTGGTTGTTGCTGTCGTTCGCATCGACATGCGAAAGAGTTACACCTGCGCCTAATACCGCTACTGTTCTTGCTACAGAAGCTCGCGACCACGCATGCAGCTTCACCCTAACGTCCAGCTTCTATACATAAGCAGAGCTTCTTTCCACCTGCGAGTGGAGGTATATATCGTGCCATTCGTCCTGCGCACTTGGCTCTTGATTCACTGGCGACGAAATAGAAACCAAGCCGCCACTTGCTTTGTTTCGGAGCACGAAGCAAGCCGACCTAACGTAACTGCAAGAAGAGGCTTTCCATGGCTGTGCACCGTTCCAGCATCTGAAGTTACTTTCCTTGTTCTTCTCTGTGAGTAAGGCGACAGGGTCCGAACGCTGACTTTCAATCGTCTCGCCGCTGGACTCCTGCCACATGGGAAGCCATACACGTTACCCACTTACTGTTGCTTCTGCTGGGGCTGCACGGTGGTGCGGGTGATCTCCTCAAGCTTGCTGTTGATGTCTTCCTCACTGAGACCGCTGAGCGGGTAGAGCTTTTCGTAGCCGTTGTCTGTCAAGGTCGTTGAAATGCAGGTGGGTAGGGGTTAAATAAACACAATGGTAAGAGTGATGTCAGTGTGTCGTGGAGATTCATCATCAGGTTTAAGATAGCGCGTAGGAATGCTCCGTTAAGTCAGCACGGCGCTCAGACACGACGCTCCGATGAGTCCCTCTCACGGTTTCACACACAAATTGAACCTCAAACCGCATAAACGTACCGAAACGAGCAATGAGGACAGGGGGCACGTTGGATGCCTCGCGAATGAGGATGGGCAGCTTGGGGTTCGCCGCCTTAATCGCGGAATATTCCTTAGTAATGAACTTCCTAAACGTGGAGCATCGGTGATTTCGAACGATTTTCGTGAGATTACTGCATGATTCATGTGCTATCATCTAACCCACCATGTAGCAACCATCATGAAAGACGCGTACACCTACCTGAGAACCTCAGACTGGGGCGACTTCTGGCTGAAAATGAACCGCAACTCGTGTGCGGCCTTGGAAAGGAGTGGACGCCAGCTCATTGGGGTAAAATTGACGCGCCTGTGGGAGATGAACGGTAGTGATATCAGGTGAGTTCGGTCAGTCATGAAAGTGTGCATAGATTGTTGCCATTATCATAGCAATATATTAGCTCAAACCGCGTATTTTACATGTACGAAACTCAGGCCCTCAAACCTGTGTTGGTCAAATTTATCCACGGCGTGCTCACGACTCAGGGGGTCCGCAGGCGTGGCACTCTCGCATCAGCACTAGCACAGTACGCGCGACCAACTGGTGCATTGCTGCATACCCCTCACAGGGCCGCCTCTTGGGGACTATGTGCATTTCGCTCTAAGGACACTGGCTTTACACGGGTGAAACCCGGCATGCGCACGGGCGTTGTGCTGGCGAGCGGATTCCTTTGCATAGTATTCGCCGTGGTGATTCGAAATATGTACCAGCTGGGCAAGCTGCCCGCGGTGCCGGGCGAAACACAGTCCCAAATCGAAAGTTTGAGCAGTCCGTTGAGGTACGTCGACCTGGTGAGAGAGCACGAGCGGCGGGCGCGGGCCTATGCAGAGGCTCAGAACGGTAACAAACCGGTGAAGCATGCCAAGCTAGCAGGTTTGGACGCATTCCCATCGACGGATCATTGGCCGTGCGCACACAGGGATATTACCCGAAACACACCCACGGTCTTTATGTTGTCTGGTTTCATCGCGAGTGGTAAGTCAAGTCTCGCGAGAGTGCTGCGAGATGCGCATGACGCCGTCATTTTCTCCCCCGATGAATGGATTGTCGAACTCTTTGGCCGCTCCTTCCCAGTTGAGCGCTTTCAGGACGTAGGCGATCTCGTCAAGGATCTCATCTGGACAAGTGCGAGGGAACTTCTGGGACTGCACCGGCGGTCGGTTGTACTCGACTTCTCGCTGTGGACGCGTAATGATCGTGACTTCTGGCGACAACGTATCCTCCAAGATGCTAGTTCCTGGTTCCAGCATTGTCCGCACAAAGATGACTCGGTCGAACAAGTCCTCACTAGTGAGGAGGAAGAAGAGGATGGGCATTCGACGACGAGATGTGTCAAATACCAGTGCGACCACTCTACGCCTCCTGTCAAAGTTGAACTCATCTTCGTCACATGTCCGCGTCATATAGCACGAGATCGTCTGATCAAGCGTAACGCAGAAATCGAGGACTTGCTGGAGCAGGGTGTTCGAGAGCGCTTCCTCACAGAGGAGGCAGTTCGCATGGACGAGACACAGATGCATGAACAAACGAGCCTGCGGAGAGATAACCCCAAGCCGGTTTCACATGTTAGCCTGCCCGTTCCACTTGACCTCTTTGACGAGTGGTACGAGCTGCTTGAGCCCGCTCACGAAGATGAGCAACCCTTCACGATTCGAGAATGTAATTTGGAGTAGTGACAGTAGAGCGGAGTCGAGTCGAAATTCATTCGCCGTCTACCTCGTGTGAAGGCACTGACTACATGTTGCGGTCCATGCCCTTCCATCCACGAAACAAACCAGCTATATGTACATAGGAGAAAGTTTATTACCAAGTTGATGTGCTTCGTTAACTTTTCGATGGATGAAGTGATATCATCCATCACATTTCAGTCCATTCCTCATTGGGACCATCTGCTTGCAAGTGTGAGCTAGGCTAGTCGACCATAAACACAGCAACAATGTTCCGATGAATAAATCATGTGATTCGTAGTTTGCACGTGTTTGTACTATACACCAATCCATTCCTAAACGTAATGACACTGGGCTGCTGCTGCTCATATCCTACTGTTGCCCGCTTGTCGATGACGGACCATCAGCGCGTCGGAACACGAGGCGCGATGAAAATACTGTTGAGTGAGTCGCACCTGACCAGGCTGAGGCGGAGGAAGACGACCTTGGATTCGCACCATTACCATCGCGCTGACTTGACGGGTGCTGCGAAGCAGCATCTGCAGTTGCAGCACCCACCGCGGCCTCAATTTCAGCCAAGTGCGATGCGGTTATGGCTGCGAGAAGCTCGAGATTCTCAATACGAGTTTGTAATATCGATTCGAGGGTGACGCATCCCTCGGGCACGTTCACGTCCGGAGTGCCACCTTGCGTTGATTTCTGCTCTGCATCTCTGCCAGAGTGCACGTTTTCAGGAGGTGGCTCATTGGACCGTGAACTAGATTTTGCTTCGGGCTGCGGAGAGGGCATGATCCGTACCCCCGGTCCAGGATCAATCAGTTGCTTCTTTTGAAGCAAGGTCAAAGCGCGGCGGGCTTCAGCAAGCTCCTTCAAAGAGCTATGCCGACGATGTGTTGCTGTTGAGAGACAGTACAGTAGGTCCGCCAGTCTCAAGCCTTCCAAGAGCGGCTTAAGACGCGATGACGAGTGGGGAACGGACACCTGATTGTCCATCTCAGACAAGTTTCCGAGAGTGATGATTCGAGCATCCCGCAAATCGTCAAGCGCAGCCTTAACATACGCTCGCTTTGCCTCAAACCAAGCCTTGAAGTGCTCTGTTGCCATGAATTGGGCATAGAGATCGACCAATTTTCTCCGAGCTCCTGAAGACTGCGCGTTCGGATAGTGCTTAAATGTGAACAATGACAAGAATTCCTCGCAACTCTCCTTGCCACTACGAATATCGTTCAGCAGCACCTCTTTCGAGAAAGGAAGCAACTGCGGAATATGCAAATAAGGATTAAAGCTTCGGAATGTGGAAACCTCGAAGAGTGACTGCGGCATCTCGACATATGGGGCGAATGGTCGGAGAAAGGCCTCATTGAGCTTATCGAAGTGTGCGCGGAGCACGGAATTATTTAATGCAACAACGCCTGGTGGCAGGGAAGTCTGATATTTGGGCTGTTCTGTCTTCCCAAACTGCTGGACAGGGAGAGCAGCGGGACGCGCAGCAGGGGTCAGCAACCGACCAAGGACTTCCTCATTAGGCGCAGCAAGCACCGATGCCTGGGAGACTAATGTACCAGGTCCCGAAAAGCACTCAATTAGGTTGCCGAGGATCGTCGTGTCTGAAGTGGGCTTTCGGAGGGGAGCCCAATACTTCGGTGAGAACGCGTAGGTTTGTTCATGTGGAGTGCTAGGCTCCTGCAAAGTCGTATCTAGAGTACCGTCAACAAGTGTTCCCAAAGACTCAATAGATGCTGAGCGTGGCACGGGTTCAGGAACCAAAGCACTTAGGTCGTTGATTGCAGCCTTTGGTCGCAATAGAGGCGATCCTTCACCAGCGACACGCTCATCAGATTGAGGAGTTTCGATGTTATGTGTAAAGTAGTATCCCGCAGACGCCGAGCAGGCCTTCGTTGCCGATGCAGCTTCGATGAGCGCTTTCATCGTTTCATGAGCGATGTCTTCTGACACCGTGGGCATGAGCCCATTACTCGAGGACTTGTTCTCATCTTCGCGGTTGGCCACCACTGGGGTTCGGTGATGTGAAATTTGAGGTGTCAGTCCGACTTCGTCTGCCGCGGCACAAAGTAACTCGGTATCGGGCGGTGAAGCCCCAAGTAAAAGGATGTTTGGATGTGTGCCTAGGGATCTCAGGAAGAGGGGATTCGTTGTACCAATCAATGAAGGCGGGACCGTGTTCACACTTGCTGATGAGGGTTTGAGTGATGATTGGAAGAATGAGCCCGCAGAAATCGAACGGGGAAGACTCTCCTGCCTCTGACCATCATTCGCATCAAGGGTCGGGGTGAGATCGTCAGGCATCAGCGAATCAGCTGATTTGGCACGGGTCAATCCAATTTCGATGTCATGGGCAACGGCGTTATAGTCACGATCGTAAACTGTCAACAGAGGCCTTAGTGTGCCTGCCCAAGGGACGGGGCCGAGGGATGCAAGCGCAAGAACAGTTTGGGAAGCCGCAAATGCCGATGGTGCGACAACCATAATGTGCTCGCCTGTGACAACTAGCGTCCATAGATGCCATAGCAATGGCACAAGCCGTGGTCCCAATAATCCGTAGAGGTTGGTGGCCTCACGTAGTCCGTCAGAGTCCTTGAGGTGGTAACTTTGTGCTCTCTGACCCAGCGCTTGGTCACCAGTGTCGGATGTCGTTGATAGACAATATGACGAGTGCCTCGCCTGCGGAGGCAATGTAAAATTAGGACGCTCGATCTGCGCTACTGCTGCGGCTATAGATGATTCCACTATGCTCGCCCGAGCGGCTTCGAATTTCGAGCTTTCATCAATGTGCCGCTTCTGTAGCGCCATCATCCTTTGCTTTGCGTCTTCTGCTGACAACGTCGCACACTCAGCGCCGAGCTGTGCGAATTCAATGGCATGCTTTTCACGAATCACATTCCAATCGTGCTGCAAACTCGCCTGTATCTCACTTACTGCGGATCTCGCTGCCATGCGAGCTGTGCGGAACCATTCAGTTGCACGAGCCAGTTGCAACCCAGGATGATACACTTGCATGGGTGCGGGTACACGATAGTCTCTCCCTAGCAGCGGTAGCGTAATTGGCTTCGACATGAACCGAGGATCAATTCGCGGATGGAGCGGGTAGCACAGAGCGAGCGAATTGAGAAGCAGGCTCTCTGAGGTAGGTGATTTAAGCTCTCCGAAAACCTTTTCGCTCACGAAGTCCTCCGGTGACGAAGGTCCTTGGCGCCCTCCATCCTGTACACCGTCATCATTTGCGCTCGTTGTGACTGCATCTCGATCAGCCATCGAAGAGAGAGATACCTGGTCACTCGTCAGGCGCGGTGAGAGGTTTGGTATACAGGGCCATGGCCAGCTTGCAATCTCGCGCCAGGCGGCTTCCAGCGCAACTGTGCCGAATTTGTGGACAAGTGACGAAATATGGCCCACCATAGGCAAGAATACGGAAGGGAGGGGGAGGCCGGAGAGTAGAATCACTGCCTGCTGGGCATAACCTCGCTTGATCGAAGGATCTTGTCGCTGGCGATAGTGGACATATCCATACAAGTAGCCTGACGCCTTTCCATAAAGTTTCCCCATGTACGAACTTGCATCAAGGAAGACAGGCTCAGGACCCAATGCTGGAGGCCAAAGTGGCCCGGCATATTCACAAACGGGTGCTGGTGGAGGCAGTGGGGTTGATGATGCTCGACGACCCACCGCCTTTAGCGCCATGCTATACGGATCATTGGCGTGCGGTCCTTGGGACGAAGTTGAGAGTGGCTCCTCTGCAAGTGCCAGCAACGCTGTTCTTGATGGAGCCTTCGTTAGTCGCATGAGATGCCCTGGGTAGCGTGAGTCGGGTAATGGTATCCTCAGTCTGAAGGAGAAGAGCGAGTCAGTTTCCTTCAAGGTTCCAGTGGCATCAGGGAAGGCGATGCAGCAGATGGAGAGGAGGTCCTCTGACGCCTGAGTCGACTTGTCCCCGTGGGGGAATCGTCCTCCCGGCGGGACATGCTCCTCAGGGTTGTCAAAAATGCCCAGGTAGGGTGAGTTGCATGGCAGCATATAACGGGGGCGCGGACCTAGGTCGAGGTCAAAGTCAGCGAGACAAATCGCCGTCACCCAGGGGGACTGAACTTGCTTTAGTTCGTCGAAGCTCAACGCGGAGGCTGGGATCCAGCGCCGCCGGAAGGAGGAAGCTGTCGTTGTAGCTAGGTCCATGATGGCTCAATGGGCTCAGGCCCTTGAGCGTGGTTGGGGCCACGGACTCAGGCGTGCCTGGCGCGCTGCGGTGAGGTTAAGTATCAGGCAGTCGGGGGTGTTGTGCGTCTCCTCGCCGCGCAGGGCCTCGAAAACTGTGTTTGTGCGTTTGAGTTGGAGAGAGAGGGGTTGGGATATGTCAGGAATGTGGGGTTATTGACATAATGCGAGTGAATATACCACGCGTTCAAAGGATTTCCCGGTAAATTTCGAGTTTCTATGGGTCAAACACTCGCGGCATATCCGCATGTGCTACACGTGATTGTTCTTCCTTTCACACTGTTTAATTCATTGTTTTCTGCGAAGATCACCGGTGCATGTGTCTATATTAGGTGTAAATGAGAGTTTTAGCACTAATCAACGTTGTATGCTGCGTTTATTCCGCGATGCTACTGCTCAATTCATACGAAATAACGCGAATCTGCGAATCCGTCGTTTCGAGCGCTACGAAACTCGCGATCAACTCACGATCCAGATCACTCACGTGCAAACCACTCCAATCAATTGTAGATCCCGATGAGCAAAGGCAAAAAGCAGCGCGGTGGGGACGACGACGACGACTTCTTCGGTCCAAAAGTCGAAGAATCCGAGTCTGACGACGATGACACTCCTGGTGGAGTAGTGGGTGCCGGCTGGGAGGATGCGAAGACCTTCGTACAAAGGCACAAGCAGGGGAGGGGTAAGCAGGTTAAGAGTGGCCGCTACGCTGCCACTGGCGGTAGACCCATCAAACCCCAAAATGCTGAGAAATGCCACCAAAAGGACGGCAAGCGAGGTGGAGGACAGTGCGGCCGAGGTCGAGACCGTGATCAACCCGGTCGTGGTGGCTGCGGTGCAGGAAGGAGGAAGGGTCGCGACTCCAGCGAAGACGAAGCCGGCGAGCAGGAACACTACGACCTCTCAGAGTTTGACCTGAAACCAAACAACGACAACCAAGGTCATGGTGGTTTCGGAGGAAAGCACCAGCGACGTCAGAAGGGTGACCAATCAGTCCGTTGCAGGGACAGAGCTGGTGCCAAGGGTGGCAGAGACAGTGACAGTGAAGAAAGTGATCCCCATGCTGACTTCGTATCAATTCGGAAGCTTGAGGGTGGCAAGACGAGGAAGACTGAGAGTGAAGATAACGACGTGAGTGCACGCAAGACGCTAAGAGACATTGTAGATCTCGAGAGTGTGCAGCTCCAGACGGAGGTCAAGGTTGCTGGACGTGGTAAGGGAGCCAAAAAGATCCTCACGGGTATTGCAGCCGTTGACGCAACGACTGGCAAGCGTATTTGTGTCCGTACAGTCTTCGCTCGCGAACCAGACGAAGTTGTAGAGCTACGCCGGCGTTTGGCGCGCGAGCCGCTCTATCGGTGCGGCGGTCCCAACCGATTCTCAGTTCATCTTCCCTCCCCTACATACGTGCCGCCATCTTTATCCGCAGCTCTGCCTAAGGCGAGCAAAGTTGCTTTTGGTGTGGGCTATGGTACTCGAGAGGGCGCGCCCATTTCTCCTGACTTCTACGCTGGAACTGTGCTTGACATTCCTATGCGCCCCCCGTGGTCAAAAGACATGACTGCTGAGGAGGTGAAGAACAACGAGCAGCGCGCATTCCTCGAGTATTGTGCTAAACTTTACAGTACGTTTGGGGCAGAGCGTTTGAACCACTTCGAGCATAATTTGGAGGTCTGGAGACAGTTATGGCGTACCTGCGAGCGATCCGATGTTTTGATCCTTCTCGCCGACGCGCGCCATCCCTTGCTTCACTTTAACGCTGGCTTGTATCGATATGTCACCCAGCACTTGAAGAAGCCCCTCATCCTCCTCCTAAACAAGATTGACCTTATTCCGATGTCTACTTTGCGACGATGGCAGGAGTACTTCCAGATTCGCTACCCTGACCTCTATGTCGTCCTCTTCAGCTCGTATCCGACGCCTTTGCAGCGCCTTGTATTTGGCTCTCGTGGAGATATCAAACTTGGAAAAGAAGAGCCCCCGGTTCCCAAGAGCGATGTTTCTGGCACCTTGGATGCGCTTTCCGAAGCGCTTGACCATCTTGAGAAGATGGGCGAGGCCGGTAAGGCGCTCGCCGATAGTCGAATGATGCTGGCTGAGCATGCTCGCCAGGTCACCAAGCTCAAGCGATCACCTCTTGTTGATCCAGTCGGTGTGGACCAGCTTCTTGACGCATGCCGTCGTGTTGTGAAAGAGCATAGGCGCAAGAGAGCGCTTGCAGAGGGACGACAGCCAGATGGTACCCTCGATGCTGCAGCGGCCCCTGCCCCCGCTCCGACCGCTCCAGAGCGCAAGGTCCTCGGTGGTGGTGCAGGTGCAGGCATGGGTGGTGACTACGTAGACCCCGAGAAGGTCAGCTTCAGAGCGACTCGTTTGCTCACTACAGAAGAGAAGGCCAAACTGACTCGTCTCCATGAGAAAAAAGAGGAGGAGGTGCTCGACCTCCAGCAGCAGCTTCAGCGTCTGAGCCTCAATGAGGCTAAGCGGCGTGCTGCCCAGGCTGCTGAGGGCAAACAGCAGGAATCTGAGGTGATCGATGAAGAAGATGAGACACAGGCTGCGTACGAAGCTGAGGAAGGCGTTGTCGATAAAGAGGCAAGACGCAAGTTGCTCCAGCGTGATGATGGTGGCGATGAAGCTCATGGCGAGGAAGAGGACACTGAAGAGGAAGGAGACGAAGACGAAGATGTAGACGAAGATGAAGACGAAGATGAAGATGAAGATGAAGACGAAGATGAAGATGAAGATGAAAACGAGGATGAAGGCGATCACGAAGACAACCAAGAGGCTAAGCAGGCTCATGACAGTATTCTCAAGCCCAAGGTCGATCGGCATGAGCTGCGCCAACAGCTCTCCGAAAAGAGCCAGCGCCGCCGCGAACGAAAGATGCGCAGGGCGCTTATTCAGGCGGGCAAGGCAGAGCTCGCTCACAAGCGAGTCACCGATAAGATTACATTTGGAACGATTGGCCACCCGAACGCCGGTAAATCTAGTTTGATTAATGCCCTAACAGGAAAGAAGGTAGTGTCCGTGTCTCGCCAGCCTGGACACACGAAGATCCTCCAAACACTGGTTGTGAATGACACCACTATCTTGTGCGACTGCCCTGGCCTCGTCTTCCCAGCACTCGACATGCCAAGAGAGCTTCAGGTACTCTCGGGCATCTTCCCGATCCCTCAGGCCCGTGAACCATTTTCAGCCGTTGGCTATCTCGCCGAGTGCGTGCCACTTGAAGATGTGCTCGGACTAGATCCCCCGCCCATTGATCACATCCTTCCCACTGGTGAGATTACGCCAGCGAAGGCTGAAGATCGCGACAGGTACCCATGGTCGCCGTGGACCATCTGCGAATCTTATGCCATGAAGCGCGGATTCACGGTCGCTCATGGCCGTTTGGATGCCAATCGGGCAGCGCAAGCTATTCTTTACATGGTTGCAGACGGCAAACTTCCATTCTACTTCGAGCCCCCTGAACTCACTGCTGAAGACTACAGAAAGGCCCGTGAGGCTGATATTGCAAATGGCACATTGCAAGAATAAGACGACAGAGGCATCTCATTATGTCCACGTTGCTCAATCTATTTAAGCCACTTAGCCTTTCATTTATTGAAGCCTAGTACAGTACGCGAGTTTTAATGTTGCTAAAGTAACATTGGAATTATGTTATGTACACATTACATAAAGACGATCAAACGTCGACTTGATTCCCTCACTGTCTGCGAGTAGAAGTTCTCGAAGCCTTCGAACCGCTGTCATTGGCTTCAGCCGCAGCGGTGGCCATGAGTTCTGCGATTGTCGTTTCTGCTGCTTCTAGTTCACCAACCTCTGCACGGAGCACTGCCAACAAGGAAGAGTACACATCAATTCGCCACTGCAGCGCCTCAAGCGATGCAGTATCATCAATCGTGGAGGCCATTTCAAAGACACCACCCAGTAATACCTCCACACCATCGGCTTCATGACCCGTGATGGGCAAATGAGCTGGCAGCTGCGGTGGCTGGTAGAGCGCCTGGTCGCCTGGTCCAGCGATGCAGTATAGATCTGTATCAGGAGCAACCTCTTGCAAAACCGCACCTTCGCTTCCAAGTGGGGCCGACCTAGCAACTGTAGGGTGCTTGGGATGACCCGATACTCCCAGGGTGACGCCACTGACCGCGGGTGGGTCCTTCCGATACATATTCACGACGATTCCAATTGGAAGGAATGGGTGGGAGCTTAATGAGAAACGACCGAGGTCTCCAGACGCGGACTGGCTCCTTTCAACAGCTGCGGGGGGTCCTGCCGAGAGGAGGGTATAAAAGGTGCTGATGGCAGAAGCAAGCATCATTCCAGCTACAGCCCGGGCCCATGCGGCCGCTCCTGCAAATGTACTACGGAGTGACGAGTTTGCTGATTGCAGTCCGCTTTGGGAGAGACCTTGATGCATCTTGGCAATTTCTTCATCACCTGGCGCTCCGAATAGTAGTTTGGATCGCAAGTACGTCAAGAACATTGACAAAACTTTCATTCGAGCGCTTGGTTTCACAAGTTTCGCCTTGCGGAAGCACGCTACCACTCGAGGGTACATCGATCCAACTGCAGCAGCAAGACGCAATGCTACCGCATAAAGTTTCAAGAGGTTCACAAGGGTGTGCGGCTGCATAATACGTGCAGAATTAACCGCTGCCCAGTGCACAAAGAACCTCGGAAGCCCGAATACGCGAATGACGTGACGATCGTCAGTGGAGAGTACCAGCTCACTATTGCTAAGATGGGCTGCAACCCAGTCACCTGAACCAGCAGCCTCGTCGAGGTCCAAGATCCTCAGAATGAGCGGGAGTAATGACATTGAGAATGCTGTGCTGGGTTCTGACGCTGGTGATCGACCAGCTGCAGGACCAAGACCTTCATGCGAAAACCGAGCTAAACTGCTGGGTACCAATGCTACTCGCAGGCACATGTCAGCGTTTCGGTCGATGAGTGTCAGGTATGCCAATGGACTATTGATATCATATACGGATTCGGGGAAAACCTGATCAGATGACTGCTGGGCAGCGCTCGAGTGATCAAGTGAGGGCGCATCACCTTGTTTCTGCTCAGACAGCTCGGAACGAGGCGAAGGGGTGAAGACGTGGTGCAGCCATAGAGATTCGAGTTCTAAGTCGTCGCTTGAGATACTTAGATTCGGTGTCAACAGGCCAGATGCGAAACCATTCCATGGAAGCAACCCTGATTCACGGGGATACAGCGTAAAGGGAACGGCTCCTTGGAGGAACACGCTCGACGCTTGCATGACTGCGAGTGATCTCATCGCTTCGACGCAACCAGCTAGGCTAATCGGATTCGCCGCAGTGTGAGGGAGCACGTGCGTGAGAATATCATAGGACACGAATGTGGCGCCAGCAAGTGTCGATACTCTGCGTGCAAGGGCCTGCGGAACAACACTGCAGTAGAGGGGAGAGGGAATTGCGGGGGCTAACAAGAGCTTTGATGAGAGTAACCCAAGCGGGTGATCTTGGGCATATCCAGCGAGGGTCAAAAGGGTGGCTGAATCATGTGCAACAGTGCCTGCAGGTGGGAGTGCTGACGCGGGAACTGCGATCGGGCTTGAAGGAGATGCGGAGGACGAATCAGGCTGGGCACTAGTCTTTGAAATACGAATCGTACTAAGATGCGCGAAAGTTGACCTGGCCCAATTGACGATCTCCCGTAAATCCAAGTGCTCGGACAGAGCCTTATTGACCTCGTGGTGCCATGCGTCGACTACGACTACCTCCGTCAAGTGTGAGCTTTGACCGAAGAACGCACGGGGATTTTCAAGTGTCCCAGAACTTGGGACAGAGGCGCTACCCAAGTCAGCATTGGATTTTGCTGGCTGGGTCGAGCTCCATGGCTTCATGACTGGCCTAGAGAGTGCCTCTTCGACGATTTGCTGCCGAAGGTCGACCGCTTTGAAGCCTGCATCTTCAAGCGACGGCTGCGCCAACTGAGATAATAAGAATCTCGCAGAAGGATCGATCGTCACCGTCTGCAGGTCCGAGACTTCAGACCCCAGTGCGGCTCGCGCTTGGGCGAGCTTAGTAAGCACAGGATCCCACCCATAGCGGATGCGTCTCCAGCGCGGATCAATCATCATGTCAGAATCCTCTATACTCGATGCTCGTGAAGGAATAAGTTGCTGTCTTCGATTCCAAGCGCTCAGAACAACTGAGATAGGGTCAAATCCACTACCCTGGACCACGTCTTGGGTACTGTCGCTGCTCGTCCGGCCACGTGACACCGTAGTGGCCTGCTGTTTACGACTCGAGAGATACTCTATGACGAACCCAGCAGACACGGCCGACTTGATCTGAATATTGGTCATGAAGACGACGTCACCAGCTTTCAGTGTCATGACCACATCTGACCTGGAGTTCGTGTATACCCTGACAGGCAGGAAGATGTCATCTGCAGATGGGTCCACTAGGAGCAGCCACCGAGAGGCAAGGTACTGATGCTTATTAGGTCCCGGCTCGCGCTCCACCCTTCCGGCGAATGCGATCATCCCAGCAAGATCTACTGGAATCCCTTCCGGTGCCGTATGCGCGACCGAAATGGGAACAAATGGGTACATGAGCTTACCTAGCGGTGTACATGACGGTGCTGGCGACTCAAAAGGTCTCACCGATGCACTCCCCCCATCTGCACTCGTGCTGTTCCCACTCATTTTTCCCATCTCTTTTTGCTGGTTTGCAAGGAAAACTCGGTATGCATCTGCACCAGGAAGCTGATCATCGTGCAAGAGGAACAGCTTACCGACAGGGTTGGTGGGGTTAAGCGAAGCTTCAACATCGAAAACTGGTTCCCCTTCTTTCGTTTCTTGCATCGTGAACTTCAACCGTAGCCCACGGAGTGCTACAATATCACCCACCCGCAATCGGTTCCAATGACGTAGAACGTGAGAATTCCACAAAGAGACACGTAACAGTCCGGTGTTGTCCGCGACGACAAGCTCACACATCAGCGGCTCCCGATGCTGCCTTCCCTGACGTGCAAACTGTATCAATCTGGACTTGGCTAGGACTCGCCCAATCAGATCACCCTTTACTGACGCACGAGCTCCCACACTATCCTTGTCATTCTCGAGCGTGCTTGCCGTGCGTCGAATCTCCGCAATTGACACCAGCGGACCGATTGGGGTATACGCGAGTTCCTCAAGTAAGAGCCTAGTCGGCATTAATGCTGATTGGTTTGGGAAGAGTGAGTAGAAATCAACCTTTCGAGCGGCTTCAAGCGAATCCATCGACGACTTGTTCGTGGAAATCAGCCAGCCTGTCTCTGGAGTCGATGAAGCGCTCATGTTCTTATCGAGAAGGAACGACCATAACGACCGCAGTTCTTGGTGCCGCCGTGTGATTACAGCAAGCAGGTTTGCTAAGGATGGGTCTAGGCGGGGTTGAGATTGGCTCGAACTTGAATCGACCGCGAGCTCTGGTTCGGTGCGACTTAACGAGTGCCGAGCCTGCTCAGCAATTAGTTTAACAACATTTCGTCTGTGGATCCGCAGTGTTCGTAAGGTGTGTGTCAAGGATTGAAGAGCCCTGCGCAAGTAGTTAGCATTGTGACCCCGATTTAAGTTAGGTGGCTTGAGGTCGTGCAACACACTTCCAACGTCTGATTCACTCGATGCCAGTGCTGAAATCGTTGCTAGGGTTGCTGACCAAATACCACCCGTTCCATTGCCCCCGTTCAATAAAGACCCACTTCGTGGTACCATTGGAGGAACGCTTTGGAACAGTAGTGAGCCACCGACTTCCGATGCTAGAGCACTTGCTTGCCCTAGTTCAGTGGCTAACTCGATAATACTCGCAAAGGGGGCGATAAATCTTGGCTGCTGCTTGAGATCGATAGGCTGCTTGCATAGTTGCAGGATGCTATCAACTGCTAGCAACAGTGGAGAGAGGAAGGAAAGGGCGATCTTGTCCTTGTCTGTGACGCTATCCAACACATTTGACGGTGGGAGAGCGATTGAGTCCAATTCACGCTGAAGGGCGGCGTCCATGTTGGCAGAGTCGGCCAGACTGATGTCAGGATGATCTTCAATCCATTTTGCGTTCAGTTGGACTCGATATGTCTCCCCAGGAGCCTGCTGCCGGTCATCTGGCAGAAAGAGCGCCTTTCGGAGCAACGCTATCATTCCGTTCATGTCCTGAGGTCTGAACGTACTTCCAGAGCTCGATCCAATAGAAACAGCCTGACTTACAACCGACTGTCGCTGTTGTAGGCGCTGCAGCGCTCGTTCAATGAGAGTGCTGCATAGCACTGGGCAATGGGACTGGAGAGGCTCCGCTCCATCATTTGTATAGAGATTCAAGTACGTCCTTGATGTACTAATCAATGGAACACCTCGCTGTTCGATTGCCCCAGGAAGTGACAGAAAAGGAATAAGCCAAGATAGGCTGAGGTTGTGATCCTGCCCAGCTAGTGCAGCTTCACCAGGTGTGGCGCAGGGGAAAACAATCGGGGATACCTTTGTCCAGTGCACCATCGATTCGAGTGGACTACTGGAAGATTCCGACGCACCATCGGTTGCAGGGAAGACAACATACTCTTTTAACGCACTTCCGGATGCCTGTCCGCATGATACAAAATTCAACGCTTCGGCCTGCATAAGCTCCGAAGCCCACACAGGGAGAGTTCCTCGCAAGACTTCCCGCAGAGCTAGGAGAGAGTTCTGACACGTCTCGCGATTGATGATGATTGGGACGTTAGGGTTTTCAATTGATAATTCCTTGACAACGACGATACTGTAGTTGCCGTCAATATAAGATACCTCATCGCTTGCTCGTATTCTCCGTTCACCTTTCTCTTCTCCCAGGTCCACACCGCTAAGAGGTGATGCCAGTTCGTCGTCCGTATCTTCCTCACGTTCCTTATGCTCAGCGTGTGCTACAGAGGTATCAGTACGGGCAAGGTATTTGACAAGCGATCGTAGATGGGAAACATCGCGCCGTACAACTTTGTGAACCTGAACGATTGCTCCAGTCCTGATCAATCCGACCTCCACCAACGGAGCTAATGCGGATTCTAGCACTACTTTGGTCTTGAACTTGCCGTCACTTAGGACTATGTCATAGACAGAGCTTGGTTCCACATGCACATCTGCAAATTGCTCAAGCTGGTGGTTGATAAGCGGGTTGTGTGACTGCCCTTGGCCAGGGTTGCCTGAGCGTCTGGTATCCGGATTCATGACGGATGAAAGGACTTGCTGAGGAATCGAGGTGTATCGATGAACTGATAGCACTTGAACACGAATCGGAAATGAAGGGAGTTCAGATAGACTATCAGCTCGATGTGCCACCTGAAGGGACAACAAACTATCAATGCCCAGCCGACACGAGCGAATCTTGGCAATGCCTCCCTCAGTCAGATTTAGGTTCAAGCTTTGGCTGCATTGAGAATACACATTTCCTGCATCATTGGAAAAGCGGGGGATGTACATTCTCCCTTTGGTATGGAACTGGAGGTCTTTGTGTGCGAGTGCATGTGGCATTTTCACAGGTGTAAACGCAGCTCGGAAGATGAATCGTAATGCTGCTGGATCGAGTCGAGCTGCGGTTTTGGTCCAGACCTCAATCTGACGTGTTCGGGCGGTGCTACCGACTGGACTATGGATACCAGCATCATCGGTACCATGCTCCAGCCGATCGGGTGCCGCAGCAGTGCTACTACTGCTACTGCTCATGCTTGCTGCCACGACTTTCTTTTGACGGCCTGCACGTGAAGCGACTTGATATGAAGAAACGGGCTGAGCGCGCTTCGTACCGAGCGATACAAGTTCTTCTGCCTTGTCGGACAGTACAACAACTCCAGAACTGAGTGAAACTGCGCCGAATGGTGTATCTCTGGGCGTGCTTGTCATCGAGCTGCTTGGCGTGACAGTCACAGGGGAATCGGATTCACTCAGGTCGATCACAGTGTACTGTTGAGCTGACGCCTCCGCACCTGCACCCAAGTGCGTTGTTACGGGAAATGGGGTCCGGAACGCAGGAGTGGCGGACGCCACAAGGGACTCGTGTACGACAGGCGACTTGGAGGCAAACACGCTCTCTTTCGACGTGAGCGCACGGACAGGGCTGGAGAACGTTGGTCCCAAGGAACTCGAATCGACTGGTCTCGGAGACGCTATATGCTCGCTCCTACGCGCGGGAGGAGCTACCACCGCCGTTCCGGTCGCCATAACTGCGGTGGCAGCCGCAGTGCCATCGTCATCAACAGTCGCGATAGCGGTGCTCCGATTCGAGCGGCGAGCGGTTCGAGTCTGCGACATGGTTGGTGAGACCAAGGGCCGTGCGCGTGTCGCAGTGCCCTACACCCCCGGACACTAAGATCTCTAGTTGTGACGCACCGTGTTTCCTCACAACTCTGACTGCTACCACGCCTTGGGCAGTATCAGCCTCAGAAGCGCTCGCGGCTAGTCTCGTCTCCTTCTCTGCCCACCGGTCTCGGGATCAGGGCGAGATTGGGCCTAGATTGTGGCAAGTGTGAGTATGCCGTGCAGGTTTCAAGCACGTGGGGCGAAGATGTACCTTACCGGGTGAATCAAATCTCTACTTGTAATTGGGTCTCCCACGAGGCAGCAGAACCAGAGGCCTGTAAGCGTCGATGCATCCAAGGAGTAACATGAATCCCAGGATGTAGCCTCCGGGTGTTGGAGGATCTGAAGAAGTAACCGGTGCAATTGGTGCATCCAGCTATCCCGCATCGTTCCATCTCACCAGATTCGCACCGCATGCCCACACCCCGGCGCATCGCACGCCCAGCGAGGCCCCTCCATCCTTGCGTTTTTTGCCCATTGGATTCAAATTTTCGAACGGGGCGGGGGCGAGGGCGGGGGCCAGCCAGCCAGCCAGCCAGCCAGCCACCCCCAGCGGCTAGCCGCATCCGGCCAAAAGTTTTCCCGCCAAATAGGCAGGCAGGCAAGCAAGTCAGCAAGTCAGCAGGCTACACTACGAGGTATTTCTCTGGCGCGACGACCAAGCACCGAGTCTGTTACGGTGTTATATTGGACCAACGGTATCAGCAGTTTACCTAAACATTGCATTGCATTACATTGCATTGCATACACACAGTATCCACTCGCAACCCAACAGGTCACACCTGTCACGCGTGCGCGGGCGTGGCGATAGTAACGACCAAACCAACGCAACGTCGTTTGTGTCTTGTCTTGTCATGCATGAGTGAAGAGAACCAGGTGGCGGAGACTGCCAAGTCAAGTCCACGCTACATACAAGCACAACAGGAAAATCATGCAACAACCACAACTCAAGTCCAAGTCCAAGGCCCCAGGAGACGGGCCATATTCAGAGAAGACAGCTCGGCGCTTCAAGTTATGCTCGACGAGATTGTTGGAAGTTTCCCACCTGGAGAGGTCGTTCGCGTCCGAGTGGTCGGGAAGCTCGAACAGCTCGCGGACGATTCTAGCTGGGGTGTGATAACGTCAGGTGAGACTCGGTTGGACGTTGATCTAAGCATCTTCAGGAGAGGCTCCTCTACCCAGGACGCTGACAGTATCGATTGGAGAAGAGTGGACTTCCCCGCAGCCAGGGAGCAGGCAACTAGCGGTAGCAGTCGCAGTGAAGAAGAGGCTTCGGCGGCTGAGATGTCCGCACTTGTGTTGGGCGCCAAGTACGAGATGATGGGTTCAGTAATGTGGAGGTCGATGACTCAGCTTGCTGCATGGGATCGGCGATGCCCCCACCAACGAGATGTGTCCAAGGGATTGAGTCAAGAAGAGATCAAACACGAAATGGAAGGCCTAGTACCGGTCCTCAAGGCACATCTAGTACGTCGTTGTGAGAATCTGGATGAAACCTTGCGCGAGCAGGCCTTACTCCTCCAGAGATCTCATCTTCAACATTTAGCCTTACTCGCCGAGCGAGAATTTATTTCCAAAGTCAAGTGCGATTCATCCGATTGATCAATAGATCGATCCATGAGCTGATAAAATAATCTAGCATGTGTTTATGCATATAACCCTTATTCGAGGCGTTTGGGCAATTCTATGGGGAATTGTACTCCATGCTCACTGCAGGGATACGGAAGCGAGAAGATCTCGAGGTAGTGAATGTCTTGGTTGGGTAGCTGGTCTACATCACCCGGGCTTGTATATAGTCTCTTATGAAAGTCGACCGTGTGCTTCTCGATTCGAATAGAGTTACTAGTGAGGTCTACGGAGATACAGTTCCTTTGAAGAAGCTTGTAGAACCTGCCACTGGGCTTAATGCTGGACAGGACAACGTAGTCGCATACGAAAGACTTCGATCCAGTGATTCGTTCAGAACAGCTCATGAGGAAGGAATAGAGGGAAGCGTGCCCAAGCCATACAAACACCAGACATTTGAGGCCGCTGCACGCTCGGTAGATATCCTCTGGCTTCCAAGCCGAAGCATGCGCACTGTAAATGCGCTTGCATTCGACGACATTATCTGACAGCGACGGCGATGTGTCCCACTTTGCGTGAATAATGTTGTACATTGCTCGAATAAGGTCGGGAGTATTGATTAGATGACTCTCGGTGATGAAGTGCTGCAGCGGACGTGGAGTGGCTTTGAAAATCGGCCAGACATTGCGCAAACGCTTGCCAAGCAATGCAGGACGCCGCAGCCTGTCGAATGGGGGCTCGATTTCTCTCACGGGGCGTGACCAAGGCTCATCCTCATCTTCTTCTTTGGTTTCAGGGTTAGTCGAGGTTTGAAGTTGCATTAGTTCTTTTGCGAACGAACTCTGCCGGAATGCGTCAAACATAGTGTCTTCGAATATCCGATATTCGTCGACGGCATTTTCCTCGCCTCGCCTCAGCTTTTCTGTCAGGGTCGCATACATCGACTGAATCTCGAGAGCAAGGGCTGCGACCCAAGCAGGAATAAGCGGATGCCCAGGCAGAATTAGATGGAGTCTCTCTTTGGGAATTGAGGCCAGTCGAACGTAACGCAGCAGTCTCCAGGATAAGAAAAGTACGGTTCGGGCTGCCGCATGTTCCTGGCCAACCAGGTTCCTAACGATTTCGGTATTAAGAGAGGGGGCCAACCTTTGTATCGACTCGACATATTCTGTGTTGTCTACTCTCTGGGCGATTACTTCCGGGCTGATATTGAGAGCACCGGTTTCGGGACGTCTAGCAATTTCTGCAGCTAGTAGCTTGGTAACAAAAGTCAACAACACATGCTCCCCTACGACATATGACGATTGTGCGAGGTAGAACTCTGCTTCCAGGATAGGTGGCAAACGTGATGTGTAGAACAAATTTTCAGCATGAGCAGCTACGAAGATGTCAGCTATATCCCAATTTCCTACCGTCTGACGGATGCCACATATCGCTCGAATATCTTTTCGCGTGAAGGGGAATAGTAGAAACATGCGTAGGTTTTCAGCTGATGCCCAACTCCTCATTTTCGCAAACTCGAAATGCCCAAGGAGTGCGAGCAGCTGTGTCATCTGCCACGACTTGGCACATTCAATCCAGTCAACGTCCGTCTCAAGCCGGGAAAGCTGTAAATAGCAGTAGCTTGTGCCAAAGCAAAGCATTTCCCAGTAGGCCGCTAGGACAACGAAGGGACAGCTTCTCAGGTCTACAATAGCGCTATCCATCTGATAGATCACACCCTTCGCGGGGTCACTGCGTACACTGAATGCAGCAGTCTGAACCTTGGGGAACATGTGTGTTGCGAGACCCATGGGGGCTACAAGAAGCTTGGTATCGGGACTGTGATCTTCCAGGATCTCGGAGATGACTTGCCTCTGGTAAGGATTCGAGGAGAACTCCCGGATCGCCTTCAGAGTTTCACGCCGAATCGACTGGGCCTTTGGTGAGAGGGCTTTTACTAAGCGTTGAATATACTGGGTAACGACTTCTGGCGTGTTTGCTTCTTCTCGCACATTTCGGAGGGCTGAGAGCGTCGCCTCGGAACATGTCACTACAAGAAAAACATCATTCGAAGCTTGGTCCAGGAACATATCCACAGCGGTAGAGATGGGATTGCGGCCCTGCGGGATATACCATCCATGCCGCGCGCTGATGGGCTTATTATTTAGGACATCGTCGACGAGATCTATCCGGTGTTGATTTGCGACGACCAGATCAAATGTTCTTTGCTGAATTCGATCGAGCAGGGCCTGCATCCGAGCTCAAATCGGCGATACTAAACGCAAATAAGTGTATGTGAGTGAGTCAGACTCGCATATGATCATGTAAACTTCTCGCGAGGCGAGATGGGACAGCGTGACGAGTGATTCAGTCAGCTCCCTCAGGAGATTTGACACTCTGCGTTAGGGTTACGGGTCAAGGACACACTTCCTCGCGAATCTGCCTCACGCACAGTATGAGCCCAACCTATTGTTTGTTACCGTGGTACTCAGCTCCGTTGGCACTATTGCGCACCGCAGATTCACACACCGCGGAAAAGCACAAAACACGCGATCTCAATTCCTGGTGGGCGCTCAGGAGTGAGTCTGGGGTGTGTGATCAGAGGGCTCTACCGGCGAGGCTCGCGGCCGTCGAGCAACGTGCCAGTCGATACAGCATGTATACTATCATTTCACGCACTGACTAGCCCGGATCGCGCCTTTCACGCTGGATATGCTTCCTGAAGAATCACATCGAACCATACTTTACGAGTCTACGCGACGGTTACCCGCGCATAAATTACAGGTTTGATGCTTACATGTGCTGGAACCCTCGGATATTCACTGATCGATGGTTTGCCATGCTGGATGTCTGCCTCCAAGCGCTTGGTCCGAGGCGTTTCAAAATTCGAATCCCAGAACAGATCGCTTCTCAAACAGCGGTGTTGCGCCAAGTGCACGTTGGAGATCTAGTATGAAGCGAACGCAGAAGCGTACGTTTCCGTGCGATCTCATCCCCACAGCTTCGCCACGAGTGCGCGTCGTGCGCAAACAGCCTGTCAAGATCCAGGCTGGAGAGGCAGCCAGCGACGACTTGGAGTTGTACTATGGGGGCAGCGTCAAGCCGCATCCCGATGCAGTAGAAATTCAACTGCAGCGTCAGGCCGAGATTCAGCACCGAATGCACCAGGTAAGTATCACTCTACTAGCGTGTGAGGCTTTGGAGCCGTCGCATTGTTTTTCGCGCGCTTCTTGCTTTCACGACTGATTTCATTCCTTTGCCTCTCCATGACCTATGTATAGCTGCAACAATTCCATGAGCGTGTCAAGGATCGTATCCATGACTTGACTGTACAGCAGCGACTCGAAGAGGCCGAAGAGCGTAAGAAGATTCTGAGGAAAATCCAGGCACTTGTAGAGCAGCAATCAGCCACTGCAGCGGCCAGGCTGCAGAGTCTCATGGCACAGAAGCAAATGAAACAAAATGTCGCAACAGTAGTCACCTCACCACTCGAAGAAGAAGAGGCACAGCTCAGTGTGCAGGCGACTCGCGCCTGGGGGTTCCTCGACACATTTGTCAAAGATCCACCCGCTCTGAAGCGGTTAGGCGTTGGCGAGCTTCTTACGCCAGCCCGGCGTCGATCCGGCTCAATCTCGATCTCATCTGGACCGGCAAACCTCTCCCCAGCCGCAGCAGCCTCGTTATCTCGTGCCAGTAGCAGAAGTCCAACCCGGGGGTTCCGGCCAGGAGAGTGCAACTCGGATGAAGCAGCAGCAGAATCGAGAAGAACCTCACCTCAGCGAGGACGAAGCGCATCGCCAGTTCGACCATGGCTGCCCACAGGCGAGCTTGGTCATAACCTACCAGTTCCCCGAGATGCCTTCGATCTAGATAAACTTCTGCGAGAGACTAGGATCCGCGCTGACCTACAATCAAGCGCAGCCTTAAGCGCGGGGGCACCTGAGAAGGCGATGATTCAAGGTCACATCGCTCCCTCACAGACTCTTGAAAGCCATCTCGTCCGGCGGCAGGCGGCCGCCGTGGCTGCTGAGGTTGCCAGAGAGGAGGCTAGAACACTTGATCCTTACTCGGCCGTACAGAGGTTCTTGACTGAGCTTATGGAGCGTGCCCATTCCGAAGATGTCAACAAAGACGGTGTTCCCAAGGGTCTGTCAGCTGAGAGTGTTGCACGTCTTGCCGCAGAACTAGGGTATGTTGCCAAAGGTCCCGCAGGATCAGATCCAACAAAAGAACAACTTAAGGCCTCTGCAGATATTCTCGTCAACATTATTGCGAATGCTTTGATTTCGCCTGATAATGCCAAACGGGCTCGCGCGGCAGGTTTTAATTATGCCACTGAGCCCTCAAATCCATTGTATCCAGGGAAGACAGACCCAGTCGAGTGCCAAATCCCTGCACAGATTCCTGTCACTGGCGCTGTTATCGCACCGGCTCTTACGCAAGGCGATCCATGGCGACCATATTCAATGGGTGTACGCGCCAGCATGCCTCAAGTGCATTCTGCTGCGGCACCTGTCCTCGCTGCCGTATCTGCCATTGAATCCCGCGGTGGAAGCGTCCAAGTTCTCTTCCAAGAGGATTCTTCACTACCAGTGGTTGCCAAGAGCTCAGATGCCCACCCACAGAGCACGATCCATGATCAGGCAGGCCAGAATCAGCAGACTCGGCCAAAGAAGCGCGAGAAGCACAACGGCGGTTCAGTGCAAGAGGACCAGAGGCCAATCGTTTCGGAGCCTAGTGCAATGGATATGGATGACGGTCCAGTCGACTCGCAGCAATTTATGGATGCCGTACGCGTTCAGCGTCATGGAGTTCTTAGGTATGCATATCAGCTGCCTACCCAACCAAGTACATGGTATCCCACTAGTTCTAATCAAGCTGGAACGAGTACCGGACAGAATGCCCAGACTCAAACAGGTGGGTACCCTGACCCAGCTCGACCACTCACAGGATATCATGTCACAGGCGAACAAGGCATCGATGCCATCAAGCTTCATAGGAACCCGCAGCCTTCTGGTGTCCCATCCGGGGCAGGAGGCGCGGGTAGGCCAGATCGTAACCCATACGTAGGGGAGATTCCAGCTCCTGCACCAGAAATGGTTTCTTGGCACTTACGAAATAGAACTGACGGCACGGGTTCCAACTCCAATGCCAGATGGAGTTGGAGGTAGATCGCGTCCTCGGAATTGTGTGATGTACTACAACTGAATAAACTGCGCTTACAATGTATTGTTTTTTTCCTTGGAACTTTGGTTCGCATTCAGACGGAACTCACTTTCACTACACTGGGATGACAGGCTGGGATTGAGATAATGCAACCGAATAGATGCACTGTCACTGCTAATGCGTGTAAGAGCTGATTAGATTGGCTGGTCAATCTTATCATCTTGCGACATGGATATCCAAAGATTCAATGCCCGGACGAACCTGCTGACGCAAGCACGGCTTGGTCTCTCCCACGCCACTAGCCAAGAGCTCCTCCTCTACCTGCGGTTACCGAGGACCGAAGATGGTGTGGACACGTGGGGGATTGGGGTTGCCACCCAGTCGGAATCCGCCTTGGGCCTGGGGCTGGGGATTGGCAGCAGGTGGAGGTCCATTCTGGAGTTGCTGGATAGGTAGGGATGCGACATTTGGATCAGCAAGCGTTCTGAAGAACATCGTTACAACGTCTACGGCATCCCAAAGGAAGTTGCGCGTCCTAGTCGTGATGTTTACACTGGACTGCGATGCCATGGCTGCGAATGCGTGTCAAACTGGATGAAAGTTTCAGTCACCTGTTTCGAACGAGATTTGGCGTCCTATCTGGACTTGAATATCAAATGCTAACGAATCTAGACGTGATAGATATCGTAAAGGCGAGCAGGTCTGGTGAAATGTAGTGTCAGATCTTCGCAGCACTCCCGATAACACCACATTTTCGCATCCTAGCCGTCTGGTCCAGCTCGATTAAATTTCTCGGTCACTCTGGGCAGGGTGAGGGCTGGTTGTCTGGTGAGAGATTCGCCAGATACGTTGCATTTGAAACCTCGGGGGAGGACAGAACGGTGCGAGAAATTACTGATCACACTGAGTCTGACCCGAAGTAGAGCAAATTTATTGTCCTAAACGATCGATATATACATGCTTTCAACAGATCTGGTCACGGCCAGATACGGGCAGTTACGCCCCCGTAACAGCTCATACAAACAATGACAGCTTGTAAATGTACCATGCCCAGCTAGTTAGGCTCCGACTACCTATCCATCAAGGGTACGCGCTGCCTGACCTGCTCCAACTCGTCCAGAACCTGACTCGACGTTCCGACACCGCTCTCACGCCATGCCCGTGTGAGGACTTGCTCGGCCAGGGCAGACTCAGCCTCCTGACTCAGCGGCTGTAGACCTTGATGCTGCGGAGCTGTCTTCCCTGTTTGCTGCTGTTGCAGAAGAAGCTGCTGCTGCTGTTGCGCCTGCAGTTGCGTATGTGGCATTGGTAGCTTGGTCATGATCGGAGTGGCGCGGTACGTATACTCCGGAGGGAAAGGCGGTAGCGGAGGAGGAATATGCTCTTGTCCTTGAATACTCTTATTGTCCAGCAAAGACGGCTCGCAGATTGTAACTTCTTGGTAAACAGGCCCCTGAATGCCTGGGGCACCCAGCTGCATGACCGTACTCGTGCTCGTTCCGATTGCCGAGGCGCTGCCAGCCTGCTGCTGCTGACTATGGGTCTGCTGCTGGAGCTGCTGTTGCTGTTGCTGCTGCGCGTGATACTGGAGTTGTTGCTGCTGCGCGAGCGCAAAGTTGCGTAGCACCTCGGGCGAGTAACTCAGCTGGTTCATGATCGCCTGGGCCATGTCCAACGCATTAACGTCACTACGATGTCCACTGTGAGCTGCGGCCCGCGCCTCAGCGCCTAGGAGCTGGAGCTTCTGTGCAACAACAGAGGTGAGTGCATCCACACACGATGCCTTTGCTGTCGTGATCTTCTCATTCAAGCACACCTTGGCGATGGCGGAGCGCAGTGCAGCGTAGTTGTACTGCTCGCTCATGGGGCGCGGTCGCCAGTTCTCTTGCCGCGGCTAATAGTGAAGCAATGTACGATCCAGAGAAGGGTGAGAAATGAATGGGCAGCGATGAACCAAGCCAATCAGGGCCCAAAACGCTCCAGCGTGAAGGCGAGACGCCCGGCTCGGATAAAAGATAAGAATCCACACACATCCCTGGGTTCTGTTCCGGTTTGGAGCAAGTTGGACAACCCTTGCACACACTAGCAGTTGACTTGTCGCGTTGCCTTCCGTGCCACACCCACAGATCCCCGCATGCACAACACCACCCCACTCTAACAACGATGTCCTCGGTTCACTCCAATTTTTTTGTGCCCGTAAATTCCAGTCTCTCTCGAAACGTGGATATCTTTGGTAAACTGAGCGAAAGCATGGATGCTGGAGATGTGATCAACTTGGAGGTGCTGGAAATGAATGTATGGCCTCGAAGGAAACTTGACTGCTGCATGTGAACACCCTAGTACTCACTCTATGTGCTCCTCCATGCACCTGCACAGATTCTCAGAGATCGAGCTCGGCGTTGTGCTCGTGTTTGCAGCCCTACGCGCTCGCCTCGGAGTAAACTCGTGCCCAACTCGATTCAAAAGATATTTAAACCGCCATGTCCGAGGACTCAGCTCAGGCCTCTGCTTCACAGCAGAGCAATGCACCCAAAAACGACAAGGCCGCTGCCCGCCTTGTTCAGAGGCAGAAGATGGTATTCGAGATCGTCGAGACCGAGGAGCACTACGTTGATGCGCTTCAGGTTTTGTTTGATGGTATGTTTTAGTGCGACGTGGTATTTCTTTGTAGGTGGGCGAGCTCGTGTTGCTGGTCTACATGCGCTCTCCACGGGAAAATACGATGGCTCTGAGAAACAGCTCAGAATGTGAGGTTCATACCATAGCCACAACGCTGTGCGAGCTCCAACCAAACCATTTTCCTACTATATTCACTTAATGACACTCCCCTTCCCATGTTTCCTAACTTTAGTATACACGTCACCAATCGAGAAGCGCCCAAGAAAGTTCCCCACTGCCAGCAAAAACGCGATTCTCACAGTCTTCCTCTCAAGTGCACGCAACTTGCTCGAGCTGTCACGAAAATTCTTGGTCGACCTCCAGGCCAAGCGTGAGAATTGGACAGAAAATTCTACAATCGGAGATCTCTTTGTTGAGTTCGGTCCACTTTTCAAACTCTATGGCGCCTATGCGATGAACCACGAGCTTGCGGTTGAAGTCATCCGTAGCTTGATCGAAAATGAAGTGGACAAAGGTGTCTATGCACGTCACTTTACAGAGGGCATGTCTAATCCCAGAACACGCAATGCAAGTGTTGAGGACTACCTCATTCGTCCTATTCAACGTGTTCCTCGCTACAAGCTATTGCTTGAAGGCTTGATTAAATGCACAGAACCAAGTCATCCCGACTACGATTTACTCATTGAGGGTCTTGACACAATCAGTGATGCCGCATCACATATTAACGAGAGCATTCGCCGCCGTGAGAACAAGGAAAAGCTTCGTGAAATTGAGAAACAATTTACATCAACAGTGATCCTCGTAGATCCTACCAAACCCGACCGTCGATTGATTAAGGAAGGATACCTGCTACGCCAGACTCGTGCAAAGGAAACGTCGTATTATTTCCACTTGCTGAACGACCTCCTATTATATAGTGATAGCAATGTGAACGGTTACAACTTGCATCGCCGTCTTGACCTGTCAGATGCTCGCATTTCGGAGGAATCAGGCGAGGACGGTATCAAGAAGCTCGCATGTCTGTTCAGCGAAAAGAGCTTCGTCGTTCAGATGAAAGATGACGCTGAGTACGAGGAGTGGAAAGCAGCCTTTGCTCAGTCGTCGGCTCGCTGCTCGTGGATGCAAGACGCCGAGTCAGCAGCAGATGCTGCTTATGCCCCAGTCTGGGAGCAGGATCACAAGTCAGACACCTGCCGATTATGTGAGGCACAGTTCACATTCTTTTCGAGAAGACACCACTGCCGACGCTGCGGTGGCCTCGTCTGCGGTAAGTGCTCAAACTACACTGCTGTACTTCCTCACATCTCGAAAACGAAACAGTTGCGTGTGTGCAAAAATTGCTACACCACGATCCAGCTTAAGGGTACGGATGATCTAAGAACCTCCTCCACTGGTCTTCCCGGATCGAATGCCACAACATCTCCGGGCCCGTTAGGACCGACCTCGCCGAATGTGGTAACACCAGTGCCTGCGCCAACAATTCTTCTGAAGAAGGACATCACATTGATATCTTTCCTTGAACTTACGCTGGGATCAACTCACCCCAACTTCCAGTTGTACTTGACCTACTTAGTCGATAATGGCATCGTCCCACAGAATCTTGGGCAACTCGATGCAAAGAGGCTCGTGGAAATGGGCTTCGTTCAGCAAGATGCTGAGACAATCGAGAGGACCTTGCGCGGCGGAACTGCACCACAACCGCAACCGTCACAACCTCTGCCAGCCCCCGCGCCAGCGACGCCAGCTAAGCCACCTGCACTACCGTCCACGCTTCCGCCCTTACCGAGCCTTCCGCCTTTACCTGCAACTCCGGCTTCGCCATCATCAAGCGCGGCTCCCCCAGTGCCAGTCCCGCCCCTGCCTGTGCCGCCATCGACGCCTGCTGGGCAGCCTCCCGGTCCTGGAGATGAACAACCAAAGCGACCGCCGTTGCCCGCAAAGCGAGGCTCGACTGTCGCGATGACTTTGGCTGCTGCATCTGCAGCGGCAGCGGCTTTTGTTGCTTCCCAGGGCCAGCGTGAGGCTCAGGCAACAGATGAGACAATATCGTCGTCTGCTACTGAATCCGCTTCCCCCAGCGCATCGGGTACACTTCCACTCTGGGTTGAATCACCGACTCGCGATCCTTCCACGGGCGGTACGCGTTGGGTCAACACAATCTCGTTGGAGCAAGCGACAGTGCTTACTCCCGCGATGAAGGCCGCAACAGTTCAGCAATCCGCTGCGGTCGCCGCATTGGCCAAGAAAGATCCTTTATTCGCCATCGCTGCACAGCTACTCGAGAGTGAACGCAAGTTTGTTCAACTTCTTGAGACCTTGTCGACCGCCTTAGCGGTTCCAATTCTAACTGATCTGCGACCAAAGGGTTCCGGCGCCACTCAAACACTTGCACTGAGTGGAGTCAGCGTGCCCCCTCGTGTGATCGTGTTCTTCGCCAATGTCGAGCCTATCTTGACGCTTGCAAAGCACTTGCATGCATCTGCGTCAGCTGCACTGGAAGTGCAAACATCCGATCTATTGGCCGGGGCCATGCCTATTCCAAAACTTACTCGATTCTGCAGTGTCATGGAGCAGTGCACCCACCTTTTGGGCATCTATACTCCATTTGCAGAAGCGCTCTACACGGCCTTCAGCTGTCTAATTGAGAAGTCTAACTCAGCCGAGAGTGTTGTTCCATTGATTTTCAAGTCCAAAGCACTTCGCTCTCAGGCGCAGCTCACTGAAGCCCTCAGTATCCTGCCTGCCCTTATGCGCGCACCTCTGTGCCGATTAGATGACTATGTCTCATACTTTTCGAAGTTCCTTCAGGTATTGCGCGAGGCCCTGCCATCCTTTGTCTATGGTGTTGTTGCGGCTACTCCTATTCGCGCGGTGCTCCCAGAGGAGCTCCTGGTTGAGCCACAGGGTCTTGCTAACTCCCTTGCGATGAGTGGAGATGCGAATCTCGCCACGTCTGCAGGAGTTGGGGTCGACGTAACTACTCGTAGCGGTATCGACGAACTGAAGCGTCTCGCCACCAAAGTTCTTATCGAGCTTTGCAAGTCACGCGTTGTGGTTCGACATGCGTTCGTTCAGGGTATGAATTCGTACAAACTGGAACAAATTGAGACACAATTCTCGCCACCACTCGAGCTCCGTATTCCAGGTCGTGAGCTTCTGAAGCACGCGACGATTACACGTGTCACCAGGCGTGGTCCTGTAAAATACGTCTTCCATCTTTTCAATGACCAGCTGATTTACTCTGAGCCATCTGCTGTCGCTGGCTTTAAGCTCAGGCTCCATCGCAGGTTCGACCTCAGTACGTTAAGCGTTAGCCAACCGTTCGGTGGACAGGGGACGACACCCGGATTCTCAGTGCTCTCGCCGCAAAAATCGTTCGTGCTGGAGTTCCCAACAGTGAAGGAGCGAGATGAGTGGCTCACGGCAATCGAGCAAGCAGTCGCAGCTGTCAAGCGTGTCTTAGCAAATGGTCTGACAGCAAGCTCTAAGTCGGATATCGAAGGCGGTCTTCTTGACGGCTACCTTCTCGGCGATGCCGCAGTTGCTGCGGTACTGACAGGAGCCGAAGAAGATGGTGATGACGAGGCCAAGTCCGCTGCAGCCGAGTCCACAGCCCCTGTCTGGGTCATGGATGCCGTCCGAGACGATTGCTCATTGTGCAATGCGAAATTCACTTTTTGGAACCGAAGACACCATTGTCGTCAGTGTGGATGTTTGGTCTGCAACCGTTGTAGCCAAGGACGAGTGCTTTTAGTTAACATTGATCGAAACAGCCCCGTGCGAGTTTGTGACAAGTGTATCAGCACTTCGAATGCAACCAAAACCGCGACTGCAGCGGGTGCGACCCAAACCCCAGAACCACCACAGTCTCCTGGTGGGAACCCTCTGGCTCAAGAGTCCACCTCACCTGAGGCCAAAGCGCAGCCAGAGCCGACCTCATCACCCCAATCAGCTCCACTTCCGACTGCAGCGCACTCGTCACCATCGACACATACTCCACCCGCCCCGTTGCCTCAGGCGCCATCACCGACCCGCCAGACTCCACAGGGTGGAGTCCCGCTGCCTGTGCCTGTACTGCCTAGCCTCCCAACTAAGCCGTCGCGGCCAGTCCCTGCGGCCCCTCAACAAATCACATCAGCAATCACACCATTGGAGGTCCCAACTGATGCTTCTTCTGCATCAGACGAGACCCCGAAACGAGTTCTGCCATCTGTCCCGACCCCAACGGCCAAACCACCAGTTCTACCACAGCCCCCACCCTTGCCTCCGAAGGCGAATTTATCGCATCAGCCTCCACCTCCACCACCCAAGGCCGGAGCGAGCGCAGAAACGATTGTTTCAAACGTGGTGAGTGCTCCGAAGCCCACGATTGTACTACCAGCGTCTGCACACCCTCCGTATGCCTCACCATCTGAAGGTGGTTCGCGTCAGCTTCCAGCAGTGCCCCAGGAGCCTAGAGTCCCGCCGATGCCATCTCCCTTCTTGCCTGCTGGGGCACGGCTCACAAATAGCACACCTCTACCACCGACGCCACCGGCACCACCTCCGCCGTTTACTCCACAGGGTGCACCAACGCGCTCGTTGCCTGCTGCGGTGGATGACAACTGCAACCCCCTTGTCCCAATCCCTGCCCGTCCGATCTTGAACTCGGATCCCATGCTTGGGCGGACTATTCATGACAGTGGTGCCACGTGCGATATTGCGGAGGTCGCCCCACAGCACGAGGGTGAGCGAGCGCGGGAGGAGCAAGATCCTTTGAATACATTGCCTCCAACGCCGTCTGGCCAGCGTCCGCTCATAGCGCAGCCATTGCCGTCGCCGCCGCTCCCTGGTTCACGTATCGCAGGACCCCCAACCCCCTTAACTCCTTTGACGACGTTGCCTCATCCCCCAACACCGCTTCCTCCTCAGCCTCCATCACGACCAGTGTTGCCACCTACACCCAGCCAACACGCACCTTCTGTCGCGGGCAACGCTCCTGAGGGTGGCGCGAGTCGTATGCCGCCCTTACCTTCACCCGTTATTCCCACACAGGCTACTGTGCCGATGGTATTGCCGACTCCGCCCGTTACAAACCGAAATCTCCCTGAACTGCCTCCGGTTCCCAAGCAGTAAATTGTTCCTTTCACCAATTCTCTATTTTCCCTGGCTTCTCTTCATTCCCACATTCTCGCCCCTGTTAATTAACTGCATTCCTGTTAATTAACTATGTCACTGCATCATCCTCAAGTCGTTTTCTTCAACATTTTTTATCATTGTCGTTGCCTTCTAGTGAGAGGCACGCTCAAGGAATACATTCTTCTTTTTCCCAACTTGTCCGTCTGGCGCCGAATTCTCAAACACATGGCTGCGTCGCATGTAAGTTGCAAAATGGAAGTACTACACAATGCGACGGACGTTACCCACTGTGTTGTCTGGGTGCGTCAATGACCCAATACCAATGTGCTACCTCCGCCCATCGGTTCTAACGGCTATGAAAAAATCTTCGCATCAGTGAAGGCTCAAAAAATTGTTTTGGAAACGCTGCCTGCTGGAAAGTATTTCTCTGTGATATCTGCGGAACACCGCTCTGCATCGCGATAGAAACTAGATCGTTTTACTCTGTACAGTTCGATCCTCCGCCGCAAATATGGTAAAATCACGCAGATCCTCTCAGATCTTCGCTACAATTAGCAGACACCATCGCAAGTCGTGTCGTTTCGACTTGATCATGGATGATCGCTCACCCACCAGCTCGCCCTTGAAGCCTGCGTTTTATTCCTTCGAGGAAGAGAGTCAGCTCGGCCTCTCTGATAGTCCCATCAAGCTGCCATCACAGCCACAGGTTTCACTCTCTCTTTCAGGAGACGTCCCAGAGAAACCAGAACATTCCAGCCCAGAGACTGCCAGCTCTCCAGCTTCCTCCGGGCAAAGTACAAGCCCCAGGGATGATGAGAGCCACGGTCGATCGAAGGGTGCCTCTGATCACCCCGCTGCACCTTCCGAGGGGGACATTGGAAACACAACCAAGCAAGGTGTACTTGCCACCGCATGGGATCGACTGAAACAGGCCTGGCGGGTTGCATCGAGCAAGTTCAAGAGCGCTGTCGGGACGCTAACCAAACCTATGAACCTCTTTCATCGAAACGAAAAGAAGAGCAGAAACAAATTCATTGAGGCGTCGCGCCAGCTTCACAGGCAAAGGCGAGAAATCACAAGGAAGCGTCTGACACTTGCGCAGGTTGGCAAGCTGAAGAGCCGGGTGGAGGTGCTTGAGAAGCGAGTCAAGGCTCTTGAGTCAGCTCCAAGAGCAGTACCTACTGCTGCTCAGCAGACCGCGACCGCAAGGTCTTCTGCTCTTCCTCCCCCGCCACCATCCGCTGCACGAGCGTCTGTCCCTCCTCCACCACCTCCTTCAGGAGCGGCAACACCTTCCATCCGACAGGCAGCAGCGATGACTCCATCATTCAACAATTCCGAGCAGCCAACCATGGGCTCAATTGCAGCTGCTGCCGCAGCTATTGCCGCTCGTCGCCTGGCCGCCATGGGAAGTCCTGCCGCGCCATCGTATATCCCTCCATCACCGCCCAAGCTGACAGCCCGAGCACCACAGGCAGTACCACCACCTCCTCCAAGTGCAACCTCTGTGCGTGCACCTTCCCAACCTTCGCAGCTTCCTCCTGCCACGCCACGCGCGTTAGGTAGTATTGTGACTGTGGACGTCTTGCGGTCCGTGAGACTTCGTCCGGCGTCAGAGACACCTGCAGCCTCAACAACACCTCGGACCCCTGCTCCCGCGCTTTCTGGAATGAACTTGAGAAGCCACCTCGCGACACCAACACCTGGCATTGGTACATCTGCGCAAGGCTCCGGCTATCGTGCCCCCACACTGCAAGAAATCCTCTCGGTAAAACTTCGACCAAGCACGGGCGGCCTGTCACAAACACAAACTCCAGCTAAGCCTGTCTCGCATGAGAATGAAGAACCTTCTGCTAATCAGCTCATGTCGCCAGCCGTTATTCTGAGACAACGTCTTAACATCTGCCCTTCGACGCGCAAGAAAATTGAGCAGAGGACAAGACTCACTGCTGTCGAAGATGATTTCGAAGAGGAAGACGAACCCAAGCTTGGTGTGCGTCGTAAGTCTCCAGTGCGTGAGCAAGACGAGAATGCCTCGCCTGCGACCCAACGTGTATGCCGAACCCCCTTGCGTCCTGTTGGCGTGCTCTCACCGTTCTCTCCTGCTAAGCCAACCAAGTCGACTGAGGCCACACCACTGAAGTCGCCCCTTGTGCCCAAGTCGACATCCAGTAAGGCGTCTCCTGGGAATGTGAAGTCACCATCCAGCAGGACTCCTGGCCGTGTGCTATTCACTGGAGCTGAGAATCATACCTGTGCTGCAGCGAGTGGCTCTTCACTTGGTGAGGACATTCAAGCGAAACTGATCGCAAGTGTGGTATTCGAATGAAGGAGTTAAGGGGTTGTTGTAGAGGAGTCAGATCACGGGCTCCAAAGGAGATTTCACACAACGCTCGTCAAGCTTTCAAACATAGTGGGATCGTAACCATGATTGCGTTTTGTTGTTCCGCGCATTCATTCGCCATATAACCGTTGCGACTCCCCTGCTCCCCTGTCTGTCTAAGATATTCAATCGGTGCTATTTTGAAGGATCAATCGCCTTGCCTAGCTGTGACATCGCAGAGATGCCTGTCCAGCCTGTTCCCAGGGTTGATATATGCATATGTATTCTTTTGTCTGCATAATAAATTAACACTTCCACCTCAGATAACACATTAGCAAGCGATAAATCGGTCTATGAATCGGTACGAATCGACACACCGAACAATGCATGTGTGAGTGGTCTAATATACTGACAACAGTGTGGTAGTAAAATAACTTCCATTAGTGCGAATAATTGAGATAAACATCTTCCTTGGTTCCAAGCACAGTCTCGGAACCGTTCTTGGACTGCGCCAGGCGCCAACTTGCCCAGGAGCTACTCGCGCCGGATCCTTCTTGGAGAGACCAATAAGCGAGAGGCCCGTGTAGGAGCAAGGCAATCAATGCAAAGTACCACCCAGCTGGACCCCACCGACTTCGGTTGGCCGTACCACCGGTACGCGCTGCGCCCCAGAACGAAACACATTGGCCGGAGGTGCATTCATGGGGAGAAGAGGATTCAAAGCCCGTGCCATCCAACGATCGAGGGTGCAGCTGCGAAAACGTTTGCTTAAATGCATCTGCGTATGACCACGCAAAGGTTGTTAGTGCGATGAACAGGCAAGCAGCCCCAGCAGCCACCAGATACACATGCCACCAGTCCTTGCCTGCGTGATCCCTACTCGTGCATCTGATGACGAAGAGTACTACCAGGGCGAAACCCGTACATAATGCACAGAAAAGGAAAATCGCTGCTAGATCGTATGTGAACCCGAGCTGGGCTGGAGAGATTCCTCTCTCAAGCAGCGCTTGTCGCCAGTCATATGTCGTGCAGTTGAACTCCTTAAAAAACTCTCGGCAGCCGATTGGATTGCTCAGTCTGGTGCATTGGAAGGTGCTCCATCCTCGCATTTCCATCCAAGAACACGTGGATCGCACAGAGTCACCCGATCCTCCTGCACCGCCGTATGCATCTGCCATCACCTCAACAGAGTGTGTTGCGTACACCCAGGGAATGGCGAGGGCAGCGACCTGCATGCACATCAGCGCCAGTGCCACGAGCACCGGGCCGAGCCCGTTTGCCTCGAGCAGGCCGCCATTGGGCAGCAGGTGGAATTCGGGTTCCGAACTCCTTGGTGCGTTCCTCCACCGCTCAGAGTCTATCTTGGGTGGTCCCAGATACGATTTGCTGGCGTTTACGACCTTGTTGCCGCTACTAGTACCCTTGATCGCGCCGCTTTGAGTTTCAGTTCGGGTCGCACGGTTAGGGCTGACACTCTCCTTCGATACCCGTTCCGTGCCCCTTGCGGGCCTGGTCAGGCTCGCATTAGTGAGCGGCTGGGTAGGAGGCAACTCGATCTTAGGTTTGTATCCTGGCGGTAGGAGTGCCTCGTATACACGTTGTCTGAGTGCAGCGTTCGAAATGGACCGGTTCAGTGCATCCGCATGCTCAAGACTCGTCGAATGGTCGCGTGTGGACCCGCCTGCCGTGCTCAACGGCATGTCGCTTGTGTACTTCTCCAGGTCGAGCTGAATCTCCTCGTCTCTGCGCATTGTTTCGGGGGCGTTTTCCGTGCCCTGCGTGTCCGTCTGCGGGACCCCGGTGTGCCTTCCAGCAGTATCTAGTGGTTTTCCTTCTGAAGAATTAGTTTTCTTGGTGAGAGGCGCGCGGGAATGGCCCAGTTTCAGCTTTGGACAGCGTGGAAATTTTGCTTTTTCCAACCTTTGTTCAAGAGTTGAGAAGTGGGGGGTGGCGCAGAGTGCAGTGCAAATAGAACTTACGTATAAGTCTCCTACGACCTGTCGTATCGATTCAACTTGGCAACATTTTCACTGCATTTTGGCGACCCCGCGTTTGGACCACTGTCCCATCAGGTCCACCGACCCAACTCTTCGCACTGGCGCTGTTTACGACGTTTTCCGGGACTCCCTGCGCATCGTGCGCCAGTGACATAAGCCACAAACGACCAGGACTGCTGCGTGCTATTGTCATAGAAGGGCACAGATCTGAGCGCCTTCCAGGCACTCCAAAAAAACCACACAAATGCCCATCCAGCTGTCGGAGGTCTCATACCAGACTGTCTGGGTAATCTCGCTGGCGTTCACCATCCCGACGCTATTGCTGAGCTTCATATGGCTTCATCGTTTTGTATCGAAGGTGGAGTGGGTGCGGCGGCGCCGGCTCAACACCAGTGTGGTGCGGATCCTGCTTATGGTACCCATCTATTCCATCACGTCATGGCTTGGACTACGTTTCCCCGAAGCTGCCCTGTATCTTCGTACCGCGCGAGAGTGCTACGAAGCACTTGCGATGTATTCCTTCTTTATCATGTTGATTCTTGTACTCGGTGGACACGCCCCGCTGGTGCGACTCTTGGAGCAGCAACCTCCCCAGGAACATCTTTGGCCATTCTGCCACCTCAAACCGTTCGAGCCCGGAAGACACTTCCTATGGCATACTGAGTTCGGCACTCTGCAATTCGTAGTGTTGAAGCCAATTCTCTCACTCATCTCGTTCATTTGCTCCGCGGTCGGTGTCTACGGCGAAGGTAGGTTCTCGTACAATGTTGCCTACCCGTACATCTCGTTCATCACCTCGGTGTCTCAGATGTACGCGCTGTATGCGCTGATCCTCTTCTATTTTGCCGTAAAGGATGAGCTACAGCCAGTTCGGCCTGTTCCCAAGTTTATGGCGATCAAGATGATCATCTTCTTTACCTACTGGCAGGGCGTTCTTGTCGCGATCCTACTTGACTATGGATGGATTCAAGACAATGACAAGTACTCCGCTTTCAACGTAGCTTCACAGCTGCAAGAGTTCTTGGTCTGCGTAGAGATGTTTTTCTTCGCGTTGTTCCACATCATTGCATTCAAGCCAGAGGACTTTGACCACGTTGTTGTGGCAAGACCTCGTCGCCGCAGGAGGCTCAACGCTCAGCAAATGATCGTTCACCATCACCACCATCATCATCACGTTGCGATCCCAACAGGTGGTCAAGCTCCCGCCGAGATTGAGATGCAGTCCAACTCGCGACCATCTTACGATAGCCTGACCGAGTACAATACTGGACACGTATCTCACTACGGTCAAAAGCAGCTTTCGAACCATCGTCATCACCATCACCACCACGGCACGCCTACACCTCAGGCGTCGCCCCAGGACATTGCTGTCGACTTTTCAAGCATTGAACGCGCCACTGAGCGCGCATCCGCCACCACAAGAGCACTGCCCGCAAGAAAGACTCGCCAACTACAGTCTCATCGAGGCCACTACGGGTCTGACAGGCGCGGGTCTACTTCGTCATTCCCATTTGGCCATCCGTACGAAGATGCGTTCTTCGATTCTGATGAAATGGCCAGGGCGAATCAGGAAGAAGGCGAAGGCTACTACATGTCGAAGCAGAAACTCAAGTCCTCACAACAATATATTGATAGCGATGACGAGGATCTGTACGATGATGATAACATGATCGATGACTTTGGCATTGATACGGCAGAGTACGAAGATGACGAGGACTATGATCAAGAAGACGAAGAGGACCTGGAGCATATTACAGACTCGAGACCTATCATGCAGCGCGATGCTGCGCGCTCGGATGAACCGATGATCCGCTCCCAGAACTACCACTTGCAAGCACAGCACTCGATTGCCCAATCCCGCCAATCATCGTCGCAAGTGACTAGGTCCACGCGAGCCGGGAGATCCACCCCTTCGAAGCCACAGTTACCAGCATACATGCTGCCGGCGGTGCCTCCATCGGCGAGGCGCCCGTCAGGAGACGTGAGTCGGATTAGCAAAACCGTAAGCGCGACGGGACGTGGAGGCACCGTTCGATCGCAGCCAACTTCCACTACGCTTCAGTCACAGACGCCTCAGGTAATGTCACCACCACCAGCTGCACGCCCAGTTGAGCACACAACGGCTTCGGCTGTGCCAGTACGAGTCTCCAAGTTGTTGGAGGCCCCCGAGGCCATCACGAACCCTCCATCGGCAATCCCAGCAGCTCAGGTGATCGTAGCTCAATCTCAGTCGTTGACGACGGGGTTGCCACAATCGACTGCAAGCCATCTTATCCCAACTCTTCAGCAACCAACTCCGACTGATATCCCACTCCAGCAGCAGCAGGGTGCAACTGCAGTCGCAGCGGGACCTGCTTTCCCTGGTACGGCGCATGAAGATACTCATGTGGAGGAGGATGATTTATACTTTGATGAGTTCGAGGAAGAAGAAGATGATTTTGATGATGAAGAGACGTCTGATGACAATAATAAGCGCAGACTTCATTCACAGACTATTGTTGATCAGCGAGCACTACCATCTGCTGAAGCTGTATCACCTGGAGCAGCAGTTGCATCGTCGTCAAGCACTGGTCCCGCACCAGGCGACTCGAGCTCCGCAACCACCACGCAATCCAGTCCTGTCGCTGAAGGCATTCTCCAGGAGGAACAGATCTCGCGCACAAGCATTACAGACCCGGCTGCTTCCTTCGATCAGTCAACTGCTACGGCTAGCACCGATACGACTGAAGCTAATCAGAGTCTTGGAACTCTTCCAGCCTCTTCTCCGACTACAGGGTCGAAAAAGAAATCACGCGAACGCCGCCCTCCGCATCCATTGCGATATTTATACGATGCAGTTAATGTGAGTGATATCGCGCGTGATGCTCAGTCGGTATATGTGCGCCGTGAAGCAGCAGGAAGACGCAAGACGCAGCGTACTCAAGAGCCGCCCCCTCTCACAGTCTCTACTACTACACCTGTGCCGTCTGGCTCTCCAGAAGCACCCGATTCCTCGCAACCTAGCGGCTCACCACAACCAACTTCGGCATCAGTACTCCCTGATGTCTCTGCACTGTCCCTCCAGCTCGCCAGAAGCCCTAGCAGCCCGTTGGCGACAACCTCAGCTGCTGAGGCATCGTCGAAGACGTCGCCGGAGAATGACGCGTCGCGGGCTACTCAAAATTCAAGTGAGCCAACCTCTGAGACGCGGGGTGAAGGACAAGATTCAGCAGCTCCGAGCAATAACCCTGCCAAGGATCCAGTCACAGGGGTAATTGAGGACTACGCGTAAGTCTGAAAGTTCAAGTTTTTATGTAAAGTTGAAGTTCGCCAAACGTTCACCAAACGTTACACTAATATTTACCAACGTAGCTTTAATACAAGTAGTTTCATGTTTATTTCTGCGCACCATCACTCGTCTAATACGGTCATATCCCCTAGTCATGGTCTTCCTCGGTATCTGCGAGGTCGTGTGCAATGGCAAAGATATCATCCATGTTTAGGCGGGCCATTCGCTCTTGTAGGGCGTCAACGTCACGATCACGTCTCGAGAACGATTTGACTTTGACTGGCGTGTCACTGCCTTGCAACGCAGAGAGCTGATCTGGTTCAGCACGCTCCTCCAGTGTATCATCGGCTTCTTCAAGCTCGTCATCCGTTGCCCACTGGCGGTTTGAGTAATCATCATTTCCAAGTCCTGCCTGAAGCATCATCTTTATAGGATCATAGTCTGCAGTATAGTAATCGCTTCGAATGGAGATGCCAGCTCTGCGTGCGGCCGTGATTACTTTTCTCTCGTGGTGTGAAGCACTTTGAGCGAGTACGCGTTTATCCATGCTCATTGATATAGATCTCTCCGTCTCTGATGGCTTTCCAGCGGATACCTGTGATTTCTCCTCGGTGGAGTGGCTGGGAATGCTCTGCTCCCGGGCCTTCATTTCGTCTTCGATCAAGCTTAGCATCGTTTCCTCGGATACAATCGTTTTACGCTTGCTCTTCGTAAAGGCAGGGGTGGGTGAAAATCGGGACGCAGCCTGGCCCGTCCGAAGATTTGGATTTACAACGTATCGTCGACCTGCAGCAGCGTGAATGAACGGCTTTGGGAGGCGGGAAGTGCTACCAGCAAAACTCGGAGTCCGTTGCTTCAGCTTGGATTCTCTGAACAGCGTGGCTAGCCGAGAAATTTCGTCGGCTGTGTCCAGCAGAGCTAGCTCATTGATGACGTCGATCCTGCTACGACTCTGCTCTTCACGCATGGTTTCAGGCATCAACTTGGGATAACCGCTCGATTCTGCATATACAAAGACGTCTGACGAGAGAGCCGTAACTCCTGCTGCAGATCTTGTCTCAGGTGTAGCTTGCGATACACGAGCTGCGGTGGCTCTAGCTCGCTCAGCAATTTCCTTTCGAGTGGGTTGGTACAGAGGCTCACCGAACACACTGTCATGACGGTCCTGGCCAAACGAGAGATTTTTAGGGTTGCTCCAGACCAGGCGAGCCAGAGGGGTTGGCAACCGGTAGTAGAATCTGCTCAAATGGGAGCGGGTTACAAACAGGTCAACCTGCAGCTTGGAGAAGAGCTTCAGAGTCATTTCGAGGGGCGCATCAGATTGCCCTGTGACCTTGTTTAGCCGTACAAGGTCTTGCTTGCTATTAATCCTGATTTGCACAGTGGTGCCATCAGCCTGTCCTACAACTTCCGCGGGCGGTCTCCACACGTTTTCATCTTCGTCTCCGTCATCATGAACATCAGCATTATTTTCTGGTCTACTGGGACCCTTTTCAATCCGCTGAAATGGTGAGAAGTTAAGGCGAGACTGCTCATCGAGTACATCCACTTCGGCAGAGACTTGATACTCCGGGAGGAACAAGCGTAGGCGACGACCACCTTCCAAAATGGCTTCGACAACAGCAGTAGAGCGCAAAAAGCTTTTCTGTGACGTCAATATCTCAGGAACTAACGAGACTGAACCGGGCACAGTAGCTACAGCTTGCTGCTGATGCATCAGGGCAGCCACAGTCTTTGCCGTGAACTCCTTCGTCAATAGCGAGGTCAAATAGATAACCAGATACATTTGTTGCGACTGTTTAGATGCTGCCTTCGCAGCACGATTTTTTCGGTTCAAGTTCATGGCAATCTCCTCGATGTAGTCGTTGTTCCAATTGGTGGGTAAGGCTGGTTGAATTGCATCAGAGACAGATGGACTTGTTGTACTCTGTTGCCCCGCGTCACCAACTTGAACTGGAGTTGCTCGGCCGCTTCGGAGCACAGCTGGGACGACATTCATTGACGACGGCAGCATTTCCTGATCGAGTACACGCAACAACTGGCGATGGACAATTAGGTCCGCATACCGTCTGATGGGGGAGGTGAAATGGGTGTAGAGTGGAATGGACAAGCCGTAGTGAAACAGTTCCGATCTATCCCCGACTTCGCCTGTGCTATGGTACTGGGCCTCAGCCATGGCGCGTGTCGCCAGCGATTTCAGAACGAGAATACCCCCTTCAGCGTGGATTATAGATGATCCAGTCATGGCTTCTCTCAGGACGCGCCGTGCAGCGGCATTTAGGGTACTAGCTAGAGCTTGATTTGTACTTGCATCAAATGGGACTCCGTAGAGGCGACAAGCGCGCTCTAAGTCTCCAAGCAGAGAAACTCGTGGCGCACCATGCGATCTCAAGAGGGCGCAATGGGGGAAGGCTGCAAAGATCTGTTCGGCTACGATAGCGTTTGCAAGAATCATGAATTCAGCGATGGTGTCATGCAACTCGATCTCAACATGTTGCTTGAAACCTATGGCACGCTTTTGTTCATCAAGTGCGAAATCCGTATATGCCGACGCTAGTTCAAGCGCACCTGCCTCCAAACGACGGTTCTTTAGAACTCGGGCATAGTCCCGCAAAAAGAGAATTGCAGGACGAAGCAACCTATGTTGCCGTGGCTGGTATGGCTGTGTTGATGAGTACGACCGATATCGAGGCCACACCCCAGTCTTAAGAGAGGTTAGCATCTCCTCTGACGTTTTCGTGTAGAGTATGAACCTTGTGCTTGTATCTGGACTATAGCAACTGTCAGGATCATTGTCTACCATCTCTTGGGCTTGCTCGTAACTCATGGCAAAGTAGTTGTGAATAACGGTTCGCCCTGACCAATGTCCAATGATCTCGTTTGTGCGCTCGTTGATGTAGACCAACACAGTGACCGCCAGGCGATCGCATCCACCGCGTAATGATGCCAGGTCCTCAGACAGAGATCTTGGCAACATGTCGAACCTTTTCCCAACCAAGTATGTGGAGGTCCCTCTATCTCGGGCTTCGATATCTAGTGGGCTGTCCTCGGGTACCCAATACGAAACGTCTGCAATATGTACACCCACTTCTACGAGTGACGAAATCCAGTCCTCAGAGTCCCGATTTGGTGCGTTGTGGCGGAGGGTCTCCAGTACATTCTCAGGTACCTTGCATTTTCGGGCCTCAGCAAGGGATGAAAATCGCTTGACCGACAGAGCATCATCAATATCGACACATCCTGGTGGGTCGATTGAAACAAGGCATTCGCCATGCGTAGTTCGAAGATCACGGCGTCCTCGCAGAGCGTCAGCTGGCACCTTCCATAGATAAGGATTGTTTGGGTCGACTTCTTCAGGTTCATGTCCTACAATAACGAGGTTAGATCCGTACCTAGACGAGTCCCTCGAGATAATGATTGAGTGAATCTCCTGCCGAGCCCTATTGTGTTCCTCCAGTTTGCTTGCCACAGCGGTTCGGTCGGGAATGTGCTGGAGCATTTGCTCGTTGAAAGGCTTGTAATCCAATCCTAACGCTGCAATGATGGCATTCCCCTCCGTTACAACGTCACCGACAGGTCCCAGGGCCTTCACAAAATGTCCATTAGGGAACATGCTATCAGTGTTCCAGGTGTCAACATGTACTAGAAGTCGCTGTCCGCGCAGAACATGAGGCTGACGCGTTTGGATGCGCACAATAGGGTGCCGCGCGTTCATTGGAACGACGGAGTAGTATTTGGATTGTGCAACTGTTTCAGTCGTTTCGGTGTCACGTGATAATTCATCCATAGATTTTGAAACTTCAGGTGAGATACCCTCCTTGACTCTACCAACCCAACCAAGCGTCTGCTTATCATCATCTTCGGCCATGAGTGTACCAACAAGGTACTCACATCTCCTCTGAACCAGGCCGACCACTCTACCCCGTGGAAGTTTGGCTGACGCCAGTCTGGATATTGAACGAATTGCAGTAGGTGCGCTATCACTGGAAGAGCGCGTATCGTATTTTGCTTCGTGATGCGTTATGGATTGACTGTTACTCATTGTGATCGCTGGGGGGCCCTCAGGTCCATCCTCGTCGTTATCCAATGATTGAACAGCATTCTGAAGGTCAGTCAACTCTTCCTCTTCGTCCCTTTCGAAGTCCACCGACAAGGCACTGGTTTCCGCTTCCTGAATGCGATATTGACTTAGCGCCACGACCACGACATCACCATCGAAGGTTCGATTGCAGGCGAACTTGCTCGGAATTGCAATTTGTTTTCCTCCCCCATACTCAAGTGGTAGCGGTTTCTTCAAGAGGACAATTGCGTAAATAGAATCACCATCCGACACCTTGGAACTATGGGATTGCACTTGAACCGTGCCTTCAAAGAAGATTTTCCTTCTCAAGCCGACCTGTAATGCGCTTTCAGGCAGATAGGGCGGATACAAGTGCCCGGCGCGGTTGAGTTGCGACTCTGTTTGAAAGGTACTGCCGAAGCTTGTCGATAGCTTGAGTTGTCTGAGGAACTCTGGATCGGCTTCGTCCAGCTCAATGGCAGCATGCGGCGATGGAACAGAGACCTCAATTGGCAGAAGATCCTGACTTGCTGACAGGTCGTCTTCCTGTGCATTTAGCGACTTTGCGTCTTGCGAAAGCTCCAGAATAGATTTCACAGCTCTACGTGTCAGTCGCTCAGGGTACTCGGAAACTAGCGATGAATACGTTAATGCCCCTCCGAATTCAGCGTCGACAATACCCATGGCCTGGAGGGCACGTCTGCTCTCCCGACTAGCACCCACTTCAAATTGCTTGGCGAGACGAACGAAGTCAAACGTAGGAGAGTGAGCAACGGACCGAGATTTGGTAAGAATTGTGCGCATCTCGTCAGCCAGTATGCGATAAATGGTAGGAAGGACATCCCCTCGTCTTTTTCTCATCTCCAGAGGGAGTAATGGGAGATAGAACTCCTGCAGTTCCGCAATGCATGCATCACGCATGGCTTCTATCTGTTGATACACCTCGCTGCGATTACCACTTGGATCTAAATACCGTTTTACATAGTCGATAACACTCATATAGACGATTGGTCCTGTCGACATCGGATTGAGCTCCTTGGTGGACTCAGCCAGGAGGTCGTCCAGAACGATGACATCTAATCCCTGCGTCGCGACTTTGGATGCTTGACGCGCTGCCTCCATCTCTGTTATTGCCTGAAGGCGTATCCGCTCCAACTCACGCTGAATGAATTGCGAGCTTTTAGTAGAGTCTGTTTGCTTCGGTTGGCTGTTGGATTCAGCTTCAAGTGCCCCCTCAGTTGCATCCGACTCATCCTTCCACATGTCCCCACTCAACAGTAGGGTGTCATGAGCTTCAGAGGGATGTTTCGCGAAATCTGCCGTCGCCACCAATGGGTAGTTTACATGCCCCATCATCCACTGTGCGATGCCCAGGACAGACACGTACAGATCGATCAGGTTGGATCCCGCAGGAGCCAATCCGAATGATCTCGAATCAACATTCGATGAGCGCACATCCAGATGTGGCTTGGCTCCATTTGGGCTAGCAAAGTGGGCTGCGGCATGCACCGCGCGCGCAGTGAGAGGATACAGCAATGGATGCAGGTCATCTCGCCAGAGTATGGTTGGGTGATTGGGATCTGCTAGTACATGCTTGCGAAGCCTTTTCCAAGGAAATCGCAGTCGAAAGTCCACCATCGAAACAACTGACTGCGGTAGAACAAAACCACCATGCTGAACAAACCGAGCACCGTCTGAGTCCAGAAACTCGATATAGTGTGCCAGAGTATTATGACTCATAATGCACACGTGAGGTCTGGTTGCTTCCTTGGTCGCTCCCTTACTCGAGCTGATACCTTGCCGGAAGGCCAAATATTTGGGCTTGTGCCCGGCATCACGAGCTGTAGCGACTATTTCTGCTCGGCGTCGTCCTTCTCGGCACCGTGGGTCCTGGCACTGGCCGAAGGGACAAGGTAGATCTTCGGCTCGAAGGTAGTGCTCGTCACATACACTGTAGGCAACTTGCTTGGATTTGAGCTCGCGGTAGCTCAGCGGTAGATGGACCCGTTCCAAATGTTGCGTGGACGCGACGGCGCCGAAGTACTCCTCGGGCAAGGCCTTGGACGCTGATATCCCTGACATTGCCTCTCCCTCAGTTTGCGAGTAGGGTGGACCGAAGGGGAGTATGTAGCGGAATATATCGCTAATAAATGGTTGCAAGCAATGCACAGTCGTGACTTCAATAGTATAGTGTAACTGGATTTATCCCACCTCTGCGCCACTACCCTTCAATACAATATGTGCAAATGTAGAACTTCGCCTTTCCAGCACTTTTCCGATTGGGCTAAATCTCAGCGCCCAGCCAGCGAGTGTTCAAGATCTCAGTACGATATAGCGTTTCGCCTTACATATCTCTCATATAATCTGGATATACACTCAATCCTCTGCCCAAACCCGACAGAATGGCATCGAACGGGGAAGATGCCGGCTCAGGCCTTGGAGCTAAGCGCACGTTGGAGGAGTCCACGTTGGACCCCGCCCGTGCTGACGTCACAACAACGCAGGGAATAGAGTCTGCCGATGCTTCTAAGCGTGTGAGGCGCAGTCGGTGGGGCACCGGCGCTGTGAACGAGGAAGCTTCGGGAGCCACTGGACCGTTGCAGACCATGGAGCAGCCTTCCTCGGTATCCTCCACGGCGACGAGTGGAGATACCCTAGTGGTAAGTAAGCCTGACTTGTCTGCCGGCTCAGTTACGGCTTCCGCTATCTCAGCGAGTGCCGCTTCGGCTCCGAAGCCGACTGCGGCTGCATCAGCTCGTTTGAGTGCTCTTGCAGAAATCCAAGCCAAGCTCGCAAAGGCGAAGGAGGAACGCGCGGCGAAGCTTGCACAGAGTCTTGTCGCAGGTGCGTCGATCGCAACATCAGCTCCAACTGCCACTGCGTCGTCAACTGCTGCCCCCGTCGCAGTCGCGGTGCAACAACCTACTGAGTCTCGTGCCGCTCCCGCTGCACCATCAAGCACCATTGAGGCAACACCTGAAAGCAAGGAGACTAAGGCACCTACGCTCACTCTAGCAGAGCGTCTGAAGCAGCAAATTGAACGGGAGCGTGAGATTCGCGAAAGGTTCTTCGACAAATCACTCAAACTGCCTCCCCCCGAACGCAAGAAACGAGAGCTGGTATTTTTGGAGCCTGGTACGTTCACACGTCGAGCGGAGGCAATGCGAGCAAAGCAACTTGCAGAAGAACTACGAGGCAGGCGATATGCCCGGGAAATCTCCGCGCGCGATGCTGCGGTGGTTGTAGACTTCAAGCAGTTGCCAGGTGCTACGGTCAACACCGCAGACACCGTCGAGTGGTGGGATCGTGCAATTCTTGGGCTGAGTCCTGATGCAGATGCAACGTACTCGGACTGCCCACTTGATGAGTCCGGTCAGTTTGTGATTGATGAAAGTAAGATTACATCGTTGATCCATCACCCCCGCAAGCTGCTTCCTGCGATTATCGAGCCCTACACACCCCCACGCCTTAACATGCTTACCAAGGCCGAGGCGAAGAAAAAACGCAAGCGCGAGCGTGCAGAGCGCATTCGCGAACAGCATGATTGGATTCGTGCTGGTCTCTTGCCTCCTCCGCCGCCTAAGCTGAGACTTTCAACGTTGATGCACACTATGGGTGATGCTCTGATCACAGATCCTACTGGCATTGTTGCCCAGGCCAAGGCACAGTTAGAAGAGCGCATCCGAAAGCACGAGGAGGCTAATCGAGCACGCATGCTCACACCCGAACAACGGCGCGAAAAACGCTTGCGTAAGAGAACCGAGGACACAAGCTATCGTGTATGTGTGGCAGTTTATAGGGCTGGTGATATGTCAGAGTACATCCGCCGTGAACGTATTCAGCGGCAGGTAAGAAGGTATATGCTTACTGGAATTGCTGTGCTGCATCCAGATTGTAACCTGATCGTCCTGGAAGGTGGTCCGAAAGGTCTTGCCAAGGTGCATAGGTATCTTACGAAGGCCATCCGATGGTCTCAAAAGAGCGGTCGCGCAGGAGACGAAGAGCCAGAATCCGACTCAGATGAGGACGAAGACGATGAAGATGAGATGGGTGATGAAGCCAGGGCCGGTGGAGCGAAGAATGTCCAAGGTTCGAAGAGTGTGATGGAGTCGCAACTCGGCAAGACAATTCACAAAAGCTGTGTGCTTGTCTGGAAGGGCGAGGTCGTTCGTCGCAACTTCGACAACTTTACGTTCGAAACCGGCATCACACACCATTCAGCGAGACAAATTGTGGAACGCCGCGGTGTACCACACTATTGGGATGCAGCGCTGACTTACAGCGTGCCTCGTGTATTGTAGAAGCGGGACTAGACAAGGAAGAATAAAACTATGCTCTGATTGATCAACGTTAGACTGAACGGCCGTTTTCCGCTCGAATTCGTCTGTACCTAGCACACTACACTTGTGTGCGCCGTTCTGCGCTCTTCACATGCATACTACTGCATGTACTATCCGGGCCACACTGATTCACCACTAGTTCGAAATCCGCCTCGCAACATGCAACATGCTGCGAGTTGGCTGGTCGAGCCGAGCTGAGATGACACGCCCTTGAAACGTTTCGATTGCGAGTTTCACAGGATATGCTACGCATGCTTGGATAAGAGTGGCGTCAATAGTTTGTACATCCTATGTTGTGTGGCTAACATGGAGTCTTATCACGTCGCACTCTATAACTCCCTCAAAATCTAGCGCAAACCTGACCTGTGTCTATCACACTTGTCGGGCTAAGGTGCATAGGCGATTTTGCTCGCAACGCGTGGCGCATTTGAGCTAGTCCAAGGCGAATGCAAATCACCCGTGTATCTTGGTGTTGAGATCCGGACGTAGCACGGTATTTCACATAGCGCTTCCTGTCCTTTTACGAACGAAACTTCACCTCTCAGTGTCCTGAGGTGTGTCTTGTCCAGAAGCAAGACAATATTGCACACCCATGGGAGGCTGCATGTCTAATGAGGCCACTAAGGCCTCCTCACGCGACAGTGTTAATCGTGAGCGTATTGACATGAGTCACTTCCAACCCCTTCGTATGGTACGTAACACGCCACGCACTCTTCCATTGCTTGTTCGCTCGTCATCAGAGTAACGGCCCTATGTCCGGACGGCGATCCGTAGTCTGGACTGCGATTATATGTCTGGCCAGTGGTGAGTTAACATCCCGCTGAGGCAGGGCACGGAGACTCCATCCAATGCCTGCATGTGAAGTCTCGTTCATAGTCACTTCCTTGGCGCGTGGCAAACTGACTCACTCGCCTACACTGCATGACATCTGTAACGCTTGGTATAGATCGGCCGTGGTGGCTTTGCGGAGGTCTTTGTAGCACGGCGCAAAGTGGGCACGCGCGAGCTCGTTGCCATTAAGCGCATGGATAAGCGACAGCTTATCAAGGACCCCGCACCAGGTGCGGAGCAGCACGATGTCATAGCTGGAGGGTTCCGTGTCGCTGCATGCGTGTGGCGAGAACGCCATGCCTGGGCAGACTTCCGATCCCCAGGTTTGGTTGAGCTTCTCCATGCATTCCAGGACGATACATACCTGTACCTGATCATGCCACTTTACGCCGCCGGCGACCTGACCACGTTCCTCGAGAACCACGGTCCAATTCCAGAGGCTGCACTTAGATTCTATGCCGCCGAACTGATCTTGGCTATCGAGGCACTACATGCACGAAACATCATATTCCGCGATTTGAAACCCCAGAATATCCTCATGCACGAATCGGGTCATATCAGTCTTTCAGATTATGGTCTTTGTCGACCGATTCCCCGTGGCGATGGTATCACCGATCTGAGGGACCAAGTAGGCACACGAGGTTATCAGCCACCTGAACAATTGAGTGGTCGCTACTCTTTCCCAGCGGACTTTTTTGCACTGGGTGTTACTCTCTTCCGTCTTCTTACAAACCAGCGACTCTTTGAGCGTAATTTGCAGGTCTTCAAACGACAAATCCCATTACGACCAATGTATTCCTGTGTTGTTCCGCCCCCAAGACCGCAGCTTCGCGAAGTAGCCTTTGATGTTCTAGCAAGCGATGATCCTGCAAATGACCTCATTGAAGTCAGTGCGGTAGGAGACAATAAGAACGCGAACACTGAGAGTCCTGCCGTTAAACTTCAAACAGGGAATGGTGCCTCAAAGGATCGCAGCATCCCCATGCGATCGTTAACATCGTATAACGATGAAGATTCAAAAGCGTTTGGAACCAATTTCAGTGGCACTGAGTCCGCGGCTGCTTCATTCTCAAGTAACGATCCAGGTACACCGCGTGCTAGCCTGACACGCACCTTGACAGGCAGCCAACCCCCGCAACGGGCCTCTTCATTCAACCTTGTGACGACAAATGGCGGTGTCGAGGATCTGCAGCAGGCATTCTTCAATCGTCCTGCGGGCGAAATTCATGTGTCACTTTCGTGGGAGATCCTCGATCTTATCGCGCAGTTAGTTAATATTGATCCGACTCGTCGTCTTGGCACACCCAATCGCATCGTTTCGGATCCTAACCCGGCCTCACCACTATTCGCAGCGTCCACTCCTCGTGCGAGTTCCACAACAATGTCTCCCCTAGTGCGAAGTAGAACAGCCCCAGATGGCGCTCCACAGTCTCCAAGCTTACATGGCTACCCTGAGGATGCTGGACAGGACACTGTGGATACGAACGAAGTCGAATTAGAGGATTCTACTGTGCGTAGGCCTCCTATGTTACGACAAGGTAGTAACCGAAGACCTCATGGTCGCACAGGCTCACGAGTCAATATACGACTGGATGAAGGAGGAGATGACAATCATGAGGATGACTATCTTGACATTTCACAAGTTGAGCGTCTTGGAAAGGAGTTCGCCGCAGCATTTGGTGCGAGTCCCGCAGCAGCTGCAGCAGCAACGAACGAGGCTATCAATCCACGCAGTGCCAGACGGCCGAGCCGTCCTGGATTAGGTGTTCCAACCCGTACCGTTACGGGTACCAACGGGCCAAGCTCCTTCAGTGGAGTCATCAAAGGCAAAGACGAGAACGGCAACTGGCGTGGCCTTCACGCAGGTTTTGTGCAGATCAAGAACCACCCGTTCTTTGCGGGCCTGGACTGGGATGCCATCGCTGACAGGCGTGTAAAGCCACCGATCCGTCCAATCTATAATATGTCGCGTGTACGCCCCCTGTTCCCTAAGCCACCGGGTCCAAAGCGTCTGAGTGTTCCCGAGCCCGCTCAAGCCCTTTTCCGTGGATTTGAGTACAAGACTGACGTCTCGGAACATTATTTTAATCCCGCTCATGCTAAGGCTGGAGATCAGAGCGTTCCACCTAAGGGCTCTCCAACCCTTGGACCGAAATTGAGTGGGATGTCGCCTAGCCCCCTGTCCAAACCGCGAAACAAGCCATCCATTCAATTACCTGCAAAGAGTGCACACAACGGAAGCACGAAAAATGGCACTAAGTCGAAGCGCTAGATGCGCGGTTAGATCTATGCCACTTTGTTTCACCTTTGCGTCCCGCTCAGTGACAGTGACAACTCTGGGAAGGTGCCTGGGATCGCACACGTGCCTACTCTCTGATGTCTACCTAACGGCCATGCCTCCATGCCTGGCCTCATACCCAGTCTCAGGATCCTCTGCTCGCTCTTTCTTTATCAATCCCTCTCTCTCTCTCTCTCTCTCTCTCTCTCTCTCTCTCTCTCTCTCTCTCTCTCTCTCTCTCTCTCTTTCTTTCTTT
>Ga0180217_1000088_pt1 | contig 201667 bp, 211 predicted proteins | sample eDN3rd37CBELigOP_FD_128521 | JGI IMG/M metagenome (GOLD analysis project Ga0180217, IMG submission 128521) | Enriched Organic Plus compost microbial communities from Emeryville, California, USA - eDNA 3rd pass 37_C BE-Lig OP (version 2) (version 2) ... | reverse complement strand
GGAAAAAATCGCGCCCGGCACCATCCGGTCGCTCGAAGCGACGGGCGCGGGCAATGATCCGCGCCTGATCCGCAAGGCTGTGGCCGAAGCCAAGCGGCGAGGATACCGGTGAAGGGGTGACGAAGATGGCGATTGAATTGCTCTTTTTCGCATTATTGGCCGCGACCGTGGCGTTGGTGGCGTGGCCGCTGTGACCGCATGTCCCTGCTGCGGCGGTGCATTGGGCTTGCCGCCGCTTCCTGTCCTGCTGCACGACCTCCCTGCATCAAGCACAGCGGTGCTGGAAACGCTATGGGCGGCGCGCGGCCTGCCGGTGACGGCCATGGCCTTGTTCGACGCGATCTATGCCGATGATCTTGACGGCGGGCCATCCCAAGCTCGCATGTATCGCGATCTGCGCGAGGCCGTCACCAATCTGAATGATACGCTGGGACGCAGCGGCGTTATCGTGCTGTACGATGGCCGCGCAAAAGGTTGGCGGCTGGAAATCCTCGAAGGAGACGCGGGTGATCTCATGCCCCTGCTGCCACAGGCCGTCACACGATCCTGACGTTGTTGCGGTCGGCTTGGCCATCGGGGCAACCCGGCTTGAGCGCCGCCTGCTTGAAGCTGTCTGGCGGGGAAAGGGCGCGCCGGTTTCCACTGCCGTGATGATCGGGGCGATGTATCGCGACGGCGACATGCCCAGCGATCCGGCCACCGGCTTTAAGGTCACGCTTTGTCATCTGCGCAAGAAGTTGCGTGGAACCGGGTACAAAATCGAGAATGTCGCCTATGCGCAGGGTTACAGACTGAAGCTCGCAGCCTGAACGCCGGGGTCGCTGCCGCGCACTGGAACCGGCTGCACTTGGCAGCAGCGGGAACAATCCCCAACGGCAGGGCGCGGTTTCTCAGGGTGCCAATCTCCCCTACGCTTCCCGATCCCCTGATCGGCAGTCTGCCCGGCGTTGCCTTGGCGGCGAAACAGCACCATCTGTTGCCAACGGCAGCCGCGATGACGGAACACCGCAACCAGACAGCACAGGCGATCTTGTCACGGGTTCAATCCCGATAAAGTCGCCGCCAAGGTTGGCTGAGGATATGCCAGCGACGGGGCGTGGTCAAATTTTGGTGCCTGATTCCGTCGCGATTTGTCGCGACCAAGCGCATTCCGTTTAGGCGGGAATGTTGGCGGGTGAACGCCAATTCTTCGGCTAAATAATTGATCTTATTGATGTTATGGCGGAGAGGGAGGGATTCGAACCCCCGATGGGCTTGCACCCATGCCGCATTTCGAGTGCGGTGCATTCAACCACTCTGCCACCTCTCCGCGGGGCGTGGTCGGCCTGTCGACGCGGCGAACACATAGCGATTGCGTCGCCGTGAAACAAGCGCTTTTCACGGCGACGTTGCACCAACTTGCCGCGCACCCTCATCGCAAAGCAGGGTTTCGACACGTCGCGCTTGCGAAGCGCACGCCATCGTGCTGCCATCACGCCCGATAGACTTCGCCTGAGGCGTGTGACCACCTGAATTGGTGGTGCGCATGGGGCTGGCTCGCTTGATGTCGCGCGGCGACGAAGCGAGTGGCGCAAGGGGTTGCGGAAGATGGCTGCGTTGGGCGCGTGGCGACATGGCGGTGGGGTCCGGCTGGCCTTCTGGGGCGGCTGGCTTCTACTCGTGCTTCTCGCGGTTCCGGCTTTTGCGCAGGATCGCCTACGCGGCGTTGCGCTGGTCATCGGCCAGTCCGATTACCGTACGCTTGCCCCTCTTCCCAATCCGCAGAACGACGCCGAGGCGATCGACGGCCTGCTGTCGGACCTCGGCTTCGACGTGACACTGGTCCGCGACGGCGACAGGCGCAGGCTCGGCCGTGCGATCGAGCACTTCGTCGAGGACGCCGCGGATGCAGATGTGGCGCTTCTCTATTATTCCGGCCACGGCATCGAAGCGGGGGGCGAGAATTTCCTCGTGCCCGTCGAGACCGACATGGCCGCGCTGGACGATGCCGCCGCGAGCCTCGTCGCGGTCTCGCCGCTGCTGGATGAATTGCGCCGCGTGGTTCCGGTGACGATCCTCCTCCTCGATGCCTGCCGCGACAATCCCTTTCCACCCGATGCGCAGCTTGTGGTGGAGAGAGGCAAGCCGCCTGTCCCGCTTGCTGCGGGCGGGCTTTCCGCCCCGCGCGGCGTGACCCGCCTGGCGCCGCGTGCCGAGGCGGGCACAACTGAAAGCCTCGGTGCGGTCATCGGTTTCGCCGCCGCACCCGGCGAGGTGGCGCTGGATGGCGAGCCGGGCGGCAACAGCCCCTATGCCGCAGCGCTCGTCAAGCATCTGGCCGCCGGCGGCTATCCGTTCGGCGACATCATGACCATGGTGACGGAGGAAGTGTGGCTGCGCACTGCGGCGGCGCAGACGCCGTGGACCAACAGCAGCCTGCGCCGCCGGCTCGCCTTCGGCGGCCGCGCGGGCGAGCCCGCGGGCGAGGAGGAACTGATCCGCGGCGAGCGGCGTAAGCTGCTGCTCACCATCTCGGCCATGGGCCAGGCGGAGCGCCGGCAGGTCGCCGGGCATGCGCAGGAAGGCGGCGTGCCGATGGATGCGCTCTTCGCCATGCTGTCGGCAGTCGGCGCCGAGGTTCCACAGGATCCCGATGATCTCGACCGCATGCTGCGGGACCAGGCCGCGCGGTTGAAGGCGATGTTCGACGAGCGCGCGGCGCTGCGGGCCGCCGATCCCGAGATCGCCCGGCTGGCCGCGCTGGCGGAGACCGCAGTGCGCGAAGGCGCGCTGGCCGCCGCCATCACGCTGAACGAACGCGCCAAGGCGCGCATCGCCGAACTGTCGCGCACCGTCGCCAGCGCCGAGGCCGAGATCGCCGCCCGGCGCACCGAATTCGCCGCGGTCTACGAAAAGAGCGCCCAGACCTATGCGCTCGCGGCGGATCATGCTGCCGCCGCGCGCGACTATGGCGCCGCCTTCGCCGAAGTGGAGCGCTGGAACCGCGACCTTGCCTGGCGCTACAAGTTCGGCGAGGCGGAGGCGCTGATGGCGCAGGGCCATTACCGGTCGGACTTCGCGGCGCAGGACGCGGCCATCGCCGCCTACCGCGGCGCCGCCGGCTTCGCGCCGCGCGGTGAACGCCGCACGGAATGGGCACGCACCCAGAGCGCGCTCGCCTTCGCGCAATGGGTGCGCGCCGACCGCACCGGCGCGGATGCCGACGCGCTTGCCGCGCTCGAAACCATGCGCGCCGCGGTGGCGGTCGTCGAGCGGGATGCCGACCCCGACATCTGGGCCGAGATGCAGGGCCGGCTCGGCTCCATCCTTCTCAGCCTCGGCTGGCGGTCCACCGGCACCGGGCTGCTGGAGGAAGGCGCCGCCGCCATCCGCAACGCGCTGACGGTGCAGACGCGGCAGTCCAGCCCCGCCGAATGGTCGCGCCAGCAGAACCGGCTCGGCGCGGGCCTGCTGATGATGGCGACGCGCGAGCCCGGCACGGAGCGCCTGCGGGAGGCGATCGCGGCGCTGGAGGAATCGCTGTCGGAACGCCTCCGCGCCCGCGTCCCGCTCGACTGGGCGCAGACCGAGACGAACCGCGCCAGCGCGCTGATGATCCTCGGCATGCGCACAGGCGACAGGACGACGATCGCGCAGGCGGAACAGGCCATCGCCGGCACGCTGGAAATCTACGACCGCGAGAAGAACCCGCTGTTGTGGGCCGAGGCAAAGGCCAATCACGGTGCGGCGCTGTGGCAGCTCGCTTTGCATGAAAGCGGCACCGACCGCGCCGCGCAGTCGGCGGCCGCCTTTCGCGACGCGCTGGCGGTCATCCCGCGCAATGTCGCGCCGCTGCGCTGGGCGGGCCTGCAGGACAATCTGGCTTTGGCGCTGAAGACGATCGGCGAGCGGCGCAATGACGAGATCATGGTGGAGGAGTCGATCGCCCATTACCGGCTGGCGCTGGAGGAACGGCGGCGCGACCGCGTGCCGCTCGAATGGGCGTCCACCACCAACAATCTCGCCAACACGCTGATGGCGCTGGGCTATGCGCAGGGCCGCAAGGACATGCTGGAGGATGCGGTCGGCCTCTTCCGGCAAGTGCTGGAGGTGAACCGCCGCGAGGCGATCCCGCTCGAATGGGCGCGCGCCAACAACAATGTCGGGCTGGCCCTCCAGTCGCTGGCCCATGCGGAGTTCAAGATCGGCACGGCGGAGGCCGGCCGCGTCCGCCTCGCCGAAGCGATTACCCATTTCCGCCTCTCGCTGGAGGAGAACACGCGCGAGCGGGTGCCGACAGATTACGGCATGACGCAGGTGAACCTCGCGCGCGCCCTTCTGGATCTCGGCCGCGCATCGGGCGATCGCGCGCTGCTGGCGGAGGCGAAAGCCGCGTTGCAGGCCGCGCGCGAGGCATGGCTCGCCGCCGGCTATGCGCAATATGCGGCGAACTTCAACAATCTGGAGATGGAGATCGGCATCGCCGACCTGCAGGTGCAGGTTCAGGAACAGGCGCGCAAGGGCAGTGCTGGCAGGACGGCTCCTTAGGACTGATGATGACGGGTGGATCACCTTATCCAGCCGCATCCGCCCGCCGCATCTACGGAGGCATAGCGGGCTTCGTCACCTTCACGGCATGGATCCTCGGGTCAAGCCCGAGGATTACGAAGGTGGAAAGGGATACTGCCAGTCACCAACGTCTCGTTTAACGGTTGCGCTCACTGCATTCGTCATCCTCGGGCTTGACCCGAGGATCCATGCCGTGAGGGCAATGAAGCTCGATCCGGCGCAAAGGGGGCTTCATGAGTATCATTCAGCGCCCGGACATCGGCCTCCTGACAACCTGCTGTCAGCACCCCTGCCCGCCGCGGCCTTCCTGCCCTTTCCATCGGCCCGGACTCTCTCCATATTACGGCCATGGCCAAATCCCCCAGCAAACGTCCCGCTGCGCCGGACGATGCGTCCGCTTTCGGCGCGCGCCGGCGCAAGACGATGATCACCGATTTCCTCGACGCGTCCGAGCCCCTGCATCCCGGCGGCTTCGGTGAGGCGCCGCAGGCTGATTTCGAGGGCGAGCCGCTGTCGGGGCCTGTCTCCGGCTGGGCGGAGCAGATCGCGCGCGAAGCCGAGAAGGAAGGACACCCGATTGCCAACGACGCTCGCCGTCCGAGCGAAGCGAAGCGAGGCCGACCGGCCGTCGCGCCAAGTGGCGCGGCTCCCCGCGACGCCGCAGGCGCGCAAGAAAAAGAGGGGCGGAGCGAGCCGCGAAGCGGCGGCAGCGTGAGCGCAAAAAAACGCATTCCCGAGCGCTCCGCCGCCCCGTCCAAGACCGCGCGCGGCACCTCCATGGGCGGCGCGGCCTCGCCAAAGGAGCGCGCGGCGGCCGGCCTCAATCCGGTGCCCGGCCTCGACATCGCGCTGGAGGACGCCGAGACGCTCACCTCGTCGGGCGTCACCGCCACCGTGGCGGCGCTGTCGCGGCTGATCGAGGGCGGCGATCCGAACGTCAAGCGTGATGCCTGGGTTCCCCACCGCCCCGCCCGTCCGGAAAAGTCCGAAGGCGGCGTCGAGCTGAAGATGGCGACCGAGTTCAAGCCGTCCGGCGACCAGCCCACCGCCATCGCCGATCTGGTCGAGGGCGTGAACCGCGCCGACCGCACCCAGGTGCTGCTCGGCGTCACCGGCTCGGGCAAGACCTTCACCATGGCCAAGGTGATCGAGGCGACGCAGCGCCCCGCGCTGGTGCTGGCGCCGAACAAGACGCTGGCCGCGCAGCTCTACGGCGAGTTCAAGTCCTTCTTCCCGGACAATGCGGTCGAGTACTTCGTATCCTACTACGATTATTACCAGCCCGAGGCTTACGTGCCCCGGTCGGATACCTACATCGAGAAGGAAAGCTCCATCAACGAGCAGATCGACCGCATGCGCCACTCGGCCACGCGCTCGCTGCTGGAGCGCGACGACGTCATCATCGTCGCCTCCGTTTCCTGCATCTACGGTATCGGCTCGGTCGAGACCTATACCGCCATGACCTTCCAGATGCAGGTGGGCGACCGGCTCGACCAGCGCGCGCTTCTGGCCGACCTCGTGGCGCAGCAATACAAGCGGCAGGACATCAACTTCGTGCGCGGCTCGTTCCGTGTGCGCGGCGACACGATCGAGATCTTCCCGGCCCACCTGGAGGACCGCGCCTGGCGCATCTCCATGTTCGGCGACGAGATCGAGACGATCACCGAGTTCGACCCGCTGACCGGCCAGAAGACCGCCGACCTGAAATCGGTGAAGATCTACGCCAACTCGCACTACGTCACGCCCAAGCCGACGCTGGCGCAGGCGATCCGCTCGATCAAGGAGGAGCTGAAGTTCCGCCTCGTGGAGCTGGAGAAGGCCGGCCGCCTGCTGGAGGCGCAGCGGCTGGAGCAGCGCACCCGCTTCGACCTCGAAATGCTGGAGGCGACGGGCTCCTGCGCCGGCATCGAGAACTATTCGCGCTACCTCACCGGCCGCGCGCCGGGCGAGCCGCCGCCGACCCTGTTCGAATACGTGCCGGACAACGCCATCATCTTCATCGACGAGAGCCACGTCACCGTGCCGCAGATCGGCGGCATGTATCGCGGCGACTTCCGCCGCAAGGCGACGCTGGCCGAATACGGTTTCCGCCTGCCCTCCTGCATGGACAACCGGCCGCTGCGCTTCGAGGAGTGGGACGCCATGCGCCCGCTCACCGTCGCGGTCTCGGCCACGCCGGGCGGCTGGGAGATGGAGGAGGCTGGCGGCGTCTTCGCCGAGCAGGTCATCCGCCCCACCGGGCTCATCGACCCGCCCGTGGAGGTGCGCCCGGCGAAGTCGCAGGTGGACGACGTGCTGGGCGAGATCCGCGAGACCACGGCAAAAGGCTACCGCACGCTTGTCACCGTTCTCACCAAGCGCATGGCCGAGGACCTGACCGAATATCTGCACGAGCAGGGCGTGCGCGTGCGCTATATGCATTCCGACATCGACACGCTGGAGCGCATCGAGATTCTCCGCGATCTCCGCCTCGGCGCCTTCGACGTGCTGGTCGGCATCAACCTGCTGCGCGAGGGCCTCGATATTCCCGAATGCGGCTTCGTCGCCATCCTCGACGCCGACAAGGAGGGTTTCCTCCGCTCCGAGACCTCGCTGATTCAGACCATCGGCCGCGCCGCGCGCAACGTCGACGGCAAGGTGATCCTCTATGCCGACCAGATCACCGGCTCCATGGAGCGGGCGATGGCGGAGACCAACCGCCGCCGCGAGAAGCAGCTCGAATACAACACCGCCCACGGCATCACGCCCGAGAGCGTGAAGAAGAACATCGGCGACATCCTCTCCTCGGTCTACGAACGCGACCATGTCCGCCCCGACATTTCGCAGCACGCGGCCGAGGGCGCGCTGGTCGGCAACAATCTCAGGGCGCATCTGGAATATCTCGACAAGGAGATGCGCAACGCCGCCGCCGATCTCGACTTCGAGAAGGCCGCGCGCCTGCGCGACGAGATCAAGCGCCTGCGCGAGATGGAGCTCGCCATTTCCGACGATCCGCTGGCGCGGGAGGTGGAGATGCAGAGCCCCGTCTCCGGCCGCGAGAAGGGCAGGCACAATAAGGGCAAGGCGAAGCACCGCACGGTCGAGGAGCAGCAGGCGATCGACGCGCGCATCGCCGCCCGCGAGGCGGAAGCCGCCGCCAAGGCCGCGCGGCCCAACCTGTTCCGCAAGCCGGAACTGGACGAGATGGGCACCAGCGGCGACCACGCCGTGCCGGCCGGCAAGGGGAGTCTCTTCCGCAAGCAGGACCACCGCGAAGCGCACGATCCGGACTATGGCGCGCTGACCGATGGCGGACGGGGCGGCCTGTTCCGCAAGAACGATCTGGACGAGATGACCGTGGGCCGCACCGAGAAGCCCGTACGCGGCAAAGCGCCCGCCAAGCCAGATGACAGTGCGATCGTCCAGCGCAAACGTGCCGGCATCGGCTCATACGAGGACCCGGCGGACGAGAAGCGCGCGCGGCGGTCGAGGAAGACGGGCCGGCCGGGGCGCTGAGGCGTGCTTTGTATAGGAAGTGCGTCCTTCGAGGCTCGCTGCGCTCGCACCTCAGGATGAGGAACGATATCGCCAATTGCGCTCCCGACGATGGATGCGATTAACTCAACCTCCCTTATCTCGATGCGCGGCGAAGCCGGACGGACAGCACCATCGTCTATCGCCAATTCCGCCCCCGACGATGGGTGCGATTAACTCAACGTCTCTCATCCTGAGGTGCGCGGCGAAGCCGCGCCTCGAAGGACGCACCACGAAGCAACGGCCGAACATTGAGCTACACCGCCGCGTCTTCCAAAATCAGCCACCGTGCTTCGGCTTGTCGCAGCCGCCCTTCCCTCGCCCGCCGCGCGGTGCCATAGCTTCCGGCAGGGCGGAGACTGCCGCGTATGGGAGGGATCATGGCTTCATCGGAACCGCATCTCGTCGTCGATGCGAAGAACCGGATCGGCGAGAAGCCGGTCTGGTGCGACCGCTCGCAAAGGCTCTGGTGGATCGACATCTACGGCCCCACCGTGCAGTCGCTCGATGTGGAAACCGGCACGGTCGAGACCTTCACCCTGCCCGGCAGGACGATCGGCTATCTCCAGCTCGCGGCCGGCGATGCGCCCTTCGTCGTCGCGCAGGAGGACGGCCTGTTTGCCTGGACGCCCGGCGGCGAGCGCCGCTTCCTTGTATCGCCCGAGCCCGGCGCGCCCGACATGCGCCTCAATGACGGCGTCTGCGACCGCGAAGGCCGGCTGTGGCTCGGCTCCATGCGCGAGGCCGAGCGCAAGCCGGACGGGTCGCTCTGGTGCGTCGAGCCGGATAGCGCCGTCACCCGCCATGCCGAGGGCATCACCATCCCCAACAGCCTCGCCGTCAGCCCCGACGGAAGCACGCTCTACTTCACCGACACGATGGCGCAGGTCATCTGGGCCTATGACTGCGCAGAAGGTAAGCCATCGCTGACCAACCGTCGCGTCTTCGTGGATGTGAAGGGCCAGCCCGGCAGGCCGGATGGCGCGACCGTCGATGCCGAGGGCTTCCTGTGGAGCGCCGAGTTTGCCGGCCACCGCGTCGTGCGCTATGCGCCGGACGGGCGGGTCGACCGCGTGGTCGAGCTGCCGGTGCGCAACGTCACCTGCGTCGGCTTCGGCGGCCCCGCGCTCGACCGGCTTTATATCTCCACCGCCTCCTTCGGGCTGGACGATGCCGCCCGCGCCGCGCAGCCGCAGGCCGGCGGGCTTTTCATGATCGAGCCAGGCGTCAGGGGCCTGCCCGAGCCGCGCTTCGCCTTGACGGGAGGCGCATGACATGCCGCGCATCGACGAGCTCTTCTCCGTCGCCGGGCAAGGCGTCATCGTCACGGGTGCCGCCAGCGGCATCGGCTTCGCCATCGCCGAGGCCATGGCCGAGAACGGCGCGCGCCTCGGCCTGATCGACATCGCGCCCGATGCGCTCGACACCGCCGCGGCCAAGATCGCCCGCTTCGGCAATCAGGTCGAGACGTGCGTCGCCGACCTGACCGACCGCGCTGCCGTATTCGCGGCGGTCGATGCGTTGCACAGTCGGCTCGGCCGGCTCGACACGGTCTTCGCCAATGCCGGCGTCAGCGGCGGGCCGGGCTTCCTCGACGCCACCGGCCAGCGCCCGCCCGCCCGCCGCTTCGAGAATATCGACCCCGCCATTCTGGACCGCGTGCTGAGGGTCAACGTCGCCGCCACCTTCTATACGATCCAGGCCGCCGTGCCGCATATGCGCGCGGCCGGCGGCGGGCATATCGTCGTCACCAGCTCCATCTCCGCCCATAAGACCGAGACCATCGTCGGCGCGGCCTATGTCGTGTCCAAGGGCGGCGCCGGCATGCTGGTGCGGCAGGCGGCGCACGAGCTCGCCGCCGACCGCATCACCGTCAACGCCATCTCGCCTGGCCCCATCGTCACCAATATCGGCGGCGGGCGCCTGCACGATACGGCGACGCAGGAGCTGGTCGGCCGCTTCACCCCGCTCGGCCGCATCGGCACGCCGGCGGACCTGCAGGGTGCTGCGATCTTCCTCGCCTCCCGCGCCAGCGACCATATGACCGGCGCCGAGATCGTCATCGATGGCGGGACGACGCTGGGGCCGGTGGTCATTCCGCCACCCGCCACCTGAGTGCTCAGCCGGCAACCTCCAGCCGCATGTCGCCCGCGTGCAGGAAGCACCGCTTGTTGAAAAGCCCGAGGTCGAGCGGGTTGGCCAGCCGTACGTCGCCGATATCCGGGCAAGATCGGGCGGCCGGATCGAAGCCGCGGTCGATCTGCGAGAGGAAGACGAGCGAAAACCCCTTCTCGCGCGCCAGTGCGCGCAATGCAGATACCTGCGCGGCAAGGTCGGGGTGGTCGCGCTTCCTGTCGAGCAGCTGCAGATAGTCGATCACCGCCAGCGTGCCGCGCGGCATGCCGGCCAGCCGCGCCGCTATGTGGTCGGCGCAGATCGTATCGGAATCGTCGAACAGGAACCGGCCCTCGAAACGGGTGGCATCGATGCCGAGCGCGGCGAAGCGCCCGGCGACGTCGCGCACCGTATATTCGAGCGTGAAGAAAGCGGCCCGACGGCCGCTTTTCATCGCCTCGCCCGCGACCTCCAGTCCGAGCAGGGTCTTGCCCTGGCCGGGGCGGGCGCCGATCAGCAGCATGTCGCCTTCCTCCAGCGACATCCAGACCTGCCTCGCGTGCCGGCGCGGCGCGGGTGGACGCGAGAAGGCTCCAGCTCCCGAAACCTTCCGACATGGCAACGCGGTCGAGCGCGGCGTGAAGGGGAATCCGCTCGCGCCGCGCCATGAGGCGGGCGGCACGTTTGAGCTGATGGACGGGCGCGGAAAGACGCATTCAAACCTCCTGATGCGGGCCTGGAACGCAATCCCTCCTCATGCGCGGCTCGGACAGTCGGTTCGTGGAATGCTCTGTACCCCGCATGATAGAATGCTCTCCGGGCAGAGCGGAGGGGGGAGGCGCGGGCCACGCCTGCGCGGAATCATACAGGGCAACGGGCTGATTCGGTACCGGGGAAATTTGCCCGGCAGGCTGTCGGCTCAAAAGAAAAGGGACGCGGCCTTGCGGACGCGTCCCTTTTCTTGCCGTGTCAGATCAGGTTCACGGGCAACGCGCGACATATTCGCGCCCGCGGCGGTCGCGATAGACGCAACGGCCCGGCTCGCTCGCCTGCCCGATCAGGGCGCCCGCGGCGGCGCCGACAACACCGCCGACAGCGGCGCCGGCGACACTGTTTGAGGCGACGCCGCCGATGACGGCGCCGGAAGCACCGCCGATCGCCGCGCCGCGCTCAGTCGCCGTACAACCGGCCACCAGCGCCATAGCGCCCAACGCGAACAGAATGTTCCTCATTTCACCTTCTCCTTGAAAACCGAATGCCCCTCGGAAACACGCCACCGTAGGAAAGGTTCCACGGCGCAAGCACCGGCCGCATCCGCGTGACGGGCCGGTATGGCCCGCACCCGCTGTTTCCCGGCTTTATGGCGATCTTTTGATAGGGGCTGAAAATAGATGCGCCCTGCCGGGATGGGGTGCCCGGCAGGGCGCGTCGCGCGAGACGCATGAAGCGTCAGGTCCGCCGCGACTGACGGCCAAAGGAGGCTAGCCGTCATTCCGTCTCGGCTCGGCCGCCTGGACCAGAGCCATTGAGATAACATAGTCGAGAAACTTGATCGAAGGGCTGGGAACCGCCATTGCGGCGAGTTGCTTCGCCTCTTCAAGCAGGCTCTCGATACGCCGGAGGATCTCGGTATTCGTTTCCTCCGGCGCTGCGGTTCTCACGCCGCCAACCCCAGTTCGAGAGGGACGCCGGGCGTCCAGAAGCGCTGGTAGAGCGATTCCTCGATCCCCATCGCCTTGCGCATGCTGGCAAGGAAGGCGTCGGAGATTTCGAATGCGCCGCAGCACACCGGGCGGGCACCGAAGCCGTCGGCACGGCCGAGCTCCTGGATGCGGGCGCCGGAGCGCATATAGATGCGCTTCATCTGCGGCTCGTAGTTCGACAGCACCGTGTGGATGCCGTGCTGGATCGAGCATTCCGCCGCGGCCAGACAGAGCAGGCCGAAACCGCGGGCCTGGTCGGTGCCGGGAAAATCACGGGCGACGCGCGGCGCGTCGATGCAGGTGCGGGTGGCCTCCCAGATGCCCGGCCCGATTAGGCCCGCCGCGTCCGGAAAGGTGCGACGGAACACGTCGTAGAGCAGCGTCGGACCGGTGGTGGGCATGAGGCGCATGGCGCCGTAGAGTGTCTGTGCGTCGTCCGAGACCCACATGAGGTAGACCGGGCTCAGCTCGTCATAGGAGTCGCGCTCGATATTGCCGCGAACCGGAACATCCCAATGCAGCTCGTCGTGAAACACGCGCTTGCGCAGCCGGAACATCTGGTCGAGCAGATGAGAATACTGAACGTATTGATGCGCCTGAAGAGTGATGAACATTGGTGCGTTCCCCATAACGACGTTGCCAATGAACGCCATTATGAGCGGCCGGCTCCGGTTGGAAATCCGGAGCAAACGCCCCCCCGAAAACGGGGGGCTGACATTACGGATTGATGAGCCGCAGCTTGATCGCCTTGGCGACCGCCTGTGTCGTTGAGGCACAGTCGAGCTTCAGCCGCGCGACATCGAGATAGTTCCGGACCGTGTGTTCCGAAATGCCGAGAATGGCGCCGATCGACTTCTGGTCTTTGCCCTGCGCGGCCCAGATCAGGCATTCCAGCTCGCGCTTGGTCAGGTCCGGCACCGGGTCGCTTTCGCCGTGGATCTCGGCGATCGCCATGCGGTGGACCTTGAACGCCAGTTCGGCAAGGCCGGGCCCGTCCTCACGGATGAAGGCGTCCCATTCGTCGTCGGGCAGGCGCGAGGCGATGGAGAACAAAGCGCGCCGCGCCACCTTGTCGATGAGCGGCACCGACCAGCCATGTCCGCCGAGCCCGTGCGCCTGGAAATCCACGAACAGGTCCATCGCCTGTTCCGTAAGCGTCAGCTCACGCCAGTCGAAGGGCAGCATGCGCTGGAATCCCTCCACGACCACCGGATCGACGCGGATATAGCCGCGCAGCAGATAGCGCGTGAGCCATTCCGCCGGATAGGTGCTCTTCACATAGGGTGCGTCGAGGATACCGCCCACGACACGCGAGAACTGGTATGTCGCATGGTCGAGTTGGTACGTGTCGCGGATCGCGAACACCGCCTCCTCGACGGAAGAGGCACGCCCGATCGCTTCAAAAGCCTGGGCATATGCCGATGATCGCGATAACATTCCTTCCGGCTTTCCTCTCACGCCGCGCCTTTCTGGCGCACTTCGTTGACTTGGGCAAGTGTCAACCCCCCGGAAATGGGGGGTTGGCCTCACGAGATGGATGTGCTTTGCGTCAGGGGCCGACGGGGAGTAGACCTTTGCACGCCCACGCCAATCCCCCTTGCCAGAACATCGACACGCCAGCAGAGCGCGATCTGTTAGTCGACACTGTCGCAAATCTGCAGGACGTCTGGGGCGACCTCGCCCCGGCCGAAGCACTGACGCGTGCGCTGGTCGCCGAGCGCACCGAGAACCGCGACATGGCCCTGCGCTGGGCGCGCGTCTATCTCGCCTGCATCAGCCGCAATTGATGTTGCCGCGGTTCCCTCGCGGCAGCACGCTTGCGGCGAGAGGCGCAACGTGGCATATGTAGGATGTTCGGGCTTTGCTGACCCGGAGACTGGAACGTATGTTGAACGACCTTTCCCCGACATGAAATCTCGACCATCGCGAAACTGTGCGAGTGGCACAGACGCTTTCTAACGGGAAAAGGAGTTTCCCATGGCCCAGACCGGCACCGTCAAGTTCTTCAACACCACCAAGGGTTTCGGCTTCATCACCCCCGAGGGTGGCGCCAAGGACGTTTTCGTCCACATTTCCGCGGTCGAGGCCTCCGGCCTGCGCACGCTCGTCGACGGCCAGAAGGTCTCGTTCGACGTCGAGCCGGATCGCATGGGCAAGGGCCCCAAGGCCGTCAACCTCAAGGCCGCCTGAGACCTTTGAAGCACGTCTTCCGGGAGCGGAACCCGCTTCCCGGCATGACAAGACCTGTGTGAACAGGGCTGAACCAGCGAGCTTGCCTTCGTCGCAACGTCCGCTGCTCCAGTGATATGACTGCCGGAAGGGGCGCGCTGGCATCGGCGCGCCCCTTCTGCTTTCCTGGCCACGACACGTGCCTGGGTTCGACTTTCGGCTGGGGCATGAGGCCACGGGACAGGCCCGCTCGCGGCCCAAGAGCTGCGTGAAAACAAGGTGCTGGGCCGCTTCCGGCACATCCCGGAGCGGGCGATGCGATCCCACGCTTTGCTGACAAGAGCAACGGACTGCTACGACTGGCCCAAACCTCACAAAACTTTCGCTTGCCCTTTTCCAAAAATACGGGACTAATTTCGCCGTTCGGGCATTTGCCGGCCCGGAGACTGGAATAGCCTGATCCCGGAGAAGCAACTGAAAGGCTCCGGGCGGCTCGTCGAAAAGAAGGTCGGGCAGGACCCTGCGACGATGCAAACTGTTTCTTCTCCCCGTGTAAAGGACCTAGAATACGCTGTGTTTTATGCCAGCGGAAATGTTGGTGGGAGATAAGGAGCATCCCATGCCGCAGAGTGGAACGGTTAAATTCTTCAATCACGCGAAGGGCTTCGGCTTCATCACGCCGGATGACGGCAACAAGGACGTGTTCGTCCATATTTCGGCTGTCCAGGCATCCGGCTTGCCGGGTCTCGAGGACGGCCAGAAGGTCAGCTTCGACACCGAGCCGGACAAGCGCGGCAAGGGACCGAAGGCGGTGAACCTTTCCATCAAGTGACCGCCGGACCGTCGCCGTCCAAGCGCGGGGCAGACCGCCGGGACGGTTAAGGCGAAGGCCGTCATTCCAGATTTGCAGCACGCCGGCGGATATCGCCGCCGGCCGAAGTCAGCCATTTGGCGCGATCAGCCGGTCAATTTGCTTGGCCGGGCTTGTTCTGCGAGCCGCCGCGGCCGGCATTCCACGCGAAAGCCGTTCAGCCTGCATTCAGGCAGCGCGACCTATATCTCCCGCCGACGCGCCGAAACACCCGGCGTGGTGTCGGAGAAAGACATGCACCGCATTCTGAAGAACCTCATCCTGACGACAGCCGTCGCGGCAACGACGCTTTCGGCCATCCCGATGGCCGAGGCGGGCGAGCGCTGGCGCGGCCATCATGGCCGCCGGCCCGTCGTCGAATACCGCCATGACAATGCCGGAAACCTCGTCGCGGCGGGCATTCTGGGCCTGGCCGTCGGCGCGATCGTCGCCGGCGCGTCCCGTCCCGAGCCTGTCTATCAGGACGAATATGACCGCAATCCCTACCGCCACCCGCGCCCGAGCGCCGATCGCGACTACTTCCCGCAGCCGCCCGCGCCGCATTATGTCGACAGTGACTATGACGACTATGCAGGCAGCCTCGAGCCCTGGTCGCGGGACTGGTATCAGTACTGCGTGGACCGCTACCGCAGCTTCAACCCACGCACCGGCACCTACACCACCTATGGCGGCGAGCAGCGCTTCTGCGTCGCGGACTGATCGAACAGGAGCCGGGAGGAAAACATACCCTCCTCCCGGCCCGGACCCTGCTCAGACCAGGAACGGATTGCCCCGCCGCTCGTCGCCGAAGCGGCTGCCGGGTCCGTGGCCGCAAATGAAGCCGATATCGTCGCCCAGCGGCAGCAGCTTTTCCTTGATCGAGCGGATCAGCGCCGCGTGGTCGCCGCCCGGCAGGTCGGTGCGGCCGATCGATCCCTGGAACAGAACATCGCCGACATGGGCGAATTTCGCCGCCCGGTTGTAGAAGACGACATGGCCCGGCGCGTGGCCGGGGCAGTGCAGCACCTCGAAATGGTGGTCGCCGAACGACACGGTCTCGCCTTCGGTGAGATAGCGGTCGGGCACGCAGTTGCGCACGCCGCCGCCGACACCGAAGCGCGCGCCCTGCGCCTCGAGATTGGCGAGCAGCGGCGCATCCGCTTCATGCGGCCCGACGATGTCCACGCCGAGCGCGTCCTTCAGTTCCATCGCGCCGCCCGCATGGTCGATATGGCCGTGCGTGATCCAGATCGCCTCCGCGGCGATCCCGTTGTCGCGCATCACGGCGAGGATATTGTCGACATCGCCGCCCGGATCGACGACCACACCGTGCTTCGTCTCGTCGTCGAACAGCAGGGTGCAATTCTGCTGGAACGGGGTGACCGGGATGATGCCGGCACGCAACTGCCCCATGAGCGCCTCCTAAAGCAATTCCAGCAAAAGTGCGCAGCGGTTTTGCGTCCGGAATTGCGTAATAACAGATTACAAGCTTATGGGAGGGCTATCCGCGAGCAGCGCGCGATGCAACAGCCGAAGCAATTCTAAAGCGTGTCGCGATCTTTCAGATTCGCTTCCCACGCTTTAGGTCTTTGTTTTTGCGCATGCCTTTATCCCGAAACCGGTTCCCACTTTCGGGAGACATGCTTTAGGCGGACCGCGGGGAGCGTGGCAGCGGCTCCCTCCCCGCAATCCATTTCGGTCAAGCCCCGTCTGATCAGGAGCGGCCCATCGACTTCATGATGGTTCCGACGATGCCCGTCAGCACGGCGCCGCCGGCGACACCGCCGACCGCATCGCCCAGCAAGCCGCCCATCGCGCCCGCCGTGGCCGGATCGCCGAGCAGCGCGCCGATGATCTGGCCGCCGGCCACACCGCCGATGGCACCGCTGAGCAGCTTTGGCAGTTGCGACATGGCGGCCTGCTTGACAGCCGCGCCGACAGCCTGGCCGCCGATGATGCCCGTCACGATCTGGACGATGATGGGTAGGAGCGTTTCCATGTTTTGGTCCCTCAGATGGAACCGGCAGCAATGCCGGCCAGCGGATGAGAATGCGGAACGCGGCAAATGTCAAAAGATTAGACTTTCGCCGCATGTGAAAGCGGCCGAACTGTGGCCCGGCCGCTTCGCCGCGCTGGCGCGCGCTTATTCCGCCGCAATGGCCTTCGGCATCACCTCGTGCGAATAATCGTCCATCAGCGTGCGGGTGATGTCGCCCACGGTGAAGCGGTAGGGGCCGATCTCCGAGACGGGCGTGACCTCTGCCGCCGTGCCGGTGAGGAAGCATTGCTCGAAGCCGGCCATCTCGTCGGGCATGATCGCGCGCTCGTGCAGCCGGTAGCCGCGGCGGCGGATGAGATCAATCACCGTGCGGCGGGTGATCCCGTCGAGAAAGCAGTCCGGCGTCGGCGTGTGGATCTCGCCGTCCTTCACGAAGAACACATTGGCGCCCGTCGCCTCCGCGACCCCCCCCCGCCAATCCAGCATCAGCGCGTCGGCGTAGCCCCTGGCCTCGGCCGCATGCTTGGAAATGGTGCAGATCATGTAGAGGCCGGAGGCCTTGGCCTTCGACGGCGCGGTGAGCGGATCGGGACGGCGATATTCGGCCATGTCGAGCCGGATGCCCCTGAGCTTCTGCGCCGGATCGAAATAGCTCGGCCACTGCCAGATGGCGATGGCGAGGTTGATGCGGTTGTCGGGCGCCGAAACGCCGAGCGATTCCGAGCCCCGCCATGCGATCGGCCGCACATAGGCATCCTGGAACCCCTGCTTGCGCAGGAGCTGGCGGCAGGCCTCGTCGATCTCGGTCACCGAATAGGGGATCGTGAAGCCGAGGATGCGCGCCGATTCGTGCAGCCGCTCGGTATGCTCGGTCAGCTTGAAGATCTCGCCGCCATAGGCGCGCTCGCCCTCGAAGACCGCGCTCGCATAATGAAGGCTGTGGGTCAGCACGTGCACATGAGCCTCCGCCCACGGCACGAAGGCGCCGTTCATCCAGATAAAACCGTCGCGTTGGTCGAAAGGTTTCGCTGCCATTCCTTGCCTCCCGGAAGAATATGTTCCTTATGGTTTGTAAGTTGCGGCGCGACGACCTATCAGGCCGGCGAGCCGCGGATCAGCGCATGATCGGACGAGGCGAAGATTGAAGGAAGTTCCAGCATGGCCGTAGGCCGCCCTTTTCGTTCGCATTCCGTCGAAAAGCTTGCCAAAAATTACTGTTCACCGGAAAATATGTCAACAAGGCTGACATAATTTTGCAGACACCCGCCAAAGCATCCGTCAGGTACAAGACAGCCGTCCCGCTCGAACCCGCGGCCGTGGACGAAAGCGACATCGATTTCACCATCATCGAGCTCCTGTTCTTCGCCTATCGCGACTTCACCTCCGACCCGGACATGATCCTCACCCATTACGATTTCGGGCGCGCGCACCATCGCGTGCTGCACTTCGTGAACCGGATGCCGGGGCTGACGGTGGCCGAGCTTCTCGATGTGCTGAAGATCACCAAGCAGAGCCTGGCGCGGGTGCTGAAGCAGCTCATCGACACCGGCCACATCATGCAGGTGCAGGGCGAGCGGGACCGGCGGCAGCGCGAGCTCCATCCCACGGCGAAGGGTCGCGCGCTGGCGCTCGCCCTTGCCGCGCCCCAATCCCGCCGCATCAGCGAGGCACTTCGCACGCTCGAACCGACTGACAGGACGGTCGTCGAGCGGTTTCTCAAGGCGATGGTCAATCCCGAACTGCGGGAGCAGATCGACAAGCTGCCGACGACCGGCCCGAACAGACCCATGGGAGGGAGTTGAGATGAGCCAGATCCCCGGTGGCGCGCCCGAGGACGACGCGCCCCACATTCTCATCGTCGATGACGACACCCGCATCCGCCGCCTGCTCAGCCAGTTCCTCACCGAGAACGGCTTTCGCGTGACGATGGCCGGAACCGCGGCCGAGGCGCGCCGGCGGCTGGAAGGCCTCGATTTCGACCTTCTGGTGCTCGATGTCATGATGCCGGGCGAAAGCGGGGTCGAGCTGACCCGCTCGCTGCGCGAGACGCGCGACGTGCCGATCCTCATGCTGACGGCGCTTTCCGAGACCGAGGCGCGCGTGACCGGGCTGGAAGCCGGCGCCGACGACTATCTCCCCAAACCCTTCGACCCGCGCGAGCTTGTCCTGCGCATCAACAACATCCTGCGCCGCGGCGGCCCCGCGCCGACGCTCAAGGTGGAGCAGATCGTCTTCGGCCCCTATTCCTTCCAGATCGCGCGGCGCGAGCTCAAGCGCGGCGGCGAGACGCTGCGTCTGACCGACCGCGAGCAGGAGATCCTGGCGATCTTCGCCGAGCGCGCCGGCGAGACGATCCCGCGCCACGAGCTCGTCGGCAACGACGCCGAGGTCGGCGAGCGCACAATCGACGTGCAGATCAACCGGCTGCGCCGCAAGATCGAGCGCGACCCCTCCAATCCGGTCTGGCTGCAGACGGTGCGCGGTGTTGGTTACCGGCTGAGCGTCGAATAGGCTGTGTCGGCCGGAACGGATCCGGCGGTCACGGAGTATCATGGCAACCATGGAGCAGCGGACAGCCGGATCCACGCAGAAGGCACCGCGTCGGCGGTTGCCGATGCGCCTGTCGCGATCATGGCTGCGCCTGCGGCGGCTGGCGGCGCGCTACATTCCCAAGCGGCTTTATGCGCGCTCGCTCATCATCGTGATCGCGCCGATGATTCTGCTGCAATCGGTGGTCGCCTTCGTCTTCATGGAACGCCACTGGCAGACCGTGACGGTGCGGCTTTCCTCGGCCGTCACGCGCGACATCGCCGCCATCATCGACATGATCGAGACCTGGCCCACACAGGAGGGCTACAGCGAGATCACCCGCATTGCGCAGGACCGGCTGCTGCTGAAGATCGACATCCTGCCGCCCGACCCGCTGCCGCCGCCGGGGCCGAAGCCGTTCTTCTCCATCCTCGACCAGGCCCTGAGTTCGGAAATCCTGCGCCAGATCAACCGCCCCTTCTGGATCGACACGGTCGGCAACTCCAACATCATCGAAATCCGCATCCAGCTCGAAAACAACGTGCTGCGGGTCTTCGCCCGGCGCAGCCAGGCCTATGCGTCGAACACGCATATCTTCCTGCTATGGATGCTCGGCACCTCGCTGGTGCTGATCGCGATCGCCGTCGCCTTCCTGCGCAACCAGATCCGCCCGATCCTGCAGCTGGCAGAAGCGGCGGAGAGCTTCGGCAAGGGCAGGCCCATGCCGGCCGGCTTCGAGCCGCGCGGTGCCGACGAGGTACGCCGCGCCGGCCATGCCTTCATCGAGATGCGCGAACGCATCGAGCGGCAGATCGAGCAGCGCACGGCGATGCTGACCGGCGTCAGCCACGACCTGCGGACCATCCTGACGCGGTTCAAGCTTCAGCTGGCTCTGTCGCGCTCGCGCATCGACACCGAGGCGCTGAATCAGGACATCGACGACATGCAGTCGATGCTGGAGGGCTATCTTGCCTTCGCCCGCGGCGATTCGGCGGAAGACGCCGGCGCCTTCGATCTCAAGGCCTGGTTCGAGAAGCTCACGGAAGAAGCCAAGCTGCGCAAGCGCAAGCTGACCGTCGGGCTCGAAGGCGATCCCGAAGTCGTCGTGCGCGCCAACGCCTTCAGCCGCCTGCTCGGGAACCTGATCGGCAACGCTTTTCGCTATGCGCGCGCCGTCCACGTCCAGGCGCACCACACGGACGGCATGCTCACCGTCACCGTGGACGACGATGGACCCGGCATACCGCCCGACAAGCGCGAACATGTGTTCAAGCCCTTCGTGCGTCTCGACGAGGCGCGCAACCAGGATTCGTCGGGCACCGGACTGGGCCTTTCCATCGCGCGCGACATCGCCCGCAGCCATGGCGGCGACATCATGCTGGACGAGAGCCCCATGGGCGGGTTGCGCGCCATCGTCAGGATACCGGCATGACGGCACAGGCACCGGCGCGCATCGTCTGGGCCGTCGCCCGGCTGCCGCTCGCATCGGACATGGATGTTCTGGAAATCGGCGCAGGAACCGGCGTGGCCGCCTCGCTCCTCGCGCAGCGCATGACCGGCGGATCGCTCACCCTCATCGACCGCTCATCCGTGGCGACGGAAAAGGCCGGGGCGCGGCTTGCCACGCTCGCGCCGCCTCTTCCGGTGAATGTGGAGACCTGCGCCATCGAAGCCTTCGCCGGGCCCGCCGGCAGTTTCGATCTCGTCCATGCAATCAACGTCAACGTCTTCTGGCTGAAGGCGGCCCCGGCGCTTGCCACGGTGGCGAGGGTCCTGCGCCCGCGTGCTACGCTGCATCTCTTCTACGAGCCGCCGACGCGGCAACGCACCTATGAGCTCCTTCCCCTCCTGCGCGGGCGGCTGGCCGGCAGCGGTTTTACGATCAGGGACGAGACCGTCGCGCCTGTCGGAAAGGCCTGGTGCATCCACCTCTGCGCCGTCACGAACTGATCTCGCGGCGCGGCACGCATGGACAGACGCCGTCGCCCCCGGCCGCATTTACGTCCGAGATCAAAAGATGCTCTAAGAGCCCGCAGATCAGCATTGCGAGTCTCATTCATTGCCTAAGACCGGTTCTACCCTTTCGCCCCTGTCCCACAGCCTTTTCCTGACGATGTGGCTTGCCAGCATGACGGGCAATTTCGGCAATATGGTTCAGTCCGTCGGCGCCTCGTGGCTGATGACCGACCTCGACGGCCGGGCCGACATGGTCGCGCTGGTGCAGACGGCGGTGAATGCGCCGGTCATGCTCCTGGCGCTCGTCGGCGGCGCGATCGCCGATCTCTACGACCGCCGCACCGTGATGCTCAGCGCCCAATCGATGATGGCGACGATTTCCATCCTGCTGGCGGTGATGACGTGGTTCGGCCACACCGGGCCGTGGCTGCTCATCGGCTTCACTTTCGCGATCGGCGTGAGCATGGCCTTCTACAATCCGTCGGGCCAGGCCAGCGTGTCGCGGATCGTGCCGCGCAACGAGATCGCCGGCGCGGTCAGCCTGAACATCCTCGGCTTCAACGTGGCCCGCACGCTGGGTCCTGCCGTCGGCGGCGTCATCGTCGCTTTCGGCGGCGCGATCGCCGCCTTCGTCTTCAACGCGGCGGCATGCCTCACCGCCGCGATCATCCTCTTCTTCTGGCGTCCGCCCGTCGAGCCGCAGGCGCCCGGCCCGAAAACCCGAATCCTCGCCGCGATCATCGAGGGCCTGCGCACGACCTACAACATCCTGCCGCTGCGCACGACGATGCTGCGCTGCTTCACCTTCACCCTGACGGGCAGCGCCATATGGGCCCTGATGCCGCTGGTGGTGCGTGACATCGTCGGCGGCGGGCCCCAGCAGTTCGGCCTGCTTCTCGCCGCGCTCGGCCTTGGCGCCGTTCTGGGCGCCGCCGTGAGCCACGAGATCCGCCGCCGGGTGGACAGCGAATGGCTGGTGCGGATCGCCGGCGCGATCGTCGGCATCGGCCTGATCATCGTGGCGACGGGACCCGGCTTCCCCGTCACCTTCGCCGTCCTCGTCCTGTCCGGCGCCGCCTGGGTGCAGGCCCTGTCGGGCTTCAGCGTCGCCGGGCAGATGTGGGCGCCGCGCGCCGTGGTCGGGCGCGTGATGGCCACCAACAGCACGATGCTGTTCGGCGGGCTTGCGCTCGGAAGCTGGATCTGGGGCCACCTCGCGGAGGCTTTCGGCGTCGCCCCCACGATCGCCACATCGGGCATCGCCATGTGCCTGCTCGGGCTGCTGGGCCTCGTCTTTCCGCTGGCTCCGACGCGCGACGCGCCGGGCGAATGATCGAAGAAATCCGGTTTCAGAAAAGCCGTCCGCCGTCCGGCACCTTGCGGTCGATCGCGGCCAGAACGACGGCGCCTTCCTCGTCCGGGAAGCCCAGCGTCAGCACTTCCGACATGAACTTGCCGATCTGCCGCGGCGGGAAATTGACCACCGCCATGACCTGCCGGCCGACAAGGCCCTCCGGTTCATAATATTTGGTGATCTGCGCCGACGACCTCTTCACCCCGATCGCCGGGCCGAAATCGATGCGCAGCTTGATCGCCGGCTTGCGCGCCTCGGGAAAGGGCTCGGCCTCCACGATCGTGCCGGCGCGGATGTCGACCTTCTCGAAATCCACGTAGCCGATCTCCGGCATGCGCTCGCCCGCAGCCATCGTCACGCGTTCCCGTGCGTCTCGAACAGCACGTTGGACAGCGCCTCGCGCGCCGATACGCCGGACCAGACGACGAACTGGAACGCCTGGAAATAGCATTCGCAGGCTTCCAGCGCACTGTTGAGCAACACCTCGACCTGCTGGCTCGTCGGCTCCGCACCGCCCGACAGGAGCAAGGCCTGGCGGAACATGATCGCGCCCTCCTGCTCCCACAGGTCGAAATGGCCGAACAGCATCTGTTCGTTGATGATCGACAGGAGCCGCATCACCTCCAGCGTACGGTTCTCCGGCACCTTGATGTCGAAGGCGCAGGCCAGGTGCAGCGCCTCGAAATCCTCCATCCAGGAGAAGGAGACATGATAGTCCGTCCACGTGCCGGCAACCGATATGCCGATCTCGTCATCGCCGCTGCGCTCGAAGGACCAGTCATTGGTCTGCGCGACATGTTCGATCACATCGACGGGATGCAGCTCGCGCGCGATCTCGAGTTCGATAAGGCTCATCAGGCAAGGCTTCCCCGTTCGTGGAAACGTCCCGCGACGCCCCCGGTCAAATGCCACTCGTTCACTGAACCCGGTCCCCATACAGGCACAACGAGACCGCGCGCGGATCGTGGCTGACTGCCCATCCGCGACCGCGTTACGAATCACGCAGTAAATTCAGTCTATTGATGCGGAGTCGCCTGACCAGTCCCAAAGTGGGTCCGCCGGCCCACGTCACTGTGGACAGCCGTGCCGGCTAAGCACCGGCACGTTTCATAAGGGATTCGCGGCAAAGGCTTTTTGCCCTTCGCGGGAGGTCCGCCGCCTTTGTGGAAAAGGCGCGATTATTTTTTCGCGCGCGGCTTCGGCGCCGGTTTGGCGGCCGTTTCCGGGGCATATTCGCCGGCCGGGGCGGACCCGGCGAGCTTCTCCTCCAGCGCGGCGAGCCGTGCAGTGAGCCGGTCGTTCTCCGCCCGCGCCCTCACCGCCATTTCGCGCACCGCCTCGAACTCCTCGCGCTGGACGACGTCCATCGTGTTCAGGATGCGCTCCGCCTGGGAGCGGAAGGCGGTCTCGACCTCGCGCCGCACCCCCTGCGCAGCACCCGCCGCGTCGGTCATCAGCTTGGCGAACTCATCGAGAATTCGGTTTGGTCCCGTCGTGGTCATGGCTGCCTCCGGCTGCTCGCTCTCATTTCAACTAGGAGCGCGGGCCAATCATTGCAAGGCATATCGCCCGGCGCTGACGCCCCTTTGCCTTGACGGGCCGGAACCGCTCCATCATGGTCCGCCCTCATTCGGACGCAACGGATCGACCATGCCTGAAACCATCCTGCTGCCGCTGGCCGCGCTCTCCTTCCCGCAGATCGATCCGGTCCTCATCCGCCTCGGCCCGCTGGCGATCCACTGGTACGGCGTCGGCTATGTCGTCGGCATCCTCTTCGCCTGGTGGTATGCCAAGCGCATCATCGCCACGGGGCGCCTGTGGCCCTCCGGGAAGGCGCCTCTTGCGCCGGACCATGTGGACGATTTCCTGATATGGGCCGCCGTGGGCGTCGTGGCGGGCGGCCGCATCGGCTACATCCTGTTCTATGATTTCCAGCGCTATCTGGCCAATCCGCTGGACATCTTCGCCGTGTGGCAGGGCGGCATGTCCTTTCACGGCGGACTGCTCGGCGTCACGCTCGCCATGATCTTCTTCGCCCGCCGCCGCGGCATTCCGGCCTGGAGCCTGTTCGATGTGATCGCCGCCGGCGCGCCGGTAGGGCTCGGGCTGGTGCGCATGACCAATTTCATCAATTCCGAACTGTGGGGCCGCGTCACCGACGTGCCCTGGGCGGTGATCTTCCCCAATGGCGGCCCCTTCCCCCGCCATCCCAGCCAGATCTACGAGGCCGGGCTGGAAGGGCTGGTGCTGTTCCTCGTCCTGTCGTGGCTGGTCTGGCGGCGCGGCGCGCTGGCGCGGCCCGGCCTCGTCGCAGGGACCTTCATCGCCGGCTATGCGGCGTCGCGCATCTTCGTCGAGTTCTTCCGCGAGCCCGACGCCCAGATCGGCTACCTCGCCGGCAACTGGCTCACAATGGGCATGATCCTGTCCCTGCCGATGTTCCTCATCGGCCTGTGGGCGATGGCGCGGGCGCGAAAGACAGCCGCATGAGCGGCTTGCGGGAGCGGCTTGCACGGCTCATCGCCGCCGCCGGCCCGCTCACCGTCGCCGAATATATGGCGCACTGCCTCTTCGACCCCGCAGACGGCTACTACATGACGCGCGAGCCCTTCGGCGCGGCGGGCGACTTCACTACCGCTCCCGAGATCAGCCAGATGTTCGGCGAGCTGGTCGCGGTCTGGCTGGCCGAAAGCTGGGCGCGATTGGGCAAGCCGTCCGGCGTCACGGTCGCGGAGATCGGCCCCGGCCGCGGCACGCTGATGAAGGACGTGCTGCGCACGCTCGGCCGGATCGCGCCGCCGATGCTGGAACGCCCCGCCGCCCTGATCGAGATTTCGCCGCGTCTGCGCGAGGTGCAGGCCGCGACGCTCACTTCATCCCGCGTCGAATGGCACGAGAGCCTTGCGACCTTGCCGGATGGCCCGCTGCTTCTGGTCGGCAACGAGCTGCTGGATGCCGTGCCCATGCGCCAGTTCGTGAAGACGGGTTCGGGCTGGCGCGAGCGCGTGGTGACGCTCGATGCCGATGGCGACCTCGCCTTCGCCGCCGCCGCGACGGGTATCGAACCCGGCCTGCTGCCGCCCGATGCGGCCGCGGCGCCATCGGGCGCGATCTTCGAGACCGCTCCCGCGCGTGAGGCCGTCGCAAGCGAGATCGGCGACCGTCTGGCGCGCCACGGCGGCGCGGCGCTGCTCATGGACTATGGCTATGAAGGCCCGCTGATCGGCGACACCTTGCAGGCCCTGCGCGAGCACGCCTATGCCGATCCGCTCGCCGCGCCGGGAATGGCGGACCTCACCTCGCATGTCGATTTCACGCCGCTTCTCGCGGCCATGCGCGCGCATGGCCTCGGCGCCCGGCTGATGACGCAGGGCGAGTTCCTGCTCGACATGGGACTGATCGAACGCGCCGGACGGCTCGGCGCGGGGCGCGGGCAGGAGCTTCAGGAAAGGCTGTCCAGCGAGGTCGAGCGGCTGGCGGGCTCCGAGCAGATGGGTACGCTTTTCAAGGCGATGCTGGTCGGCCCGGAAGGCGTGGACCTGCCGCCGGCGGCTTCTCACCACGCGGGCGGATTGACTTGACCATGCCGCTGCCGCACCATCCCGCGCACAAATCGGAGCCGGTGCGACCAGTCTGTGCCATGGTACACGGCGGCCGGAAGGGACAATGACAACCGATGCGTGACACTGTTGGACCGGATCCGATTCGGTCGCCAGCGCTGGATTCTTTTGCCGAAAATGGCATCCGCCACGGCTTTTTCACCCGTGCCGGCGGAGTGTCGCAAGGCGTCTACCGGGGCCTCAATGTGGGCCAGGGCAGCGACGACCGGCCGCAGGACGTGGCGGAGAACCGCAACCGCGTGGCGCGGTGGATGGGTATCGACACGCCCCGTCTGGTCACGGTGCATCAGGTCCATTCGGCTGACGCGGTGGCGGTTGATGCCCCGTTCGGAGCCGAGCGGCCGCGCGCCGACGCCATGGTGACGGACCGCCCCGGCGTGGCGCTGGGCGTGCTGACGGCCGATTGCGGGCCGGTCCTGTTCGCCGACCCCGAAGCGCGCGTCATCGGCGCGGCGCATGCGGGCTGGAAAGGCGCCTTCACCGGCATACTCGAAGCTACGGTCGAGGCGATGGAGCGGCTCGGTGCCGCGCGGCGCCGCATCACCGCGGTGCTCGGCCCCTCGATCAGCCAGTCCGCCTATGAGGTCGGTCCGGAATTCGTCGAGCGTTTCGTGTCGGCCGATCCCGCCAACGAACGCTGGTTCGCGCCGTCGTCGCGCGCGGGCCACGCCATGTTCGACCTCAACGGCTATACGGTCGAGCGCCTCGCGGCAGCCGGCGTCGATGCCTCGCAGCTCGGCCTGTGCACCTATGCCGAGGAGGACCGCTTCTTTTCCTACCGGCGCACCACGCATCGCAAAGAGCCCGATTACGGGCGCCAGATATCCGCGATTGTTCTTCAGGAGGCATGATGGCCCTGCATTTCGACACGGCCGAGTTCGACGCGCGGCGCGACCGTCTCATCATGGAGATGAGCGAGAACAAGCTCGACGCCATCCTGCTCTTCGCGCAGGAGAGCATGTACTGGCTGACCGGCTACGACACGTTCGGCTTCTGCTTCTTCCAGTGCCTGGTGATGAAGGCGGACGGCCAGATGGTGCTGATGACGCGCTCGGCGGACCTGCGCCAGGCGCGCCATACCTCCACGCTGGAAAATGTCGTCGTCTGGACCGACCGCGAGGGCGCCAATCCGGCGATCGACCTGCGCAACCTCCTCAACGATCTCGACCTGCTGGGCTGCCGGATCGGCGTCGAATACGACACGCACGGGCTGACGGGCCGCAATACCCACCTGCTCGACGAGCAGCTGAAGACCTTCGGCACGATCGTCGACGCCTCCGGCATCGTCGGCCGGCTGCGGCTGCTGAAAAGCGCGGCTGAAATCAGGAAGGCCGAGAGGGCCGCCGTCCTCGCCGACGACGCGCTCGACGCTGCCCTGCCGCTGATCGGCCAGGGCGCCGACGAAGGCGCCATCCTCGCCGCCATGCAGGGCGCGATCTTCGCCGGCGGCGGCGACTATCCGGCCAACGAGTTCATCATCGGCTCAGGCGCCGATGCGCTTCTGTGCCGCTACAAGGCCGGACGCCGCAAGCTCAACAAGAACGACCAGCTCACGCTGGAATGGGCCGGCACCTTCCACCACTACCACGCCGCCATGATGCGCACGGTGCTGGTGGGCAAGGTCTCGAAGCGGCATCAGGAGCTCTACGAGGCAGCGAGCGAGGCCCTGCTGGCGGTCGAGAAGGCCATGGTGCCCGGCAAGACCTTCGGCGATGTCTTCGACGCCCATGCGCGCGTGATGGAAGCGCGCGGCCTCACCCGCCACCGCCTCAATGCCTGCGGCTATTCGCTGGGCGCGCGCTTCACGCCCTCATGGATGGACGAGCCGATGTTCTATGCCGGCAACATGGAGCCCATCGCGCCCTCCATGACGCTGTTCGCCCATATGATCATCATGGATTCCGACAGCGAGACGGCGATGACGCTGGGGCGCACCTATCTCACCACCGAAGGGGCGCCGAAGCCGCTTTCCCGGCATGATCTCGACTTGATCGTGCGTTGAATGCCATAATGCGGCCGAGGGACTTTCACGACGGCCGGTCCGCGCAGGCGGACCGTACGGGGAGATGAAAGAATGAGACGCGCTTCCTGCGCCGGGCTGATGCTGGCTGCGCTGGCACTGTCCGGCTGCAACAACACCGCCGCCGTCCTCGATCCGAACGCGCTCCAGCCCGTCGGCGCAGACCGCGCGCCGGAGGTGGCCGCGCCGATCACGCCTCCTGCCACGCCGGCAAACCCCGCCGCACCCGCCGTCGCGGCGATCGCGCCCGGCAGCGCGCGCGTCTATGTCGCGCCCGTCGTCGGCGCGGCGGAAAACGCCGCCACCCCGCTCACGCAGCGGCTGGGCGTGCGGGCAACGGAGCGCGGTATCGCGCTCGTGCCATCGGACACCGCCGACGCCACCTTCACGATGAAGGGATATTTCTCGGCCTTCACCGAGGGGCCGCAGACCACCGTCATCTATGTGTGGGACGTGCTCGACCCGTCCGGCAACCGGCTGCACCGCATCCAGGGGCAGGAAAAGGAGAGCGGCGGCAGCGGCGAGGGCTGGTCGGCGGTCACCCAGCGCACCATGCAGGCCATCGCCGACCGCACGATCGACGACCTCACCGCATGGCTCGCGGCACGCGCCGGTTAACTTCGTGGTGCAATGCCGCGCTCATTTCGCCGGCAAGGCTTGCAATAGCGATCAACGCCGCTAAAAGCGCACGCATATTCTCGAGGCCGTCGCCGGGGAAATCTGCATGAAGCTCTTCGCGGGCAATTCCAACCGGGTGCTGGCCGAAGCCGTTGCCCGATACCTCAACATTTCGATCGGCAAGGCCAGCGTCAGGCGATTTGCCGATCAGGAGATCTTCGTCGAGATCCAGGAGAATGTCCGCGGCGAGGACGTCTTCGTCCTCCAGTCCACCTCCTATCCCGCCAACGATCACCTGATGGAACTGCTCATCATGATCGACGCCTTCCGCCGCTCCTCGGCGCGGCGCATCACGGCAGTGATTCCTTATTTCGGCTATGCGCGGCAGGACCGCCGGGCGTCGGGCCGCACGCCGATCTCGGCCAAGCTGGTCGCCAACCTCATCACCCAGGCCGGCGCCGACCGCGTGCTGACGCTTGACCTGCATGCGGGGCAGATCCAGGGCTTCTTCGACATCCCCACCGACAATCTCTTCGCCGTGCCGGTGCTCGCCCGCGACGTGAAGAAGCATTACAAGCTGCCCAACGTCATGGTGGTGTCGCCCGACGTGGGCGGCGTGGTGCGCGCCCGCGCGCTCGCCAAGCGCATCGACGCCCAGCTCGCCATCGTCGACAAGCGCCGCGACCGGCCGGGCGAGTCGGAAGTGATGAACGTGATCGGCGACGTGCACGACAAGGACTGCCTGCTGATCGACGACATCGTCGATTCCGGCGGCACGCTGTGCAACGCAGCCGACGCCCTGCTCGCCAACGGCGCGACCAGCGTCACCGCCTACATCACCCATGGCGTGCTGTCGGGCGGCGCGGTGGCCCGAATCACCGGCTCCAAGCTGCGCGAGCTGGTCATCACCGACTCGATCCAGCCGACATCGAGCGTGGAGGCGGCGCACAATATCCGCGTCGTCACCATCGCTGACCTGATCGGCGAGGCGATCTCGCGCACGGCCAGCGAGGAATCGGTCTCCAGCCTCTTCGACTGATCCTGCCGTTTCCTGTCTTTGGCGGCCAGAGTGCTTGAAAGCCGCCGCTTCCCTTGCCTTTCAGCGTGGGGTCGCCGACGTCTCAGAATCCCTCCCCTTTGTGGGGAGGGGTAAGGGGTGGGGGTATGAGGCGCACCGACGCCGAAAGTTTCAACCCAAATCCCGAGATGCCCCGGCGCGGCTGCCGCTGGCCCTATCACCCGCACTGGCCTGTCCGGGCACAAGGGTCTATGCGAGCATCGATCGAAGGAACCGTCCGTGACCGATACCGCAGCCCCCTCTCGCCCGCAGGTCGAGAATACCGTCTTTCTGGTGATCTTCGCCACCAGCCTCTGCCACATGCTCAACGATGTGATGCAGTCGCTGCTGGCCGCACTCTATCCGATGATCAAGGAAGACTACCAGCTGGCCTTCTGGCAGATCGGCCTGCTCACCTTCACTTTCCAGGTCACGGCATCGCTGCTGCAGCCGGCCATCGGGCTTTATACCGACAAGCGGCCGATGCCGAACTCCCTGCCCTTCGGCATGGCCGCCAGCCTGTGCGGCCTTCTGCTGCTCGCCTTCTCGCACAGTTATTACGGCCTGCTGGCCGGCGCCGCCATGATCGGCATCGGCTCGGCCATCTTCCATCCGGAAGCCTCGCGCGTGGCGCGCATGGCGTCCGGCGGCCGCTTCGGCCTCGCCCAGTCCTGGTTCCAGGTCGGCGGCAATTTCGGCTCGGCCATCGGCCCGCTGCTGGCGGCCTTCATCATCGTGCCGCGCGGGCAAACCAGCGTGGCATGGTTCGCACTCGTGGCCTTCGCCGGCATGGCGATCCTGAGCCGGGTCGCGGCATGGCAGCGCCGCTACAGCCTCGCCGCGAAGAAGCGCAGCGCCAGCGCCGCCGGGCCGGCATTGCCGCGCAAGACCGTCGTCACCGCGCTGGCCGTGCTGGCCATGCTCACCTTCGCCAAGAACATCTACATGGTGAGCTTCTCCAGCTACTACACCTTCTACGCGATCCACCGCTTCGGCGTCAGCGTGCAGACCTCGCAGATCATGCTCTTCGTCTTCCTCGGCGCTACGGCGCTCGGCACGCTGCTCGGCGGCCCGATCGGCGACCGCATCGGCGCCCGCAACGTGATCTGGCTGTCGATCCTCGGCGTGCTGCCCTTCTCGCTGATGCTGCCCTATGCCGACCTGACCTGGACGCCGATACTGACCTTCATCATCGGGCTCGTCCTGTCGTCGGCCTTCCCGGCCATCGTCGTCTTCGCGCAGGAGCTCGTGCCGGGCCGTGTCGGCATGATCGCCGGCCTGTTTTTCGGCTTCGCCTTCGGCATGGCCGGCATCGCGGCCGCCGCGCTCGGCATCGTCGCCGACTGGAAGGGCATCGACTTCGTCTATGCGATCTGCTCCTACCAGCCCTTCCTCGGTCTGCTGGTCGTCTTCCTGCCGCGCGTAAAGCACGGCTGACCTTTCACTGGAAGTCGAAGGCGCTCAGACCCGTAACCATCTCGTCAAGGCCAAGCGGACGGGTGACAGGCGGTTCGGCGCGGGTGATGCAGCCGGCGCGCTCGCACAGGCGGCAGGCCGGCCCGACCGGCAGAAGCCCCTCGCCCGCGGCCGCCGCGGCCGGCAGCACCGCGCCATAGACGACATCGTCGCGCGCTGCGAAATCGCAGCCGAGCAGAAGCGCCGTGCGGCGCGGCCGCTCCCCGAACGCCCCGTGCGGGCCTTCGACCGTGCGGGCGAGCGTCAGGAAGCGCCCGCCATCCGGCATCTCCACACCCTCCGCGCTCAGCCGTCCGGGCTGGGTGAAGGCCGCATGCACGCCAAGCTTCGGACAGCCACCGCCGAAGCGGGCATGTGGAAAGCCCTGCGCGCCGCGCCGGCGCAGGCGGTTTCCCGCCTGATCCACCTCCAGCATGAAGAAGGCGATGCCCGGTGACGCCGGATGCGCCAGCGTGGTGAGGCGGGTCGCGGCCTGCTCGAACGACACCGCAAACCGCGCCGACAGCACGTCGATATCGTAGCGGGCGCGCCGTGCGGCGGCCTGGAACGCCTCGTAAGGCATCATCAGCGCGTGCGCCGCATAGCGGGCAAGCTCGAAACGCGCGAGCCGGCGCGCCTCGTCGCTCGACAGCCGCAGCGAGGCGGCGGCTTCGGAGATGACCTCCTTGAAGCGGATGAGGCAGACCTCCTGCGCCACCTCCCGCAACTGATCGTAGGGCGACAGGCGCTCGGAAATGAAAAGCCGGTGCGAATGGCGGTCGTAGCGGCGGCGCCAGTTGGGCATGGTCGCGACGGGCAGCGGCTTCACCGCGATGCCATGCTCGCGCCGCAGCCATGCCTTGAGCGCGCCCATCAGTTCGTCGCCCGCGTCGAGTTCCGCGTGAAAGGCTTCTGCCGCTGCCTCGATCGACGGCCAGTGATGCGGGTGGCGCTCCAGCACCTCGCGCACCTCGTCCACCGGCAGGCGCGTCGCCGCCGCTGCCGCCGCCTTTCCTTCGCCCGACAGCATCTCCCCGAGATCGCTGAGCCGCGCGGCCTGCTCGCGATAGGCGCGGTAGAGCTTGACCACGGCGGCCGCCGCATTGGGCGCGCCCCCGGCCAGTTCGAGCAGTTCCTGATCGCCCGGCAGCTCGCCGGCCAGCAGCGGATCGGCGAAAGCCTCGCGCAACGCCCCGATCGTCGCCCCGGAATCGGCCTGCAGCTCCTCCGGCTCGACTTTGTAGACGGAAGCGAGCTTGAGGATGAGCTGCACCGTCAGCGGCCGCTGGTTGCGCTCGATCAGGTTGAGATAGGAGGGCGAGATACCCAACCCCTCAGCCATCGCGGTCTGGGTCAGCCCCTTGCCGTTGCGGATGCGGCGGATGCGCGGCCCGGCGAAAATCTTTTGCTCAGCCATGCACGAATGCTCCGCTGTCCGTAGAGCGCAGCGTAGCGCGGGCTAAGCGCCGGAATGAGACGGAAAAGTACATCCGGTGTGAAAACCTTTACAAAATCGCTCAACACTTGGCCATTTACAAGATTGACATATTTACACGCTGCTGATGTCAAGCTCAACACAGCATTACCCGATTCTCGGGAGCGTTTTCCGCATTTCCCTCGTTGTCTTCGGCACTGCAATGTAAAAGTCGTCGTATTCCAGCGGCGACAGACGACCGCAGAAAGAGATCGAGCGGAGTAGCAAATGACCGATTTTTACAATCTTGTCGCATCGGCGCCGAAGGGGCGCTTTGACGGCATCGAGCGGCCTTATGCGCCGCAGGATGTCGAGCGCCTGCGCGGCTCCATGCCCATCCGTCACACGCTGGCCGAGCATGGCGCCAACCGGCTGTGGCGGCTGATCCAGGACGAGCCCTTCGTGAACGCGCTCGGCGCGCTGTCCGGCAATCAGGCGATGCAGATGGTGCGCGCCGGGCTTAAGGCGATCTATCTGTCCGGCTGGCAGGTCGCGGCCGACGCCAACACGGCCTCCGCCATGTATCCCGACCAGTCGCTCTATCCGGCCAATGCCGCGCCGGAACTGGCGAAGCGCATCAACCGCACGCTCCAGCGCGCCGACCAGATCGAGACGCAGGAGGGCAAGGGCCTGTCGGTCGAGACATGGTTCGCGCCCATCGTGGCCGATGCGGAGGCCGGCTTCGGCGGCCCGCTCAATGCCTTCGAGATCATGAAGGCCTTCATCGAGGCGGGTGTGGCTGGCGTCCACTTCGAGGACCAGCTCGCCTCGGAGAAGAAATGCGGCCATCTCGGCGGCAAGGTGCTGATCCCGACCGCGGCGCATATCCGCAACCTCGACGCCGCGCGGCTCGCCGCCGACGTGATGGGCACACCCACGCTGATCGTGGCGCGCACGGACGCCGAGGCCGCCAAGCTGCTCACCTCCGACATCGACGAGCGCGACCGGCCCTTCGTGGACTACGATGCCGGCCGCACGGTGGAAGGCTTCTACCAGGTCAGGAACGGCATCGAGCCCTGCATCGCCCGCGCCATCGCCTATGCGCCGCATTGCGACATGATCTGGATGGAGACCGGCAAGCCGGACCTCGAACAGGCGCGCAGGTTCGCGGAAGCCGTGCACAAGGCGCATCCGGGCAAGAAGCTGGCCTATAATTGCTCGCCCTCGTTCAACTGGAAGAAGAACCTGGACGATGCGACGATCGCGAAGTTCCAGCGTGAGCTGGGCGCCATGGGCTACAAGTTCCAGTTCATCACGCTGGCCGGCTTCCACCAGCTCAATTACGGCATGTTCGAGTTGGCGCGCGGCTACAAGGAGCGCCAGATGGTTGCCTATTCGGAGCTTCAGGAGGCCGAGTTCACGGCAGAGGCCAACGGCTACACCGCGACCAAGCACCAGCGCGAGGTGGGCACCGGCTATTTTGACGCCGTCTCCATGGCGATTACCGGCGGCCGCTCATCCACCACGGCGATGCATGAATCGACCGAGCACGAGCAGTTCCGCCCGGCGGCGGAATGATACCGACAACCAGAGGGAATGGCCGCAAGGGCCATCGAAAGGAGAAACGACATGGCACCCCAAGTCCGCGTCAAGGAACGCGCCGAGGAACAGGCCACGGCGATGAGCAGCGACCAGCAGGCGGCGATCCGCATGGTGGCGAACGACCTGCACCGGCTCAACCAGTCGGTGATGAAGGCGGTCGAGGCCGGAATGTCTGTGGAGTTGGTGCGCACCGCCCGTCACCACGGCAGCAACGGCAACTGGGGCGACCTGCTGATCCCGGTGATCGTCGCAAGGCAGGCGCCCGAAGCGGCGTAACAAAAGGCGGCCGGGGCGAGAGGCGCTTATGCCTCTCGCCCCGGCCACTTTCCGTCACAGCCAGCCGCGCCGCTTGAAGTAGAGGTAGGGGATGACGGCCGAGGCCGCCATCAGGCCCAGCGCCCAGGGATAGCCGAAGGTCCAGTGCAGCTCCGGCATGACGTCGAAGTTCATGCCGTAGATGGACGCCACCAGCGTCGGCGGCAGCAGCGCGACGGCGGCGACGGAGAATATCTTGATGATCTGGTTCTGCTCCAGATTGATCAGGCCCAGCGTCGCGTCGAGCAGGAAATTGATCTTGCCCGACAGGAAGATCGCATGGTCGCCCAGCGAGGCGGCGTCGCGCTGCACCAGCTTGATGCGCTGCTGGATCTCTTTCGAGGCCCGCGGCGAGCGGCGAGCGCTGTGATAGGCGACCAGCCGGGCGATGCTGACGAGGCTCTCGCGCACCTTCGTCAGGAGGTCGCCCTTGCTGCCGATGCGCTCGATCAGCGATTGCAGGTCGCGCGTCTTCTTGGAGGCGCTGGTAGACTTGTTGAGGAAGACCTCGCGCGAGATCGCGTCGGCCTCGTCGCCGATCCGCTCGAGCGTGTCGGCCATGCGGTCGATCAGCATCTCCATCAGGCCGAGCATCACCGTCTCGCCGGAAATTACCGGGGCGAAGCCCGCGCGCTGCGCCTTGGCCGCATAGACGCCGAACGCCTTCGGGTCGGCGTGCCTGACGGTAACCAGCGCGCTGTCCTTCACGATGAAGGTGACGGGCGTCTTCACCGGCTCGTCGCCATCCACATTGGCAACCACCGTCACGGTCATGAACTCGGCATCGTCCTCCTCATAGAGCCGGGCGGAGGGCTCTATCTCCGCCATCTCGTCGCGTGTCGGGATGCCGATGCCAAGATGCGTCTCGATAAGCTTCACCTCCTCGGGCGTCGGGTTCAGGAGGTCGAACCAGAATGCGCCTGCGGCCCCGGTGTCGTGGATGGTATCGGCGGGTGCAAGATGGCCATTGCGGCCGATGTAGATGCGCAGCATGACGGCTCCTTTCGGCAGGCTCGTGGCCGGCCGTCGAGCCCTGCTAGAGGAGGCGAACAGCCGGCGATATCGAAGGTCGAGATCGACTGTCGGGGTCCATGGATCCTTTGTCCCGTTGCCGGCGGCCATGTGGTCGCCGTGGGGCCGACATGCGCCAGGGCCGCATCGCTGTCAATGCCTGGCGTAGGCTGCCCTTCCCAATCCGCAGCGCGCGCCTATAATCGCGGCGTTTCAACAGTCGGTGACAGATGCCCCCTGCCAAGAAGGATTCCCGCCCGGCCGTGCGCCCCGCGCGCGCCCGCACCCCCGCATTCGTCAAGAGCCGCCGGGGCGTGAAGAACTGGAAAGAGGCCTCCGCCTGGCTCGAATGGCACGGCATCGAGGACGTGGAATGCATCACGCCCGACCAGGCCGGCGTGGCGCGCGGCAAGATGATGCCGTCGAAGAAGTTCACCTCCAACACCTCGCTGGCGCTGCCGTCCGCCGTGTTCATGGCGACGATCTCCGGCGACTATCCCGAGGACGGCGACGGCTTCGTCTATCCGGAGGACGACGGCGACCTCAAGCTGATGCCGGACCTGTCGACGCTGTCGGAGGTGCCGTGGGAGAGCGACCCGACCGCGCAGGTGATCTGCGACCTCGTGCACCAGGACGGGCGGCTGGTGGAGTTCACCCCGCGCAACGTGCTGCGGCGCGTGCTGGCCGCCTATGAGCGGGAAGGCCTGAGCGCCGTGGTCGCGCCGGAAATCGAATTCTATCTCGTGCGCAAAAATCCGGACCCGGACTATCCGCTCACCCCGCCGGTGGGCCGCTCGGGCCGCGCCATCGGCGGCGGGCAGGGCTATTCGATCGCCGGCGTCAACGAGTTCGACGAGCTCATCGACGACATCTACCATTTCTCCGAGGGCCAGGGACTGGAGATCGACACGCTGATCCACGAGGAGGGCGCCGGCCAGCTCGAGATCAACCTGCGCCATGGCGACCCGATCGCGCTCGCCGACCAGGTGTTCCTGTTCAAGCGCACGATCCGCGAGGCGGCGCTGAAGCACGACACCTACGCCACCTTCATGGCCAAGCCGATCCAGGGCCAGCCGGGATCGGCCATGCACATCCACCAGTCGGTGATCGACATCAGGACAGGCCGCAACGTGTTCTCCAACGAGGACGGCAGCGAGAGCGACATGTTCCGCTATTTCATCGGCGGCATGCAGCGGCATATCCCGGCCGCGCTGGTGACGATGGCGCCCTATGTGAACTCCTACCGGCGCCTCACCAAGGCGGCGTCGGCCCCGGTCAACACCAAATGGGGCTACGACAACCGCACCACCGCCTTCCGCATCCCGCGCTCGGACCCGGCGGCGCGGCGGGTGGAGAACCGCATCCCCTCCTCCGATGCCAATCCCTACCTCGCGCTCGCCGCCTCGCTGGCATGCGGGCTGATCGGCATCCGCAACAGGATCGAGCCGGAGGCGCCGGTGGGCACGACGGTCAACGAGGACGAGATCGAGCTGCCGCGCGGCCTGCTGGAAGCGGTCTCGCTCTTCGAGGAGGATGCCGAACTGGAGGAACTGCTCGGCACTTCCTTCGCGACCACCTATGCGGCGATCAAGAAGGCGGAGTTCGAGACCTTCATGGAGGTCATCAGCCCGTGGGAGCGCGAATATCTGCTGCTCAACGTGTAGGGTCGCGCCTCGACTTTGCCGCACCGTCGTTGCAGGTGGGGTGAACTTGCGCAGGCGGATGCGCGCGACTATCTCGTGACCACGATCGGGAGCCTTCGATGAACGGATTTCTGGGAGACAGTCCTCTTCGCGTACTGGTGAAGCTCGCCGTGCTGTCGCTTCTGGTCGGCCTCGTGATGAGCGCGTTCGGCTGGACGCCGGGCGACATCTATCGCAGCCTCGTGCTGGCGGTGGAGCGCGTCTGGTATATGGGCTTCGCCGCGGTCGACAATCTCGTCGGCTATTTCCTGCTCGGCGCGGCGATCGTGGTGCCCCTCTTCCTGCTCATCCGGCTGGCAAACTACCGGCGATAGGGCATCCCCCTTCTCCCCTTGTGGGAGAAGGTGCGGGTACTGCAATCCGCTCAGAACAGGCTGCCCTGCCCGCCCTTATCCGGCGACGGCTTCGGCGCGGATTTCGGGCGCGGGCGGGCGGCTTCGGCATTGCCGGTCGCCAGCGCGCCGGCCTTGCCGTCGGCGAAGGTCAGCGTCAGTGGCTGGCCAGCCGAAATGGCGGCTGCGCGGGCGATGAGACGGCCCTCCGCATCGCTTACCAGCGCGAAACCACGGTCGAGCACCGACTGGTAGGACAGCGCGACCAACAGGCGGTCGGCCTGCGCCAATCGGCGGGCGGCCCGATCGAGCGCGGCGGCCCCGGCAAGCGTGAGGCGGCGCGAGGCCTGCGCGAGACGATCGCCCTCGCGGCGCGTCTGCCGCAAGATCGGCTGGAGCGTCAGGCGCGGCGCGATTGCCGCCGCGCGGTCGCGCTTGCGGCGCAGGACGGCGGCAGCGCAGCGCGGGAGTTGGGCGCCTTCGCGGTCGAGCCGCGTGCGGCGCTGCTGGAGGCCGGCGCGCAGCGCGGCGGCGGCACGCGCAAGGTCGCGCTCGGCGCGGCGGCGGGTCTCCGCGATGCGCCGCGACAACACGGCCGGCGAGAGGCGGATGGCGCCCAATCGCGCGGAACGCTGCTTCAGGCCGCTGTCCAGCGCGCGATCGAGCCGCGCGGCGGCATCGTCGAAACGGCGGCGCGGCAGGGCGAAGAGCTGGTCCGGCGACGGCAGCGCGCGGCCGGCGGCCCGCGCCGCCTGCCGCCGCCGCTCCAGCCCGCGCGACATGCAGCCGCGCAGGCGCGCGCCGAGCGCCGCCAGATGCGCCTCCAGCTCGGCCCTGACCGGCACCGCCATCTCGGCGGCTCCCGTCGGCGTCGGCGCGCGGACGTCGGCCGCGTGGTCGATCAGGGTCCAGTCGGTCTCGTGGCCGACGGCGGAGATGACGGGGATCAGCGAGCCGGCCACGGCGCGCACCACGGCCTCGTCATTGAAGCCCCACAGGTCCTCCAGCGAGCCGCCGCCGCGCGCGACGATGAGCACGTCGGGCCGCGGGATCGGCCCGCCGGCGGCTAGCGCGTTGAAGCCGGCGATTGCCCCCGAGACCTCCTGCCCCGTCGTCTCGCCCTGCACGCGCACGGGCCAGACGATGACATGAAGGGGAAAGCGGTCCGCGATGCGGTGGATGATGTCGCGGATCACCGCGCCGGTGGGCGAGGTGACCACGCCGATCACCATGGGCATGTAGGGAAGCCGGCGCTTGCGCTCGGTATCGAAAAGCCCTTCGGCCGCCAGCTTGCGCCGCCGCTCCTCCAGCAGCGCCATCAGCGCGCCGGCGCCGGCGGGCTCCAGGCTGTCGATGACGATCTGGTAGTTTGACTTGCCGGGATAGGTGGTGAGGCGGCCCCGTGCGACCACCTCCATGCCCTCCTCCGGCTTGAACTTCAGCCGCGCGAAGGCGGTGCGCCAGATCACGGCGTCGATGCGGGCACGGTCGTCCTTGAGCGAGAAATAGGCGTGGCCGGAGGAATGCGGCCCGCGATAGCCCGAAACCTCGCCGCGCACGCGCACATTGCCGAAGGCGTCCTCCACCGTGCGCTTCAGCGCATTGGAGATCTCGCTGACGGTGAACTCCGCCGCGTTGGTGGGCGAATCGGTGGCGGTGAGATCGCTCATATGCTCATGGGAGCCAATGGACGGCCGGCGTCAAGCAGGCTCACCACCACGGCGTGAACTCCGCGCCGAAAGCGCGCTGCAGATGCGCCCGCGTGGCCTGCTCGAAGGCTTCCGGCCAGGGGATGTCGAGCGCGGCGGCGAGCGTCCGTGCGCGGGGAAAGAAGGCGCGCGCCGTGGCCCAGTGCGCGGCGAGGATTTCCGCCCGCCGCGGGCCGGGACAGGGCAGCGCCTCCAGCTCGGCCATCTGCTCGCGCGCGACGGTGCGGCTGAGATGGAGCATGCCGCCGCGATCCGGCGAGTGCGTCTCCTCCACCATCAGGCGCATGAGCAGGTCGCGCAGCAGGCCGGCGCCCATCACGCCGAGCACCAGCTCGTTGCGGCCCATGCCGACGGCGATGAGGCCGAGCACGCGGATGAACTCGCTGACGACATATTCGACCTGCCGGCGATTCGCCGCCGGCGCGGGCGGCCGGGGCGGCGGCGAGGCATGGAGATTTTCCGGGTCGATGACCGGCACGAGCGTCGATTGCGCATGCACGCTCTGCGCCGACTGCGCATGGTCGAGGAAGGACGCCCGGTCGACCATCCACAGATCGACGCGCAGCCAGTCCTGCGTGACGGCATTGACCAGCGTCGGCGGGCCGACGCGCGCGGACCAGAAGACGACCGGCGCGGCCGCTTCGAGCGCACCGCGCCAGACGGCGGCGACCTCGCCATGGCGCTCACCCGACACCACCGCCACGAAATCGAGATCGCTGAAGTTATCGGCGCTTCCGCGGCCGAAACTGCCGCCGAGGAACAGCGCCTCGATGTCCGTCGACGGCCCCATGGCCGACGCCAGATGCCGCACCAGCGCCTGCTGGTCCATCATGCGGCTACCAGCCCGCCGCGACATGTCCCGGCTTCTGCCGCGACTTGCGCACGCGCGCGAAGGGCAGCGCGTCGAAATCGAAGCTGCCGGTCTCCTCCGGCGCGGGCACCGAGATATTGTCGAGGCTCTCGCTGATATGACGGGCGAGCGCGTCGACCAGCTCGGGCTGGCTGGTATGGCCGCGCAATATGCCGATCTGGACATCCGGCAGGGCGCCGAAGCCCTCGGCCTCGGAGAGCACGCGCATGCCGGGCCGCAGGGCGCATTCCGGCAGCACGGAGACGGCGAGACCTGCCAGCACGGCCGCGATGACCACCTGCGCCGACCAGCTCGTGAACAGGATGCGGTAGTCGCGCCCCTGCTGCGACAGCATCTCGGTCGCCGTCCGGCGCCATGCGCAGCTCGGCCTTCCGACTGCCAGCGGCAGGATCGCCTCCTCATGCGCGGCGTGGCTGGCGGAACCCACCCACAAAAGCGGCTCGCGCCGCACGATCTCGTGCGGCCGCACATCGTCGCAATGGGTCACAATGGCAAGGTCGAGCTGGCCGCGCCGCGTCAGTTCGGCGAGATTGGCCGTGGGCTCGCAATGGATCGACAGTTCGACGCGCGGATTGGAGCGGGCGAAGCGGCCCATGATCTCGGGCAGGAAACGGTCTGCATAGTCGTCCGGCGTGCCGATGCGGATCTGCCCCTCGAGGCTCGAATCGTCAAAAGCGGCAAGCGCCTCCCTGTTCAACCGCAGCAGCCGGCGCGCATAGGCGAGCAGGCGTTCGCCTTCCTCAGTCAACCTGTTGGTGCGGCCGTCCTTGAGGAAGATCGGCTTGCCGATGCGCTCCTCCAGCCGGCGCATCTGCATCGACACCGCCGACTGCGTGCGGTGCACCTCCTCTGCCGCACGGGTGAAGGAGCCCGTATCGGCGATCGAAACGAAGGTCTGGAGCTGGTCGAGGTCGAGCGGTGCCGAGGCCATGGGGGAACTCATCAGAACTGTTGATGACTGAGATTAAAAACATTCGTTGGATAAATCAATCTGGCGGTGGGATACAGCCGGTGTCCAAGCGAATTGCGCAGGCGTTCGCCGGCGGGAATGGTCCCGGCCCGGTACGGAGACGTTTGCGCGCGGCTCAAGGAGAATCGAGATGGCCGTCATCGACCACAGCCCCCGTACCAGCACCGCCGCCTTTCCGGCCCTGCTCGTGGCGCGCGTGGTGGGAACCGCCGCGGCGCTCCGCCGCGCGATGCGAAACCGGCGCATGTTCCATCGCCTGCGCGAGATGACCGACCGCGAGCTCGCCGACATCGGCGTCCGGCGCGGCGACCTTCACGAGGCATGGCGCCGCCGCGTCGAGACCGACCCGACCGCCTATCTCGACCAGATCGTCCGCGCGCGCAGCTCGATCGAGGACGCCGCGCAACGCATCTACTGAGGTTCCCGGAACTCCCGGCAGGCGCGTATCCCTCATTCACGCCGGCACCCACCGGCCCGCCTGCCCGCTGCCCGGTCCGCAAGGACCGGGCTTTTTCTTTGCGCTACATTTCCAGCACGACATTGCCGACCGTGCGGCCGGCCTCGACCGCCTCATGGGCGTCGATGGCGGCGGTGAGCGGGAAGCGGGCGCCGACCGCGTGGCGCAGGCGGTTTTCCTGCAGAAGCGTCTGCAATTCGCCGAGCGCCGCGGCGCGCTCGGCTGCGGTCAGCTCGAAGACCAGCATGAAGGCGATGGAAAGGTTGCCCTGCAGCATGGGGCTGAAGGGCAGCGGCACGTCGGCAGCGGAATTCGAGCCGTAGACGACGTGCCGTCCATGCGGAGCCATGACGCCGTCGGCAAGCAGGCGCACGGTGGACGATATGTCGATATCGACGATCCCGCTCACCCCGGCACCCTTGGTCAGGTCCTTGACCACGGCGGCGACATCCTTGGCCTGATAGTCGATCACGAAATCCGCGCCCGCCTCGCGCGCATGGGCCTGTCGCGCGGCCGAGGCGGTGCCGATGACACGCGCGCCGCGAATCTTGAGCAGTTGTGTGGCATAGTAGCCGACCGAGGAAGCGGCCCCGGTGACCAGCACCGTCCTGCCGCCGACCTCGCCCAGCGACCGCACGGCATGAACCGCCGTGAGCGCCGGGATGCCGAGGCAGGCGCCGGCCGCGAAGGTGACGCGCTCGGGCAGGCGCATCGCCTGCGCGGAGGGCAGCGCGATATACTCGGCCGCGGTGCCGAAGGGACGCTTCCACTGGCCGTTCCAGATCCAGACACGCTCGCCGACGCGTGCATTGGGCACGCCCTTGCCGACGGCCTCGACGATGCCCGCGCCGTCGGAATGCGGGATGATGCGCGGCACCCGTATCGGCCAACCCTTGCGCGCCTTCACGTCGACCGGATTGACACCCGACGCATGCAGCCTGACGAGAACCTCGCCCGCTTCCGGCACCGGCTGATCCATCTCGCCGAATTCCAGCACGGACCCTGCATCGCCGTTCTTCCCGTACCAGGCTGCCTTCACGTTTCCGTCTCCCTCACGTCGCGCCGACCATAGAAGATCAGACCCAGCCTGGCGAGTTGCAACGCCGCCAGCAGCGTGAACCAGAAAAGGGCTTCGAACGGCGTCGCGGCCAGCAGGAGCCAGTGGCACAGTACAAGGACCGCAACCGCATGGAGGAGGCGCTGGAGCCGCTTCCACATCCTGCCCAGCCTTCGCATGGCGCGGTCGCTGGAGATGGCGGCCGGCACCAGCATCAGCGCGAAGGCCAGCCAGCCGGTCCACATGGATGCCCAGGCGAGTCCCTGAAGGATGTAGTCGAGCCGGCCGATGCTGAGCACGAAGAAGACGAGGTGCAGCACAGCATAGAAGAAGGCCGCCAGCCCGATGTCGCGGCGGCGGCGCAGAAGCCAAAGCACGAGCGGCGCGCGCGGAAAGAGCAACCGCAATGGGGAAAGCGCCAGCGCGCACAGGAGCAGGATCGCAGCGGCCTCGCCGGTCGGCCCGATGGCGAAGCGCCATGGCGCTTCGCCGAACAGCACCGGCCATGTCATCGGCAGCGCCGGAACTGTCAGCAGCAGCCAGAGAAGCGGTCGCGGGATTCTGTCGCTCGGTGAAGGCACGTCTCGTGATTCCGGCAGGCGGCCCGCCGTCTCCCCGGCGGCCTTGAAGGGGTGTAGGCGCATTCGCGCGGTGGCCGCAAGCGGCGGAAGTCAGGACGGCGGCGACCGCCCCGGGGCAAGGCGGAAAATCGCGGCCCTGCCGCCGCAAAGCCATGTGAAACACCGCTTGTCGCAGTGCGGAAACGTAAATAGGCTGATGTGGATAACAGGCCGCGCGACGCTCGCGCGCGGGACGCAAATGAGGCAGGACAGAGCTCGCTGTCCGCAAGAGAGGTGAACCGACATGCTCAAGAGAATCCTGCAATCGACTGCCGTCGTCGCCCTCGCGGCGGCGGCTACCGGCGCCTTCGCGCAGGAGCGCGTCGTGAACGTCTACAACTGGTCGGATTACATCGACGACACCATCCTGCAGGAGTTCACCGCCGAGACCGGGATCAAGGTCGTCTACGACGTCTATGATTCCAACGAGATCCTCGAGACCAAGCTTCTGGCCGGCGGGTCGGGCTATGATGTCGTCGTGCCGACGGCGAGCCCCTTCATGGCGCGCCAGATACAGGCGGGCGTCTACCAGAAGCTCGACAAGTCCAAGCTGCCCAACCTGTCGAACATGTGGGACGTGGTTTCCGAGCGCGTCGCCACCTTCGATCCGGGCAACGAATATTCGGTGAACTATATGTGGGGCACCACCGGCCTCGGCTATAACGAGGCCAAGGTGCAGAGCATCCTCGGCACCGACACGGTCGATAGCTGGGACCTGCTGTTCGATCCCGAAAAGGCATCGAAGCTCAACGAGTGCGGCATCTATGTGCTGGATTCGCCAACCGACGTCGTGCCCTCGGCGCTGGCCTATCTCGGCCTCGACCCCAACAGCACCGCGCAGGAAGACCTCGACAAGGCCGAGGCGCTGCTCCTGTCGGTGCGGCCCTATATCCGCAAGTTCCACTCGTCCGAATATATCAACGCGCTCGCCAATGGCGACATCTGCCTCGCGCTCGGCTTCTCGGGCGACATCTTCCAGGCCCGCGACCGTGCCGCCGAGGCGGATCAGGGCGTGGCCGTTGGCTATGCCATCCCCAAGGAGGGCGCGCAGATGTGGTTCGACCAGTTCGTGATTCCCAAGGACGCTCCGCATGTGGAAGAGGCGCACGCCTTCATCAACTACATGATGAAGCCCGAGGTCGCGGCCAAGGCGTCCAACTACGTCTTCTACGCCAACGGCAATCTCGCCGCGCAGGAATTCCTCGACGCGGAGGTGAAGGACGATCCGGCCGTCTATCCCGACGAGGCGACGATGAAGAACCTGTTCACCATCAAGCCGCTGGGGGCGCGCGAGCAGCGCACGCTGACGCGGCTGTGGACCAAGGTCGTCACCGGCCAATGAGCACCCTGCCCCGGCGCGCCGCGCCGGGGCTTTTCCTTTGACGGATGATCGCGGCCCGGAGGGTGGATGAAATCGCTCGGCAGCATCAGGCGGACCTTCGCGCCGTGGAACGATCCCCAGGCGAAGCCCTATATCGTGTTCGACGGTGTGACGAAGCGCTTCGGCGACTTCACCGCCGTCGACAACCTGTCGCTCTCCATCTATGAGCGCGAGTTCTTCGCGCTGCTCGGCGCGTCGGGCTGCGGCAAGTCCACCCTGCTGCGCATGCTGGCCGGCTTCGAGGAGCCGACATCGGGCCGCATCCTGCTCGACGGGCAGGATCTCGCCGGCATCCCGCCCTACCGACGGCCGGTGAACATGATGTTCCAGTCCTACGCGCTGTTTCCGCACATGACGGTGGAGGCCAACATCGCCTTCGGCCTCAAGCAAGACGGCATGCCGAAAGCCGACATCGACAAGCGCGTCGGCGAGATGCTGAAGCTGGTCAAGCTGGAGCCGTTCGCCAGGCGCAAGCCGCACCAGCTTTCCGGGGGTCAGCGGCAGCGCGTGGCGCTGGCCCGCTCGGTCGCCAAGCGGCCGAAGGTGCTGCTGCTTGACGAGCCGCTGGGCGCGCTCGACAAGAAGCTGCGCGAGGAGACCCAGTTCGAGCTGATGGACCTCCAGCAGGAACTCGGCCTCACCTTCATCGTCGTCACCCACGATCAGGAAGAGGCGATGACGATGGCCGACCGCATCGCGGTCCTCGACAAGGGCGAGGTGATGCAGGTGGCGACGCCGGCGGAAATCTACGAGGCTCCGGTGTCGCGGTTCGTCGCCAACTTCATCGGCAACGTGAACCTGCTGGAAGGCACGGTCACCGGACGCGAGGGATCGGCCCTGCGCATCAGGGGCGCGAGCGGCGGCGAGATCACGGTGGAGAACGCGCCCGCCGGCGTCGATGGCGGCGAGGTCGCCTTCGCGATCCGGCCGGAGAAGATTAGGGTGTCGCCCCATGCGCCGGCCAACGGTGGCGGCAATGCGATGGAAGGCGAGGTCTACGACATCGCCTATCTCGGCGACATGACGGTCTATCTGGTCAAGCTCGCCGACGGGCAGGTGGTGAAGGCCAGCGCGCTCAACAGCGCCCGCGTCACCGAGAACCCGCTGACATGGAACGACCGCGTCTGGATCTCCTTCGCGCCCGACGCGGGCGTGGTGCTGACACGCTGAGGGTCTGCCATGACGGAAACGACGGCAATCCCCATCGCGCCGGCAGTTTCCGGCACAACTGCGCCGGGCGGGCTTCCGCCGCAGGGCGGCGTCGTGGCCTCCATCACCAGCCGGCTGGTGATCCTCGTCCCCTATCTCTGGCTGCTGCTCTTCTTCCTCGTCCCGTTCCTGATCGTCTTCAAGATCTCGCTGTCGACCACGACGATCGCCATGCCGCCCTACGAGCCGGTGTTCAGCCTCGACGCGGGCCTGTCGGGGCTGCTGGCGGGCCTGCGCGAGCTGACCGTCGACAACTATCTCTGGCTCACGCAGGACGCGCTCTATTTCAATGCCTATGTGTCGAGCGTGCTCATCGCCGCCGTCTCGACCTTCCTGACGCTGCTGGTCGGCTATCCGATGGCCTACGGCATGGCGCGGGCGCCGGCTTCGCTGCGCGGCACGCTGCTGATGCTCGTCATCCTGCCCTTCTGGACCAGCTTCCTGATCCGCGTCTATGCCTGGATCGGCATTCTCAAGCCGGAAGGGCTGCTCAACCAGTTCCTGCTCTGGCTCGGCGTGATCGATGCGCCGCTGCAGATCATGAACACCCACACGGCGATCTATATCGGCATCGTCTATTCCTACCTGCCCTTCATGGTGCTGCCGCTCTATGCCTCGCTGGAGAAGATGGACTTCTCGCTAATCGAGGCGGCGCAGGACCTCGGCTGCACGCCGACGGCGGCGTTCTGGAAGATCACCTTCCCGCTTTCGCTGCCCGGCGTCGTGGCCGGCGCCATGCTCGTCTTCATTCCCGCCGTGGGCGAGTTCGTCATTCCCGACCTGCTCGGCGGCTCGCAGACGCTGATGATCGGCCGCACGCTCTGGAACGAGTTCTTCGCCAACCGTGACTGGCCGGTGTCCTCAGCGGTGGCAGTAATCCTGCTGCTGATCCTCGTCGTGCCGATCGTCTTCTTCCAGCGGGCGCAGGCACGCGCGCAGGAGGGGTGAGATGAACGCCTCGCTGAGCCGCTTCAACATCGTCTCGCTGGTCGCGGGCTTCGCCTTCCTCTACCTGCCGATCGTGCTGCTGGTCGTCTATTCCTTCAACGAGTCGCGGCTGGTGACGGTGTGGGCCGGCTTCTCGACGCGCTGGTACGTGTCGCTGCTCTCGAACCGGGGGCTGATCGATGCGGCATGGGTGACCGCGCGCGTCGCCTTCATCTCGGCCACGGTGGCCACCGTGCTCGGCACCATGGCCGCGCTGGCGCTGACGCGCTACACGCGCTTTCGCGGCCGCACGCTGTTCACCGGCATGGTCTTCGCGCCGCTGGTCATGCCGGAGGTCATCACCGGCCTGTCGCTGCTGCTGCTCTTCGTCGCCATCGGGCTCGACCGCGGCTTCCTGACGGTGACGCTGGCGCATATCACCTTCTCCATGTGCTTCGTCGCGGTGGTGGTGCAGTCGCGGCTGCTGACCTTCGACCGCTCGCTGGAGGAAGCGGCGATGGATCTGGGCGCCACGCCGGTGCGCACCTTCTTCTCCGTCACGCTGCCGGTCATCCTGCCGGCGGTGGTGTCGGGATGGATGCTCGCCTTCACCTTGTCGCTGGACGATCTGGTCATCGCCTCCTTCACCTCGGGTCCCGGCGCGACCACGCTGCCGATGAAGATCTACAGCCAGGTGCGGCTCGGCGTGACGCCGGAGATCAACGCGGTATGCACCATCCTCATCGCCATCGTGACCACCGGCGTCATCATCGCATCGTTGCTTAGCAAGCGCCGCGAGGTGCAGCGGCTGCGCGACGAACAGGCCGCCCTGCGCAACTGAGCGCCGCCGATGCAGGGCCGTTTACGTCCGTGCGACATCGTATTTCAATGACCTACAAATGCTAAGTGCCGGAAAAGTTGAGACATTTAGTTTGGAATCATTCTAAACTTATGATTTCGTTATACTTTTGCTTGACGCGACGTAAATTCTGCCGCCAATAACCCCGCATTCGGCGCGCTGATCGAGCCGCCGGAACCCCGCTTCGGGGCCCGAACCCGATTCCCCAGGAGGAACCGATGTCCGCAGGTAACACCAATCCCCTTGCGAGGCTTGCCGCCGCCGCGCTCGCAGCAGGCATTGCCTATGTGCCCTTCGCCGCGCAGGCCGAGGGCGTCGTCAACATCTACTCGTATCGCCAGCCCGATCTGATCAAGCCGGTGCTCGACGCCTTCACGGCGGAGACCGGCATCAGGACCGAGGTGCTCTTCCTCGACAAGGGCCTGGAGGACCGCATCCTGGCCGAAGGCACCAACTCGCCGGCCGACGTGATCCTCACCGTCGACATCGCCCGCCTCACCAACGCCAAGGAGAAGGGCGTCACGCAGGCGCTGGACGATGCGACCGTCAACGCCAATCTGCCGGCCGAATATCGCGATCCGGAAGGCCACTGGTTCGGCCTGACCAAGCGCGCGCGTGTGCTCTATGCCTCGAAGGAGCGCGTCGGCGACGAGCCGATCGCCTATGCCGATCTCGCCGACCCCAAGTGGAAGGGCAAGATCTGCATGCGCTCCGGCCAGCACGACTACAACCTCGCGCTGTTCTCGGCCGCGATCGCGCATTGGGGCGAGGAGAAGGCCGAGGAGTGGATGAAGGGCCTCAAGGCCAATCTCGCCCGCAAGCCCGACGGCGGCGACCGTCCGCAGGCCAAGTCGGTAATGGCCGGCGAATGCGACATCGCGCTCGGCAACACCTATTATGTCGGCCTGATGATGACCAATGACAAGAACCCGGAAGAGAAGGAATGGGCCGACGCCATCAAGGTTGTGTTCCCGACCTTCGAGAACGGCGGCACGCACGTCAACGTCTCCGGCGCCGCGCTCGCCAAGAACGCGCCGAACCGCGACGACGGCGTGAAGCTGATCCAGTTCCTCTCCAGCCACAAGGCCCAGCAGATCTATGCCGAGCAGGTGTTCGAATATCCGGTCGAGCCGGGCCTCGAAGCCTCCGAGATCGTGAAGGGCTTTGGCGAGCTCAAGGCCGATGCCCTTCCACTGGCCGACATCGCCAGGAACCGCAAGGCCGCCTCGGAAATGGTTGATCGGGTCGGCATCGACGACGGCCCGTCGAGCTGAGCAGTCTGACAGGCGAATGAACGAACGAGGCCGGGCGGCGAACCGTCCGGCCTCGTTTCTTCAGAATCCCCATGACAGCCATCCCGCCAGTGATAGAGACCGCGCCGCGCCGCATCAGGCAGCCACGGCACCCCTGGGTGCTCGCCGTTGCCGCGCTGGTATGCGCGCTGGTCCTGCTGCCAGTGGGAACGCTCGCCTGGATCGCCCTGACCGGTTCGGGCGCGGACTGGCCGCATCTGTCGCGCAATGTCGTGCCGCGTGCCGTGCTCGTCACGACGCAACTGGTGCTGACGGTGTCGGCCGGCACCGCCGTGCTCGGCGTGCTGACGGCCTGGCTGGTGGTCGCCTTCGAATTTCCCGGCCGCCGGCTGCTGTCCTGGGCGCTGGTGCTGCCGCTCGCCGTACCGCCCTATCTGGCGGCCTACGCCTTCGGCGAGTTCTTCCTCTTCACTGGGCCCGTGCAGACCTTCTACCGCTTGCTGTTCGGCTTCGCCTCGGCCCGCGACTACTGGTTTCCCGACGTGCGCTCGACCAGCGGCGCGGCGCTCGTTCTGGTCATGGTGCTCTACCCCTACGTCTACCTGACGACCCGCGTCGTCTTCCTCATGCAGGGGCGCAATATCGCCGATGTCGCGCGCACGCTCGGCGCCGGGCCGGTGTGGGTGTTCCTGCGGGTCCTGCTGCCGGTGTCGCGGCCGGCGGTGGTGGCGGGGCTGGCGCTGGTGCTGATGGAGACCATCAACGACATCGGCGCCGCCGAATATCTCGGCGTGCGCACCATGACCTCGGCCATCTTCACTACCTGGATCAACCGCTCCAGCCTCGAAGGCGCGGCGCAGATCGCCATGCTGATGATGCTGTTCGTCGTGTTCCTGCTGGCGCTGGAGCAATGGGGGCGGCGCAACCAGCGCTTCCACAATGTCCGCGCCACGCAGGTCGCCGCACGGCCACCGCGTGCAAAACTTTCCATCGGCGGTCAGGCGCTCGCGCTCGGCATCATCGCCGTGCCGATCGGGCTCGGCTTCGGCGTCCCGGTCTATGTGTTCGGCGGCTATGCGATGCGCCGGTTCGACTATCTCCTGAACGCCGACCTGTTCCGCGCGCTCGCCAACACGATTCTCGCGGCAAGCGCCACGGCGGTGCTGACGGTGGTGCTCGCGCTCCTGCTCATCAACGCCACGCGGCTGTCGCGCAGCGGCTGGACGCTGGCCGCGGCGCGCATCGGCTCGCTGGGCTACGCGCTGCCCGGCACGATCATCGGGCTCGGCCTGCTCTTCGCGCTCGCCCGCTTCGACAATGCGATCGATGCCGCCATGCGCGTCTGGCTCGGCGTCTCCACCGGCCTGCTGCTGACCGGCTCGGCCACCGCGGTCGTGCTCGCCTGCAGCATCCGCTTCCTGGCGCTCGCCGAAGGCTCGATCCGCGCCGGGCTCGACAAGCTGCCGGCGAGCCTCGACCAGGCGGCGCGCAGCCTCGGCCGCTCACCGATGAACAGCGCCTTCTTCATCATCCTGCCGCTGCTGCGGCCGGCGATCCTGACGGCGGCGGTGCTGGTCTTCGTCGACACGGTGAAGGAACTGTCGGCCACGATCCTGCTGCGCCCATTCGGCTTCAACACGCTGGCGACGCTCGTCTACGAGCATGCTTCCCGAGCGGTAGTGGAGGACGGATCGGTGGCGGCGCTGCTCATCATCGTCACCGCGCTCGTGCCGGTGATGCTCCTGTCGCGCGCGCTGATGCGCGACGGCGAAGCCAGTCTGTAGGATATCGGAAAAAAAGAGGGCGCCCGAAGACGCCCTGCAAGTCGAAATGCTGTCAAACGCGAGATCGAGGTCAGACCGCCATTCAAAATCCGGTGACGGCCAAAGCTCAAATTCGAGAGCGAATATCGGTAATGGACCTTAACAAATCCTTACCGGACCGCGGAAACATTTATAATTCGGTTCCACCTCTGAAATCTCGGTAAATTTAACTGTAACCTTTCATTTACCAGGATGCCGGTCGCTAGCCCGCGAGCTGCGGCAGGTCGCGATAGAGGTCGAGCGCTTCGGGATTGGCCAGCGCCTCCTTGTTCTTCACCGCGCGGCCATGGACCACGTCGCGTACGGCGAGCTCGGTGATCTTGCCGGACTTGGTGCGCGGGATGTCGGCCACGGCCACGATCTTGGCCGGCACATGCCGCGGGCTGGCGCCGCTGCGGATACGGTCGCGGATCTTCTTCTCCAGCGCGGCGTCGAGCGCGACGCCGGCGGCCAGCCGCACGAAGAGCACCACGCGCACGTCGTCGTCCCAGTCCTGGCCGATGCACAGCGCCTCGGCGATCTCGGGAAGCAGTTCCACCTGGTTGTAGATCTCGGCCGTGCCGATGCGCACGCCGCCCGGATTGAGCGTGGCGTCGGAGCGGCCGTGGATGATCATGCCGCCATGCGGCGTCCATTCGGCGAAGTCGCCATGGCACCAGACATTGTCGAAGCGCTCGAAATAGGCGGCGCGGTATTTTGTCCCCTCGGGATCGTTCCAGAACATGACCGGCATGGAGGGGAAGGCGCGCGCGCAGACGAGCTCGCCCTTCTCGCCGCGCACCGGCCGGCCCTCGTCGTCCCAGACATCGACGGCCATGCCGAGGCCCGGCCCCTGTATCTCGCCGGTCCAGACCGGCTTCACCGGCACGCCGAGCACGAAGCAGGAGACGATGTCGGTGCCGCCGGAGATCGAGGCCAGATGCACGTCCTGCTTGATGGAGCGGTAGACGAAGGCGAAGCATTCCGGCGCCAGCGGTGAGCCGGTGGAGGAGATCACCCGCACGTTGGACAGGTCATGCGTCTTCATCGGCTCGAAGCCCGACTTGCGCACCGCGTCGATGAACTTGGCGGAGGTGCCGAAATAGGTCATCCGCTCGGCCTGCGCATAGTCGAACATGGCATTGGCGTCGGGATAGAAGGGCGAGCCGTCATAGAGCAGCAAGGTGGCGTTCGAGGCCAGCCCGCTGACCAGCCAGTTCCACATCATCCAGCCGCAGGTGGTGAAGTAGAAGAAACGGTCGCCCTCGCCGATGCCGGCATGCAGGCGGTGCTCCTTGAGATGCTGGAGCAGCGTGCCGCCGGCGCCGTGCACGATGCATTTGGGGATGCCGGTCGTGCCGGACGAGAACAGGATGTAGAGCGGGTGGTCGAAGGGCAGCGGCTCGAAATGGATGTCGCCCGGCGCATAGGCTTCCAGCGCCTCGCTCGCGGCCTGCGCCTTGTCGATGCCGGCGGCGACATCGGCCGCGGTGCCGAGATAGTCCACGATCAGCGCCGCGCGCACGGTCGGCAGCTTCGCCAGTATGTCGCGGACCTTCTCCGCCACCTCGATGTGCTTGCCGTTGTACCAGTAGCCGTCAGGCGCGATGAAGACGACCGGCTCGATCTGGCCGAAACGGTCGAGCACGCCCTGCACGCCGAAATCGGGCGAGCAGGAGGACCAGACCGCGCCGAGCCCCGTCGCGGCCAGCATGGCGGCGATCGTCTCGGGCATGTTGGGCATCATGGCGGCGACGCGGTCGCCCGCCTTCACGCCATGGGCGCGGAAGAACTGCTGGAAGCGCGAGACCTCGGCGCGCAGCTCGTCCCACGACCAGCGCCGCTCGACCTTGTCCTCGCCGCGGAAGACGATGGCGTCGCCGCCGCCTGACCCGCGCAGCAGGTTCTGCGCGAAGTTGAGGCGCGCCTCGGGAAAGAAGCGCGCGCCCGGCATGCGGTCGCCGTCGGTGAGGACCGTCGCGCCGCGTTCGCCGATCACGCCGCACCAGTCCCAGATCAGCGTCCAGAAATCCTCGCGCGCCTCGATAGACCAGCGGTGCAGTGCGTCGTAACCGTCGAGGGACAGGCCATGGCGGCGGTTGGCCTCCTGCATGAACCGCGTGACCGGCGCATCGGCAATCGCCTCGGGCGACGGCGTCCACAAGGGTGCATTCTCGACCATACGACCTCCTCCCGACCGGGGACCATGCTCCACGCCGGATTAGACCAACGAAGGCGGCGCGGGCAAGGGGCTGCCGCCCTTGCGCCTTGCGGCAGCCACAAAAGCTTGAAATGCATTCCTGCTGGGTTAAACCGGCACAGGAGCGGAGCGCGGTTCCGCGGGCGGCGCAGACGAGGTTGAATGCCGGCATCAGTGGCGACACGACTGATCTGGGTGCCGGTCGTCCTTCTGGCGCTGGCCGGCGGCTTCATCGCGGCACTGCCCTGGATCGCGTCGACACAGATCGTCCGGGACCGCATCGCGCTCGAAATGAGCGTCTGGAGCGGATACCGCGTCACCTTCAGCTCGACACCCCATATCGAGATCTGGCCCGTCCTGCGTGCCACGATGGACGATGTGCGCATGTGGCAGTGGGAAGAAGGCGAAGCCCCCGTCGTCGAGGCCGAGCGCATCGTGGCCGATCTTTCGCCCTGGCGGGCGCTGCGCGGCGACATCGTGTTCAACACCATGCGCCTGCTGCGTCCCTCCGCGCGCGTCTCGCGCGACGGATTCAGGTTCTCCATGCCGCCATCCTATGGCCGCTTCTCCCACGCCATCGACGTGGCGCGCGGCCTCGTTCGCGCCAACCCCGCCAGCCCGGACGTCTCCAGCCTGCCGGCCGACAGCTTCGGCACGCTGGAGATCGTCGACGGCCGCCTCTCCATCGGCGAGCCGGGCGCCGAAACGGAGGTGCTGACGGGTTTCGAGGGGCGGCTCGTCTGGCCGGCGCTGAACGGCGCGGCCGCCCTGTCGATGAGCGGCATATGGCGCGGCGAGGCCGTGAGCGTCGAGGCAAGCTCGCCGCAGCCGCTGCTGCTGCTCGCCGGCGGCGACGCGCAGATGAAGATGAAGCTCCAGTCGGCGCCGCTGAACATCGACTATGAGGGCCGAACCAATCTCGAGGATACCGCCTTCGTCGACGGCAAGCTCAGCCTATCGGCGCCATCGCTGCGGCGGGCGCTGGAATGGTCGCGGTCGGATATCGCCGGGCGCACCTCCATCGGCGCGCTGACGATCGACGCGTCGCTCTCGGGCGAGATCGACCGCCTGAAGCTCTCCGACACCGTACTCTCCATCGACAGCAACACCGGCCGCGGCACGCTGGAGCTCGCGCTGGACGACCGCCAGCCCGCCATCGGCGGCACGCTCGCCTTCGACACGCTCGATCTCGCCTCGCTGCTCGCCGCCTTCTCCAGCATCACGCCGGAGCGGATGATCGCGCGCGGCGTCGTGGCGAGCCCGCTGTCGGAGCCGCTCGGGGTGGACCTGCGGCTCTCGGCGCAGCGGGCCACGGCCGGCTCGCTCAACTTCGCCAATGTCGCGGCGACCGCACAGGTGAAGAACGGCCTCGCCGCCTTCGACATTTCGGACGCCGAAGCCTTCGGCGGCAACATCCAGGCCGGCATCAGGCTTGACGAGGACCTCTCCGGCACCCGCGTCGAAATGCGCTTAAAGAGCGAGGCGATCGACATGGGCGCCTTCGCCAAGGCCGTGCAGGCCACCCATCTCATCCCGATCGCGCGCGGCGACGTGTCGGCCATGGTGAAGGGCCATGGGCTGACCTGGCACGACATATTGAACAGTTCGGAAGGCTCTTTCACGGCGAGCTTCGGACCCGGCGCGATGGCGGGCATCGATCTCGCAAAATTCCTCGAACGTTCGGGGAAAGGCGAGTTCTTCCCCTTGCGCGAAGCGGAAGGCGGAACGCTGCCCTTCAACGCGATCGACGTGAAGGCCAGGATCCACAACGGCATCGCCCGGCTGGAGCGCTTCGACGTCCAGAGCGGCGAGAATGCCATCGCGCTTTCCGGCCTCGTTCCGCTTCCCGGCCGCGCGCTCGCCCTGCAGGGCCTGATCACCCCCATGCAGGATAACGCGCGCGACGGAAACCGCGCATCCTTCTTCGTCGGCGGATCATGGGAATCGCCCTTCGTCTCGCCGGTGCTGCAACTGGAAATGGACCCGCCCTGAGGCCGGCCGCCGCCCGGCAAGGCATTGTTTCAAACATGGTGCCGGCAAGGCCGCGCGGCGCACGCACCGCGCGAGAACGCCGTTCATTCTCCTTCTCGGCCGCGCATTCCTGACGACCAAAAGCAGCTCACCCGGCCGGCCTCGCTGCCGTGATTCGGCATGGCCGCGAGTCGCGCCTTCAGATAATTTTGACAAAAATCCGCATGCGCGTTGTTCTTCGATTTTATTTCGTGAGGACATGACCAGAATTTTCCTGAACTTCCCAATGGAGACGCTGAAAGAATAAGCTCAAAAAATATTTTGATCTCCAATATACGGTGAAGAATAGTGATATATTTGACACATAGGGCTCGAGTTGGTAGCGTTGACTGTCAAATTTGCACATCGGAGATCGAGTATGTTTCATAAATCCGGCAGCGTTGCTGCCGCGATGAGCGCTGTCGTTTTCGCCGCCGGCATGGCGGCAGCCAATCCCGCCAATGCACAGGACGCCGCCACCACCTGCGGCACCGACAGGACGATCGACATCGCCGAGATGACATGGCCGTCCGCCGCCGCCCTGGCGCATATCCACGCCATCATCATGGAGCGCGGCTTCGGCTGCACGGTCAGTATCGTCGCCGGCGATACGGTGCCCACGGCCGCGTCCATGGTTTCGCGCGGCACGCCGGCGATCGCGCCCGAGCTCTGGACCAGCACCGTCGAGGAAGCGTGGAAGAAGGGCATCGCCGACGGGATCGTCGTCGAGATCGGCGACGCCATCACCGACGGCACGGTCGAGGGCTGGTTCATTCCCCGCTATGTGCAGGAAGCCAATCCGGACCTGACCTCCGCCGAAGCGGTGATCGCGAGGCCGGACCTCTTCCCCGATCCCGAGGATTCGAGCAAGGGACGGCTCTATTCCTGCCCGCCCGGCTGGGCCTGCGAGCTTTCGACCACGGCCCTCTATGAAGCCTTTGGCATGAAGGACAAGAACTGGAACCTCTTCTCGCCCGGCTCGGGCGGCGCGCTCGACGCTTCGATCGCCCGCGCCTTCACGCGCGAGGAGCCGATCCTCTTCTATTACTGGGGACCGACCTCGATCCTCGGCAAATATGATACCGTCCAGCTCGAACTGGGCGAGGTCAAGCCGGAGGTCTATGCCTGCAACACGGACAGGGACTGCACGGACGAACCGGGCATCACCGCCTATCCGTCCTCGCCCGCCGTAATCGGCGCTGCCGCCTGGCTGCCGGAGGAGGCGCCAGCGGTGGCGGAATATCTCGCCAAGGCCGGACTGAGCAACGCCCAGATCAGCAAGCTCCTCGTCTATGGCGACGAGAACAATGCCGACGCGGCCGAGACGGCCGAGAACTTCCTGCGCACCGAGCAGGAATTGTGGACAGGCTGGGTTCCCCAGGATGTCGCTGAGAAGGTGCTGTCCAGCCTCGACTGAGGCGGACGGCGACATTCCGTTCCGTCAGCGCGGCCGGGCCATCCGCCCGGTCGCGGCTTCGCTGACCGGGAACGGCAAGGGGGATAGATGTTTCCGGAACTAATCAACACACGGCCGCTGCGGCGCGCCGTGGACGACGGCCTGACATGGGTCGTCCGAAACTGGGGCGGCGAGCTGGAGGCTGCGGCCCATCCGCTGCTCGTCCTGCTCAACTGTATCGAGCGGCTGCTGCTGGCGACGCCCTGGTGGCTTTTCATCGCCATCTTCGTCGGCCTCGCCGCGATTGCCACCCGCAACTGGAAATTGCCTTTCGTCATCCTCGTCGCGCTGGTCGGCATGGGGCTGATGGAACTCTGGCGCGACGCCATGGTCACCACCGCGCTGATGATCACCGCGACGTTGACGGCCATCGCCATCTCCATCCCCGTCGGCGTCTGGATGTCGCGCTCGCTCAGGGTGCGGCAGTTCGTGACGCCGGTGCTCGACCTGATGCAGACCATGCCGAGCTTCGTCTACCTGATCCCGACGGTGATGATCTTCGGGCCGGGCAAGATACCGGCGCTGCTCGCGACCATCATCTACGCGTCGCCGCCGCTCGTGCGCCTCACCGATCTCGGGCTGCGCAACGTCGATCCGGCGGTGATGGAGGCGAGCCGCGCCTTCGGCGCCTCGCCGTCGCAGCGCCTGTTCGGCGTCCAGATCCCGCTGGCGCTGCCGACCATCCTCGCCGGCATCAACCAGACCACGATGCTGGCGCTGGCAATGGTGGTGATCGCCTCAATGATCGGCGCCGGTGGCCTCGGCTATCAGGTGCTTCAGGGCATCGGGCGCCTCGAAGTGAGCCGCGGCCTCTTCGCCGGGCTGGGCATCGTGGTGCTCGCCATCATCTTCGACCGGATCACGCAGGCCTACGGCCGCCGGCTGCAAGGCAGGATCGGCGTCGGGGAGGCGCACTGATGGAAAACGCCGTATCAGACAGCAACGCCGCCATCGTCATGCGCGGCGTGACGAAGATCTTCGGGCCCTATCCGGAGTCCGCCCTTGCCATGCTGCGCGAGGGCCGTTCCAAGACGGAGGTGCAGGCGGAGACCGGCCATGTGGTGGGCCTCGACAATGTCTCGCTCACCATCGAGCGCGGCCAGATCTTCGTCGTCATGGGCCTGTCCGGCTCGGGCAAGTCAACGCTCATCCGCCATGTGAACCGGTTGATCGACCCGACCGCCGGCGAGATCATCGTCAATGGCGAGAACGTGCTGGAGATGAGCCTGCCGCAACTGCGCGCCTTCCGGCGCACCAGCATTGCGATGGTGTTCCAGAAGTTCGGCCTGCTGCCGCACCGCTCCGTCATCGACAATGTCGCCTACGGGCTGGAGGTACGCGGCCTGAGCAAGGCCGAGCGGACCGAGAAGGCCGCGCACTGGATCGAGATCGTCGGGCTTTCGGGATATGAGAAGTCGCGCCCCCGGCAATTGTCGGGCGGCCAGCAGCAGCGCGTCGGGCTGGCGCGGGCGCTGGCCATGGACACCGACATCGTGCTCATGGACGAGGCGTTCTCGGCGCTCGACCCGCTGATCCGCTCCGGAATGCAGGACCAGTTGCTGGAGCTTCAATCCTCGCTCAACAAGACGATCCTGTTCATCACCCACGATTTCGACGAGGCGCTGAAGATCGGCAACCATGTCGCGGTCCTGCGGGACGGCGCGGTGCAGCAGGTGGGCAAGCCGGAGGAAGTGGTGCTCGACCCGGCCAACAGCCATATCGAGGAATTCGTCCGCGACGTGAACAAGGCGCGCGCCATCCGCGTCGGCACGATCATGGAGAAAGGCGCCGGCGAACCGTGCGGGACCACCGTGCCGTCGGATGCCCGCTGCGAGGACGTGCTGCCCTATTTCGCCGAAAATTCATGGGTCGGCGTCGTCGACGCCAAGGGCGACCAGATCGGCCGGTTGTCGGCGAAGCAAGTGTTCAGGGCACTGGCACGCCACGTTCCGCCGCAGAGTTGAGGCCGGAAAACGCTCCATCTTGCTTGTATCAGATCGCGCTTCATCACCGTCACGGCATGGATCCTCGGGTCAAGCCCGAGGATGACGAATGCAGGAAGGTAAGCGTCAAGCGCGGGTGTTAGCGATTTGCATCATTCTTCCCCACCTTCGTCATCCTCGGGCTTGACCCGAGGATCCATGCCGTGAGGATGAGGAAGCCCACAACGGTCCCGGCGCGCGCTCCGGCTTAAGGGACTATGCGGCCATACCTAGTGCGCCAGCACTCTTGTGGACGGAAACACGATCTCCACCAGCGTACCCTCGCCCGGCGTGGAGTGGATGACGAAGCGCGCGCGGTTGGCCTCGACCATGGCCTTGGTGAGCGGCAGGCCGAGGCCGGTGCCGTCGCCGCGCGGGCGCTTCAGCGCGTTGATCTGCTTGAAGGGCTTCAGCGCCTGGTCGAGTTCCGCCGAGGACATGCCGATGCCGGTGTCGCGCACACGGATGACGATGTCGCCGCTCGGCTCGTAGGAGGTCGAGACGATGACCTGCCCGCCGGCCGGCGTGTAGCGGATCGCGTTCGACAGGAGGTTGAGCGCGATCTGGCGGATCGAGCGCAGGTCGGCCACCACCTCGGGCAGGCGCGAGGTGAAGCTGGAGCGGATGATGACGCGCTCGCGATTGGCCTGCGGCTGCATCATCGCCACGGCCTCGCCCAGCGTGTCGTTGAGCGACACCGCCTCGTAGCTCATCTCCTGCTCGCCGGCCTCGATCTTGGAGATGTCGAGCAGGTCGTTGACAAGATCAAGCACATGGTTGCCCGACTTGTTGATGTCGCGCAGGTAGCCGCGATAGCGCTCATTGCTGACCGGGCCGAAGCGCTCGTCGATCATCAGCTCGGAGAAGCCGATGATGGCGTTGAGCGGCGTGCGGATCTCGTGGCTGACGCGGGCGAGGAAATCGGTCTTCTGCGAGGAGGCGCGCTCGGCCTGCGAGCGGGCCTGCGTCAACTGCTCCTCGGCGCGCTTCCACTGGGTGATGTCGCGCATGACGGCGCAGTAGCCGCCGGCGCCCGGCAGGCGGCCCATGGTCATGAAAAGCGGGATGAAGCGGCCCTGTGCCTCGCGGCCGATCACCTCGCGGCCGTCATTGAGCACGCTGGCGACGCCGTTTTCCGACAGGCCGGTCAGATAGTCACGCGCCGCGCGCTGACTTTCCATGGCAAACAGCGTCTCGAAGGGGCGTCCGGCGATCTCGTCATTGGCAAGGCCGAACAGGGCCTCGGCCGGATGGCTGATGGAGCGCACCGTGCCGTCATTGTCCACGATCACCACGCCGTCGGTGGCGGTGTCGATAATGGTGCGCAGCTCCTCAAGCCGCGCCAGAAGCTCGGCCTCGCTCTGCGTCGGCGCGGCCAGCGAAACAGGTTCCGCCGGTGCAGCGGGCTCGTCCGGCCGCAGGACCAGCATGAGCGCCTTGCCATTGTTCCATGCGACCGACTGGAGATGCGCCTCAACCGGCAGGACGCTGCCATCGGCACGGCGCAGCGGCAGGCGGCCGGGACCCACGGCGGATTCGGCAACGGGCTCAGCGAAGAGCGCATCGATCCCGCCCGCCGCGCCCAGCGCATCCAGCGAGGCATGGCCGGTCAGGTCGAGGAATTCGCGGTTGGCATAGTGCAGCGCGTCGCCGGCATGGACGAGCAGCGGCAAGGGCAGGCGCGACAGGAGCCGCACATCCGCGCCCGGCAGCGGCTCTTCCGGGCGGGCGGCAAAGGCCGAGGGCAGGAACACGCCGGCCGTCACAGGCTGGGAAGGCAACGAGGGCGTCACAGGCGGCGCTTCCGCGACGTCTGTGCCGGCATCGTCCGCCGCAGGCGTCGGCTCGGCGGCCTCATCCGCCGCAACCGGCGTGAGGTCGCCGGATGACGCGGCGTCGGCAGGCTCGCCGTCTGCCACCTGTCCAACCGCCTCCTCTTCGACGGCTTCGACGGCTTCGACGGCTTCGACGGCTTCGACGGCTTCGACGGCTTCGACGGCTTCGACGGCTTCGACGGCTGTCGGAGCATCCCCATTGTCCGCCGGCAAGTCCTCGCCGGCAGAAGCCGCAGCCGATTCATCGCCTGCCGATGCAGGCGCGGGATTTTCGCCGATTGCGGCGTCTTCCCATATGTCGCGCTGCAACAGGAAAGCCGCCTCGCCGATGGCGATGGGCTGCTCGGCTTCCTCGCGCAATTCGGATGTCGCGGCCGGCGCTTCGTCGCGGAACGGCGCCTGCTCGCCGACATCCTCGCGCGCCTGCTCGAACGCCCCGGCGGGCGACGCCGGCTGTTCGGCGAGCGGCGGCAGGTCGAGCGGCTCTTCCAATGCGGCGGTCACGACCGCCTGCGGTGCGGATTGCTCGGCCTCATCCTCCACGGAGCCCGCAATACCGGATTCGCGCAGGCGCTGGCCGATCTCGCGGAAATTCAGGCGCTCGGCGCTGGAAAGCGCGCGCTCGGCCACCACGGGCCGACGCTCCGCCAGCCGGATCACCTTGTCCGAGCTGCGGCGATCGGGGCTGGCGCTCATTTCGAGGGCCGGCACCTCACCCCGGAACGGATCCTGCTCATCCTCGGCCTCGTCGACAGGCAGGTCCTGCGGCGTTTCCTGCGGCGGCAAGGGCTCCGCATCATCGCCCGAGTCGGGCACCGCCTCGCCGAAGCGCGCGACGCCGAAGCCGCGAAAACCCTCGAACCTGCGGTCGCGGTCGTAGACGGGAAGCGCCGCCAGATCGACCGGAACCCGCATTCCGGCCTCAGCCACCGGCCACAGGACCGCGCGTCCCGACCACGTGTCGCGGCGGTCGAGAAGATCCGCGATCTCGCCGCCCTTCTCCAGCCCCAGCCGGTCGGCCACATCCCGGAAAGGCTGGCCGATGATATCTGCGGAGGCGCCGACGACCGAGGCGAACTCCTCGCCGATATGGGAAAACCGTCCCTCCGCATCCGTCCGCCAGACGAAGCGGACGGGCGCATGCGGCAGTTCGTGCCGTTCCGGGACGGTGCCGCCCGCAGGCGCGGTCTCGCTGAAATACCAGTCGTCATGCGGCTGGATCGCCCGTCCTGCATCGGAGCCGACGGGTCCCTGATCCTCAGCGGGCGCGGTGTCAGGCTCGGAGTCATCCGGTCCGGCAATATCGGATGAGGAAGGCTCCGGCATGTAAGGCAAGGGCTGCACATCTGCCTCTTGTCGGCGCGGCGGTTCGGGCGTGTCGGCCGCCTCTTCCTGCGGCGCATCGACCACCATCACCAGATAGGCAGCCGGCTCGTCCACGAGGCGGGCCACACCGACGGCGGCCTTGCCGTTGCGCGTCGCGACCATGCGCTTGACGAGACGGTCGTGCGCGCCGGACGCGTCCGCGAGCAGGGCGGCAAAATCGTCTTCCGCCACGCCCGTCGCCGCAAAGCCCGGCGAGGCCGCGACGGGCAGGCCGGCGGCATCGACCAGCGCGACCTCCTGCCCTTCCCCGGAAAGGCCGCCGATCGCATGGGCGGCAATGTCGGCGGCAGCGCGGTCTTCCCGCACGAGCGGCGCGGCGAGCAGGATCGCCGCCTCGCCTCCCGGCAAATGGATTTCACGCGCGGAGAAGGCGACGAGCTCGCTTCGCTCGGCCGTGGTGATGCGCACCGCCACCGGGCGGTCCTCGCCGAGAGCCGGAAAGCCGCGCGTGGCCGCGATCTGCCGGCGCGCGACGGGCGACAGGACATCATGCGCGGCCAGCGCGTCCTCGAAGCCGCCGAAGCCCAGCAGGCGCGCGCCCGGTCCGTTCGCCCAGATCACCCGGTCGAGCGACGGCGGCAGCACCACGAGCGCATCGCCCGCGGCAAAGCGGGCGCGGACGCGCTCGTGGACCGCGACGTCGATGAACGGGTAGGACCGCGCATTCATGTGAGACCTATCGCTGGGACGCAGGCGTTAACCGTTTGGTAATAATGGAGTTCCGGGGTCCTCGTCCACCGATGCGTGCGGGCGGCCCACGCCAAACTCGGCCTTTGGTTAACGGACATCCCGACACACCGCCATCCAGCAGATAGCTCCCGCTTCCGGTCCTTTTCGCTCACGCAAGCCTGCCCCGCTACCGGCTCCTCTCGAGAACGACGGTTTAGTGCATTGCAACATTTGATATTGCACCGCACAAAAACATGGTCTATATAGGAAGCCACGACCGGTTGGGGAACACAACCCTTCCGCCCAAGGAACAGGAACGCAACAATGAGCAAAGCAGCGATGAAGTCCATCGAGAACGTCGAATTCCCGACCTTCGACGCCAGCGAGGCCACCGACCAGCTTCGCGCCTTCGCCGAGAAGGGCGTCGAGCAGTCGAAGGAAGCCTATGCCAGGATCAAGAGCGTGTCGGAAGACATGCAGAAGGCGCTTGAGGATACCTATGAGAGCGTGCGCCTCGCCTCGAGCGAGCTGACCTCCAAGTCGATCGCGGCCGCCCGCGTCAACACCGCGGCGAGCTTTGACCATCTCGACTCGCTGCTGGCCGTGAAGTCGCTGTCCGAGCTCTTCGAACTTCAGGGCGCCTTCGTGCGCAAGAGCTACGAGCGTTTCGCCGAGCAGGCGAAGGATTTCCAGGCGCTCTCCTCCAAGGTGACCGATGATGTCGCCAAGCCGGTGAAGGGCGTGTTCGAGAAGTCCGTCAAGGAATTCAAGGTCGCCTGAGGCGCGCCTTAAACGGATCCCCGCGGTGAGGTTCCTCCTCCCACCGATCCGCGGGTAGAACGGCCGGCACCTCCTCCCGCCGGACCGACTCTAGGAAAAGACCGGGACCTCCTCCCCCCGGTCTTTTTCCTTTTCGGGGACCGACGACACACCCTGCATCGTCGTCGCGACACGCTCTGTTTCTGTCTTGAAATGCGGCGCATTTATCCGTATGGACACGGCACCCTGCGGTTGTAGCTCAGCTGGTTAGAGCGCCGGATTGTGGATCCGGAGGTCGCTGGTTCGATCCCAGCCAACCGTACCATCGCTTTCCAACCAGTTCAGCAAGTTGCACGCATCCGGCGACGGCCTGGACCCATGGCGCGACAAAGCCCGCTCCGGCGATCCGGAGCGGGCTGGCAGACAGATCAGCGATTATCTGCCACCTCGGGATCGTTATGACTGCTGCCCGCCCTTGCGGCCGGCCTCGGAGGCGCGCTCGCGATCCTCGGCGAAATTGCCGCTTCCGCCGCGGTGACCGCCCTGCTGGCGATTGTTGTTGCTTTCAGCCTGCTGCTGGCGGTTGCGGTCGTCGTTCTTGTGGCTCTGCTGACCGGCCTTCACATGCTGTTCGTGGCTTCCACCTTGATTTGCCATGATCTTCTCCCTTGGCTTTGAGGCTCTTGTCGACCTCGTGGGGGTGGGGGATGAGGCTTCGTTGCCTCGCCGGATCAACTGAAGGTTTGGGCCATCGTTCCTTCACGAAATATTTCCGCGCCAGGGTCCTGCGGCAAGTTCGACGGCGACGAAGGTTGTCCTTGAGCACGGCTTGACGTAATGTTATTACAACGCCACCTGAAGGGTCATGGCAACCGAACCCGGAGCGTCGACGATGTCTCATACATACGACCTGACGAAGAACCAGACCCTGGTGCTGAACGCCTTGATGAAGACGGAAGGACCCACCAGCGCCTATTCCCTGCTCGACCAGTTGCGCGGCGACGGGTTCCGCGCGCCGCTGCAGGTCTATCGCGCGCTGGAGAAGCTGATCGAGATGGGGCTGGTCCACAGGCTCGAAAGCCTCAACTCCTTCGTCGCTTGCGCCCATCCCCATGACCACAGGCACGGCCTCGTCGCCTTCGCGATCTGCGACAATTGCGGTCAGGTGGACGAGTTCTCCGACGCGATCATCGAAAAGCGCCTCAAGGGATGGGCCACCGATCATTCCTTCAAGCTCGCCAAGGCCACCATCGAGATGCGCGGAACCTGCGCCAATTGCCTGCCGGCATAGTTTTCAGGCGGACCGAAGCCATTGCGGGACCGGTAAGTTATAAGATAACATAACGAATTGATCCGAGCGGCCCTTCCTTCTTCCAGTCAAAAGAGGCATCCATATCATGCAGCATGACGTGATCGTCATCGGCGGCAGCTATGCCGGAATGGCGGCGAGCCTCCAGCTCCTGCGCGCCTATCGCAGCGTTCTGGTGATCGACGCCGGGCTTCGCCGCAACCGGTTCGCGAGCCATTCCCATGGCTTTCTGGGGCAGGACGGCGTCGATCCGGCCGAGATCGCCGGAACGGCGCGCAGGCAGCTCGAAGCCTATCCGACGCTGACATGGATCGACGGCACCGCCGAGACCGCCTCGGGCGGGAAGGACGCCTTCCTCGTCACGACCGCCGCCGGCGATCACCGGGGCCGCCGGCTGCTGCTCGCCACCGGCGTGTCGGACGAGTTGCCCGCGATCGAGGGGCTGGCGGAGCGCTGGGGCGCAAGCGTCTTCCATTGTCCCTATTGCCACGGCTACGAGCTGAACCGCGGCCGCATCGGCGTCATCGCCACGGGGCCGATGTCGCTGCATCAGGCGCAGCTCATCCCGGAATGGGGTGACGTGACATTTCTCGTCAATGAAGCGCTCACGCTCGACGATGCCGCCCGCGACGATCTTTCGGCGCGTGGGGTGGTGATCGAGGAAACGCCGGTCGCCCGGCTGGACGGTCACGCCGACGTGCTGCTGGCGGACGGACGCCGCCTGCCCTTCGCCGGGCTCTTCACCGCCACACGCAATGCGCCGGCGACGTCGATCGCGTCGTCGCTGGGCTGCGAGATCGAGGAGACGCCGTTCGGCACCCAGATCCGCACCGACGCCATGAAGGAGACGAGCGTGCCGGGCGTCTTCGCCTGCGGCGATGTCGCGCGCGTTCCGCATTCGGTGTCGCTGGCGGTCGGGGATGGCGCATGGGCCGGCGCCGGCATCCACCGTTCCCTCGTCTTCTGAAACGGGCTGCGGCATCCGGGAGCGGCGGCCATGGGTGGCGAACATCTTTACGTTTGAATAATATGAAATGGAAAATGCCTGATTGCCTGTGACGTGGTTGTTCATGGTTTCTATCTATGGTGCCGGTGATATGGATGCCGGATAGCGACCCGAATGGCCTCTCTGTTCAGCCTCGACCAGCAAACCATGTTCATGATGAACGCGCTGCTGCTGGTCGTCTTCGCCATCGCTTTCGCATTCGCGGGACTTGGCCGTAGCGACCGCCGCTATTGGGCGCTCCTCGTCGCGTCGAACGTCGTTTTCGCTGTCGCCTTCGTCATCTTCTCCCGTCACATCGATGGGACGCCGGAGGTCCTGCTGCTGCCGAACGCCATGCTGGTGATCGGCCTCGGCCTGCGATGGCAGGCCACCAGGACCTTCTTCGGGCATCGGTCCTCGTCCATATGGTTTCTGGGGCTGAGCGTCGTCATAGCGCTGGGTCTGCTGCTCTCCGACGTGCTCGGCAAGGGGCTGGTCTTCGGCCTCACCAACGCGCTCATCGCGGCGCAGATCGTCGCGATCATGGTGTCGCTGGCGCGCGAGCGGGAGCCGCTGCCGTCGCGCTGGGGCCTGGTCTTCGCCTATGGCGCGGTGGCCGCTTCCTCCGCCTTGCGCATCGTCCAGGGCTTTTTCCTCGGCCGCGGCATGGACAGCCTCCTGCCGGGAGATATCTTCCTCGACCTTCATCTCATCGCAGCGGCCGTCCATATCAGCGCCAGCGGCGCGTTCTCGCTGTCCATGGCCTATGAGCGCAGCGTCGCCGGCTTGCGCGAGACCGCGCTGCGCGATCCGCTGACCGGCCTCTACAACCGCTGGAGCCTCCAATCATTGCCTGAGATCGTCCCGCAGCACGGAAGGGGGGAGGACGCGGCCCTCGTGCTGCTCGACATCGATCATTTCAAGCGGATCAACGACAATTACGGGCATGCCGCCGGTGACAATGCCATCAGGCACTGCGCCGACATGATCCGCCAGACTTTCGGGGAAGACAATCTCATCGCCCGCATCGGCGGCGAGGAATTCATCGTCCTGCTGGCGGGAAAGGACATCGCCCACGCCCACGATCTTGCGCAGAAGCTCCAGCAGGCGATGGAGTCCCAGCCCCTGTTCATCCAGGGAAACCGCGTCGAGATCATCGTCAGCATCGGCATCAGCCACGGCGCGATGGAACCGCGGGCGATCGCCGGCCTGCTGGAGAAGGCGGATATATGCCTCTATCGCGCCAAGTCGAACGGCCGCGATCGCATTGAAATAGATGATGGCGCGGTGCCGGCGAGCCGCAGGCGATCGGTGTCGTCTTCGCCGCACGAACGTCGCTCGCGCGCCCCGGCCGGCTCGTCATAGGCACCGCCGACGGCTCCTCCTCGGCGCACGCGCATGAATCATCCGCGACTTTCTCCGGAGTCCGTTGCCTTGTTCCGGCCCGAATGTTAGATGTAATAACATAACTAACGCACACGAGTCCGGCGCCGCAGCCGCCGATTACTGGAACCGTCCTCCCGATGCCTGAAGCCTGCATTGAATTCAGCGACCTCACGCTGGGCTACAACAGCCATCCGGCCGTTCATCATCTGAACGGCACGGTCGCAAGGGGATCGCTGACGGCGGTGATCGGCGCCAACGGATCGGGCAAGTCCACCCTGATGAAGGGCATCGTCGGCGTGCTGAAGCCCATGGCCGGCGGATGCACCGTCATGCCGGGGGTGAGGGTCGCCTATCTGCCGCAGCAATCGGAACTGGACCGCTCCTTTCCGGCAAGGGTGGTCGATCTGGTCTCGCTCGGCCTGTGGCCGCGGCGCGGGCTGCTCGGCCGCTACCGCCCCGAGGACCGGCGGGCCGTATCGGATGCCCTGTCGGCGGTGGGCCTCGAAGGCTTCGAGAAGCGGCCGATCGACACCTTGTCCGGCGGCCAGTTGCAGCGGGCGCTGTTTGCGCGGGTGCTGGTGCAGGACGCCGACCTGATCCTGCTGGACGAGCCCTTCAACGCCGTCGATGCCCGCACCGTCGCCGACCTGATCGCGCTGATCAAGCGCTGGCATGGGGAAAAGCGCACCGTCATGGTGGTCGTCCATGACCTCGACCTGGTCCGTCAGCATTTCCCGGAAGCCCTGCTTCTGGCGCGGCGGCCGGTGGCATGGGGCGATGCACGCAAGACGCTGGCGCCGGAAAACCTGCTGCGCGCCCGCCAGTTCCACGAGGCATGGGACGAGACCGCGCCCTGGTGCGCGCCCGAGGAACACGAGCATCATGCCGGCCATCATCACCATGATCATGCCCATGGGGATGCGGCCGATCGCAGAGGCGCGGCCTGATGCTTGCGCTTCATGACTATCTGATCGCCCCCTTCGTCGAGTTCGCCTTCATGCAGCGGGCGCTGGTCGGCGCGCTGATGCTGTCTGTCAGCGCCTGTCCGGTCGGCGTGTTCCTCATGCTGCGCCGCATGAGCCTGACCGGCGACGCCATGGCGCATGCGATCCTGCCGGGCGCCGCGGTCGGCTTCCTGCTGTACGGCCTCCAGATCGTGCCGATGACGCTTGGCGGGCTCGCCGCCGGCGTGGTCGTGGCGCTGGGCGCGGGTGCCGTCTCGCGCCTGACCATCCAGAAAGAGGACGCCTCCATGGCGGCCTTCTACCTGATCTCGCTGGCGCTCGGCGTGCTGATCGTCTCGCTGCGCGGCTCCAATGTCGATCTCATGCATGTGCTGTTCGGCACCGTGCTGGCGCTCAACGACGAAGCGCTGACGCTGATCGGCACGATCACGGTGGTGACGCTGGGCGCGCTCGCCGTCTTCTGGCGCGCGCTCGTCGCCGAATGCCTCGACCCGCTCTTCCTGCGCTCGGTGTCGCGCCTCGGTCCGCCGGTCCACTTCATCTTCCTGGGGCTGGTCGTGCTCAACCTCGTCGGCGGCTTCCAAGCGCTGGGCACGCTGCTCTCCGTCGGGCTGATGATGCTGCCGGCCGCGGCCGCGCGCTTCTGGACCAGCCGGGTCGGGCCGATGTGCCTGCTGGCGATCGCCATCGGCGCCGTTTCCTGCATGTCCGGCCTGCTTCTGTCCTATCACGCCGCGCTGCCGTCCGGCCCGGCGATCATCCTGTCGGCCGGCGTGGTCTACCTGGCTTCAATCCTCGCCGGCACGCGCGGCGTGCTCGCCACGCGCGTCCGCCATACATCCCACCGTACCGCCTGAAAGGAGACGATCGATGTCCAGACTGATCAAGCTCGCCGCAGCAGTGAGCGTTATAACATTAACCCACACGGCGATGGCCGCGGCCGAGAACCTGAAGGTCGTCGCCAGCTTCTCCATCATCGCCGACTTCGCCAAAAATGTCGGCGGCGACCGCGTGGACATCACCACGCTGGTGGGTCCGAACGGCGACGCCCATGTCTACGAGCCCAAGCCCGCCGATGCGGTTGCCGTGGGCGCCGCCGACGTGGTTCTGGTCAACGGCCTGCAGTTCGAGGGTTTTCTTCAGCGCCTCGTCGAAGCGAGCGGCACCAAAGCGCCGATCGTCGAGCTGACCAAAGGCGGCGAGGTTCTGAAAAACGCCGAGGGAGAGCATCACCACCATGGTGATGAAGCAGCCGAAGACGAACACGAGCATGAGCATGACGCCGCGGAGACCGGGCACGACCATGATGCCGAAGAAGGCCATGAACATGCCCATGAGGAAGGCCACCATCATCACGGCGAGTTCGATCCGCATGCATGGCAGTCGGTCCACAATGCCGAGGTCTACGTGAAGAACATCGCCGAAGCCTTCTGCGCCGCCGACGCGGCCGGCTGCGACACCTACAAGGCCAATGCCAGCGCCTATGGCGAGAAGCTGGAGGCGCTGGAGGGCGAGATCAAGGCCGCCGTGGCCGAGATCCCGGAAGACAAGCGCGTGATCATCACCTCGCACGACGCGTTCAATTATTTCGAGCACGAATACGGCCTGAAATTCCTCGCGCCGGAAGGCGTCTCGACGGAATCGGAAGCCTCCGCCGCGGATGTCGCGGCGCTCATCAAGCAGGTCAGGGAGGACAAGGCCTCGGCGATCTTCGTGGAGAATATCACCAATCCGCGCCTGATCGAGCAGATCGCCAGCGAGACCGGCATCAAGGTCGGCGGCACGCTCTATTCCGACGCGCTCTCTGACGAGAGCGGCCCGGCGGCCACCTATATCGACATGATGAAGCACAATGTGAGCACGATCAAAGGCGCCATCCTCGGAAGCTGAGCAGCCGCGGCTTCACGGAAAGGGCGGAGCGATCCGCCCTTTCCGCTGTGGTGTCGACGCAACCGGAAAAGGCGCGCCAGGAGAGCGCGGCTCATCATTTCTTAACGCGGCGCGTTGAGGGTAGCGCATTGCTCGGCTGTGACATGCGATGCGGCTTTCCGTTCCACTTCCACAGGTGACGACCGTCGCCCTCTACCTGCTCGTGGCGCTCACCTTGTGGTCGCCCATCGACAGCAGCGTGCTGGGCGGCCTCGGGGAGCCGCTGCGCTATGCCCTTATCCTGGCCGTGGCCGGGTTTTTCTGCATCTATGCCTACCGCGCGGCGGACTTCCGGATTTCCCTGTCGGGCGACTGGATCTTCCTGATCTGTTTCCTGACCTATGTCGCCCTGTCGGCCTTCTGGAGCGAAGGCGGCGTCAATGCCTATATCAAGGGCCTGCTGATCCTCTCCGCGATGCTGATGGCGCTCAGCATCAGCCATCTCAGGCGCATGGACGAGATCGCGGTCATCTTCTACCGGGGGATGTGCGTCTTCATCGTCCTGTCCCTGCTCACCGTGCTGTTCTTCCCCGATATCGGCATCGAGCGCGGATGGGAGGTCGAGGGCGACTGGCGTGGGCTCGCCGGACAGAAGAACGGCCTCGGCCATCTGGCCGCGCTGGCATTCGTCGGCAGTGTCGGCCTGCCGCTGGGCGCTGCGGGCGGAAGCATCAGGCCGCTGCTCCTGCGCCTCGCCATGGTGGCGATCAACGCGGTGGTGCTGGTGAATTCCGGCTCCCGCGGCGCGCTGGTCAGCGCCGGCGTCGGCATCGGCGCGCTGCTGCTGGCACGGATGCCGCGTGCCCTTCAGCGGCTGCTTCTGCTGGTCTTCGTGGCGCTGGCCGTACCGCTGGTGAACGTCACCCTTCCCACCATCGAGCTGAATGCCGACAAGATCGACGTTCTCGGCACGACGCTCAATACGAGCAACCGCACGACGATCTGGTTCTACGGCCTGCAGCAGCTCGGCGACCGCCCGCTGTTCGGCTTCGGCCTCTCAGGCTTCTGGACACCCGAGCGGATGCAGGCCTTCAAGGACACCTATGGCTGGGTGCTCGACAATTTCCACAATGGCTACATCACCATTCTGATCGAGGGCGGGCTCGTCGGCCTGATGCTGCTCGCGGCCGCGATCGCCTTCCTGATGATGCTCTATCTCGTCGCCATCGGTAACCTGCGCGACCGCGCCGTGGCCGTCACCTTCGCCTATACCTGCATGTTCCTGTTCGGGAACCTGGTCGAGAACGGAATCGGGCGCTCCACCGCCACCACCTTCATCATGTTCATCACGCTGGCATTCGCACTGCGGCCCTATCTCCTCGACCGCACCCGGCTCGGCACGAGCATGATGGCCGGCCGGCGGTTGACGCCCGCCTTGTCCTGATTCGTTCGGCAGTGTTTGAAAGGAGGTCCCGCTTCGGATTCGAACCGAAGCTCTGAGGATGTGCCCACCCCATGCGTAACCACCCCGCTCCGGGACCATCGGGGAAATATAATCCAGCGCAGCGGCGCCATCAAACACAAAGAAGGCGGCAGGCCGCCGTGATGATCAGGCCTTGTAGGCCACCAGCACCGCCCCGAGCGCGATCAGGCAGATGCCGATCCAGTTCGGCACGGAAAGCCTCTCGCCGAGAAAGATCACGGCGAAGACCGCCACCAGCACGACGCTGAGCTTGTCGATCGGCGCCACGCGCGCGGCGTCACCCAATTGCAGGGCGCGGAAATAGCAGAGCCACGAGGCGCCGGTCGCCAGCCCCGAGAGCACGAGGAAGACCCATGTGCGGCCGGGCACCGTGGCCGGCTGCTGCCAGCTTCCCGTTCCCCAGAGCATCGCCGCGAGAACCAAAGTGATCACGCAGGTGCGAATGAAGGTGGCGAAGTCGGAATTCACGTTCTCGACACCGACCTTCGCGAAGATCGCCGTCAGCGCGGCGAAGGCGGCGGACAGAAACGCCCATGCCTGCCAGGAAAAGGGAAAATTGGCCATGAAGGACTCCTTGAACATGGCCGCACTATCATCGCCTGTTGCGGCAGGCCAGCCTCGGAGAAGCCGCCGGGCAACGCTTCAACCGGCGCCAGGGCGCAGGAGGCTCTTGCCGCCTTGCACCGGCTTTGACTACTTTGGTTCCGTTCCAGAAGAGAAGAGGTCCGAACATGCGAACGATACTGGTTCCTCTGGCGGCGCTGATGCTGACCGTCACCGCCTCCGCGTCCGACGACCTGTCCGAGGAATTGCGGAAGGCGGATCAGGCCCTGAACCACACATTCAGGGAGATCGAGAACCGCCTGTCGGATGATGCCGGCGCAAAAGCGCGCCTCGTCTCCGCGCAGCGCGCCTGGATCGCCTTTCGCGATGCGGAGTGCACTTTCCAGTCCAGCGGTGACGATGGCGGAACCGCCGCGCCGATGGCCATCGCCGCCTGCCGGACCGCGCTGACGACGGACAGGACAGAACAGTTGAAGGCCTATCTCAACTGCGCGGAAGGCGATCTGACCTGCCCGGTGCCGTCTGAATAGTCCCACAGGACGCCGCCCTCGCCGCTCGCAGCCGGCGGAGCCACCTTCGCCCAGATCGTTCGCGCGACTGACGCGTTCCAACCGGCAGACGAAGGAGGACACCATGAACACCGCCAACCTGCAGCTCGAAGGGCTTTGCCTTGCGATCGCCGCCATCAACCGAAAACTCGTGGCCAAGGGGCTGCTGACGCAGGAAGAGGTCGACGAGGCGCTGCATGGGGCGCAAGCCGCGGCCACGGCGGATGAGCGGCTCGCCGAGCAGCTGTCGCCGGCGAACCGGGATGCCGTCTGCTTTCCGATACGGGTGCTGCGAATCGCCAACGAGGCCGGTGCGGAGCCGCGGACGTTTACGCAACTGGCGAAAGCCGTCGGCGAAACCAAGCAGCCCTATAACGACCAGCGCTGATCCGACCTCTCGCATGGCGGCTTCCGCCCGGCATGCTCCGTCCGCTCCGCGCCTGATCGCGAGGCGCTCCCCATCAACGGCCCCCGTCGGGAACCACCATCGCCAAGGCACGTTGGCGCTTCATCCATCTCACAAGGAGGAGCGGTGAAATGGCGAAGGAACTTCCCGACGACGATATGCAACAGGGCACGCGACGGATCATGTTGTCGGCCGTCATCATCGCGGCCCTGCTCTTCGTCGGCCTGTTTGCGGTATCCGCGCTTGGCGTTCTTGCCTCATGACGCGGAAGGAGAACCGACATGATGGACTATTTGTGGCTTTTCGCGACGGCAGGCGGTGCGCTGATCCTGGGCATCGTCATCGCTTATGGCGTGCTTCGCCGGCGGCGGCTGTCTGCGGATGAGAAGCGCGCTCAGGAGCGCGAGGTGAAGCGCCTCTACAACGAGCCGCGATCCTGAACCCGATGGGCTGGCCTTGCGCGTGCAAGGCGACGACAGCCACCGCCATCGCGAACGGGGTCAGGAAAGCGGGAAGCTCATGCCGCGCCGCGTCAGAAGAATCCGACCGGAAAGTAGCGCAGATAAAGTTCTCCGAAGACGCCGTTGACGTTGATCTCGCGCAGCGCGTAGTCGAACGCGTCGGCAAGCTCCTTGCGCCGTTGCGGAACCGCGATCGCGAGGCCGGCGCCGAGATATTCGCCCGCGAGATACGGCCCGCCGGCCAGCGCACAGCAATTGCCAGAGGCCGGGCTGGCGAGCCAGAATGCCAGCCGCATCCCGTCGCCGAAGGCGACGTCGAGCCGCCCGGCCTTGAGTTCCTCGTGAAGCTTCGCCTCGTCCTCGACCGGAACGGGCCTGGCATCGGCGAAATAGTCCTTCAGCAGGGCCTCGTGCTCCGAACCCGCCACCACACCCACGCGGCGGCCCGACACGGCGCGCCACATCGGTTCGGAAAGCGATGCGCCGGTGCGCGCCACGAATCGGGCGGGAAAGCGCATGTAGGAACGGGTGAAGGCATATTTGGCGCGCGTCTGCGGCGTCACCGCGAGGCCGGCGATCATCGCCTCGCCCTCCCCCTTCTCCAGCGCGGGCTCGAGCTCGTTCCACGGCAGGGCCTGGATCTGGCAGCGGTCGAGGATGTCGAGTTCGCGGCAGAGCGCGCGTGCGAGGTCGATATGGAAGCCCGTCAGCAGGCCGTTCGCATCGATGAAATTGAAGGGCGGGAAATCCACCGTGGTGAGGAACCGGATGCGGGAGATGCCCGTGAGGTTGGGCCTGACGAAACGCTCGCTTTGATCCCAGAGCTGGGGAACGGCCGCCTCCTGCGCCGAGACGCTGCCGCAGGCAAGAAGCATGATCGCGGCAAGGATACTGCGCATCGCGGTACTCGTCGGAAATTCGATGCGGCCGAATTTAACCGCAACCTCGGCATTTGAAAGGCCGCTTTTCAAATTCCCCAAATGACCTATCATCCGCGCTGGCGGCGATGAACGGGGAACAGAATTCGCCGCCGACGGCATGGGTGGGGTTACCGTCTTTCCGTCGCCTGCAAGGATTGCCGCGGTCGGGGCGCGCCTCGTCCGCCGCGTTCGTGCGGCGCCTGCACGGTTTGCGCCGATCTTTCCACTCATGGCTGACGGCGCCGGCTGTCGGATGCCCGATGCCGGTCGCTGTGAAACAGATGCACGCGTCGGGAGGCGGCACGTGAAACGGGGTGCATGACGACCGCCAGTTGGGGGGCGGCGGAGGAACGATGATTGGAGACCGCAGAAAGCGCACCGAAAAACCCGCCTGACGGCATTCTTGCAGGACGTATCGCATCGAGCCTGGCCGCTCCGGTGCCGCAGCGCCCGCTCGACATCGTCGCGGAGCGGCTGGCCCTCGACCACGCCGTGCTGGAAGCCGCGCGGCGGCGAAGCGAAATCTGCGGCACCACCGCGCAGGCCGAATTGCTCGCGACGGGCGATATTTCGGAGCGGGCCTATTTCGGCGCGGCGGCCGCTGCCCTGTCCCTGCCCTTTCTGCTGCGCATCGATGCCGAGGCGCTGGTGCTGCGCGACGGCGACTGCGTGACCCTGCTCTCCCGGCGCAGCGGCGGCATGCATGTGCGCTATCTCGGCGAGGACAATGTTCCACGCATCGTCATCGCGCCGGAGGAAGCCGACCTATCACGCCTCCATCGTCTCCTGTCGCGCGCGCCGTCGCTGCGCGACAGGATCGCGATCGCGACGCCGTCGGAATTGCGCCGCGCGTTGCTGCAACGCGGCCGCCTGCACATGCTCCATCGCGTGCGCAACCTGCTGTTCGATGCGCTGCCGCATTGCTCGGCAAGGGTCGTGACCAGCGGCCTGCAGGGTTTCGGCTTCGGCATGCTCTGCTGCGCGGCGATCGTGGGCTCGCTCTGGTATGCGAGCTGGACCTGGCTTGCGCTCCATCTGGCCGCCACGACTTTCTTCCTCGCCTGCGTGCTGCTGCGGACGCTGGCGCTCGGCGCAATCGCGACCCCGCGCTATCGACAACCCGACGCCGTCGATCCCAGCATCATGCCGGTCTACACAGTGCTCGTCGCGCTCAGGGGCGAGGCCGCAATCGTCTCGGAGCTGCTGGTGGCGCTCGGCCGTCTCGCCTGGCCGCGCGGCAAGCTCGAGATCAAGCTGATCTGCGAGGCGGACGATCCCGGGACAATTGCGGCCATCCGCGCCCATGAGCTGCGCCCCTGGGTGGAGGTCATCGAGGTGCCGCCGGCCGAGCCGCGCACCAAGCCGAAAGCGCTCGCCTATGCCCTGCAGGCATCGCGCGGCGATCTGGTGGTGCTCTACGATGCGGAGGACAGGCCGCATCCGTGGCAGCTGATCGAGGCATGGCAGCGCTTCGAAAGGCACGGCGAGGAGCTCGCCTGCCTTCAGGCGCCGCTTCACATCACCAACGGCAGGCGCAGCGCCATCGCCGCCATGTTCGGCTTCGAATATGCCGCGCTCTTCCGCGGGCTGCTGCCCTATCTGTCGCGCAAGGCGCTGCTCCTGCCGCTGGGCGGCACGTCCAACCATTTTCGCCGCACGGCGCTCGACAAGATCGGCGGCTGGGACCCGTTCAACGTCACCGAGGACGCCGACCTCGGCGTGCGGCTGGCGCGTTTCGGCTACAGGACGGAGACGATCAATTTTCCGACCTACGAGGCCGGACCCGAGACACTGGACGTATGGCTGAAACAACGCACGCGATGGTTCAAAGGGTGGATCCAGACCTGGCTGGTGCATATGCGCGAGCCGTTGCGGCTTGCGAACGAGCTTGGCCCTGCGTCCTTCATCATCTCGCAGATACTGTTCGCCGGCATGGTCGCCTCGGCGCTGCTCCACCCGCTGCTCATCGTGACGATCATCTATCTGGCGCTGGAGTTCGCCGGCAGCCGCGATGTGAACCTCGTGCCCACCACGCTGTTCGTGCTCGACCTGATCAACATCGTACTGGGCTATTCGGCCTTCCTGCTGCTCGGGCGCGCGGCGGTCGGGATGGGCACGGGCCTGCGCTTCTGGCGGGTGGTGGCGCTCACGCCGGTCTACTGGATGATGCTGTCATGGGCCGCATGGCGCGCTCTGTTCCAGCTCTTCCACAATCCCTTCCTGTGGGAGAAGACCCCGCATCCGGACGGGCTGGGAACCGATCCGCCGGTCGGCGAGCATGCCTGATGATCAGGTACGGAAATGCTTCGACAGCTTCAGGCCCTGCGCCTGATAGTTCGACCTGAGGTCCGCGCCGTAGAGCGCGTCGGGGCGCGACAGCATGTGCTCGTAGACGAGCCGGCCGACGGTCTGGCCGTCTTCGAGAATGAAAGGCACCTCGTGGCTGCGCACCTCGAGCACCGCGCGGCTGCCCGTGCCGCCGGCGGCGGAATGGCCGAAGCCGGGATCGAAGAAGCCGGCATAATGGACGCGGAACTCGCCCACCAGCGGATCGAAGGGCGTCATCTCGGCCGCATAGTCCGGCGGCACATGGACGGCCTCGCGGCTCACCAGAATATAGAACTCGTCCGGATCGAGGATGATCTCGCGCTCGCCATGGACATGAATCGGCTCCCAGAAATCGCGCACGTCCTGCGATGCCTTCGCGTCCACGTCGATGAGGCCGGTATGGTGCTTGCCGCGATAGCCGACGAGCCCCTCGGCATCGCCGCCGAGGTCGATCGACAGGGCGATACCGCCGCCAGATATGTTGGGCGTGTCGGAAGCGACCAGCGTGTCGCGCGCATGCAGCCCCGCCAGTTCGGCCTCGGACAGGATCGCGAGCCCGCGGCGGAAGCGTATCTGCGACAGACGCGAGCCAGCCCGCACGACGATCGGGAACGTGCGGGGGCTGACCTCCAGATAAAGCGGCCCGCAATAGCCGTCGGGTATCTTGTCGAACTCCGCGCCGCAATCGGTCATCACGCGCGTGAAGATGTCGAGGCGGCCGGTCGAGCTCTTCGGATTGGCGGAGGCCGATATGCCCGCCGGCAGGTTGAGCTGCTCCATCAGCGGCACGATGTAGACGCAACCCGTCTCCAGCACCGCGCCGCCGCCAAGCCGGATTTCGTGCAGCTTGAGCCGGTCGAGCTTGTCGGCCACCCGGTGGCTGCCGCCCGGCAGGAAGCTTGCACGCACGCGGTAGGCGATGTCGCCCAGCCGCAGGTCGAGGCTGGCCGGCTGGATCTGGTCGGCATCGAGCGGACGCGGCGCCGACAGGGCACCGGCGGCGAAAAGCGCCGCGATGTCGCGATCGGGGAGGATGCCGGTCTGACGTGCCAAGGGCCGCTCCATGGGTCGGCCGCCTGCGTCGAAATCGGCCGCGCCGAGCTTTAGCGGCGCCGACAATTGACGCAAGGCGTTGGCGGGACTAAAGACCGTGTTATCCCGTGGTGATTTGGCCGGTCGGCTTGCAGCCACGTTAAACAAGTCGCTAAAGGGCCGTCTGAGCCGGCTTGCGACTCCATCGCGGCCGGTTTTTTTGTTTGGGGCAGATGATGAGCATCGAACGCAGGCGCAACTGGAAACCCGCTACCACCCTCGTGCATGGCGGAACCCTCCGATCAGGCTTCGGCGAGACCTCCGAGGCGCTCTACCTGACGCAGGGTTTCGTCTATGAGAATTTGGAAGCCGCCGAGGCGCGCTTCAAGGGCGAGGAGCCCGGCTTCATCTATTCGCGCTACGCGAACCCCACCGTCGACATGTTCGAGAAGCGCATGTGCGCGCTGGAAGGTGCGGAAGACGCGCGCGCGACCGCATCGGGAATGGCTGCCGTCGCCGCCGCGCTGCTTTGTTCCGTCAAGGCCGGCGACCATGTGGTGGCGGCGCGCGCCCTGTTCGGCTCGTGTCGCTGGATCGTCGAGGTTCTGATGCCGAAATACGGCATCGAATCCACTTTGGTCGACGGCACGAAGATCGAGGAATGGGAACGCGCCGTGCGGCCCAACACGAAGCTCTTCTTCCTGGAGAGCCCGACCAACCCGACGCTGGAGGTCATCGACATCGCAGCGGTGGCGAAGGTCGCCAATGCCATCGGGGCGCGCGTCGTGGTGGACAATGTCTTCGCCACCCCGCTGCAGCAGCGGCCGCTGGAGCTCGGCGCCCATGTCGTCGTCTATTCGGCCACCAAGCACATCGACGGCCAGGGCCGCTGCCTCGGCGGCGTCATCCTGTCCGACAAGACGTGGATCGATGAGAACCTGCACGATTATTTCCGCCATACGGGCCCCAGCCTGTCGCCTTTCAACGCCTGGACGCTGCTGAAGGGACTGGAGACGCTCCCCCTTCGCGTGCGCCAGCAGACGGAGACGGCCGGCCGTATCGCCGAGCATCTCGCCGGCCATCCCGGCGTGGCGCGGGTTATCTATCCCGGCCGCAGCGACCATCCGCAGGCCGACATCATCGCCCGCCAGATGAAAGGCGGCTCGACGCTGATCTGCTTCGACGTGAAGGGCGGCAAGGCAGGCGCCTTCGGCTTCTCCAACGCGCTGGACATCATCAGTATCTCCAACAATCTCGGCGATGCGAAGAGCCTGATCACCCATCCGGCCACGACCACGCACAAGAACCTGACGGAAGAGGCCCGCGCCGAACTCGGCATTTCTGGCGGAACCCTGCGCCTGTCGGTCGGGCTGGAGGATGCCGAGGACCTGATCGCCGACATCGACGATGCGCTGGAAAAGGCGAAGAGGGTCTAGCCATTCTTGCGAAGGCGCGCGGGCGCGACCGTGCGCCATGCGATGGCGAGGATATGGCGGAGGTCTTCCTCCGCCGCCGCGTCGAGATCGACGCGGCTCCAGCCCTTGAGGCCCCAGCCGCCGGTAACGGGCGACAGAAACGTCGGCATAGTCTCCATCAGGAGGCGCTGGTCGTCCGGCCTCAGCTTGACGACCGCCTGCCTTTTGTCCTCGCGCCAGGTGGCGAATATCTTGCCGCCGATGCGGAAATCCATGCTCTCGAAATGGCTGCCCTGCACGGCGTGCGGCAGGGACAGCGCAAGCTCCCAGTAGCGTTCAGGCGTGACCATCGTCAGATCCTGTCGCGCAGAGCGTACCAGTTGAGCGCCAGGAACAGAAGCGGGGCGCGCAGGGCCCGCCCTCCCGGAAAGGCCGGCACGCGCAGTTCCTGGAACAGCCGCAGCCTGTCGCGATTGCCGGTGATCGTCTCGGCATAGAGCCGGCCGACATAATTGGCCAGCATGACGCCGTGGCCGGAATAGCCGCCGGCGGAGATGACGCCCGGCATGACCTCGCGCACGAAGGGCTTGCGCGGCAGGGTGATGCCCACGGACCCGCCCCAAGCATGGGTGATCTCGATATCCTTCAGCGCCGGATAAAGCTCGGCGATCTGGCGGCGGATCTGCTCGGCGATGTCCTGCGGGTTCTTCGCGCCGTAGACCTCGCGCCCGCCGAACAGCAGCCGCCCATCCTCCGAGCGGCGGAAATAACGCACCACGAAGCGCGAATCGTCCACCGACTCGCCACCCGGCAGCACCGGACTGTCGGCCCCGAGCGGCACGGTGGCGCCGATGAAGGAGCCGATCGGCATGACATGGGCCGCCGTCTGGGGTTCGAGATCGCCGCCATGCGCGTTGACCGCGATGAGCGCCCGGTCGGCGGTGACCGCGCCGCGCGCCGTTTCCACGACGACCTTGCCGGTGCGCTTGGCGATACGGGTCGCGGTCGTCCTCTCATACAGCCGCGCGCCGGCCGCGGCGGCCACGCGCGCGGTTCCGACCGTGAGCTTCAGGGGGTGGATATGGCCGGTGCCGGCATCGCGCACCGCGCCGAAATAGGCGCCTGTGCCCAGCGCGGCCCGCGTCGCCGCACGGTCGAGAAAGGTCAGGTGGCGATAGCCGAAGCGCTCGGCCATGATGTCGACATGGGCGCGGTAGGCCGCGACATAGCGCTCCTTGTGCGCGGCGGAGATCTGGCCGGGCCGGAAGTCGATCGCGATATCGTTGGCGGCGGCGAAATCCAGCAGGTGCGCCTTGGCCTCCTCGGCAAGGTCGAACAGCGCCCTGGCGCGCTCGAGGCCGAGCTCGGCCTCGAGCTCCTCGGCCCATGCCCGCTGGCCGGTTCCCATCTGGCCGCCATTGCGGCCGGAGGCGCCGTCGCCGACGCGATGCGCCTCGACCAGCACGACATCGACGCCTGCCTTCGCCAGATGCGCCGCCGCGGAAAGGCCCGTATAGCCGCCGCCGACGATCACCACATCCGCGGCGGTATCGCCGTCGAGCGGCGCATATTGCGGCCGTTCGCCGACCGTCGCCTCATACCATGAGATGCCGGGCGATATGGGAGACTGATAGGTCAATGCCTGCGCGACCCGTTCGGAATTGCGTGAAAAAAGAGGAATAGGTCATTTCCGCCGTTTCGGGAAAGGCGGAAATGACCTGAGCCGGAGAATCCGTACGCCCCTATGCGGTCACCGCGGCTCGGACTGGAGATTGAGGTAGGCGGGATCGAACTGGGCGAATTCCGCCAGCTTGTCGAAATTCGGGATGAAGACCTCCGATTCGGTCCACATCGCCAGATTGGTCGCGCGCAGGTCCTGCACCGTCCGGTTCGTGTGCACGACCGACAGTCCCAGAATGTCGGCGAGTTCGGTCTGCGTCAGCGGAAAGCGGAACCGTCCGTCCGTCGCCAAGCCGACCACGTCCAGCCGCAGATAGAGCTCGCAGAAGAGATGGCACAGCCGCTGCACCGGCGTATGACGGCCGATGAGGGCCGTCATCTTCCGCTGGATCGCCGCGTCGATGGTCGTCGCCAGCCACAGGAGCCGCGTGAGATGCGGCGCCTCCTCGCTGATCGTCTGCAGATTGGCATGCGGGATGAAGACCACCTCGCAGTCGCTCAGCGCGACGATGCTGTGGTCCATCTGCTTCAGCAGGAAGCCGTGGAGATCGACAAAATCGCCCGGCACATGAAGCGCGGTGATCTGGCGTGCGCCGCTTGCCGTGTGGAGCGCACGCGTCGCCCAGCCCGATTGCAGCAGGCAGCTCCAGGTGGGCCGGGAGCCCTCGGAGATGATTTCCGCCCCCTTGGTGTAGCGCGCATTGCGCCGGACCAGCGAGGAGAGGATCTGCATCTCCGCGTCATAAAGCTCGTCGCGCCGACCCAGGGCACGGCAGAGCAAATCGATAGCCAATGTCATGATGGGCGCCGCCTCGCTGCGGCTATGATTCGTGCGGCCGCATCTGTTTGTAAAGCTCTTCCGGGTCCGTGACCCCCGACTGGAAGAGGATTATGAGGCGGCTGCCCCGCTCCTGCACGATATCGTCCGTCTCGCCCGCGATGGAAAGGCGCTTGAGCACCCCTTCCAGCATGGCGATATCGGCGCCCGAAATGACGTCCTTGAATTGTTTAGACAATGCCGCTTTCCCCTCGACAAGCAAACTCCGGAAACGGTTTATGGCCCCCGCTGCAGCCGTCAACATCATTTGACATGGAACTATCGCATTGTCGGATGACAGTGGCGGCATCTTTGCCGCGCGGGCGCCGCGTCGAGGATCTCGGCCGACGCCGCCCGCTTGCGCCAGTTCAGGCACCATCCGGTCCGCAGGCGAACGATAAAGAGCCATCATCATCAACCTTAAAGTTCATCCATCAAGTATATCTCAACTTAAACGTGCAATCCTCCGAAAGATTCGCATTTGGTTAACCATGCAGCGCGGCAGATCTACTCGACACGACCCGCTGGCTTCGGCAGGCCGAACGGCGAGCAGATTCCGTAGAACTTCCTGTAAACAGCCTGCAAAAAGGGGGGCGGCTAAAGGCGGCGCAATTCCTTCCGGGGCAAGATGGAGCGGGCAAAGGGGCTCGGATTCGGCCGAGGCAAGACTGGAAGAAAGCGCACAATACTCCCGTTATAGCTCCCGGCTATATGGAATCCGGGCCAGACACTGCGCCATCGATCATTCAGGCCGGAAGCTTCACGCGCCCGGCTTGCGCGCGATCGCGGTAGAAGGTGCGCTTCTTGATCAGCCATGCGTCGTCCGTCTTGACCACCTCGGTGACGTAGACGCCCTTCGACAGCCAGTCGGTCTTTCCGTCCTGTGAATTCGTGACCGCCACGGCCCAGTAGCAATAGACCGTCGCTTCCTGCGCGTTGCCATAAAAGACATGCTGATCGTTCAGGTGGCGGGATATGCCGCCTTTCCAGCCGTCCACGAACGACATCATCGCCTTGCCGATCTCGGCATGGCCCGTGCCGAGCACGCCGTTCTCATCCGCCAGCACGGCATCTTCGGTGAAGACGCGGACATAGGCCTCGGCATCCCCGCCGTCATAGGCCCAGGCATAGCGGGCGAAAAGTTCGAGGATGTCCATGCGGTCCTCGAGGCTCAGGCTGTGCGTCGACATTCCAGATCTCCTCGTCCTTCCGGCACCTCCGCTTGCAAAGAAGGGCTTCAGCGCCAGCGCAGCAGATGGTTCTCGATCATGGTCATGATCGAGGACAGGATCATTCCGATCATCGCCAGAAGGATGATCAGGGCGAAGACGCCATTCGTCTTGAACTCCGCCGCGAGCACGGTCAGCGTCTGGCCAAGCCCGTGCTCGGCGGCGATGAGCTCGCCGAAGATGACGCCGAGCAGGGAGTAGACGAGCCCGAGGCGCAGGCCGCTGAAGATGACCGGCACGGCATTGGGCAAGGTGAACTTGAGGAAGGTCGTGCTGCCGCTGGCGCCCAGCGTGCGGGCAAGCGTCAGATGATCGGCGCTCACGCCGCGCCCGCCGGCCACCGTCGCCGACAATACCATGAAGAAGCTGAGGCTGACCGCCAGCGCGATCTTCGAGCCGATCCCCAGCCCGAACCAGATCAGGAACAGCGGCGCAAGCGCGGCGCGCGGCATGGCGTTCAGCGCGGCCACGATGGGGCTCATCATCTTCTCGATGGTCGGATTGACGACGAAGAGCATGCCGACAAGCACGCCCGAAACGCCTCCTATGACGAAGGCGATGGCCGTCGCGCGCAACGTCCAGCCGAGATCGTACCAGATGTCGCCCTTCACGAAGAGACCGTCCCAGAGGAAACTGGCGATGCCGCTCGGGGCGCCGACTAGGAGCGGGTCGAGGATGCCGTTCCTCGACGCATATTCCCACAGGTCGAAGAAGGTGACGAGTATCGCGACGCGTCCGACCCAGACGACAACGGGATTGACTTCTTCTTCATTCATGGCCGCCGAACCCCTCCTCCAGCGTGGTCCAGACCTTGGCGTAGATCTCATGGAAGGCCGGGTCACGCTGCAGGGCCCGCACCGAGCGCGGACGCGCCAGCCTGATCGGCATATCGGCGATGATGCGGCCGGGCCGCGCGCTCATCACCACGACGCGGTCGGACATCGCCACCGCCTCGCTGAGGTCATGGGTGATGAAGACGACCGTGCGGCGCTCCCGCTGCCACAGGCTCAGCAGGACGTCCTCGAGCTGAAGCTTGGTCTGTGCATCGAGCGCGCCGAACGGCTCGTCCATCAGCAGGATGGCCGAGTCCATCGCAAAGGTCCTGGCCAGGGCGACGCGCTGGCGCATGCCGTGCGAGAGCGCCTTGGGATAGACGTTCTCGAACCCGGCCAGCCCGACCTTCTGAAGGAGCTCGGCGGCGCGCTGGCGCCGCGTTTCCTTCGCCACGCCGCGGATCTCCATGCCGAGTTCGGCATTGGCCAATGTGGTGCGCCATGGGCATAGCGCGTCACGCGCCAGCATGTAGGCGACGTCGCGGCTGCCCGCGACCGGTGCCTTGCCGCCGACGAGGAAGCGGCCGCTCCCCACATTCGGCGGCAGCAGGCCGGCAGCGAAGTTGAGCAGCGTGGTCTTGCCGCAGCCGCTCGGGCCGACGATCGAGACAAACTCGCCTGGCTTGATGTCGAGGTCGATGTCGGCAACCGCGAGAACCTGACCGTTCGCAAAGGATACCGAGACTTTCTCCAGTGAAACCGCGCCGGCGCCACTATCCGCGCCTTTGGTGCCGGCTCGCGCCGGCGTGGTTGCATGCGGCAGCGGAATGGCGCCGGCAATCTCACCTGAAGCCGCAATCGACGTCATACAGAACGCCTCCGTGATGCTTCACCAATCGTTACGAAGGAGAAGCCCCGGTCAGGCGCCGACCCGACCGAAGGCGTCCGCCGGGCGAAAGTCAATTTGCCTGCATGCGCGGGGCGCCGTCCCACACGAACTGGTCCACGGTGACCGTCCGGCCGGAACGCTGGAGTATCTTCGCGACGTTGTCGCGATTAACCGACAGGTCGCCGAGGTTCGCGATGTTGACCTTCACCCAGCCGTCGATGATCTTGTCGCCGTCCTGCACGGTGCTGAAATCGACAAGCGACTGCGCGATCTCGCGCACGGCCGGAAAGTTCGCCGGATCGGAGACCCACGCATTGGCGTCGCGCATCGCCGCGACATAGGCATGGGCGAGGTTCGGATTGCTGTCCAGCAGGTCCTTGTGCATCAGGATGGAGTAGAAGGCGCTGCGCTGGTCACGCATCGCCTGCGGCCCGTCGCCATCGGTCACGCTGACGAGCACCTCGCACTTCTTGTGATAGTTGCACAACTGGATCACCGGCTCGTAGGTGATCGCCGCCTCGATCTGCTTGCCTACCGTCAGCGAAGCATAGGTCGTGACCGGGCTGCCGGTGGCGACATAGGTCACATAGTCCGCGGGCAGGCCGGCCTCCTTGAGCATCTCCGCGAAGATCTGCTCGCTGGCGGAGCCGCGGCTGGTAACGCCGATCTTCATGCCCTTGAAGTCCTGGATGACGGCCGGATAGCCCTTGTCCCTGTTGGGGAGATTCAGGTTGCTCTGGATGACCAGATCCTGTGCGACGGCGACCTGATGGGCGCCGACCATCATCACGCGCGCGCCTTCCTGCGCGGCCGCAGACGCCTCGTTGATGCCGGTGATCGCGACGTCGATGGATTTGCCGACCAATGCCTGCAGCCCGATGGCGCCCGCATTGAGGGTCACGAACTCGCACTTGAAGTTGTATTTTTCGCAGAAGCCCTGCCGGTCCGCGACGACACCCGGCAGGTTGCTTCCCATCGCGCCGGAATAGAACTGAATCCGCAGCGTCTCGCCGTTCGCCCTGGTTTGAGCCATAGCTCCAGTGGTCGCGATCGCAGCCACTGCCGCTGCGAATGCGGAAAAAATCCTCAACATGTTCTCCTCCCGAGACTGCAGACGGCGGGTTTCGCGCACGTCGGTTGCAAGCCCGCGCGAACAATTGCACGGTCATTCCGCAGCGTCAATTAGCGCATTCTGATAAGTACCGGACAATATTTCGATTACGGAAAGCGGACGCCGACGATCGGCAATTGTCCGGACTATTCCACGATCTGCCCGGACGCATGCCTTGCGGCGACATAGCCGAAGGTCATCGCGGGCCCCAGCGTCGTACCGCCACCCACATAGTCGCCGCCGAGGGGCGTAGCGGCGTCATTGCCGCAGGCGTAGAGGCCGGGAACCGCGCGGCCGCCGTCGTCCAGCACACGCGCGTGACCATCCGTGCGCAGCCCGACGAAGGTGCCGACCGCGCCGGGGACGACGCGAACCGCATGAAAAGGCGCGACAGTCAACGGTGCGACGCAGGGGTTCGGTTGATGGTCCGGATCGCCCTGCGCGCGATTATAGGCGCTGCTGCCGCGGCCGAATGCCGGATCCCTGCCCTCGCGCGCGCCGTCATTGTAGGCAGCTATGGTATGGGCAAGCTCGGCGCCGTCAAAACCTGCCTTGCGGCCGAGCGCTTCCGGCGTCGGTGCGGAAACGAGATAGCCGGCGCGGCGATAGAGCCAGCTCGGCATGGGAAACGGCTTTGCGAAGCCGTGCCCGTAGCGCCGCATTGCCCGCTGGTCGCCGATGACGAAGGCGTGCGGCTGCCCCGGACCCCGGTAGGCGCGGAGCAAGGCCAGGCCGAAATCATGATAGGAATCGGCCTCGTTGGCGAAGCGCCTGCCGTCGGGAAGCACCGCGATGAAGCCCGGCTTCGCGCGGCCGGAGAAATAGGGGAACGGCAACACCTCGCCACGCTCGGTGAAGCCCGCGATCGGCGCCAGCGCAACCGGCGACAGGACATTGGTGTTGACGGCGCCGCCGGCGCTCCGGGCCAGTGCGATGCCGTCGCCGCTATTGGCCGCCGGCAGCACGTCCCAGCACAATGGTTCCGCGAGGGCCGGCATGTAGAGCCGGCGAAGGTCCGCATCATGGGGAAAGCCGCCGGTGGCGAGAACGACACCGCGCGAGGACCTGACCTCCACCTCCCCTTCGCAGGTTTCCACCACCGCGCCGCACACGCGGCCGGCTTCAACGACGAGGCGGCGGGCCGGCGCTCCGGTCCACAGCGGAATGCCAAGGTCGAAGGCCGACTTCGCCAGCCGGCCGATCAGCGCATTGCCGTTGCCCAGCCGCGTATCCCGTCCGAACCGGATGCGGTCGAGCGAGGCGCCGGCCACGCGGGCGGCGAGATAGGCCAGATCACGCACCGACCGGCCGGCGCCGAGAAAACGCGGCATGTCGTTGCGCCCGACGCTGACGCCGAGGAACCGGCCCGCGCGGATCATCGGCTGGAGCTCGTTCAGCCGGTTTCCGAGCAGCCGCCCGTCGAAATCGCGCGCGAAGATGGAGCGCCCGCCGGACGATCCGCCCGGCGCGTCGGAATGATAATCCGGCAGCGGCGTGGCATCGAAACGCAAATGCGTGTGCGCGGTGAGGAAGGCCAGCATTTCGGGGCCGTTCCGGAGGAAGGCGTCGACGCGCTCCTCGTCATAGGCGTGCTGCGCCACATGGCGCAGATAGGTGCGCTGGCTGTCGCGCGTATCGGCCTCGTTCGGCGCATCGACGCCGTTTCCGGGTATCCACAAACCACCGCCCGAACGCGCCGAAGCACCGCCGAAGCATCGCTCCTTCTCGACCATGATGACGTCGAGGCCGAGCAGCTTTGCCGTCAGCGCGGCGGCGAAGCCGGCAGCGCCCGAACCTATGACAAGGAGGTCGCAATGTGCCTGTCGCATGGCGGTCACGACGCGCCGGCGAGCATGTCGCGTTCCCGCGCGACCACGCAGCACAGGGTGGCCTTCTCGAAAGGTCCCGAAGGGCCGAAAATGGCGTCGGAATAGTCGCGCCACGCGCCGCCGCCGAGCACCGTGCGGACGGCATCGTGGTCATCGAACCACAGCTCCGCCCAATCGTCGCGGTTGACGCCGGGACGTTTGCGCGCCTCTGCGAGCCCGTGATTGCGTGTATGGCGGCGCAAACCGGGCAGGTCTTCGATCAGCCTGCCCGCTTGCTCCCACTGTCGGCGAGCATCGGCAACCGCCATGCCGGCCTTGCGCGACATTGCATGGATGATCTTCACCGAAAACGGCGTGGTGCCGCCGTCGTCGGAAACAACCTCTTCGAGGCCCACGGCAAGATCGATAGGCATGGCGAATAAGGGACCTCCGCGCACCCCCTGACGGCCATCCTCGGACGCCGCGGCCCAGGCCGGCGTGCGCATCGCTTCGTCCATATGCGCGAGGTCGTGGAAGCTGCAGATCGAGGCGCCCGCATGCGTGGCCACGGTACCTTCGAACGCGGGAACCAGCGTGTGGTTCTGCCGGTAGTCGATGAGCTTGTGCGTGGCGGAGACGTGGTGGCGCCCGTGCACCTCGAACCAGTGCTGCTGGCACTCGGCGAGCGACAGCCCATCCGCCGGCTTCATCATCCAGATTGCCTTGATCATCCGGCTCCTCCCTTCTTCAGCTTGCCCCGGGTGCCTTTTCTCCGGCGCCGAGAGATGACAGCTCCCACATGGCAACGCCAAATGTCCGGACCTTCTCTGCCGGATGCGAAACATCTATCCGTCGGAAAGCTTCGTCAATCGCAACGATGAAATGGCGATGATCGGCCTGCCGCATGCCAGAGACACGCAGGCGACTTACCGGCAGCTATTCGATCAAAGGTTGTAACCCCTCCCCGCCCTTTGGCGGCGTGGCGATAACACGCTGTCGCTGTCCATCATCGTCTCCGCATCAAGCCGTCCCGACCCCTCACGTTCAACGGCCACAAAGCCGCGCGCTTGACTTGGCCTTTTCAATATGCGTTCATATCCGTGAATAGAGTTCACATATATGAACGTCAAGTCAGCGACAAGAGCCCTCAGCATCCTGCGCCAGCTCGGCGAGCGGGCGCAGACGCATGTCGAGCTCTCGCTCGCGCTCGGCATTCCCAAGAGCAGCCTCACCGGCCTGCTCGGCACGATGATCGACGACGGCTTCGTCACCTACGACCCCGCCGAGCGCGTCTACGGCCTCGGCCCGGAAGTGCTGGTGCTCGCCCAGCGCTATCTTGCCGGCATCAACGTCGTGACCACCGGGCAGGCAAGCGTGCGCGAGATCACGCGCGAAACCGGGGAATCGACCGCGCTGGTCGTCAGGGCCGGCGACGACATCCTCGTCGTCGCCAAGGAAAATTCCGAGACGCCGATCCGGCGCTCGATGCAGCTCGGCGAGCGCGCGCCGATGTCGATCTCGGCCGCCGGTCGCGTGTTCCTGGCATTCATGAGCGAGGCCGAGCGCAAGCGCATCATCAATGCCAGCCTGATGGAAACCGGTTTGACGCCCGAGCGCATCGATGCGCTCGAAGAGCATCTGCGGGACGTGCGCGCCGGCGGGGTCGCCTATTCGCGGGCCGAGCTTCTGTCGGGCGTCATCGCCATGGGCCTGCCCGTGTTCGACGCCGCCGGCGCGGTCGCCGCCTGCCTCAGCGTCTCGGTCCCGTCATCGCGTTTCGACGACATTCTCGAAGAGAGGATCGCCGCATCGTTGCGCCGGCATGCATCCGCGCTGTCGGCCACGCTCGGCGCAAGACCATAACGTTCTGTAAAAGCATAGGGAGGTATCCATGCGTCATTTCTTCAGCACCATAACCTTGGCCGCAGGGCTGGTTGCCGGCTCCTTCTCCGCCGCATATGCGGAAAAGGAAGTCGTGTTCGCACATGTCTTCGCCGCCAACAGCCTCGAACAGGAGGCCGCCGGCGTCTTCGCGCAGAAGGTCGCGGAGTACAGCAACGGCGAATTGAAGGTCACCATCTTCCCGGCCAGCCAGCTCGGCGGCTGGGCGCAGATCGCCACGCAGCAGCGCTCCGGCGCGGTCAACGCCACCATCATCTCCACCAGCGCGCTCGGTTCGTTCTCTTCCCTGGCCACGGTCGACGCATGGCCATACATCTTCGACACCCGCGAGCAGTTCGACCGCGCCTATTCCAGCGATGAGGGCAAGGCCTTCTTCAAGGCGATCGAGGACGAGTCCGGCTATCGCGCGCTGTCGCCGATGTACAAGGGTTTTCGCAACGTCTACCTGCGCGGCGACGCCAGCGACCTGAAGGGCCAGAAGATCCGCGTTCCGGGCCTGCCGGTCGTGCTGCGTTCGTTCGAAAGCTGGGGCGCCAGCCCAACGCCGATGGATATGGCCGAAATCTACACCGCCATGCAGCAGGGCGTCGTCGACGGCATCGAGATCGAGGCACAGACCGCACAGGCCGCCGGCATGCCGGACGTCACCAAGACCGTGCTGATGACCAGGCACATGATGCCGAACTATGCCTTCATCTTCTTCGGCGCGTGGCTCGACCAGTTGCCGGAGGGTGAGCGCGTCGCGATCGAGAAGGCGTCTGCCGACGCCAGCACCTTCTTCGCCGAGAAGATCGCGGTTGCCGAGGAAGAGGCGATCAAGTTCTTTGCCGCGAAGGGCGCGAGCGTGAAGGAGGCCGATCTCGACGCGATGCGCAAGCAGGTCGAGGGTCTCGCCACCGAATTCCCGGCCGAATATGAGTGGGTGAAGCGCCTGCGCGCCGCCGCCGGCATGAATTGAACCCCATGAACGCCGTCACCGCGACAGTGACGCGCGTCGCGAACGTCTTCGCGACAGCCGCGCGGTGGGCGATCGGGCTTTGCCTGCTCGCCCTGCTCGCGGCGGTAGCGATCCAGATATTCGGGCGCCACGTCTTTCATTCCACCCCGGCATGGACGGAGGTGTTCGCGTCGCTGATGATGACATGGCTCTCGTTTCTGGGCGCGGCCTATGCGGTGCGGCTCGACGAGAACATGGCCATCACGGTGCTGCCGGACGCCATGACCGGCCGGATGCGGACCGCGCTGCTGATCGTCATCGGTCTCGTCGGCATGGTGTTCGCCGTCATGCTCCTGCAGGCCAGCATCGAGCAGCTCACGCTGCTCGCAGGCTCCAGGATCATCGGCCTCGGCGTTTCCACGCGCTGGCTCTACATGAGCGCGCCGGTCGCCCTGGCTCTCATGCTGCTCTTCCTGGTGGAGCGCATGCTGCTGACTTTGACGACGCGCGACGGCCCGGAAACAGGCAACGAGATACCGCTATGATTCCGTTCTCCCTGTTCATCGTCACGCTCGTCCTGGGCGTGCCGACCTTCATCGTCATCGGGCTCACCGCGATCATCGCCGTCCAGCAATTGCCGCATTCGGTGCTGGTGGATCAGATGGTGGCCGCGCTCAACAATTTCCCGCTGATCGCGCTGCCGCTGTTTCTGCTCATGGGCAATCTGATGACCTATGGCGGCATCACCACATCGCTGGTGTCGTTCACCAACCTGTTCCTCGGCCGCGTTCGCGGCGGCCTGTCGCTCGGAGCGGTCGGCTCCTCCGCCTTCTTCTCGACCGTCTCCGGCTCCGCCGCGGCCGACACCTCGGCGCTCGGCGCGGTCCTGATCCCGGCGATGAAGGAAGACGGCTACCATCCGGGCTATGCGGGCGCGCTGATCGCCGCCGCCGGCACGCTCGGCTCGATCATTCCGCCGTCGATCCTGCTCGTGCTCTACGGCGTGCAGAGCGGCACTTCCATCCGCGGCCTGTTCATGGCCGGCGTCGTGCCCGGCATCGTCGCGGCGCTCGGCATGGCCGGGATGGCGCTGTGGATCGCGCATCGCCGCCAATATCCCAAATATCCGGCCCCGACGGCCCGCGAGGCAGTTCGCGCCTCGTTCGGCGCCATTCCGGTGCTGCTTCTGCCGCTCATCATCCTTGTCGGCATCACCAGCGGCACGTTCACCATCACCGAAAGCGCCGGGGTCGCCGTGCTGTATGCCCTGGTGCTGATCGTCGCCAGAGGCAGGTTCAGGCTTCGCGCATTGTCCGAGATTTTCATGAAATCCGGCGTCGAGACGGCGGCGGTGACCATCGTGATCGCGGCGTCCGCGGCCCTGGCCTGGCCGCTGACGCGCAGTCAGGTGCCGCTGCACACGGCCAATTTCATCCTCGAGCACCTCTCCAGCCCGATACTGATCCTGTTCGTGATCAACCTGATGCTGCTGTTCCTGGGCATGTTCCTTGCGCCCGCCGCCGCGCTGATCATCGTCACGCCGCTGCTTCTGCCGCTCGGGGGCGCGATCGATGTCGACCCGCTGCAACTCGGCCTGATGATCGTCTTCAACCTCAATCTCGGCCTGATCGTGCCGCCGATCGGCGAGAGCCTGTTCATCACCGCGCGCATAGCGGGGACCAGTTACGTCACGCAGGTCAGGGAGGTGATGCCCTTCGTCGCGGTCAACCTCATCGTTCTCATGCTCGTCACCTACTGGCCACCGATGACGACCGCGTTCCCGGCCCTTGTTGGATATTGATGGTGGAAATGTCACTGCTGCTTACGGAAATGACCGGCCGCGTCCTGGTGATGACCCTGAACCGGCCCGACATCGGCAACCGCGTTTCGAAGCCTCTGGCGCTCGACCTGATGGCGACGCTGGACGAGGCCGAGCAGGATGGCGCTGTCGGCGCCGTCGTGCTGACCGGCGCAGGCGAGGCATTCTGCATCGGCGGCGATCATTCCGGCTCCGGCACGAGCCCGGAGGCGATCCAGAGTTTCGCCGAGGCCTTCGGCAATCTCAACAGGCGGCTGCAGACCTTCGGTAAGCCGGTCTTCGCCGCCATCAACGGCGATGCCCATGCCGGCGGCTTCAGCCTGTTGAGCTGCTGCGACATTGCGGTGATGAGCGAGACCGCGACGCTCGCCTTGCCCGAGCTCGAGCATGGGCTGTTCCCCATTCTGGCGATGGCGACCGTGCAGCGCGTCATGGGCCGCAAGCTGTTCTTCGAGCTCGTCTATGAAGGCCGGCGGCTGACCGCCGCCGAGGCGCGCGACCTTTGGTTCGTCAACGAGGTCGTCCCGGCCGCCCAGGTGCTCGAACGCACCCTGCAGCGCGCCGCAAAGGTTGCCGAAGCGCCGGCCTCCTCGCTCAAGCTCGGCCGCCAGGGCTACGAAACCATGATGGGCGGCGATCTCGACGTCGCCCTGCGCCATGCCAAGACGCTGCTGCCGCTGCTCGCCGGCAACCGCGCCTGATTGTATTTCAACAAGACAGAGACGACTGACATGGGAAAGACAAAAGAGCTCAGAAAGCTTCTCAATGCGAAGGATACACTGCTCGGCGTCGGCGCATATGATGCGCTTTCGGCGCGGCTGGTGGAGCAGAGCGGCTTCGACTGCATCTATCTCGGCGGCTTCGCGGCCGCGACCTCGATGCTCGGCGTGCCGGACCTCGGCATCCTGACGCTGCCGGAAATGGCCGACCACATCCGCCGCATCGCCGCCGTGACGACAAAGCCGATTATCGCCGACGCCGACAACGGACACGGCAATTCCGTCAACGTCGCGCGCACCGTCGCGATGTTCGAGGCGGCGGGCGCGGCGGGCATCCACATGGAAGACCAGGTGATGCCGAAGAAATGCGGCCACCTCGCCGGCAAGGCGCTGGTGCCCCGGCAGGACATGATCAACAAGCTGCGGGCCGCGCAGCAGGCCCGCGCCAACAAGGATTTCGTGATTATCGCCCGCACGGACGCCATTGCCGTGGACGGGTTGGACGCGGCAATCGCGCGTGCGCGCAGCTATGCCGAGGCCGGCGCGGATGCGCTGTTCCTCGACGCACCTGAATCGATGGAGCAACTGGAGAGGATCGGCAGGGAACTCGCCTCCGCCGGCAAGCCGCTCGTCTTCAACGCCGCGAGCACCGGCAAGACGCCCGAGCTGAGCGTCGAGCAGTGCCGCGCACTCGGCTTCGGGATCGTCCTCTACCCGATCGAGCCGCTGCTTGCGGCGATGGACGGCGCGCTGGCTGTCATGAAGGCCATCCGCGAGACCGGCGAGCTGAAAAGGGTGCGTCCGCGCATGTCCAACTTCGCGCAGATAAAGGATGCCGTTGGCTTCCCCGACGCCGAGGCGATCGACATCGCCTACCCGATGACGAAATAGGCGGCGCCGCCTTCGATATGCGCTTCGGCGCTGGTGACTGGAACGTCGATGTTCATCGCTGGCTAAACATCGAAATGGAGGACATCCTGATGGGTGGACATGTAGCAATCGTCGGCGCGGGTCTGGTCGGATCCGGCTGGGCCATCGTCTTCGCACGCGCCGGACACACGGTGTGCGTCTTTGACGCCAGCAGCGAGATCCGTGACGGATTGCCGGCGCAGCTTCGCGCTTCGCTGGAGGCCATGCAGGCGCACGGACTGCTCGACGCGGTCGACCCCGTGCTTGAACGCATCGAGATATGCAGCGACATCGCTGCGGCGGTCGCCGGCGCTGTCTACGTGCAGGAATCGGTCATCGAGCGCGTCGACCTCAAGCGCGAGGTCTCGGCGGCGATCGACCGCCATCTCGGCCCCGATGCGATCGTCGGCAGCTCGACCTCCGGCCTGCCGGCCTCATCCTTCACCGCGGATTGTGCCAACCGCGCGCGCTTCGTCGTCGCGCACCCGGTCAACCCGCCGCATCTGGTGCCCGTCGTCGAGATCGTGCCCGCGCCATGGACGGCGCAATCAACCGTCGCGCGGACCCGCGACCTCATGCAGGCCGTGGGACAGGCGCCCATCGTCGTCACCCGCGAGATACCGGGCTTCATTCTCAACCGCCTGCAGGGCGCGCTGCTCGACGAGGCCTGGTCGCTGTTCGAGCAGGGCTATGCCAGCGCCGAGGACATCGACAAGACGGTGAAATACGGCCTCGGCCTGCGCTGGTCCTTCATGGGGCCGTTCGAGACCATCGACCTCAACGCGCCGACCGGGATCGACGATTATGCAAGGCGGCTCGGGCCGATGTATCTGGAACTCGCGCAGGGCCGCCAGTCGGTCGGACCATGGAGCGATGACGCCATCCGCCGCGCCACCGAGGAACGCCGCGCAGCGCTGCCGCAGGACCAGATCCACGCCCGCCGGGAATGGCGCGACAACCGCCTGATGGCGCTGCGCGCTAGCCAGAGCAAGCTCGACCGGTAGCCGTCCTGCGGACGCGTCGGACCTAGGATACTAGTCGACGGGCCCGAAAGAGAGTGGCGACGCGCCACCTCCTCGACCAAGCCCACGCCCTGCGACAGAACGAAATCGCCGTCTTCGACGGTATAGGGATCCGACAGCAATTTGCGGCGCCAGGGCACCTCGTCGAATTCGCATTCTAGTATGCGGAAATTTGGAATGAGTGCGCAGAACGTGCTCGCGATCAGCGCGCCGAGCGGGCCGTGCGAATTGTGCGCAGCGACGTTGATCTCATATGTATCCATCATCGCCGCCATCTTCAGGGATTCCAGAAGGCCGTTGTAGACGGGATCGATAATGCCGACGTCCACGGCGCGCTGCTCCATCAACGGCAGGAGATTGCGTCGCCCAAGCACGATTTCAAGCGAGGCGACAGGCGTGCTCGTTTCCCGGCGGATCAGCGCAAATTGCTCAGCGTCCAGCGTGTCCACTTCGAGCCACATCATGTCGAACGGCTCGAGCGCGCGGGCGAACTTGCGGAATCCCTCCGGCTTGAAGCCGAAATTGAGGTCGAGCATCAGGCCGCTGCGCGCCATGGATGTCAGCCCCGTGCCTCCGAAGCGCAGCGACGAGCGCCACATCAGATCGTTGAGATGATCGATCGCGCGGCAGTCGCGGCCGGCCAGAAGCGGCGCATAGTGCTCGTTGATGAGCGGTGCGACGAGGTTGCCCCAATGGCTGTGCCCCAGCCCCCATTGGCCGTTCTCCGCCTCGATCCTCACCCAGAACGGAGCGGCCACCTCGCCGGGGATGCGGCGCAACTGGCGCGGGAACTCGGGATACTTGTTGATCGGGAAGGCACGGAACGCGGACTGGTTGTAGCTCGGCCGCCGCGCCTTGCCGGAAATATCCGGCTGCGGCAGGTCGAGCCTCACCATGTCGATGCGCTTTATCTTCACTTGCCTCCTCCCCTTTCGCTTACTGGCTGGCGACCGGATCGCGTCGTCGCGCGGCCCGCCGCCTGAGCGGCTCCTGCTTCCGATAGCCACGGGCCACGTGCGCGATCATTTCCGCCGTCTGGAGAAGACTGTCGACGAAACCGGACACATCCGCGCCTCCGCGGGCGGAGGTGCTGATGCTGATCGCACCGAGCGCGCTTGCGTCTTCGGGCGCGATCAGTGCGGCGATGCAGCGCGACGTCTCGGAATTCTCGCCGTTCTCGATGGCGTAGCCGCGCTTGCGCGTCTCTTCGAGATCGGCAAGCAGCGCATCCATGGAGGTGATGGTGCGCGCCGTGCTACGGGCGAATGGTTCCGGCCCCACGATCGCCGCGACATCCTCTGCCGGCAGTTGCGACAGCAGCGCCTTGCCCAGCGCGCTGCGGTGCGCAGGTATTGCCCGGCCGAAACGTGAATAGATGGTCGGCAGCGACGGTCTTTCGAACCCGCCCAGGATCATCACGCGGCCGCGCTGGAGAATGCCCAGATTGGTGCGCTCGCCGGTTCGTTCCGACAAGGCTTGCAGATGCGGAAGCGCGGCCAGCCGCAACGGGTTTTTGTCGAGCAGAGCCGCGGCCAGCGGCAGCAACTCAAAGCCGATCGCATACCCTCCGTCCGCTTCGAGAAGATAGCCCTCTGCCTGTAGCGAGGCCACCAGCCGATAGGCGGTCGGCCGGGGGAACGCCGGCACGCTTGGCGATGGCGGCGATTGTCGCAGGCGCATCGAAGGATGCGACCGCATTGAGTACGGCGAGCGCCTTGCTCAGACTTTGGACCGGACTTTGCGACATATCAAGAAGCGATCATTTTGTCCGCATAGTGGACATTTTTTCGCATTCTTGTCACTTTGACAAGGTTGTCAATCGCGCTGCCGAAAATTCGCGCGGCGTCGTTCACCGCGCGCGTCTGCATCAGCAGCTTCTGGCTGCCTGACGAAGACGGAAACTCGACCTGATCTTTGGGAGCCGCCGGCGTCCCGGCAACTCAGAACAGCAAGCCCTTGCGCAGCAGTCCGTGGACGCCCTTCTCGCCGTTCACGGTCTGTGTGATGTGGAAATCGACGGCGAGCGAGCAGCTTTTGTAGGCTTCGCCGCGCGTCCATCCGGTGCGCTCGCATATGAAGTCGATCATGTCGAGCAATGCCTCGCGCATGGCGACGTCGAGATCCTCGTCCATGCCCATGCTCATATAATGGGTAGGCGTTTCTGCCCGCGGAAACCGCAGCTTCGGCGCATCCGGCCCGCCGCCCTTGTGCAGCAGGAAGGTGAAGGTGCCTGTCAGGGAGGTTTCGAGCGCGGTGACGCAGACCTCGCCGTCGCCCTGGACGCCATGCCCGTCCCCGACGACGAAATTCGCGCCCGGCACCCAGACCGGCAGGAAAAGCGTGCTGCCCGCCGTCAGTTCCTTGTTGTCCATGTTACCGCCGAAGTCGCGGGGCTCCTTCGTCGAGAGCGGCCCGTAGGAGGGTTTCGGCCCGGCGGCCATCACGCCGAAGAAGGGCGCGAGCGGCAGTTCGGGGCCCCAGGGCAGCTTGCAGGTCTCGCTCTCCCGGTCGATCGGGATGTAGCTGAGATCGCGGTACGGAAAGGCATCCGGCACGGTGCCGGCCAGCGGCCGGAACAGGCAGTAGCCCCAGTCCATGCCGAGCTCGATCCGTTCGATCCGCACCTCCAGCATGTCGCCCGGCTCCGCGCCTTCGATCGCGATAGGACCGGTGACGATATGCGGACCGGTGCCGGGCGGGACGGAGGAAAGGATGTCCTGCAGGCCGGACGGCAGTGCGAAACCCAGTTCCGCCGGCGGCAAAGCGTGCTCGTTGCCCGAAACCGTCTGGACCGTGACCGTGTCGCCGGACCTGATCGTCAGGACAGGCGGAAACGTTCCGTCCAGCACGCCGCGACGTATGGTGCGGGGTGATGCTTCGAGTTGGTAGCTGGCCATCGGCGGCGCCTTTCGTGGTTGAATTGCATGGACTCAAGGCAAGACAGCGGGGCGAACGGTTCGCCCTCGAAGAAGAAGAACATCGGCATCCCGATTGGGCTTCAGGGCGGGCCCGCGCTGACATGGGCCGCCACGATGCGCCAGCCTTCCGGCAGGTTGACCCAGGTCTGCGACTGGCGGCTGACGGCACCGTCGCCGGCGCGGATGAGGGCGTTCGTCGTCGCCATGTCCGGGCCGAATGCGGTGATCACCACATTGTCGATCACGCGCCCGCCCGGCGCGCCCTTCCACTTGCGCGAGCGGAAGGCTGCGATCGCCTCGTAGCCGATCAGAGTTTCCGTGGGACCGAACCTGATGGTCGACGGCGAATTCCAGAAGAAGCCGTTCAGCGCCTCCGTATCGCCCGTGTCCAGCGCCGCATTATAGCGTTCGAAGCAGTCGCGGACGGCCGCGACCGTATCCTGTGCGTTGAGGGTGCCGATCATTGTCCGCCCCGCAGCGGTGGCGTCGTCGAAGGCGGCTTGCGGTGATGCGTGGCCTGCTCGTAGGCGTAGGCCATCGCGATCAGCATCCCCTCGCTCCAAGGGCGCGCGACGATCTGGAGCCCCGACGGGAGATCTTCGTAGGTGTAGCCCATCGGAACGCTGATCGCCGGCCAGTGCAGGCCGGAGGCGATCCATGTATTGGCCCCGGCGGGCGTCACGTTGCGGTCGCCGTTGAGCTTCGGCGGATAGCTCGCCACGGGCAGCACGAAGGCGTCGATGCCGGCCGCGGTCATCGCCGCCTCATAGGAAGCACGCATGCGGATCTCCAGCGCCTCCAGCGCATGGACGACCGGATCGGTCAGCGGATCGGGGGCGACCGCCGTCGCCTTCAGGCCGACCTCGTGGACCGGATGGAACGTCTCCGCGGCGGCGACCTCTGCCAAGGTCTTCGGAAATGCGGGCCCGGTGGTCGCCAGATAGGTTTCGATCGCGAAACGCACCTTGCTCAAAGGATGCGGATTGGGCGGGAAGTCGTCGAAGTCCGGGATTTCGAACGGATCGACGATTTCAGCACCGGCCGCGGCAAGGTCCTCGACGGCCCTGTCGAAGAGTGCCAGCACCTGCGGATCGCACTGGCCGGGCGGAAAAGCCTGCCGCAGCACGCCCAGGCGCTTGCCCGCGAGCCCGTCCGCGCGCAGGAACGGGACATAGCTCGGCGCGACATGGCCTTCGGCATTGGCGGTTGCGGGATCCGCCAGGTCGACGCCGGCGATCACGTCGAGCAGCGCCACCAGATCGGCCACGCTGCGCGCCATCGGACCGGCCGTGTCGCGCTCGTCGTACAGGCCGACCATGCCCGCGCGGGAGACGAGAGCCCAGCTCGGCCGCAGGCCGACCAGCGCGTTGTTGGACGAGGGGTTGCGGATCGAGCCGAACGTGTCGGACCCGAGCCCCACCACGCCATAGCTCGCAGCCAGCCCGGAACCCGTGCCGCCGGACGAGCCGCCGGTAGCGTGCGCCGTATTGTAGGGGTTGCGGGCGAAAGTCGGCAGGACCGAGTTGATGTTGTCGAAGCCGCCCCGCGCCCATTCCGACATCGTCGTCTTGGCAAGGATCACCGCGCCGGCGGCGCGCAGCCTGGCGACCGCAGTGGAATCGGCCTGCGGCACCCAGCCGAGCAGCGCGCTCGATCCGCCCGTCGTCTGCATGCCGGCAACGTCGTAATTGTCCTTCACGAGGACGGGAATGCCATGGAGGGGACCGACGAATTCGCCGGTCTCGGCATAGTGCCTGTCCAGCGCATCGGCATCCGCCAGCGCGTCGGGATTGGTGAGAACGACTGCCCATAATTGCGGACCGCGCCGGTCATAGGCGGCGATGCGGTCGAGCGATGCCTGGGTGACGGCACGCGCGGTGGTGCGCCGGGTGCGATAGGCTTCGAGAATGTCGGCGACCGAACGCTCCTCGACCTGGAAAGGGGCCATGGCGTCCATCAGTCGAGCACCTCGATCGGCGTGAAGTCCTGATACCAGTTCTTCGCCTGCACGAAGCCCTTGAGCTTGGGCGACAGCGCGCGGGGATTGGTGTCGTGGACGACCACCAGCGCCGCCGCGTCGTTCGTCACGATCTCCATGACGCGCGACATCGCCTTGTCCCGCTGGGCCGGGTCGAAGGCCGCGCGCGCGGCGGTGATCGCCGCGTCGAATTCCGGATTGTCGTAATAGCCCCAGTTGCCGCCGGCCGGCGGGGCGAGCGTGGAAGTGAAAGAGACGACGCCGGTCGCCGGCTCCTGCATCGTCATCGCCACGTTCAATCCGTCCGCGCCGGATTCCCTGGAGCCCTGCCTGAGCATGGTGATCATCGTGGCGAAGTCGCGCACGTCATAGGTGACCTTGATGCCGACTTCGCCCAGATAGTCCTGGATGACCTCGTTCATGGAAAGAGGCACCATCTGCCCGCCGCCGGAAGACGAGATTACCACGGTGAGCTCGACCGGCTTGTCCGGCCCGTAGCCTGCCTCGGCAAGCAGCGCCCTGGCCGCCTCCGGATCGTATTTGAACTCGAATTCCGGATTCCCATACCAGGGCGAGCCGGGCTCCGAAAATGCCTTGGCCGCTGTCGCGTGTCCGCCCAGGAACTCCACGATCGCATCGCGGTCGATGGCGAGATTGGCCGCCTTGCGGACGCGGATATCGGAAAAGGGCGAATCCTCGGTGAAGTTGAGGCGCCAGATCCAGGTGTGTGGATAGGTATTCTCGATGATGTTGAAGCCGGCGGCCTGGAGCGACGGGATCGCGTCGGTGGGCAGCGTGTCGACGAGATCGACCTGACCCGACCGCAGCGCGGCGACGCGCGTATTCGCGTCCGGCACCGGGATCAGGACCAGTTCGGGCGTCTTCGGAACGCGCTTCGGGTCCCAGTATTTCTCATTGGCCTTGAGCCTGAGCTCCGTGCCCTGATTGAGCGAGATGAATGCGTAGGGACCTGTGCCAGACGGGTTTGTCGCGAACTTCTCCCAACTGCCCATTTCCGCATACCGCGCCGGGCTTGCGAAGAAGAGGGTCGACAGCTCGAACGGCAGCAGGCTGTTGAGATATTTCGTCTCGAGAAAGATCGTCATGTCGTCGATCTTGCCGTAGCTGGCGATCGACTGGACGCGGGAACCGGCCGCGCCCGCGCGCCCCGGATGATAGTGGGGCGCATCCTGCTTCATGTAGCCGTCGAAGTTCCAGATCGCCGCGTCGGCGTTCCACGGCGACCCGTCATGGAACGTCGCCTCGCGCATCCTGAATATCCAGCGCTTCTGGTCGGCCGGGTCGGTCGACCAGGATTCAGCCAGGCCCGGAATGAGCCCGGACGGCTTGTCGGCCGAGCTCATGTCCCAGGTCACGAGCGGGTCGAAAAGCGTGTAGCCGCCGAACCGCGCCCCTTCGAAGCCGCCGGTGGGAACGGCCCAAAGATTGGGAATGTCGCTGAGCGAGATGGCGATGCGCAGCGTCTTTCCGGCCGCGCGGGCCGGTGTCTGCGTCAGCGGGACCGATGCGGTCGCCATCATCAGCGTGGTCGACAAGCCACGCAGGACACTGCGGCGGGTCAATTCGAGTGGCATTGCTGGTTCCCCATTCTTGTTGTGGTTGCCGATGTGATGTCAGGCGCGCACGTCCATTGCGGTGCGGAGCCCGTCGCTGACGAAGTTGAAGCAGACGCTGGTCAGGAAGATGCAGATGCCGGGCAGCGTCGCGATCATCGGCTGCGAGTAGATCGCAGTGCGTAGCGTGTTGAGCATCAGGCCCCATTCCGGCTCCGGCGGCTTGATGCCGAGGCCGAGGAACGACAGGCCGGAAGCCACGATCATGGACAGGCCGACAAGGCTGGTGGCGTAGACGAAGATCGGGCCGAGAACGTTGGGAAGCACATGCACGGTCACGATGGAGCGCGCGCTCGCGCCGGTGGCCCGCGCGGCTTCCGCATAATCGAGGTTGCGCACCCCGGTGGTCACGCTCTCGGCCACGCGGATGATCGGCGGAATGAACACGATGGTCAGCGACATGATGGCGTTGAGAATGCCCGCGCCCAGCGAACCGCTGACCGCGACCGCGAGCAGGACCGAGGGGAATGCGTAGAACACATCGGTCACGCGCATGATCGCCATGTTGATCTTGCCGCCGGCGAAGCCGGCGATGATGCCGATCGTCCCGCCGATGGCGAAGGCGAGCGCGACCGGCGTGATGCCGACGAACCAGGAATAGCGCCCGCCGTAGAGAAGCCGGCTCACCATGTCGCGCCCCAGCTCGTCCGTGCCCAGCAGGTAGCCCGGCGTGCCGATCGGCTTGAGCCGGCGCGCGATGCTGCCCTCGGTCGGGCCGTACGGCGCGATCAGCGGCGCGAACAGGATCAGCAGCGCCATCGTCAGCAGGATCGCGCCGCAGAACAGGGTGGCCTTGTCGCGCAGCAGCCGCCGGCCCACGACCCGCCAGTAATTGTCGTCGCGATCGATGATTTTCGGGGGGGCGACGGCGCCGGCGAGTTCGGAAGGATAGGTCGTTGTCATCGGCGGCTGATCCTCGGATCGATGGCGGTCTGGACGAGATCGACGAGCAGGTTGAGAACCACGAAGAAGAGAGCCAGAACCAGGGTCGTGGCCTGCAGGACGGGAATGTCGCGCTGGAAGATTGCCGTGTTGAGCATCATGCCCGTGCCGGGCCAGGCGAACACCGTCTCGACGAGGATGGAGCCGCCCATCAGGTTGGCGAGTTGCAGGCCGATGACCGCGAGCACGGTCGGCGCAGCGTTCAGGATGACATGCCGCACGATGCCTGATCGCCGCAGCCCCTTGCCGCGCAAGGTGGTGATGTAGTCCTGGCTCATGATGTCGCTGACCAGGCCGCGCACGGTGCGGGCCACGATGCCGGCGGGAATGACCGCGAGCGTGATGGAAGGCAGGATGAGATAGCGGATATGGTCCCAGTCCCATGCCCACTCGGTTGAGCCGCCCGGCCCCGCGCCCATTGCCGGCAGAATGTTGAGGTTCACCGAAAAGATGATCACCATCACCATGCCGAGCCAGTAATGCGGCACCGATACGCCGGCGACCGCCGTGCCGAGCAGGACGCGATCGATCCAGGTGTCGCGGTAGACGCCGGCGATCCCGCCGAAGACACATCCCACCACGAAGCCGAGAAGCCCGCCGGTACAGGCGAGGATGAAGGTCGCGCTGCTGGCCGAGATCAAATCCGGCAGGACCGGGCGGCCCTTGATGAGCGAGGTGCCGAAATCGCCCTGCATCACCTTCACCAGCCACCGCCCGAACTGCAGCGGCAATGGCTGGTCGAGGCCGTATTCGGCGCGCACCCGGTCGATCACCTCCTGCGGCGTATCGGGCTGGACCATGGAGTCGATCGGGTCGCCGGGCGCGATATGGACCAGCATGAAGCAGACGAGGCTTACCGCGATCGTGATGGGGATGATGTAGAGGATGCGGCGCAGGATATAGAGCAGCATGTCGACCTCGCTCAGACTCGGTTTTCGTGGGCGAAAGCCGCGGCGATCATGCTGCGACCTCCTCGGCGCGCACGCAGCGCACGCGCCGTCCGGCTGCGATCGGCCGGAAGTCCGGCACGGATGCCCTGCAAATATCCGAGGCATGCTGGCAGCGCGGCGCGAAGGCGCAGCCCTGGATGGGATAGCGCAGGTCCGGCGGCGATCCGGGAATGGTCGTCAGCCGCTTGCCGCGCGTGCCGGCGTGGACGGTCGCGCCGAGAAGGCCCTTCGCGTAAGGGTGGAACGGCCCGCCCATCACATCGATGGTCGAACCCGCCTCGACCATGCGTCCCGCATACATGACGGAGATCCGGTCGGCGATTTCACCGGCCACGCCGAGGTCGTGGGTGACGAAGACGACGCCCATGCCGAGTTCCTCCTGGAGCCGGCGCAGCAGCAGCAGGATCTGGATCTGCACCGTGGCGTCGAGGGCCGTTGTCGGCTCGTCCGCCAGCAGGAGCTGCGGCCGGCACGAGATGGCCATGGCGATCATGGCGCGCTGGCGCAGCCCTCCCGAAAGTTCGTGCGGATAGGCCGACAGCCTGCGCTTCGCCGACGGAATCTGGACGAGCTCCAGCAGTTCGAGCGCGCGCGCATCGGCGGCGCGGCGGCTGAGTCCTTCATGCCTGATCAGCGTTTCGGCGATCTGGCGCCCGATCGTGAAGACGGGATCGAGCGCCGTCATCGGCTCCTGGAAGATCATCGATACGACCTTGCCGCGCACGGCGGAAAGCTGCGTGTCGGATATGGTCATGATGTCTTGGCCGGCGACCTGCAGCTCGCCCTTCATCACGGTCTTGGCCTTCGGGTTGAGCCGCATGAGCGCACGCAAGGTGACGGACTTGCCGGAGCCGCTTTCACCCAGGATGCAGAGGACCTCACCCTGTGCGACGTCGAGGTCGATCCCGTTGACGGCGGTGACCGTCGCGTCGCGGGAAACGAAGCTGACATGAAGGCCGCGCGCGCGGACAAGGGGCTGCCCGGCATTCATGCGACCAGCCTCCCGCTTTCGGCATAGCCGCTGCCGAGTATGGCTGCGTGGCATGCTGTCATGTGGTCGGTCCCGAAAACCGAGAGCGTCGGCACGCGCTCCGCGCAGATGGCGCGCGCGAGCACGCAGCGCGTGCGAAAGCGGCAGCCGGACGGCGGGTTGATGGGATTTGGCGGATCCCCCTTCAGCGGCGGCTCGGTGCGACGCCTGCGCGGGTCCATCGAGGGCCGGCTGGCCAGCAATGCGCGCGTATAGGGATGCGCGGCCCGCGCGAAAATGTCGTCCACCGGCCCGACTTCCGCGACCTTGCCGAGATACATTACCAGCACGCGGTCGGCGACATGCTGCACCACGTTGAGGTCGTGGCTGATGAAGAGATAGGTGAGGCCGAACTGGTCCTTCAGGTCCAGCAGCAGGTTCAGCACCTGCGCCTCGACCGACTTGTCGAGCGCGGAGACCGGCTCGTCGAGGATGATCAGGCGCGGCCGCAAGGCGAGAGCGCGGGCGATGTTGACCCGCTGGCGCTGCCCGCCCGAAAGCTCATGCGGAAAACGCCGCGCATATTGCGAGGGCGCCAGGCCGACCGCCTCCAGCAGGTCGCGGGCGCGGGCGGACGCTTCCTTCGACGGGGTGCCGTGGACCTTGGGCCCGTATGCGATCGATTCCTCGATCGTGAGACGCGGATTGAGGGAGGAATAGCTGTCCTGGAACACCATCTGCACCTGGCGACGGTATTCCTTGAGACTGACGCCGCCGGGCTCCCCGACGAGATCGCCGTCGAATATGATCTCGCCTGCGCTCGGCGCGATCAGCGACATGATCAGCCGCGAGGCTGTCGACTTGCCGCAGCCGGATTCGCCGACGATGCCGAGCGTCTCCTGCTTGGTGATGGTGAAGTCCATGCCGTCGACGGCACGCACCACCTGCTTGCCGGTGAAGATGTTGCCGATGGGAAAGTGCTTGACCAATCCCTTGACGATGAGGAGTGGCTGGGCCGGACCACCGCGGTCCCGTACGTCTTCCGGCTCGGACATGACCTAGTCGCCTTCTTGCTCGAACTTCTCCTTCTGCCCGTTGTCCTGGTGGTTTCGTTCCCCATGCAGCCATATCGCTGCGCCTCGGCTGTGATTCAGCCTTGTTTTTGTGCACAGTCCCGGTCTGCCTGTCGAAAGTGCAATTACGCACCATTCGCGCCGCTTGCGCAAGACCGGGTTTGCGGCTTCGCCCTCGGGAGGCGAAGCCGCGCTTCGTCAGCTCCGCATCGGGATGGGTCCGAAGGCGGGCGGCGGAACACGCCGCTTCGACGCGTTCTCGTAGGACGAGGCGACCTTGAGGAGGATATCCTCCTTGCCGGGCTCGGCCCTGAAGGTGAAGGAAAACGGCAGGCCGGGTGCCGGCAGCTCGGTCGGCACATCTGACAGGGTCGGCACGTATTTCGTCCCGTCCTCGCTGAGCTTGAACACCGGGTCATAGACAGTACGCACGAAGCCCGCGGGAATAAGCACTTCCGAGAGGCCGGCATTCGGCCCGTAGAAGGATTCCAGCCGCAGGTTCTGCATCGTGCCGGGCTCGGTGGCGCCGCCGATCTTCGCCGGCGGCAGCGGCGTGTGCAGCCGCACGAAGCAATCCAGCTTGTTCTCCAGGATCACCATCATGTCGGTGCGGCGCAGCAGCTCGCGCAGCATGATGCGCTCGTTGACGCCCTGTCGACCGTCGAGGGGGTTGCGGGGATCGACCGTCTCCTGCCAGTTGAGGAAGGCCGCACGCTGGTCGTCGCCCCAATATTTGGAACGCTTGTTGAGTTCCTCGAAATCGATCAGCGTCTCGTCGATGCCCTTCTTCTGCCAGTCGCGCGCGCGGCGCGTCAGATATTGCGGCAGGTGGAAGCGGAAGGTGGGCGCCAGCTCCTGCTGCTGGATGGTCATGATGTCGAGATTGGCGGGCGGCGCGATGACCCCGTCCGCCATGGCGACGAGATAGTCGATGGGCGCCATAGTTCCGGACCCGAAGGTCTTGCCGGGGAGGAACTCAGTCGGCCGGATGGCATCCGCGAACTCCGTGAACAGCGGCGTCCCGTCGGCCTTCAGGCGGAACATCAGGTCCGGCATGAAGACGGGCACGAGCCTGGCAAGGGCCTTGCGGAAGTCGACGCTCATCACCTCGACCTCGGGGTCCCGCATCCAGCGCGGGTCGGTGGATTCCACCAGCGTCGCGCCGAGATGATCCTTCAGCACCGCCTTCATTTCCCTGGCGGCCGCCTGCGTGACCGGCTCCGCCGCCTTCGAGCCGGCGGCGATCATGGATTCCCGAACGACGCCGAGACGCACCCCTTTCAGCGCGTCCTTCTCGCCGCTGCCTTTCGCGTGGCTGAGATAGGGCGTCGGGAGCACCGAGCTGCGCGGGACGGTCGTGAACGGGTCGCGCGGATCGTAATAGCCTTCGTTCGGGTCCTTGAGCGCGTCGAGCACCTTGGCGGCATCGGCGATCTTGCGCGCATGGACGCCGGTGCGGTCGCAATAGATATCCGCGCCGATGGCGCCCCCGTCGAAGCCGATCATCGCCTTGTGCGGCAGGATCAGCGCGATGGAATTGTGGTTCGACGGCCCCCGGCATGACGCGCGCGTCTCCTCGCCGAGGCTGATCATGCAAAGGTTCGCGCTGACGGAAACACCCGAACCCGAACTGGAGCCGAGCGAGGCGGCGCGGGTCGTGTCGTAGGGATTGGAGGGATTGCCGCCCCAGCTCGAACGCTGGTAGCCGAGCACGGAGGGCAGGACCTTGTCCGGCGTGTGGCGTCCGCCCGGATCGCCCGCGCGGCCATTGTATTCGGTGTTGACGGCCTTGGCGAAAACGATGCCGCCCTTCTTGCGGATCTGCGCCACCAGGACATGGTCCTCAGCGGGAAAATCCACGTCGTAATTCGCATCGCCTCCGCCGGTGGAACGCATGTCCCTGGTGTCGAACGGATCCTTGAATGAGAACACGACGCCGTAGAGCGGCATCTTTTCGAGATCGGGATCGGTGCCGTATTCGGCGTCCAGCGCGGCAGCCGTCTCCAGCGCATCGGGATAGCGGCGGAAGATCTCGGCCACGGCCGGCGCGCCCTCCGGCAAGGGGCCGTCGTCGGGATGGCGGTCGAAGTCGCCGCGGCAGGTCACGGAACGCTCGCCGCGGATGTTCAGCGTGGCAAGCGCATTGACCTGGCCCGCATCGGGCTTGCCGACGATCATGCCATACTGCTGGTAGACGCCCGGATCGGAAGCCGTCGGCTCCATGCGGCCGAATTCGAGCGGCTTGCCCTTGTACTTGTCATAGTCGGGATAGACGTCCGACACTTTTACCGTCCCGGTGGGGAAGGCAAGCGGCTGCGTGGCCCGGACCGTACCGGGCACGGCGTCCACCGGCTTTCCGTCCTCCGTCACCAGCATGCTGGCCACGCCGTTGAATGCGCGCGCCCTGTCGATGTAATGCTGGACGATCTGCACGACCGTTATCTCACCCGCCTTGATGGCGGCCTGCATCTCGTCGATCGTCGCTTCCTCGAGCTGGAAGGTCCCGGCGATGCCGTCGTTCTTCGTGTCGATACGCGCAAGTTCGTTCATCGTCGTCTCCTCAACGGCCACGCATGACCGTTGTGCCCGGTGAAGGGCCGCGTTCAGGAATGGGCCGTCCCGGTCCGGACACGACTTCTCGTGGCCGGGGACGGAATGGTCCCGCTGCCGGAGGCAGACGCGCGACGCCGCGTATGCTCTGTCCATCGGCCGAAGCCGAACAATCTGGATGTCTCGCGACCCGGTCCAAGGGCTCTCGGATGCCCATGCGGATCGGCGATGGACACAGCCTGACCAGACATCGAAGGCTTGTCAAGTCACTTGAACAAAAATCAAGTCGCTATTAGGTGAAAGGTGAAGGCGGCCCGGACGAATCAGAAGCCGCCTCGCAGGGAGGAAAGGAAAAGCGCTGCCAACGGCCCTGGATGGGCCCGCAGCCTCGGCGTCCGCCCTTTCCTGGAGTAACGGAAGCCGGATCGGTTCCGGCAGTGTTCGGGGATATATCTTGGTACAGCCAGCAGGATTGCATGTCGGATCGCAGCTCATGGCCGAGCAGGCCCAGGACAGCGAAACGCCGCAAAGGCGGCAGCGCGGCGCATCGGGTGCGGGAACGGAAATCCGCATCGGCTCCAAGCTGAAGCACAACCGTCTCCTGAAGGGCTTCACCCTGCGCGAGCTCGCGGATGTCGTCGGCTGCTCCGAAAGCATGCTGTCCAAGCTGGAAAACGACCGCCTCATGCCGTCGATCTCGTTCCTGCACAGGCTGGCAAGCGCGCTCGACACGAGCATCGCGGAACTTTACGCCGAAACCGACGGCGAGACCGATCCGGTCCATCACTTTCCCGCGGATCGGCGCAGCCGCATCTTCGACAATCGCGATCCCGCCAATGCCGGCGCATGGTTCGAGCGCATCATTCCCGTCACCAGGAGCGGCCTGCTGCAGGCCAACATCCTCAACATCCCGCCGGGGGTGAAAAGCGACGGTCTGGTGGAGCATGTCGGCGAGGAGCTCGGTTATCTCATCGAGGGCGAGATCGACGTGCATGTGGACGGCAAGATCTATCCTATGAAGGCCGGCGACCTCCTCTTCTTCCCGTCCTCCCTGCCCCATGGCTATGAGAACCGGTACACCGAGGTTGCCCGTATCCTCTGGGTGAACACGCCGCCGAGCTTGTGAGCCTAGCATCAAGGCCATGCAGCGTTGGCATGCCAGCCATGCGATTCTGCAAGTCTTGATACTTATTCAAGTGACTTGACTAATCATCAACTCGCTGACAGTCTGCCCCCGTGGAGCATACGCAACTCGGATCGTGTGGGCTCCACGGGGGTTTGCGCCGATGGCGGAACCCGTATGGCGGCGGCGATGCCGCCTTGCGCGAGACGTGACGGCGCTGCCCCGGCGGGTCGGATCCGATCGCAGCATTCAGGCCTGGCATGGTTTCGCCCGACGCAGCGGAACCGGCGACGCCTCCTTCCGGACATTCATTCCGACCTGCCCCGAAGGCGAGGTCGGCGACAGCGGCTCCGTCGCGGGTCCACCGCAAGAAGAGCCAGGCGGCCAACGTGCCGCACCGAGGAACACCCGACACGAGCGGCTCGCTGGATTCTGGACATCTCCGGGAACAAGGGGAACTGCAATGAACGCATTACGGACATTGACGATCGCGGGCGCATTCGTGCTCGCCGCATTCGGCGCGCAGGCGCAGACCCTCCGCATTGCGATGACGACGTCGGATGTGCCGACCACCGGCGGCATTCCGGACAATGGCAGCGAGGGCGGCCGCTTCGCTGGCTATCCGATCTATGATGCGCTGGTGAACTGGGACTTCACGCGGACCGATGCGCCGGCCGATCTCACGCCCGGCCTCGCCACCGAATGGTCCGTCGATCCGAACGATCCGAAGCGGTGGATCTTCACGATCAGGGACGGCGTCCGCTTTCACGACGGTTCGACGCTCACCGCTGACGACATCATCTGGAACTTCGACCGGCACCTGAAGAAGGATTCGCCGCATTACGACACGATGGCGGCCTCCTATGCGACCTATACGTCGCAGGTCGCGGCCTATGAGAAGGTCGGCGACAACAAGATCGCGCTGACGACCAAGGTGCCGTTCAGCATGCTGCCCTATCTCATCTCGCGGGTCTTCATCGTCAGCCCGCGCCAGTACGAGGCCGTCGGTTCGGACTGGCTCGCCTTCCAGTCCAAGCCGTCCGGCACAGGCCCGTTCAAGGTCGTCAGCGTCACCCGCCAGACCTCGATCGAGCTCGAGCGCAACGCGGACTACTGGGACAAGACGCGCGTGCCCAAGGTCGAGAAGATGGTGCTCCTGCCCATCCCCGATGCCAATACCCGCGTCGCGGCCCTGCGGTCGGGACAAGTGGACTGGATCGAGTTTCCGATGCCCGATTCCATCCCGTCGCTGGAGGCCGCCGGCTTCCAGATCGTCACCAAGCCCTATCTCCATGTCTGGTCATGGCGCTTCAACATGGTGGAGGACGGCCCGCTCAAGGATGTGCGGGTGAGGCAGGCGCTGAACTACGCCATCGACCGCGAGGGGATGGTCGGACTGCTCAACAACACGGCGGTTCCGGCCGTCGGCATCTATGCCAGGGAAAACAAGTATTTCGGCGAGCCGAAGAACCTCTACACCTACGACCCCGAGAAGGCGAAGGCGCTGCTCGCGGAAGCGGGCTACGGCCCCGACAAGCCGATCAGCTTTTCCGTCCTGCTGCCCACCGCGGGCTCGGGCAACATGGTGCCGCTGCCCATGGCCGAGTTCATACAGCAATCGCTCGCCGAGTTCGGCGTGAACGTCCAGTACGAGGTCGCCGACTGGGGCACCGTCCTGCAGGGCATGCGCACGGCCCCCGGCTCCGCCGGCGTGCCGCATCGCGACGCGATCAATCACGGCCAGCCCTTCGGCGATCCGACCAACTTCTACTCCAACGTCACCTCGATGGGCGGCATCTCCAACTGGGGCGGCTACAAGGACGAGGAAGTGGACCGGCTGATGACCGAAGCCTTCTCCACCTTCGATCAGGAAAAGCAGGACGAGCTGATCGCGCAGGCGCATGCGATCGTGGTCGACGGCGCACCCCGGCTCTTCATCGTCCATGACCTGAACCCGCGCGCGCTGGCGCCGAACGTGAAAGGCTTCGTGCAGGCGCAGAGCTGGTATCAGGATTTCACGCAGGTGACCGTGGAATAGTCACGGATGGCCGGCCCCCTTCTGAGGGGCCGGGCCTCTCTCCTCCTCATGGACGCCGCGGCGTCTGTTCTCCCAACAAGCAGCGCAGACAACCGCGGAGCAGCAGCATGATGCAGCGCCTTATCAACCGGGAGCTCTGGAGCAACCGCGAGTTCATCGCTTTCGTTCTGGCCAACTCGGTTGAACGCTTTGCCGCCTCGGCGCTGACGATCATGCTCGCCTTCCATGTCTATGACGCGCGCAAGTCGGCATTCGACATCGCGCTGCTCGGCTTCGCGCAGGTCATTCCCGCGCTGGCCTTCGCCCTGCATGGCGGCGAGATCGCGGATCGCACCAGCCGGCGCAGGCTGGTCCTGCTGACGGTCAGCCTGCTCATCGCGCTGTGCGGCGGACTGGTCGTCGTCTCGGTCGTCGACGACTGGCTTGTGCCGGCGCTGCTTCTCGCCGCCTTCCTCTCGGCCACGATCCGCGCCTACCAGACCCCTGCCGCCGTCGGGCTGGAGGCGCAGGTTCTGCCGCTTCACCTCGTCCTCAAGGGCGTGCCCGTCATCGCCACCACGGCGCGCATCTCCGACATGGTCGGGCCGGTTGCGATGGGCTTCGTCTGGGCGGCATGGGGCGCGGCCGCGACCTATGGCGTCCTGGGCGTCCTGTTCGCGCTCTGCTGGCTCGGCTTCGCGCTCGGCATCGGCGAAAAGCCGGTTCCGGCCCATCCCGCGGGTGGCCCCGGACCGATCGCGCGGATCGCCGAAGGGGTGCGCTACGTGGTCGGCAACCAGGTGCTGATCGGCTCGATGGCGCTCGATCTTTTCGCCGTTTTCTTCGGCGGGGCGGCCGCGCTGCTGCCGATCTTCGCCACCGACATCCTCGCGGTCGGCCCCTCCGGCTTCGGCCTGCTGCGCGCCTCCATCGCCGCCGGAGCGCTGACCGCCGCCATCTTCTCGATCCGCTTCATGCCGCGCGCCAATGCGGGCCTCGCTCTTCACCTGATCATCGCCGGCTTCGGCGTGGCGATGATCGCCTTCGGCCTGTCGACGAATTTCATCCTGTCGATGGCCCTGCTCTTCGTCTCCGGCATTTGCGACGGGCTCAGCATGGTGATCCGCCACGCGATCCTGCGCCTTGCCTCGCCGGAAGAAATGCGCGGGCGCATCGCCGCCGTGCGGATGGTCTTCGTCAGTTCCTCCAATGAGCTCGGCGCGGTGCAGATGGGCCTTTCCGCCTCCCTGCTGGGGCCGGCGCGAGCCGTGGTGCTGGGCGGCGTCCTGACGCTCGGCGTCGTCGCCACGGTCGCGACGCTCGCGCCCAAATTGCGAAACCTCGATCTGGGATCATACGGAATAACGCCTCGCGCAGCGCCGGCGGAATGATCGGCAGGCAGGCCATAGGAGAGCGACGGACGCGACGCCCGGTGTTTCCCGCCGGCTGCAAAATGCTCTAGCGTGAAACTGAGGTTTCACGGAGCGACGAATGGCAGCCAGGGAACGATCCTTCTTGACGCGGGTGCGCGACGCGTTGCCCGAATTGCGGCCGGCCGAGCGCCGGCTGGGCGAATTCGTCTGCGACTTTCCGGGCGAACTGGCCAGCTATTCGGCGCAGGAGCTCGCCGCTCTCGCGCATGTGTCCAAGGCGACGGTGTCGCGCTTCATCCAGCGCCTCGGCTACGAGAACTACGAGGAAGCCCGCCGCCACGCCCGGCTGGAGAAGCAGACCGGCTCCCGCCTCTTCCTCGCCACCGCGACCGACGCGGCCGCCGAACAGTCGGTGACGGCACATGCCGCGCAGGCGGTCGCGAATTTGGAAGCGACCTTCCTGATGCTGACCGACACGCAGATAAACGCCATCGCCGCGGCGATCCTCGGCGCGCGCAAGGTGTGGGTCATGGGCTTCCGCGCCAGCCACCCTTTCGCCGCCTATCTCCAGTGGCAGCTGACGCAGGTGGTCGAGAACATCGTCGCCATCCCCGGTGCGGGACAGACCATGGGCGAGCATCTGGTGAGCGTGACGGCGGAAGACGTCGTCATCGTCTTCGGCCTCCGGCGCCGGATCGCCCGCATGGAGCCGATCCTCGACCAGATCGCCAGATCTTCCGCGAAGCTGCTCTACGTGACCGACGAGAGCGAGAGCTTCCACGCCCGCGCGACGTGGCATCTGCGCTGCCAGACGCTGGCTCCCGGCCCGCTGTTCAGCCATGTATCCGTCATGGCGATCTGCCATCTGATCGCCACCCGCTGCATCGAACTGGCTGCGGCGGCGGGCAGGAAACGCCTGCGCGGCATCGAGGCGATCAACGACACGCTGGAGGAACTCTGACCAAGATTTCGGCAGTTTCCTGAAACGATCGACTACGAGACAGGCATCAGAAACTGACGTTTCATGGCGGTGACAGGGTCGCCGTCTGACCTAACCTGCTGTCTCTATTAATGAAACTATAATTTCAAAAACTTTGGCATGAAATCTGCTTTCCCTTATGGTAGGATCGGGCGCAACGAAGGGCCGCCAAGAGCTCACGTCGCCGCTCCGGCTCCTGTCAACCGAACCGGACTTATCCAGAGGGAAAGGATAATCGCATGTCGTACCGCATCCTCTTCGCAGCCGCCGCCACGCTGCTGGCCGTCGCGCCGGCCGGCGCCGAAACCGTCACGCTGCGCGTGCTTGGCCAGCCTTCGGGCTCCGGCCTCATCGCCCAGCAGAAGGAGCAGCCCTTCTTCGAGAAGCTTGCCGAGACCTCCGGCCTCGACATCAAGGTCGAATATCTGCCCATCGACGTCGCCGGCATCCCAGACACCGACGCGCTTCGCATCCTCAAGTCGGGCCTGTTCGACATCATCTCGATCCGCGGCCCGCAGGTCAGCCGCGACGAACCGTCGGTGCTGGGCCTCGACCTCGTCGGCCTGAACACCAGCTACGAGGCCGGCAAGAAGCACATCGACGCCTTCTTCCCCTATGTCGCCGGCCGCATCGAGAGCCAGTTCAGCGGCAAGCTGCTCGGCATCTGGCCGGCCGGTCCGCAGGTCATCTTCTGCAAGCCCGAGGTGAAGAGCCTCGCCGACCTGTCCGGCCACAAGGTGCGGGTCGGCGACCAGAGCGCAGCCAATTTCGTCGCCAAGCTCGGGGCGACGGGCATCTCCATGCCCTTCGGCGAGGTGCAGCAGTCGCTGGCGCGCGGCGTGGTCGACTGCGCCATCACGGGCCCGGCTTCGGCCAATTCCGGCGGCTGGCCGGAAGCCACGACCACCGTGCTGCCCATCGCGCTCCAGCTCGCCGTCAACGGCTATGCCATCAATACGAATAGCTGGAACAAGTTCACGCCGGAACAGCAGGAAAAGCTCGCCGGCGCCATCAAGGGGCTGACCAGCGACATCTGGGCCTTCTCGGAGGAGCTCTACCAGGACGCCATGCGCTGCAACAGCGGCCAGACGCCCTGCGAGCGCGGCGTCTCCTACAAGCTCGCGGCGGCGCCGGTTTCCGAGGCCGACCTGAAGACCGTGGCTGCGGCGGTCAGCGAGGTGTCGCTGCCGATCTGGGCCACCCAGTGCAGCGCCGTCGCGCCGGACTGCGAGACGGCGTGGCGCACCGCCGTCGGCTCCCAGCTCGGCCTCTAGGCGCGCGGCCGGACGGAGAAGGACGATGCAGGCCTATTCGCGCATTCTCGGCATAACCTTCGGGGTCCTCATGATCCTCCTGTCCTTCGCGGTGACCGCGGAGACGCTGCTCAGGAAATTCTTCTCCGTCACGCTCGGCGGCATCGACGAGCTGGGCGGCTACGCGATCGCAGTGGCCGCTCCCCTCGCCTTCACGGTGGCGCTGATCGAGAACGCCCATATCCGCATCAACCAGCTCAGCGCCCTGTTTCCGAAGAAGGTGCAGGCGGTGCTCAACGTGCTGTCGGCCGTCTCCATGCTGCTGCTGGCAGGCTACTTCCTCTATTTCACCGTCGAGACGGTGATCGACACCCACAGCTACAAGTCCATCGCGCAAACGCCGTGGGCGACGCCGCTGATCTATCCGCAACTCCTGTGGCTGATCGCATCCGTGACCTTCCCGGTTGCCGCGCTGGTCCTGACGGCCCAGGCGCTGCGGCTGCTCGCCCGCGGCGAATGGTCCGCCCTGATCCGCAGGTTCGGCCCGGCCTCGCCGGAGGAAGAGCTCAAGGCCGAGCTCGACGACCTCAGGAAGCGGGAAGGATTCGCCCAATGAGCATCGCCATCGTCTCTCTCGGCTTCGCGGCCATGCTGGTGCTGATGTTCCTCGGTTTTCCGGTGGCGGTCACCATCATCGCGGTCGGCGCCTATGGCGGCTACCTGATGTACGGCATGCCGCTCGTCGACATGATGGGCGGCGTCATCTGGCAAAGCGTCAACAGCCCGGCCATCCTGGCGATACCGCTGTTCATGCTGCTGGGCGAGCTGCTGCTGCGCGGCGGCATCGCCGACCGCATGTACGATGCCATGGCCGTGTGGCTCGCCCGCCTGCCGGGCGGGCTGCTCCACTCCAACATCGCCACCTGCACGCTGTTTTCCGCCACCTCCGGCTCGTCGGTGGCGACGGCGGCCACCGTCGGCACCATCGCGCTGCCGGCGCTCCAGCAATACAAATATCCGATGTCGCCGGCACTCGGTTCGCTTGCGGCCGGCGGCACGCTCGGCATCCTCATCCCGCCGAGCGTCAACCTGCTGGTCTACGGATCGCTGGCCAACACCTCCGTGGGGCAGCTCTTCGCCGCCGGCGTGATACCCGGCGTCCTGCTGGCCTTCAGCTTCTCGCTCTACATCATGTTCTTCCACGGCAGGGCGGGCGCCGAGGCGACGGAGCTGATCGAGATGCCGTTCCGCGAGAAGCTGGCGCTGGGCAAATATCTCATCCCACCTTTCGTCATCTTCACCGTCGTGATGGGGTCGATCTATGGCGGCCTCGCCACGCCGACGGAATCGGCGGCGATCGGCGTGGTGATCGCGCTGGCCTTCGTCGCGCTCAACCGCCGGCTGACGCTCGACCTTTTGATCCACTGCTCGATCCAGGCGGCCAAGACCAGCGGCATGGTGATCATCGTCCTGGTCTGCTCCCTGCTGCTCAACGTGACCATCTCGATGACCGGCGCGGCGCAGACGATGACGGCGTGGATCGCCTCGCTCGGCCTCGGCCAGCTCGAACTCCTGTTCGCGCTGCTGATCTTCTACGTGCTGCTCGGCACCTTCATGGACGCCATGTCCATGCTGGTCCTGACGGTGCCGATCGTCATCCCGATCGTGTTGTCCGTGGACATCGACCCGATCTGGTTCGGCATCTTCATCGTCATCATGTGCGAGATCGCGCTGATCACGCCGCCGGTGGGCATGAACCTGTTCGTGGTGCATGGCGTGCGCACCGACGGCGGCAGCTACAGCGACGTGACGCGCGGCTCATGGCCCTACGTCTTCGTCATGATGGCCTTCACCATCCTGCTGATGTTCTTCCCGGGCATCGTCATGTGGCTGCCGGACATGCTGGCGGGGCGATGATGGAGGCATATGCGGAGGAAACCGTGGAGCAGGCGCCGGCCCGGCGCCTGCTCGTCATCAACCCGAACACCAACCCGGCGGTGACGCAGGCCATACGCGACGCCGCCGCCCGCGTGGTGCACGACACGACCGCCGTGACCGTCGTGAACCCTGCCACGGGGCCGTTTTCCATCGAAACCGCCGCGCATCGCGACATGGCCGTCCCGCGCGTGATCTCGCTGGTCTCGCAGAACCTCTCCGCCGGATATGACGCCTATGTGCTCGGCTGTTTCGACGACATCGGGCTCTTCGAGGCGCGCACCCTGGCGAAGGTGCCGGTCGTCGGCACCTGCGAGGCGGGCATCGCCGCCGCGCGCACCATCGCGCGCCGCTTCTCGATCATCACCACGGTCCACTCCGCCGTGCCCGGCATTCACGACCTGCTGGAGCGCTACGGCGCCGCCGGCATCTGCACGGTCCGGGCGGCAGGCGTGGGCGTGGCGGCCGCGGCCGACGCGAACGGCGCGGCGGCGCAGCACATCCTCGCGGCGATCCGCGATGCGATCGAACAGGACGGCGCCGAAGCGATCCTGCTCGGCTCGGGCGGGCTGGCGGGACAGGCGCCCCGGCTCCGCCAGACAGTCCCCGTCCCCATCATCGACGGCATTCAGGCGGCCGTGAAGATGGCGGAGGGATTCGCGGCGCTGTCGCGCGACAGCCGCACCGCTCGGCGACGACAGCCGATTTCGCTCAACATCTAGACGTGCGAGGTGACAGGGCCGCGCATGGCGCGCCGGTTGCACGGTCAAGAACCGCACGTCCTGTTCGACGATATGCCTCCGAACACCCCCTATATATCCATTAGGCCATAGCTCGTTCCCCTCGGCCTGATGCAGCCTGGAATTCGGGGGCGTATTTGCAACAACTTGTTGCAAACACGCCTCACTGTGGATAAAACCGGATTTCGCCAGTCAACTTTCGGCTGCGCTGAGCGACACAGGGGTTTCCGATGAACAGAATCCGATCCGTGATCTTTGCCAGCGTGGTGCTTTCGGGCCTTGCCACCGCCGTCATCCTGCCGATCCTGGCGCCGCTGATCCGGGAACTTCGTCTGTCCGAGAGCCAGGGCGGATGGATGGTGTCGATCGGCTCGCTGGCCATGGCCGGATTTGCCGCGGCCTGGAGCGCGGCCTGCGACCGCTTCGGCCGCAAGCCGGTGATGCTGGCCGGCTTCGCCGGGCTGTTCGCCAGCTACGCCCTCTATACCGCGATCATCTGGTTCGGGCTCCATGCGGCTCTGACGGGCACCACCCTGTTCGCCCTGCTGGTGGCCGGCCGCGCCCTCGTCGGCGGCTTCCTGCCTGCCGTGCCGGCCGGCGCACAGGCGTTGATGGCGGACAACACGACCGCCGCGGAGCGCAGCTCCGGCATGGCCATCATCAGCGCGGCGAGCGGCGTGGGACTGGTTCTCGGCCCTGCGCTCGGCGGCCTGCTGGCCTTGCGCGGCGTCATCTGGCCGCTGTTCCTCACGACGGGTCTTTGCCTTGCGGCCTTCTTCGTGGTGCTGGCCGCCGTTCCGGACGCGCCGCCGCAACCCCGTGAGGCCAGGCCCGACCGCATCAGCCCATTCGCCCCGGCGCTCCTTCCATGGCTGCTCGCCGGCGTGCTGACCATGTGCTCGATCGTCACCATCCAGATCTGCGTCGGCTTCTACTTCCAGGACCGGCTTGGCCTGACGACCGCCGAGACCGGGCCGCTTCTGGCGGTGGGCCTCACGCTGGTCGGCGTGGCGCTGTTCGTCACGCAGGTCCTTCAGGTCAAGCTGCTGCGATGGCCGGCACGCCGAATGATCCTCGCCGGCGCGTTGCTATGGATCGCCGGGCTGCTGATCCTGCTCTATACCGCGAGCGCGATGAGCTATTACCTGTCGCTCGTAATTCTGGGCGGTGGCGCCGGCATGCTGATGCCGGGCTATATGGCCGGCGCCTCGCTCGCGGTCCCCGTCGACCGGCAGGGCGTGGTGGCCGGATTCGCGGCCGCGACGCAGGGCATCGGCGGCATTCTCGCGCCTGCGGCGAGCACCATGCTTTACGAGATCGACAAGGCGCTGCCGCTGTGGTGCATAATGGGACTCATGGCGCTCGTCTTCGTCCTGTTCGTGTTTCCTAATCCGGCGACACGGGCGGCCGAGACGAGCGCCTCGTGACCAGCACAGCCGGGAAGGACCAGCCACATCGCCAATCCTCCTGCCCGCACGGGCCGTCCGCCGCGCATCTCGGTGGAAGCCATTGCTGAAGCCGCACTCGCCATCGGTCTCGACAAGGTGACGATGACGGCGGTCGCCGAGCGGCTCGGCGTCGACCATTCGTCGCTCTACCGTCATGTCGGCAATCGCGCGGAACTCCTGGTCGTCGCAGCCGACCTTGCGATGGCCGGGTTGGACTTGCAGAGCGACGCTCCGCATTGGCGCGGTTACCTTGAGGTTCTCGCCGGGGCGCTGTGGTCGCTCTACCGGCGCCATCCCGGCCTGGCGGATATTCTGCGCACGATGGAAATGACGCCGCCTTCGGCCGTTCGCGCTTTTGCGGAGGTCGTCAGACGGCTCGAGTCTTTCGGTTTCACGCGTCCGAACGCCGTGCTGGTGCTCGACAGCATCGTGGACATGACGACCGATTCCGTCTCCGGCTGGCGGCGGCTGGCCCGCAGGGGAAGGGCGGGCAAACGCGTCGGCGACAGCATTGTTGCCTCGTGGACCGCCGCGGCGCGGGAGGCCGGCGGCACCCTGGCGCCGCAGATCGACGAGTTCGCCGCCGTGCTGACCGGTGATCCCGAGACATGGTGGCGACGCAAGCTCGGCCTTCTGCTCGACGGTGCCGAAGTGCTACTGGCGCGGCAAACGCGGTAGTCGCTCCAACCATGCCTCCAGGTCGGGCGCGGCCGCGCTCGGACCATAGGCGCTTTCACTGCTCCAATTCCAGCTCGCCGCTGATATGCGATTGCATCCTCATGAAAACTTGATAAATTGAGTCATGAATTTGGAGAGCCGTGTCCACAGGTGCGCCAATGAACAGCCGGAACCATGCCACCTTCGTCCACCGCCTCGAATTGACCGGGTCGCAACGAAAGCCGGCGGCTCCGGCGATGGTTGCATCTGGCAGGACGCTGACCAGCGACTCGATCCTTCGCGGCGAACGCGAGATCGGGATCGAGCATCATGGCGCGCTCTATCGCCTGAAGGTGACGCGCCAGGGAAAGCTCATCCTGAACAAATAGGAGCGACATGCGGCGCGAGGGGCGTCGCAAGGTCCGGAGCTCGACCATGCCGGATTCACAAGATGGCGCCGCGGTCCACACCGCCTACTTCGATCGACCTCCGGAGAAGTTGGTGCTTGAAGGCTATCGCCACTGGACTCGCGGCGTCGCCCTTTCCTCCACCGAGCCGTGGACGCGGGCCCAGCTTCTCTACAGGGGCCAGCTCGGCGACGAGGATGGAGAGAAAGCGATCATCGCGCTTCACCGCTTCGTCAAGACGCTCGGACAATGCGCGGCCTGCCCACTCGGCGTTTTCAATGCCGGTGCGCGATTCATCTGCCGTGACGAGACGCTGGTCCTGGGCTTGATCGCCGGCATCCAGCACGCCGACGAACGGGCGGTCATGTTCTGTCTCGAGAAATTGTGCTGCCCGAATCTCTGTGACAAGACGGCCCTGGCGGCAGGCACTTTCGCGCTGACACTGAAGGCGTTGGACCAGACGATGCTGCCGATCCCCTCGCATGTGATCGAGCGCATTCTGCGCCGGGCGGAAGCTGGTCCGGACGACGGGTTCACTTACGGGACGATCCATTGACCGTCCGGATTACTGCTTCCTCGGGCGGCGCCGGACGTGGCCTTCGGCTTGCTTCCCGCCTCGTCCTTCCTGAGGTATTTCAGGTGAGCTTCTGTTTCGGCAAGGAGAGCGCCGACGCCGAGCGTCTTCGCGATCCGCAGGATCAATTCCTTTGCCGGAGAAGATGGAGCGGGCGAAGGGAATCGAACCCTCGTATGCAGCTTGGGAAGCTAGGCCTATTTGAGGCAGCGCAGGTCCTTACCTGTAAAACGCCAGTGGAAGCACAGCAATTTTCTTCAATGAAATCAGTAGCGCTGTAAAACAGCTACGCTCGCGCGGAACCTCCCCCGCACCAATGACATTCTTGCCGCGGAGTATGTGTTTTGCGTATCGACCCCCTCGACAAGAAGTTCGACAATCCCCTCTTTGTTCGCCGGAAAGACGGCCATCTCGCGATAGTCAATTCGGTCGCGCAAGCCGCCGATGTGCTGCTGAACGGATGGCCCGGCAGTCAGAGCCGAAAGGCGCATGTGGCGGCCCGCGAAGCCTGCCTGCGGGCGCTGCAAGGTCTGGAGGATGCGAGGAAGGCACGCGAGGCGGTCGAAGCCGCCGCGAAGGACGCCGGCGCGCTGGAGCGGATGCCGCGCGTCATCACCGATTTTCTGCCGAAGAAGCCCACCTCATAGCTTTTCCTCGCGCCATCGAACTCGCTTCGTCCACCATATCCGGTCAATCCGGCGCAGGGTCAGCTTGACCCGATCTTCGGGCAATGGCGTGGTCACCTCGACGTGGAGCCCACCGCCGCACTGCTCGCACTTCATTGCCAGTTCCAGGTTCATCGTCGGCATGTCGCCCAGCAGGGTCAGCAGGTCTTGCGGATGATACCAGCGCGGCCGTGAGCAGCCGCTGCACGACGCCTTGACCAGCGCCCCCTCGCTCACCTTGCTGAGCATGGGAGGCTGCAAGCCGCGCTTCGGTCGGTACTGTTCCGGCATGAGAACGAATTAGGAACAAATGCCTTGACGGGTCAAGGCGACTGGTGCTTACCTGCCGGCATCCGAGCCAGACAAAGGAAGCGGAAACATGAGCACCGAGCCAGCAATGGCGCCGGACGGCGAGGCCGTGCCCACGATCGAGGATACGGTAGGAGAGAGGATCGCCATGCATGGCAGCGCCCGCGCGGCGCTGGCGGCCGCCGTGCTGGAGATCGCGGAACTGCACCGCATGCTCGCCATGACGATGCCGGCGGTGTCCTACGGCTTCTCGCGCGGCTGGCACCACAATCGATAGGAGACAACCATGGCGGGACGCCGCAAAAAGCCGAAGGCACTTGTGCACAGCGCAGAGTTCCTGAAGAAGACGGAGGAGTATCACCACTATGTCACGCGCGTGACGAGCGATCTGCGCATTGGCGAGCCGCACTGTCGGGCGCTCCTGCACCTCACCGACGAACTGCGGCAGGCATACTGCGTGATCGCAGGATGCGACGTGGTTCCATGGGCGCAGGTCAAACCGAGCAATATACCGCCACAGCAGGTTGATTGACGGCTCGCAGGACGACGGGCAGGATCGCTGCCAATCAACAATTGGGGGACGCCGTGGACGCAAAAAAGGTCAAGATGATCCAGAGCATCCAGTCGGCCATGCAGGCCGCGCGGGATGCCGGTGATGCAATGGTCGAATATCTCTTGGAGACAGCCCTTGCCGAGGCGCTACGGCCGGAACGTGAGGAGATTACGCAAGCCCACCAGAAGGCCGTACCGGGCAGCCGGTCAATGCACTGACTATTAGTTGAGGGGCCGAGCAACCGCTCGTGCTGCATCACGCAAGCCGTCGATGGCTTTGTCGCTTACCTGGATCTGATATTTGCCCACGATCATGGCCAATACGGCCACGACCTGATCGCCGTCGCCGTTGAACAATGCTGTCTGCAGCCGATGTCCGTCGCTTGCAGCGATATCTATGCGTGCCATGTAGGCGGGCCTCCCCTCCGAAGGTGCGCTCCCCATGCCCCCATACGAAGCTACCAATGCATGAGTTGCAGCGACCTTGACAGAAGTCAATGTCTGGCGTGGAATGCCGACTGGGAGGCCGGCATGGAAAATAAAGAAAAGTTACCCGTCTCTGAAAATAGGCCGGAAGATTATATCATCCCCCTATTGGCGCAGGCGCTTGCGGCGGCAAGATCATCAAACTTGAACATGCTGGTCCATTTTATCGAAATGGCAATGCTGCAAGCAACAGACGACAAGGCAAAGCGGCAACGCGTGCCCAAAGAACAGCCAAAAAGACGAAAGTTATCAACACAACCTGTCCACAACCGCAAATAGCTATATGTGACGCTCGGCTTGTGAAAGCATTTGCTTTCATCGTTAAGGTCGGGAGCGATTCGATGACACGGATAGCGGTGAACAATTCAGGTGATGCGAACTGGGACGACAGCGACCCCGATCTCAGCGGAAGCTTGTTGCTGCTCAAGCTCGAAGCCGCGAGACGCGGGTGGCAGGTTGCAGCTCATCTGATCAATATGGCGCTTCTCGAAGTTTTCGAGCGGGAGGGAGGCGTGACTATCCAATCGGACGCTAGCCAAGAACAGGCGCCTCACGATCCGGTGATTGCGAAGGCGTGCATGCTTCTTCGATGCAGTTGACAGAGAGAGATGCAGCCAGTGTTCGGGCCGGCCGAACAGCAGAGCTAGGAGCTCGCGATCCGCACCGCGAAGACGTGGCGCAGAAGCACGCGGCGGTGATCGCATGGGAGCCGGGAGGAAAACCCGGCGATCGGAGAATATGGCGACCGTGCTGTTTTCGCATGGGCCGGTGCCGGACATGGAGTAGGACGAATGAACCGTTCTCATACCGAGAACCATCTGGTTTCCCGCATCGGCTGGTTGCGTGCCGCCATCTTAGGCGCAAACGACGGGATCGTCTCAACCGCCAGCCTCATCGTCGGCGTGGCGTCAGCTTCTGCGGGGCGATCGGAGATACTTGTGGCCGGGATCGCTGGTCTCGTCGCTGGTGCGATGTCCATGGCGGCCGGCGAATATGTGTCCGTCAGCTCGCAATCGGACACTGAAAAGGCCGATCTGGAGCGGGAGCGGCTGGAGCTCGAAACCCAGCCGGAGTTCGAACGCGAAGAATTGGCACAAATTTACGTTGCGCGCGGTCTCGATAGCGATCTTGCGCACAAGGTTGCGGATCAGCTCATGGCAAAGGATGCGCTCGGGGCACATGCACGCGATGAGCTTGGGATTTCCGATGTCACGACGGCAAAGCCTATTCAGGCGGCTTTGACCTCAGCAGCGACATTCTCCGTTGGTGCTATCCTGCCCCTCATCGTCGTATCAATTTCTCCGACATCCATACTCGTGGCGACAGTCTCGATCGCCTCCCTGTTTTTCTTGGCTGCGCTTGGTGCGCTGGGCGCCAGAGCTGGCGGAGCTGACATCACAAAAGCAACGCTTCGCGTGTCCTTCTGGGGTGCGCTCGCCATGGCTCTGACGGCCGCAATAGGTTCTTTGGTCGGCACTGCGGTCTGAGCTCATACACGCCGGCTCTTGACCGGCATCGATCAGCGCACTTGAATAAGTTCATGCCGCCTTCATCGAGGGAGATCGCGGGATGCTGAGATACCTGGAAGCTTATGCGGGCGTGTTCACGCCCGAGCAGGTAAAGCAGATGCAGGAGGAGATGGACCGTGACAGCGTACCAGGCGAGAGCGAGGAAGATCGGGCTAAACGTGCGGAGAAGATCATCCTTCGCTACCAGACCACCGCGCAGCCAGATCCGAACCAAGCTTAGGCTTGCCTGAAACGCAAAAAGCCCCGCCGGCCGGAGCCAGCAGGGCCAATTTTGCTGATGATGCGTTGTCTCAGGATACGCCCGCAAAACTGCGCGAGTGCGGAAAAGTTCCACTCAAGGCGGCGGACGGCCGGTAATCCACGTGTAGGCGCCCACCGCCCAGCCTGCCGCGGTGACGATCGCAATGCCCAGCCGGATCAGCCAGCGCCCCAGCGTGCCCGCGCCCTGCGCCTTGGTGCGCAGTGTCGTCACCTCGACCGTCACCTTCTCCATGTCGTCGACCTTCCTCCGAATGGTCGACAAGTCTCCCTCCAGCCGGGTCGTCTGGGTCGACAAGTGATCGAGGCGAGAATGGAGCACTGCACGGCTTTGGTCCTGACGCTCAAGCCGATCCTCGATCCCGGAGAGCTTTCCGATCACCGTGCCGAGGGCACGTTCAATGTTGCTGTCTGGCAATATTCCCGCCCCTGCTACGGCTTCCACCCGCACCACGCGGCGCCGATCCGGTTGTGCGTGTTGATGCGATCGAGCTCAGCGCGCGGCGTGCTTTCAGTCGCGTCCCGGCGCGGCTGGTTATGGTCGCACCAGATTTGCCGAGGATGGTCCGGAGCGGCCGTCGTGGTGCAGCCAGCCAGCATCAAGACGAGGATCAGCGCCTTGCCCATTTCATCGCCTCCTTCCGCGCCTCATCATCAGACATGCCAGCGGCTTCCCGCTCGGCAGCATTCGCCTCGCGGTGCATCTCAAGCTGCTCTTCCTTCGATGTGACCTGATCCTTGAGCGACTTGTTCTCAGCCTTGGCGGCGCCGTCACGGCGTCCCTTGAAGTAGAGTGCGACGGCGCCGACAAGCGCCGCGAGGAGGCCGGCAATCAGACTGTTGCCGGTGAGCAGGGAAACGAGCGCTTCCATCAGCGGCTCCATCCAAACTGACGGGCCAGCCAGTACCAGCCCTCGCTGATGAATGGCGCGACGACGCCGAGGCCGAGCGAGACCCACTGCGCGATCTCGGGATCGGCAATGAGGTCCGCTGCCTCGTTCTCGTGGATCAGCCCGAAGTAGAGCAGTGGGAATGTCGCGTAACGCAGGAAGATGCGGATGATGGGCGCCATGCTCAGCCCCTCCCGAAGATGATGTTGATGAGACGCTGCCAGAAGCCCACCGCAGGCGCTGGCGCAGGCGCCGGCACGGTAGGAGCTGCCGCCGTTCCCGCCGGCGTGAGGAACTGCTTGCGCTCATCCTCGCGACGCGTCGTGAGCCCCTTGATGGCCACTTTCTTCCCGCCCTGGGTTATCTTGTTCCAGACGCGGAATTGATCGGCCGCCCCCGCCCGGTCGCCTGCATTGAGCTTGCGCAACAGCGTCGAGTTGCGGAACGCACCCGCCCCGATGTTGAAGACCAGCGACACGAGCGCATCGAACTCGTTCTGGTTCAGCGGCACCTTGACGGCGGCGGTCACATCACGCTCGACGGCCGCCAGATCGCGCGACAGAATTTCGTCCGACTGGGCAGCGGTGATCTTCATGCCCTTGGTGACCTTGGGCTCACCGGCGGCAGACGTGTGGCCGACGCCGATCGTCCAGATGCCGGCACTATCCTGATATGCGATGAGCTTGTTGCCCTCGCGCCGGGCAATAGCAGCCCGGCCAGTGGAACTGGTCTTCATAGGGGGTTCTCCCGGATGTGAGGTGGAGGGCTAGGCGGTCAGCAAATGCGGAGGGTTGCCGCAGCGGCAGCCGTGGCTATGCTCCGGTCGCGCTACACGTCCATCCCGTAAGCAAACCGGGCGTGGCGGATGATGTTGAAGTAGGCTTCCGAGCCAAAGATATCGCCCTCGAACCACGCCCATTCGTCAAACGAACCGACGAAACAAACGCCCGCGCTGTTGCCGAGCGCGCCGATCAGCGGGCCACTGGAACCCGTCGTGCCAACCATCGGCTTGTCGGCCAGCCGCTCGCCATTCGCCCACAGCTTGGCATGCGTGGTGCCGAGACCGGCGATGCAGGCGAATCGCTGACCGATCGACACGTTCTTGCGCATGCCGCCAGTGTTCACGGAGCCGATCAACCAGCAAAGCTGCGAATTGTCATAGTCCATCGCGATCATGGCGCGCGTGGTTCCGTTGGTGAACCGGCCGAAAGCACCGATGGCGGTGCCGGTGCTTGCTTGCGGAGTGGCGAACAGCACCAGGGTGCAGGGTCCTGCGGCCATGGTAATATTCGCCAGCGTGTATGCCGAGAAGGCATCATTACCCGGCGTGCGCAGAACGCCGACCTGATGGCCGCCAAGCTCGGCCACGTCATAGACACCGCGCTTCGTGTTGTCCGCCTGCGTGAAGGTGCCGGCTCCGCCCTTCATGTCGAGGAAGGTGACAATCTCGCCACCGTCTTCGACAATGAGATTGGCGGGCGACTTCTCCACGCGCCACCAACCCTTGCAGCGCGAATCGGCCATTGCCAACTCCGCGTAGCTGACGTTTTTCCCAAGTAAGGGATCGGTGGTTTCGATCCCGTCGATGATGATGCCGCGCCTGTTGGTGCTCATGTCAGATCTCCTTCTCGAAACCGACCGCGTAGAAACGAATATTGCTCGGCACGGCGAAGCCGAGCCGGTTGAACGTGCTTTGCTGCGACGACTGGCTCATCAGAAGGCCACGGCCTAGCGCCCATGCGCCCGAGCCTGTCGCGGTGTGCGTGCTGATCGCGTAGGAAACAATTACTCCCGCGCCGGGATCGGCCGAGAGCGTGATGCGGACCTTGTTCGAGCCGACGAAGGTCACCGACGAAATCGTCAGCGGCGTGTTGTCGGAGGCCAGCCGGACTTTGAAACCCTTCGTGGCGGCGATGCCCGTGCCGTCGATCCAGTCGGCATCCCACGCCAGAGCGCCGCCGGTCGGCGGGATATGGAATGTGATGTCCACATTCGCCCCGCTGCGCTCCAGCAGCGTCGGGCGCACCGGTCCGGTGAACAGCCCGCGACGGCGCAGGTGGCGGACATAGCCGACCGTCTCGCCGAACATGAGCGTGCCCGGCAACGTGCGGTGGATGCCGTCGCCCATTGGGTGCGGGTAGTCTGGCAGTGCGAGGAGCAGGCCGGCCGTTTCAGTTTCGTGAACGTCAAGCTGCGCAAGCCTGATATTGTTTAGCCCGTTCTCCGGATCGGCATACCATGCGCTCGGCGCGATCTGCACAAACAGCATGTCCGGAAGTCCGGCCTGCCCCGTCGCCGTTTCGACTGCCGACCGTTGCGACGCAGCATAGGCGGCGAAGTCAGCGACGTAGCCCGCCCGGTTGAATGCCACGGCGGCGTCGGGGTTCGCGTTGCGCCCGCTTTCGCCCTGATCGAACACGATGGCGCTGCAATTGATGCCGCGCTCGTAGGTCTCGTGCAGCCGCGTCTTCGCGAACGTGCAGAACTTACCGACGTTGGTGAAAGAGTTGGTGCCAGACACGAAATTGTCGAGCGGCTTGCCGCCCTCCCAGGACGTGAACACCAGCCGGCCGGGGCGTTTGAGGCCCGCATCCGCATCGAACTGGTCTTCGGCCCAGGCAGCCACCGACAAAGGAAAGGTGCCATAGTCGTCAGGCGCATCGTCCGTGAGCGCCCGCAGCGCGCCGAAGGCGCCATCGGAAGCGACCGAGCTCGCGTAGTGATATGCCTTTCCCTCGAAGGCGAGCACCGTGTGCGGGAAAAGCGCCTTGTTGGTGGCAAGGCCGTTGTCGAAGGGCGCGCCCATCTTCGACTGGCCGATGCCGATCACGACGTCGACTGGCCCGGTCGTAACCGTCAGGCCGAGCGGCGCGTCGTTAGCGACCAGGCGCACGTCGATGCGCTCGCCGTGATCGGTTACCGGCAGGATGTAGCTGCCATCTGCCAGCGGCCGCGGCGCGCCTGCGATCACCTCGGCAGGCAGGCCGAGCACGTCCGGCGAAATATACGACAGGCCGGCCACGTTCAGCCGCGCCGCGATGTCGGCGATCGTGTCGGCGCCGAGCGCGATCTCAACTCTGCCGTCATGGCGCAGGCCGATGGCGACTTTGTCGTTTACCTTCACGAGTTCGAGCGCGAAGGGCGCGCCGCGAGGATTCACCTGCCTCGCCACCAGCGTCAGCCCGCCTACGCGCAGCCCCCCGCCATGCTCGAAGCCAGCAAGGACGCGATCCTCCCCATCGAGGAGCGGCAGCGCCACCTGCGGCCTGTTGCGCGGGGAGTCCGATGGCACGATCCAGGCCAGCAGACTGACAGCCAGCGCGCCCAGGTAGCGATCAAAGGCCGCGACCATGCGACCATCGCCATCTTCAAAGGCAAAGGGAAAACGCACCTCGTCGCGAGGGCTCACTTCCGCGGTGTTGAAGAGATTGGCTGTGACATCCTTCAGCGCAGCCGTGTCGGCGTCGGCATCGTCGAGCCGATCGCCAAGCGTATCCTCATCGCCGCGAGCGGCCACCATCTCCGCCGTCAGGCCCGCTACGTCCTGATATGCGTCGACACGCTGCCATTTGACTGGGTTCGGCCCTGCCGCCACCCAGGCATAGGTGCCTCCATTCGGCACCGTGCCGCCGACGACAGGATCGGTATGCGTGCCGGTGTCAGAGTTCGGCACCAGGCCGCGCTGCCCGTCGCGCGTGCCCTCGACGGCCGCAAGTTCCGCCCATGTCGCCTTGGTCACGCTGTCGGCGTCGATCTGTATCGAGTCGAGCCGGTTCTCGATATCCGTCCCCCACTTCCGGATTTGCTCCTTGGGGGGCTCATTCGGGGACGACGAGGGGCCGTCAGCCCATATGTCGGCTGCACGAGGTGCCATGGCTCTTCCTTTTAGGACGGAGACGAAACGGTGATGTTGAGCGCGGCGGAGGGTGCGCCTTCGACGCCGGAAGCGTTCTCGGGGACGGCGTAGAAGTCCCAACTGCCGGCGCTCATCGGCTCATTGCGGGCGTAGGTCGTCGTGGCGGTGATGCCGTTCCAGCGCTTGAAGAGGTGAGTTGCCTTGTTGAGCGGAGCACCCGCGGGTGCGCGATAAAGCGCGACGCGCGCCACGTTCGGATCATTCCCGGTCTCGAAGCTGAAGGTCGCCGTCTCCAACCCGCCGACCGCGGTGAACGACACCAGCGGCTGCGGCGCGTTCGGATTCGCGATCGACGTGACCATTGTGGAGGGCGACCATGGGCCTCGACTGCCGGACGGGCCGTCGAATGCTGCCTGCACTTCCAGCTCGACATCCGGCGGCACCGGGTTGGTCGCCAGCTTCATCAGACCCGCTTCTTCCTCAGCATCCTCGTGCCGCTGCTCGATCCATGGTCCGGGTGCCCCGGTTCCGATATCGGCGACGCGGTATCGGGTGATGGGCGTCAGGTCATCGCGGTTCGGCGCGATGATGATGACCTCCAGCACCACCGCCCCGCTATAGGGAACGACATTGATCGTATCGATCGTCGGCGCCGGCAGGGAACTGTTGGTCGGCCGCGGCGGGATCGGCGGCGCCGCGCCTTCATCCGTTGCGGGGTTCCACTCGTCGATGTTCTCGGGATGCCTGATGAACTGGATCTTGAACGCCGCATTCGGCAGCGAGATCACCGCCTTCCGGTTTTCGACGATAGTTCCGTTCAGGCGCGGCAATCGTTTCGGTGTGTCGAGCCGTATCCACCGGCTGTAGACCGCGTTGACGGCCGAGAGCCGGCAGTCGAGATTGCCCCGCGCGCGCTCCCTGATGCGCAGCCATTCGCGTTTCGTCAGCCGCCGCGCCTGCCGCCACTGGTGAACCCATGGCAGTTCGCAAGATTGCTGCAGCACGCGCCCATCCGCGATCTGCGCATCCACATCCTCGAAGAAGTCGGCGTCCGACGTGGTGTAGTCCGTGGCGGGATAGGTGAACTTCGGCACCAGCCTGTTGATCGCCTCTTCCTCGGCCACGCCCATCTGGATTTGGTGACCGATGATCTCGGCATCGGTGATGGTGGTGACCAGCTCCTCGCGGAACTTGCCGACACGCAGGATTTGCGCACCGTCGCCGCGCCGGCAGAGCCAGCCGTCGCAGGCGGCCAGGATGGAATTCTTGACAGCGACGGGATCGGTCTCGGTGGTGCCCCAGCCGTTCACCTCATAGCGTTTCTCGGTGCCGCCGGAGGCGCGCGGAACATCCTCGTCGCAGATGTCCGCTTCCTCGGTCCAGATATCCAGCACCGGCAGCAGCGCCTTGCGATAATCCTCCTGCTCGCCGAATGGATTGAAGCAGAGCTGCCATGCCAGCGCGACTGCCGCGTTCTTCGAGAACTTCCACGTCTCGGGGTCCTCCGGGTCCTGTTCCGGATCGCGCCAGTCCCACATCAGCGCCAGATCGGCCTCAACCGAGGGAGAAGGCGGGCCGAACGGATAGATGGTCGAGAACTCTTTCTGCTTGACCGACCGGCATTCCATTGCAAGCGAGGCTTGCCCGTCGCCGCGATGGTCGTTGGTCCAGATGTCGTCGGATGACAGCGCCGCGACGACGTTGGCGTAGGGTGTCTCCGGGACAACCCCGAGGCGCGTCTGAATGTCGATCGTGTTGCCGTTGTAGCGCCTGTCGGCCCCCACTTGCACCTTTGTGCCGGAGAGCGTGACGATGTCATCGTTCAGCCAGTAGCGCTTGATCTCCGCGATACGATGAGCGCAGAGCGCGTTGACCATGTAGAGGTAGTTGTTCTTCGCCTCCCACAGCATGCAGGAACCGGCGATCCGGTTGGTGCCGATCCCGTAGACCCTATACGGTATCGGCTGGAGCTTCGCATTGCGCGCATCCTCAGCCTTCGGCGGCTTCGGCATGAACAGCATCTGAAGGCCGACCGTGACGGCGGTGACCGTCAGCGCTGTGAGCGCCGGCACCAGAATGGCAAGGCCGGTCGCGCCGACGCCCAGCGATGTCAGGCCGAGCAGGATCCATGTCTCGATGATGCCGGTGCGCATGGTGCGCGCGGCAATCGCCATCTGCGACGCGCCCGAGAGCAGCGACGCTTCATGTGCGAGAACCAGGTTCTTACGCATCGAAACGCCACACCGCCTTGTGCATGAACTTCCCGGAGATCAGCCCGACCGGCGTTCGGGCGATCCAGCGTCGCTTTTCGGCCCACCAGATCGCCGGCGTTGCGGTGCGCAGCCCCAGCGCCCCCGCCGGGCAGTCGATCACACCGATGTCGAAGTCGCGCCACGGCCCGTCGCGATAGGACCAGCGTCGCCAGCCGATCGCCTCCAGCCGCGCTCCGATGAAAGCCTCCATGCCGCCTGCCGCCGCGACGATAGCCATGGCCTCCGCTTCGGTGGAATAGGTCCCGCGAATGCCCTTGCCCGGATCACGTCCCGAGACGACCATCGCGGCATCAGCGCAGAACAGGCTGCAATCGAGCACGCCCCATTGCCAGCGGCGGCGCGTGGCGCCGTCGAGAAAGGCTTCAACCGTCATGAAGTGTCCTGTCAGTACCGAGGCCATGCCGGTGCGACGCCGCGCGCCAGCCGCGCCGTGCCGTCGCAAAATGCATCGCCGGGATGCATCGCCCGCTGCTGTGCGCCCGACCAAAGGATTTGTGTATTGCGGCTTCGTGTCGCCTTGCCGGACGAGGCCGACAGCGCCAGCGTCACAGTCGGCGTCTCATGCCCCTTCACCGCCGGCATACTCTCGACAATGAACGAGCCCGTTCCAGTCCAGAGCGGGATGATCTTGCTCATGGGCTGGTAATAGTCGTCGAGCGTCGTGAAGCCGACATGCATGGCAGCGCCGCGAATGGCCTGGCTCCACTCCTCGATGTCGAGCCGGTCCGCTTCCTCCGGATCGATACCGGAAAGGACGAACTCGACGCGATCGGCGACGCCGTTAATCAGGACTTCAAGGTCCGGGATGTTCGCCAGCCGGCCGGCACCGAGATAGACCGCGCCTTCCGGATCAATGCTCTCGAAGCCGATCGGAATATCGTTTACGCCGACGCAGATTCGCAGCGGCGGATCAATGTCAAGGCGAAGGTAGATGCCGAGCATATTGCTCTGGCGCAGCGCCTCGACGATGTTGTCAGGAACCCAGCCCATCAGCCGCCCATCGCCTCCTCAAAGCGGAGGTCGGCCACGGAGCGGTAGGTTCCCTCCACGCTGTAGGGCAGCGTGAAATCGGTCGGGAACTTCGCGACGAAACGCGGCCGTGCGAACTCGACCCTCTTCCCTGCCGGCGTTGCCTCACGCAGGGGCGGCGACAGGGCAAGTGTGTAGCGTTTGCCGGTGTACTCGTATCCGGAGATGGTCGCCGTAACATCTTCCGGATCAGTGCGCTCCCAATACCGATAGGCACGCCAGCCCTTGACCGGATGGAAGATCGAGAACCAGTCCGACCAGCGGAGGTTTCGTGCCGCCCCGAAGACATCCATCACCAGTTTGCCAGCGTTGAGCGCGGCATCCTCGACGATCTGCCCGAACACGCGCCCCTGGCTGTAGCCAGACCCATCGGAGAACAACGCGCCGTCGGAATGCGGGATGCCACCGATCATAGGCGACTGCCCGCCGAACGGCCCCATGAAATCCGACATGACCGGTACGTTGATATAGCGGTGCGAGCCATTCAGCCGCGCCGCGAGCATGTTGATGTATTCCTGCTGCTCCGGCTCAAAGCAGTTGCACCGCTCGAAGGTTGCGACGAGCGCACCGCCGCCCGACAATTCCGTCGACACGCTCTGGCCATTGATATCCCGACCGCCGCTGATCGCCGATCCGACCACATCCACGGTGAACTTCTCGGCCGCGAGGAAGTCGGCATAGAGCATTGGCGCGTCGGCAAACTTGCTCATGCCGTCCTCTTGAGCGACTGGTAAAAGTGGTTGTTCTGCTCAAGTCCGCCGCGCTTCTGGCTGTCATTATACTGCGCAACGGTGCCAGCCGACGCCTCTTGCGCAATGGGCGGCGCTTCCTTCTGAACGACCGAGCGGATGACCGGCTCAATATTGCTGTCGCCGCGCCGGTCCCAGCCCCACGTCACATGCAGGCCGGCCAGCACATTAGCTGCGGAAGGCGGCGTCCATGTCGGCGGTACGGCCGGGCGGGAGCCGCCGCCGTAGCCACCATAGCCGCCGCTTGCAAACCCCTGCCCGGTCATCGCCGCGCGGTGCATGGCTTCGAGCGCAGCGACACCGATGTTGCGCGTGGCGCGCGACGAGAACACGAATTCGTCCTTATGCACCACACCGGCCGGCGCCGACGGGTCGCCCGAGCCGGTATAGCCGCCGGTGTCGAACAGGATGCCGCCGATCAACTGGATGAGACCGCCGAGCAGGCCGCCAACCGAATTTGCCCCCGAGGCGCCACCCGAGGTCAGCGCCTTGCCGAGTTGGCCCAGCCCGCCCCCGAACTCGCCAAGATTCTGCGTCGCGCGCGTGGTCGTCCTGCCGAACTGCGTCAGCGCGTTCTCGGCCGCCGACAATCGGCCCTGCCAATTGTGCATGGCCTCCGGGTTGTTCCAGGCAAAGCCCTTCGGCCGTTCGAACCCGCCGAATGCTGCGGTCGCCTCTCGGACATTGCGCGACGACATAAGCTGATCGAATGCGCGGCGCTCCGTGGTCTGAAGCTCCCGCCATGCAAGGTCAAGTTGGCCTTGCGTGTCACCCAGCATGCCGGGACCGCCGCCCCTGTTCCCCCAATGCTGAAACAGACCGAACGCCCTGCCGCCGTCACCGATAGCATTCGGATTGAAATTGCTCTCAGCCCGGACATTGCCCATGATGCCGGCGATCTGATGCGGCTGGAGCCCCTTCTCGGCAAAGAAGTTCCAGACCTGCCCGGAGACCCCGCCGAGGTTTGTATTGGCAGCGACGGGCGTGTTCTGGTTCGCCGCCGGCGAATAGCCGAGCACTGCACCAAGCGAGGTCGTCGCCTGAAACGAATTGCTGAGCAGGCCCGAGCCGCCGAACATCTTCGAAGACAGCGCCGAGGCGAGATTGGCGATCTGCTGCTCCAGCATCTTGTCGAGGCCGCGCAGCGCCGCGTTCATCACGGCCTGCCCGAGCGCGTCGCCGATGTCGCCGCCATTGTTCAGCAGCGCCGAGCGGAAGTCGCTGACGAAGCTGGAAATCGCCTGCTTGAACAGGTCGGCATAGATGTTCTCGCGCATCAGCCGCGCTTCGGGCGAGTTCATGTCGATCGACAAGCCGGAGCCACGCAGGCGGGCGGCGATCTGCTGGTCCACACTCGACCGGCCGCGCTGCGACATGTCGAACATCAGATCGTCACGGAGCCGACCACGCGCCAGCGCCTCGGCATACTTACCAGCCTCGCGCGCCTTCTCGCGGATCAACGCAAGCTCGGCCTCATCTGCCTGCGCGCCGGCGCGTGCCGCCGCCTCGCGCAGTTGCGCCGTCAGCTCGAACTCCATGCGCAGGCGCGCCGCCTCGGCCGCCGTCTGGCCGATCAGCGAGATTTCCATCTGCTGGCTGGCAAGCGACTTGTCCAGCGAGCGCTGCCGCTCCTCGCGCGCCTCGGTCAGCCGGTGCTCTGCCTCAGCCAAAGCGCGCTTGCCAGCAAGCTCGACGCGCAGATTTCGTTCAGGGCCACTCTCCCCCTCGACGGTGCGAGCTTCCTCACGCGCCCGAGCGGCAGCCGCCAGTTGTGCTGGTGACCTGGCGCCCATTGCGAGCATGTCGGCGTCGAAGCTCTTCTGCATCTCGCGCATAGCAAGACGCTGCCGATCGAGATAGGCGTTGCGCGCCGCCTCCTCCGGACTGCCTATGATGAAGCCGCGCTGTCCCGCCTCGGCGCGGCGCTGCATATCCGCCAACTCGCGCATGCGCTGTGATAGCTCATAGAGTTCGCGGGCCGCGATAATGGCATCGTCGGCGAGTTTGCGCAGACCCGGATCGGCGCGCGCCATCTCATCCATATGGCGGATTGCCCGGCCGATATCCGGAACAAGTCCGTCCGCTACTTCCAGGCGTAGCCGACTGATCTCCTTTGCAAACGGAGAGAACTTGCCGCCGACCTCGACCGCAGCGGCACCCATACTGAGGATCGCGTCGGCGGTCGTGCGCAAGGCGGCGGGGTTTTCCGAGCGACCGACAAGGACGCTGAAGAGCGACTCGACCTCTGCTTCGAACTCGGCGACCTTTGGGCTTCCATCGCGGATGGACTGAAGGAAGCGCTCGACAGGTGCCGCGAACTGGCGCTGATCACCGCCAAGGCCTCGCAGGGCTGCAACACCATCGGATGCGAACATACCCCATGCGCGCGTCCACCCTTCATTGTCCTCCAACTTCCCCATGAGACCAGAGGTCAAATTGCGCTGAACGGCCTCCATCATCGCCATGTTTTCGCGCACAGAGGCCGCGGTAAGAGCGGCTCCTGACGGCGTAATTGCTGCGATGGCATCACCCAGGCCGCCGTAGCGCGAGCGCAGCAGATCAACCGTAGTGCTGTGAACCTTCAGCGCATCGTCAAAGGTCTTGATCGTCTCCTCGCCGCGCATGAAGTACTGGATCGCGGTCGCCGCGAGTCCGGTGATCGCAACCGCGGCGAGGCTCGCGGGACTGATCAGGCCGAGAAGAGCATCCTTGAAGGCCACGGCCGCGCTCGCACCGCCGCCCATCTGCTGGACGATGCCTGCGATCTGCATGCCCTGCCCCATGGCGATCATGCGCGCATCCATGCCCATCATGGAGGTGACAAGGATATCCTGCGCCTGAAAGCCGAGGTTGACGCTATGCGCGCGGTTCTGGTTCGCGGCCTGCATGGTGACCAAAGCTCGGCGCTGGCTACTGGCGAGACGGTCGGTAGCGTCGGCCTCGCGGTTGATCGCAGCGGTGGCAAGGCCATGCCGCTCCGCGGCCATCGATAGTACTTCCAGCCGCCGCTGAGCGGTAAGTAGTCCTTGGGCCTGCCCGGCACTTAGCTCCTTTTCGAGCCGCGCAAGATCGGACTGAGCCCGATAGGCTTCATCATACTTACGCTGAATCGCATCCATCCGCCGTTCGAGACTTACGGTCGATCGCTCAGTGCGCTGCGATGCGGTAGCAACTCCGTCCTGCGCGTCGGCAAGCCGCTTCAGCTGGTCGGTAGTCTCGTTCACCCCGCGAGTCTGACTTTCGATCGTCAGCCGTCGCGTGGCCTCCTGAATGGTCGCCATGAAGATTTCCTGCTATCTAGCGAGCCTCACGCATCGAGGGAGGCATCAATGCGGCGTCTACTTTTGGCAGCGGGTGTCATGCTGATCGCCTCTGCAGCGCTCGCTGAACAGGATCGCTGCAAGCAACATGCGGAGACGGTCGACATCATGAAAACACTGATCAGACCCCTTGCTAACCTTCCTCCGGAGACAAGTATGGGCAGTGCAGCAATTTACATGCCGAGCGTTAAGTACGACCTCTTGCGCGAGTACGATATAAACTACGCGAACCTCGTCGCTGCATTCAAAGCGTTCACCGCCTCGGCGGAGGACCTTGAATATGCATTGCGCAAGTGCGCTCGCTGAGGACTGTTACCGAAGCGCGACGGTGATCGTCGGATACCGCAAATCTTTCTTCTTCTCGCCGCGGCCACGGCCAGCGGTAGCGACGCCCGCCAGAGCCCGGAACGTGTAGCCGACCTGGGCTATGTTCCCGAAGCGCTGCCGGGCTTCCTTCGCCACTCGCTCATAAATGCGCGGCTCCACCTGAATCACAAAGGCCCGGCCCGACTTCGTCCTGCCCACCTCCAGCCGGCGCGCATACGGCACCGTGTTGGTGAAGGAGAACTCGGCGGCCTGCGGTATATCTTCCGTGGGCAGAACTTCCCGACCATCGGCGAACAGGCGGTGCGCGTCCCGATATGCTCCGGACCGCACCGGCGATGCCTCGCGCAGCCGGTTGGCGATCCAGTTGAGCACATCCATAGCAAGGTCGAACTCGGCAACGATCACGCCGCGGTCCGGATCGACACTTTCGAGCGGCGCACCCTCCCGGCCATCAACGAAGGTCTTTGCCGGCGTGTCGCGGCCCAGCACACGGCGATTGCCTTCCCGCGCATCCGCGATCGCAGTCCGCGCGAGGTCAGCCACGGCTTTCGACCGGGCCTCGGGTGACAGATCATCGCGAACGACGACCTGAACCCAGCTATCGATTGGCTCGATCTTTGTCCGAACGCTCACTGGATGCCTCCGAGAGGATGCGCGCCCGCAGCGAGCCCAGCCGGATCAGCAATCGCGCTTCCCATGGCGCGAGCTGGGCGCCTGTCATTTTGCACCATGCCGACAATCCCTGCCACGTGATGACGGGCGGTCCCCAGCCATTGCCTTCCATCCCGGCGACGATGTCGCAGAAGTCTCGCCACAGGTAAGTCAGTCGAGCCGGGAATGGCGGCACGGATGGCGCCTTCTGCATCACCACGACCTTGCCGAGCTTCTTGGCAATGCGCTGTGCAGCGGCGCTGTGGTCGCCCTCTGTCGCCCCGTCCGCCGTCTTTCGACCGTGACGGAACGACCATTCCGCATATGTGATCAGCCCTTCGATGAGGGCGGAAGAAAATTTGCGATGTTCGCCGCCTGCGGCATCACCTGGAGATAGATCCAGCGCGTGGCGCGCGACACATAGAGCTCCTGCGCGTTCTCCGGCGTGCAGGGCACGTCGATGACTTCGCCCGTCGCGATGTCGACCAGATGCCACGCACTGGTCAGTGCCGCCAGCTTGGCCACGACCTCGGGCGTCTCGTCATCCGGCGTGGCCGTACCAGCGAGCAGCGTGCTTTTCGCGGCATCGTTCAGCTTGCGCTGCCGTTCGCGGTCGAAGGTCTCGGCTGCCGTGCTGTCGGCCGAAAGCACCTCGATGAAGGCTGGATTGCCATCCTTGTCGGCGACTGTGCGGCCGGTGGCGGGATGGATGATATGGACACGAAAGGGCTTGTCCACCTGGGCGGCGAGCCCGGCGAATGCGGAGGTCTTCATGGTCGTTCCTTTTGCCGGAAAGGTTGGCGACGGAGACCGGCATCCCCGCCGCCATCAGCGCTGATCTCGTCCCGGTGCCGGCCGGGATTGGTCATCAGGCGACGGCGGTATCCACGATGCGCAGCACCGTGCTCTCGACGCCCGGCGCCGAGCCGAAATAGCGGCCAGCCGAGAAGTCGCACTGGAGGGCGCGCGCACCATCCACGACCGTTTCCGTCATGTTGGTGATCTTCACGCGCGGCATGAAGAAGACCATGCCATGCGCCGGGCCGTCGTCCCTGTCCGGCAGATAGCCGATGAATTCGAACTCCGCCTCGCTGTCATAGAGCGTGTGGAAGGCGGTATCGATCTCGAACACCGTGAACTGGCCGCTGACCGCCGCGGACTGCGTCGCGACGACGCCGGCTGAGAGCCCGTCTGCCTTGAGCTGGGCCGGTGCATTCAGCGGCTTGTTCCAGTTCAGCCGGAATCCCGTCGCGACGGCGAGCGTCGAGCCATTCAGGCGCAGGAGCCCATCCATCGAGGACAGGATATCGGTGCCAGTCTCTTCGGTGGGAGAGGCAAAGAACGGCGCGTTCAGACCGGAGAACACCGCACGATCGCGGCCCATGCCGGTGAAATTGATCTGCGCATTCTGGTTCGGCGAAAGCGACAGCTCGAACCCGCCGAAGCGGATGTCCGAATAGACCTTCGCGATGTCGCTGTCTGGCGTATAGGTCTCCAGCACGAACTTGCGCCGGACGAGGCCAGAGGCAGGCGCGATCAGCGAGCGCCCGACCGTCGTCATGTCGAAGTCGGTGTCCGCCACCATGGTGGTCGGCGCCGGGAAGACCGTCACTTCCCGGTTCGACGTGCCGCCGAACGCGATGACGATGAAGTTCACGCCATTGTTGGCCGCGACGGAGAGATCGGAGAAGCGCACCACGTCGCCGACGCGCAGGCCGGCCGTGACGGGATCGCCGGCGGCAAAGGTGAACGACGACGTGACGCTGTCGGCGGCGACGCTCGTCATGGTCGCCTCGTCGAGCGTGATGGCGGCCGCGGACCATGTTCCCTGAAGAACGGCCTCCAGCGCCAGCGCGTGGGTGCCGCAGGAAAGCAGGTGGTTGGTCTGCACCGGGACGCGCTTCGTACCCAGCTTCGCCAGCGGCTGCACCTGGTCCTGCCGCATCTCGTTCGACGTGTAGTTGTCGCGCGGCAGGGCGAGGTTGTGCGAGACATAGCGCCAGATTTGTCCACCGCTCGGGCCGGGGTCGGTGTCGATATCCGGCGTGCTCACGGGGTCGAAGGTGGTCGAGCTGTGCGCCTTGATGACGAGGCGATTGGAAAGGTCTTCGGCGAGAACCGACATGCTGATCTCCTTTACAGCGGAAAGCGCGGCTCGCGCAGGACGCAGCCGGTCAGATGATGGAGGAAAGGCCGATCAGGCCTTCTGGTCGAAGTAGAGAGACGCGTGAACGACGACGGCGACATAGTTGCCGGCAACACTGTCCATGCCGGGCGGTGTCAGGCTCTCGCCTTCACCGAGCGGATGAACCGATGCTGTCGGTATCGAGACGCCGTCACCGCGCCAGCCGCGAAACACCGCCGCGATCGGCTCTGCACGCGCCAGAAGCGCAGAGAGTCCGACGCCAAGCGCGTCAAAGACATAGATGTTCAGCTCGCCAGTGTTGCGATGCCGATTGGCGCCGCGGCCGCCGCCGATCTCGATCGGGCTGGCACCCTCGATCAGCAGCTCGAAATAGATGAACGGGCCGACCTTGTCCGGCAGGTGGTTGCCGCCGTCCTGCCAGAACATCGGAACGCCGCTGATGTTCGCCTCGGCGCGCGCCTTGATCGCAGCAAAGGCGGCGGTGATGGCGATCATGCTCACCGCTTGCGTGCCTTGCCTCGCGCAGGAGGCAGCAGCCCGAGGACTTCGTCAGAGGTATCCGTCGTGGCCGGAATGTCGCCGACGATCTTGCCCCGCTCCACAAGCCGGGCGACATGCTCAGGACGAACCGGGACGGAGGCGCCGACGCGATAGCGCACGGGCACCTTGCCGTCCCCCGCATAATGAAATTCAACCAGAGCTTCATGCATGCCCTATCCCTTCACGACGACGTTGTAGCGGACGACGGCGGAGTTCAGCCGCACCGGCTCGACGGCGATGATGGTGCAGTCCTTGCCAGCGATATCGAAGCGGTTCCCTTCCACTGGCGCCACGCCGCTGCTCGGCGACAGCGTGACCTTGCGATCCTTCTGGCTGATGGTGCCAACGAGCTCTTCGGGCTTGAGGCCGCGCACGAAGGCGCGAACAAGCGCGCCGGCGTCGGCTGCTCCGGCAGTCACCACATGATAGGTGACATTCTCGCCATGGTCGGCGAGCTGCCTGTCCAGCATCGCGATGGCATCGGCTGGCGTCATACCTTCGGCACCTTCAATCCGGAAAGCAAGCTTTCCGCCGCCGTGCGCACATGCGCGGAGACGCTGGCTCCATCGAAATAGCTGCGGACACCGACGCCCTCGACCGTCTCCGAACGCAGCCCCGGCGATGAAGGATCGTGTCGCAGCAGATCCTGCACCATGAGCATGACGGCGAACTTCGCTTCTTCCGGAACATCACCCGTTCCGCCGCCGCTGACAGCGGTGCCGTTATATCCGGCGCGATACCGGATGCGATGCAACGGAGAGCGAAGCCATGCGCCAATGCCCCACGCCACGACATCCTCACCGCTCATGCGATACAGCGAAGGGTCGATTATTGCGTCATTTCCAACATGGTCCTCGCCGATGACGCTGACGATATCGATGAGCGGAGGGCAAGGCAGACGGAATCTGCACCCGGAGAAATTCCCCGCGACCTCGATCGTCTGTACGCCGATGGCGCGGCCAAGCCACCCGGCCGGGCCGTCGATCATCCGCGTTGCAGCCGCGATTACGCGCGCGACAGAGGCGTCGTCAGGCGCATGGCTACCGGGAATATCCGCCGGCGTGAGGATCGGCGCCGGCGGGACAATGACGCGGATGAACATCCGACCTACTTCTCCGCCTTCGGCTGCTCGCCATAGACGCTGAGATCGAGACCCTGGCCGGAAAACTCCGGATCGGAGGGATGACGCCGCGCCGGATCGTTGAAGTCACCGCCATTCTGCACCGCAGACGTGCCGGCGCGCGGATTGTTCTCCACCGCCGGATGATCGACCGGAATGGCCGCCTTGATCTCCGGCTCGACGAATGCGCCGGACCCACTGTCCATCTCGGTCGCCGGCGCCGGATTCGTCACCGCCATTTCGGCCGGCAACCTGCCCTCTTCGGCAGCCTTGTCGGTCGCCAGCTGGGCCGCTTCCTCCCGGCGCTTCTGCTCTTCTGCGGCAACATCCGTCGCCGTCTCTTCCACGGTCTTCTTCGCCATCTGACTGGCTCCTGTTGTCGGTTGCGGGGAATGCACTGCGGTTGCCGGCGGCGCTGTCCGCCGCCGACATGGTTTGAACGACGCTCCGGTCAGGAAGCGGCCATCTTCAGCGCCTTGAGCGCCTGCGGGTCCAGCACGCCGCCACCCACGCGCTTCGTGGTGTAGAACATCACGTAGGGCTTGTTGGTGTAGGGATCGCGCAGCACGCGGACACCCGTGCGGTCGACGATCAGGTAGCCGCGGCGGAAGTCACCGAAGGCGATCGGCACCGCGCTGGCCGCGATATTCGGCATCGCCGCCATTTCGGTAACGGGGTAGCTGAGAAGCTGCGACGGCTGGCCGAGCTGGAAGGACGGCTGCCAGATGTAATTGCCCTCGCCGTCCTTCAGCTTGCGCGCCGTCCCGAGAGCGTTGCGGTTCAGCACGAAACGCGCATTCTGCTGCATGACCTGCGGCAGCAGGTACACGAGGTCGATCAGCTCATCCGTGGTGATTGCCGTCGCGCTCGCAGCGGTCTTCAACTGGATTGCGCCGAAGGGATGAGCGGCGGCGTTGGCCGCACCGGTCACATAGGTGAGGAAGCCGAAGGGCTTGTTCGTGCCGTTGCCGGATACGAACGCCAGACCCTCCTGATAGGCGAACTCGGTCTCGACCTCACCCGCCAGCCACGCCTCAAGATCGATCTCGGCATCATCCAGAAGCTGCTGAGTCGCCGCCGGATTGGCATAGAGCTCGCCCGGCGTGAAGGTCAGCGGGCCGAACTCGGGCGTCGTCGTCTCGGGACGCGCCGCCGTTTCGCCCACCCAGCCCGAGCCGGTGCCGCGCAGGTTGAACAGCTTCTTGAAACCGGCCGTGCTGATCGTCTGCACCTGAGCGATCGAACGCATGGGCGAGATCTCGACTAGCTTGTCGACGATGGTGCGATCCCACTCGATCGGCGCAAGATAGCCGCCCTCGTCGTCCGCGCCCTTGTTGAGAGCGGCATTGACAGTGCCCTTGGCGAAATGCGCGCGGAACGATTCGGAATATTCCGGGTCGCGAAGCTCGCGGCCACCATTGCCCAGCTGCGCCGCAGCGAGCTTGGCATTGAGATCGTCGATTGCCTTCTGGAAATCGCCGACGGCCGCGTCGATACGCGTGACCTTCTCGTCGAGCACGACATCGGCCTTGCCCTTCAGCTTCTCGTCATTCGCGGCCTTGAAGTCCTCGAATGCTTTCTGCAGCTCGGCGAGCAGCTTTTTCGGGTCGTTCGCATCGGCGCGGGGAGCCGTGGTTACGGCCCGCGGGCGCGCGGCAAGCGGGTTTGCGAGGGCGAAGGCCCCCGGTGCAATGTGCTTCATCATGTTCTCCTTAGGAACGAAGCGTGGAAAGGAGCCCGGAAAGCCCGGACCAGTCGTCGCCAGCGCCCGGCGTGGCTTCAGCGGCAGCGCCTGGCGTGCCGCTGATCCTGCTGAGACGGGCGCGCGCCTCGGAGCGCGTCATGCCCGCCTGCACGAGCGACAGTTCCGCCGCCCGCAATTCGTTGATGGTGCGATCGCGCGCCTTCGCGTCCTCATCGACCGTGATCGTGTCGGCCGGCAGAAGCGCATCGGCAAAGCCGCGATCCATGGCCTGCTTGCCCGACATGTATGTCTCGGCGTCCATCCACTTCGCGACCTGATCGGCCTTCTGTCCGGAACGCGCGGCGTAAACATCGACCATGGCGGCATCGAACGGCTCAAGCCATTCGGAGGTCTCGCGCATGTCGTGCCGGTTGCCGATCGCCAGCACCCAGCAATTGTGGATCATGATGAAGGAGGCCGCGCCGATCTCGATGCGGTCACCTGCCATGGCGATGATCGACGCCGCAGAGGCCGCCATGCCCATGACCTTCACCGTGATCTCCTGCGGATGCTCGCGCAGCACGTTGTAGATCGCGATGCCCTCGAACATGTCGCCGCCGGGCGAGTTGATCTGCACCTCGACGGGGCGGTCGCCGATGGCGCGCAGCTGGGCGGCGACCTTCTTCGCCGTTACCCCGCCGCCGCTCCACCAGTCCTCGCCGATCACGTCGAACATGCTGATGACGTTGTCGCCGGCTTCCAGGGCCCGGATGCCGGCGGACTCGTCGCTCCACTTGTCGAAGACGGCCGACTTGGTGAAGGCCTCGACCTTTCGGCTTGCCGGCATCGGGAGCGCGCCGGGTCGCGCCTTCGCGAGCACGCGAGGGCGGCAGGGGTGCTGTCGCATGGGATTTTCCTCAGTCTTCGAGCGGAGGGCCGCCATTGTGGCCGGTCATGGTGTTGGGCGGGGCGTCCCGCTTCGGCAGGTCCATCGTGTCGCGGGCTTCATCCGCCCACATCCATGGCTGATGACCGCCGGACCCGAGTGCCTTTGCGAGATAATCCGCCTGGTCCTTCAGCGAGCCGCGCAGCAGCGCGCCGGCGTTGAACTTGGCGGCATAGACACCCTGCTCGTCATCGGCGAGAAGCGTACGTTCCACCGCCTGCTGCCAAGCCTCGAACCACGGATTGAGTGCATAGGCGACGAAGAACTGGCCCAGCGCCTCGATGCCGGAACCCCAGCTCGTCTCATCGACCATCAGCAGCGGGCGCGGCACGCCGGTGACGCGGGCGATCTCCTCGACCTGAAGCTTGCGCAGTTCGGTGAGCTGCGAATCCCGCGCCGACTTCGTTCCGGCGTCCCACTTCATCCCCTCTTCGAGGATGAGGGACTTGCCGGCGTTCTCCGCGCCCTCCTTCTCGGCCAGGCTGTCCCTGAGACGATTATACGCCTCGACCGAGAGCTTCCCCGGATGGGTGAGTGCCTGACCGGCGAGGACGCCGTTCTTGAACAGGCGGCCGGCGGCCATCTCGGCGGCGAGCGCGATCGCGATCGCATCGCGCGCCTGCTTCACCAGCGACAGGCCGTGCAGCCCATCCAGCGACAGCCCGCGCAGATGAAAGACCTCCGAGGGCTTCAGCTTGCGCGGCGTGCCGCTTTTCGGCCGGTATTCATAGTGGACGCTCCAGTCAGCATCCTGCTTGACCTCGACGCAGGACGGATCGAGCGGCACGATCTGCGCTACACCGTCACGCTGGCGTCGAATATCGCGGCTGCGCACGACCAGAGCATAAGCATTGCCGTGCACCAGCGCGCGCAACTGCATGAGGGACCGGAAATCGAAGGCCGATTGCCAGCCGTTGGGCTTGCGATGCAGCAGCCGGTAGAGCGGGTGATCCTTGGCCTTTTCCTTCGTGTCCTCGTTGATCAGATGAAGCGGCAGCATGCCGATCGAGTTGGAGATCAGGCTGACCGCGCGGAACATCGCCGGATTGCGGAGCGCCTGCGAGACGCCGATGCTTTGCCCTGTCACCGCATCGACGCCGCCGCGCATGAAATCGAGCAGTAGCGGGTCCGTCAGCGACAGCGCCATGACAGCCTCGCCGCCATAGCCGCGCGGCGTGGCGGCATCGCGCGCCGGCGCAGAGGCGCGCGACCGGAAGAGGTCAAAGATTCCCATCCGCCCTCACACCATCAGGATGCCGCGCGACTCGTACACCGAGACTCCGGACGCGACGGGATTCAGGAACATCAGCATGGCGGCATTGAATGTCGCCATGAGCGGATCGATCTTCGACGCGCCCGCCGCCTGCTTGGTCACCAGGTAATTGCTGCCCCGCAACTCGGTCTTCGCATTGCCCACCGCCCATGCCATGAGCGGCTGGCCGCAATGCTGCATCGTCCGGTCCTTCAATTTGCGCGGCAGCGTGGTGACGGCGGACTGGAGTTTCCATCCCTGCCCCACGGCAAGCGTCAGGTCGCCGGCCATGCCGCGATCGGCGAGCGCGTCGAGCAGGCTGGCGACGCCATAGGCGTCGAGGCCGATGCCGGCCTTCTCGGGCAGCTTGCCCGCCAGCAGCAGCCGTTCGCAGATATCGGTGATCTCGATGATGTCCTGATCGGTTTCGGTGCAGACGACCAGATCGCCGTCGCGCTCGAAATCATGCAGCTTCGACGCGATCTCCTTGCGCCGCTCGAACACGTCGGGATGCGCCCACGCCCGTGCCCAATGCAGCCAGGTCCGCGTCTCGGCATGCCGCCCGATGACGGATATCGCCATCAGATCGTCGAGCCCTCCCCCATCGATGCCGACGACGCAGACATCGCAAACCGCGATCAGCTCATTAAGCGTCAGGCCCGGCCGCGCCGCCCCCTGCCAATAGTTCGTTCCGGCCCAGCGATCCTTGTTGATCGCGATGCCGATCTCGACGTTGAGATGCTGTGATGCCCAGATCGACAGTTTCTCGATCCCGGCCTCACGCGCCTCGCGGTATTTCGGCAGCAGCCGGTCGATCGTGATCGACTTGCCGAGATTTGGCAGCACGAGCGGCCAGTTCGCGGGATCCGCCCAGGGCTGCGCCTCGTCCGCCTGCAACTCGCGCGGGAACTCGTACAGCATCGGCAGCGTCTCGCTGTCGACGAACTCGCCGTCGCGGATCGCCCGCGCCAGTTTCAGCTCATCCTCGAACACGCCGCAGGGCGGCTCGTCGGACTGCGTCGTGATGATGATGACGAAACCCTCGGCATTGGCGATGATGCCGCCCTCGATCTGGGTCATCACCTTGGCGGCATAGCCGATCTTGCCCAGTTCGTGGAGCTCGTCGACCAGCACGCCGACCGGCTTTGCGCCCGTCATCACCTTGTTGTCGAAGGATCGGATGCGCAGCTTCGCGCCGTTTGTGCGGTCCTCGATCGTCTTCAGATGCTCACGCAGATGGAATCGCTTCGACAGCCAGGTGTCGGCCTTCACCATCCCTTCGGCCTGCTCATAGGCCCGCTCGGCCGTAGCCTGCGTCGGGCCGACCAGCAGGAACTCGGCGTTCGGACGGCGATTGCGCAGCATCGCCGTCATCATGATCGCGGCGCCGTTCGTCGTCTTCGAGTTCTTCTTGGGCACGAGCTGGAAGAACTTCCGCGCCTTGCGGTTGACGATGACGGAGCGGTCTTCGCTCATTTCGACCAGGCCGAAGATGGCGGCCACGAAATCGCGCGCCCATTCGCCGGCCACGTCGCGCAGCAGCGGCTTACCCGGCACGTCCGGCAGGCGAAGCTTGTTGAACACGTCCACCGCCAGCCGCGCCTCCTCCACGTCCAGCGGCAGGCTGTCGGGCAGCGGCGGCCGGCCAGCCTTCAGCTTCTCGAACCAATCCGGGCAGGAGAAGTCCGGCATCAGTGCGCCACCCTCGGCGTCACGCTCTCCCACTCGTCGGGCGGGTTCGCCGCCTCGCGGCGCAGCTGCTCCTTCTTCCCAAGGTTCTCGCTGGCCCGCTCCGACCGGTCGTCGAACTCGATCGAAGCCGCCATGTCGAAGCGCCGAAGATACTCCTTCATGGCCGCCGTGTTCCCGGCGCGCCCCTGATCCCACAGGGTGAGCAGGCCGATCGCCTCCACCCTGTCACGAGCGACATCGCGGAACTTTAGCTCGCGAAAATAATGCTTCCGCAAGGTCGGCATCGTGATGCCGATCGCCCCGGCGATGCGCGCCGGCGTCCAGCCCTGCGCCTGCAACAGCATGATTTTGTTGCGGTTCTGCACGGTCGCGATATGCGGTGGCCTGCCGCGCCGCCCGAAATTCTCCGGGATCGGATCGCCCAGCAGGTCGAACGCTGGCTCAAAATCTGACATCGGCGAAAAAAACCTGCGAATGAGGGGGGCGCGGGTCTGGAGTTGGGAGGGGCACGGACTTTCGACCCCCCCCGTTTGGGAGCGCGGCGTCAGGGGTCAGGCGCCTCGGCGCTCCTCGCCCTGCTTGGTGCTGTCATGATAGGCCTTGCTGACGGCCATCAGGTTCGATGGGTTCCAGAACAGGCGTTCGTCACCGCGATGCGGCGTGATGTGGTCGACTACCGGGCTGTCTGGTGCAGGGTGTCTGCCGATCAGCAGCACGCCCGTCTTCTGGCAGGTGTAGAGGTCGCGCTGCAGTATCTCAGCGCGCAGCTTCTGCCAGCGTGCCGTCTTGTACCAGGCGCGCCAGCCGATGGTCGCATCGCGCTGACGTGACCGGGCCTGCTCATCACCCGTTGCATAGCCGATGCGCGGCGCCAGCGCGCCGATGCGCGGCTTGAGGCTTGTGAGCCGTGCCATCCTGACCTGCGATGAGTGTAAGACATAGCTTGCGCATAGGCCCTGAGTCGGTCGCCTGCATCGGCGGTGTCAGGGCAGGACGAGGCGTCGTTCTCGGATGGCGACCTTGCTTCTCGACCTTGGGCGGAATCGCTATGACAGCTTTTCGAGATCGTCAATCCCGCACCGCGTCGACATCTCACGGCCAAACAACACGGTCGATATCAGCGCCTCGCGCTTCACCGCATCGATCTCGACCACCGTACCCTTGAGTTCCGCCATGATCCCGAGCGGGTGTAGCACCGAGTCACCTACCATCAAGCCTGTGGCTTCCTCGACCGGGCAGGAATGCGAAACGTCCAGCAAAGACATGATGTTGACCACTTCGGCAGCGGTGAGCGGCACAGGCTTCTCACCCCTTCCCTCGCCCAGACCAAGCAGCCCCTCGATCCCCTCGAAAGTGAGCGTACCGACCCATGCACTTTCCGCCCGGAGGAGGTGCACAAAGACATGGTTACCGAGGACAGGGATTTCCACAGAATAGCGTCGGAGCGAGCGCGGATGCCGCTTCCAGCGACGCTCCATCGGACAAACAGCCTCGATTCCCACCGCCCTCAGTTCGGCAGCAACCGAATCAGCGGCCCAACGCGTGCGGGCCACGTACCAGGCCATCTCGCCGTCCCGGCTTGCCGCCTCTCGGCGCAGCCATGCGATAAGCTCCGCCTTCTGCCGGCCGCGCTCCAGCGCCCGCAGTTCACGTTCGCTGATCTCCGGCCTCGCCATGATCATTCCGCCGCCTCTCGCGCGCTACCGCTGCGCACCGCATTCTCGAAAGCTTCCAGTCCGTCCGTTCCGCCCACCGGGAAGAACACGCCGGGATGCGAGCCGAAGTCCGGTATCCACGGCCAGCCGCGCCGCTCGTACTCCGCTCGCCATGCCGCCAGCACCGGCGAGCCCGCCGGAACGAACTCCATCAGCCCGGCAAGCCATGCATCCTCCTGCGCGACCGTGATCGATTTCCGGTTCGCCGCCGCCTCATGCCAGCGCTTCACGCGCGGCCAGCCATGTTCAGCCTGCCGGCGGAGACGTTCCGCCCTGCCGAGATCGTCATCACGCTGGAGCAAGTCGCGCAGGAAGGCGGAAGCTGCCGGCGGCGCCGGTTGCGGCGCGACCGTCAGCAGCTCGCGGTGGCAAACACCCGCCCAATGCGGTCCCCATGGCCTGCCCTCGACCGGCTTCGCCCCATCCTCGACCGGATCGGGCACATCGTCGAACAGCCGCTTGCCAAAATAGGTCGAGGGCTGATGGACATGATCCTTGCCCTGTGCCTTCAGCAGCGCCAGCCATGCGGGGAACCGACGCTCTGCGATCTCGCGATCTTCCGCCGACAAGGCGGCGAAGGCTTTGAGGCCGGTATCCTTCGGCATGCCGCTAAGGCGCGGCCAGACCTTGATCATCCGCCAGTAGGCTGCCTCGATCTTCTTCCGATCCTCATGATCGTCCCCTCTCTCGCGCGCCTCCGCGCGCTCGTCTTGGGAGGGTAAGGGCGGTTCTAAGGGCGGTTCTTCCTTATAGGCCCGGAACTGACTGCCGGTAGGATGCGCCTCATTGCCGGTAGGCTCGGGGTCTGGTTGCCGGTTGGCCCTACCGGCAGATTCTGCCGGTAGGATGTCGCCGTCCTTCAGGGCGCGGCACCGTTCGGAGCCGTCCGTCACGCTGCGGTCGAGCCGCAGCACGATCCAGTCCGCGGCGCGCGCGCCATTGGCCTTTTGCTGGTGCCGGCGCTCCAGCAGCCCCCAATCCTCCAGCCGTTGCAGCCATTCGCGCGCCGTGCGCTCGGAGACCTCTGCAGACGCCGATAGATCGGCCTGGCTCGCCCATCCCTTGATCAGGCCGTCAGGGTCCGCATAGTCCGCAAGACACATGAGGATCGACTTCGCCGAAGGCGAGCCGAGTCGCTGATCCTTCGCCCACGCCGATGCCTTCCAGCTCATTCCGCCGCCTCCAGATAAGGTTCAGCGTCGAGGCCCCATTCCAGCGGCGGGCGGTAGTTGGCGACGATGACGGCGGCGGCCGGCTTCTCGCAGACCGAATTGCCGATCTTGTGGCGCTGTTCGGTCTCCGACAGGGGTTTGCCCCGGAAGATCGGATCTAGGATGTGATTGTCCGGAAAGCCCTGCGCGCGGGCGAGCTCGCGCGGCGTCAGCATCCGCATGCCGATGTCGACGATCACGAACACGATGCCGCGGATCGACAGCGTCACGATCTCGCCGCCGTCCCAGCAGCCGTGCCGGCGCAGGAACTCGGCGACCTGCCGCGCCCGCGCCAATTGCGCCTCCGTCAGCGGCGGCGCGACGGCATCGACTTCGGTCAGCCCGAAGCGCGCCTTCGTCGGCACGGTGAGCGACGGATCATCGACGCGGGCATGTTGCCCGCCGGTCGAATAGTAGGCGGTCATCAAGGGCAGCGTGACGACGGCCGAGTGCTGGCCGCCTGCGCACACGGCGGGATGCGCATCCTTGCAAGAACCGTCGCGCCGATCGCTGCCCTTGAGCGACAGCATTGAGGCGGCGACGATCTGCTGCTGGGACGCCTCATTCGTGATCGTCGATAGCGGCTTTACGGCCGGCCGCCCCGGATTGACGCCTGTCACCCTGCGGCTGTCGTTGTTGTGCTGCGCGAGATAGACCGCCGCCAGATTGCCCTGATTGCCGTCGGGCACCGGTGTGGGCGCAGGTCGGTCTATGCCGACGCTGCGCGGCTCCTGCCCGTCGCGCTCGCCGTAGCGCGGCACGAGATAGGGAACGACGATCTGGTTCTGGTCGCCGTCCGACGCCGCGATGGTGTGCACCGGAGTGCCGGCGGGCCTGTTGCCGCCACCATGCTGACCGCGGCTGACAAACGGGGATATAGCCGCCTCGACGGCGAACTGGTTCGCCCCACCGGCCATGATCGTGCGTGCGGGCGCGTCCGCGCCCGACGTTGGCGTGCCGGAATTGCGCATCGTCATCATATGCGGCACGACGAGCCCGTGTGCATCGCGTGCCCGCGCTACGGTCGCAAACGGCTCGCCAAGCCCCTGCCCGCGGAACCCGTCACCGGCATGATTGCAGGTCACGACGAACGCATCGTCACCCGCATCGATGACATGCCGCTTCACGCCGTAGGCCAGCCGGGCATCGGTCTTCACGGCGAGCGGCCGGATGACGCGCTTTCCGGTGCAGCGGGTATATTCGCGCCCCTCCTCCTTCGTCATGAAGATCGAGGGGCAGTCGAGCGACCAGTCGAGGATGTCGGCCGCAACGGGCCACGGCTGCAACCGGCCCGACTGCACGGCCTCGGACTTCGGTTCGCCGTGCGTCGGCTCGGGCCACTCGACGGGCAGGCCGTCGCGGCGCGCCACCAGCTTCAGGCGCTTGCGGATGGTGGGGTCGCCATATTCGCAGGCGACGATCTCCTTCCACCCGATCGAGTAGCCGAAACGGGAAAGCGCGTGGACGAACTGATGGAAGGTCCATCCCAGCCGCTGCGGATCGCGCATGAAGCCCTTGCCGTCGGGTCGCTCTATCAGCGGCGACCACTTCGCGAAGGCGCTGACGTTTTCGAGGCAGATCACCCATGGCCGCTGCCAGTCGGGCAGTTCCTTCAGCCACTTCACCGCGACCCATGCCAGGTCGCGTACGGCGCGCGACGTGATAGGCCCGCCCTTCGCGGAAGAATGGTCGCGGCAGTCCGGCGAAAGCCACAGAAGGCCGAACAGGTCGTCGCCCAGCGTTTCCCGCATCGACACCTGCCAGACATTGGCCGGCAGGTGGGTGGTGTCGGGATGGTTCGCGGCATGCATGCAAAGCGCCGCATCGTCGTGATTGACGGCAAAGTCGACATCGAGCGGATGCCCCGTCGGAAGCAGTTCCATGGCATGAAGCTGCTGGAGCGCGAGCCGGATGCCGTTCGAAGCTCCACCGCCGCCGGCGAAACTGTCGACGACACGCACGCGGCGCCTGCCCCTCCGCGCCGGCGGGATGACCGGGAGAGGAACCCGCGCGGGACGATATGAGCCGGGACAGGGCAGGCAGCGCCAGCGTTGCTTCTGCGGCACGACCTCGGTCGAGAACAGATCGGCACGGATGTTCAAACCACCTCCCTCCCCTTCCATGTGTAGAAATCGGCCCGCAGCGCCTTCCAGCGCGCAAGCGCATCACGGTTTTCATTGATCCCGCGCCGCGAGGACACGCCGAGCAGGCCGCGCAGCTTCTGCGCCGCACGCTCGTCAGAGGCCGGGCTTTCCAGCCCGTGCCGCTCCATCAGGAAGCGCTTGAAGGCCGGCACGGCACAGAGCATGGCGGCCTCGGCCGCATGGTTCTTCCCGTCATGCCGCGCGGAAGCCTGCGCATCCGCCTGCCTGCTGTTCGGCTCGGGTGGCGCCAGCGCCTTCACCCGCGCCGCGCAGCGGTCGAGCAGCGACAGCAGGAAGCGCATGTCCTGCGGCGCATAGGCGGCGAGCTGCATGTCATCGGTGGTGGCAAGCTGGGTGAAATCGGCGATGCCGACCATGTCGTCCGGCGTGCGGGCAAAGATCCGCATGCGCCCGTCCTCGGCCGCGAGCGTCCAGTCCGCGCCATCCAGCGCGGCGAGCCGGGCGCGGATGCCGGCAAGGTGCCTCGCCTCCTGCGCCCTATCCACGACCGCCTCCCGGCGCATATCCCAGGTCGCCAAGATCGGCCGCCACCGCGAGTCCCTGCGGCGTCAGCCGGCAGATGCGCGGCTGGTTGGCATGGCCGGCCGGGGCGAGATTGAGGAGCAAGCCACGCTCGGCGAGCGCATCCATTGCGCTGAGTATGCCGGCATGCGAGCCGCCGCCGCAAAGCCGCGCCAGAGCCCGCGCAGACAATTGCACCACGCCATCGGCATCGGCATGCAGCGCCAAGACATAGAGCACGGCACAGCGCAGTGACGTAAGCCCGTGCCGCGCTGGAGTGCGCCCCGAAAACTGCGTTGGGTCCGCTCCGTCGAGCACGCTGTCGACCATGCCATCGCGCAAGAGCACCGTCAGCAGCGCTGCCGCCAGGGCCTGCGGCCGCACCGCCAGATCGTCGGCGGCAAGACGAAGCTGGGCGGCGGCCATGCCAGAAAGCGACAGATGGACGGCACCGCCGTGTGACGCCGATAGGCGACGCTGGCTATCAGGACGGAGAGTTTCGGTTGCCGCGCTCATGGCGAACCCTCGCCCTGGGCGCGACGCCGGCGGTCTATCTCCTGCCGGATGTAGAAAGCCGCCTTCTCCAGATCCTCCAGCGCGTTGTCGTGCTTGAGATCGGCGCGCCAGATGTATTTCACCGCGTTGCCGAGGCAGAAATTCATGTGCTCGACGATCGCGATGCACTCCACGCCGGAGGGATGGGAGGTGTAGTGCCGGGGGTGGTTGACCGGATCGCTCAACGCTCCGCCCTCCCCGTCTCACGGGAAACAGGCGCTGTAACAGCCTGATCCAGAATGGTTTTCATCGTCACGCGGCGTGCATGTTCGCGCACGAGAAAGGCGAACGGATCGAGCCCGGCCATCTCGCACAGGAGCAACACATTGCCGGCCGAGAGCGGCTTGCCCGCCACGGCGCGCGAGAGCATGGCACGGTCTGTATCCGGCCACTTCTCGGTGGCGCGGGTGAAGGAATAGCCGAGCTGCTCAAGCCGGGCATGCAGCGCGTCGCCGAACTGGTCGAAGCGGAAGTCAGCCATCACCGCCCTCCAGCCTTCGCCGCAATTCCGCCTGCAAGGCGGCAAACTGAGCCGGCGTGTCGTCGGCCGGTAGTGCTGGCCTCGGCCGTCGCCGGAACAGCGCCAGCAGGAAGAAGCCGAAGGCGGTGAGCGGATCGCGGAAGCTCGTCATGCGGCAAGCCCCGTCTTTTCAGTGAATGCCTTCGCGATCGCCGCCTTCGCGGCTTCGATCGTTCGCGCCTTCTTGTGAGGTCCGCTCACGCTTCCAAGCCAGAACGACCAGGTGCAGCCCTTCTCCGCTGGAAACACCGCGCCGACCTCGACTGAGCCGAGCTTGGCGACGATCCTGCCGCCAGCCCGAGGCTCATCCCACACGAGGCATGCGGCCGGAGCCGTGGAGGGAGGAGGTTCCACGGCCCCGGCCTGATCCGCCTGCCGCAGGGAGGAGGTTGCAGCAGGCGGGGTCTCGTCATCGGTGAGCGGCGGCAGCGCGGGCGCCGCCTCAAAGTCCTTCCAGTCGACGCGCTGCACCTCGAAGGCGCCGGCATAGGCGCCCGCCGCATCGCGCTCCCAGATGAACCACGCCGCGTTCATGCGGCTGGAGGCTTCCGGCCCGTCCCAGCCGTCGCGGTGCATCATCGGCAGGCGGCGGGTGAAGACGAGCACGCGCGCCGGACGACACTCGTCGAGCGCGAAGCATCGGTCCTGATCGTCAAACCCGGCGAGGAAGTTGAGGTTGAGCAACAGCGCCATCTTGCGCGGCCGGTGCTCGCGCAGCGCATGCGCCACATAGGCGTTGAGCACGCCGCCATAGGGCGGATTGGTGACGATGTCGAAATCCGGCGCGGCCGGGCTTGCGCGGCCGGCGAGGAAGTCGCTGACGCCCTGCACTTCGCCATGCCGCGTCGCCGTGCCGTAGTCGACGAGATCGGAGATCGCCACGTCGTAGCCGGCGTCCTCCAGCGGTCGCATGATCGCGCCACGCCCCACCGACGGCTCCCATATGCGCGCGCAGAAGCGCTCCCGCGCCAGCAGCATGCGCATCGCCTCGATCGGCGTCTCGTAGAGATTGTGCCCCCGCTCCTCCTTCGTGGCGCTGGCGGTGCCGACAGCGGCGCGCAGATTAGAGCGCGAAGGCTCCAGACCGGCGGCAATCCGCGCCGCAATGGCGCGCTCGACGATGCCGGGCGCCCGCGCCTCGGCCGCCGCCAGCTTGCGCGCCTCGTGGATTTCCTTCGACGACAGGCCGATCTCCTCGACCGTCGCCGAAGTATTCCCGTCGGGAAGACTTTTCGGGCGGCCCTTGGCAACCTCGCCGCGCGCCTGCGCGGCGTCATATTCGGCCGCGATCCGTATCTTGGCGCGGGCTTCGATCAGCAGCGCATCGCCCTGAAGCCGCCGCGCCTTCGCTACCAGCCGGTCGGCTGCGCCGAACCGTGCAGCCAGATGCGCCGCGCCCTTGGCCTGTTCATAGGCGCCCGCCGCCAGCAACCGTGCGGCGATCACGTCGCCCTCGTCCAGCAGCGCGCGCGCCCGCTCGACCATTTCAGGCAGGCCGGAAGCATCGGCTGTGACGACGGCGTCGCTCATCCCCACACTCCCAGGGCATAGGCGCCGGCCAGGTTCACCGCGACGAGCAGCAGCCCGAGCGCGAGACCGGCGGCGAATGAATGGTTCGGGCGGCGGGTCACTGCGCCTGCTCCCCGTATCGGTCGGCCACCACCGCGCCGACGACCTCCTCTACCCAGTCCTCGCGCCACCACTTGGCGGCGCGGGCATTGGCGAGGATCGGGCTGACATTGGCCGGCGTGGCAAGCCCGCAGCAGCGCGCGATGCCCACGCGCCGCGCCTCCGGAAACGCCTTCCATCAGCGCGGCCATCGCCACGGCGCGCGCCCGCGACGGTTGTCGCATGCATGTCGCGATGGGCAGGTCGCCCGTCAGGCGGCAGGCGGCCACGATTGCCGTGGCGATCTGGTCGGCCGAGGGAAACATCGCTCACGTCCCCGACACCACGCGCAGGCCCTCGCCGGTCCCGAAGGCGGCAAGGCGGCTGTCGATGTCGGCGCGGATGCGCTCCACCTTGCGCGACATGTCGCGCAGGATCTGCGCCTCGGCCGGCGTCACGATGCCGTCCGCCTTGGCGCGCACCGTCTCCACCATCATGTTGCCGGCCGCCTCGACGAGATCGGCATTGAGCGCCGAGAGGCAGGCCGCCATGTCGTCGCGCGCGCTCGCGCCGGACACTTCCAGCCCGAGAAATTCGTTCATCACGGCGGTCACGATCGGCCGCCCGACATAGCCCTCCATCGCCATCACGACGGGCGTCGGCATGTCGTCGCGGTCCACCCCGCCATACCAGCGCCCCACCTGGCTGCGCGAGATGGAGAACTTCTCCACCACGCGCTTGCAGCCGCCATAGGCGTCGATCAGGTCGGTCTGCGCCGCATGCAGGCGAAGCTGCCAGCGCGGCGTGAACTCGCGGGGTTCGGACATGGCATCCATGGGTCGGCCTCCTCTCGGCGCAAAAGCATTCCCGCGCCGGGAAATCCCGGCGTCGTTTCCCGTGGCGGGAAAGGCTGGATCGATTCACAAAGCGGGCATGAAAACCCGCGAACACATCACATCAGGGCGGCGCCTGCGGCAGCGGGAGGAGACCCGATGGCATCCCCTCCCGCCCCATGCTGGGCTCGCAGGTTGTGGCACTGGTTGCAGGGGCCGGACTCGCACCGGCGATCTCATGGTTATGAGCCATGCGATATGCTGCTTCTCCACCCTGCACGAAACGGTTCCCTGCCGCGCGCTCGAACGGCGGCAGGTCGGTGAGGTCGTCACCATCGAAGGAAAATGCCGGCGCGGCCTTGAGGGGGGTCTGGAGCGCCGCGCCGGCAGGTGCCGCACCAGACGACGCGGTACGGTGGGGGGAGTTCTGGGAATACGACTCGCGGAAGCCGGTCATTCTGCGGCCTCCAATCCGTTCATCCTATCGCGAAGCTGCCGCAGCAGTACGAGGGCGGGCCCCTTCGCCGGGGGCTCCTGTTCCCAGCGCGAAACGGTCGAGCGGTCGGTGCAGCAATGCTCCGCGAGCTGCTGCTGGGTCCATCCTAGGCGCTCGCGCAGAGCCCGTACATCAATGCGGTCATCTTCCATGCCGGCTATGTGTGAGAAAGACACACCGAGTTGTCAAGCAGAAACCCACACCAAAAGTGTGAAAAACTAACATCATGGATATTTCACGCATCGATGAGCAGGCGGCGCGCCTCAGGCAGGCACGTGAAAAGGCTGGCTTTCCGACCGCTAAAGCAGCCGCGGAGCGCTTTGGCTTCAACTACACCACATATTCGCAGCACGAGCGCGGACAGACGGGAATCACTAGGGCTGCAAAGTCCTATGCCAAAGCCTTCAAAGTGAGCGAGGCATGGCTGCTCACTGGCGAAGGTGACGGAAGGACGACTTCTGTCCCAATCATGGGATATCTGGGAGCTGGCGCCGAGGTGGAACCGGAATGGGAACAGGTACCACCCGAAGGGTTGGACCAGATCGATATCCCCTTTCCCATGCCGCCCGACATGATCGCTTTCGTCGTGCGCGGCGATTCGATGCTTCCTGTCTACAAGGACGGCCACGTTATAGTCGTCTATCGCGAGCAGAAGCGACCGCTTGAATCATTCTATGGTGAAGATGCCGCCGTTCGTACCGAGGACGGTCGCCGCTTCATCAAGACGATCATGCGTGGCGCGCCAGGCACCGTCACCCTTTCGTCTTTCAACTCCGCTCCTATAGAAAACGTCACCCTCGCGTGGATCGGGGAGATATTTGCTGCCTTCCCGCGAGCCCAGATGAACCGGGTTGGAAAGCAAGGCGGCTTGCAGGGCCGACTACGTCTCAAAGCGTCATAATGTGATTTTCTCACATTTCTAGTTGACATGGATGTGAGTAAGGCACATTAACTCACTCCATCGCAATCCCGCGATGGAGTGAAACCCATGATCCGCAGCCAGTACACCGTCACGCCGCGCCGTGACGGCGCCACCTACGCCCCGCCGCCGGCAGAGCCGCTCCTCGAGCGCATGACGGCGAAGATCGTCGAGCTCGGCATGAACGGCACTGCCGTCACCGCCGACGCACTGTTCGAAAACTCCGACTTCACGCGCGACGAGATCCGGACGCATGCGGCCGAGGCCGCCGACCTCGCCCGCGCCCGCGCCGTCCGCCAGTTGGCATAGCGGCAATGAGCACCCTTGGTGTCATCATCTTTCTGCTGGCATTTCCCGTCGCGCTCGGCGCGTTCGCTATCCTCGATCGCTGGCATCAGCGCAGAGCATGGCGCTGGGCGACGCGCATCGCGAGCGAAATCGAACACGCGCGGCAAGCGCTCGAGCGTGGTGAAGGTCTGGTCGTGCTCCCCGAAGGGCTGAGCTTTCAACCGCTAGAGCATCAGAATGCGGGCGAGTCCCCAGATGCAGAGGCCGAGTCCGACAACATCGAGCGCCAGCCCGAACGGCTTCGAACTACGCTTCCGGCCGCTGATGACCCCGGTAGTCAATCCGTCCCGAACCAGAGTCGTGCGGAACGGATGGTTGATGAACTCGCCAATGCCGAAAAGCAGCAGGCCGGTTGCGAAGGTGAGCGCGGGCCCGTTCTGGACGGTGATCGCCGGCACCGCGAGCACGGCGCCGGCGGCGATGACGGCCTTGTACCACTCGTCGAGCAGCTTGAAGTCCGACAGTCCGGTCATGGCTTCCCCCGCAAATCCCGAAGCCGATCGTGAAGACCGCTCACGCGGCTGTCAATTGGAGGCAGTGATGCACGCCCGATCTTCCCCATCCGCAAGCATGCCCTCGGCGCCCCTCGGCCCCGGCCCCTTCTTCGACGGCGCCGCCCTGCGCGCCGCGAAAGACCGCGCCGCCGCAGGCGCGGCACTCTCCACCCCCTTCGCCGAGATCGTCATCTGGCTCGCCGTCAGCGCCTCGCTCGGCACCGCCACGATGCTGACCATCGAGGCCCTCGCCCGCATGGGCGCAAGCTGCGGGGTGGCGTGATGGCCCGCATCTATCTTGCCTCGTCGTGGCGCAATCCGCACCAGCCATGGATGGTCGATCTTCTCAGACAGAGCGGCCACCAGGTCTATGACTTCCGCAATCCACCCCATTCGACAGGTTTCGCATGGAGCGAAATCGGGCTCGACGCGAAGTCGTGCACCGCGGCGGAATATCGGCATTCGCTGCTGACCCACCCCCGTGCTGCACAGGGCTTTAACGCGGACTTTGCAGCGATGCGTTGGGCCGACACGGGCTTGCTCGTCCTGCCTTGCGGCCGCTCCGCGCATCTTGAACTCGGGTGGATGGCGGGCGCCGGGAAGCGCACGATCATTCTTACGCAGGACGGCGAGGAGCCGGAACTGATGGCCCTCCTAGCCGACAGGATCTGCATCAGCCCCGACGAGGTCCTGCAAGAGTTGCGGGCGCAGCCATGAGCCCCCGCCTCAACCGCCCCGCCTCGCGCGAGCCCCTGCCCGCGCGTGAACCGCTCGACTACCTGCTCGACCTCGACCGCTATGGCCCGCCGCAGCGCAAGCCGCGGCGCTGGGCCGAGCGTATCCTTGTCGCCTGCCTCCTGTTCCTCGGCACAGCCGCCTGCTGGCTGTCGCTGCTCCACCCCCTGAAAGGACTTCTGCCATGAACGCAGTCACCAGGCCGCCGCTCGCCATCGCCCGCGCCATCGCTGCCCTGCCCGTCTTCCGCGTCGAGGGCCGCGACCAGCTTTTCATCCGCGCCGGCACCACGATCGGCGAAACCGCCTTCCGCGACGAGACACCCGTCGACCTACCAGAGCTCGTGGCCGGCGCCGATTATGCCGTGACGCTCGACGCCGGCAAGCCGTCGGCCCGGATCGCCCCGGATGCCGCGCCCGAAAACACCGTCGGCGGTTTCCATTTCGCGCCGGGCGGCGGCGCCGACGGCACGAAGGGCGGTGACGATGTCCCGGCGATCAATCCCTTCTCCTGCTGGGATGCGGGCTTCCGTCCCGCCTGCCCCGACCCGCGCGGCATGGCGCTGGTCGCCGGCCGCTTCTGGTGCGACATCTATCTCACAGCGGCGGTTCATGCCGGTGGCACCAGTCGTTTCAACACCACGATCGCCGACGGCAACGACACACCGCAGAAGATCGCCGGCGGCGAATATGCACGCTTCGACTTCGAGACCGCCAGGGTGGTGCTCGCCGCCCACGGCAAGCAGCTTCTGACCGCCGAGGAGTTCTTTGCCGCCGCCTATGGCGTCACCGAACGCAGCGCAGCCGGACGCGATCCGAAGGTGACCGGCCTGGACGCGCCGCGCACCAGCCGATGGGGCATCATGCAGGCCACCGGCAACATGTGGACATGGGGAACCGACGGCCATCCCGACGACCCACGCGCTTCCATCTTCGGCGGCTCCTGGCTGCCCGTCGGCTTCGCCGGCTCGCGGCGGGCGTACCTCGGCTTCTGGCCGGAGAGCTCGGACGGCGATTTCGGCGCGCGCGGCCGCAGTGACCACCTGACGCTTGCCTAGCCTGCGCGAAAGCGCAGGCGCCACCCCTCAATCCATCGGAAGGATTCCCATCATGACCACCGCAACCCTTGCGGCGCCGCTGCGGATTCGCCGCACGGTCACAGACCAGTCCATCTTCATCGTCAACGATCGCGACCGGATCGCGCTGCGCGCCGGCACCACGATCGGCGAGCACAGCTCCGATGCCGAGACCGCCATCCGCCTGCCGCAGCTCGCGCCCGGCACGGACTATGCCGTGACGATCGAGGCCGGCCAGCCGGTGGCCGTCGACTGCCGCGACGCCTTGCCGGCCGACGCCATCGGAGGCTTCCACTATGCGCCCGGCAGCAACGCACCGGCGCGCGCCGGCGGCGACGACAAGCCGTCCATCAATCCCTTCTCCTGTTGGGATGCCGGTTTCCGTCCCGCCTGCCTTGATCCACGCGCTATGGCGCTGGTCGATGGTCGCTTCTGGGCCGACATCTACCTGCTCGGCACGAACCACATGGACGCCGGCACCAGCCGGTGCGGCGCCACCATCGCCGACGGGCGAAGCCTGCCGCAGGCGACCGACGGCAAAGGCAAGGTGAAAAAGCTCGACTTTGCCACGGCACAGGCCATCTACGCCTATCACGGCAAGCGGCTGCTCACAGCGGAAGAGTTCTTCGCCGCCGCCTACGGCGTGAAGGAGCGCGAGGCGCTCGATGTCGAGCCGGAAACCACTGGCGACCTGTCAAGCGACGCCGCCCGCTTCATCAGCCGCTACGGCCTGTTCGGCGCCACAGGCACGATGTGGCAGTGGGGAACCGACGGCGATCCGGACGACCCCCGCGCTTCCCTCTTCGGCGGCTCCTGGCTGCTCGACGGCCGCGCCGGCTCGCGGCAGGCGTTCCTCGGCTTCTGGCCGGAGAACTCGAGCGGCGATATCGGCGCGCGCGGCCGCAGTGACCACCTGACGCTTGCCTAGCCTGCGCGGAAGCGCAGGCATCCAGCCCGACCGATCCGGCCATGACGATCATCCGCGACCAGAACAGCACCCCGAGGGGCCTGGCGATCATCGAGAAGTACGAGGACGTGGTGACCTATCTCTATCCGATCCTGCAACGCTGCCCGCGCAAGCACGGCAATGTGCGCGACCGGATCATGACCGTCATGTTCGATCAGGTCGGGCTCTTCTACGAGGCGGCCAAGTCCGGCCAGCCCTCGCGACTTTACGCGGCCGATGCCAACATGGCGACGCTGCGTTTCTGGCTGCGCTTCGCGGCGCATCCCGAGCTGAAGATCATCACCCGCCGACAGGAAGTGGTCGCGCTCGCGCGGCTGGCCGAGGCGGGCGGGATGCTCGGCAAGTGGATCGCGACCGCGAAGGGCGGCGGACGGGCGGGGAAATGATGCGGGGCGCTTCCATCTTCGGCGGCTCCTGGCTGAACGACGGCAACGCCGGCTCGCGGCAGGCGAACCTCGACAACTGGCCGGAGAACTCGAACGACGATATCGGCGCGCGCGGCCGCAGTGACGACCCCTTTCCGGTTCGGCGGCGGTCACGGCCCCGTCGGCCCTTCATCCGGGACGTTCGCGTCCGTGGGTGGTCAGCCCGGCCGTCCGGCTTCGGCGAATACATTGCACGGTCCGGTACAGCGGGGCGTAGCGGGCACCGCCCGTCGAGACCCGCGACCGGCTTTCCTATCGTGAGGGCCGACATGGCACGCAAATACCGCAATCTGATCGGTCGCATCACCAGCGACGAGAACATGCTGCAGGCGTTCCGGCGCACCGCCAACGGCAAGCGTCTCACAGACGGCTATCTCGACTTCAAGGAGTTTTCCGCACTCAACCTCACGCTGCTGGCGCACGACATGGCGAGCGGCGCCTATCGCCCCGGCGAGCCGCATGAGTTCCAGATCTTCGACCCGAAGCTGCGCACCATATCGGCATTGCCGTTTCACGACCGTGTCGCCCAGCACGCGCTCTGCGCCGTCATCGGGCCGATCTTCGAGGCGACCCTTCTGCCGCGCACCTTCGCCTGCCGACCGGGAAAGGGCACGCATGCCGGCGTCGTCGCGCTGCAGGCAGACCTGCGGCGCCTGACGCGCGGCGGCGAGCCCCTCTATGCGCTGAAGACGGACTTCTCGCGCTACTTCGCCTCGGTCGACCGGGCGGTGCTGTGGCGCCTGATCGAGGCCAAGGTTTCGTGCCGCGCCACGCGGCGCCTCATCGAGGCGATGCTGCCCCGCGACGGCATAGGCCTGCCCATCGGCAACCTGCTGTCGCAGATCCTCGCCAATGTCTATGGCGGCGTGGTCGACCGTCACCTTCAGCAGGATCTCGGCGAGCGCCACTGGTTCCGCTACATGGACGACATCGTCATCCTCGGCCGCAGCCCTGACCATCTGCGGCTGGTGCGCGGCTCCATCGAGGCGCTGTCCCGCGAACGGCTGGGCCTGCGCTTCTCGAAATGGTCGATCCAGCCCGTCGCGCGCGGCGTGAACTTCCTCGGCTATCGCATCTGGCCCAGCCACAAGCTGCTGCGCCGCGACAGCGTCACCCGCGCGCGGCGCAAGATCCGCGCCTACCGCGCCGCCGGCGACCATGAGCGGCTGACAAAATTCCTCGCCGCATGGACGGGCCACGCCCGCTGGGCCGACTGCCGCAACCTTCTCGCCAGTCTCGATATTCCAACCAAAGGTGCAACGCGATGAATGATCCGCGCAAGCCAGTCCGCTCGCCCGCGCCCGAGCACGCGAACGAAATCCTCGACACAGTTCACCGGCATCTGCTTGCCGTGACGCAGACCGGCGCCGAGGCGATCAACGCCACCGGCGCATCCTTCGTCATCATCGGCATGGGCGTGTGGACAGCCGAACTGGCCGAGCTCGACGGCCGCGCAGCGGCCAGATACCTGCGCGCGCTCGCCGACCTGTTCGACCCGCGCACCAACGATAACCAGAAGCGCCGTGCCGAGAAGGACCGGGCGCAGGCTGTGCGTGATCTCTGCGCTGCGCTCGACATCGAAATGGCGGAGGTCGGCGGTCATGGCTGATCACTCCAGCATTGAATGGACCGATGCGACGTGGAACCCGGTCACCGGCTGCACGATCGTCTCACCCGGCTGCACCAACTGCTATGCGATGAAGCTCGCTGGCACGCGGCTGAAGCATCACCCCAGCCGCGCCGGCCTGACGATCGACACAAAGGCTGGGCCCGTCTGGAACAACAAGGTTCGGCTCAACGAGCAGTGGCTCGACCAGCCCCTTTGTTGGAAGCGCCCGCGCATGATCTTCGTCTGCGCCCACGGCGACCTGTTCCACGAGGACGTGCCCGACGAGTGGATCGACCGCGTCTTCGCCGTCATGGCGGTTACGCCGTGGCACACCTACCAGGTGCTGACGAAGCGCAGCGCACGGATGAGAGCCTACTTTGCCGAGACATGGCAGCGCCCGGCAAAACCGGCCTTCCGTGTCGACGACACACTCACCGTGCCTGCGCAGCCTGCCGGCATCGACGATCGCTGGCATCAGATCGAGCACGCCATTGATACCCTGGATATTCCGGATCACGATCGATTCTGGACACAGGAAGGATTGCTAGTCGGCAGGCCAGCATGGCCGCGCCGTCCCCTCCCCAACGTCTGGCTTGGCGTCTCGGTTGAGGATCAAGCCCGCGCCGACGAGCGCATCCCCGATCTCTTGGCAACGCCGGCAGCGATCCGCTTTGTATCGGCAGAGCCGCTGCTTGGGCCGATCCAGTTCGATGACTTTTGCAATGGCCACAAGTTCATCGACGCGCTGCGCGGTAACTGGTGGCACGACAATCCGGACGGCCCCAATCCAATCTCACGTGGCCACGAAAAGCTCGACTGGATCATCGTCGGCGGCGAGAGCGGTCCTGGCGCCCGGCCGATGCATCCGGACTGGGCGCGCCAGATCCGCGACCAGTGCGAATCTGCCGATGTTCCATTTTTCTTCAAGCAATGGGGGGAATGGGCACCCGGCGAATGCGCAAGCTTCGCGGCAACACGGACGGAACGGATCGCTAGGCTGTGGTCGGATGATTGGCATCGGCCGAAATGGCAATTTGGCACGCTAACCCCGAGGGCCAGCGAGGAAATGCATCGGGATGATCAGCCTGACCTCTACTGGTTGGGCAAGAAACGAAGCGGTCGAAAGCTGGATGGCGTCGAGCACAACGGCATGCCACAGATCGGCGAGGTGCCGGCGCTATGACCATCACCCGCCACGACGGCCGCAATCAGATCTGCTGCGACGCCTGCCCCGCCAGCTATCCCAACACCTATGCCGACGAGGACTGGAGCGTCATGATCGCCGACGCAAGGGCGGCAGGCTGGATCATCCGCAAGGCTGCACCGAAAGACGATGCCGGCGGCACGTCCGATCTTTTCGGCCGGCCGCCGCGCATAGCAGGCAAGGCCGCGCGCGACGAGCCGTTCACCCACACCTGCCCCGCCTGCGCGCGGCCGGCCGAAGGCGGGAGGTTGCTGTGAGCCGACGCCCCGCCGTCCGTGAGGCTGACCTGAAGACGGCGCTTGCCGCCTTGCGTTCCGCCGGCATCAAGCCCGTGTCGCTCGATATCCGGCCGGACGGCACGCAGCGCTGGCACTTTACGAAGGCGCCCGGCGATGATGATGATGACCTCGATCGCGAGTTGAAGGCGTTCGAGGCGAAGCATGGTTATGGTTGATCTCAAGGGCCTGCACACGGTCAAGGCCAAGGGGCGCGTCTACTATTACGCATGGCGTGGCGGACCGCGCGTCGATTCCGCCGACGCGCCCGGTACCTCGGATTTCATGCGCGCCTACTATCAGGCGATCGAGGACCATCGTGCTCCTGATCCTGATCGCTTCCGTGCCGTGGTAAAGGCCTATAGGGCCAGCACCGACTACACGAAGCTGGCGGCCTCGACAAAGCGCAACTGGAGCCGCTGGCTCGACCGGATCGAGGATCATTTCGGCGAGCTGCGCATCGCGCAGTTCAACCGCACCGAGCGCATCCGGCAGGTGATCCGCAAGTGGCGCGGCACCTATGCCGCCACTCCGCGCAATGCAGACTATGCGATGCAGGTCCTCTCGCGCGTCTGCGCCCATGGCGTCGACCCGCAGGGCAAGCTCGTCGCGAATCCGTGCGAAGGCATCAAGCATCTGTACGATGCAGACAGGTCGGAAATCATATGGACCGAGGCCGACATCGCCCAGATCGAAGCAACATCCTCTGACGAGATCAAATGGGCAGTCCAGCTCGCAGCGAACACCGGTCTGCGCATGGGCGACCTTGTGCGGCTTTCGTGGTCGCACGTCCACGAGGACGAGATCATCCTGACGACCGGCAAGAGCCGCCATAAGCGAGAGGCAGTGATTCCGCTGCATGACGATCTGCGCGCGCTGCTCAAGCGCATTCCGCGGCGTTCCACCGCCGTGTTGACCTCGTCGCGAGAGCGTCCCTGGACGGAGAACGGCCTTGGCAGCTCGTTCAACAAGGCGAAGATCGACGCCGGCCTCGACAATCGCGACCTGCATTTCCACGACCTGCGCGGCACTGCGGTCACGCGCTTCTATCTCGCCGGCCTCTCGACGCGAGTCATTGCCGAAATCATGGCGTGGGAAGAGACGACCGTAGAACGCATCATCCGCCGCTATGTGGCCCGCAAGGCCGCCACGCTGGAGACGATCCGGCAGCTTCGAAAGGCCAAACGGCGAACAGATTCTGTAAAACTTCCTGTAAAACCGTCTGCGAAAGGTGCGGGCTAGACGCTGCGTAAACCCTTGTGGAGCAAGATGGAGCGGGCGAAGGGAATCGAACCCTCGTATGCAGCTTGGGAAGCTGCCGTTCTGCCATTGAACTACGCCCGCACGCCCGTCATTCATCAACGAGATCGGCGCGCGGTGTCAAGGGCGAGCATGAGCGCCCGATGTCACTTTTCCGGAAAGGCCGATGCCTCGAAGATGATGGCCGGGTCCTGGCTGCCCACCGCCGCATCGTCGCGGCCTGCATAGGGAAGCGCGAGCAGGATGTGGCGGATGGCGGCCAGCCGGGCGCGGCGCTTGTCGTTGGAGCGGATGACTGTCCACGGCGCATAGGGCGTGTGGGTGCGCTCGAACATGAGGTCGCGCGCCTGCGAATAGGCGTCCCATCTGGCGATGCCGGCAATGTCGATGGGCGAGAACTTCCAGCTCGTCAGCCTGCTGTGCCGACGGTCGTGAAAGCGCTCGAGCTGGGCCTCCTGCCCGACATCGAGCCAGAACTTGAACAGCCTGATCCCGTCATTGACGATGGACATTTCGAACTGCGGCGCCTCGTCGAGGAACTTCTGCTGCTGTTCGGGCGTGCAGAAGCCCATGACCGGCTCCACGCCGGCGCGGTTATACCAGGAGCGGTCGAAGGTGACGAACTCGCCGGCGGTCGGGAAATGCGCGATATAGCGCTGGAAATACCACTGGCCGCGCTCGGTCTCGGTGGGCTTGGGCAGCGCGACGTTGCGCGCCGTACGCGGGTTCATGTACTGGCGCAGCACGAAAATCGTGCCGCCCTTGCCGGCGGCATCACGGCCCTCGAACAGGGCGACGACACGCTCGCCGCTTGCCTGCAGCCAGCTCTGGAGCTTGACGAGCTCCGCCTGCAGGACCTCCAGCTCCTGCTCGTACACATCCTTTTTCATCTTCTTGTCATAGGGATAGCCTCCCGATGACAGCGCCTTGTCCTTCACCCAGCCGGGCAGTTTCGGGTCGTCGATATCGAACACCCGTTCCTTGCCATTGATCTTGATGGAGACGGGCTTGTCGCCACCGGTATCCTGCGCTTGACCCATGATTTCCGTCCGTCGCGTTGCATTCCGTTTCATCGCCGATGCTATGGTGGCGCGGAACCGGCGACAAGTGGATGGCGGAGCGGGAAGGCAGGCGATGGCTGAGGATCAGGCGGGGGGCTTGGGGGCAAGGATCGGCGCGCGACTGTGGCATGCGCGCTGGACGCTCGTGGCCGCCGCCGTGGCGCTGACGGCGACCGCCCTCTCGACACGGCACGGATGGATCGCGACGGCGGGCTTCGGGCTGGTGCTCGCCGCGACCCTCTTCTCGCCGCGGCGCAGCCAGGTGGAGCGCGCCGCCGCGCGCCAGGCCAAGGCGGCGGCTTCCGCGCTCGAAGGGCTTTCCGGCGAACGGCTCGCCGCGGCCGTGCCCGACCCTCTGATCGTCTTCGACCGGCGCGGCGAGGTCGTGCACGCCAATGCGCCGGCGCAGCTCGCCTTTGCCGGCATCCAGCCCGGCATCGACCTGCAGCTGCGTTTCCGCGCGCCCGAGATGCAGGCGCTCATCAAGCAGGTGCTGGAAGGCGGATCGCCCGAGACGATCGAATATGCCGAACGCCTGCCGATCGAGCGCCTGTTCCGCATCACCGGGCGTCCCGTCGGCGAAGGAAGCGCGCTCAATGTCATCATCTTCAGGGACCAGAGCGAGGCCCGCCGCATCGACCGCATGCGCGCCGACTTCATCGCCAATGCAAGCCACGAGCTGCGCACGCCGCTGGCGACGATCTCCGGCTTCATCGAGACGCTGCGCGGCCCGGCCAGGGACGATCCGGCCGCGCGCGAGCGCTTCCTCGGCATCATGCACAGCCAGACGCTGCGCATGGCCCGGCTGATCGACGACCTCCTGTCGCTGTCGCGCATCGAGATGACGCCATTCGTGGGCGATGGCGAGACGGTGGATCTCAAGACGGTCGTCGGTTCCGTCATCGACGCGCTGAACCCGCTCGCCACGGAACTGGGGGTGACGATCCGGAAGGATTTCACCGCCGATGCGGTCACGGTGCCGGGCAGCCGCGACCAGCTTTTCCAGGTGTTCGAGAACCTGATCGAGAACGGCTGCAAATACGGCCAGTCGGGCGGTCGCGTCGACATCTCGCTCTCGGTCGTTTCCTCGGGCGGCAAGCGCGAGGCGGAGGTGACGGTGCGCGACTATGGGCCGGGCATCGCCGAAGAGCATATTCCGCGCGTGACGGAGCGCTTCTATCGCGTCGATGCCGAGGCCAGCCGCACGCAAAAGGGAACCGGGCTCGGCCTGTCGATCGTCAAGCACATATTGACGCGCCACCACGGACGCCTGACGATCCGCTCGACGGTGGGCGAAGGCGCGACCTTCACCGTGCATCTGCCGCTTGCCTAGTCCGGTTATCCGGCAAAAAATCGCAGTCCCGATCGCTGTCACCTGACTGAGACGTAGATTTCTTTTTCCTGTCACCTCGTTAGCTTACATACTGGCGATTCTTACCGCTGGAGGCCCGAGGTTCGATGCACATTGTCCGCGCCTATGACGAGGATCTGAAATTCCTGTCGAGCCGCATCGCCGCCATGGGCGGGCTCGCCGAGCGGATGGTGGAGCAGTCCGTCGCCGCGCTGGTGAACTCCGACAGCGCCAGCGCCAGGAAGGTCGTCGCCGACGACGCGATGCTCGATGCCGCGCAGCGCGAGATCGACGACAAGGCGGTGGCGATCATCGCCAGGCGACAGCCGCTGGCCGACGACCTGCGCGAGGTGATCGGCGCGCTGCGCATCGCCTCCGACCTCGAGCGCGTCGGCGACCTCGGCAAGAACATCGCCAAGCGGGTGGTGGCGGTGACCGCCCAGCAGCAGCCGATCCGGCTTTTCCGGGGCATCGAGTCACTGGCCGAACTGGCGCTGACCCAGCTGAAGGACGTGCTCGACCTCTATGCCTCGCGCGATGTCGGCGCGCTTGGCGCCGTGCGCAACCGCGACGACGAGATCGACGCCATGTACACGTCGCTGTTCCGCGAGCTCTTGACCTACATGATGGAGGATCCGCGCAACATCACCTCCTGCACGCACCTCCTGTTCTGCGCCAAGAACATCGAGCGCATCGGCGACCATGCGACCAATATCGCCGAGACGGTGTACTACATCGCCACGGCGGAGCAGATGCCCGCCGACCGCCCGAAGGGCGACAAGAGCCACGTCGTCACCTTGGCGTGATGTTGACCAGCGCACAGGATATGGGGAAGCGTCGTACTTTGCACCGTCTCTCGCTGCCGCAGCGGTGGCGGCATGGATCCTCGGGTCAAGCCCGAGGATGACGAACGTGGTGTGGGGTTGATGCCAACCACCGGCGTGGACGATTGACAGTAACCTTCTCTGCCTTCGTCATCCTCGGGCTTGACCCGAGGATCCATGCCGTGAGGGCGACGAAACCCGCGACGTTTCCGGACCGCGTATGCCGACCGCTGCCAGCCTCAGCGCGCGCGGCGGCGCTCCGACACCGGCTGGTAGGCCAGCCTGGAGTGATAGGTGCAATAGGGTCCGCTCTCGCCGGACTCGTTGCCGCAGAAGCTGAAATCTTCCGACAGCGGGTCGCCGTTCGGCCATTTGCAGGTACGCTCGGTTAGTTCGGTCAGCGCCAGGCGGCGCGAGATCGGCACCACGACATCGGCGACGGGCCGCAAGACCTGCCGCGCCACCGGCTCGACGTCGAACTGCGCCTGCAGCGCGGTGGCGCCGATCGTCGTCGTGACCGTACGGGTCACCCGCGGCGCGGTCTGCTTGGAGCCGCCATTGGCCGACACCGCCTTCTTCGGCCGCACCGCGGCCGTCGTGGCGCGGCCGCGGCCCGACAGCTTGAGACGATGGACCTTGCCGATAACGGCATTGCGGCTGACGCCGCCCAGCTGCGCGGCGATCTGGCTGGCGCTCAGCCCCTCGGACCAGAGCTTGCTCAGAAGTTCGACCCTCTCGTCGGTCCAGTTCATGAGGACATCCACTCCTTCGTGAACCGCGCAGAATCGGAATCCATAGCCAGCCCGGTCAATAGACCGGGGCGACACCACATATACGCTGCCAGGAAATCCGCCGCACGAAGTCTTGTTATCTCGGTCCTGAAACTACCCTATCGGCTGACTCGGTGACAAGAGTCGCGGTGATTTGTAGAATCGGATTTGACGGTTTTCCCCAACTTGGCTCATGCCTCGTCACAGCCCCGCCGGAACCCAGCTTTGCGTTGACTTTCCAGCGGAAAACCTCAATAAACGCGGCCAAGCGCCGCCCATTGGGCGGCTTTTTTGGTTCAGCGGTTCACTTTGCCTTGCGAGACTGTTTCGAACCGTGATGACATGCCGTGAACGATATGGGGACAGTGATGAGCAGTTCGGCGCTTTTCGACACATTCGCCCGTGCGCCGCTTGCCTTCGAGCGGGGTGAAGGCTCCTGGCTGGAGACGACTGACGGCACCCGCTATCTCGACTTCGCCGGCGGCGTAGCGGTGAACTCGCTGGGCCACGGCCATCCCCATCTGCTCGCCGCGCTGACCGAGCAGGCCGGCAAGCTGTGGCACGTCTCGAACCTCTACGAGGTGCCGGGACAGCAGAAGCTGGGCGAGCGGCTAGCCGCCAACAGCTTCGCCGACAAGGTGTTCTTCACCAATTCGGGCGCCGAGGCGCTGGAGACCGCGATCAAGACCGCGCGGCGCTACCAGTACGTGTCCGGCCATCCCGAGCGCTTCCGCATCGTCACTTTCGAGGGCGCCTTCCACGGCCGCACGCTGGCGACGATCGCGGCCGGCGGCCAGGCGAAATATCTAGAAGGCTTCGGCCCCAAGGTCGAGGGTTTCGACCAGGTGCCCTTCGACGACATGGACGCGCTGATGAAGGCGATCGTGCCGGAGACCGCCGCATTGCTGATCGAACCGGTGCAGGGCGAAGGCGGCATCCGCGAGGTGCCGGCGGCGATGCTGCGGCGGCTGCGCGAGATCTGCGACGAGCGCGGCCTGCTGCTGATCTTCGACGAGGTCCAGTGCGGCATCGGCCGCACCGGCAAGCTCTTCGCCTATGAATGGTCCGGCGTGGAGCCCGACATCATGGCCATCGCCAAGGGTATCGGCGGCGGCTTCCCGATGGGCGCCTGCCTGGCGACCGCGGAAGCCGCCAAGGGCATGACGGCAGGCACGCATGGCAACACCTTCGGCGGCAATCCGCTCGCCATGGCGGTGGGCAATGCGGTGCTGGACGTCGTGCTGGAAGACGGTTTCCTCGACGAGGTGAACCGCAAGGCGCTGATGCTGAAGCAGGGACTTGCCGCGATCGTCGACGAGTTTCCGACGGTGTTCGAGGGCATTCGCGGCACCGGCCTGATGCTGGGCCTGAAATGCCGCGTGCCCAACACGACGGTGAACGCCGCGCTGCGCGACCGGAAGCTCCTGGCGGTGCCGGCGGGCGACAATGTGATCAGGCTGCTGCCGCCGCTCAATCTCGGTGACGGCGATATCAGGATCGCGCTCGATGCGATCCGGGCCGGTGCGAGGACCCTCGCAGCGCAGCCCGCGGGAACGGCATAGGAGCCTGCGGATGAGCCTGCGCCACTTCACCGACCTCTCGACCGTCCCGGCGCATGAGCTGCGTGCCATGCTGAACGACGCCAGCGCCCGCAAGGCGCGCCTCAAGGCCGGCGAGCGCGAGCGTCCGCTGGCGGGCAGGGTGCTGGCGATGATCTTCGAGAAGCCCTCGACCCGCACCCGCGTCTCCTTCGATGTCGGCATGCGGCAGCTCGGCGGCGAGACGATCATGCTGACCGGGGCGGAGATGCAGCTCGGCCGCTCCGAGACCATCGCCGACACGGCCAAGGTCCTGTCGCGCTATGTCGATGCGATCATGATCCGCACGACCGAGCACGAGCGCCTGCTGGAGCTGACCGAGCACGCGACCGTGCCGGTGATCAACGGCCTGACGGACGCCACGCATCCATGCCAGATCATGGCCGACCTGATGACCTATGAGGAGCATCGCGGCCCGGTGAAGGACCGCCTCTTCGCCTGGACCGGCGACGGCAACAACGTGCTGCATTCGCTGGCGGAAGCCTCCGCGCGCTTCGACTTCCGCCTCAACATCGCCGTGCCGGGCGGCAGCGAGCCGGACAGAAGCTTCGTCGATTGGGCCAACGCCAATGGCGGCCGCGTGGCCTTCGCGCCGGACGCGGTCGCCGCGGTGCGCGATGCCGACTGCGTGGTGACCGACACCTGGGTGTCGATGGGCCAGGAGCACCGCGCGCGCGGCCACAACGTCTTCCAGCCCTATCAGGTCAATGCCGGGCTGATGGCGCACGCCAAGCCCGACGCGCTGTTCATGCACTGCCTGCCGGCGCATCGCGGCGAGGAGGTGACGGACGAGGTGATCGACGGTCCCCATTCCGTGGTCTTCGACGAGGCGGAGAACCGCCTGCATGCGCAGAAGGCCGTGCTCGCCTGGTGCCTCGGCGCGTGACGGCGGCTTGATCCGGCGGCGGGGCCTTCCTATCTGGGGGCCTTGCACGGCAAAACCGGACAATCAGACGAAGCAGGACGCAGGCGCGATCGCCTTGTCCGGCAACGACTATTTCAGGACCCAGACCAGTGAACGAACAGAACCCCGCCCTCGGTGATTTCGGATTTTCGGGTGACGACCATGTCGTTCCCTTCGAGGTCGGCGCGCTGGATGTGCGCGGCCGCGCGGTCCAGCTCGGTCCGCTGCTCGACCAGATCCTCGAACGCCACACCTATCCCGAGCCGGTCGCGCGCCTGCTGGCGGAAGCCGTGACGCTGACGGTGCTGCTCGGCACCGCGCTGAAGTTCGACGGCCGCTTCATCCTCCAGACCCGCTCCGACGGGCCGGTGGACATGCTCGTGGCCGACCTCGTGACGCCCGGCTCCGTGCGCGCCTATGCGCGCTTCGACGCCGAGCGGCTGGCCGATGCCGTGGCGCGCAGCGAGACCGCACCGGAAGAGCTGCTGGGCGCCGGCGTGATGGCGCTCACCGTCGACCAGGGCGTCCATACGCAGCGCTATCAGGGCATCGTGGAGCTCGACCGCACCTCGCTCGAAGACGTGGCGCGGCTCTATTTCCGCCAGTCGGAGCAGATCCCGACCGATGTGCGGCTCGCCGTCGCCAAGCAGATGGTGCGCGGTGAGGCCGGGCAGCGCGAGCACTGGCGCGCCGGCGGCGCGCTGATCCAGTTCCTGCCCGACGCGCCGGAGCGGATGCGTCTGCCCGACCTGCCGGGCGGCAATGGCGACGACGAGGACGGCTTCGCGGCCGACGACAGCTGGCACACGGCGCAGGTGCTGTTCGGAACCGTGGAGAGCGCCGAGCTGACCGACCCGACCGTCGGCACCGAGCGGCTGCTCTACCGCCTGTTCCACGAGCACGGCGTGCGAGTCTATCCCGGCACCGGCGTGCGCGACGAATGCTCCTGCTCGCGCGAGAAGATCCGCGACATCCTCAGGGGCTTCACCGCCGAGGAGATCGCCGACAGCACCGAGGACGGGCAGATCGAGGTAACATGCGAATTCTGCTCGACGCGCTACAGCTTCGATCCGGCGGAGTTTTCGCCCACGGGCGGCACGCTCAATTGAGCGAGCGCCGCCGGTCGGGAATGTCCAGCGAGAAGGCGGGAATGGCGACGTCGAAGGCCGCACCCTCGGCGTCGATCATCGTATAGCGCCCGACCATGATGCCCGACGGCGTGGCGAGCGGGCAGCCCGACGTGTACTGGTAGCTGTCGCCGGGATTGAGCTCCGGCTGCTCGCCGACGACGCCCGGCCCCCTCACCTCCTCGATGCGGCCGGCGGCATCGGTGATGTGCCAGTAGCGCGAGACCAGCGTCACCGCGCGGTCGGAATTGTTGGCGATCGTCACGCGATAGGCCCAGAAATAGCGGTGCGCGGCCGGGTCCGACCGGTCGGCCATGAAGGAGGGCTCGACCTCCACGATGATGTCCTGCGTGACCGCGCGATACATCCGCCCAGCACTCCTTTTCGGCAAGACCCTATCGGCCGCCAATATGGCGGCGGCGGGGCAAACTGGCGAGCGGCGCCGCGAGGATTTTTCTGCGGCGCCATGTCGGCTAGGGTGCCTGTCCCACGTCCTTGACGAGAGAAAGGTCAGACATGCTCTACACCATCCTCTGCTACAATGAAGAAGCCGTCACCACCGCCTGGACGAAGGAGGAGGACGACGCCGTCATGGCGCGCCTCGGCAAGGTGCAGGACGATCTGAGGCAGCAGGGCAAGCTCGGCCCCGTCGCGCGCCTGCTGCCGACCACGGCGGCCACGACGCTGCGCAAGAGCGGCGACCAGCCGATCGTGATCGACGGCCCCTTCGCCGAGACGAAGGAGCAGCTCCTCGGCTTCTACATGGTCGATGTCGACTCGCTGGACGAGGCGCTCGACATAGCCCGCGACCTCGCAGCCGCCAATCCGGGCGTCGGCTCCTACGAGATCCGGCCCGTCTCCATCTTTTTCCAGAACGGCACATGACGGACATCGCCTGGATACACACCGCCCTTTCCGCCGCCCGGCCGCAGGCGGTGGCGGCGCTGCTGCGCTATTTCCGCGACCTCGACATCGCGGAGGAAGCCTTTCAGGAGGCCTGCCTGCGGGCGCTGAAGAGCTGGCCGAAGAACGGCCCGCCCCGCGACCCCGCGGCGTGGCTCATCTTCGTCGGCCGCAATGCGGCGATCGACCAGGTGCGCAAGCAGAGCAGGACGACCGCCCTGCCCGACGACGACAAGATCTCCGACCTCGACGACGCCGAGGCCAGCATGGCCGAGCGGCTCGACGGATCGGACTATCGCGACGACGTGCTGCGGCTGCTCTTCGTCTGCTGCCACCCCGACCTGCCGGCCACCCAGCAGATCGCGCTGGCGCTGCGCATCGTGTCGGGCCTCAGCGTGGCGCAGATCGCGCGCGCCTTCCTCGTCTCCGAGGCGGCGATGGAGCAGCGCATCACCCGCGCCAAGGCGAAGGTGGGCCGCGCCGGCGTACCTTTCGAGGCGCCGGGCGCGGTGGAGCGCTCCGAGCGTTTCGCGGCGGTGGCGGCGATGATCTATCTCGTCTTCAACGAGGGCTATTCGGCCGACGCCGAGGAGCAGCCCGCCCGCGCGCCGCTCTGCGACGAGGCGATCCGGCTGGCGCGACTGCTGCTGCGGCTCTTCCCCACCGAGCCGGAGATGATGGGCCTACTGGCGCTGATGCTGCTGCAACACGCCCGCCGCGCCGCGCGCTTCGACGCGGAGGGTCAGGTGGTTTTGCTGGAAGACCAGGACCGCAAGCTCTGGAACGGCAAGATGATCGCCGAAGGGCTGGCGCTGATCGACAAGGCGCTGCGCCACCGCAGGCCCGGCCCCTATCAAGTGCAGGCGGCGATCGCGGCGTTGCACGCCCGCGCGCAGCGGCCGGAAGACACTGACTGGGCCGAGATCGACATTCTTTACGCCACGCTGGAGGTGATGCAGCCCTCCCCCGTCATCACGCTCAACAGGTCCGTCTCCACCGCGAAGCTGCGCGGGCCCCAGGCCGCGCTCGACATGATCGAGCCGCTGGCGCCCAGGCTCGACGGCTATTTCAACTTCCACGGCGTGCGCGGCGCCTATCTGCTGCAACTGGGTCGCAAGGCGGAAGCGCGCGAGGCGTTTGACCGCGCCATCGCGCTCGCCCGCACGCCTGCCGAGGCGGCGCATATCCGTATGCATCTCGACCGGCTGATCGCCGACAGCGCCGTTCCGAAGCGCGCCGCGGCCCGAAAATAAGCGCGACGGATGTCGGCCGCGCCGCAGCCTGAACGTCCTTGGAACATCATCAAGAGGAGAGGTTCGATGACCATCACCAAAGCCGAACATGAACTGGTTCTCGAGCGCGAATTCGACGCGCCGCCCGCCAAGGTCTTCAAATGCTGGACCGATCCCGAGCTGATGAAGCAGTGGTACGTGCCGAAGCCCTGGACGATCAAAAGCATCGAGAACGACTACCGCCCCGGCGGCAGGTCGATGCTCGTGATGGTCGACCCCGACGGCAATGAATATCCCAATGCGGGCGTGGTTCTGGAAGTGATTCCCGACCGCAAGATCGTCACCACCGATGCCTTCACCGAGGGCTGGATTCCCGCCGGCCCGTTCATGGTCGCGGAAGTGACCTTCGAGGAACTGCCCGGCGGCCGCACGAAATACACGGCGAAGGCCCGCCACTGGACCGCGGAAGCCCGCAAGCAGCACGAGGAAATGGGCTTTCACGAGGGCTGGGGCCAGACCGCCGACCAGCTCGCGGAACTGCTCAAGACGATCTGACGCGAAAAAGGGGCGGTCGATGCCGTCCCTTTCGTCCTTACAGCGGCCAGAAGAACAGGATCGTCGGCACGCCGGCCGCGATCACGATGAGCTCCAGCGGCAGGCCGACGCGCCAGTAGTCGCGAAAGCGATAGCCGCCCGGCCCCATGATGATGGTGTTGTTCTTGTGGCCGATGGGGGTGAGGAAGCCGCAGGTCGCGGCGACCGCCACGCCCATCAGGAAGGTGTCGGGCGAGACGCCGAGCGACTGCGCCACGCCCACCCCGATCGGTGCGGCGATCAGCGCCGTCGCGATGGCGTTGAGGAAGTCGGACAGGATCATCGTCACCGCCATGACGACCGCGAGGATGATCCAGGCCGGCAGGCCGGTCGTCCAGGACACGATGGAATTCGTGATGAGCCCTGTGCCGCCGGCGTCCTCGAAGGCGGTGCCGAGCGGAATGAGCGCCGCGAGCAGGACGATGATCGGCCATTCGACCGATTCATAGACCTCGCGCGGGCTGATGATGTTCAGCACCGCATAGGCCCCGACGACGACGGTCAGCGCGATCGAAAGCGGGATGACGCCGAGCGAGGCCAGCGCGATGGCCGCCGCGAAGATGCCGATGGCGACCAGCGCCTTGCGCCGCTGGATCACAGCGTGGTGCCTGTCGGCGATGGGCAGCACGCCGAGCCATTCGGCCGCGTCGCTGATGCGCTGGGCGGGCCCGAGGAGAAGAAGCACGTCGCCGCGCTGGATGCGCAGCTTCTCCACCCGCTGCTTGAAGCGCCGGCCACGCCGCGAGATGCCGAGCAGGTCCACCCCCTGGCGATAGCGCAGGCGCATCTCATGCATGGTCCGGCCGATGGCGCGCGAGGTCTCCGGCACGATGGCCTCCACCAGCGACATGGTCTGGCCGGTCAGGCCGCCATGGTCGCCGCTTGACGAGATGTCGAGCTTGGCGGCGCCGATGAAGGCTTCGATCGCCTTGGGCTCGCCCTCGAGCACGAGCGCGTCGCCCTTGCGCAGTTCGGTGTCGGCAGCGAAGCCCTGCAGCCGCTTGCCCCACCGCACGACGCCGAGGATCGTCACGTCGTTCTCGTCGCCGATCTCGTAGAGATCGGCCGGCGTCTTGCCGATGGTGGCGGATTTTTCCGGGACTTTCGCCTCGGCGACGAAGAGGTCGCCCTCGGTGACGCTCGGGCGCGAGCGGTCGCTCTTTTGCGGGATAAGCCGGTAGCCGACGGTGGCGACGAAGGCGATGCCGATGATGCACAGCACGATGCCGACCGGGGCGAAATCGAACATGCGGTAGGGCTCGCCCAGCGCGCGCTCGCGGAACTGCGCGATGACGATGTTGGAGGGCGTGCCGATGAGCGTGATCATGCCGCCGAGGATGGTCGCGTAGGAGAGCGGCATCAGCGACAGCGAGGGCGAGCGCCCCGCCTTCCTCGCGGCCTCGATGTCCAGCGACATGAGCATCACGATCGCCGCGACATTGTTGATCACCGCCGAGAGCGCGGCACCCACGACCGCCATCAGCGAAATATGCAGCGGCAGCGCGCGCGACTTGTCGATGACATATTGCGCGATGAGTTCGACCGCGCCGGAATTGATCATGGCGCGCGAGATGATGAGCACCAGCGCGACGATGATTGTGGCTTCCTCGCCGAAGCCTAGAAAGGCCTCGGTCGCGGTGACCGCGCCGCCCAGCACGGCGATGACGAGCACGCCCATGGCGACGAGGTCGTAACGGAACTTTCCCCAGACAAGCATGACCAGCAACGCGCCGAGAAGCGCGAAGATGAAAATCTGTTCGTATGTCACAATGGCCCCTCACGGATGGACCTGCGTAACGCCGCCGCGCGGCTCATGGTTCCTGGCCACCCGCGTGATCGCCGCCATGGAACCGAAGCCGCGCCCGCGGCTTTTTCCCGCGACCGAAATTCATGGAGCGAGCAATGCGAAAGCTGATTTTCTGGCTGATCGCCATAGCGGCATGGAAGTGGCTGACGGGGCCTGAGCAGCGTCCGGCACAGAATACGGCGCGCAACGGGCCGGCGCAGCGCGGCGACGGCCGCCGCCGGGCCAACCCGACCGCGAGCTAGCACGCCGCATTCGTGCGATGCCAAGCGGTTCCGCTTGGCTGCAAAATGCTGGATCAGATCGAGCTGCCGCCATCCACCTCCAGCGCGACGCCGGTGACCATGGCGGCCTCGTCGGAGACGAGCCACAGTGCTGCATTGGCGACGTCGAGCGGCGTCGAGAAGCGGCCGAGCGGAACGGCGGCGAGGAATTTCTCGCGCGCCTCCGGCGTGTCGCCGCCCATGAGCTGCGTCAGCATGCCGGTCTCGCCGGCCGCCGGGCAGATGCAGTTGACGCGGATGTTCTTCGGCGCGAGCTCCAGCGCCATGGACTTGGTCGCGATGATTTCCCAGCCCTTCGAGGCGTTGTACCAGGTCAGGCCGGCGCGCGGGCGGATGCCGTCCATGGAGGAGGTGGTGAGAATGACGCCGCCGCCCTGCTTTTCCATGATCGGCACCACCTTGCGCGCGGCATGGTAGATCGCCTTCATGTTGACGGCCGTTATCATGTCGAAGTCGTGCTCGGCGACGGCCTGCATGTCGCCGTTGCGGTGGGTGAAACCGGCATTGTTGACCATGATGTCGACCCGGCCGAAGGCCTTCATGGTGACGTCCAGCAGCTCGTCGAACTCGCTCGCCTGCGACACATCCGTCTGCACGCTGACGGCGGCATCGCCGATCTTCTTCGCCACCCGCTCGCCGCCGCGCGTATTGATGTCGGCCACGACGATGCGCGCACCTTCCTCGGCGAAGCGATAGGCCATGCCCTCGCCGAAGCCCGACGCCGCGCCGGTGATGATCGCGACCTTGCCCTGCAACCTGCCCATTCGGTCCTCCGTGCGGCCTTAGCTACCGAGCTCAACCGAGCGGCGGCGCGCTGCTTCCACCGCCTCGGTGACGAGACGGGTCAGCCGGTCCTCGCCCATCAGCACGGAAAGGGCGGCCGCGGTCGTGCCGTTGGGGCTGGTCACCTGCTCGCGCAGGCGGCCGGGCGTCTCGTCGCTGTCGAAGGCGAGGCAGGCCGCGCCGTAGACCGTCTGGCGCGCCAGTGTGGCCGCGGCCTCGGCCGGAAGGCCCGCCTTCTCGCCGGCCGCCGTCAGCGCCTCGATGAAATGGAACACATAGGCCGGGCCGGAGCCCGAGAGCGCGGTGACCGCATGCATCTGCTCCTCCTCCGCGATCGGCACGACGACGCCGTTTGCCGCCAGCAGCCGCTCGACGAAATCGCGCATGGAAGCCGGCACGTCGCCGGTGGCGTAAAGCGCCATCAACCCCTTGCCGATGGCGGCCGGCGTGTTTGGCATGCAGCGCAGGACGGGCGCGCCGTCCAGCATGTCCTTCAGCGCATCGGACGAGATGCCGGCCGCGATGCTGAGGAACACCGTCCCCCCCGCCGCGAGCGGACGATAGGCGGCGGTGACATCGCGCATGACCTGCGGCTTCACCGCCAGCACGACGAGTTGCGGCGCGAAGGCTGCGACAGACGCCGCATCCGCAGCGGTCGCGACACCCAGATCGGCGGCGCGGGCGCGCAACGTCTCGCCCGGCTCGACCACCAGAATGTCCGCCGGTGTCACCATGCCGCCCGCCAGCCATCCCTTCAGCATGGCATGGCCCATATTGCCGCATCCAACGAGCACGAGACGCATTTCCACTCCTCCGCTGCCGTTCACCGCGCCGCCGGCGCAAGGAAATGTTCCATGCCCCATCGAATGGCTTGCCTCAAGCCGTCTTCGGCAATATGCCGTTGCGCGAATGGAGGATGTATACATGGCGCAGATCATTGACGGTAAGGAAGTCGCCGAGAGCGTTGTCGCTCAGGTGAAGGCGGCAACTGCCGATCTCATTGCATCGACCGGCGTAACGCCCGGGCTGGCGGTCGTCATCGTGGGCGAGGACCCCGCCAGCCAGGTCTATGTTTCGTCGAAAAGCCGCAAGGCCAAGGAATGCGGCTTCAAGTCCGTGCAGCATACATTGGACGAGAAGACGAGCGAGGACGAGCTGCTCAAGCTCATCGACCAGCTCAACAAGGACGACACGATCCATGGCATCCTCGTCCAGCTTCCGCTGCCGTCGCATATCGATTCGGGCCGCGTGATCCAGGCGATCGCGCCGGAGAAGGACGTCGACGGCTTCCATTTCATCAATGTCGGCAAGCTGGGAACGGGCGAGCTCGACACCGCTTTCGTGCCGTGCACCCCGGCGGGCTCCATGCTGCTGATCGAGCGCGTGCGCGGCCGCGACCTTTCGGGCCTCACGGCGGTCGTGGTCGGCCGCTCCAACATCGTCGGCAAGCCGATGGCGAACCTGCTGCTGGCCGCCAACTGCACGGTGACGATCGCGCACAGCCGCACAAAAGACCTGCCGGCGGTCTGCCGCGAGGCCGACATTCTCGTGGCCGCGGTGGGCCGCCCCGAAATGATCAAGGGCGACTGGGTGAAGCCGGGCGCGACGGTGATCGACGTCGGCATCAACCGCATTCCCGCCCCGGAGAAGGGCGAAGGCAAGTCGCGCCTCGTCGGCGACGTGGCCTATGCGGAAGCCGAGAAGGTCGCCGGCGCGATCACGCCGGTGCCGGGCGGCGTCGGCCCGATGACCATCGCCATGCTGATGGCGGCCGCCTGCATCTCAGCCCATCGCGCCGCCGGCAAGACGCCGCCGCGCTTCTGATATCCGGCAGGTCGGAACGGAAAGAAGGCGGCGCTGACGCAGCGCCGCCTTCTTCGCGGGATGAGGCGAACGAGGCTATTGCGCGGGCGCCGTCGCAGCGCTGGTCTCGATATTGGGCTGGCTTTCGGTGCCGATGCCGCCGAAGAAGAAAATGCCGGCGACCAGCAGAAACGCGCCGATCACGATGACGATCGAACTCGCCTCGCCCTTGCGGCGAATGCGGGAGCTGATCGTTTCCTCGCTATCCGAATTCATATGTTACCCTTTCACGCGCGGCGAACCCGCGCCGGTTAACCATTTCGAAATAGCTTCGTTCCGGATTGCGGCGGCCGTGCGTCACAACTGTTGCGCGGCAGCAACAGGCGTAGAGGAACCGCCGAAGGTTCAGCCGAACGCCATCGCGCCCTGATCGGCGGGACCGGCGAGGCGGCGGAAGCCGGCGAAGAGCTCGCGGCCCATGCCGGATTCGTTGGCGGAGAGGTCGGGCCAGGCTGGTATGCGCGCCGCGAGCTTGGCCGCGTCCACCAGCACCTCCAGCGTGCCGGCCTCCGCATCCAGCCGCACCATGTCGCCGTCCGCGATCCGCGCGATGGCGCCGCCGTCGAGCGCTTCCGGCGTGACGTGGATGGCGGCCGGCACCTTGCCCGAGGCACCGGACATGCGCCCGTCCGTCACCAGCGCCACCTTGAAGCCGCGATCCTGCAGCACGCCGAGCGCCGGGGTGAGCTTGTGCAACTCCGGCATGCCGTTGGCCTTCGGCCCCTGGAAGCGGATGACGGCGACGAAGTCGCGGTCGAGCGCGCCGGCCTTGAAGGCGGCCTGCAACGCCTCCTGCGTGTGGAAGACCAGCGCCGGCGCCTCCACCACGCGCCGCTCCGGCTTGACCGCCGACACCTTGATGACGGCGCTGCCGAGATTGCCCCTGAGCAGCTTCAGCCCGCCGTTGGGCTGGAAAGCCTTCGGGAACGGCGCCAGCACCTTCTCGTCGCCGCTGACGGCCGGCGCCGGCTCGCGCAGCACCGACCCGTCCGCGCCCAGCCTCGCCTCGACAGCATAGGGCCGCAGCCCATCGCCCCAGACGGTCTGCACGTCCTCGTGCAGCAGGCCGGCGTCCAGCAGCTCGCGGATCAGGAAGCCCATGCCGCCCGCCGCCTGGAAATGGTTCACGTCGGCAAGCCCGTTGGGATAGACGCGCGCCAGCAGCGGCACGATGTCGGAAATGTCGGAAATATCCTGCCAGGTGATGCGGATGCCGGCCGCCGCCGCCATGGCGATGAGGTGGATCGTGTGGTTGGTCGAGCCGCCGGTGGCGTTGAGGCCGACGATGCCGTTGACCACCGAGCGCTCGTCGATCATGCGGCCGACAGGCGTATAGGCATTGCCCAGCGCGGTGATGGCGAGCGCCCGCTGCGCGGCTTCCTTCGTCAGCGCGTCGCGCAGCGGCGTGCCGGGATTGACGAAGGAGGCGCCGGGCATGTGCAGGCCCATGATCTCCATCAGCATCTGGTTGGAATTGGCGGTGCCGTAGAAGGTGCAGGTGCCGGGGCCGTGATAGCTCTTCGATTCCGATTCCAGCAGCGCGGCGCGGCCGACCTTGCCCTCCGCATAGAGCTGGCGGATGCGCGCCTTCTCGTCGTTTGGCAGGCCCGTCGTCATCGGCCCGGCGGGGATGAACACGGCCGGCAGGTGGCCGAAGGTGAGCGCGGCGATGGTGAGGCCGGGCACGATCTTGTCGCAGACGCCGAGATAGACGGCCGCGTCGAACATGTTGTGCGACAGGCCGATCGCCGCCGCCATCGCGATCACGTCGCGCGAGAACAGCGACAGTTCCATGCCGGTCTGGCCCTGCGTGACGCCGTCGCACATGGCCGGCACGCCGCCCGCCACCTGCGCCACGCCGCCCGCCTCCCGCGCCGCCTGCTTGATGAGGGCCGGAAAGGTCTCGAAGGGCTGATGCGCCGACAGCATGTCGTTGTAGGAGGTGATGATGCCGAGGTTCGGCACGCGGTTCTCCGCAAGCTGCGCCTTGTCGCCCGGCGCGCAGGCGGCGAAACCGTGGGCGAGGTTGCCGCAGGCGAGCGCGGCGCGGTGCACCGTCTCGCCCGCCGCCGCATCGACGCGCGCCAGATAGGCTTCGCGCGACGGGCGGGAACGTTCGCGGATGCGGTCGGTGACGGCTTGCAGTGCGCTGCGTGCGCTCATCGTGCTGGCCTTTCAGGGTGCCCAGAAGACGTGGACCGGCTCGCCGGAACGCTCGAAGACGGCGCGGATGGGCGGCGCCTCGGCGATCGGCAGCTCCAGCGCCGCGGCCAGCACCGGCCGCTTGGACGCGCCCTCGATGTGGAGCGCAAGCAGGCGCGCGGCGCAGATCGTTTGCAGCGACAACGTCAGCCGCGGCTCGCCGGCGCTCGGCGCCACCACCGGCAGGACGAGACGCCCGGCCCGGTTCTCCAGCAGTTCCGGCAGGTTGGGCGCATCGCCGAAGAAGGATGCGGTGTGGCCGTCGCCGCCCATGCCCAGCACGCAGACGTCGAGCGGCAGCGGCAGGTCCGCCAGCCGCCGCGCCGCGGCCTGCGCCGCCTCGTCCACATTGCCGGCATCCGACCAGAGCGGCAGGAAGCGCGCGGACGCGGCCGGCCCCTGTAGCAGCGCTTCCGTCACGAGCTTCTGGTTGGACCGCGCATCCGCCGGTGGCACGAAGCGCTCGTCCACGAGGGTCACCGTCACGCGCGGCCAGTCGATCTCCTGCCGCGCCAGTTCGGCGAACAGGCGCTTCGGCGTGGAGCCGCCGGACACGGCGAGCGATGCCCGCCCGTTGGCCTCGACGGCGCCCTGCAAGGCGCCGGCGATCCGATGCGCCAGCGCCTCGGCCAGCATCCCGGCCGTCGGATATTCCATCCAGCGATGCCGGTCGAAATGCCGTGTTGCGGTGTCTTGCGTGTCGGCCGGCTGTTCCATCACATGCTTTCGTGCCAGGTGCGGCCGTCGCGCTCGATCAGGGCGATGGAGGAGGACGGCCCCCAGGTGCCGGCCGTGTAGCCCTGCGGCTGCTGCCGGTTTTCCTCCCATGCGGTGATGATCGGATCGACCCACATCCACGCCGCCTCGACCTCGTCGCGGCGCATGAACAGCGTCTGGTTGCCGCGCACCACGTCCATGATCAACCGCTCATAGGCGTCGGGGTTCCGCGCCTGGAAGGACTGCGCGAAGCTCATGTCGAGCGAGACGTGGCGCAGGCGCATGCCGCCCGGCCCCGGATCCTTGATCATGATCCACTGCTTGACGCCCTCGTCGGGCTGGAGGCGGATGACGAGCTGGTTGGCGCTGATCGTGCCGGCCTGGTCGCCGAAGATGGAATGCGGGATCGGCTTGAACTGGATGACGATCTCCGACACGCGCTCGGCCAGCCGCTTGCCGGTGCGCAGGTAGAAGGGCACGCCGGCCCAGCGCCAGTTGTCGATCTCGGCCTTGATCGCGACGAATGTCTCGGTGTCGCTGGCGCCGTCGTCGAGCTCGTCCAGGTAGCCCTTGACCGCCCCGCCGGACGAGGCGCCGGCCTTGTACTGGCCGCGCACGGTGAGGCGCGCGGCGTCGGGCCCGTTGATGCGCTTGAGCGAACGCAGCACCTTCAGCTTCTCGTCGCGCACCGCGTCGGCGTCGAGCGAGGCGGGCGGCTCCATGGCCACGAGGCAGACGAGCTGGAGCATGTGGTTCTGCACCATGTCGCGCAGCGCGCCGGCCTTGTCGTAATAGCTGACGCGGTCCTCCAGCCCGACCGTCTCGGCCACGGTGATCTGCACATGATCCACGAGCGAGGCGTTCCACAGCGGCTCGTAGAGCACGTTGCCGAAGCGCAGCGCCATCAGGTTCTGCACCGTCTCCTTGCCGAGATAGTGGTCGATGCGGAAGATCTGGTGCTCGGAGAACACCTTGCCGATCGCGTCGTTGAGCGCGCGCGCCGAGGCAAGGTCCCGCCCGATCGGCTTTTCGACCACGATGCGCGCGCTCGGCGTCACCAGCTTGTGGGCGGCGAGGTTGGTGGCGATGTCGTCGAACAGCGCCGGCGCGACCGCGAGATAGAAGACCCGGATCGCCCGGCTGGTGACGATCAGCTTCTTGAGCTGCTCGAAACCCTGCCCGGACACGGCGTCGACCTGCACATAGGCGAGGCGCTTGAGGAAAGCCTCGATCTGTGCCGGGTCGCGATCCTGCTCCGGCACGAACTGCTCCAGCGCGGCTTTCGCGAAGGCCCGATATTCCTTGTCGCTCATCCGCGTGCGGGAGGCGGAGACGATGCGCGTCGGCTCGGAGAACTGCCCCGCCACCTGCCGCTGGTAGAGCGCCGGGATCAGCTTGCGCTCGGCAAGGTCGCCCGTGCCGCCGAAGACGATGAAGTCGAACGGATCGACCGGAATGGTCTGGCTGGTCATCTGCGGTCGGTCCACGGCGCGGTCTGTCGCTCCCGATAGAATCTAATCGATTTATATTCAAGCAATGACTGCCGGCAAGGCGCAAATCACCGCAGGCGGATGCCGGCATCCATCATAGGCACCTTTCGCATATGCAGCATAGACCCCGTATGACGGAGACGCGGAGGCGACAGCCGTCAGCCGGCGACCACCTCGTCCTGCCGGCGGCGCAATTCCACGAGGCGCGAGCCGGCATCCGGCGCGGCATTAGCATAGGTGACGAGCTCGCCCTTGCGGATGGGCGCGGTCACCTTGCCGCCTTCGAGCAACCCGCAGGGAATGGCGCCGGCCGCCCGCGCCTCTGGAACGGTCATGATCCAGGAGCGGTAGGTATATTCGCCGATCGCATCCAGCTTTTCGCCGGGCTGGAGGTCCTTCTTCGCGACGGCGCAGACCTCGGCCACCGGCGTGTCGAGCGGCACCATGTCGGCCTTGCCGTAGAGTACCGAACGGGCGCAGGTGAGCGGCACTTCGAGGCTCGTCAGGTGATAGGGACGGAAGAAGGTGTAATAGGGACCCTCGCCGAGCTTGAGGTCGTTCATGCGCTCGCGCAGGCGCGGATGCGCCATCTCGGCCACGACGAAGACGCCGGGCGCGACACCCTTGCCGACCGAGAAATCGACCACGCCCTTGCGCGACAGCACGCCGCCCTCGGCCACCGGGCGGAAGACTTCGCTCAATTGCTCGCGCGTGGCGGCGGGGCCGTGCATGCCGGCCTTGTCGGGAACGAGGCCGGTCGCATTGGCGATCGCCGCCATCTCGACCATGGTCTTGGAGCCGTCCACGAACTCGACCAGCATGCGTGGATTCATGTTGCGGCGCTCGGCCTCGGCCCGGTACTCGTCCGGCGTGGCGTCGTGGTTGAGCGGGTTGTTCTTGCCCTTCCCGGCCGCGACGATGCGGTGGCCCATGGCCGAGACGAACTCGATCAGCTCCATGCAGGATGACGGCTCGTCGCCCGCGCCCAGCGAATAGACGACGCCCAGCCGCGCCGCCTCGCGCTTGAGATAAGCGCCGATGGTGACGTCCGCCTCGACATTCATCATGACGAGATGCTTGCCGTTCTCCATCGCCGACAGGCCGATCTCGGCGCCGACCGCCGGCTTGCCGGTGGCGTCGATCACCACGTCCACCAGATCGCAGGCGGCGATCAGCGAGGGGTCGCCGGTGATGGCGGTGCGGCCGCTCTCGATGGTGGAAAGCAGCGATGCGGCGCTATCGGCGGTCGCGGCGCTGCCTTCGTCGCGGCCGGCGATGCGCACGGCCTCCAGCGCGCGGCCCGGCCGCGTATCGGCGATGGCCGCGACCTCTATGCCGCGCATCAGCGCCACCTGCGTGACGATGTCGGTGCCCATCTCGCCGCAGCCGATGAGCCCGATCCGCACGGGCCTGCCCTCATCGGCCCTGCGCACGAGATCACGTGCAAGGCCCGTCAGCGCTACATTCGTCATGAAAGAACCTCCGGTCGCGAGCAGGTAGAGAGCCGATGGCAACGTTGTCAACCACGGCGCCGCGCAGTATCGGTTGCCTGTTCGTTAAAATGCGAGGGATCGCGCTCACGGCGAATTGACGCTCACGACAGATCATCCCGCGAAGCTGGGCGTCCGGTCCCGGCGGTTGTGAAATTGTCAATCACCGCGATCTATCCGGTGACAGAGCCGAACATGCACGATCTTTCAACGCGGAGGTTGCGGTGGAGAACGGTCGAAATCTGGTCGATATGCCGATGCGGGAATGGCCGAGCACGGTGCTCGGGCGCCTGCCGATCGTGCGGGCCGGTATGGACGACAGCGCCGAAGGCTTCATCCGCACCGCGCTCGCGGCGCGCGGGAAGAACGAGCGGCCGTTCTATTCCACCTCTGCCAACGGGCAGGTCATCGCGCTCTACGGGCAGGACAGCGCCTTCCGCGAACTGATGGATCAGGCCGACCAGATCCATGCCGACGGCATGCCGATGGTCCGCTACTCGAAGATGTTCAGCAAGCACCCGGTGACCGAACGCGTCGCCACGACCGACCTCGTCCATGCGGTGGCCGAGCGCGCGGTGGAGGCGGGCGTGCGCTTCTATTTCCTCGGCGCCAGCGAGGAAGTGAACGCGCGCGCGGTGGAGCGGATGAAGGAGCTGCATCCGGGCCTCGTCTTCGCCGGCCGCCGCAACGGATATTTCAAACGCGACGAGGAAGACGCCATCATCGCCGATATCCTGGCCAGCAAGACCGACATTCTCTGGATCGGCCTCGGCGTGCCGCTGGAGCAGGCATTCGTCAGCCGCAACATCGACAAGCTGCGCGGCGTCGGCGTCATCAAGACATCGGGCGGCCTGTTCGATTTCCTCTCCGGCCGCAACAGGCGCGCGCCGGGCTGGATGCAGGCCGTCGGCCTCGAATGGGCCTATCGCATGTATCTGGAGCCGCGACGGCTCGGCTGGCGCTACCTCGCCAGCAACCCGGTGGCGCTGCACGCGCTGTTCCGGCACTCCGCCGGCTGACTGCGCCAGTGCTGCGCGTCCTCACCGCCGCCCTGCTCTGCGCCGTCCTGACGACCGGGGCCGCGCAGGCGCAGGGTGCGCCGCAATGCCATGCGCCGGCCGCCTTTCCCAACACGAAGCTGCTGGCCGACATGCGTCGCGGCGTGAACCTGCCCGGCTGGGACCATGAAGACCCGTCGCGGCGTCCGACTCTGGCGCAGCTTCGCGCCGTGCGGGATGCGGGACTGACGCATATAAGGCTTCTGGTCCATGACGAGCCCTTCCGCAACGGTGACGCGGAAGCCTATCTCGATGCGCTCTACGAGCAGGTCATCCTGCTGCTCAGCCTCGACTTCTCCGTGTCCATCGACCTCCATGCCGGCGGCGAGATCGGCCGCCAGTTCGCCGGCAATGTCGCCGGCGCATCCGATCTGGTGTCCGGCATTTGGCAGCAGCTGGCGCGCGTGGCGCGCAGGCTGCCGCCGGAGCGCGTCGCGGTGGAGCTCCTGAACGAACCGGAGTTCGGACAGGACGACTGGATGGGCATGGCCGGACGGCTGGTGCGCGAGCTGCGGCAGGTGCTGCCGGACCACACGATCGTGCTCGGCCCGTCCGGCCCGCAGCGGCATGAGATGCTGAGCGGCATGGAGCCGCTGGCTGACCGCAACATCGTCTATGCGGTGCACTATTACGACCCGTTTCCCTTCACCCATCAGGGCGCCAACTGGGGCGCGGCCGACGACCCGCTACGCCTCTACGGGAACCTGCCCTTCCCCGCCTCCGCCGACGACCCGGCAGTTGCGGCGAACATCGGGCGGCTCCGGAGCGTAGGTGCAACGGAAGCCGCCGAGGCACTGCGCCGCTCCGTTGCCGGCGGATGGGACGCGGCACTACTTACCCGCGCCTATGACACGATGGAGGACTGGGCGCTGCGCCACGACCGACCGGTCATCGTCAACGAGTTCGGCGTGCTGAACTTCGTCGCGCCGCGCCAGTCGCGGCTCGACTGGCTGGCGCTCAACACCCACCTTGCCGAAGCGCGCTGCATCGGCTGGACGCATTGGGACTTTCAGGACGGGTTCGGCCTGACCGACCCGGAGACGGGCCTGCCCGATCCCCAGATCATCGACGCGCTGATTCCGGATGGTCAGCGCGGCTGATATCTGCGATCAACTATGTCCGCTAGCGGCTTCCAGCGCGGGCGGATGATCGAGCCGTCGATGACCTCCAGCCGGCCGGCGCGGTTGAGCGTGTGCAGCCGCCGGCCGGGCCACACCTCGCCGCCGGGATGCAACGTCTTCTCCACCGTCTGGGCGAAGTTTTCAGGGTCGAGCCGGTCGATGCGCGCAAGGCCGAGGGCGGCGCCATAGCCGTCCCGGCAATCCTGCACCGGCCGCCACAGCGCCCCGTCCATCTCCACGAAATTGCCGGCCGGGCGCGCGGCGCGGTCATCCACCATGACCGGATTGCCCGCATGCGGCTGCCACGGACCGAACAGGTCCGGCGCGTGCCAGATGGCGAGCGTGTCGGAATAGCCGCCGACGCCGTCGCGCACGACCGCGAACATGTAGAAGCGGCCTTCATGGGCGACGACCGTCGCATCCGCCGCCTCGACGCCCGAGACGAGCGTGGCATGCCGCTCCCAGCGCCAGGGAAAATCGACGGCGCGATAGATGGCGATCTCGCCGCCGAGCGACGCTTCGGGGATCATCCAGACCGTGCCGTGGGCCTCGATGAGGAACGGGTAGGACATGTGCCACGGCTCTTCGAGCACCGGCACCGCCGGGCCCGGCATGCCGGCCTCATCGAAGGCGACGGCCGAGATGATGCCCTTGTTGGTGCGATGGTCGAGGTCCTCGAAGAGCAGATAGTCCCGGCCCCGATGGTGCCATGGCACCGGGTCGGCATAGAAATGATCGACCGGATCGGCCAGCACGTTCCAGCGCGTGCCGCCGAGATCGCGCCGCGACCACACGTCATAGCCGTCATCGACGAAGCGCCAGCCGATGCGCCAGTGCGGCGCATGGAAGCACAGGCGATACGCCGCGCGCGCCGCCGCGGACGCGACCGCCTTCGCGCCGTAGCGCAGCACGTCCACGTTGTGGATGACGGGCAGCGGTTCGGCCGCCTCGCCTACCGTCTTCTGCTGCGGATCGGTGATGGCCTTCTGCAAGAGCAGGATCGTGCGCGACCAGACTGCCTCCATCGCGCCGCCGATGCCGCCGGAGACCTCCAGCGCGGCGGTGCCGGATGCGGCGATGCGCGCCTCGCCCGACGGCATGACGGACAGGATGTCGATGCGCGGCGTGCCGCGGAAGAACAGCGCCGAGGCCAGCGCCTCCTCCCCGCCCGCGCCGTCGAACAGCGGACGCAGCACCGGCGATGCGGCGGTTATGCCGGCCGCTGTCAAGTCGATGGTCAGATCTTCAGCCACTTCGAGTGTCGTCCACGGCGCGACATCGGCCATGCCGATCCGGTCGCACCAGCACGGCCTGCCGCGCCGCAAAAGCATGGCTTCCAGCGACAGGAGCGTGTCGAGCGCAGACGCACGACTGCCGCCTTCGCGAAGATCGAGGAAGACTGCCGCGCCGTCTGCCGCCAGCCGCCTGCAAAGCGCCGGCAGCCATGCCGACAGGCTCGCTGCATCGGCGACGACACGGATGTTCCTCGGCGGGGCAGATAATATCATGTGGCGGCCGGCAGCGCCGCGGGCAGCCCGGTACGGTTCCCGTCGAGGATCAGGCGGCGGTAGGCATCCGCCATCGCCCCGACCGAATAGAGGCTCGACAGGCGGCGGCCGCAGGCGGAAAGGCGGCCAGCCAGTTCGCGGTCGGCGAGCACATTCGCGATCGCCTGCGTGAAAGCCTGCGTGTCGGTCACGTCGACAAAAACCGCACACGGCTCGCCGTCGACCTGCAGGACCTCGCGCAGCACCGGAAGGTCGTTGGAGATCACCGGCACGCCGGCCTGGCCCGCTTCCACCGGCGCGAGGCCGAACGTCTCGGCCTGTGAGGGAAAGACGAAGGCGTCGAGGCAGGCGAGGAAATGGCCGACGCGGCGCGGCGCCAGCTCGCCCACGAAGTGGAGCCGGTCTGCGACGCCGGCGGTCTGCGCCATGTCGCGCAGCCGCTGCTCGTCGGGGCCGATGCCGACCAGCGCCAGATGCACGCCTGGCAGGCCGGGAAGCGTCGCCACCGCCGCATCGAGCTGCTTCAGCGGGTGCAGCCGCGCCACCGAGCCGATCATCGGCACGCCGGCCGGTAGGCCGAATTCTGCGCGCGCTTCATCCTTGGGGATGTCGGCGCTCTTGTCCTCGAAGCCGTGCGGCACATAGACCAGTCGTCTCGCATAGGCCTGCGCATAGGACTGGTAGTCCCGCAGCGTCTCGCGCGAATTGACGGTGATGACGTCGTAGAAGCCGAGCGTGCCGAGAATGCGGTCGATCTCGCGCGCGGCGCGGCCGATCGTGGCCGGCGCGGAGACATGGTTGGCGATGATCCGCCGCGCGCCCGACAGACGGGCCGCCGGCGCGCCGAAGATATTGCCGTAATGCTGGAAGGTCAGCACCACGTCCGGCCCGATCGCGCGCATGGTGCGCAGCATCCGCCACAGGAAGCGCGCGAAGGTGACGGGATCGCGCGGCGAGTGGTCGAGGCAGAAATGGACGTTGTCGAGATGATCGAAGGCGTCGGTGATGCGATAGAAGAAGAGATGGTGGATCTCGAATTCGGGCGCGCCGTCGCATGTGTAGCGCGCCAGTTCCTCCGCCAGGATGCGGGAGATCTCCTGCGCGCCGGCCGCGATCGACTGCGTCTGGACGAAGAGCAGCCGGATGGGCCGGCGGCCGCTTTCATTGCCCGCTATTTTCGTGTTCGATCGCATGGCGCGATAAAAGCCCTGAAAGGTCAAAAATCCGTTTCGGGAGGGTGCCGCCGCGGCTGCGAGGGCGGTAAGGTCTGTTTTACCTTTTCGCTTAAGGGGACACTAAGGGCACCTTGCTATAGGCCACAGTGAACAGCAGGAGTGGCGCCATGCAGCCGACCAATACCGCGGAATCGATCGCCAGCTATACCGAGCATGTCCGGCCCGATCCCTACAAGGATCGCAACAGCATGGAGTTCAGGTTCCGCAGCCGCCGCTTCGCGCGCATCCAGGCGCTCATCGAAAAGATCCTGGCCGAGAAGGGCGAGGCGACCATCCTCGACCTCGGCGGGCGCGAGACCTACTGGCAGATCGGCGCGGATTTCATCGCGGCCAATCGCGACCGCCTGCGCATCACGCTGGTCAATCTGGAAAAGGACCCGGTCGAGGACCATGAGCTGTTCGAGACGCTGACCGGCGACGCGACCGACCCGACGCTGATGGGGGATCGGCGCTTCGATCTCGTCCACTCCAACTCGGTGGTCGAGCATGTCGGCGAATGGCCCGACATGCAGCGCTTCGCTGAGAACACGCGCCGCCTCGGCAAGCGCTATTACGTGCAAACGCCGAACTACTGGTTCCCCTTCGAGCCGCATTTCCGCACCGCGGGCTTCCAGTACCTGCCGCGCGCGGCGCGCGTGGCGCTGATACAGCGCGTCTCGCTGGGCTTCTTCCCGCGCATCGAAAACGCCGAGGACGCGCGCGACATCATCCGCCACCATCACCTGATCGGCACGCGGCAGATGCGGGCGCTCTTCCCCGATGCGGAAGTGCTGCACGAGAAGTTCATGGGGCTGAACAAGTCGATCATCGCGATCCGGGGCTGATCTCCGGATCAGCTTCGAATGCGTCCCTCGAGCCCCGTGCGGGCGGCTGCGCCGATGATCATGCCGGCGAGTCCCAGATAGAGCGCCAGCGCCAGCGGCGCGAAGAATGCCTCCTCCTGGAACAAGCCGTTGGCCACCACCGCAAGCAGGCCGAGCGCGGCCGCGGCATGCAGCGCATTACCGGTCTCGCGCGCGATCCGCATCACCCGCCAGGCGAGCCAGACATAGGCCGCGACGACGGCGAAGGTGAAGACGCCCATCTGATGCATGAGCACGCCGATCGAGCTTTCGACCGGGAACGGAGTGCGCCCGAGCGCCTGCGCCTCGTACCAGTTGATCGTGGTGAATTGCGGTGACAGGTTGCCCGCCGTGCCGATGCCGTAGCCGATCGGATTGAGCGGAAACTCATGCAGCGCGGCCATCAGGCCGAGCACGTGGAAATCGCCGATCCGCAGGCCGACGATCACGCCGATCACCGCATAGCAGCCCAGCGCCGCCGCATGGACGAGAAAGGCGAAGCCCGCGCCGAAGAGGCGGAACAGCACCCAGCCGACGCCCGTCAGCGCGAGCAGGATCATCGGCCCCTTGGCGTTGCACAGGAAGACGAGGAACAGAAGAACCGCAGCCTGGATGAAGCGGCCGCGGAACAGTGCGAAGACGGTGAAGAAGGACAGCGCGTAGGAATAGCTGATCGCATGCATGTTGGGCCCGAACAGGCGCATCATGCGGATGCCGATATCGGCCAGAAGCGGCGAGTTGAAGAAGTCGATGGTGAAGGTGTCGGTGAGGCCGACGATGACGCGGCCGGTCTGGCGCACGGCCTTGTCCCAGTCGAGGGTCGCCCAGTTGGGGCCTGAGGCGAGCTCCCAATAGCCATAACCATTGGTCCAGGCGAGCCAGGCATCGCGGGCAGCGAATTCAAACAGTCCGCAGATGGCGCCCAGCACGCCCAATGCCGCGATCCCCCGGCTGATCCTCACCTCATGGGCGGAGAACAGGGCCAGGCAGACCTGGAACAGCAGCAGCGGCGTGACGATGTTGCGCAGATAGACGACGGCGGTCATCCCGTTGAAGACGAAGCCCGCCATGAAATAGAGGCCGATGATGGCCATCAGCGCGACCGAGACCTTCACATAGGGGTCGACCGCGCGGACGCGCCTGCGCCAATGCGCGAGGAAGGTGCCGACGACCACCAGCCATGTGACGCACAGGATGAGGAAGTTATAGGCGCGGATGATGTCGAAATCGGTTTCGGAGCGGACGAAGCCCGACATCAGCGACACGAAGAGATTCTGGAACAGGAAGGAGAAGAGCACGGCCACCAGCGCCACCTGCGGCAGGCGCCACGCCACCGCCGCCGTCAGCAGCAGCGCGGTGACGATGCCGAGGCCGGCATGGACGCCATGCGCGGCGACGGGCGCCATCGTGACGATCGCGGCGATGGCGATCGTCACCGTGAGTTCGGCGAACGGCCGCAGCCAGCGGTCGAAGGCGGGCATGACGTCCGCCTGGGCGGCTGGCGAAGCGGCGATGGACAGGCTCATAAATCCGACAGAAAACGTAGAAAGGCTGCCTTAATGTGGCGATGATAGGCTTCTAGCGTCTCTTATCGGTTAACCTGTGTTTCAGGTTTGCGATTTATCCTGCAGCAAGGGTGACGTGCTCGCCCGAACACCATTTCCGGAGGTCGCGTTGGGATCGGACTGGGACACTCCCGGCAAATCCGCCGCTGTCGCATCGACACGGCCTGCGACCACCGCAAAGGCCACGAACGGCTGGAACAACGGCCTGCTCGATCCGCTTGCCGTGCTCGGCTGGGCGATGGGCAATGCGCTGCGGATCGTGCTTATCGCGATCGTGCTGACCGTGATCGGCGTCGGCGCCGTGCTGATGCTGAATTTCCCCTACAGCGCGACGGCGGTCGTGCTTGCCGATCCGCGCGAGCAGCGCATCACGCTCCAGGAAGAGGTGCTGCCCTCCATCGGCACTGATGCGGCGGTGCTGGAGAGCATGGTGCAGATCGTCCGTTCGGACGGCTTCCTGCTCAAGGCGATGCGCGACCTCAAGGTCTTCGGCGACGCTGCCGTCAGCCAGGAAGATGAGCTCAAGCAGCTGGCCAAATTCCGCAAGAACATCACCGTGGATCGCAAGGGCGCGACCTATCTGGTCGACGTGACCTACCGCGCCGACAATCCGGCGGAGGCGGCGCGCGTCGCCAACGGCATCGCCGAGGCCTTCGCCGCCAGCCAGAACGGCCTGCGCAACGATGCGACGGCGGCGGCCACCCGCGCGCTCTCTCAGCAGCTCGTGGAAGCCCGCGCCCGCCTCAACGCTTCGGAGGAAGCGGTCGCGAAGTTCAAGGCCGACAACGGCATCGTCTATGTCGACGAGCGCAACACATTGCAGATGCGCCAGCTCGCGGAGCTCAACCAGCAGCTCGCGCTGGTGCGCAACGCCACCGAGGAAGCCCGCGCCCGCTACGAGGAGCACAATAGCGGCGGCGCGCTGACCCAGGGGCCGAACGAAAGGGAGCGCGGACAACTGTCCTTCCTGCGCCAGCAGCAGGCGCAACTCTTCCAGCAACGCGACCAGCAGGCGCAGATATACGGGCCGCGCCATCCACGCCTGACGCAGACCAATGAGGCGATCGCCGGCATCGAGCGCCAGATCGCGCAGGAAGAGCGCATGCAGGGCCAGCAGCTGAAGGCGGAGCTGGACGTCGCGCTGGCCAAGCAGGCGCAGATCGAAAACAAGATCGCCGAGCTGAGCGCGAACCTGACGCTGAACGGCACCCGCAATGTCGAGCTGGAAGCGCTGGAGCGCGAGGCCGCCGCCAATCGCGATCAGTATCAGCAGCTCCTTGCGCGAAACCGCGCCACCGACCAGCTCGCCATGCTGCCGACCAACAATGTGCGGGTGGTCTCGTCGGCCGTGCCGCCGCTCAATTCGACGCGTCCGTCCCTGACGCTGCTGGTTCCCGTCATCGCCTTCCTGAGCTTCGCCGCCGCCAGTGCCCTCACCGTCGCCGGCAGCCTTCGCAACCTGCGCCGCAGGCCGCAGGACGCAGCCGGCGACGCGGGGGAGCCGGTTGCCGACGATCGCGACTGGCCGGAGGATCCGCCGCCGCCGGAACCCGAGGCCGCGCCGGTGCCTGAGCCTGTCCGCCCGAACCCGCTGCGCGGCAGCCTGCTTGCCATGCGCGAAAAGGACTGGAACGATCGGGACGACCGCCTTGTCGCCTACGACGCCGCGCCGCGCGCCCAGACACTTCTGCGGCGGCGGGCAGGCTGAACAGGCCCGCCCCCCGCGGCTTGCCTGGCAGGTCTGTCGAAGGCGGCGAAAGCCGGTGACCCTACGTTAACCGAATGCCGAGACCGCCAGGGTTCGTTTACCGTTTGCCAGTCCGCCTGCGTTATTTTCGCCTGAGGAAACGAATGGAGCGGCGGCATCTTGAATGCACCGCGTCAGGGGGCGCATCATGAACGCGATGACGAAGAGCAGCGACATCATCAGCAACTGGGAGCCCAAGCACGAGCGGCTCTTCGGCCACGAGATCGTCCGGCTGAACCACCGGCTGCGCGAGACCGGGCTTTTCTCCCGCGAGGCCGTCGGCCGGCTGATCGAGCGATGCCCGGCGGAAGAGCTCGGCATCGAATCGATGAACGAGGACACCAACAATCCCCACCGCCTCTACGGCATTCGCGGCGAGGCGAGCGGCATGGATGTCATCGCGGCAATCGAGAAGGGGCGCATCTGGGCCAATATCCGGCGCGTCATGGCATGGGCGCCCGAATACAAGACGCTCCTCGACGACATCTTCGCCGAGTTCGAGCGGCGCATGCCGGGCTTCAGGACGTTCAAGCGCAATATGGGCGTGCTCGTCTCCTCGCCCGACGCCAATGTCTTCTACCATGCCGACATCCAGGGCCAGTCGCTGTGGCAGATCGAGGGCACCAAGCGGGTCTATCTCTATCCCCGTTCCAGCGCCTTCATGGACGGCGCGCAGATCGAGAAGATCCTGCTGCGCGAGACCGACGAGACCATGCGTTACCAGCCCTGGTTCGACGAATATGCAACGGTGATCGATCTCGAGCCGGGCCAGATGATCACCTGGCCGCTCTATGCGCCGCACCGCGTGCACAATCACGACTGCCTCAACATCTCGGTGACGATGGAGCATTGGGACCGCGAGATCTGGAACTCATATGCCGTCCATTACGGCAATGGCGTTCTGCGCCGGACGATCGGCCTCGGCAATCTTTCGGGCGAGGCGCGCGGCCTGCACGTCTATCCCAAGGCCGCCGCCGCATTCGCCTGGAAGAAGATGGGCCGGCAGCTGCAGGGCGACGTGATCAAGCGGCGCGACTTCCGCATCGATGCCGCCTCCCCCAACGGGCGCGTGGCGATCTGAGATGACCGGCGCCGATCATGGTGCAGCCTTGCATCGCCTGTACGAAATGCCGGGGTCCGCGCAAAGCGCGGGCTTGGCGTCCACCAGGTTCCATGTGCGCGAGCAGGATACGTCCTTGAACGTCACGATCGGTGTCGAGCCGGCATTCGACTTCATGTCGGCTGAATACCGGGCGCTGTTCTCCCCGGCGCACGGCACCGCATTCCAGGCGCCGCTATGGCTCGACCATCTGCACAGGCGGCTGGGGCCGGCGCTCGGCGGCCGCCAGCACACGATTACCGTTCGCGATGCGATGTCGCGCGAGCTGGTCGCCGTCCTGCCGATGGTGGTCCAGCGCGCGCGCGGTGTCACCGTGGTCCAGCCCGCCGATTTCGGCGTCTGCGACTGCAACAGCATCGTCGGCGACCCCTTGCGCCTCGTCCAGCTCAGCGCCAGCATTGAGGTGAAGGCCGCGTTGCGCCAGACCATGGCCGGCGCCGATCTCGTGATGTTCCGCAAGGCGCGCATCGACGAGTTCGACCCTGCCCTGCTGCTCGGCACGCATTCCAGCAAGGGCGAGAACGTCAACCATGTCTGCGAGACTGGGCGCGACCCCGATGTCTGGCGGCTCAGCATATTGCGGCGCAAGTTCACCAAGGAGCTCGGCCGGCTGCAGCGGCAGACCGAGCGCGAGCATGGCTCCTACGAACATCGCGTGGCCACCGATCCCGCCGAGATCGCGGAAGCCTTCGCCTATCTGCGCGAGGCCCATTGCGCGCTGCGCACCGACACCTTTCTGGGGAAGGACGCCTATTTCACCTTCTATCGCGACTATGCGATCGAAAGCGCCGCCTCGGGCGAAGCACTGACCTATGTCAGCCGCGTTGCCGGCAAGATCGTGGCCGTGCTGTTCGGGCTCGCCGGCGACGGCGTCTTCCATGCCGTCCTCATCGGCTCCGACCGGGGCGAGCACGAGCGCATCAAGCCGGGCATCCAGCTCATCTACCGGATGGGCCTCATGCAGATGGCGCAAGGCAACGACCGCTTCGACCTCGGCCCCGGCGATCCCGGCTACAAGGCCCATTTCCGCCCCCGGCTGGTCGAGATGCGCAACCACACGCTGTCGCTGACCCCGGCGGGTTCGGCGATGTCGCTGATCTATCACCGCATCAAGCCGCTGAAGAACCTTCTGCGGAGCCTGGCACCCGATGTCAGATAGCCTGCCCGCGAACGTCGCGCGCGGCCGTCTCGGCCAGTTGCTGCGCCGCCCGGAGGTGCGCGGAATTGCGACCGTGGCGATCATCAAGGCCACGATGGTCGCGCTCAACTTCACCTTGATCGCGCTTGCCGCCCGCAGCCTCGACACGGTCGGATTCGGCTATTATTCGATCCTCTTCTCCGCCGCCGGGCTGCTGCTCATCGTGGCCGCCGCGGGCCAGGAGCTCTTCGTCATCCGCGCCTGGAGCGAGTTCACCGCCGAGCACGACGCCGCGCGCATGAAAGGCGTGTTCGGCTTCACCATCACCATGTGCACGGTCGCGAGCGCGCTGATCGCGGCGATCTTCTATCCATGGGCCGCCGCCGCCTTCGGCGCCACGATCGCAATCGCCGTGACCGGCTTCATGGTGTGCAGCGCGGTGCTCCAGGTGACCGCCCATCTCATGCGCGCCGCCATGGGCGTGGCCATCGGCGACGGGCTGGGCAGCGTGATGCAGGTGCTGCCGGCGATCGTCTATCTGGCGACATGCCTCCTGACCGGCACCGAGACCACCGTTGCCGGCGTCTTCCTGTTCCTCGCGCTCGGCGCGTTCACCGGCTTCGCCATCCATGTGGGGCTGATGTGGCGGCTGGTCTGGCGGCTGTTCCCGGACATCGGCAGCGTGCGCGCCATCACGCATCGGGCGGAATGGTTCGGCCGCTCGTTCCGGCTGTGGATCTCCACCGCGCTCGAGGCGACGAACCAGTATATCGACGTGCTCATCATCGGCTATCTGATGAGCCCGACCGTGGCGGGCGCCTATTTCGTCACCGTGCGGCTCGCCAACCTGTTCGCGGCGGCGGCGGATTCGATCAACCTGTTCGCCACGCGCCACTTCTCCGGCCTCTACTACCGCAAGGACCACAAGGCGCTCGACGCGCTGCTGGACAGCGTCGCCTGGATCACCATCGCCTTCATCGCGACCGGTGCCCTCGGCATTCTCGGCGGCGGCTATTTCGCGCTCTGGTTCATCAATCCGGCCTATACGAGCTATTTCCCGGAACTGCTGGTGCTGTGCTTCGGCACCGCGGCGCTGGCGATCGCGCGGCCCTGCGGCTCGATCCTCATGCTGACCGGCAATGAGGGGCGCTATCTGCGCATCATCGCCGGCTCGGTGGCGCTGCGCGTGGTCGCGCTCTTCGTGCTCACTCCTTTCTTCGGGGTGATGGGCGCGGTCTGCGCTTCCGCCGGCTCGTTCATCCTCGCCGCCGGCGCCATGCGGCGGGCCACCAAGGCCACGACCGGGCTCGACGCCTCGATCGTGCGCCTGTTCAAGCGCCGCGCGACCGCCTGAATCGGGACTTCCGCCCGAGGATCGCCACGCGCCCCTGCGCGTTTCATGCGCTGAGTTGCGGCGGTTCTTCCTCCAAGGCGGCGCAACTCGCGGCGATATGGAAGGAGCGGCAATATGGAACTGACCTTCGACGCGACACATACGCATCTCTACCCCGGCCATGAAGGCATGGTGCGCGAGCTCGATCCGTCCTTCACGCCCGGCGAGCGGCGCGACTGCGCCGTTCTCTTTTCGGACGGAGCAGTCGCGCTGGGAAGCATGACCGCACTGCCGGACGGAGAATATCGGCTCGATCTCGGCGCCTACACGACCCTTGCAGGCACGGCCATCCCGGAAAAATCATGGATCGCCGAGATACGCCACGGCGTGGGCCAGGGAAACACGTTCAGGATCGTCCGGAGGGCCGAGAGCAATCCCGGCAGTGCGTAGCGGCCTTGCCTAAGCCAAGGCAGGCGAACCGACGACCCCGCCCTATGCCATGCCCGCGACGTGGACGATCTGCGGGATACCCGGCCATTCGAGAACGCCGGCTGCGGCGACCGGCGACCAGTTCCTGAACCGGCGCAGCCGCCGGCGCAACCGTTCGGCGGGCGCACGCAGCGCCGGATAGCGCGACAGGCCGGAGCGCACCGCGCGGCGGACCGCCGCCTCGGCGAGCACGGCATGGCCGCGAAGGCTGAGCGCCTGATGATGCTCGTAGAGGCGCATGCGCGACCCTTCGAGCCGGTCCTTGTAGGCGAATTCGCCCACGCCGATGTCGTAATAGCCGATGCCGCGCGCCACCGTCTCGTCGAGGATCAGCATGAAGGCGATGGTGCCCGGCGAGTAGCGGCGCAGCGGGCCCTCGGACATCGAGGTGAAGATGCCGTGATGCGTATCGTTCTCGATCAGGCCGAGATCGGTGGCGATGCATTTCCCGTCGAGATAGAGGCCGCCGAACATCACGGAGCCGTTGCCGGCGCCCTCGGCGATGATCTCGCTGTAGAATGCCTGGACCTCGGGCCGCGTCAGCGCATCGGGCCGGCCGAGCGCGCGAAAGCGCTCCATGCGCTGGGCGACCAGATCGTCGAACCGGTCGAGCGCCTCGTCGCGCGAGGCGGCGATCCTGAATTCGACCTCGCCGATCTCGCGCAGCTTGCGCAACTGGCGCATGCCGTCCTTGTAAAGGCCGCTGCGGCGATAATGCGCCGGAGATTGCGGATCACGCAGGTCCAGCGTCTTGGTGCCGATGCCCATGTCCGACACATGCGGCAGCATCAGCAGCGGATTGGTGCGGCCCTGGCCGATGAGTTCCGGCATCTTCTTCAGCGACACCACGTCGGCCGGCGGCAGGGCGCGCAGGATCTTCTTCCAGATGCGCTGCATCTCGGCCGGGCGCGGATCGAACCAGTCGGCCATGACCGGCGCGACATAATCGGAAAGGCCGAGATCGGTCGCCTCGATGCTGCGCAACGCGCCGCAACGCAGCAGGAGCGGCAGGAGCATCGCCGTGCGATTGTCGCCGTGCGCGCGGATGCGCACCAGCAGCGGCCGGTGCGACTGCGCCGCATGCCGGTAGAAGGCATCCACGAAGCCGCGGCGCTGGAAGGGCGTCAGGGCGAAGCCGTCGGCGGAGCCTCCCATGACCGCCTCGATCACCTCGCGATCGAGATTGTCGAACAGGTCGACCTCAAAGCGCCTGCCGTCCACCTTGCTTCCCCTCCGCCTGCCGGCTTCATCCTCGTCCGCGAGGTGCCGGTGACATTTCATACACTCTAATACATATGTAGGCGATACGTATTACTTCTTCCTGCGCGGAAGCGGAAAATCGCAATTGCAGTTAACGGATGTTCTCCCGCGGCATGGCCGGATGCGAAAGCCGGTCCGTCGCCGACGCAACGCGGAGTTTCGAATGCCCGGCGATTTTAACGGTTTGATTAGGAGACCTGTTACCAGTCTGTGCCAGGAAACAACAGGCTCGCCGTATTTCATCTCAGCCAGTGTGGTCAATGACGTGAAGTTTCCTTCCCGCTACGTCCTGAAATGGACGGTGATCGTCACCTTAATATGTGCAGCAATCTCGATATCGATCTCGACCGGCGTTCGCTTTTACTTGGGAATAAAATCAGATAATATAACGATTATGGTACGGCTTGTCTTGCCGTTCCTTATCGCATTCCCGATCGCGATCGTGCTCTTCTCGAAGATCGAGAAGCTGGATCAGGCCTACAGGAACCTCATCAGGCAGGCCAGGGAACTGGCCAAGCGCGCGAACACCGATCCGCTGACGGGATTGCTCAACCGCCGAAGCTTCGAGGAACAGTTCGACACGGCGATCCAGCACCGTTCCGGCGGCAAATTCATCATTGCGGACATGGATTATCTCAAATCCATAAATGACCGGCACGGCCATCTCATCGGCGACGATGCGATCGTATCGGTGGCCCGCGCGCTGGAAACGGTGCTCGGCGACGAATGCCTGATCGCCCGCATCGGCGGCGACGAATTCTGCGCCTATGTGCCCCATGGCGAGGCGAGAACGGTGGATCAGCTCCTCGAGGACATCAACAGGGCGGCCACCATGGAGTTTTGGCCTGCCCCCATAGGGTGGTCCGGTTTCAGTCTTAATGCATGATGGGCTTTTGGGCCATCGCCTGGGCAGATGATGGCGCTGACCCGGGTGACGGCGCGGGCCAGATAATGGCCTCCGGT